>Ga0247813_10000029_pt1 | contig 254309 bp, 226 predicted proteins | sample UWRJL169409C1_FD_180719 | JGI IMG/M metagenome (GOLD analysis project Ga0247813, IMG submission 180719) | Plant litter microbial communities from Arlington Agricultural Research Station in Wisconsin, United States - UWRJ-L169-409C-1 | ecosystem: Environmental > Terrestrial > Plant litter >...
GGCCTTTGAAACTTAGTAAGTTAACTCCAAGTCGATTTACGAAGTTTAGTTGCCTAATGTGAAGGGGAAACTTCGTCAGTCTACAAGATATATAGCATTAACAAGTTCTTAAATTAGGAACACCAATCAATCATTTTTAAACTGACGAAGTTATGCCACGCTTCTGGCCTTTGAAACTTCGTAAGTTAACTCCAAGTCGATTTACGAAGTTTTGTTGGATAGTGTGATGGGGAAACTTCGTCAGTCTACAAGATATATAGCATTAAAAAGTTCTTAAATTAGGAACACCAATCAATCATTTTTAAACTGACGAAGTTATGCCACGCTTCTGGCCTTTGAAACTTCGTAAGTTAATCCAAAGTCGATTTACGAAGTTTTGTTGGATAGTGTGATGGGGAAACTTCGTCAGTCTACAAGATATATAGCATTAACAAGTTCTTAAATTAGGAACACCAATTAATCACGTTTAAGCTGGCGAAGTTATGCCACGCTTCTGGCCTTTGAAACTTCGTAAGTTAATCCAAAGTCGACTTACAAAGTTTAGTTGACTAGTGTGAAGGGGAAACTTCGTCAGTCTACAAGATATATAGCATTTACAAGTTCTTAAATTAGGAACACTAATTAATCACGTTTAAGCTGGCGAAGTTCTGCGATGCTTCTGGCCTTTGAAACTTCGTAAGTTAATCCAATGTCAAAGTCGACTTACGAAGTTTTGTTGGATGGTGTGAAAGGGAAACTTCGTCAGTCTACAAGATATATAGCATTAACAAGTTCTTAAATTAGGAACACCAATTAATCACGTTTAAACTGGAGAAGTTCTGCCACGCTTCTGGCCTTTGAAACTTCGTAAGTTAGTAATCAAACTGCTCTATCTCTGCAACAAGCTCCCTTACTTTTTCTTCAGAAGTTAATTCATAACGATATTCATCTTCAATACTTCCCATTTTAGCCGTTACATTCCGGTATTCCATCTTACTTTCTACAAATACTTTCGCAGATGCATGAAAATCGGTTGCGCCGGTTTTAAGATAAAGTTCTTTGATATTCCCAGCATTTATACCAGCACCAGGCATAATGGTGATTCTTCCGTTTGCCTGTTTAATTAATTTGGCCAGTTGGTTCATTCCTAAATACGCAGATGAAGCACCGCCAGAAGACAACACACGAATAATCCCCATTCCGATTAAATCTTCCAGCGCTTTTTCCATGTCATTACACATATCGAAAGCCCTATGAAAAGCAACTTTCATTGGCTTTGCCAATGCTATAAGTTCCTTACATCTGGTTATATCTATATTACCATCTGCCTTAAGTATTCCAATAACAACCCCTTCACAATTTAATGATTTACAGATTTTTACATCCTCCTTCATTAAGTTAAATTCTAATTCAGAATATAGAAAATCTCCGCCCCGTGGACGAATAATGGGCCATATGGCGATGTTTAAATTTTGCTTTGCCAGTTTAATTTGTCCATAGCTCGGTGTTGTACCACCTTCAGCTAAATTATCACAAAACTCTACACGTTTGGCACCACCAAGTTGAGCGGCCAGAGCAGATGCATAGGAGTTCGCACAAACTTCTAAAATACCCGACATATTATTTATTCTTCTTCATTTACCGGACCAAGGACTTTCCAACCAGAGGCTGATTTATAGGTATTCAACTTTTGAATGGAGATACCGCCATCCGGAAACCAACAGACTTCAGTAATGATATAATGTGTATCATCAATTTTTTCTCTTACAGGAAAGGCATTTTGTAGATCGGAGAAATTTGGAAAGCCATGTTCCTTAATGTTATTAATAAAGGATAGTTCTAAAACTTCAGCAGTATTGGTAACCATCTCTTCATCAATATCTATTGATAATTTTGAAAGCATGGTTTTCGCTTCTTCTTTAAAATCTTTACAGTCAAGTGCTGCCTCTAAATCCTGTTTATCATAAGCTTTTTCCAGGGATAATATGGCTCCTTCAGGTGTTTCAAAATCAGTTTTGAAATGATCGACACCTTCATCTATATATAAACCAATACTTTCATCGAACTGTGCTTTATCTGCATCAGGAATCCCATCTCTAATTGCTCTAATCGTATATCCACCAATCAATCTGCCTTGTTCAATAATCATCCAGTCAGAAATATAATTCCTGTCGATCCCTATTTTTTGGTCAACCTGAACGGTTTTAACATCTACAGGCACATTACCAATTACGCCAAACAGATTTCCGGATTCATCAAAACTCGGATCAATAAGCCAGATATGCTCGCTGATTTCACCATCTATGATTTTTACTTTAATAGAAAAATAAGTTTGGTGGCTTTTTGGCTGGTTCAAACTTTCTTCAAAATACCAAAGCGTTAAATTGGCTTTTTCAATGGCCCAGTTCATTCCTTCGTCTTCCTCTGGAATGTACACCATAGTAGGTTCGCCTTTACGTTCTGCTACATTTTTTTTTCCAAAAATTTTAGATAGTAAACCCATTTAATATAAGCGTGTATTTAAAGATTAATAATAACTCTTCCCCTTGATTAATAAATCTTGTTTTTCAGCATTGCATACGGCATAGCTAAATCCTTGCTGAATAGCATATGCTCCATACTCACCTTTTTTATTAATGGCCAGGAAACCCACCTGAATATTTTTTGCTGTTTCAGGTTTCTTTTTAATGATGCGCATTACGGCTTCTTTACAGGCAGCTTCAGGAGTATAACCTTGTCTCATGAGTTCAACCACCAGAAATGAACCCACATTCCGGATCACTTCTTCACCAACACCTGTTGAAGTTGCACCACCCACCTCATTATCTACAAATAAACCCGCTCCAATAATCGGACTATCACCAATTCTGCCATGAAGTTTATAAGCCATACCGCTAGTGGTGCAAGCACCAGAAATATTCCCTTTTGCATCAATGGCCAACATACCAATAGTATCATGATTGTATTGGTTTCCTGGTAATTTCTGAGGGGCAGCTTGATCATAATGCCTGTTCTCTATATTCATAACAGGTTCGTATTTTGCTGTTTTCAACCATTCTTTCCATGCCTTTTCACTAGATGGTGTGAGCAAATTTTCTTTTTTAAATCCTTGTTCTAAAGCGAATTGTAAAGCACCATCTCCAGCCAACATCACATGCGGTGTTTTTTCCATTACTTTTCGAGCAACAGATATAGGATGTTTAATATGTTCTAAAGCTAGAACAGCACCGCAATTACCCAATTCATCCATAATACAAGCATCAAGTGTTACCTTACCATCTCTATCTGGCAAACCACCGTAACCAACTGTTTGATTTTTTTCATCTGCTTCCGGAACCCAAACACCTTGCTCTACAGCATCTAAAGATCTGCCTCCCTTTGATAAAACTTTCCATGCATCAGCATTTGCGGCAATACCAAAATCCCAGGTGGAGATAACAATGGGTAAGTTTTTTGCCTGAACAGGCGAAGATGGAATAGCATTGGCAATGCTGGCTTTATCAATAGCCAGTATTCCGGCAGAAAGGGCAGAGGCTTTTATAAATTTACGTCTGTCAAACATTTATATTAAATTTAGATTTGTTAAGGTTAAAGAATAGTGAATTGATCTGCGTCTCTTAAAAAAGGAAACTGTCGCCTGATTTTGGCTAATTCTTCATAGTTAATGGTCACCGTATACATGTCTTCATCTTCAGGTTTATAATAAACTGTATTTCCAGCTGGATCAATCACCATGGAATGACCACCATGATAAACCTGATTCCCATCGTGCCCCACGCGGTTTACCCCAATTACATAACTTTGATTTTCTATTGCCCTTGCAGGAATAAGTGCTTTCCAGTGTGCCGAACGGCGATCTGGCCAACTGGCTACTAAAAGCAGGATATCATATTCTTCATTAATATTCCTTAGCCATACCGGAAAACGTAGATCATAACATATGGCCAATCTGATTTTCCAGCCTTTCAATTCAACAATTAGCTTGTTTTCACCTGAACTGAAATTTTCATCCTCATCTCCCATACCAAACAGATGACGCTTATCATAATATTGGTGTTCGCCATCTTTATCCATCCAGATTAGCCGATTAAAATAGTGGCCATTATCCTTTATGATCAAACTTCCGGTAACTATGCAATTGTATAATGCAGCTGTTTTCTGCATCCATTGCATGGTAGGGCCGCCCATTTCTTCAGCTAAAGCTTCTGCATTCATGCTGAAACCACTGTTAAACATTTCTGGCAGAATAATTAAATCTGTTTTTTCTCTAACCCCCATAGATAGTCTAAGGGCAAGATTTACCAGATTTTTTTCTATATTTTCCCAAAATAGATAAGCTTGAAAAATGGTTACTTTCAGATTTTCTATTTTAGTGTAGACAGGTGCTTCCATATGTTTTGGTTTGCAAAATGTTAAACATTCTTTAATTTTTCTGCGGCTAAAGCAAGGGTTGAGTTTTCTTTAGCAAAACAGAAGCGGATGATTTTATGGTCAATTGCTTTTTGATAAAAAGCCGAAACAGGGATGCTGGCTACGCCAAATTCTTTAATAAGTCTGATACTAAAATCAGTGTCTTTTTCATCACTAACCTTTGCATAACTTACGCATTGAAAATAGGATCCTTTACATGGAAGCAGTTCAAAACGGCTTTCGCTTAAAAGTGTTCTAAAGTAATTTCTTTTTTGTTCAAAAAAAAGGCCTATCTGATTATAATGATTGGGTTCTTGAAGATATTGCGCAATAGCTTGTTGCATGGCACTATTAACGCTGAAAACGTTAAATTGGTGTACTTTTCTAAATTCTTTCATTAACAATTCAGGGGCCAGGCAATAACCCAGCTTCCAACCTGTTGCATGTAAGAGCTTTCCGAAAGAAGCTACAATAAAACTTCTTTCTTTCAATTCCGGATAAAGCATCACGCTATTGTGTTTTTCTCCATCATAAATGAGGTGTTCATAAACCTCATCACTCAGAATTAAAATATCTGTACCACTGATGAGTTTAATCAGCGCCTTCATATCTTCGTCTGACAAAATACTGCCTGTAGGATTTTGAGGAGAATTTAAAATGATCATCCTCGTTCTTGACGTGAATAGTTTCTTAACCATATCCCAGTCAATTCCATAGCTTGGCGGACCTAGTTCATATGTTTTCACCAGGCCACCTAAAAGCCTTACTGTTGGGGCGTAACAATCATATGCTGGTTCAAAAATAATAACTTCATCGCCAGAGTTGATGATGGATGTTAAAGCCGTAAAAATGGCCTGAGTACCACCTGCTGTAACTGTTATTTCAGTCTCCGGATTATATTTTACCTGATATAAGCTTTCTACCTTTTGAGCAATGGTTTCATTTAGCAAATGATTACCCGTCATCGGTGCGTATTGGTTAAAGCCATCTTTCATGGCTTTATTAACCAGCTCTACAAGTATTGGGTCACAGGGATAATCAGGGAATCCCTGAGATAAATTAATGGCATGGTGCGCTGTCGCAAGCTTTGACATTACAGAAAAAATGGTAGTGCCTACGCCGGGAAGCTTTGATTGTATATTTAACATGTTATAAGCGAAAATAGCAAAAAAAGCTTAAAAAAGCGTTCCTATTTTTGCCTATGACAATTATATGTACTTCTAAGTCACTATAAATAAATGCATTAGTCTCCGTATTAAAATAGTTGCTATTTTTTATTAATAGAACCATTAATCTCAATAGACCAGAAATCTTTTAATGTGTAACAACCGCAGCATCTGCAGATACTTCAATTTCACTTTTAATCAGTTTTCTTCCAACTAATAAACAAAGCATAGCAATAAATGCGGCTGCTGTCATCACCAATGGCATAGGTACAACAGAATGTTCACTAAATAAACTTACCATTACCGATGCTAAAGCACCGAGCCCCATTTGTAAGGCACCCATTAACGCTGAAGCACTTCCTGCATTTTTACTAAAAGGTGCCAATGCTAAAGCTGCAGCATTGGGGTTAATAAATCCAAGACAGGATAAAAACAAGGCAATAAAACCAAGTGTGAGGTATAAGTTTAACCAATCATTCAAGGCAAATACCAGGAAGATTAAGCTAAATATGCATTGAGCGGTTAGGGCCCAGGTTACAATCTTTTTACTGCTGAACCACTTTAAAATTAAACTGTTTAATTGGCTTGATCCAATAAAGGCAACAGAAAGTAAAGCAAAAATCCACCCATAACCTGTTTTGGTTACTTCGTAAATTTTCATAAAAACCGTTGGTGAAGAGGATACATAAGCAAACAAGCCAGAAAAAGTAATCGAGCTGATTAAGGCATAAGTAGAGAACTGTGGTTCTTTTAAAACTGTTAAAAAGCTATTTAAAATTGGCCTGGGCTTTAGAGAATAATTTGGATCTGGTTTATAGCTTTCAGGCAACTTAAATATGGAAGCAAGGAGCATCAAAATGGCCATAAACCCTAGAAAAACAAATACATATTTCCAGCTTAAAGTAGATATTAAATAACCGCCTGCCGTTGGTGCCAGCATTGGTGAAACGGCAATGACGAGCATTAGGGACGCGAAAACCTTTGGACTTTCTTCCACAGTAAAAAGATCGCGAACCATGGCTATTGACGCTACAGCTGTGGCGCAACTACCAATGGCCTGCACAAAACGTAAAACGATAAGCTGATTCACATCAGTTACAGCGAGGCAAAGAAATGAAGAAACAATATAAAGTGCTAAACCAAAGTAAAGTGGTTTTTTCCTTCCGAATTTATCAAGTAGTGGCCCGTAAAGTAATTGTCCGGCAGAGATGCCAATGAAAAATGCCGACAATGAAAGCGCTACTGAAGATTCACTTGTTTTTAAATCTTTTGCGATATCAACAAAGCCTGGCAAATACATATCAATGGAAAAGGGGCCTAATGCCGCTAAAGAACCTAAAATTAAGATGAGGTAGATTTTTTTTTGCTTAGCCATATAATGATGAGTTTTCCGAGGCGCAAAGATTGTCAGATTTATGCGTTTAACCTATTTTTGAAGTCGAATGATTGTAAAAAGATAAACGGTTATAAAATTTAATGGTTGAAATCGTTATTCTGATTTGAATTATATTTAGATTTATAGTCTATGACTTTTAAAACCAAAGAAAGCCGCTTGTTCCTTGTACTGGGATGTTTTTTCGTTGCAAATGCAATACTATCTGAGTTTATTGGTGTGAAATTGTTTAGTGTGGAAGATACTCTGGGTATTAAAAAGTTTGATATTAACTTACTAGGTGTTAAAAATCTCTCCTTTGTAATGTCAGCAGGCGTGCTTACCTGGCCTATCATATTCATCATGACAGATATCATTAATGAATATTTTGGCGTAAAGCAGGTTCGCTTTCTTTCTATCTTAACATCAATTCTAATTGCTTTTGCTTTCTTAGTGGTTTGGGGTTCCATGCATTTAAGTGCAGCTGATTTCTGGGTACACCAAAACATCAATGGGGAAGATTTAAACATGAACAATGCCTTTGCCGGCATCTTCGGTCAGGGGATGTGGATTATTGTTGGGTCTATTATTGCCTTTATTGTTGGCCAATTAGCTGATGTTTTAATCTTTCACCGCATTAAAAAGGTAACCGGAGAGCGGGCACTATGGTTGCGTGCTACAGGCTCAACGTTAATTTCACAGCTGATAGATAGTTTTGTGGTCATATTTATTGCTTTTTATCTTAATCCACAATATCATTACAGCTGGAAGATGGTTGCGGCTATCGGCCTGGTTAATTATACGTATAAATTCATCGTTGCCATTTTAATGACACCTATTTTATATGTAGTCCATCTGATTATTGATCGCTATTTAGGAAAAGATTTATCAAAAAAACTAACGGAAATGGCAGGGCGGGGTTAGGTTTAAATCCATCAGAAAAATGAAGATAAAATATTTTTTGGTTATTATATTACTCTCATTCGTAGCGTGTACGGACAAAAAAGAAAAGAAAGAAAGTTCTACACTTAATATTCAAGGAACATGGGAATTAATTTCATCCGAAATCATTGAGAATGGAAAAATTCGATTCACTCCTTTCTCTGGGGAGCAGAAGATGATTAAAATTATTAACGCTACACATTTCGCATTTTTAAAACATAGTATCAATCCAAAAGATAGCAGTAGTTTTGATGCCGGTGGAGGATATTATACCTTAAATCAGCACGATTACACAGAACATCTTGATTATTATAAAGATAAAAAGTGGGAGGGTAAAACCTTTAAATTTAAAGTTACACTAAATAAAGATACACTCATTCAAAAAGGAGTGGAGAAGGTAGAAGAAGCAAACATTGATCGGGTGATTATTGAAAAATATATCAGGGCGAAGCCTGATAGGTAAAAACACAAAGGTCGGAATCGCTCCGACCTTCATGCTTAACAACAAAACAAATAAAAAAAATTAATCTAAAAATACTTAAAGAGCAGCAAGTTCTTCTGCAAAAACATTTTCTGCAACTTGTTCCTGCTTGTAAATCTGTCTGCCTGTATAAGCTATAAATACAGCTATATCCAGAAGTAGATCGCGGTTTTTAATCAGGTTTTCTAATTTAACCGTACCAATAACATATTTAAAATTGCTGGCAGCATAGCGCTCACTAATTTCATCAAACCCTAAAAGTGTAATCAGGTCTTCATCGGCATAGCGTAGGTAAATTTCAAGCAGAATATTTTCGGTATGTTTAACTCCATTTTCGGAGTGATATTTTTTATACTCATAACGATAATCATATCGTAAAGCTGCAATATCAGATAGCACTGCCGCACCAGTGGGGTGACCACCAGCCCCTTTTCCGAAGAAAAATTGTTTATCGGCAAATGCAGCCTGAACGGTTACCGCATTGTATTCATTCTCCACATTATAAAGGAAATCATCTTTTGCTACAAGCTTTGGCAATACATAAGTAACAATATCCTTCGTATTAACTTTACGGGCCGTAGGAACTAGTTTTATTTTAAAATTCTTTTCGCGGGCATACTTAATGTCATTAGCGGAAAGGTTTTGAATACCAATATTTAAAATAGCATCCGGATTTACAAATAAACCATAGGCGTGAGCGGTGGCAATTGCAAGTTTATATTTTGGATCATAACCACCTACGTCTAAAATTGGATCCGTCTCCGCAAAACCCAGGTCTTGCGCTTCTCTTAAAGCTGCATCATAACTTTGATTTTCATTAAAAATTTTGGATAAAATGTAATTTGATGATCCATTAAAGATGCCGCTTAGTGCATGAAAAAGTTCGTTATCATAATATTCCTCCAAATTTCTGATGATTGGAATACTTCCACAAACCGCACCTTCGTAAAGTAATGAAGTACCATGTACTTTCTGTAACTCAACCAATTCTTTTAAATGCGTGGCGATCATTTTTTTATTCGCAGAAACCACATTTTTACCGTTCTTTAAAGCCGTAGTTACAATCTCATAGGCGGCATCAGCATCATTAATCAGTTCTACAACCGTATTAATTTCTGTATTATTCAGGATCTCATTGCGATCAGTTGTAAATAAATGTTTATCAAGCGTACGTTTCTTCTTTGGGTCTTTTATAGCGATTTTTATAATTTCAAGATTGAGGTTCTGACTTTGGATAATATCTAATAATCCTTGTCCTACCACTCCAAAACCAAATAAACCGATTTTTAAATTCTTACTCATATTTTTTAATAGTATCAAGTAGGGAGATTAGTATCTAGTATCAAGACCAGACGATCGGAAACCTTCCACTACTAAATTGTTCTTACATTATTTTATTTTTGCTCAGGTTTTAATCTCTAAGCTTTAAGCTCTTCAAGCGGTATGTTGTAACTTAATAATTTTCCGGTTTCTGCTTTCTTTAATAAATGTCCCGATAATATTAGTCAGGGCATTGGTTTCAATTAAAAAACCATCATGACCATATTCTGAATGGATGGCAGCAAACTGAGCATCCTTAATGTGGTCTGCCAAATATTTTTGCTCTGATAATGGAAACAGAAAATCATTTTCAATTCCAATAACCAGAGTATTCGCTGTAATTAGTTTCAAAGCTTCAGCAATACTCTTTCTATTCCGACCTACATTATGGCTATCCATTGCTTTAGATAAGTAATAGTAACTGTAGGCGTTAAAACGATTGATTAGTTTTTCTCCTTGATAGTTTTGATAAGAAGAAGCCCTGAAATGATCAGTTTTATCATTTACACTTTCTACCTGTGTATTGCCATAAGCAGTATAGGTTCTGTAACTTAAAAGCGCAATGCTTCGGGCCGTTTTCAAACCCTTACTTCCACCATCAGGCCGATTGGCATAAAAGGTTCTGTCTGTAGTAATGGCTAATCGTTGACTTTCATTGAAAGCAATTCCCCAGGGAGAATGAACTGCATTCGTGGCCACCAAAATTAAATTTTCAATACGGGAAGGTTCGATAATTCCCCATTCTACAGCCTGTTGTCCACCCAAAGAGCCACCAATTAAAAGTTTAATTGATGCTATGCCTAAGTGGTTAGCCAGCAGTTGATGCGCAGATACGAAATCTCGAATGGTAAATTGCGGAAAAGACAAATAATAAGGCAAGCCTGTTACTGAATTTGTGCTTAATGGATTTGTGGTACCATAATTAGAGCCTAAAACATTTGCACAAACGATATAGTGATCTTCTGGATTAAACAGTGCGTTTTGTCCGAATAAACCTTCCCACCATTCAAATACATCTGCATTGGCTGTTAAAGCATGGCATACCCAAATCACATTATCTTTGTTAGCATTTAGCTGACCATAAGTTTGATAGGCGATTTGCAGATTGCGAATTTTCTTTCCACTTTCTAATTTAAATTGTTTGGGATAATGATATGTTGATGCTATGCTCATTATAAAATCGTAATGTCGTAATTAAAAAATCGGAGTATTAAGCTTGTATTGATTCCTGATTGATTTGTGCACTAATCACCGCGAAAGCCTGTTCAAAATCTGCTTTAATATCATCGATATGCTCAATACCAACTGAAACCCTAAGCGCATTTGGTTTAACTCCAGCTGCCAATTGTGCTTCACCGCTTAATTGCTGGTGTGTGGTCGCTGACGGTTGGATGATGAGTGTTTTGGCATCACCAACGTTGGCTAAATGAGAAACCAGTTTCAAACTATCTATAACCTGAGAGGCATTTTCTTTACTGCCATTTAACTCAAATGATAAAACACCTCCAAAGCCATTACTCAGGTATTTCTTGGCCAAATTATGATAAGGGCTACTGGTTAAGCCAGGATAATGCACTTCCTTAACCAAGGGATGATTTTCCAGCCAGGTTGCCAGTTCCAGGGCATTATCTACGTGGCGTTGAACACGAAGTGATAAGGTTTCTAAGCCCTGCAATAAAAGAAAAGAATTAAAAGGAGATAGGGCAGGTCCAAGGTCTCTCAAACCTTCTACCCGTGCACGAATAATAAATTGTATGTTACCAAAAGGTCCTCCGATGCCAAAAACATCATTAAAAACTAATCCATGATAACCTTCAGATGGTTCAGTAAATTGCGGAAATTTTCCATTACCCCAGTTGTAATTTCCACCATCGATGATCACACCACCAATGCTTGTGCCATGACCGCCAATCCATTTGGTAGCTGATTCTACAACGATGTTCGCACCATGTTCCAATGGTTTAAATAAATAACCACCTGCCCCGAAAGTATTATCTACGATGAAAGGAATATCATGTGTTTTCGCAATAGCTGCGATTTTTTCAAAATCAGGGATACTAAAAGCAGGGTTGCCAATGGTTTCCAAATAGATGGCTTTGGTTTTATCCGTTATTTTTTGTTCAAACTCTTCAGGTACATCTGGATTTGCAAAATCAACATGAATCCCCAATCGCTTAAAGGCAACTTTAAATTGATTGTAAGTTCCACCATAAATATGAGATGAAGAAACAATCTGATCGCCAGCTTCTAATATATTATGAAGTGCAATAAATTGAGCGGCCTGACCAGATGCCACCGCAAGCGCTGCAACACCACCTTCTAAAGCGGCAATTCTTTTCTCAAAAACATCTGTGGTTGGGTTCATTAAACGGGTATAGATGTTTCCAAATTCCTTTAATGCGAAAAGATTAGCACCATGTTCTGCATTTTTAAATCCATATGATGTAGTTTGATAAATAGGTACTGCTCTTGAACCTGTTGTGGGATCTATTTCCTGACCGGCGTGTAACTGTAAGGTTTCAAATTTATATGATGTTGACATTTTCTTATTGATTGAGTGAATTTGAATGAATTGGGTTGATTTAGGAAATACCATAAATCATAGCAGGCGTCGTATCCCGATTGATCGGGACCTTCCAATTTGAAAAATAAACAAGAGAGGAAGATTTTTAAATTACCGTATGCGACAACACATACGAGTAACGGGCATCATATCACAGCAAATAAAAGAAGTAACAAAAATTTCTACCTTTTTTAATTTTAGACTTAGGCCGCCTTGCGATTGAAAATTTAAAGTATTCATCAGTTAAAATTTATATCACCAGATAACACCATGTTATCCGGTCAGGAATTGGCACCTTCTCTTTCTGAGGGTTGCCAGTGGGTCACGGAGCCAGTCTCTCGCCACTTCTTTATAAATCAATCTGATTTAGATTGACTTTTACTTAGTGATCTACCAAATAATATTTCAAATGTCTGAAATAATATTTGAAGAACAAAATTAAATTCTGAATTTTTATAAAAAAATCTAATTGAACGCTTTATTCTTAAAACAATTAATCGATTAAATTTATTTAACATTAAAATTTTATGTTTGTGTAAACCATCTCATCTATATGAAAAACGCTAAAATGATCTGTCTGGCCCTTTCACTCGCCATGACAAGTATGACTACAGTTAACGCTCAATTCGGCGGATTAAAAGACAAATTACTAAAAGTTGGAACTGCACAAGGCGCAAAAGCCTTAGGTGTAGATAAATTTCTGAAACAACCAGGCGCAATCACGACTAGTTTTGAAGACGTAAACCGTGAAGGAGAAATGATGCCAGATTTTAAAGCAACACTCAAAGCACAACCGCTTTATCTTTTACCAAAGAATCCAGAGGGGGGATACTTACTTTGTGAAGGTCTTTATGAAATGACAAATAAAAGCTATTGTTTAATGGCCGGTACCTTTGCACCATCAAAAGGGGATGGTTATATGTTTGCACCAGTGTTAGGATCAAAAGAAGAAGTAGTGATCGCCATCCTTAAAAGTGCAGAAAAACATCCTGAAGTAGAACAACATGATATCCAGGCATTGTTATGGACAATTATTGCACGTACCAAATTCGCCAGTTATAACGGACAAGTAAAGGTTACCGCATTAAAATTATTAACACCAAAACAAATTACGATGTTAGAAGGTGGCGCTTTAGGTGTGCTTCCTTTCGATGTAATGGAAAAAGCCAAAGACCAGTTGCCTTCTGGTTTAAAGGCTGTTTTTGAAGCTGAAAATAATATTCGCCAACTCGTTTCTTCAGGAAATTATACCTATGCTGATTTGGAGCGATATGCCATTGTAGCTGGTATGGCCCCACAAAGAGCAGATGTGCCTAGCGGTATCTGGACAAAGCATCCTGATGGATACTATTTGCGTTATTTCCCTTCGGGCTATTCTACTACACGCGTTCAGGTATATGTACCTAAAGAAATAGTGGCCAGTGGTAACAAATTGGTTTATGATGCAGCAGGTGATATTGCTTGCCCTGCAAATACGGGTTCACAGCGTTTGGCACAAACAAATGAACCACTAAATGCAAATTATTCTGCGAAGTTGGTAACGGTTTGTAATCCAAAGTAGTATTATTCTTTTAGCTTTCTTATACTGAGAAGCGAAGAATCTGTTTCATAGCTTGCAGATTCTTCGTTTCTCAGATTGAAGAATCTGCAAGGTTGCCGCTTAAGTAAAGGCAACTCATTCGAGTTCAAAGATTTCGCTTCGCTGAGCACCAAGTGGTTCTCCACCTTAATAGAAATACTTATATGATTACCCTAAGGCCTGTTCCAGGTCTGCAATAATATCATCAACGTGTTCCAGCCCGACTGAAATCCTCAACAGATTTTTAGGCGTTTTACTATCAGGACCTTCAACTGAATAACGGTGTTCAATTAAACTCTCTACGCCACCTAAACTTGTTGCCTGTGCAAATAATTTTACCTTATTCACGACCAGGCTGGTGGCATCAACATCACCCTTAACTAAAAAGGACATCATCCCACCAAAATCTTTCATTTGCTTTTTCGCAATTTCATGTTGAGGATGGGTTTCTAATCCAGGATAAAAAACAGCTTCCACTTTTGGGTGCTTATTTAAGAACTGAGCTACTATTTTTCCATTTTCGCAATGCCCTTTCATGCGATAAGCAAGTGTTTTAATACTTCTGCAAAGTAAAAAACAATCAAATGGAGAAGGCACGGCTCCACCGGTTTGTTGAATATTTTTGATTTTTTCCCACAGTTCATCTTTTTTAGCCGTTACTAAAATTCCACCCAATATATCACTGTGTCCGCCAAGATACTTCGTACTGCTATGCATGACCAAATCTGCACCCAGCAAAATGGAGTTTTGTAAGATAGGAGAGGCAAAAGTACTGTCGCAAACCAATGTAGCTTGGTTTGCTTTGGCTATTTTAGAAATTTCCTCAACGTCTGTAACCTTTAGTAAAGGATTAGATGGGGTCTCGATCCAGATCACTTTTGTATTTGGCTTTATTGCTGATTTGATCAGGTTTAAATCAGTTTGATCAACAAAATCAAATTCAAGAATTTCATGATAAATGGTAAGCAGCTGTTTTTTAATGCCCCAATACATATCATCAGGTGCAATAATATGGGTTCCAGGTTTTAGCGCCTGAAACAAAGCCATGCCACAATAATTACCCGAAGCGAAAGCTGCAGCATCTTCGCCATATTCCAATTTCGCTACAGTATTTTCTAAAGCAGACCTGTTTGGATTACTTACACGGCTGTACATATGGCCACCAGGATATCCACCGTTTTCATCCCGAAAGAAAGTTGTAGATAAATTTATGGGCGGTGTAACATCACCGGTAGTGTTTTTTACAAGATTAGAGGCGTGAATAGCAAGGGTTTCGGGTTTCATAACGATTCTTTTTAAGGTAGATTAATCTGGTGGCAATTTAATAATTTAGTATTAAATTAAAATTCAAAATTGTTTTGGCAAGATTTATGTATCTGTTTTCTCAAAATTAAAAAAAACTAAAATGAAAAGATTATTTATAGCTATTGCGATAGTATGTTCTACTTTGGTGATATTACAAAGTTGTTCTTCAACTAAAAATGCAACAACAGGTATTAGTGGTGGAAGAGGTACAATTACTGGTACATGGGTATTAAACAATGTAACCTTAGAAGGTCTTCCAGATCAGGCAGTCCAAGGTTTATTCGGCGAAAAATCTTATAAATGTTTTCAAGGAAGCACCTGGAAATTAACCAATAGCGGAAATGGTTCATATACATTGCCTGCATCAAGTACTTGTGGTTCGGTAATGCAAACTATATTTTGGTCTGCAACACCTTCAGAAGAAACTTTTCAATTCAAAAAAATATTTGAAGGAGACAAAGCTAAAAACGTAACTGAAGGTTATCGTTTAGTTTTAACACAATTATCTAAAGGTAACATGGTGATGAAATCTCCAATCGAATTTGGTGGTAAAACAGCAAATATCGTTTTAACATTTTCACCAGCGGCAAATTAAACATTACCTACGAAAAACATAATTTGAGAGCACTTCCGTAAGGAGGTGCTTTTTTTATGTGTTCAGTGGTTCATTAATCATTAGTTTATTAGTTAGGCATTAAGTAAGATCTAAATCCATGTTATTATAAATAAAATTTAGTCGTTGAGTTGAAGTACGTTGACAAATGACTGATGAACTGATGAGCTATTGAACCAATAATGTCTGTTTGTTACAAGAAAATGATTTTCAAATCGACCCAATATTGTATTTTTGTCTAAAATAAATCAGGAATGAATACAACTGAACAAGTTGAAAAAATATTAGCTGATACATCACTATCAACTGAATTACAAAACATAGTATATAAAGTCCTTCATAAAGAACGCATTACTTTCAATGAAGGCGTTTACCTCTACGAGCATGCAGAATTGGGTTACCTGGGTGTTTTAGCCAATTTTATCAGGGAAGAAAAACATGGTGACAAGACCTATTTTAATCGTAACTTCCATTTGGAACCCACCAATTTATGCGTTTACGATTGTAAATTCTGTTCTTATTCTCGTTTAATTAAACAAAAAGAAGAAGGCTGGGCCTTAACAATGCAGCAAATGCTCGATATTGTAAAAAAATACGATCATGAACCTGTAACCGAAGTACACATTGTAGGTGGTGTTTTACCGCAATACGATGTGGCGTTCTATTCTGCACTTTTTACCGCGATTAGAGCGCACCGTCCGGAATTGCACGTAAAAGCTTTAACCCCAGTTGAATATCATTATATCTTTAAAAAGGCTAAAATAGATTATGCTACCGGTATGAAACTGATGAAGGATGCAGGCTTACAATCTATGCCTGGAGGTGGAGCGGAAATATTTCATCCAGAAATCAGGGAGCAAATTGCCAAAGATAAATGTACCGGCGAACAGTGGCTGGCAATACATGAAGAATGGCATAAGTTAGGCATGAGAAGTAATGCCACCATGCTTTATGGTCATATTGAAAAATTTGAGCATCGGGTAGACCACATGGAAAAACTTCGTGAATTGCAAGACAAAACTGGTGGTTTTCAAACTTTTATTCCATTAAAATTTAGAAATCAACACAACCAGATGAGCAATGTAGCTGAATCTTCTGTAATTGAGGATTTGAGAAACTATGCCATTGCACGAATTTATATGGATAATTTTGACCATATCAAGGCCTATTGGGCAATGATCAGCAGAGAAACCGCTCAGTTATCCTTAAATTACGGTGTAGATGATATTGATGGTACTTTAGATGATACCACTAAAATTTATTCTATGGCTGGAGCTGAAGAGCAAACACCGGCAATGAGTACCAAAGAACTCGTCAATCTGATTAAACAAGTTGGCAGAATTGCAATTGAACGTGATACACTTTATAATGTGGTAACCGATTTTGAAAATGTTGTTTTTGAAGAAGAAAAAAAGCCACAATATTATAAGTTGCCTGTAGTAAATTAATTTTGAATGAATGAGTTTTGAATAAGTGAATACTTCACGGTTCAAAATTCTATCATTCCATAACTCGAAATCCAATCGTTAAATGAAGCATATTTATATTATCCGACACGGCGAAACAGAACTTAATAAACAGGGCATAGTACAAGGTAGAGGTATAAATTCTGATCTAAATGATACAGGTAGAGCGCAAGCTGAAGCTTTCTATCAACGATATAAAGACATTCCTTTTGATAAAATATATACTTCTGATTTAAAACGTACCTGGCAAACCGTTCAAAAGTTTATTGATGCTGATTTACCTTGGGAAAAACTTTCTGGCCTGGATGAATTGGCCTGGGGCGTTTGGGAAGGCCAGCCAAATAGTGAAAAAGCACGTGAAGCTTTTCGTGATATGTTAGGAGCATGGGAGAATGGGGATTATAGTGCCCATTTCGATGGTGGTGAAAGTGTTCAGGATGTATATGAGCGTTTAAAGCACCCAATGGAAGTCCTGTCTACACGTCCTGAAGAAAAAACAGTTTTACTTTGCATGCATGGACGTGCCATGCGGGTTTTTTTATGCTTATTGCTTGAAAAACCTTTAAGTGAAATGACCAATTTTCCTCATCAGAACACGGTTTTATATAAAATGGGCTTTGAAAATGGAAAATTTTCAGTTCTTGAATTTAATAATGCCATTCATTTGGATGATTTGGTAATTGGATAACTTGCCACATACCTGGCAAAAAACATTAAAATATTACTTTGAATAAAATTAAAATATCGGCTGTTGCCTATACCAACACCAAAGCTTTTATATACGGATTGGAACATTCGGATATTATCAATAAAATCGATTTAAGTTTAGATATTCCTTCAGATTGTGCCGCTAAAGTGATTAGTGGTGAGGTAGATATGGGATTAATGCCAGTTGCTGCAATTCCTTTGGTACCTCATGCAAATATTGTTGCCGATTATTGCATCGGAAGCGATGGTGCGGTAAATTCTGTATTTATATTTAGTAATGTTCCAATTGAGGAAATCAAAACATTAAAATTAGATGCCCACTCCAGAACATCAAATAATCTGGCTAAAGTTTTGCTGAAATTTTATTGGAAGAAAGATGTGGATTTTACTACTGATCAAACGGTTGACACTGATGCGCTGGTATTAATAGGTGATAGAACCTTTGGTAGAAAGGATGATTTTGCCTTTGCTTATGATATGGGTGAGGAGTGGAAAAAATTTACAGGTTTACCATTTATGTACGCAGCCTGGGTAGCCAATAAAGAGATCTCTAATGAATTTAAAGTTGAGTTTAATGCAGCGCTAAAATTTGGTTTAGATCACAGAGAAGAAGTTTTAAAAGATTTACCAACTGTACCTAACTTCGATCTGAAAGATTACCTCTATAATAAGCTCCAGTTTGATGCTACTGAAGAACGGAAGCAGGCTATGAATTTGTTTTTAGGATATATTGAAAAACTGGAAAAAGTGAAGGCATAAAAAAAGGCAACTAAATGCCTTTTATATTTCTAGTGTGTCTTAAGCTTTCCAGCTATTGTTTCCAGTTTACTTTTAAGTTTAGTAATGGCCCCATTAAGTGCTAAGTCATAAGTATTACCGAGGTTAGTTACGGCGATAGGTTCTTTACCAACTATTTTTGCTTCCAATAAACAACGTTTATCATCTAAACCATCTTTACTTCCATTTTCATCAGACAGGTGTACCTCGATTCGGGTAAGTAAATCATCAAATCGGCCCAATCCGTCAGTGATGGCACCTTTAATTTTTTCTTCGTATTCCTGGTGTATGGTTAAATTTTTGTCGGTGTTAAGTTGAATCGTCATAATTAAAGTATTAGGTATAAAGTTTATCTTAATGTAACAGCATTTGTGCCAAAACGTTTTTAAATTAACTGTTAATTTTAGTTAATAGGTTCATTATATATATTTTTTCCCCAGAGTTGTATATCTGCGGCAAGCATGTTTGAGTTCTCAAAAAGCAGATCAATTTCATTCTTTATTTCTTTAACTGCGTTTAAATCAGTTGTCCTTATGCGGGTCTCGTGATTAAACTGAGTTCCGCTTTGGGTAAAGTTTAACGATCCTAAATAAGCTATTTGATCATCAATTAAATAAATTTTACTATGAATTAATGATGCTTTTTCTTTAGCAGCATAAACTTTGAATGGAAAAAGTTGGGTGTAATAATAAGAATAGATTTGAAGATTTTTTATTTTTAATCTATATAGATTTTGTATAAAAAAGATTATTGTAATTGGAACAAAACCTAAGAATACCTTAATATCTTCGAAATAATAAGCGAATGAAATTAACAAAACTATTGAACTAAAGAAAATATAAGAAAGGCGTTTGGTAAAACTAATCCATTTATCTCTAGTTTTTTGCTTATTAGTATCTGTATTTCGATTCTGAATAATCAATTTATAGATATTTTTCTCACGATCACCATAAAAGTCTTCGATATTATTTGTTGTAATTAACTTAATATTGATATTTTTATTCCTTAAATAAATCAACTCTGAAATTAAGTATGGCGATAAATAAGGTGAAACGATTTTAACTGATCGCTTTGCATTTTTTATATCATTTACAAGCTTTTTGCCTGCCCCACTTCCAATATAAATATCACAAACTGCGTTATTATAAAACATATTAAAAGTCAAAAATATTTAAATCATATCCATAAATTTATCTATACTTAGAAAAATAAATTTAATAAATTTCTTTCATTTTATAAAAGTTCAAGATTTAGTATATCTGTTGTAATACACCTCTAAAAATCTGCTTTTGACAACGGGTCATTAACCGATCAATAAGCAGTTTTTTTTAACTTTTCAACAAAACAGCTGTAAAACGCATATTCATGTTATCTTTATAGCTTTTGCAAATTAATTTCAGTTTTGGCTAAAGATACGAATAAAGAAACCCCATTAATGCAACAGTACAATGCCATAAAGGCGAAGTATCCGGGTGCATTACTACTTTTTAGGGTAGGAGATTTTTACGAAACCTTTGGCGAAGATGCCATAAAAACAGCTCAGATTTTAGGCATTGTTTTAACCAGAAGAGGCACCGGACCAAATGGTGGCGCTTTAGAGCTTGCAGGTTTTCCGCATCATTCTTTAGATAATTATTTATCAAAATTGGTTAGGGCAGGCCAGCGTGTAGCGATATGTGATCAGTTAGAAGATCCTAAAGCAACCAAAACTATTGTAAAACGTGGTGTTACCGAACTGGTTACACCTGGCGTGGCTTATGGCGATAATATAATCAATCAAAAGTCGAATAATTTTCTGGCCTGTGTTTTCTTTGATAAAACACAACTGGGTGTTTCCTTTCTGGATATTTCTACCGGCGAATTTTTAATTGCCCAAGGAAATAGTGATTACATTGATAAGCTTTTGCAAGGTTTTAAGCCTACAGAAGTAATTTTTCAAAAATCTAAAAGGCAAACATTTACCGAAAATTTTGGTGATCGTTTTTACACTTTCGGTTTAGATGACTGGCCTTTCACTTCCGACTATGGAAATGAAACCCTAATGAAACACTTTGATGTAACTTCACTGAAAGGCTTTGGCGTAGACAGATTACAAAGTGGTATTGTGGCTGCAGGAGTTGTTCTCCACTATTTGGGCGAAACAGAACACCGCAACTTACAACATATTACATCGATCAGCAGAATTGAAGAGGACCGCTATATGTGGTTAGACAGGTTCACCATTCGTAACCTTGAATTGGTGAACTCACCAAATGATAATGCGGTAACTTTATTTGATATTCTTGACCACACCTGTACTCCGATGGGTGCCCGTTTATTGCAAAAGTGGATTATTATGCCGCTAAAGGAGTTAAAACCTATCCAGGAACGTTTGGGGATGGTTGAATATTTTGTTACAAATCATGAATTACAAGAAGAATTTTTAACTCATATTAAACAAATCGGTGATTTAGAGCGATTGATTTCTAAAGTGGGATTACAACGAGTTGGTCCGAGGGAATTGGTGGCGCTAAAAAGAGCACTTTACCATATCGAATCTGTTAAAAAGCTGGCTGCCGATTCTAAAAATCCTTTTTTAATTAAAATAGCCGACCAATTAAATCCGTGTCTAGCCATTCGCGATCGCATTGAAAAAGAATTACAACCTGAACCTCCCGCTGTATTAATTAAAGGAAATGTAATTGCAGATGGTATAGATGAAGACCTTGATCGTTTAAGAAAAATTGCCTTTGGAGGTAAAGATTATCTGGTTCAGATTCAAAAACGCGAAGCGGAGGCTACTGGAATTCCATCACTAAAAATTGCCTTTAATAATGTTTTTGGTTACTATTTAGAAGTAACACACACCCATAAAGATAAAGTTCCTGAAGGTTGGATTCGTAAGCAAACCCTGGTAAATGCAGAGCGATACATTACGCCCGAACTTAAAGAATATGAAGATCAGATTCTGGGTGCTGAAGAAAAAATTCTTGCCATTGAAATTCGTTTATACAATGAATTGATGTATGAAACAGCGGGCTACATCAAACCTATTCAATTGGATTCATTTCTGATTGCACAATTGGATTGTTTGCTATGCTTCGCTCAACTGGCTAAAAAAAATCATTACAATAAACCAAAGGTAAACAATAATAAAGTGTTGGATATTAAGGGTGGTCGACATCCGGTAATTGAAAAACAGTTGCCAGTTGGCCAGGAATACATTACCAATGATGTTTATCTTGATACCGATTCTCAACAGATCATCATGATAACCGGCCCCAATATGGCAGGTAAATCAGCAATCCTCCGGCAAACGGCATTAATTGTTTTAATGGCGCAGATGGGTTCATTTGTTCCCGCAAAAGATGCTGAAGTGGGAATCGTTGATAAAATTTTCACCCGTGTTGGTGCTTCTGATAATATTTCTTCGGGCGAAAGTACATTCATGGTGGAAATGAATGAAACAGCCAGTATCTTAAATAATATCTCAGATGATAGTTTAATTTTATTAGATGAAATTGGACGTGGAACAAGTACATATGATGGAATTTCCATCGCCTGGGCCATCGCAGAATTTTTACATCAACATCCAACAGCGAGACCAAAAACACTTTTTGCCACGCATTATCATGAATTAAACGAGTTGGCCAATACCATGCCCCGCATTAAGAATTTTAATGTATCTGTTAAGGAAATGACGAATAAAGTGATCTTTTTGAGGAAGTTAATTCCGGGAGGAAGTGAACACAGTTTCGGTATTCATGTGGCGAAAATGGCCGGTATGCCTCCAAAATTGATTGGCAGGGCAAATGAGATTTTAAAGAAATTAGAAATCGATAGGACAGAGGGGCAGAGCATTAAAGACAGTATTAAAAAAGTTCAGAATCAGGCTTATCAATTACAAATGTTCGCTATTGACGATCCTGTTTTGGTAAAAATCAGAGATACGCTAAATAATTTGGATGTTAATGCGTTAACACCTGTAGAGGCTTTGCTGAAGTTGGATGAGATACAACGATTGATAAAGAACTAGGTTAGCCACAGATTCGCAGATTTTATTAGGTATAGTCATATAATTTTACTGAATTATGCCTTTAAAACTTATTTCTGTGATAAAATTATATCTACGAATTTGCGGCAAATAATAGAGATATGATGAAAAAAAAATACTCTTTTTGGTTAATTTTAATTCTCTCACTCCTTATAACGGCTTGTGGTTCAAGAAAATATACAGTTAAAAGTGATACCAAAGCGGCAAAGGCTGCTGATGCCATGTCTAATTTAAAAAGTAAACAACTTTATAAATTTATTACAGATTGGACTGGCGTAAAATACCGCTTCGGTGGATTGGATAAAAGTGGTATAGATTGTTCTGGTTTTGCTTTTTTACTGGAGAAAGAAATCTATGGTGTTACCTTACCCCGGATATCCCGTGATCAGGCAAGCGTAGTAAAACACAAAAGCGTTGACAATTTAAAAGAAGGTGACCTGGTATTTTTCTCCTTTGGGGGCAGTAATGTAGATCATGTTGGAGTGTACCTGAATAACGGTTTTTTTGTTCATGCCAGCACAAACAGAGGGGTAATTGTAGATGATTTGAATCTGCCAGCCTATCAAAGGGTTTTAGTGAAGTCAGGTTCGGTTAATTAAATAATTCTTTAAGCTCATCGTCATGCTAACCTGTAGCGCAGCGGAAAGCTACGAAGTAAATTTATTTCAACATCTAATATAAAAAAGACCCTGAAATAAATTCAGGGTGACGAGCGCCAAAACTCCAAACTAAAGCGCTCTACTTTTCGTTATAAAACTATGCGTATATTTTTTATAATCTACTTATGTATAATTACTTATTCAGCTGGTGCTCAAGTAAAATTACTATCGCTCAATGATTTGAACAAACGCCTGGCCAATGGAAAAGATACCACCTATGTTATCAATTTCTGGGCAACCTGGTGTGCTCCATGCGTAGCAGAACTACCTAATTTTGAAAAGTTACGCTTGGCAAATCTGCAAAATCCTGTTAAGGTGCTCTTGGTTAGTTTAGATTTTAAATCAAAATTGCAGAAAGAAGTAATTCCATTTGTTCAGAAAAATCAGATTAATGCTGAAGTGTTCCTTTTGAATGCACCAGACCGACAAGCTGATATTCAACGTATTGATGAACATTGGTCTGGAGCAATTCCTGCGACTCTATTTGTAAATAAGAAGAAGAGGAGATTTTACGAGAAGGAATTTACCGAAACGGAATTGAAAAATACGCTATTTGATTTTAAGTAAGTTAAGTAGATTTCTCGCGGAACCGTCATTGCGAAACTGATTCTTCATCCGCTAAAGCAATCTCCATCAAAAAATCGTAAATGAGATTGCTTCGTCGTGCCTCTCCGATAAATCGGAGCTAGCTCTCGCAAAGACGCTAGGAGAGGGAATTAATACATTAAACTAACCCGGTCGTCATTGCGAGGAAGCTTTTTCAGCAACGAAGCAATCTCATTTCCGCAAACAAAACTCAGAAGGAGATTGCCACGAACATCACCGATGAAGGATCAGAAGATGTTCTCGCATGGACGCTAGGGAGGGAATTAATACGTTAAACTAACCCTGTCGTCATTGCGAGGAAGCTTTTTCAGCAACGAAGCAATCTCATTTCCGCAAACAAAATTCAGGAGGAGATTGCGAAAACATTACCGGTGAAGGATCGGAAAATGTTTTCGCAAGGACATTCGAGAGTAATAGAACTATTGTTTTAAACCGACGAAGTTATCCGTCGCACAGGCCAACTAAACTTCGTAACTTGTAGAGGTTAGAAATTTGTTGCTGTTGCTAAAGCTTTCCAGGTTTCCATGTCTTTCTGTAAATCAGCTATTTTCGCCTTTGCAAGCGAGTAAGCATCCGGACCCAAGAATAAATGCAATGGCGCATTTTCGCTTTCAGCTGCTGCAATGATCACGTCGCAACCTTTCGCTGGATCACCTGGTTGTTGGTTATTGATATCGTTTTGATGTGCCGCTTGTGAGTCTCGCACTTCTTTATACGCATCAATTGGATTTGCCGGAACCGCTAGTGATCCGGAAGTTAGAAATTCAGTTCTAAAATATCCGGGCTCAATAACTGTTGCTTTAATCCCAAAAGATTTAACTTCAGCAGCGAGTGATTCTGTAAAACCAGCCATGGCAAATTTTGTAGCGCAATAAATCCCAAATCCAGGAAAGTTTCCAGAGAAACCACCAATAGAAGAGATGTTAAAAATATGCCCTGATTGCTGTTTCCTCATTTGCGGCAATGCTTTTCTAACCACGTTTAATGAACCAAAAACATTGACATCAAAATTTTCCCGAGCTTCTTTGTCACTCAATTCTTCCAATGCACCTAGCATTCCATAACCGGCATTATTTACTAGAAAATCCAACTGACCAAATTTGCTTATGGTTTTGTTCAGAGCGGTTTCTACACTTTCTTCATTTAACAAATCCATCGATAAGGGCAGGAAGTTTTCGTCATCTCCAACTGCTTTCGATAAGTCATTTAGATTTCTGGAAGTCGCAGCAACTTGATAGCCAATGCTTAATAATTTTTTAACTAATGTTAGTCCGAGCCCTTTTGATGCCCCGGTAACAAACCATACTTTTTTGTTTTCCATAATTTATTGTGTTTTTACTTTTATCGTGATCAGATGTATACCCTTTGTTGAATACAATACCTGATTATTCATCTAAATCTGTAGAAATTGTAATCGCTTTCCAGATTTGAATTTCTTCTAATAATGCATCTAACTTTGATGTAGCTCTAATTAATGCATCATTTCCCAGAAGTAAATGAACAGGAGGATTTGGCATGCTTGCCAGCGAAATCATCGCGGCAGCGGCTTTTTCAGGATCCCCTGCCTGCACTCCATCCATTTTAAGATACCTGGCATGTACCATACGCACATCTTCATAGTCTTCAATTGGATTTTGGGTGAGTATTAATGATTCTGGTTTGAGGAAACTCGTTCTGAATGCGCCAGGTGCGACAACAGTTACTTTTATCCCGAATGCTTTAACATCTTCTGCTAAAACTTCGGAAAATGCAATCACTGCTGCTTTTGTAGCAGCGTAAATTGCCCATCCGGTGGCACCATTGATGCCAGCAATTGATGAAATATTAATGATGTGTCCTGATTTTTGCGTTCTTAAATGGGGAAGAGCCTTCCTGATTACATTTAGCGTTCCAAATACGTTTACATCAAAGTTGTCTCGCGTTTCTTTATCTGTAAGTTCTTCAATACTACCACCAATTCCGTAGCCAGCATTATTAATGACTACATCTATTCTTCCAAACCTGGTAATCGTATCATCAATGGCCTGTGCCACACTTGATTCATCATTTAAGTCTACTTCCAGAGAGAGAAAATTTTTAGCATCCGTATTTACAGACAAATTTAAATTATCTCTGTTTCTTGAAGTGGCTACTACAGATTGGCCTGCTTTTAACAATTGGTTAACTAAACTCAGCCCTAAGCCTTTTGATGCACCAGTTATAAACCAAACTTTTTTAAGTCCCATAATTTTATCCTTTTTGTTGAGACAAAATTAAGGTGGAAATCGATATTCAATATTACGCTATTCAAACTGATCATTACGAAATTCAAACAATCCGATAAGAAGTAGGTGTATGCTTGGTTAATTTTTTGAAAAAGTTATTGAAATGCGTTGGTTCTTCAAAACCTAAACAATAACCAATTTCAGATATGTTCCAATCGGTATGTTTAAGCAATGCTTTTGCCTCACTTAATAAACGTTCGGTAATATAATTTGTAGTGGTTTTTCCTGTGGTTTCTTTTATAGCCCGGTTTAAATGATTTACGTGAACAGAAAGTTGCGAGGCGTAATCCTTTGCAGAACGCATGGTAAATCTTTGTGAAGTAGTTTCTATAGGGAATTGCCGCTCTAATAATTCTGTAAATACTGCAGTTATTCTGGTATTGGCATCAGTATGTTTAAATAAGGTTTCTGATGGCTGTGTTTTCAAAGCAAAATGCGCAATCTCAGTGATGTAATTTCTTAGTAAATCATACTTATAAATGTAATCCGTATTTATTTCGTCAAACATTTTGGTGAAAATTGCGGAAACAACAGCATCTTGTTTATCATCAAGCACATAGGCAGGCTTGCCGCCGGGAACAAACATAGGTAAATCACCAACGTTTCCTCGAATTTTTTCTTTGAAGAATGCCTCGGTGAAAATACAGAAAAAGCCAGTTAAATCACTTTTACTACCACTGGCTAATTCCCAAGTATATGGAACCAAAGGATTAAAAAACATAAGTGCAGTACCATTTATCTCAATACTTTTATCTGCGTAATGATAAATATTATGACCTCTGTTCAGTGCGATTTTGTAAAAATCTCTGCGGTTGTAACTCATTTGTTTACTATCATCACGCAGACAATCTTCAAGTTTGAAAACATTGAAATGGCCAACACCATTTTTTAGGTTTTCAGGTAAAAAACTAAATTTATTTTGATAGAAGTCTTCAATAGATTCTGTTGTACTCATAAAACAAAGTTACAAAATTCAAACCGAGGTTGATGTATGGTCTTTGATAATTTAGTATGGTGAGAAAAGTTAATGAAAAGAACTGTTGTATCTACTCAAGTCTCATTCTTTCAATAACGCTAAACAATAAAATGGTGTGTTGATGTATTCAAAACTTCATTCCTATTTAAATAATCAAGAGTTAAATAGTACGACATCATGACAATTAAATATACCGACCGGTATATATTTGTGTCGATATATTATTATGACAAAATCAGAGAAGACGAGAAGTCACATTATTGAAAAAATTGCACCAATCTTTAACATGAAAGGTTTCGCAGGGACATCATTAAATAATATGACTGATGCAACCGGATTAACAAAAGGAAGTATTTATGGGAATTTTGCTAATAAAGATGAAGTTGCTTTGGTAGCCTTCGACTATAATTTCAAAAGCATTGAGATGAAAATCAGCGCAGCTATGAATAATCAACGTACCGCAAAAGATAAACTTTTAGCTTATTTGATCGTATATCAAGGTTTAATGTTCGGTCAAATTTCTCCCGGTGGCTGTCCGGTTCTAAATACTTCTATCGATGCTGACGATACTCATCCGGCGCTCCGGGAAAAAGCATTGAATGCACTGTTGTCCTGGAAGAAGCAAATCATAAGTATAATTCAAGATGGGATTTCGAATAAAGAGATAGCCCCTAAATATAATCCAGAACAAATTGCCTTAACAGTTATTGCTATGATAGAAGGTGGAATCATGATTTCCAGACTAACTAATACCAAGGAAACTTGTGAACTGCTTATCGACTCTTTAAAAGCATATATCAATAATCTCAGCTTAGCATAAACCATAATGATGACTAAAATGATTTTAAATAAATGAGTTACAAAACATAAAAATCTAACTAACAATCAATTATAGAAGGAATATTAAGGATGAGAAAAAAGAAAAATTCTTTAACCTTATTATCATGATATTTGCGCCAGGAATAGTAAAACTGGAAGTCTAAAGATTGAATTAAATTGATGCGCATCTTACTTAATCAAAGTGCGTCAAGTCATTTTAACAATAATATTGTCACCTCAAAAAATAAAAATCGGTTTCTTATTTGGAAACCATGAACAATAAATAGCATGAAAAGAGTAGTTGTAACAGGATTGGGTGCGATAACGCCCCTTGGAAATACAGTAGAAAGTTTCTGGAAGAATATTTTAGCTGGGAAGAGTGGGATTGGACCAATCACCAAATTCGATACCAGTAAGTTTAAAACACATTTTGCCGCGGAGGTTAAAGACTTTAACCCTGAATCTTTTTTAGACAAAAAAGAGGCTAGAAAATTTGATACGTTTACACAATATGCCATTGCTTCAACTGATGAGGCGATTGCGGATGCAGGCCTGGATTTTAAGTCAATGACTGATGATCAGTTGGCTGAAGTTGGCGTAATATGGGCTACTGGAAATGGCGGTATCTCTACTTTTGAGCAGCAATTGGCTGAGTTTCATCAGGGTGATGGAACACCTAGGTTCAGTCCGTTTTTTATTCCGAAGATGATTGTGGATATCGCAGCAGGTGCCATCTCCATCCGCCATAAATTACGTGGTCCCAATTATTGCACCGTTTCGGCTTGTGCTTCATCAAATACAGCCATTATAAATGCATTCGATACCATTCGCTTAGGAAAAGCCAATATTATGGTGGCCGGTGGGTCGGAGGCTGCAATTACTGAAGCATCTGTAGGTGGATTCAGTGCAGCACAAGCCTTATCAAAACGAAATGATAGTCCAGAAACGGCATCAAGACCTTTTGATGAAAGCCGTGATGGTTTCGTAATGGGAGAAGGTGCCGGAGCATTAATTTTAGAAGATTTAGAACATGCTTTAAATCGTGGTGCGCATATTTATGCTGAGATTGTGGGTGGCGGAATGGCTGCCGACGCTTACCACTTAACCGGAACACCTCCGGATGGTCTGGGTGCATCTTTAGGTATGAAAAAAGCATTACATGATGCAGGAATTACCCCAGATAAGATTGATTATATTAACGCTCATGCCACATCTACAGGTTTGGGTGATCTGAGCGAGTTGAATGCCGTAAAGACAGTTTTTGGAGATCTTCCTGTTGTAATCGGGGCATCAAAATCGATGACAGGCCATTTGCTCGGTGCTGCTGGTGCAGTAGAGAGTTTAATTAGTGTTTTAGCGATCAGAGACGGGATTATTCCACCAACAATTAACACCACAACACTAGATGAGAAAATCCCGAAAGGATTGAACATCGTTTTAGGCCAATGTATTAAGAAGGAAATTAATTATGTTTTAAATAACACTTTTGGTTTTGGTGGGCACGTAGCCAGTACAATTTTCAAAAAGTATGAAGCATAGTTTTATTTATCCATTAAAATATTAACGAGTTCTTTTAAGTCTTCAACTTCTTGTTCAAGTTTTGAAATTCGATTTTCCAACGCTTCATTGGGTTGGAAAATCGTTGTTTCTGAAACCTGATTTTCAACCTCCTGTGTATGATCCTGTTCGCCTAATAAATGAATAAATCGGGCTTCCTTCTGACCCGTTTTCTTCGGTAATTGTTTTACAAAAGCATGATCACCATTTGAAAGTTTCTGAAGCTGCTCCAGTACTTCTTCAATACTATCGAATTCATAAAGCCTTCCTGAATTACTGTTGATTTCTCCAGGTGTTAATGGTCCACGCAACAGCAATAAACTTAGGATAGAAAGTTCAGATGGTACCAGTGGATATACAATACCCAAGTTATGTTTATATTTAATTGTCCTGCTTGAACCACCTGTGGCTGTTGAGATTAATCCTTTTATTTTTAAAGCATTCAATGTTAGGGTAACGGTTTCTTCATCATAATTAACAACAGGATTTCTAGAACTTTTTTGATTGCAGGCTGCTGTTAAGCTATTTAAAGTCATGGGATAATAATCCGGTGTAGTTCTGCTCATTTCAATTAATGAACCTAACACACGTTGTTCTTCCGCAGATAAATCGGGTAGTGCTTTAATCTCTTCCATTTGATAAAAATAGAAATTGGCTTTACATTTTCGGAAATTATTTTAAAAAATTGAGATTTCTTTTATAGAGGTGGCTTCAATGACCAATTATTGATTTAGAACAGATTAGGTTTTAGCTAAAATCATAGCTTCAACGACACATAAATATTACTTCATAGAATTATTCTAAATTTCTTATTGTAAATATTTTCAGGTTTATATTCACGATATTTAAAATTGCACTACTTTACAAAACATATTTTATGCAATCATCTGATCCGAAAAATAATCAGGGTGATAGCAGAAGAGATTTCCTGAAAAAAAGTTCTCTCATCACTGCTATTGCCCTCACACCATCAGTTGCCTTAAAGGCTGCAGAAAGCCAGGCTGATGAACGCTTTGCAGAGCTTTTTGAAAAAATTCCATTAAACCTTACCGTTAATAATAAGGCATATCAAACATCTGTTGAACCTCGGGTTACGCTGTTGGATTACTTGCGGGAAGAACTGCATTTAACTGGCACTAAGAAAGGTTGTGACCACGGTCAATGCGGTGCTTGTACCGTTCACGTTGATGGTGAAAGGGTTAATTCATGCTTAAGTTTGGCGGTGATGAATGAAGGTAAAAAAGTGACCACCATAGAGGGATTGGCCAATGGTGATGAATTACACCCGATGCAGGCTGCATTTATTAAACATGATGGTTTCCAATGTGGCTATTGTACGCCCGGGCAAATTATGTCTGCTGTGGCATGTGTGAATGAAGGCCATACCACTTCCAGATCTGAAATTAGTGAATACATGAGTGGAAATATCTGCAGATGTGGCGCTTATCCAAATATAGTTGATGCAATCATTGAAGTATCGAAAGGAGGAACAAAGGCATGATCAATTTTCAATATTTAAGAACAACAACTTCTAAATCAGCATTGGCTTTATTATCAAAAGATAAAGCAGCCAAATTTCTGGCTGGTGGAACCAACCTGATTGATTTAATGAAAAGGGGAGTAACCACACCGGAGAAACTGATCGATATTAACCATGTACCTTTAAAGCAGATCGAACTTAAAGGCGATAAAATAATAATCGGTGCGCTAGCATCAAATACGGCAGTTGCAGAACATGCACTGATAAAGGAAAAGCTTCCTTTATTAGCTAATGCTTTAAATGCAGGTGCTTCTGCGCAGTTACGTAATGTGGCTACAGTAGGAGGAAATATGATGCAGCGTACACGTTGTGGTTATTTTTACGATACGGAAATGCCTTGCAATAAACGCCAACCGGGATCTGGTTGCGGTGCTATTGGTGGTTTTAACAGGATGCATGCTATTTTTGGCACATCAGAAAAATGTATCGCTGTTCACCCGAGTGATATGTGTGTGGCATTAATCGCACTGGATGCATCTGTCGTACTTGCTAATCAGAAAGGTGAACGCAAAATATTATTTAAAGATTTTCATCGCCTCGCTGGCGATACACCCCAGTTAGATAATAACTTAAAGGCTGATGAAATGATCATTAGGTTGGAAATCCCGATCAATAACCTGGCTAAAAATTCTCATTACCTGAAAGTAAGAGACCGTGCATCATATGCTTTTGCCTTAGTTTCTGTTGCAGCGGCATTGGAAATCTCTGATAATAAAATTACTGATGTGCGGCTAGCTATGGGTGGCGTAGCACATAAACCCTGGCGTTTAACAGCATCAGAAAATTTCCTTAAAGGAAAGGAAGCATCAACAGCGAACTTTGAACAGGCTGCTAAATTAGCCATGACTGACGCAAAGGGTTTTGGTGAAAATGATTTCAAACTACAAATGGCACCCAATTCAATTATTGAAGCATTAAACCTTGCAAAATCAAAAGCTTAACCATGGAAAATAGAATGCTAAAAGATGAAAATGATCGTGTAGACGGCGTTTTTAAGGTAATTGGTAAAGCGAGATATTTTGCCGAGTATGAACTTCCGGGTTTAACTTATGGTGTGCTGGTAACCAGTACCATAACCAAGGGAAAGATTACCACATTAGATACTAAGGCAGCTGAAAAAGCACCTGGTGTAATCTCAGTCCTGTCTCATTTAAATAAGCCTTCGGCTCCTGGTTATGAACAGGATGGCGGCTCTCCAATGAAGATTTTTTACACGGATAAAATTTTTTATAATGGCCAACCTATAGCCATGGTTGTTGCCAATACTTTTGAAAGGGCTACTTATGCCGCATCGTTAGTTAAGGCAACTTATGCTAAGGAGGAATTCAATACTAACTTTGATAAGGCAGTTGCCGATTCAAAATCAAAAAAACTCCAGGGTCAACCCGATTATAAACGTGGTGTAGAAAATGCATATAAAACCGCCGAAGTAAAAATTGAAGAAAAATATCATCTCCCTATCGAGACACATAATCCGATGGAGTTACACGGCATCATTGCAGATTGGCGGCCAAACAATCAGCTAACAGTTTATGCTAAAACTCAAGGTGTAAAGGCTACACAGGGTACTATTGCAAATGTCTTCAAAATTCCTATTGAAAATATTCAGGTAAATTCTGAATTTGTGGGTGGTGGTTTTGGAATGGCACTAAGAACCTGGCCTGTAGAAATTGCAACAGTTATGGCATCGAAACATGTTGCTAAGCCTGTAAAACTCGTGATCACCAGGATGCAAATGTTCACCATGGTGGGGAATCGTCCTGCAGCAATTCAAACCATCGGTTTGGGGGCCAATAAAGATGGAAAGCTTACTGGAATAACGCACAGGGCATTTGGCGAGACTTCCGTATACGAAAACTTTACCGAAGGCGTAGTTAATATGGCGAAATTTATGTATCAATGTGAGAATGTAAATACCCAGTATACCGTTGTGCCTGTAGATTTAGGTGTTCCAATCTGGATGCGTGGGCCTGGTGAAGCGACAGGTGCATTTGCGCTGGAAAGTGCCATTGATGAAATGGCTCATGCCCTGAATATGGACCCGCTGGAATTCAGAATTAAAAACGACCCGGAAAGAGATCAACAGAGAAATCTGCCTTTCTCTGATAAAAACATTAAAGAAGCTTATCGCATTGGTGCTCAAAAAATAGGATGGAATGAAAGAAAGAATAAACCTGGAAGTCTGATAGATGGTCAGTTGAAAACTGGTTACGGTGTAAGCATCGGTGTTTTTAATGCTAACAGGGGTAGAGCCAGTGTAAAAGGGATTTTAAAAGCAGATGGCTCTTTGGTATTACAAAGTGCAACGAGTGATATTGGACCTGGCACAGGAACGGGCATGACTTTGATTGCGAGTAAATTAATGAAGATCCCAGCTGATAAAATTACATTTGAACTGGGAGATTCTTCTTTGCCACCTGCACCAAGTCAGGGTGGTTCTGCTACGCTTTCTACAGTAGGTTCTGCTGTTAATGATGTTTGTGTAGCCTTAAAATCTACCATTGCAGAATTGGCGGCTAACTCCAATATGGATGCCACTGCTAATTTTGTAGATGTTTTAAAGAAAAACAATTTGCCTTCAATTGAAATCATAAAACAAAGTCAGGCAGGAAAAGAACGTGAAGCTTACTCGATGTATTCGTTTTCTATTCATTTCGTGAAAGTGAATGTGCACAGTTTAACAGGGGTTGTGAAGGTGGATAAAATTGTATCTGTCGGAGATTCCGGAACTATTGTAAGTCCGAAAACCGCCCGGAGTCAAATGGTGGGTGGTGCAGTGGGTGGTGTTGGAATGGCGTTAACTGAAGAGTCTATTATTGACCATCGTTACGGCAGGTACATTAACAATAATTTCGCCGATTACCATGTACCAGTGAATGCCGATATTCCTGAAATTGAAGTCCATTTCATCAATAAGCCTGATCCTTATATCAATCCAATGGGGGCAAAGGGAATGGGGGAAATTGCTTTAATTGGTTTTTCTGCAGCTGTTGCCAATGCGGTATTTAATGCCACAGGTAAAAGAATCAGAAGCTTACCCATTACGCCTGATAAAATTTTAGCAGATAGTTAGTTGGTATCGCTAGCCGGGATCTCTAATCCCGACTCTTCTATTTGCGGATTTCAAATCCGCAGTTAATGTGATCGAGATTATAAATCTCGACCAACTACGCATAATTTTTTATATTCATAGTGATATTGTTAGTCGGGATCTATAATCCCGACTCTTCTATTTGCGGATTTCAAATCTGCAGTTAATTGAGGTCGAGATTACAAATCTCCACCAACCACGCATAATTTTTATATCCCTAGTGATATGCTAGCCGGGATCTGTAATCCCGACTCTTCTATTTGCGGATTTTAAATCCGTAGTAAATGCGATCAATATTATAAATCTCGACCAACCACGCATATTTTTTTATATTCATAGTGATATTGTTAGTCGGGATCTCTAATCCCGACTCTTCTATTTGCGGATTTTAAATCCGTAGTAAATGCGATCAATATTATAAATCTCGACCAACTACGCATAATTTTATATCAATAGTGATATCGTTAGTCGGGATCTCTAATCCCGACTACTCTAATTGTGGATTTCAAATCCGCAGTTAAGTAAGGTTGAGATTATAAATCCCGACCAACAAAAAAGGGCAAATTTCAATGAAATTTGCCCTTTTAGTAATAAAGTTAAAAAATTATTTAGCAGATGATTTCCCGCTATAAGTTGCTGCTAATTTAAGTGCTTCATAAGCATTTACCACGCCACCACTTATGCACAAATCAGAAAAAGGTACTGATACGGTTTCAGCATTTTCTTCATCACCTTTTTTATAAGATACACTGTGGTTAACCTTCGTTACCGACTTTACAATAATTTCTTTTACTTGTGCAGCAGATAATTTCGGATAATACGAACGAATTAATCCTGCCAAGCCGGCCACAACAGGTGATGCCATACTTGTTCCGTCTAAATCTTTGTATTTAGAACCTGGAACCGTAGAGTGAATTTTAACACCAGGTGCAAATACATCAACCTGTGTTTTACCAAAATTAGAGAAACTTGCTTTTAAAGTCTCGTCATCTTTCGGACCAGATGCACCAACCGTAATCCATGATGCGATGGTTTTTTCATCTAAATCTTTATGGTTAGGAAAATTATTTTCGGTATCAATATTCTTATTTTCGTTACCTGCTGCCTGAACAATTAGTACATCTTTAGAAGCTGCATATTTCATGGCCTCATTCACAACGGCTTTATCCCAGCTGTAGGCTTTACCAAAACTCATATTAATAACTTTAGCCCCGTTATCTACAGCATAACGAATGCTGTTTGCTACATCTTTATCACGTTCATCACCATTTGGTGTGCAACGAACGCCCATAATCGCCACATTATCAGCAACGCCCATGATTCCAAGCTTATTGGTTCTGTCAGCAGCAATAATACCAGCCACATGTGAACCATGCATGGCATCAGGTCCGGTTACATCATTATTTCCGTAGAACTTTTCAGTATCATCATTAGGATTATCACCAACAATAGCACGTGGATCATAATCTATATTTAAGTTATACTCTGCCTGACGGGTGTAATAATCTAAGCCTTCTTTGATCTGATCTTCGTAAAATTCCTTGAATGAACCTTTATCCAATTGCTGAACCATCACCGATTGAATACGTCCTTCCATATCATTAGCAGGCTTAAAGTTTTTGAAATCTTCAATTGTTGGATTTTCTTTACCTATTTTCTTTAGCACGCCATCTAAAGCATTTTTGAAACCCGAAATTCCGGCCAATCCTTGTTTAGCTTCAGCCAGTTGTTTTTCGAGATCTGCCCTCATGGCTTTAAATGCTTCCCAGTCTTTTTTATCTTTTTCGGCAACGTTAGCATCAGTAGTATTGGCAAAACGTGTTTGGTCACGGCGCACTAAACGCGTAAGTTCAAGGGTTTCAAAATTGACAGATTCCTTAGGTCCGCCAATAAAGTTCCAACCATGAATATCATCTGCATAGCCATTTTTATCATCGTCTTTGCTATTACCTGCTATTTCTTTGGCATTTACCCACATGATGCGCTTTAAATCTTCATGCATCGCATCAACACCACCATCATTTACAGCAACAATAACTTTTGTTGATTTTTTACCTTTAAGCAATTCTTTATAGGCTTTTTCTGTACTGATTCCAAACGTCGAATCAGTTTTTAAATCAAGGTTTTGCCAGTTTGCTTTTTGTGCATTGGCAAATAATGGAACTGCAATAACAAATGCACCGGTTAACAGCACATTAAAAATTCTATTCTTATTCATTTGTGTTTTTTTGTATTAAACGGCGAAAGATAATTTTAATTTTTTTCTTTCCCATAAATTGTATTAAAAATGATGTTTTACAAACTTTATAAATAAAAAAATCCCAAATAAATTGGGATTTGTATAATATCATGCAATGTGGTAAATTTTATTTTAAACCAGTTAATATCTGTTCTGCCATTACATTGTGCTGTTCTATGATTGCCAAAGTTTTGGTAGCCCATTCTTTCAAGCCTGCATCTTTATTTGATACTCCTTCTTTAAATAAGGCGACAGTTTTTTCATGGTCGGTAACCATCATGTCCATATAGTGCTTGTCAAATGCAGCACCATTCATTTTTTTCATCTCATCCAAATGGATTTGATCATCTGCAGGTAGAGCGTCCGGAGTAATTACCTTCTTTTCTATGGCAAAAGCTTTCAGTTCCTTGTTAGCCTGTGTATGATCTGCTAACATTTTTGTAGCGAAGTCTTTAACTTTTTGATCTGACGCATTTTTTAAGGCAATCTTAGCAGCTTCAACTTCCATAATGCCACCAACAGCAGCCTTTCTCAGGAAAGTAGCACCCGCTTCATCTATACCTGATTCTACAACCTCACTTCCTGCTACATGGTTACCATTAACCATGGTGGTATCTCCACCTACACTGTCTTTTGTTGTAGCAGATTTTTTATCTGCTGTCTGACAAGCTTGAAAGGTAAGGGCGGACGCAACTATCGTTGATAGTATAAATATCTTTTTCATGTATTTTCTTGTATTGATATAGCATTAAAACAAGTGTTAATGAAAAAGGTTTTTATTCCGCTTCAGTATCTGTTTCTTGATAAAGATTTGGTAACACGATACCCATTTGCCTTTCAGGATTTTCGAGCGCTTTAAAGCCAAATTGTTCATATAAGCTGTGCGCATCCAATGTAGCCAATTGGTAACGGCGCAGACCTTGAAGATCAGGATGAAAAATCATAAAGGCCATTAGCTTTTTAGATAAACCTAATCCACGATAGGCAGTGGCAATATAAAAATCGCAAAGCCATCCAAAAGTTGCCTTATCTGTAACCCAGCGGGCAAAACCGACTTGTTCATGATTCTTGTATATCCCAAAGCATAATGAATTTTCTATAGAACGTTTAACGAGTTCTAATGGAATATTTCTCGCCCAGTAAGATTCTTTACTCAAATAATGATGAATAGATTCTATCTGAAGCAACTCCTGCTGATCAGAAAATATAAAATCATTTTCGCTTATCTGCATGTGAAAAGGATAAAAAGATTAAAACAGATGCGAATAGAACATCCAACAGCAATGAGCAGGTGGATCGTTTAATTACGCATATTGATAAACTGTAAAGGCTGATCAAAATCTTCACCTCTACATAAAGTGATAACCGCCTGCAAATCATCTATTTTCTTTGCCGTTACCCGCACCTGATCATCCATAATAGAAGGTTGCACCTTTAAGCCACTGGCCTTAATCTTTGCCACCACCTTTTTGGCTGCATCTTTATCCAGTCCTTCTTTGATGGTAATTTCCTTTCGGATCATATTGCCGGAAGCAATAGTTTCTTTACCAAAATCCATACTCTTAGGGTCTAGATTCTGTTTCATCATCCTGGAAATAATGGAGTCTTCTATGGCTTTTAAACGCATATCATCCTCAGTTACAATGGTTACAATATTTGTTTTCTTGTCCAGATCGACAGTGCTTTTCGAACCGTTGAAATCATAACGGTTGAGTATTTCTTTTTTAGCATTGTTAATTGCGTTGTCAAGAGTCTGCGCATGAACTTTACTTACAATATCAAAAGAAGGCATGGTTTTAGCTTTAAGGTAAAAAATTAGTAAATTTAAAGAGAAATAAATCCGTTGCACAAAAAAACGAAAAATAATATGAAAACCACTAAAGCAAAGTCTCAAAAAGTAACTAAAAAAGATGCGAAGAAACAATTAGAACAATCTTTAACTGCTCAATTTTTAGAGGTGATCATGAGCCTTGGCCATGATGCATCAGAGATTAGTACCGAAGTGGCAAAAGCAAGTAAACGTGTTGCAAAAAAATTAACCAAAAAATTTACGGTAATCAAAGCAGACGTTGGCCATAAAATTGATGATATTTTACACTCATCGAAAGAAAAAGTTAAAGACATAAAAAAACCCATTACTAAGGCGGAAAAAAGTGCTGCCAAGGTGGTTAAAAAAGCAGTTGCTAAAGCAAAACCTGTTGTACAAAGTGTTAAAGTTGCAGCTATTGCAACAGAAGAAAAAGCAGAAAAGGCTATTGCAAAACCCATTAAAGCGGTTAAAGACAGTGTAGAAGAAATACAAAAAGTGGTTAAGCCAACGGTAGAATCTGCTAAGGAAGAGGTAACAGACGCGGTGGCAAAAGCTACTACTGCCATTAAGAAAACAGTTAAAAAAACAACTGAGGCTACAAAAGAAACCGCAATAGAAGCTAAAGATAAAATTGCTCCAGTTGTTAAGAAAGTAGTAAAAGCGCCATTAAAAAAATAATTTGTTAACGTTAATCTGTATGTGAATTAACATGGATTTAACAAATTAATATGCAGTTTTGAGCATCCCTGTTTCGGCGGGGATTTTTATTTTTTTAAATGAGCAAGAAGAAGATACCATTTTTAAATCGTGAAATTAGTTGGCTTTACTTTAATGACCGAGTATTGCAGGAGGCCGCTGATGAAACTGTGCCGCTTATCGAACGAATAAAGTTTTTATCAATCTTTTCATCCAATTTGGAAGAATTTTATCGGGTGAGGGTTGCTACAATGACTCGCTTAACCAACCTGAATGATAAAGCTAAGGCACTTTTAGGATTCAATCCGCGTAAAATTCTTAACGAAATCAAAAATATTGTTGTTAAACAGGAGCGGAAATTTGATCAGCTTTTTCAGGCAACCTTAATTAATGAGTTAGCACAAAATAGAATTTTTATTTTAAATGATACCCAGCTTAACGTAAGCAGGGGAGAATTTGTTAAAAATCACTTTCGTGATAAAATTCTCTCGAATCTGGTTCCAATTATGCTGGACATGGATAAGCCTTTTCCAGAACTGAAAGACAGGTATCTTTACTTCTTTGTTAAGCTTTCTAAAAAAGACACCAAAGTAAGAGAGAAATATGCCTTAATTGAAATTCCTCCCAACTTACCAAGATTTCTGGTACTACCTGAAACGAACGACCTGAAATTTATTATTCTGGCAGAAGACATTATCCGTTATTGCCTGGACGATATTTTTTATGTATTTACTTATGATAATCTTGAGGCGTATTCCATTCAGCTAACCAGGGATGCCGAATTAGATATTGATAAAAATATCAATGATAAATTTATTGAGGACTTAAAAAGCAGTCTGGAAAAACGAAAAAAGGGTAAACCTATGCGTTTGCTTTATGATTCGGCCATGCCCCTTAATATGCTGACTGTTTTAGTAAATAAACTGAAACTGGAAGCAGAAAGTTTAATTCCAGGAAACAGGTACCATAAGTTTGGAGATTTTATTTCTTTCCCAAACGTAGGAAAAAAAGAATTAGAATATGCACCAAATGTACCGCTAAAGGTACATGATCTTCATCGGACACAGAGCATGTTTAATAAAGTTGCACAACGAGATTATTTGGTTAATCTTCCTTACCAATCTTATGATTACATTATTCTTTTTCTTCGTGAAGCTGCTATAGATCCAAAGGTCACTGAAATTCAGATTACGTTATACCGACTAGCTGAAAATTCTAAAGTAATTAATGCGCTCATCAATGCAGCAAAAAATGGAAAGGCAGTTTCTGTACTCCTGGAATTAAAAGCACGTTTTGATGAGCAAGCAAATATTTTTTGGACTACGCGCTTAATGGAAGAGGGGGTAAAAGTAAATTATGGATTAACAGACTATAAGGTACACTCCAAAATTTGTCTTGTTAAACGAATAGAAAAGGAAAAACCAGTTTATTACGCCAATCTGGCTACTGGGAACTTCAATGAAAAAACGGCTGGCTTATATTGCGATCACAGTATTTTTACAGCACGTAAAGAAATTACCAATGATTTGGTTAAACTGTTTGATGCATTAACTAAACGTACCGTAACAAGAGGTTTCAGGCATTTAATTGTATCACCGTTGGAAAGCAGATCTAAACTGATCAATTTTATTAATCGGGAAATTAGAAATGCAAAGGCTGGCAAAATAGCTTATATCTTGCTAAAGGTTAATAGTCTGGCTGATGAAGGTATTATTTCCAAGCTTTATGATGCAAGCAATGCTGGTGTTAAAATCCAATTAATTATTCGTGGCATTTGCTGTTTAGTACCAGGCGTAAAAGGCTTTAGTGAAAATATTACTGCAATTAGCATTATTGATAAGTTTTTAGAACATGCGCGTGTGTATATTTTCAGTAATAATGGTAAGAACGATATGTATTTATCATCTGCTGATTTGATGAGCAGAAATTTTGAGCATCGGGTAGAAGTTGGTTTCCCGGTTTTAGATCCTGATGTAAAGCAAGAAATTCAGGATATTATTGATTTGCAGTTACAAGACAATACAAAGGCGCGTCAGATCAATGCATTAAACAATAACAAGTACCACAAAAACAGGCAAAGTAAAAAAATCAGAGCGCAAGTTGATACCTATAACTATTTAAAAACCAAGCACCAATTATAATGTTAAGATACGCAGCTATAGATATCGGTTCTAACGCGGTAAGGCTACTCATTGCAGATATCAGCAAACACGAGGGCGAATTCAAATACAAAAAAAACACCTTAATCCGTGTACCACTGCGTTTAGGAGATGATGCATTTCTTGATAAACAGATCTCTGAGAAAAAAACGGGAGACCTGATTAAAACCATGATGGCATTTAAGAATTTAATGGATGTTTATCATGTATCAGAATACCTGGCATGTGCCACTTCCGCCATGCGTGAGGCCAAAAATGGTCATGACATTGTTAAATTGATTAAAGAGAAAACAGAAATTAATCTGGAGATTATAGAAGGCCAACGTGAAGCAAATATTATATATGCAAATCACATTGAAGCAGATCTTGATAACAGTAAAACGTATTTATATATTGATGTAGGTGGCGGTAGTACAGAACTTTCCATTTTTGTTGAGGGTACGCCTCAGGCTTCTAAATCTTTCGATATCGGCACGATTAGAATGTTGGATAACCAGGATAAAGAAGAAACCTGGGAGGAAATGAAGGAGTGGGTAAAAGAGCATACCAAAGGCCATAAGCATCTGGCAGGTATTGGTACTGGTGGTAACATTAATAAGCTATTTCGCATGAGTGAGGAGAAAGATAACGCTCCACTTTCTTTGCAAAAACTAAATGCCCTTTATAATAAGCTCACCAGTTATTCTTTAAAAGAAAGAATTAACACCTTACGCTTAAATCCTGATCGTGCAGATGTAATTATTCCAGCATGTGAAATTTATTTAACCTTAATGAAATGGACCGGAATAAAACAACTTTATGTACCAAAAGTGGGTATGGCGGATGGAATTATTAAGTTATTAATTGAGGAGAAACTAAGTTAAAATTTAATAACCCTATAAGGTTTGAAAACCTTATAGGGTTATGATTATATTAAATTATTCTTCTAACAATTTCGTAGCGGCTTCATCAGTAAACCAAGTCAGTTTACCATCAATAGGATCAATCAATTGCGAAGGATACAAATCAAAATTTTTCTCTTCGTCTCCAATTACATGCTTCAATGCTTCAGCTTTATTTTCACCAAAAACCAGAAAAGCCACATTATCAGCTTTATTAATTAAAGGAGCGGTGAAACTGATTCGGTAAGTGTTTAATTTCTCTACAAATACAGAAGCAATCCCAACTTCCTCATCTTTAACTAAATCAGTATGCGGAAAGATTGATGCTGTATGCGCATCATCACCCATACCTAAAAGAATCAGATCAAAGGCAAGATCTTCACCATTGAAATGCTGATCAATTGATTTTTTATATTCAATAGCTGCTTTTTCAGGAGCTAAACTTGTATTTACATAAAAAATATGGTCTTCTTTTATTCCCAACGGATCGAGCAAAGCTTTTTTTGCCATCAGGCCATTGTAGTTTTCATCATCTGAAGGCACATTTCTTTCATCACCGAAGAAAAAGTAAACCTTCTCCCAATCAATTCGATGTTCACATTCAGTTGCCAGAAGATGGTAAAGCGCTTTTGGAGAGCTTCCACCAGTTAAAACAAAATTGAAGCGATCGTTTTCCTCAATCGACATTTCTGCAATTTTGATCACATAATCGGCTAAATCCTGATTTAATTCTTCAAGCGTTTTATAAATGAGTAGATTCATATTTATAGTTTAATCATCATTACGAAACACAAAGTAACCTTAAAGCGATAAGATTTAACTTACAAACTTTGCAGGACTTTGTGATTCGCAATAGACGGGATAAAAATTATTCTTTGTTTTTTAATGGCAAGTTAAACCAGTGAAAACCATCACGTGCAATTAGTGCCTCTGCTTCTTCAGGTCCCCAGCTGTCTGCAGGATAATTAGGGAAGTTTATTGATTTCTTACTTTCCCAGGTATTCAAAATTGGCATAACCAATTCCCATGCTGCTTCTACCTGATCGCCACGCATGAATAAAGTTTGATCGCCCATCATGGCATCTAAAAGTAAGGTTTCATAGGCTTCAGGTGTATCACCATCGTATGTTCCTTTATAATCAAATACCATATCAACCGGATTTAAAACCATATCCAGGCCTGGTCTTTTCGCCTGAACCTGCAAACGGATACTCATTTCTGGCTGAATGCTGATGACCAGACGGTTCTGTTGCCAGTTTTCGGTTACACCAGAAGAAAAAATCTGATGGGGAACATCTCTAAACTGAATCGTGATTAAAGATGAGGTTTGATTTAAACGTTTACCGGTTCTTAAATAGAACGGAATGCCCTGCCATCTCCAGTTATCAATGTGAAATTTTACTGCTGCAAAAGTTTCAGTGTTGGAATGTGGATCTACACCCTTTTCCTGGCGGTATCCTGGCACTTCTTTTCCTTCTACCCAGCCTTTACTGTATTGGCCCCGAACAGTATGGAAACGAATATCTTCTGCAGAGAAAGGACGCATAGCTTTTAAAACTTCAACCTTGCGATTTCTAATTTCATCAGCATCAAAATTAATGGGTGCTTCCATTCCAATCAAACAAAGCAATTGTAATAAGTGATTCTGGATCATATCTCTCAAAGCACCTGAACCTTCATAATAGCCCCCACGATCCTGAACACCTAATTGCTCAGTTACCGAAATTTGAACGTGATCAATATATGATCTGTTCCAGAGTGGTTCAAATAAAGAATTGGCAAAACGGAAAGCCATCATGTTCTGAACCGTTTCTTTACCCAAATAATGATCAATTCTATAAATCTGTTTCTCGGTAAAGATGGTACTTAATAGTGCATTTAATTCCTTAGCAGATTCCAGATCATGACCAAAAGGCTTTTCAATTACAATTCTACTGTTATTCTCATTCTCCGTTAACTTGTATTTATGCAGGTATTCTGCAATCACCGGAAAGAAATTTGGTGCTACAGCGAGATAGAAAATAATCTGCGTATCTGGTCCATATTCCTTTTGATATTTATCTACAGCATTCTTTAAGTTTTCGAAAGTTTTAGGCTGTGCAAAATCAGTTGGGCAGTAGTGGATGGTGTTTCCAAAATTTTCCCATTTTTCTTTTTTCACTTTTCCAGAACGCGAAAATTCATTTACTGCATCTTCTAAGGCAGCTTTATAACTATCATCGGTAAATTCAGTTCTTCCTGTACCAATAATGGCAAACTTTTCGGGCATGTAACCCTCAATAAATAAATTATATAAGGCAGGAGCTAATTTTCTTTTATTCAAATCACCTGTACCACCAAATATTACAAATATCGTAGGGCTTAATGCGGCTTTAGTTTTCATTTTATATTGACTTCTTGTAATTAAATTAAGATAGTTTGTTCCAGTCTGCGTGGAAAACGCCTTCACGATCAATGCGTTCGAAAGTATGTGCGCCAAAAAAGTCTCTTTGCGCCTGAATCAGGTTTGAAGGCATTCTGGCAGTAGTGATGGTATCAAAATAAGTAAGTGTAGATGCAAATGCAGGAATACCTACACCAGCATTAACGCATGCAGAAATGGTTTTGCGTGTTCCACCTAAGGTAGATTTAATGATTTCTTGAATTCCAGAATCACCAAACAAGTGCTCTAAAGCATTATCTTTATCATAAGCCTGATAAATATCTTCTAAAAATTTAGCCCTTATAATACAGCCTCCACGCCAGATTTTGGCAATTTCCTGTAATTGTAAATCGTATTCATATTCTTTAGAAGCCTGAACCAATAAATGCATCCCTTGAGCGTATGCACTAATCATTGAGAAATAAAATGCATCTTCCAGTTCGTCTACTGTAATGTCAATCTTATTATCCTTTTTACCAAAAGCCTCTTCCAATGAAACCCTTAAGTTTTTAAATTTGGATAAATCGCGATTAGACACGGCCTCATTGATAGTTGGAATCGGCAATTGCAATTCCATAGAAACTTCTGAAGTCCATTTTCCAGTACCTTTAGAACGAGCCTCATCTTTTATCTGATCCAGCAGGTCGTTCTGAGTATCTGTATCCTTAAACAAAAAGATTTCAGCGGTTATCTCCAATAAGAAAGATTGAAGTCTGCCTTCGTTCCACTTTTTGAAAACTTTATAAATTTCATCATTAGAATAGCCTAATCCGTTTTTTAATACACCATAAACTTCAGCTATAAGTTCCATAATTGCATATTCAATGCCATTATGCACCATTTTAACAAAGTGACCAGATGCCCCAGGACCAATATAAGTTACGCATGGATCTGATCCCACTTTAGCAGCAACAGCGTCAAAAACTTCCTTCACTACATCATAAGCCTTTTTATCGCCACCTGGCATCATGCTCGGTCCAAAACGAGCGCCTTCTGCTCCACCAGAAATGCCCATTCCGAAGAAATGTAAGCCATCTTTTTCTAGTTCGGTAACCCTGCGGTTAGTATCTGTAAAGTGTGAATTTCCACTATCAATAATAATATCACCTTTACTTAACAAAGGTTTTAGTTCTGCAATAACACTGTCAACAATAGGTCCGGCAGGAACCAACAAGATCAGTGTTCTAGGAGACTGTAAGCTACCGATAAAGGCTTCAATATTATCGAAACCCTCTAACTGGTGTTTTTGCCCTTCTTCTTCCAGTTTAGAGATCATTTTCTGATCCTTATCATAACCGGTTACAGAAAAACCCTTATCTGCCATATTTAGTAATAAGTTGCGGCCCATTGTGCCCAAACCTATCATACCTAATTTGTATTTTTTTGACTCGTTATTTGACATTTTTATTTAATTATAGTAATCCAAAATTAAAATTTACAAATTAATATACTGGATTTTGATGTTAAATGATTGTAATAATTAACAACACTGGATAGTGTATGTTTTACACAACAGGATTTACCGTAAAAATATTATACTTATCGGCTAGTTTCCAGAGCTTTGCCCCACCTTTAATACCATCGCGGTTAGTTACCAGTTTAATGTTGCTATCTAATTTAAAATCGATGTGTTTTGAATTACCACCGCCAATATAAAGCGTATCATAATTGAAAACCGTTTTATAAATTTCGACAATTTTTTTCAAACGTTTATTCCATCGGTCTGAACCAATTTCTTCATAGGCCTTATTGCCGATATAATCATCATAGTCCTCTTCTTTATTGATTGGGAAATGCGCCAGTTCCAGATGCGGAAGGAGTTCACCATCAAATAACAGTGCAGTTCCGAATCCGGTACCTACTGTAAAAACAATTTCAAAACCCTTACCCTCAACTACGCCTAAACCTTGCTGATCTGCATCATTAACCAATCTTACAGGTTGATTCAGGGCATTGGCAACACGCTGTGCCAAATCTACATCTGCCCATTTGTTTTTAGCCAGATTTGGAGCCGTTTTAACGATTCCATTTTTTACATACCCCGGAAACCCAATAGAAACACGATTGTAAGTTTCTGGGATAGGTTTAATTAAATCCTGTATTCCGGTTACAATATCTTTTGGCGTAGCCCCGGCAGGCGTCTTGCTTTTCATATATTCAGACAGCATATTTCCATCTTCATCCAGTAACACTGTTTTGATACTTGTTCCACCGATATCAATTGAAAGAATGTTTGTTTGTCCGACTTTTTTTTCTGCTGCCATATGAATGTTTTTATATAAACTGATTTCTGCAAATTAATAGAAACAATAAATATTAAACGAATAGAATGTAAACTAATTTAAAATAGTAATCTACTAAATCTATATATTTAGTATAATATTTATATGTTTGCGGTATTGATATTAAAGAAAATGTAATCGATATGACTGTAAACTACCTCGCATTCGCCATTCCTGCTTTTTTTATCTTCGTCTTTATTGAATATCAAATTGCACAACAAAGAAAGCGTGATAAGATCTTTAAATACGAAAGTTCTATAGCAAATTTTAGTGTTGGCATTGCAGAGCGGTTACTTAATTTATTTATGGCTGCCAGTTTTTATCAGGTTTACGAATGGGTTTACAGCCATTATGCTTTATTTCAGATTCCTAATAAATGGTACGTATGGCTCCTTTTATTATTGGCTACAGATTTTGTTTGGTACTGGTACCATCGTTTGGGGCATGAGATTAATTTTTTATGGGCAGCCCACATTGTGCATCATCAAAGCGAAGAATTCAATTTTACTGCTGCTGCCAGGATTACGACTATACAGGCTATTTTCAGAAATGTTTTTTGGTGTGTTTTACCTTTAATTGGATTTCAGCCACATATGATTATCACCATTTTACTGGTACATGGCGCTTATTCTTTTTTTACGCATACCCAATTAATAGGGAAGTTGGGCTGGCTGGAATATGTATTGATTACACCATCCCTACATGGTGTGCACCATGCTTCAGATGAAAAATACCTGGATAAGAATTATGGTGACGTTTTTGTTTTCTGGGATAAACTCTTCGGTACCTTTCAGCAGGAAGAGGAACCACCAAAATATGGCCTTACTCACCCTATTAAGAGCTATAGCTTTTTATGGCAACATTTTCATTATTATCTTGAAATAGCAGAAGCATACCGAAGAGCAGATGGGCCAAAAGCAAAATGGAATGCACTTTTTGGGAGTCCGGCACTAATGGATCAAAATATAAGACCAGCTTTAGAGGTGAGGTATTTCCAGAATAAAGAGAAAAAGCAATCTGGTTCTAAATTTAAAAAATACCTCAATATTCAATTGGTAATGGTGGTGATTACATTAACCGCTACCACCATGTTTTATTCATTTTTAAGCGCAATAGACAGATGGGCAATACTGATTTTAGTATTGATTACTTTGATCAATATTGGAGCATTGTTAGAACAGCGAATCTGGATTTACTACTTAGAAGCTTTCAGGCTAATTTTATTATTTGCTTATCTATTTTACGTGCTTCAGATTTTCAAATGGGTGATCTTCCCAATCGTACTATTAGTTCTTTTAGAGCGAACTTATTCCTTAAGAAAACTTTACAATAAATACATACTGAGTTTTAAAGGATAAATATAAAGCAGTTTCATTTTGTTTCAATTTTGATGATCATTAAAATGTTACTTAGCGTTATTTGCCAAGTTTTATTTTTCATCACCTTCCATTAAGTGAGATTATAATTACAATTTAATCTTACAATTCCTCGTCTTGCTTCTTGCAACAGTATATTTCTATCTTACAAAGGATATGAATTTGCCGTTATCCCCTGACATACAGCAAGCATTTACAGCAAAACACAATAATATCCCAGTAGTGATTAATAGTCAAAATTTGTAACTATTGTTATTGATTAGTAACTTCATTACCAGAAAATACCACCAAATAGAAATCAATCGAAATTAATTCGAAATAATACAAAACATACTATACCTACCTTTTATACCTTAATATACTGTTAACATGTTTTTAACACTAGGAGGCTTACTTTGTTCGCAAATAGGGAAGGAGTAAAACGAATTAGAATATGCTCAGTAACCTTAATATAGCTAATTATGATTAAAAAATTTACACAAAAATTTTCCTGGCCACAATGTTTTCTAAATTTAAAGGAACGCCTTGTGAGTGATGGCCAAAAAACAGGAAGGAACGCTGTTTTTCTGAATTCAGGATTTCGAATGCTTGCGGCACTTTTAATTCTACATCTGATTTGCTTCAGCAATGCTTCTGCTCAGATTAACACATCGAATATTATTGTAAAAGGAACAGTTTTAGATGATGAGGATGGTCAGATTTTGGTAGGAACTACCATTACCGATGGCAACCGTAAAATTTTAGGCGTAACTAATGAGAAAGGAACTTACGCCATCAATATTGCAAAAGGTACTACGGTAGTATATAATATGGTAGGTTATACAGCTGTCAGCCGCATATTTAACAACAATGAAAATAATGCCGTGATTCGCTTAGCTTCTTCAGCAAGTAATTTGAATGAAGTGGTGGTTACTGCCTTAGGTATTAAACGAGACGAGAAGGCATTGGGTTATTCGGTTACCTTAGTGGATAGCACCGCACTAACGAATGCTGTTGCCAGCAACTGGACAGAATCTCTTTCAGGAAAGGTAGCTGGCTTAAACCTGGTGCGTAACAGTGGTCCGGCAGCTTCTAATAAAATTATTTTAAGAGGAGAGAATAACCTTACTGGCGATAATGAAGCCTTAATTGTGATTGATGGGGTTGTGGCAAGTAGTTCTGCCAGGCGTACTGCAGGCTCATCCGGAGGTGTTTATGGAACTTCCGGAGATGTAATGCCAGCCGATTTTGGCTCTGCGCTAAATGACTTAAATCCTGATGATATTGAAAGTGTTACGGTTTTAAAAGGTCCGGGTGCTTCAGCTTTATATGGTCAACGGGGTGCGAATGGTGCTATTATCATTACTACAAAATCCGGTAAGGCCAATAAAAAGCTAAACATCACCTTTACATCCAACAGCACCTGGGAAACAGTAAATAATAGTCCTGATGTGCAAAATCAATTTGGGCAAGGACAGTTTGGCGTACCTTACTTTTCTTATGGCGCAACAGATGATGGACCAAGTACGAATGCTACCAGTGCGAGCTGGGGCGCTCCATTTGGTACAGGAACCAGTTTCTATCAGTATGATCCGGCAACTAAAACACGAGGTATTACCAGAACGCCATGGGTAGCTTATCAAAATCCTGTTGATGCTTTTTTTCAAACTGGCTTCGAATCTTCAAATGCTGTGAGTTTGGATGGCTCTTATAAAGGGGTGGGTATGAGATTTTCAGCTAGCCATGGTAACAATGAATGGATTGTACCCAATACCGGATTAGAGCGCACTTCCGTTTCTTATTCTGCCAATACTGATGTGAGCAAGAAATTTAGTGTATCCTTTAAGGCTGCCTATAACAATAGACATAGCGATAATTTACCTGCAACAGGTTATGGAAACCAATCATTAATGTATTGGTTTATGTTCGCTCAACCTAATGTTAATACAGATTGGTATAGAGATTATTGGGCACCTGGAAAAGAGAATGTTCAATTTGTAAATATTACAACAACCAATCCTGAAAGTCCATATGCGGTTTCTGAGCAATATCTCAATAAGCAGCGTAGAAACGGGATTCTAAGCAATATTCAGGCTACCTATAAAATTACAAAGGAGTTGAGTTTATTGCTAAGGGGATCAATTGATTATAATAAAGATATCCGCGAAACCCAACGTCCGTGGGATGCCGCAGGAAATAAGTTTGCACAGGGATCTTATCGCGTTCAAAATATCAATTCTTATGAAACCAATTTCGATTTCCTGATGCGATATGATAAAAAAATCAGTAATGATCTTCACCTTAATGCTAATGTTGGTGGCAGCCAGATGCGTAATGAGTATAAAAAATCAGAACTACGTGCAGATGGATTAATTATCCCAGGAATTTACAGTCTTGATAATAATTTAAGTCCGCTTGTTTCCGTTCCGGATACCGCCAGATATAGAATTAACAGTTTTTATGCGGCATTGTCTTTCAGCTATAAAAACTACTTGTATTTAGATTTGACAGGTCGGCAGGATTGGAGCAGTACATTAGCCACGCCATCAAGAACAGATAACGTAGGTTTCTTCTATCCATCGGCCAGTACATCATTAATTTTATCGGATTTATTATCGCTTCCGAAGACGATTAGTTTCTTTAAATTAAGGGCCTCAGTTTCTCAGGTTGGAAGTGGCGGTACTACGCCGTACCGTACAGCTTATAATTATAATTTAGCCTCAAATGGTATTTATCCAGATAATGCCATGACTAACCCTAGTGTTTTACCAAACCCAAATTTAAAACCACTTAAAACCACCACCATTGAGTTAGGCACTGAATTGAGATTATTTAAAAATCGCCTGAATTTTGATCTTGCAACTTATTTAGGGAATACCAAAAATCAAATTTTAAGTCGTATCGTTGATCGGGCAACTGGCTATAATGTAGCTGTTTTCAATGTTGGTCGGGTACAAAACAAAGGGATTGAAATTGCAGTGAATGGAACACCAGTTCAAACCAAAAAATTTAAATGGGAACTTACCGGAACTTTTACAGCAAACCGCAACAGGATAGAAGAGCTTGCAGATAGTTCAGTAGTATTAAGAACCGGTGCATTGGGTGGCGGACAAATTGTTGCCAATGTTGGCGGAAGCATGGGCGATTTATACGGAAGGGGATATATGAGATCTCCGGATGGACAAATTATTTATGATTCTGCAACAGGTAATGCCAAAATCAGCACTTCGGATTTAATTTATTTAGGAAATACAATGCCTAAATTCAGGTTTAGTTTTGGTTCTACCTTTACTTACAATCATTTCAGTATTAGTGGGTTATTTGATGCGCAGCTGGGAGCAGTTGCACACTCTTTAACGTTTTCAAGGATGGCAGCCTTGGGAAAACTTGAACTTACCTTGCCAGGACGCTATAATGGCGTTATAGGAGATGGTGTGGTTCAAAATGCTGATGGTACTTATCGTAAAAATGATGTAGTGGCCACCAATCTGGAAAGTTTTTATACCTCGCTTTACGGTTCAGACCAGGCAGAAGGAAGTGTATTCAGAACAGATTACCTAAAATTCAGAGAAGCAAATATTACCTACGCATTTGGTCCCACTTTCTTAAAAAGAATTGGCTTTACCAAACTAACCATTGGTGCATACGGAAGGAATTTATTTATATGGTCACCATGGCCGGCATTCGATCCGGAGTTCGGAACATTATCAGGTAGTGATATTGTGCAAGGCTTTGAAACAGGCCAGCTACCATCTACCAGAAGTTATGGTGTTCGTTTAGTCGTGGGTTTATAAATTATAAGATTATGAAGACAAGAAATAAAATAACCAGCTATATAGTATTATCAATACTTTGTTTATCAGCTTTCTCTTGTAAGAAAGATTTTAACGAGGTCAATACAGATCCAATTGGGCAATCAACTACAACTGCAGGGCAATTACTAGCACCCGCTTTAGTGAATGTGCTATCAACCAATATGGTAAGGAACCGAAACTTTAATAATGAGTTAATGCAGGTTACTGTTGATATCAGCGATGCAGAAGGAAAGGTTTTCAGGTATGATGTTCGCCGGAACTGGGCAGATTACACCTGGAATAACTGGTACTTAGAGTTAACGAACTTAAGAGATATTTATACCATTGCAGATCGGCCAGAATCGCTAAACGCATCCTATAAAGGGATTTCATTAATTAGCCAGGCTTGGGTTTTTCAGCTTTTGACGGATGTTTATGGTGATGTTCCTTATACTGAAGCCAATAAAGGTAAAGAAGGTCTAATAGAGCCAGCTTTTGATAAGCAAAAGGACATTTACCTTGATCTGTTTAACAAACTTGAAGATGCAAACAAATTACTATCTACTGGAACAGCTATTTCTGCAAATGCAGATCCTGTTTATCAAGGCGATATTAATAAATGGCGGAGATTTGGCAATTCGCTTTATTTAAGATTACTGCTTCGTGTTTCTGGAAAAACAGATGTAAGTGCACAGGTTATCGCAAAAATTAAAGAAATAGCCGATACCAATAAAGCGAACTATCCAATTATGGAAAACAATACCCATACAGCTAAAATTCTTTGGAATGGAACCAATAGCAGTACTGCGGTTTACTCTTCGCCATTTATGATCAATGTACGTGCTGTTGACTTCAGAACACCAGCCATTACGGACTTTTTTTTAAGAAACCTTGGCGCCTGGGCAGATCCGCGTATCAATCCTCAGCTGGGTAAAAACAATGTAAGCAGATTTGGTGTAGCACCAGGACCAGATGGTTATGTAGGTGTACCAAGTGGTTATGATGCTGGTAATTCTATTAAAAAGCAATCTTACTTTTATTCAGATGCAACCAATGCACCATATACTTTGCAAACTGATCGTTATACGGGTATTATTATGAATTGTGCCGAGGTTGATTTTATCCTTGCAGAAGCTGCTGCAAAGGGTTGGATCAATGGTACCGGAGAAGCTTATTATTTAAAAGGAATTGCTGATGCCATTAACTACTGGATGCCTGAAAGATTTACCAGTGGAAACAGCCAGGAAGTAATTAACTATGTTAATGATGCTGATATCGAATGGAATAACACCTTGCCTTTAGAAAATCAGGTTCGCAACTCATCAAGCAAAATGCAATTGATTCAGATACAAAAATACTACGCCTTGTTTCTGGTTGATTTTCAGCAGTGGTTTGAGTATCGCAGAACTAAACATCCTTTTTTACAGGTTGGTACCGGACTTGCCAATGGTGGGCAAATGCCAGCGAGACTTAATTATCCGCTGGTTACACAATCTACTAATCCAACCTCTTACCGTAACGCTGTCGCTGCGCAAGGGGCTGATGAAATCAATACATTGGTTTGGTGGCAAAAACCTTAATTCATAAATAAGATGAAAAAGATATTATATTACATGAGTGCACTTCTGGTTTTAGGAAGCACTTTTATAAGTTGCAAGCGCGATAGCGATTATGTATTGGTCAATCCGAGTCCGTTTATTGCAAATTTTGATTTACGCAAACTCTTTAAAAATACAGAAGTACAATTAAATACATCTAACCTTTCAGGCGCTACCAGCATCAGGGGAGTGGTTATTTCTGATCAGACCAATGGAAATATCCCTGCCGGATTAGTTATTCTGCAAAATAGCAGAGTAACAGGAAGCGGGATCGATTCGTTAAGAGGAATTGCCATTAATATTGGTGCAGAATCAAGCAAATATGTTCCAGGTGATTCTATTCACGTGAAGATAGATGGTAGCACTTTGAAAAGAGTAGATGGAATTTTACAACTTACCAGCGTTAATGCCAGCGAGATAAAAAAAATCGCATCTGGCAAAAATATGAGAACACAAGCAGTTAATGCAGCAACACTCATCAGTCGTCCGGATTTCTACGAAAGTACACTCATCACCATTAGTAAAGGTGTTGTTGAGCCCGAGCCAGTAGCTGGCGAAACATTCAGCGGAAACAAAACGATTAATGATGGTTTTGGAAAAATAACTGTTCATACTGAATCTACATCACAACTGGCTAAAGCTTCAATGGTTCCTTTTGGAGACTTTACCGGAATTGTTTTTAAAACTGCTAATGGCTTGCAACTGTGGCCAAGATATGTAGATGATATTTACGAACTTGATATTATTAAAGTATCACCATTGGTAATTACGGGCTACTTGACCGATCCGGATGGATCTGATGCCAATAACGAATACATTCAGTTTAAGGCCACAAAAGATATTAATTTTGCTACAACACCAATGTCTATTGTAACTTCCAATAATGCCGGTATTACTGCTGCTCCAGCTTTAGGTTGGGCAATGGGCGGTGTGCGGACTTATAAGTTTAACATCACAACAGGTTCAGTAAAAAAAGGTCAGTTTTGTTACGTTGGTGGAAGCAATAAGAAAATTTGGGGTTCTGCATCAACTGATATCAGCAATGCAGTATGGATTGCCAGCAAAGCCTACTCTACATTAAATGGTGATGATTTTGGTACTGCTACAACTAATTTACTGGCTAACAGTGGTAACGTAGCAGGTATTGCTGTATTTGATGGCACAACGGTAAATGCAAATTCAGTTCCATTGGATGTGGTTATGTTTGGTGGAGGTGGCAGTGTATATACTGCAGGGCCACCAGAAGTAGGTTACCGCATTACCAATACCGATAAATATAGTGTGATTCAAAACAGAAAACGTGTTGTTTTCTATGGCGGCGGTACCAATACCAACAAGTTTGCCTTTCCTGCTACCAGTAATTTCACCATGCTTGGCGGCACTTACGATGCTACAACAGGCTTATGGAAAACAGGAAGAGTCGCTAAAAACATTGAGCTTAATTCAAAATCACAACTTTCAGAAATTCAACAGACAACAGGCTTTACAGCCATCGTCAATTAATTATTCGATCAAGCCGTCAGTTTACTGGTGGCTTGATTTTATTATTTTAAAATCCATCATTTTATGAATAGAAGATCTTTTATCCAAAAAACAAGTCTCTTAACCACTACACTTTTTGTTAGCCTCAAATCTTTCCCTTCATCACTGTTTTCTGTTGATGGCGTGGTAAGTGGTTCGGTAACCAGTAAAGGTAAAGCTGTTGCAGGCGCGGTAATTTCCGACGGATATCAGGTGGTACAAACAGATAAAGCAGGCCATTACGAAATTAAGCTGAATGATCTTGCCCGTTTTGTCTGGATCAGTACACCTGCTGGCTACGAGTTTAAAACAGAGAGTAGCATTTCAAGGCATTATTATAAGCCGGATACTGCTGGAAAACTGAATTTTGACCTTCAGCCTTTGAAGCAAAACGACAACAGACATAACTTCATTATCTGGGCTGATCCTCAGGTTAAAAATAAAAGTGATGTACAGCAAATGATGGAAACTTCAGTTCCTGATACAAAAAAAGTAGTGGCTAGTATGGGTAAAATACCTGTTCACGGCATTGGAGTGGGTGATTTAGTTTGGGATAACTTCGATTTATTCCCAGCTTATGATGAAGCAATTGCACAAATCGGCATCCCATTTTTCCAGGCATTAGGAAACCATGATCAGGATTATAGGCAGGGCGGTGATGATACTTCTGACAGAACCTTTCAAGCGCATTATGGCCCCACTTATTATTCTTTTAACAGGGGCAAAGCACACTATGTGGTGCTGGATGATGTAAGGTACTTAGGCACAGAGCGAAATTATGATGGTTACATCACGCCAACCCAGTTGGATTGGCTGGCTAAAGATTTACAATTTGTTAAAAAAGATGCCCTACTGATTATCTGCCTGCATATACCAGTGCATAACTCGGTAAAAAACAATGATGATTTTTATGCTGTAATTAAGGATTATAGCAATGTTCACATCATGTCTGGCCACACGCACTTTAATAAAAATGTAATTAAAAATGGTGTTTTCGAGCATAACCATGGTACTGTTTGTGGTGGCTGGTGGACTGGTCCAATTTGTGAAGATGGAACTCCTCGTGGTTATGGTGTGTATGAAGTGGATGGAACAAAACTTAAATGGCACTATAAATCTACCGGTCGGGATAGAAAAGAGCAACTAGCCGTTTATGTGGAAACTTTAACCAACCAGAAAAGGCTTATTGCCAATGTATGGAACTATGATCCGGAATGGAAAGTTGAATATTTTATTGATGGAAAAGCAATGGGGACGCTGGCACAACAAGATGGATTTGATCCTCTTGCAGTAAAGTTGTATAAAGGTGATAAACTGCCTAACCCAAGATCTTTTGTAGAAGCCCGTTCAACGGATCACTTATTTATGGCGCATTTCGATCCTTCTGTTAGAAAAGTAAAAGTTGTTGCCACTGATCGATTTGGAGAGAAGTTCGAATCGGAAGTAAGTGCCTAGTCACCATCATTTAAATAAATCATAAATATTAACTCATTGAAAATGAAATTAGTTAAGTCAGCTATTTTAATTACAACGGCATCCTTTTTAGCACTAAATTCTTATGGACAGAAGACCGCTTCATTTCCGGCCTTTAGTGCAGAAGCGCATCGGGGCGGGAGAGGGCTAATGCCTGAAAATACCATTAAGGCCATGATCAATACGCTAAAAATAAAAGGGATCACAACATTAGAAATGGATACACACATTACTAAAGATGGCCAAGTGGTGGTTACACATGATGATTATCTGAGTCCGGCATTTATGCTTACGCCAGATGGAAAAGACATCCCTGAAGCTGATGCAAAGAAATACCCTGTCTTCGGAATGAATTATGCAGAATTAAAGCAGTTTGATCTGGGCACGAAATATTATGATTTATTTCCAACACAACAGAAGGTTAAAACTCATATTCCTTTGTTGTCAGATCTGATTGATTCGGTACAATATGATATTAAGAAAAATAAACGTCAGCAGTTCTTTTACAATATCGAAACCAAGTGCAGTCCACAGGGCGATGGACTGACTAATCCAACCCCAGATGTATTTGTTAAGTTATTAATGGATGTGATTGAGAAAAAGAAAATTTCTTCTTTCGTAGTGATTCAGTCTTTCGATAAGAGAACCATTCAAATCATTCACGAGAAATATCCAAACATTAAAACATCTTTCCTAGTAGCGAATAAAAAATCTTATGAAGAAAACATTACTGATTTGGGTTATAAACCTTTCATCTTAAGTCCAATATGGCAAATGGTAAATACAGATATGGTGACTAAAGCACATGCTGATGGTGTTAAAGTTATTCCCTGGACAGCCAATAAGCTGGAAGATATTCAAAAATTAAAAGCCTTAAATGTTGATGGTATTATTTCAGATTATCCTGATATTTTAGTTCAGGCAAAATAATTAAGTTTGAAGAAAAACCTCATGAAATTATTCCCCTTCCGCAAATATTTTGTCGCATTCAGCTTATTACTTTTAATTGCCGTTTCTGTTAAAGCGCAAACCGTAACATGGGACAGCACTTACCGGCCTGGCAAATATGTCGAATTAGCTAAAAAGTTTAAAGACGATCTAAAATCAAAAAAGGATATTGTTTTTTTAGGCAACAGCATCACGGCAGGAACAGACTGGTCAAAGCTTCTGGATTTACCACAGGCTAAAAACCGTGGTATCTCTGGCGATATTACATTTGGTGTTTTAGAAAGGCTTCAGGATGTGATTGATGGAAAGCCATCGAAAGTTTTCATACTGATTGGAATCAATGATATTTCTAGAAATATTCCAGATAGCGTCATTCTGAGAAATTATAAAATGATGATTTCAAGAATTAGAAAGGGATCTAGAAAAACGCAGATTTATTTTAATACCCTTCTGCCAGTAAATAGTTCATTTGAGAAATTTAAAAATCATTATGGTAAGGATCAACATATTCTTTATCTCAATGAGGAGATCAGAAAATTTACATGTAAAAATGTCACCGTGGTTAACCTTTATCCAAACTTTACTGATTCGGATCAACACTTAAAAGCTGCATTAACTAAAGATGGACTCCATTTACTACCTGCAGGATATGATCTTTGGGCGGCATTCTTAAAGAAGAGTGGCTACTTAAATTAATGGAGCGATTAACGTTTTTAGTATTTATTTTAAAGTAAAAAAGTGCCTGGAATTAAAATTCCAGGCACTCTTTATTTATCGAATATTATATTTTACTTAAGAATTAGCCTTCAACTGGTGCTTTATCTGTTTTGTCACCACGATTCAACCCTTTACGCATCTTTCCACCTTTTTCTCTTGCCTCTGCACGGAAAGCTTCCATTTTAGTTTTTTGGTCTGCAGTTAAAATGGCATCAATTTTTGCTTTTTGTTCTTTCATTGCTGTTTTACGTTCACCCATTTTACCTTTCATATCACTATGATCGTCTTTTTTCCAGGTCTCCATTTTCTTAGCATTTTCCAATTCAACAGCATAGATCTTTGCTTTTTGATCTGCAGTTAAACCTAATTTTTTTTCCAATCTGGAAGTAGCCTTTTCTGCCCTTTGTTCAGCAGTCATTTTAGGCATTTGTTTTCTTGATGTTCTGGAACTGTCTTGCGCAAATGCAGCAGTAAAACCCATTACTGCTATCGCGATTGTTAAGATTGCTTTTTTCATGTTCTTATTATTTATGTGTTTGTATAATAGAGCTGAAAAGCATCAAACAGTTTAATCGGGCATAAGTTAAAAAGTGTTAATTTTTATTTAGCTGCGAAATTGATTTTTGCATTTGTGCCATCATTTGGGTTAAGGTTTCCATCGTTGGATCAGGTGCAGGTTCAGGCAAAGAAGTAGAGATGTAAGCCTTCGCCTTCCAGATTTCAAGAATATCATCTGCAGCAATGGTATATGGATCATACACTTTATTGTCAGAAATTAATTTCAAATCTTTATTTTCTTTGAAACGGTTTCCAGCTCTTTTATAAACTACACCTTCATTTTTACTGATGATGACATAAGTCTCACCTGTTTTAACTTCATTCCAATTATCTAGATATTCACCAATAATGATGCTTCCCGGCTGAACGGGTAACATACTGTCGCCCATAATTTCGAAAGCCCTGAATGTACCTTGGCGAAGAGCAGGTAATGGTAATTGAAATTTAGGAAGATCGCTGATGTATTGCGGATCTGAAAAACCATTGAGATAACCAGCACTAGCTTTTACAGGTACTAACTCAATGTTCTCTCTGTCGTTCTGATCTACCGAAATACTCAATACCCTTAAATTAGAACCACTGCTTTTTAATTTCGGTTTCCAGCTATCACTTATCTTTTCATTAATGAATTCATCAATGGTTAAATCAAAATATTCTGCTATTTTTTTTAGTAATTCATATTTTGGTTCCGCTCTATCTTCCTCATAGGCACCAATAAGTGATCTCTTGATTTCCATGATATCAGCGAAATTCTGCTGTGTATGGCCCTTTTTCTTTCTGAGATACTTTAAGTTATTTGAAATATTCGACATAAAAATAAATTTTAAAATAAATTTGGAATTACTAAAATAGTTAGTAATTTTATGCTCATAAAGTTAGTAATATTATTTTGAATTGCAAGAAGGTATACTAAATAGTTTAGTTTAATTAAAAATTTGAAGATTATGAAAAAGTTTGTTTACATCGTTACCGACAGAAATCGCACCAGCATGCATGTAGGCATGAGTTCTGATTTAATTAAAACATTAGATTTCTATAAACAGATGCCAAATTTGTTTTTTGATAATGGACAACAATTAACCCGTTTAGTATACTTTGAAGAATTTAAAAGTGAAGCACAAGCATTGGCACGTTTTAAAATAATAAGTCGGTTTACCAGAATGCAGAAAGAGCGTTTAGTAAGATCTTGCAATCCGGATTGGATAGATTTAACAATCGGTTTAGATTTCGAAAACATATTGCTACATAGAAATGTAACTAACCAAATTAATCTGGCTTTTACCAGCTTATCATAAAGTAAAATACTTCTTGCACAAAAAAGCGTTCCGATTAACTAGGAACGCTTTTAAGTCGGATTAAATGCAGATTACCAACCAGGTGCAAAGGTTAAGCCAAATACGCCGCTTTTAACATCTTTACGCTGGAATGGAATAGCGTAATAAGGTTCAAGAACAAAATATCCAAAAACATTTACCCTTAAAGAGATACCTACGCTCATTACAGGAACACGCTCGGTTGTAGATTGAAATGTAAGTTGGTTTCCTTTGCTATCTAAAGCAGGATTTCCATTGGCATCTCTTAAAATCTCCGTTACATATGTTGGTTCGTTTTTAAATTTGACCTTCGTGTCATTTGTCCAGGCTAAACCAGCATCAAAGAATAAATTTAAATCACTAAAAAGGAATTTAGATGGTATTGCCGCCAGTTTCTTAGGTCCTGTAAATGGTAACCTAAGTTCGAAATTGAATACAGCAATCTTACTACCTGTTAACTGATTGATATCAAAAGATTCTGAAGATTGAGCTGAGGTAGTTTTATAAATCGAATTTGATTCATATCCTCTTACCAAATAGGGATAACCCACATACATGGGATAGAGGCGATCAGCATCTTTGCCAATTCGTAAAGTATTATAAGTTCTGGCAGCTATGGTAACTGGTTTTAATCTCCAATACTTTCTTAAGTCTGCAGTCACACCTGAAAAATTGTATGTACCAAAATATTTCTCTGCGCTTACACGGTATCTGAAACCATCTAATGGGCCCGTAAGACCAAAAATGGAATTATCCCCAACAAAGCCCGCATTTACTTGGTATAGGGTAAAGGAGTTAAAAGGAATGCCATAATCCTGTGAAGCTATTTCATTTGAAATCCTTTTCCGGTCAGAGCCTATATAACTACCCGCTGAATTATAATAATTGCTATATCGATCAATCCTGTAACTGTAGCGTGAAAACGCGCCACCTAATTCAAAACGGTGAATTTTACTAAATGGATACGCCGCAAAAAGCTGTACCTGATCTTCAAAAGTTCTAATGATATCCGTGTTTTGCGATACCGCATCAACAGTGGTGTTATTGTCTGCTGGCAGTTTCTCATAGCTAACCGAATTAAAACCTGATACATATGGAATGTGTGAAACCGCAGCCCCCCAATTAATTCTGCTTTTCTGGTTAATGTATCCTACCAAACCTCCGGCATCATAAATCTGTCCATTAACGGAGATATTGGCAATGATCTGATTTGTTCCTAAAATATCACTAAACATACCCACGATCCCACCAGAAACCCCGGTACCGAAACGACTTGAAGAAACACCAACGCCACTATTCGCCAGATAATCCAGTCTGAATTTAGGTTTGTAGGCCACTGTTTTTAAAGAATCTGTTACCACTTTTTCAAACTTGTCGAAGTTGTTTAAATTGGAGTTTACAATGTTAACCCCAATATTTTCCATAGGCGGAAGAATTGCAGCATCAAAATTTTCATCCTGATTTCCAATTCTTTTTGGTTTGAAGCTACTTAGTTTGGCATTATATAGGGTGTAACGTTGGTAGCGGTAATAGCTATATACAATATCGTCAGTAGGGGATACCGAAATTGCAGGTGAAAATTCTGTAATACCACTAATTCCTGTAAAATAATCAGTAAGCTGATCAACGCTATTATCAGTGAAATTGTATTTGTAAAGATTTCTAAAGCCATCTCTGTTGGATAAGAAATAAATATTCTGGCTATTTCCGGAAAATTGTGCGTTTAAGTTATTGGCACCGGGAAACACATTTAAGTTGCTAACCGTTTTATTTTCAATATCATAAATAGCTAAGTTAATCGGATTTACTGCGTTTATATTATTGGTTTGGATAGCTGCTCTGTCTGAAGAGAATACAATCCTTTTTCCATCAGGAGAATAATTAGGCGCATAATCAGAATAAACATCATTGGTAATTTGAATGATTTGTTTAGTATCTAAATTATAAGAAAAAATATCACTCTGGCCTTCTACCATTCCGGAAAACGCAATATCCTTTCCATTTGGAGACCATGTAAGATTTCCAAATTGCTGCACCTGTTGCATGGGGGTTTGAGAAATGGTAGTTCCGTTTGATACATTAATAATCATCATCTGGTTTCTGCCATGACTAAAAATACTAAATGCAAATTGTTTGCTGTCTGGCGACCAGGCACCAGCAGATTCGATGAAATTAAAATCATCAATATGGCCGTTACTGATCTGGCTGCTCAGCTTCCTGATGATTCTTCCTGTTTTGGCATCGGCCAGAAATAAGTCAATTCCAAAAAGATCTTTTTCAGACATGAATGCTACATATTTTCCATCTGGACTGAGGGCAGGGGCAACGTTCATGTTTCCTGCATTCTTATTATCTATAATTTTGGTTCCTGTAATTTTTATCTGTGAACTATCTGCCTTCAGCATGGGTTTATAGTGTGCATCAATGGCGTTTTTCCATAAGCCAGACAGCGTTTTATCATCATAACCAAAAGTATATCGAATGGCATTTTCGTAGCCATATTTTGCCGTATTCTTAAATAAAGGAACAATGGTGGTATCTCCGTATTGAGAACCTATATATGTCCAAAATGCCTGACCATAACGGTAAGGAAAGTATTTATTGGAATTGGTTAAATCTTTTAACGAAGGGATATCCCGGTTCAGCATGGCATCACGCATCCACATAGAAGTAAAGGCATCCTTTTTACCGATAGAAAGGTACTCTGCCATTCCTTCAACCATCCAAAGTGGTGTCTGGCCTACATTTTCCAAACTAATCGAATCTTTTTCTAAAAGTGTATGGTATTGAAATGCGTGAACTAATTCATGACCCAGTACGTGCCTGGTTTGACTGTTTAGTTCCATCACTGGCATAATTACCCTATTCTTTAAAGCCTCTGTTACGCCGCCTGTACCGATACTTATTTCACCCTGCAATGCCGTAGTTTGCTGAAAATCGGGATGATTGTTATAAAGGATAATCGGATTTTTCTTTAAAAAAGTATCTCTGAAAACTTCCTGATGCATTTTATACCAGGTTTCTGCCTCTTGAGAAAATTTCTTTAGTAAGGCTTCATTTTTTATATAATAATAAATTTCAAAATGCGGTGTTTGCAACACTTTGAAATCGAGTTTTTTATACCTTACTTTATTTTGTCCGAAATATTGCGCCTGAACTGAAAAGGAAATTACAAGTAAGAACAATAGTAGAAGGTACCTGCTTATTAAAGTAGAGCCTTTTTTCATATGTATGGTTTAGTGAATGAAGTTTTAAAACGTCGAAATTGATCTATCAAGATTCAAAATCAAAAATAGTTAATGTTTAAAATATTATTTCTTATTTAACATTTCAGTGTTTATACAGGCCCAATTAAATACGAGGCAATAATTAATTATTCTCGTTATTTTTCTTTTCTTTTTCTTCCTGCCGCTGTTTTCTTCTCAATTCTCTTTCTTCTTTTCTGGTAAGTGGAACTGTTTGTACGGGTTGGGTTGGATCTGGATCTTGTTTTTTATCTTCTTTCTTAACCTCTTGCTCCGTTGGTGTAACAGGATTGGCAGGATCTACAGTCACAGGCACATCAAACTGCGTAGAATCTACGGCAGTTGTATCTACCGTAGTGGTGTCTCTTACATATTGAGGACTTGGACAATTGTAACTTCGCGTAATTTCTACTGTAGCTTTAGGAAAAGGTCCGTAAGAGTAACCGGTAGATGCATCCAAATAAACCTTTTCCATAAATTTAGCAAAAATAGGCAGGGCTGTTCTCGATCCCTCACCTTGTTCACCATTTTTAAAATGTGCTGTTCTCTCATCGCAACCTACCCAAACACCTGTAACCAAATCTTTTGTTAAACCCATGTACCAGGCATCAACATAATCAGAAGAGGTACCTGTTTTACCACCAATCTGGTTATTCTTTTTAAACAGATCTGGCCATTCCCATAAAGCCTGAGAAGTTCCTCTTGGCTCTTCCATACCTCCACGGAACATGTAAGTCATTAACCAGGCAATTTCTTCAGTGAGTACACGCTTGGTTTTAGGCTTAAATTCGTCTATTACATTATTGTCCTGATCTGTAATTTTTTCAACCAAAATAGGATCAGTCTTAACACCCTTGTTCATGAAAGTACTGTAAGCCTTTACCATTTCGTAAACGGTTACATCGTTTGAACCTAAACTCACCGAAGGGACAGATTCTAAATGGCTGTCAATTCCACATTCATGCGCATATTTAACCACATTATCCCAGCCTACTTTTTCAGTAACCTGAGCAGTGATGGTATTCACAGATCTTGCCATAGCCCAACGTAAGCTCATTTCCTGGTAAGTAACACTATAGTCAGCATTTTTAGGCTCCCAATATTTGGTTTCCCCTTTATCCTGGTATTTTATTTTAACGGGTTTGTCAGTAAATTTATCGCAAGGACTCATCCCTTGTTCTAATGCCGTTAAGTAAGCAAAAGGTTTAAAAGTTGATCCGGCCTGGCGTTTAGACTGATTAACATGATCATATTTGAAAAATTTATGATCAATTCCACCCACCCAAACTTTAATTTTTCCACTTGCCGGTTCCATGGTCATCATTCCGGTATTTAAAATCTTTCCGTAATAACGAATGGAATCTAATGTTGAGAATGAAGTATCGCGATCACCTTTGTAAGTAAAAATCTGCATTCGCTTCTTTTTGTTGAAATATGCCTTAACTGAATCGGGTTGATTAGGAAACTTCTTCATCAATATGCTGTAGATGGGTAGATTTTTCATTGCCCTTTCCGGGTAGTCTACTTTATTTTTTTCAGAATCATACCATGGGTCTTCATTTCCCCAAACACTGTAAAATCTACGTTGTAAAGTTTTCATCTGTTCTGCAACAGCCTCTTCAGCATATTTCTGCAACTTAGAATCAATTGTGGTGTATATTTTTAAACCGTCTTCATACAAATCATAACCATTATCTAAACACCATTTTTCTAAATATTTCGCCACCGCTGCCCTCAGGTAAGAATCACCATCACTACCATCTTCCAGTTGACCTGCTTTTAACTTAACAGGTTCTTTGGATAGTTCCTTCAGGCTATCATTGCTCAGGTAATTGTATTTATTCATTTGCCTTAGCACAACATTTCTCCGCTCCAAAGCCCGTTCAGGGTTTTTAGTAGGATTGTACATTGTAGTACCTTTAAGCATACCTACCAGCATGGCTGCATCTGTAATACCTAAATCTTTTGCATCTTTATCAAAATAAACTCTACTTGCGGTTTTAATTCCATAGGCATTATTTCCAAATGAAACTGTATTCAGGTACATGGTAATGATGTCATTTTTCGAATAATTGGATTCTAGCTTAACAGCTGTCATCCATTCTTTCAATTTAAATATAACGGTTCTGATAACCGGAACCTTTGCTAAAAATCCCTGCGATTTATTATACCGGGTTCGATAAAGGTTTTTAGCCAATTGCTGCGTAATGGTACTTGCGCCGCCTTTTTCTCCCAATCCAATAACAGCACGTCCAACCGCTTGCGCATCTACGCCCCAGTGTTTGTAAAACCGAACGTCTTCTGTAGCTACAAGTGCATTAATTACGCTTGGTGCAATTTCATTAAAATTTACAGGTGTCCTGTTCTCTTTAAAGTATCTGCCAATAAGTTTACCATCTGAGGTATAAAGCTCTGATCCGACCCTCAGAGTGGGCATTTTTATATCCTGGGTACTTGGAGAATAACCAAAGAGCCATAAAAAATTAAGTTGAAGCGCAGAAAAGAAAATTATTATAAAGAATAAAAATATTGCAGAATAACGTAAGTACTTGTTTTTTATCTCTTTAAACATATTGGCTAAGATGGTATTTTGGTAAATGCTATGGGCGCTAAATATAAAAAACTCTATATGCAAATTAACGTTTTTAATTTACTTATTTTTTAGTTCTATATTTAAAATATTGATATCACAAATTATCTAAAACGATGCATAAGTATGAAAAACGAATTTAAAGCGCTAATTGTACAAGGAGATAAAAAATTTTCTTTAAAGAATGTTGAAACCAATTATACCGGAACTTTTAATAAAGAAAAGGCAAAAGACGAATTGATTAAAACTAAAATTGAAATCAGTCACCTGCAAGAAAAGTTGTATGCTGCAGGAACACATTCCATATTAATTATTTTTCAGGCCATGGATGCAGCAGGAAAAGACAGTGCCATTGCACATGTAATGAGTGGGCTAAATCCACAGGGCTGCCAAGTATTTAGCTTCAAAGTACCTACCGCAAAAGAATATGAACATGACTTTTTATGGCGACATTACCTTGCTTTGCCAGAGCGGGGAAGGATTGGTATCCATAACCGTTCTCACTATGAAAATGTACTCGCCTGTAAAGTACATCCTGAATATGTTCTGAATGAAAATATTCCAGGCATTCAGTATGTGAAAAAAGTAGATAAAGATTTTTGGAAAAAGCGATATGAGAGTATCCGCAACTTCGAATCACACCTTTGCGCCAATGGAACAGTAATTTTAAAATTCTTTTTGAACGTGGGTAAAGCCGAACAAAAAGAACGTTTCCTCGAACGAATTGAAGACCCTACTAAAAACTGGAAATTCTCTTCTGGTGATATTAAAGAAAGAGCACTTTGGGACGAGTATATGTCAGCTTATCAGGAAGCCATTAACGAAACAAGTACTGAGGTTGCACCATGGCACGTAATTCCGGCTGATAAAAAATGGTTTGCCCGCTTAGCCATCAGCGAAATTATTTTAGACAGGCTAAAAAAACTAAATCTTGATTTTCCTGTAGTGAACGAAGAAGAAAAATCTAAACTAGCTGAAACGAAAGCTATTTTAATGGCTGAGTAGTTACTGCAACAAACCTTATAGGTTTTAAAAACCTATAAGGTTTAATATTTTACGAATAGCTTAATTTTACTACTTTTGCAGCGCTTTTGGTTTCAGATGTTTTTTAATCTGAATTAAAAGGGAATGCAGTGTAATTCTGCAACTGTCCCGCAGCTGTAAGCTCTGTAACGGTTTTTAATTCTATGCCACTGTTTATTAACTGAATGGGAAGGCTAAATAACCGGGAGTAAGTCAGAAGACCTGCCATAAGTATATAATTTCATAGCTTTCGGGGATTGAAGCTAGGATTGGAGTACTTAACGGTTTTCGTATTTTCATTTCCTTTTCTATCTGTTGGCTGTGGGCAAAACTCACAATCAAATGAACAAAACAAAATTTTTAATTGCCGCAGGCATTGGCCTTGTGCAATTCGGTATTGGCGAAGCCAATGCCCAAGACACCTTGAAACTTAAGGATGTGGTTATTTCTGCGACTAAAAATGATCAGAAGCAATCACAAACTGGTAAAGTAGTCAGCATTATCAGTCGCGAAACTTTAGATCGCAGTAATGGAAAATCACTTCCTGAATTAATTAGTGAACAAGCTGGAATCATCGTTGCCGGCTCAGGAAGTAATCCGGGTTTGAACAAATCAATATTTTTTAGAGGAGCCGGAAGTGCCTACGCTGTGGTTTTAATTGATGGTATCGTTCAGAATGATCCATCAGGAAATGGCGGCGCTTTTGATTTGCGCTTATTTTCTATCGATCAAATCGATCACATTGAAATTCTGAGAGGTGGACAGTCTACCATTTACGGTTCTGATGCTATAGCTGGAGTAATCAATATTGTAACTAAAAAGGGTGGACCAAAAGGAAATATGGTTTATGGCGTAGCCAGTGCCGGAAGTTATGAAACCTACAAAGGAACCATTGGTTTAAATGGTGCCGTAGATGGCTTTACTTATAATGTGAATTACACACACCAAAAGAGTGATGGAATTTCTGAAGCAGCAAACCCAGGTGGAAATAATACTGAATTTGATAAGGATGGTTATAAAACCGATGGTGTAAGTGCGAATTTTGGTATACAGTTAGATCAACATTTCTCTGTTAATCCTTTCGTACGCTATTATAGAGGAAATTATAAAATTGATGAAGGTGCATTTGCTGACGGTCCTTCTGCAAATAATACGACTTTAAAAAACTTCAGCGGTGGTTTGAATACCAAATATGACTTTGGTTCTGGTAAAATAAACCTGAATTATAGCTATCAAACTACTTCTAACAACACTCTAAGCAGTTTTGGTGGTTTTCCTTACACCAGCATGGGCTCTGGTAGTATTAGCCTGATTGATTTATTTTATAACCAAAAATTAGGAGAGAAATTAAATCTATTGGCCGGAATTGAGAATAGGGAAATGCATTTAACTTCTGGTACAAACCGACCTGAAACTAACATTTTTGCAGCTTATGGCTCATTGTTTTTACATGATTTGAGTATTTTTAATCTGGAAGTTGGCGGACGTTATAATAAACATGAACAATATGGAGAAAACTATACTTATACAATTACACCAAGTATAAACATCATTAAAGAGATTAAATTATTCGGAACGGTTTCAACAGCATTTAAAATTCCAACGTTAAATATGCTCTTCGGGCAGTATGGCGCTAATTTAGGACTCAAACCAGAAAAATCACAGAATTATGAAGCAGGGGCGAACTTCAGCTTCGCTGATGACAAATTCTCTTTACGGGTAGCTGGTTTTAAAAGAGATTTAACAGATGCAATTATTTATGATTTTGCTGCAGGATACATCAATCAGGAAAGCCAGAAAGTAAAAGGTTTTGAAATTGAACCAGCAGTTAAAATATGGAAGTTAGACATCACCGGTTATTATTCTTACGTAACCGGAAACGAATACAATAGTGTAAATAATAGGGTTGAAGATTTCCTGTTCAGAAGACCTAAACATTCTATCGGTGTTACAACAGGTATCCAGGCTACTTCAAACTTATATGTAAATGCTAATTTCAGGTATTTTGGTACCCGTACTGACGGAAATTTTACCACTTATGCGGTAGAAAATTTACCAGGTTATAAACTATTAAATGCTTATGCGGAATACGCTTTAGCAAAAAGAAGAGTTAAAATTTTCTTCGATGCTAAAAATATCCTGAATGAGAAATACAATGAAATTATTGGCTACAATACTTTAGGCTTTAATTTTAATACAGGCGTAACTTTCAATATCCGATAAGAAACGATAACTTTGTATCAGGAATAAGGAAACAATATTAGTTTACTAATTCCTGATACTCAATACTTATTACTTGATACCATAAACATGTCACACCTAAAATTTAATCCACGCAACGTTACTGTATTGCTAATGATATTAGTCATTACAGCCTTACGTTTGCTGATCACCTTTAATTCTGATGCACTTCAATTTGCAAACTTCTCTTCTATAGGAGCAGTGGCGCTGTTTGGTGGCGCTTATTTTAAAGATAATGTGAAGGCCTTTGCGTTTCCATTGTTGAGCTTATTTTTGAGTGATTTCATTTTGGCTAACACTATATTTAAAGAATTTAGTAACGGGTTTCTCTATGAAGGTTGGTACTGGACATATATTGCCTTTGCATTAATGGTACTGGTTGGACGTGTATTGTTACATAAAATAAATGCTGTATCCCTATTGGGTTCAACACTAGCCATTGTTTTCATTCATTGGGTGGTTACTGATTTTGGCGTTTGGTTTAAAAATCCTTCATACACTCAAGATTTTGCCGGTTTTTGGTTATGTTTAGAAAGGGCAATACCTTTCGAAATCAGGTTTTTAGAAGGCACATTAATATATGGTGTAATTCTTTTTGGAGCTTTCGAAATTTTAAAATCGAAATATCCTGTATTAAAACTGCAAACGCAGAGATTGTAATTGAAGATATTCATTGATAAATCCTCTTTTGATTCAGTTCAAAAGAGGATTTTTTTTTATCTTTAACTTTTAGAATAGCAATAAAAGCACGTTCTTAAATCAAAAGACTAATAAAATATTACGCCATGAAAGTTGTCTCTTTTTTACCCGCTGCTACCAAAATGATTTATGATATGGGATTGGAGGAACATTTATATGGTGTAACTTTTGAATGTCCAAAAGAGGCAGCTAATCAACCCAAAATTGTTCGTTGTATCCTGGAAGGTAAAAATTATACCAGTATCGAGATTGACCGAATTTTTTCGGCTTCTAAAGCGCAGGGTAAAAGTTTATACTGGGTAGATGATGCACTTTTAGAAAGCATCGCACCTGATATTGTTTTTACACAGGATATCTGTGAGGTGTGCAATATAGATACCATTTGTACAGAAACAGCAGTAATGAAACTTAGTAAGCAACCCAAACTGGTTCCGCTATCCCCTAACAATCTGCAAGATGTTTATGAATGTGCAATAACCATTGCCAGGGCACTCGGCAAAGAAGAAGTGGCTTTGCATTATCTGGCTAATCTTCAGCAAAAAACAGACTCCATATTAGATAAATTAAGAGCAAACAGAGCGCCATTAAAACGCGTAATGTTAATGGAGTGGATTGAACCTGTGTATAATTGCGGACATTGGATTCCATTTCAAATTGCAGCTGCCGGAGGCGTAGATATGCTTTCCAATCCCGCAGGTGATTCCATAGTAACCCCTTGGGAAAAGATTTTAAAATATAACCCGGAGGTTTTGGTTATTGCCCCATGTGGTTTTGATATCAAGAGGACCAGAGAAGAAATGAATTTATTGACTTCTAAAAAAGGATGGGAAGATTTAGATGCCGTTAAGCTTAATCAGGTATACCTGGCAGATTTTGATATGTTTACTCAACCAAGTGTTGGAACACTGGTAGAAGGAATTGAAGCCCTGGCTTGTATGTTCCATCCTGATTTATTTACAGCAAGTAAACAGCTCGCTGATAAATTTATCAACCTGAAAAAGGATATATTTTTTAATCAACCCGCCTAATTCAATTATGAAATTAGTTGTTTTAACAGGAGCAGGGATGAGTGCCGAAAGTGGATTAAAAACCTTTCGGGATGCTGATGGCTTATGGGAAGGTTATAATGTATATGATGTGGCCACTCCCGAAGCCTGGGTGCGAAACCCTGAACTGGTACAACAATTCTATAACGAACGTAGAATGCAGGTACTTGCAGCACAACCCAATTCGGCTCATTTTGCCCTTGCAGCATTAGAGAACAACTTTGATGTTGAAATCATTACTCAAAACATAGACGACTTACACGAAAGGGCTGGCTCCACAAAGGTTACACATTTACATGGCATCATCACTAAATCTCAATCTGATATCAAATCAAATCACACATATCCCATTCAGGGCGCTGAAATAAAGATGGGCGAACTTTGTGAATTTGGTTCTCAGCTACGCCCGCATGTGGTGTGGTTTGGAGAAGCTGTGCCAATGATTGAAGTTGCAGCTGAAATTTGCATGAAGGCAGATATCTTCGTATTGATTGGTACATCGCTGGCTGTTTATCCAGCTGCAGGTCTCATTGATTTTGTTCCTCCCATTACTCGTAAGTATATTATAGATCCAAAAACTCCCGATGTAAGGCGTTATAAAAACGTAGTGTCTATTGAGAGAAATGCCGTAGATGGTATGGAAGTACTTCAAACGCTATTATCTGATGGATAAAAAGATTTGTATTTTTAATTGGAGTGGAGGCAAAGATAGTACGTTGGCACTACATTATGTTTTACAAGATCCTTCTATTGAAATTCGTTATTTAGTCACTACGGTTACTGAAAAATACAATAGGGTTTCCATGCATGGTGTGCGGGAGGCGCTATTAATCGCGCAGGCTGAAAGTATTGGAATTCCACTTTATCAGATTCGGTTGGCTGAAATGCCTGACATGGAAACGTATGATACCACCATGGCACATCATCTTACAAATTTTAAAACCGAAGGCATCACACACTCTATATTTGGAGATATTTTTCTGGAAGATCTTCGCCACTACCGGGAAAATAAACTAAGCGAAATAGGTCTTCAAGGGATATTTCCGTTATGGAAAAAAAACACAAAGGATTTGATCGGGGAGTTTTTAAGACTGACCTATAAAACCATCATTGTATGCACGCAAAGCAATCTCGAAAATTATTGTGGAGAAGTAATTACCGCTGAATTAATTGATCAGCTTCCGGAAGGTATTGATCCTTGCTGAGAAAATGGAGAATATCACACATTCGTCTATGAAGGTCCTATTTTTAACCATAAAATTGAATTTACCATTGGAGAGAAAGTTTTTAGAACTTATCCTGCACCTGTTAAAAGGGATAATGTTTCAGACGTATGTATCGAAAAATCAGCTCTTTCAGGCTTTTGGTATATAGATTTACAACCTTAAATTCTGGTCAAAAATTTTTTGGCATCATTTTTTCTTGGTGTATAGTAATAAATTAATCACACAACAAAATGAAACCTGCTTGTATGGTTAGGATACCCGGGTAGACTCATTAAAAAGAAAACGTTATGAAAAAGATATTTGTAGTAATCGCATTAAGTTCAGTGATGTTTGCTTGTAATAACAAAGCAAAAGAAGAAGCTGAGTTGAAACAAAAGGAAGCTGATAAACAATTGGCGATCAAAGCAGTAAAAGACAGCTTACGTTTAGATAGCTTTAAAAAAGCTGAAGTAGCTAAAGTTGACGCAGAAAAAGAAGCTAAACACCAGGCAGAATTAGTGGCTGCAAGAAGAGCAGGTGAAAAATCATCCAGATCATCTAGATCTTACGCAAGTTCTGGAAGTAGTTCTGGTGGAAGCTCTAGTTCATATGCTGGAACTACCCAACCTACAGCTAAGAAAAAAGGATGGAGTGATGCTGCTAAAGGTACAGTAATTGGCGGTGCAGCCGGTGCAGTTGGTGGAGCATTAATTGATAAGAAAAAAGGTAGAGGTGCAATTATTGGCGGTTTGGTTGGAGCTGGTGGCGGTTATTTAATCGGTAGAGGTGAAGATAGAAAATCAGGTCGTGTGCAACCTAAGAACTAAATAACAATAGTGTTATAAAAGCGGTTATTTTAAATAGCCGCTTTTTTTTTGCCTATTTTTTTTAACTTGTATCAAAAAAACATGTCAGACAATCAACTCTCCAATAGCGGCCAAATACAGCATTTTGTAATGTTCTGGTTAAAGCCCCAATTAACAAAACCTGAAATTGAGAATTTTAAAAATTTCTTTGAGCATTTACGCTCAAGTAAATATGTTAAAACTTTAAGTTACGGCCTTGCGGCTAACACACCAATACGCCAGGTTACCGATAACTCATTTACATATTCGCTAACAATCACTTTTGATAATATTGAAAATCATAATGCCTACCAGGAAGACCCCATACATCTGGCAGCTATAGAAAAGTTTTCCAATAACTGGTATAGAGTAGTGGTTCACGATACAGTGATTTCTTAATTTTCTTCTTTGTTTTAAAGCCGAATTTCATTCCTATTTGTTGCATTTTCTTTTGGAAAAGCCTTTTCAAGTATTGCTATAAGTACAAGAAATATTACAGATAGGAACCAAGTCAATTAATAGATGTATCCAATCTAATATTAATAAAACTTAAGTCTGTTCGCTACACTAACTTTTCAATAGAATTGCATTTATTTGGCAATAACGTCGTACCAAATTATATTCTGTACAATTAAATAAAAAACAATTAATCAATGAGTTAGATATATTTATATGATATTTTAAAACACATAAATATTAAAACCCGAGTTAATGAGTGGATTATTCACAAAATTAAATTCCGTTTCGTATAATAAAAACCTGTTAACCAGAAACTTACGTATTTTAATTACTAAAATTGATGCCTGTTATAGGCTGAAGTAAAATCGCCCCTCATGAGTTTGAATCGATCAATTACGGTTGTAATAAATTCCTCATCTAGAATTTCGAATACATCATTTACGCCCCCCCCGCTTAAGTCCATCTCTGCCAATTTATAACTTTGTTCAAAGGCACCTTGCTCAAATTTTACAATATACTTTTGGTTCATTGAAAAGATGGTGATCTTACACTCTGGGTGTGGTAATTCTGCAATAACTCTCATTGTATTTAATTATTTGGATGTTGAAAATGGCTGATATTCATTTACTGATTTTCCATTAAAAATACCTTCCATCTTTAGGATTTCGAAACGTGCAAAGAGATCTTCTGAATACCACTGTCGTTCTCTGGTGAGTTTGATGATATCAGCATGATCAAATGACTTATACGCGTAGTTCTTCATATACTCTGCATTTTCCCAAATGGAAAAGGTTGCCTGATCTAAAAATGGGTTTTCACCCATACCAGCAGATAAGATAAAACCATCCGATATTTTCATTTGATCAGCAGCTCTTTTAATATTCTGCCTAAACTCTTTTAATTTACTGAAACGAATCTTTGCTCGCGTAATGACTGCAATTCTGCCTTGATCAATTTTATGATTAACATTAGACTTAAAGGGTTCTTTACCTGACCATAAACCATGGCTACTTAAAGGCTTTAATAAGATGGTAAACTCTTCGTATCCAAACAACCTAAACCATTTGATTGGGAACGAACTTTCATAAAATTTATCACAATCTTCCTCATTATCCCAAGTAGTAATAATGGCCCAGTGCTTAAAATCGGGGGCTAGATCTACCTGTGCTTCCTTTCCGCTACCCATTAATTTCCAAAATCTGCAATTTCGGTTTAACCAAAGCGGTAGCCTGAGTATGGCCATCCCCAGAAATGCAAATGGAATACTTAATCCGCGAAATTTGGTAATGGTTAAGGCTGCAATCATGTTAAACAATATTAAAGATTCAAAACTATTAAATTAACAGATCATCACACTCAATTTAATGTCATTATCAAATTATAAAATAAAAATCAGCTAAATCCTGTTTAACTTTGTTGTATGGCAGAAGATTTAACAATTGATAGAGCAATTTCGAAAGAAGAACAATACCAATCACTTATCCCTCAAATAGAAGGCCTATTGTATGGAGAAACGGATTTTGTAGCCAATATGGCTAATGTTTCTGCAGCGTTAAAAGAACAGTTTAACTGGTTTTGGGTGGGTTTTTATCTGGTGAAAAATGATGAACTTGTATTAGGCCCGTTTCAAGGTCCGGTGGCTTGTACAAGAATTGCTAAAGGAAAGGGCGTTTGCGGATCATCATGGCTGCAAGAGAAAACTTTAATTGTACCAAACGTAGATGAATTTCCTGGTCATATTGCATGTGCATCAGCATCTAAATCTGAAATCGTATTGCCCCTGATTAAAAGTAGAGAGGTGATTGGTGTTTTAGATGTTGATAGCGAGTTTTTAGATCATTTTGATAATATAGATAAATCTTATTTAGAGCAAGTTATCCATATCTTATTAAATAAATAGTATATATTAAAATTGAAATTATCTCCAGAATATTACCTGAATGAAGATGTAGTTGCACTGGCAAAAGATTTGCTGGGCAAAGTTTTGTATACCAATATCGATGGTCAAATTACTGCAGGTATTATTGTAGAAACAGAAGCCTATTTCGGAATAAAAGATAAAGCATCGCATGCTTATGGAGGCCGCCGTACCAACCGTACAGAAACCATGTATAGTCAGGGAGGTGTTGCATACGTTTATCTTTGCTATGGCATGCACAATTTATTTAACGTAGTAAGTTCAGTGAAAGATGATCCACACGCAGTTCTCATTAGGGCTATTGAACCTTTAATTGGTCAAGCGATTATAGAAGAAAGAAGAAACATGCCATTTACCAAGCCAGCCATTTCTTCTGGTCCAGGCTCTGCAGCTAAAGCATTAGGTATTGATCGAAGTTTTAATCTGAAAAATCTTTCAGGGAATGAAATATGGATCGAAGATCACCAGTTACATTATCAGGATGATGAAATTTTCGCTGGCCCCAGGGTTGGTATTGCCTATGCAAAGGAACATGCTTTATTACCATGGCGATTCTTTATCAAAGGTAATCCGTATGTCAGTAAGCCAAATAAGGTTTAGTTCGTCAAACATTTTTGATCCAATCCTGTTTTTCAATAAAATACCATAGCAATGAAAAACGAGAAAAATATATCAATCTTAAAAGAAATGGCAGAAAGTGTACGCACGTGTATGTTCACTACTTTTTCTGCAAATGACGAATTAGGCAGCAGACCAATGGGTACTGCAAAAATTGAAGAAGATGGAAGCATCTGGTTCTTTACTAATGAGTATTCTTTAAAATCAAAAGAGATTTCTAAAGAAAATAATGTATTACTGGCTTATAGTGATCCTTCTAAAAACACTTATTTAACGGTGAAAGGTAAAGCAGAGTTGGTAGATGACCAGGTAAGAAAAGAATCTTATTTTTCACCTTTTGTTAAGGCATGGTTTCCAGATGGTGTGGAAGATCCTAGATTAATTCTGATTAAGGTAACACCAGAAGAGGCTGAATATTGGGATTCGTCATCATCAAAAATTGTAGTTCTGTTTAGTATACTTAAGGCAGTAGTTACGGGTGATACGCCAGACATGGGCAAACACGATACGATGAAATTTTAAATAAAGAAAACCTTTTTAAAAAGCAGGGATTGGAAACAATACCTGCTTTTTTTGTAATATTGGATAATGAATTTTGAAAACAATTTAGCGTTTGCTCAAGCGCAGGATCAGAATGATGTATTAAAGGATTTCAGACATCAGTTTTTATTTCCAAATCACGATGGAAAGAATTTTATATATCTGTGTGGAAACTCTTTAGGACTTCAACCTAAAGCTGCAAATGAAGTACTGCAAAAGCAGTTATCTAACTGGGCCAATCTTGCAGTGGAAGGTTGGTTTGAGGGAAATAAGCCATGGATGTACTATCATAAAGAACTAAAAGATTTAATGGCTCCCTTAGTTGGTGCTTTTCCTGCTGAAGTTTGCCCGATGAATACGCTTACCGTGAATTTGCATTTGTTAATGGTAAGTTTTTATAAGCCAAAAGGCAAGCGCTTCAAAATCATGATGGAAGGTGGTGCATTTCCATCTGATCAATATGCGATAGAAAGCCAGGTAAGGTTTCATGGATTTAATCCTGCAGATGCTATTATTGAGGTTTTTCCAAGATCTGGTGAGGATACACTTAGAACAGAAGATATCCTCTCTAAAATTGAAGAACGTGGTGAAGAAATAGCTCTAGTACTATTTGGTGGGATAAACTATTATACTGGTCAATGGTATGATATGGAGAAAATCACTCAGAAAGGCCATGCTGTAGGCGCAATGGTTGGCTGGGATTTGGCACATGCAGCAGGAAATGTTCCAGTTAAACTTCACGATTGGGGAGTTGATTTCGCCTGCTGGTGTTCCTATAAATATCAAAATTCAGGTCCTGGTGGAATTGCTGGTATTTTTGTTCATGAAAAACATTTTCAAAATCAAGACTTAAACAGGTTTGCAGGTTGGTGGGGCTATCAGGAAAATAACCGATTTAAAATGGCAAAGGGATTTATTCCAGAGGCTGGTGCAGACGGATGGCAGGTAAGCTGTACACAAGTAATGCCTATGGCACTTTATCATGCCTCATTAGGAATATTTAGAGAAGCTGGTTTTTTAGCTCCATTAAGAAGTAAAAGTATCCATTTAACAGGATATCTTGAATATATTATAAATGAGGTAAATAGGATGTTAAATCTTCAGCAATTTAAAATTACAACTCCTGCAAATCCTGAAGAGAGAGGCGCCCAACTATCTATTATTGCAGCCCATAAAGGAAAAGAAATATTTGATGGTTTGGTTGCTGAACATATTTTAGGAGATTGGCGTGAACCAGATGTAATTAGACTAAGCCCTATACCACTATACAATTCTTTTGAAGATATATATTTGACGGGGCTAGCGCTATTAAAAGTATGCAAAACAGTTTTATAGTTTAATTTATTATGATCAATTACAATCCTAAAGACTGGTTTACCTTTATTTTTCACTTCCATAAAGGAGATACACTCATTAAACTTTGGCCATTGATGGTTTGTGTTTCGGTAGTTTCGGCATTTATAGCTTTTCTGGAATTGAATGTATTTAAATTATCCAAAAGTGATTATGTCAGCAATATTGGAATGATGCACAGTTTGCTGGGTTTTGTGATTTCCATGTTATTGGTTTTTCGCACAAACACAGCTTATGATCGCTGGTGGGATGGCAGAAAACTTCTTGGTGCACTCACCAACGTAAGCCGGAATTTTGCGATGAAAATTAAGGCGCTAAAATTACCAGATGAACATTTACGTTTCTTTGAATATGGAATCCCGAAGTATGCCTTTGCCATGAAAGAACACCTTCGTGAAAAGAAATACTTTGGAAAAAATAGCTTTCTGATCGAAGTGAAGGACGGACAACATATTCCAAATCAGATTGCCAGCAGTTTAATTACCCGCTTATATGACCTGGTGCGAGAAGGATTAATCTCACATGAACAACTCATCCTTTTAACCAATGATGTGAATCAGTTTACGGATATTTGTGGTGGTTGCGAAAGGATAAAAAACACACCAATTCCTTTTTCATATAGTGCGTTCATTAAAAAGTTTATCTTTATTTATGTGTTAACTATTCCCATTGGATGGGTATTTAGTTTAGGCTATTATCTGGTACTCATTGTCCCTTTTATTCTCTATGTATTAGCAAGTTTAGAGCTTATAGCTGAAGAAATAGAAGATCCATTTGGACTAGATGCAAATGACTTGCCCGTTGATACTATTTGCAATAATATTGAAAAACATGTGGAGGAAATTTTGAGTTAATGATTAAGATTGCCTATCATCAGATCTACGCACATCCTTTACCTGAAGGACACCGTTTTCCAATGTTGAAATATGAGCTGATTCCGGAACAGTTACTTCACGAAGGGATTATTACTTTAGATAATCTTTTCGAACCCGAGCCTGTTAGAGAGGAAGTTGTTTTAAGTACCCATCAACATGATTACTGGGTACAACTCAGAAATCTTACCCTTCCTGCAAAAGAACAAAGAAGAATTGGCTTTCCACTTAATGCCCAATTATTAGAGCGAGAATTAAGAATTACACAGGGCACTATTGATGGGGCAAAATTTGCGATGGAAGCTGGAGTAGCCTTTAACGTAGCTGGCGGCACACACCACTCTGGCAGTAATTGGGGTGAAGGATTTTGTTTATTAAATGATCAGGCGATAGCAGCTAATCATCTACTAAATAACAAATTAAGTAAAAGTATCTTAATTATAGATTTAGATGTGCACCAGGGAAACGGAACGGCAGAAATTTTTAGAAATGAGCCAAGGGTTTTTACTTTTTCCATGCACGGTGATAAGAATTTTCCTTTTAGAAAAGAACTATCTGATTTGGATGTTCCACTAAATGATGGTGTGGAGGATGGGGAATATTTAGACTTATTAAGTCAAAATCTTCAAATGGCTTTCAAAAAATCAGATCCAGATTTTGTTTTTTATTTATCTGGAGTAGATGTGCTCTCAACTGATAAATTGGGGAAAATTTCGCTGAGTAAAGCAGCCTGTAAAGAACGTGACCAAATGGTAATTCAGGCTTGTAAAGCTAAGAGCTTACCATTGCAAATTAGTATGGGTGGGGGTTATTCTACCAATATCCGCGATATTGTTGATGCACACTGTAATACCTATAAAGTAGCATTCGATTTATATCATTAAGTAAATACATTTAGTTTTTGTAATCTTTAGAATATAATTCCTCTAAGCATTGAGTTATAAGTCCCTGATGATTATCTTCGCCAAAATATGCTGGAGATTATTTACGAAGACGATTATTTAATTGCGATTAACAAGCCACATGGTTTGTTGGTGCATCAATCATCAATTGCCAGAGATGCTACAGAATTTGCTTTACAGCTGCTTCGTGACCAGGTTGGCAAGCACGTTAGCCCAGTGCACAGGTTAGATAGGAAAACCAGTGGCATCTTATTATTTGCTTTTGATAAAGAAACTGAAATTGCTATGCATCAGCAATTTATGAATACACAAACTATTAAAAAATATCTGGCTATCTTGAGGGGCTTTGCTCCAGATGCGATGGACATTGATTATCCTCTCGCTAAAGAAAACGGAACCATGCAAGAGGCGTATACTTCCTTTAAAACCTTGCAGCATGCCGAAATAGCTATTCCTTTAGGAAAACATTCCACTTCAAGGTATTCTTTAGTAGAAGCTACGCCTAAAACCGGTAGGATGCATCAATTAAGGAGGCACTTCAGTCATATTTTGCATCCCATTATTGGAGACCGTACACATGGATGCAATAAACAAAACAAATTCTTTTTGGAACAGTGGAATATGTCTACCATGCTTCTTCATGCTTCAGAATTAAGTTTTACCCATCCGGTAACTGCTGCACCAGTTCACCTACAGGCAAACCTGCACGACGAATTCAAGCGTGTAATGAACTTTATGAATATTAAAATTTAACACAATTTTTGCTTTAAAAAATCTGTTTATTAAGACATCTATGATTAAATACCTACGTTTCACCGTTCCAGTCCTGGCACTTTTTGCCGCAAGTTGTTCTTCTGTATATATGCCAAATGTGCCTAATACGCCAATGTTGAGTAAGCAGGGTGAATTTAGCGGCGGCGGACATATCTCTTTAAAAGGAAATGCCAGTATAAACGGTGCTTATGCTGTGTCAAATCATATTGGTGTACTTTTTAGCGGCTCAACAATGAATAGTGATCGCCGAAGTAAAGATTTTGGCCATAAATTAATTGAAATAGGTGGCGGCTATTATGATACTTTCGGACCAGACAATAACAGGATCATTGAGATTTATGGCGGTGTTGGAAAGGGTTGGAGTGATATCACCTATAGAGATTATAAAAATGATGAACTTATTAGCAGTCAACTCCAGGAAGTAGATTATAGAAAATCCTTTTTACAAGTAAATTATAGCTCTAAAAAGAAGAACAATCTTCATTTATTCGGTACAGACTTTCCAATTAATTATGGTACGGCGTTGCGGATTAGTCATGTAAAAATGGATCGCTTTTTTCTGAATGGCGTAGTACAGCCCAAAGAAGACAATATTTTCTTCGAACCGATTTTCTTCACCAGGATGGCATTAAGTAAAATTATTCAGCTTCAATATACCACTAGCAGCAATATTGGCTTAAAAAATCGAAAATATATGTCTGCCGGAAACTCTATTTTCACTATTGGAGTAGTTGTTAACGTTGGTGGGAAATAAATTTAGCACATATCTGATTATAGTTGATTTTCAACATTCATACTTAAGGCTTTTGTTTTGTTCTGAAATCTCAAAAACAATAGGATAGAAGCCGTCAATAAACCCAATGTTAATCCATACCAGATACCATTAACGCCCAGGCCAAAGTGAAAACCTAGCACATAACCAACGGGGATGCCAACTACCCAGTAAGCTAAAAATGTGATAAATGTTGGCATATTCACATCACCAATTCCGCGGAGTACACCTAAACCCACTACCTGCGTACCATCAAACAGCTGAAAAAAGCCAGCAATGATCAGCAGTTGCGATGCAATAGCCACTACTTTTAAATCACCTGTATAAATAAAAGGCATCAGGTTATTAGCTAGCATAAAGATGATCGCTGTACACGACATGAAAAGTAAAATAACATGATAACTGGCTATTGCCGATTTACGAAGATCATTAAAATTATTTTTCCCGAAATTATTCCCAGTTTTAATGGTGGCTGCTGAAGCCACACCACTGGCCATCATATAAGTCATTGCGGCGAGACCAATCGCAATCTGATGTGCTGCCTGCTCAACTGCACCAATAGTTCCGATTAAAATGGCGGCGCCACTAAAGGCACTGATTTCGAAGGAATACTGCATCGCCACTGGTGCACCAATTTTAATAATTTTTACTGCTCTGATCTTATCAATGAATGTAGCTTTAAAGCTTACCAGGTATTTCTTAAAATGCTTTGAGCGCAAAACATAAATTGCCATGACTATGGCCATTAAACTTCTATCAATCAAGGTACTTAAGCCTACACCGCTTACACCCATAGGCTTAATTCCAAACATGCCTTTTACAAAAATAATACCAAGGGTGATATTTAGCAGGTTCCCCCAAATGGATACAAACATGGCCTGTTTAGTAAACCCCAAACCTTCTGCAAATTGTTTAAACGTTTGGAAAACCAATAATGGAATGATAGATGCTGAAAGTAGACCTAAATAAGGTTTAGCATAGGCTACAACTGCAGGTGTTTGGTCTAAGTGATCAATGATTAACAATACGCCAAAATGTACCAGACCATATAAGCAAATACCTATGAGGATATTAATAATTAAACTATTGGATAAAAGCTTACCGCACTCTTCATGATTTTGCCGACCATTTTCTTGTGCAATTAAAGGCGTTAAACCATAAGAAATGCCCAATCCAATCACCATGATCAATATAAAAATACTGTTCACCAATGATACGGATGCTAACTGAGTGGTATCTGTAAAGTGCCCCACAATAACACTATCTGCCATATGAACAAGAGTATGACCCACCTGAGAACCTACAATAGGTAAGGCTAAAATTAGATTTTCTTTATAATATGGTTTGTATTTTGAGTAGATTTTAGAAAACATAGTCCGCAAAGGTCGGGTTTTTAAATTTCAATCAAAGCAGCGAAAATAAATTTTAATTTAGAGGAGTCGTCATTGCGAACTGAAGGGTGGGGTTTAACAGTGGGGTGAAGCAATCTCTTTAGCAAAAAATAGCCTGCGCTAAACAAGCATAAAAAGATTGTTCGAAGTGAAGATTTCTCACATTCCTTTATGAGACTGACGAAGTTTTCCCTGCCCGCAATCCCATCGAAACTTCGTAAGTCAATAGCTCACTTGCGAAGTCTCAAAGGCCAAAGGCGTAGCAGGACTTCGTCAGTTTCCATGTGTATCCAAAACCTTAATCAGCAGAAAAGCCTATTGAAGTGTCGTCATTGCGAACTGAAGGGTGGGGTTTAGCAGTGGGGTGAAGCAATCTCTCTCGCAAAGAATTAGACTGCGCTAAACAAACAGAAAAAGATTGTTCGAAGTAAAGATTTCTCCACATTCCTTTATGAGACTGACGAAGTTTTCCCTGCCCGCAATCCCATCGAAACTTCGTAAGTCAATAGCTCAACTTGCGAAGTCTCAAAGGCCAAAGGCGTAGCAGGACTTCGTCAGTTTCCATGTGTATCCAAAACCTTAATCAGCAGAAAAGCCTATTGAAGTGCCGTCATTGCGGACCGAAGGGTGGGGTTTAGTATTGGGTGAAGCAATCTCTCTCGCAAAGAATTAGCCTGTGCTAAACAAACAGAAAAAGATTGTTCGAAGTGAAGATTTCTCACATTCCTTTATGAGACTTACGAAGTTTCCCTGCCCACAATCCCATCGAAACTTCGTAAGTCAATAGCTCAACTTGCGAAGTGTAAAAGGCCCAAGGCACTGCAAGACTTCGCAAGTTTCCATGTGTATCCAAAACCTTTACTTAATAGATTGCCAATCAGCAAAAAAGACTATTGAAGTGCCGTCATTGCGAACTGAAGGGTGGGGTTTAGCTGTGGGGTGAAGCAATCTCTCTCGCAAAGAATTAGACTGCGTTGAATAAGCAAAAAAAGCCTGTTCAAAGTGAAAATTTTTACAATCCTTTATGAGACTGACGAAGTTTTCCCTGCCTGCAATCCCATCGAAACTTCGTAAGTCGGATCAACTTGCGAAGTCTCAAAGGCCAAAGGCGTAGCAGGACTTCTTCAGTTTCCATGTGTATCCAAAACCTTTACTTAATAGATTGCCAATCAGCAGAAAAGCCTATTGAAGTGTCGTCATTGCGAACTGAAGGGTGGGGTTTAACAGTGGGGTGAAGCAATCTCTTTAGCAAAAAAATAGCCTGCGCTAAACAAGCATAAAAAGATTGTTCGAAGTGAAGATTTCTCACATTCCTTTATGAGACTAACGAAGTTTTCCCTGCCCACAATCCCGTCGAAACTTCGTAAGTCGGATCAACTTGCGAAGTCTAAAAGGCCCAAGGCGCAGCAGGACTTCGTCATTTTCCATGTGCATCCAAAACCTTTACTTAATAGATTGCCAATCAGCAGAAAAGCCTATTGAAGTGCCGTCATTGCGAACTTAAGGGCACTGTTTAGCAGTGGGGTGAAGCAATCTCTTTAGCAAAAAAATAGCCTGCGCTAAATAAGCAGAAAAAGATTGTTCGAAGTGAAGATTTCTCACATTCCTTTATGAGACTGACGAAGTTTTCCCTGCCCGCAATCCCATCGAAACTTCGTAAGTCAATAGCTCATCTTGCGAAGTCTCAAAGGCCAAAGGCGCAGCAGGACTTCGTCAGTTTCAATGCCCGAAACTAAATTGATTTTACAGCTGTAAAATACTCTTCCTTTTCAGTAGTGTGAATTTTAATCACATTAGTAATAATCAGATCTACAAGAATTTTCTGTGCTTTACGGTAAGAGCAACGCAGCAATTTACTAAATTCTTTAAGGGTGATTCTTTCTTTGTTATCCAGATATTCCAGAAGTTTTTTTTCATTGTCTGAATAGGAGATGAGCACCCCTTGATCCTGGTGGTCATTTTTTAAAACTTCCACAATGATTTTGCTGGCGAGTACACTTTTGTCATCAATCCTAATATAAGCCCACCATTTCTTCTGGTCATTAAGAGCATAATGAGGCTTGGTATCACTCTCTGGAATATTGACTACCAGCACCAGTTTATCATCAACATAAATTTCTTCAAAAGAGGGCTCAATAGCTGGCTTACAAAACTGATGAGCTGCTGTTAAAATCATGTACTTATCTTCCTCTTCAGACTTTACACCTTTAATAGTTCCATCATCGGCCACACCAATTAATAACTTGCCACCTTTATTATTGGTAAAGGCAACGAGGCTTTTAGCAATTTTTTCTGTGTTGGTAATGGTTTTTTTAAAATCAAGCTGAACACCCTCACCTTTCAAAATTAAACTTTTAATACTCGGCATATCATCTATTAATAAGCAACAGTAGGCACTTCGCCTTGATGCAGGTTACGGATATAAATTTCATTCATTACGGTAGCACAAAGTTCACCCTTTTTATTGGTGATTTCCATTGGGTAAGCCTTCACAAATTTGCCAACGGTTTTTAAAGCCTCCTCAGCTTCAGCAATCATTTCATCGGTAAGTTTTATCGTAAAGTAAAGGTGAGAGTGGCCTGGTTTTAAATATTGAATGGATGCACTTTTTAACCAAACCCTGATTTTAAACCCCTTACGTTGCATCAGCTGATCAAACAATAACGCATAAAAAGGATCTGTAGCAGCATAGATGGTTCCTCCGAAAATAGATCCATTATAGTTTTTGTTTAAAAAACTTTTACTTATTTTGACACTACAACTTTTAAAATCATCATTAAATTTCTGAACCCAAATGCGCTGAAAAAACAATGGGGGATAGAAGCGCATTACCCATTTTAGGGTGTTTTGAGAAATTATCATACATCACTAATATCAGAAACATCTGCCACTTTTGAAAGTTTTAAGATGATGTTTTGGTCATATTTTAATTATATCATTTTATTGAACAGCAAGTAAGATCACAATAAACTAAGGTAAGCATTGAAGTGAAAATAAGTGCTGAAAGAATCCTTTCTAAAACGTAGTATTTTATCAGATTTTGTATTATTATTTACTAAAAAAATTTATTGCTTGGAACATAATTTTTAGGGTAACAATTTTGTTTAAGATGGGTTATTGATCAAAAAAAAGTTAATGATAGTGTATGTTTAACACCTCATAATATACAATTTATTAACATTTAAAAGCCTTAAATACAAATACTTACAGAATACCAATCACCTTTTGAATCAAAAAAATAAAACCAAATGGTAACATAGTTGTTAGAGAATACAGATAACAATAAAAAACTATGAAAAAAATAATCTTAAGTCTTGCTTTTGCTGGTACGATCATGATTGCCACTTCAGCATGCAATTCATCTAAAAATATGGCTGGTTCTTCAGACAGTACTAAGATGGATTCGACCACAACTACTCCAATGGATACAACAAAAACAACCACTCCAATGGATACTTCTAAAACAACACCACCGGATACAACAACAAAAACACCTCCAATGTAGGAGAGATAAAAGCCATCCCAAACAGATGGCTTTTATTTTTAATATCTATTTTTTTTATTTGGACGAATTTGTACTTTCAGCAATTAAACCAAATAGCTGAATGGATTCCCAAATCAAATCAAACAACAGAAACATTATCTTCCTGGTTATAGTAGCCGCCCTGGGCTACTTTGTAGATATCTATGATCTCGTATTATTTTCAGTAGTCAGACTAAAAAGCTTTTCAGATATTGGTGTTTCATCAGAACACATGCGAACCGAAGGTGAGTATGTAATCAATATGCAAATGTTTGGTTTGCTTCTTGGCGGACTATTGTGGGGGATTATTGGAGATAAATTTGGCCGGATTAAGGTTTTGTTCGGTTCCATCTTAATGTATTCTTTAGCCAATATTGCAAACGGTTTTGCTACTGATGTGCATACCTATGCCATGATTAGATTTGTTGCCGGTATCGGTCTGGCTGGTGAACTGGGCGCAGGGATTACCTTGGTAACCGAAACCATGGATAAAGAAAAACGTGGGTATGGAACCATGGTAGTTGCCGGAATTGGATTATTAGGTGCTGCTGCCGCCGCTACTATTGGTAAGCACTTTACCTGGCAAACTTCTTATTTTGTGGGTGGCGGTATGGGATTATTGCTGTTGCTTCTGCGTGTTGGAACATTTGAATCAGGCATGTTTAAGCATGCGGAACAATCTGCAAATGTTTCAAAAGGAAATTTTTTCATGTTATTTTCAGATCGGAAAAGGTTTTTGAAATACCTTGCCTGTATTTGTTTGGGTTTACCACTGTGGTTTATTGTCGGCATTCTGGTTACGCAATCACCAGAAATTGGTAAGGCATTAGGTGCTAAACAAGTGCTGAATGCTGGTACAGGTATTATGTATACTTATTTTGGAATTGCAATAGGCGATGTAGTTTGTGGTATTCTGGCACAGATTCTCAGATCTCGCAAAAAAACAGTATTAATCTTTCAAAGCTTATCTGTAGTTGCTGTTATTTTCTACCTCACGAGTAATAACCTAACTGAAAGCAGTTTCATTATAATCTGTCTGGTTATGGGCTTTGCCGTGGGTTACTGGGCTACCTTTGTAACCATTGCTGCAGAACAGTTTGGCACTAATATTCGCTCTACCGTAACCACTACTGCACCTAATTTTGTTCGTGGTGCCTTAATACCAATTACGTTGATATTTGAATTTTTTGTTCATCAATATAGTATCGTAACTGCAGGATTTATTGTGATGGGAATTGTTACTATTATCGCAATGATTTCAGTAGTATCGCTTAAAGAAAGCTTTAATAAAGATTTAAATTACTTAGAGGAATAGAAAGAAGCTTTAAACCAACCTGCTTTTTAAAAGTACCTTAAAAAATATTAAAGCAATTGTATCATCATCTATCTATGTCAATAAAATGTACTATCTAAAGATAAATCAGCATTAGAGCCTGAATAGCCTTAAATTTGTATTAAAGGTAAATACTATCATGATGTTTAAAGAAGAGGTTGCAGCGCGTTATAGGCAGATTCAGGATGAAATTTGCAAGGGATTAGAGATTGCCGACGGCAAAGGAAAGTTTGAAGAGGAACTGTGGGAGAGAAATGGTGGGGGAGGCGGTCGCACTCGAATTATGCAAAATGGCTCCATCATTGAAAAAGGCGGTGTAAACTTTTCGGCTGTTTATGGCAAATTACCTGAGCCCATAAAAAAAGCTTTTAAAGTAACGGAAGATGATTTTTTTGCCACCGGAGTTTCCATTGTGATTCATCCCAATCATCCACTGGTTCCAATTATTCATATGAATATCCGTTATTTTGAATTGAACGAAGAAACACGTTGGTTTGGCGGCGGAATAGATTTAACGCCTCATTACGTATTTGAAAATGATGCGAGGTTTTTCCATCATAAATTGAAAAATGCATGTGATGAATTTAACCCTGAATTTTATCCTAAATTTAAAGAACAGGCAGACAACTACTTTTTTATCAAGCATCGGGAAGAAACACGAGGCATTGGTGGCATTTTTTACGATAGACTGAAACCAGATACCACCAATTTATCATGGGAAGGAATTTTAGATTTTTCTGCCAATATTGGTGAGACTTTTCTACCCATCTATACCGAATTACTGGAGCGAAATCGCGATAAAGAATTTACAGATCTTCAAAAGGAATGGCAGTATCAACGTAGAAGCAGATATGTAGAATTTAACCTGGTATATGATTCAGGAACTAAATTTGGTTTGGAAACCAATGGCAGAATTGAGTCTATTTTAATGAGTTTACCTCCACAAGCAAATTGGGGATATAATGTTCAACCAGAAATTGGCTCTGAAGAGTATAAAACTTTACAGCTGTTAAAAAAGGGAATCAACTGGATTTAAAATAAAGTTAAAGGCTGGGTTTTGATATGAAATCCAGCCTTTAATTTACCTGTTCTAAAATCATTTACTAGATCATGAATCAACCGGGTTGGTTCAGGTATTCGGTAATTTCCAATACATTTTTTAATTACGGCTAAAGCCTGTTCGGAAGTAATTAAATGTCCGGCTGAAATATAAACAGGTTTATTATTGTCTTTGGTTCTTAAAGCATAACCCAATATTTCACCATGACTTTTAATTTCGGCAGTGCTAAATTTAGATTTTTCCGGAAGGTGGTTGTCGCCATATAAGATGCTTTTGGCACAACCAATAGTGGGTTGATGAGTAAGTACACCAAAATGAGACGCAACACCCATACGCCTTGGGTGCAAAATGCCATTTCCATCCAATACAACAACATCAGGCTTTTCCGGAATCAAATCCCAAACTTTTAAAAGCGCAGGCACTTCTTTAAAACCCAAATATCCTGGCTGATAAGGGAAAGTTGTTTCATAGGTTTCAAGCGCATATGATTGAACCACCATTTCCGGAAAGCTTAGAATGACTATTCCTGCATACATGGTTGAGCTTCCTTTATCAAAAGAAATATCAGCTCCGGCAATGGTATGAATGGAATCAAGAGGCTTAAAAATAAGTTGCCTGGATAAGGCTATTTGTAAGGCATCAGCTTCAGGAAAGGTAAAATGATCATACATATTAGCACAACAAAAAACCAAGAATTTGGTTGGCTAATGTATTAAGAATTCAGATGAAAAGTTATTGGAATGATCTCCTATAATAATCGGAAGAGATTAATATACTTAAGGTTATAAATACCAATGAGCAGTCTAGGATATTAAGACTGCTCATTGATTAAATTAAATGATTGAATTTATTCAACCCATGCAATAGGAACGTAAACAGTTACATAACCATCAGCGCCTATCATCTCTGGTGATAAAGTTACGGTAATAGATCCATAACCCGTCCAGTTTCCCTGACCTCTTTCTGCGCTAAACTCATAGGTTCCTGCAGGTAAACCATTAATCGTACCTGGTAATTGATAAGGTAAAAATGTTCCAAAAGAAGATGGTCCATTTTCAGCATAATAGTCATCACCGCTTTCCTGATTATAAATAGTAAAGCCTGGTGATTCTGTGGATACTGAAGTAGTTACACTGCCATCAAGATTTCTATAACCCAAACGAACATTGTAAGTGGTTACTTTAGCTTTGGTGCTGCTAACTGGTTTTGGTACTTCTGGTGTAGCATATGTTGTTAAGGATACAACACATAATACAAGCATGCAAATTGAAATGATCTTTTTCATAATAAATGGTTTTAGTAGATCATAAAGATCATAAAATATTTTTAGTAATCTGTTAAATCAGGATTATTAAAGTATTAATTAAAATATTTTAAAGTAGATTTAATAATTAGTATTCTATGATGGCTGAAGATACAAATATGATGTTCAGAACAAGCTGAATTGATTTAAAAATAACATACTTTATCTGGTGTAGAACTACATGTATCTATATCAATATGTCATTTTTGATCTATTGAATTGGGAATAGGACTAATTATGTGGAATAAATTTATTTTTTACGGAAATCCCTAATTCACAAGCTTATAAAAACCATAAATTTAAAAATAAAATAAATATTAATATTATGGCACTTAAAAGAGGACCAAAAAGGATCGCTAAATCTACAGGAAAACCAGATGAACGTCAACGAGATAATAAGGATACTCCTGGTAATATTCCTTCACTTAAACCGCCCGTACCTAAGAAACGAAAATAGAGACTACCTAATTTAAAGAAATTGAGAAAATACTTTTTTCAATTTCTTTAAATTTTTATCAAACGTTTTATTTTTAATAATAAAATTATGTCTCATAATTAATATTATGTTAAGTTGATATTCACAAAACCCTACTTCTGTTAGAATATCGATCTTCTATTACAACTCCTGAAGTTTGCGGTTAAGTTCTTGTACTTTGTCCGTTTCTTTTTTACGGGAATAGATATCAAGTAATAACTGAACAGTTTTTTTATCGTTCGGATTAATTTCATTGGCACGTTGCAAAGCAAGTTGTGCCCGGTTAATTAATGAATTATATTTAGATGCTTTTTCCGGATCAGCTTTTTGTAAAGTTTCATTTGCCGTATTAATATAAGCCAGACTTAACTGATACAAGGCATCAAAATAATTTTGATCTGTAGCCAAAGCTTTATCATAAGCCAGAATTGCGGTTGAATTATTTCCACCAGCCTGTTGCAGGTATCCATATAAAAAATAAAGCAGCTTATTTGCTTTTTCCACCTTAAGGTTTCCTTCAATTAAACTGGTTGCTTTAGCATAATTTTCAGTATCTAAAAGCAAATTGATATATTCATTGGTTAAGTTATGATTGAAGGGATTTTTCAACAAGCCATCTTCTAATGTTTTAATCGCTGTTTCATTATCATATTTAGCGCTATACAATTGAGCAAGTTTTTGAAACATAGATGCATTGCGAATCCCATTATCTTTAGCTCTGTTGAAATAATTAATCGCCTCGTCGTAATTTTGAATATTTAATGCACAGATTGCTGTATTCAACGCCAATGTAGTATCTGTTGGAAAACTATCGCTTACCTCTTTCAAATCATCGTAAGCTTCCTTAAAATCATTATTAAAATAAGAAGCATTGCCCCGCTCCTGCTTTTTAATCAAAATATTATGATTGGAAGCCTTGATCAAACCAGAGTTATCTTCATATTTATCTAAACCCCTGGCTTGTTTAATTGCTGTATTTGCGGCTTCGTAAAATTTATCAGCATTAGAAGCATCTGTATCAATTATGGATGCATAAGAAGTCAGGTAAGATTTTAGCGACCAGGTTTCTGCCCAGTTTTTCGTTTTATTATCCTTTTCAGCAGATTCTATGGCTTTTAAACCCTCTGTTATAATGGTTAGCTGCTTTTTCTCATCTTCTTTGTTCGCAATAGATGCCTGAAGCTTTCCTACCGAATTACGGGCAATCAAAATCTGACTTTTCTGAGCGAAGGTATTTAGTGATGTCAAAACTAAAAGTGCTATTAATAGCTTAAAACCATTTTGCATAGTAGATCTAAATATAATGGGTATAAAAAATGCTGATTCTGTAAAAATAAACAAAAAAAAAGAGTCCTGATCAAATCAGGACTCTTTTTTAAATTTTAGCTTTTAACTATTGTTTTGGCAAGGCATCTAATTTTGCCTTTACATCATTATAGTTTTTAGTATCGTTTCTAAACGCATAAATGGTTTTCAACGTTTCTAAAGCGCCAGCATTTTTTGGATCAATTTCTAAAGCTTTTTTATAAAATGGCAATGATTTATCCAATAAGCCATTCATTCTTACTGTTACCTCATTAAATTCTTTTACTTTTTTTGGATCGATTTTATTACGATCTGCCTGAAGTTTTAAAGCCTGAGAAAAATATATATTTCCCAATAATACCTGATAACTTGGGTTTGTAGGTTCTTTTGTAGCCAATGTATTTAGCATTTTCTCAGATTTCGCTACATCACCTCTATCAATATAAATTTGAGTTTCTGTTTTAATCAAATCCGCATTATCAGGGTATTTCGCCACAGCCTCAGCAATTAGCGCTAATGCCGCTGTAGTATCCTTTTGTTTTCTTAAAGTTACATCAACCAATTCGTTGTATAAATCTTTAGACTGTGGAGAATTTAAAGAGATTACCTTTTTAAATTGCTGAATCATGCCTGGATAATCTTCTACATTTCTGGCAGCAATACCCGCATTTAAATACATAGAAGTATCACTCGGATTCATTACTGTGGCTTGTACAAATTTAGTATAAGCAGTTTTATAGTCTTTTTTATTGTAAGCCAACACACCTGCGTTTCTAACTGCATTTGAAATATTGGTTTCAGCCAATGTGATGTTTTCTTTTTCAGCGCCTTTGGTATCTAGTTTTTTAGCTTCTACCAATGCATCCTGGGCAATTTTTAAATTTGCATCAGCGTTAGCTACATTTACGGTATCCATAATCGCTGCTGAAGAGGCAAATAATGCACGGTATGTCCATGCTTCAGGCATTACTTTAGATTTCTCATCAGCAATGGCTTTATCTGTATGGGCCAAACCAGCTTTAATAGATTCTAGTTTTTTATCCAAAGGTGTTGCACCTTGTGTTGTTAACTGAAAAATTCCCCATGCTTTTTTAGCTTCATTAACCTCACTTTTCTGAGCATATGTTGCGCTTACCGCTCCTGCTAAAATTATACCTAGAAATACTCTTTTCATAATTTTTATTCTAATTTTTATTTTAGTTTAACTTATTCTTCCGTATCGTTATCAGCATCACCTTCTTCCTCCTCTTCTTCAGTTTCCTCAGCTTCAGTAGTTGGATCAGCTTCTAGTTCTTCACCATCAACCACCAATACACTATCTAAATCAACTGCTTCTTCTTCGTCCTCCTCGTGATCAATCTTCGTAACCGATGCAATCTCATCATCACCCTTCAGCGAGATTAAACGTACACCTTGTGTTGCACGTCCCATTACTCTTAATGCCGAAACAGGAATTCTGATTACAATACCTGAACGGTTAATGATCATCAGATCCTCGCTATCTGTAACGTCTTTAATGGATACTAATTGTCCGGTTTTCTCAGTTACATTGATAGTTTTTACACCTTTACCACCACGGTTGGTTACTCGGTAATCTTCAATGTCCGTCCGTTTTCCGTATCCTTTTTCTGATACTACTAACACCGTAACCTCCGGATTGTTTACAGCAATCATGCCAACAACCTCATCTTTATCATGTGCAAGTCTCACACCACGCACTCCAGTTGCTGTTCTACCCATTGGGCGAACGGTACTTTCATTAAAGCGAATAGCCCTTCCAGAACGCAACGCCATTACAATTTCGCTCTGGCCATTAGTTAAACAAGCTTCTAATAATACATCGCCTTCATTGATGTTTATTGCATTGATACCATTTACACGCGGACGTGAATAAGACTCCAGAGAAGTTTTCTTAATGGTACCTTTTTTAGTACACATAATAATGAAATTGTTCTCTAAGTATTCCTGATCTTTAAGGTTCTTCACTTTGATGTAAGCCTTAATTTTCTCGTCTTTCGGAATATTGATAATGTTTTGTATTGCTCTTCCTTTACTGGTTCTTGAACCTTCCGGAATTTCGTAAACCCTCAACCAGAAACATCTTCCGGCTTCGGTAAAGAATAACATATAATTGTGGTTAGTGGCCACCAGCATGTGTTCAATAAAATCTTCATTTCTGGATGTGCTTCCTTTAGATCCTTTTCCACCTCTACCCTGCGCCCTGAACTCAGTTGCTGGCGTACGTTTTACGTAACCTTCATGTGAAATGGTGATCACCACTTCTTCATCATCGATGAAATCTTCCATGCTCATGTCTTCAGCGGAGTGAACGATAGTTGTTCTACGCTCATCGCCAAATTTTTGCTGAATCTCTGCTAACTCGTCTTTGATAATCTGCATCCGCAAACCTTCATCAGCAAGAATAGCTTTTAAGCTTTCAATGGTTTTCATCAGCTCTGCATACTCATCTTTAATTTTATCACGCTCTAGTCCTGTTAAACGACGAAGCGTCATATCCAGAATGGCACGTGCCTGAAGATCACTTAAACCAAACGTCTCCATTAAACCTGTGCGAGCCTCTTCAGGAGTTTCTGATGCACGAATTAATTTAATTACTTCATCTAAGTGATCGAGTGCAATTAAATATCCTTCTAAAATGTGTGCACGTTTTTCAGCTTCTGATAATTCATATTTAGTACGGCGAACAATAACATCATGCCTGTGGTCTACAAAATGTACAATTAAATCTTTCAGATTTAACATTTGCGGACGACCTTTCACCAATGCAATATTATTTACACTGAATGATGTTTGTAAAGCAGTATACTTATATAGGTTGTTTAAAACGATAGATGCATTTGCATCACGTTTGATTTCGTAAACGATCCGGATACCATCTTTATTTGATTCATCCTTAATATTTGATATGCCTTCCAGTTTCTTTTCACCAACCAATTCAGCCGTACGCTCAATCATTTGGGCTTTATTAACCTGGTAAGGAATTTCTGTTACAATAATTACTTCGCGGTCTTTAATGCTTTCGATTTCAGCCTTTGCACGCATCACAATACGTCCTCGGCCCGTTTCAAAAGCTTCTTTTACACCTGTATATCCATAAATGATACCACCAGTAGGGAAATCAGGAGCTTTTACAAACTTCATTAATTCCTCAATTGTGATGTCTCTGTTGTCGATATAATTTACTACACCATCAATTACTTCAGTTAAATTATGTGGCGCCATGTTCGTGGCCATACCCACAGCAATGCCCGAAGATCCGTTTACGAGTAAATTAGGAATTTTTGCAGGTAAAACTGTTGGTTCTTGTAAAGTATCATCAAAGTTTAACTGAAAATCTACTGTATCCTTATTGATATCGGCCAGCATTTCCTCTGCAATTTTAGAGAAACGGGCCTCTGTATAACGCATTGCTGCTGGTGAGTCACCATCGATGTGACCAAAGTTTCCTTGACCATCTACCATTGGATAACGTAAACTCCAATCCTGAGCCATACGAACCATCGTGAAATATACAGATGCATCACCATGCGGGTGATACTTACCTAAAACTTCACCAACAATACGGGCAGATTTTTTATGGGGTTTATTACTGGTTACACCTAAATCAAGCATACCGAATAAAACACGGCGGTGAACTGGTTTCAATCCATCACGTACATCAGGTAAAGCCCTCGATACGATTACCGACATTGAATAGTCAATGTAGGCTGATTTCATCTGCTCCTCTATATTAATCTGGATGATTTTGTCGTTTTGTTGATTTTCTAAATCTTCTGCCATAAGTTATTATTCTCGTTATCAAAAACGATGTTTCAAAAAGCTATTGTTATAACCTTGCGAATTTAGCAAAAATATGCCGAAATAAGGCATTGTGGAAAAGTTTTGGCCGCAGTTAATGGTTTTTAGATGAAAGATTTTTTTGATGTTCTTACAGTCGTATTTAAATAAGTTTTTATTTATAAAATTGATTCCTGTTATCTTAATATGCCCACCCAATCAACATTTAATAATTCATGCCGATAATCTTTAAAAATCAAATCAGCACTTTATTGCTCAATTAAAACAATAACCTTTAAAAGATAAGCTTCAAAATTCTATTTTTGCATATAACCCAAACTTATGGCTCAGCAGAAACAATCGGCGATGATTTTTATCATGATTACGCTTTTGATTGATTGTACTGGTTTCGGAATCATCATTCCGGTTTTACCAAATTTAATAAAAGAATTTACTGGTGGAAGCACCAGTGTGGCTGCAGATTATGGAGGCTATTTAATGGTTGCGTTTGCTTTACCTCAATTCATTTTTTCGCCCATATTGGGTGGTTTGAGTGATCAATATGGAAGGCGACCTATTTTGCTTTTTTCTTTATTTGGCCTGGGGATGGATTATCTTCTTCTCTCCTTTGCGCCATCCATATTCTGGTTTTTTATAGGAAGAATTATCGCCGGGATTACTGGTGCAAGCTTCACAACGGGTATGGCATACATTGCAGATATCTCTACACCTGAAAAAAAGGCTCAAAACTTTGGGTTGGTGGGTGCCGCATTTGGATTAGGTTTTATTTTAGGTTCGGTTGGCGGAGGCTTGCTCAGCAGCTTTGGATTACGGGTACCCTTTATGGTTGCAGCAGGCCTGTCATTACTCAATTGGTTGTATGGTTATTTTATTTTGCCAGAGTCGCTGGCAAAAGAGAAACGTAGAAATTTTTCATGGAAACGTGCTAATCCCGTTGGTTCGTTTATTAATGCATCGAAATACCCAGCAATTTTAGGTTTGTTGGCTACTTTATTATTGCTCTATATTGCCAGTCACTCTGTTCAATCCAACTGGTCTTATTATGTGATTGAAAAGTTCCAATGGACACCTAAGATGATTGGTTATTCTCTGGCTGTAGTCGGGATCATGGTTGCTTTGGTTCAAGGTGGATTAATACGGATAGTGATTCCGAAAATTGGAAATAGAAAGGCAATCTATTTTGGATTGATGCTTTATGTGATTGGTTTCATATGTTTTGCCTTTGCGAAAAACGGAACAATGATGATGTTGTTTATTATTCCGTATTGTTTAGCGGGTATTGGCGGACCAGCAATGCAAAGTATTATTTCCAACCAGGTGCCAGAAAATGCTCAGGGAGAAATTCAAGGAATTACCACCAGTTTGCAAAGCCTTGCGGCTATTATTGGGCCATGGTTAGTTAGCCATATCTTTGTTTACTTTATTGAAGATGGAACACCACTATATTTTCCTGGTGCGCCTTTTATTTTAAGTGCATTTTTAACACTGATTGGATTGTTTATTGCGATCCGGGCATTAAGGAAATATCATTGATACTGCTTATTAGTATTAACTGATTTATCTGGTCAAAATTTGTAATTCATTACTGCGGATTTAAAATCCGCAATTAGAAAAACCGGGATTGGAGATCCCGGCTAACTATAAAGTTTTTCGAGACACTGTTGGTCGAGATTTATAATCTCGACCTCCTATAACTGCGGATTTTAAATCCGCAACTAGTGAAGTCGGGATTAAAGATCCCAACTTCACTAGTTGCTTAAATATCTTTATTCCCCTTTTGGAATAAAACTTTCAGCCTTTTCCAGCACCTTACCTAAACCGGCAGGGTTTTTACCACCAGCAGTAGCATAAAAAGGCTGACCTCCGCCTCCACCCTGAATTTCCTTACCTAGCTCACGAACGATGTTGGATGCATTCATCCCATTTTTTACCAAGGCATCAGATAACATTACAGTAATGCCAGGCTTGCCATCAATTTCAGTGGTAAATACTAAAAAAAGATTATCAACTATATCTTTTAGCGAGAAGGCTAGATTTTTAATGGCATCAGCGCTTTGGAGATCAATGTGTTTGGCAATAAGGTTCACACCATTTATGCCCCTTACATGATGAACAATTTCATTCTTTAAGTTTCCAACACGCTCTAAAGTAGTTTTCTCAATTTCCTTTTTCAGTTTAGTGTTTTCATCTAACAATGCCTGAACAGCAGCTGATAGATCTTTTGATCCATTCAGCAATGCCTTTAAATGACCTAATTCTCTCCGTTGATCTAAGAAATATTGTTCCGCTTTATCTGCGGTGATGGCCTCAATCCGGCGTACACCAGCTGCAACAGCACTTTCAGAAACGATTTTAAAAGATCCTATTTGTCCGGTTGCTTTCACATGCGTTCCGCCACAAAGTTCTTTTGAAAAATGGTCATCAAACGTAATCATCCGAACAAAATCACCGTATTTTTCACCAAATAAAGCTGTAACACCACTTTCAATGGCATCCTGATAAGGTACGTTTCTTTGTTCTTTCAACTTAATGTTTGCCCTGATTTTCTGGTTAACAATGACTTCAATCTGTGCCAGCTCTTCTTCAGTTACTTTAGCAAAATGAGAAAAATCGAAGCGTAAGTAATCGGCATTCACCAATGAACCTTTCTGGTTAACATGCTGGCCTAAAACCTGTTTTAGAGCAGCATGCAACAAATGGGTTGCAGAGTGATTATCTTCAGTGAGCACACGTTTATCTTCATCTACCACTGCCCAGAATTTTCCTTCCAGGTTATCTGGCAGAATATCTGCAAAATGCACTGTTAACCCATTTTCTTTTTTAGTATCTGTAATGTCTACCCAAAACTGGCGACTGTGATCTTCTAAACGACCAGTGTCTCCTACTTGTCCACCACTTTCGGCGTAAAAAGGTGTCTGGCGTAAAACAATCTGGTATTGCTCCTTCCCTTTTGCTTTAACTTTGCGGTATTTTAAAATCTCCGTTTCAATTTCTAAATCATCATATCCTACAAATTCGCTTTGGTCATCAGTATTAACGATTATCCAATCGCCAGTATCGATGGCTGTGGCAGCACGACTATCATCCTTTTGTTTCTTTAATGCTTGTTCGTATGCCTCCAAATCAACTGACCAGCCTTTCTCACGAGCCATTAATTCTGTTAAATCTATTGGAAAACCAAATGTATCTGACAGTTCGAAAGCAAAGCTTCCTTCTACAAGACTATTTATTGCCTGATATTTTTCAAAACGTTGAATTCCGGCAGATAAAGTTCTCAAAAACGAAACCTCTTCTTCCAATACTACCTTTTGTACAAAATCCTGTTGTGCAACCAATTCATCAAAAACACCTTTAAACTGATCAGCCAGCAAAGGTACCAGTTGATTCAAAAATGGCTCTTTGAAGTTTAAAAAGGTATAAGCATAACGAACCGCACGACGTAAAATTCTGCGGATGACATAACCCGCTTTGTTGTTGGATGGCAACTGACCATCAGCAATCACAAAAGAAATGGCACGAATATGATCGGCCATTACCCGCATGGCAATATCTGTTTTTTCATCAGCACCATACTGAATGCCTGATTTCTCCGCAATAAACTGAATCATCGGCTGGAAAACATCAGTATCGTAATTGGAAGTTTTTTCTTGTAAAACCCTAACCAAACGCTCAAAGCCCATTCCGGTATCTACATGTTTAGCTGGTAAACTTTGCAATGAACCATCTTTTAATCGGTTAAACTGCATAAATACGTTGTTCCAGATTTCAATTACCTGTGGATGATCGGCGTTTACCAATGTAGCGCCATTAACCAAAGCTTTTTCTTCATCGGTACGGCAATCAACATGAATTTCAGAACAAGGACCACAAGGGCCTGTTTCACCCATTTCCCAGAAATTATCCTTCTTATTTCCTGGTAAGATATGGCTTTCATCTACATATTGTTTCCAAAGGTCATAAGCTTCCTGATCTTTTTCCAGGCCTTCTTTTTCATCACCTTCAAAATAGGTAACGTATAGTTGATCTTTCGGTATTTTATAAACTTCAGTTAACAATTCCCAGCTCCATGCAATGGCTTCTTTTTTAAAGTAATCACCAAAACTCCAGTTTCCAACCATTTCGAACATGGTATGGTGATAGGTATCAATCCCTACTTCCTCTAAATCGTTGTGTTTGCCTGATACCCGTAAGCAACGCTGTGTGTCGGTAACCCTTGCATATTTAATAGCAGCCTCTCCTAAAAACAAATCCTTAAACTGATTCATCCCGGCATTGGTAAACATTAAAGTAGGATCGTTTTTTACCACTATCGGTGCCGAAGCCACAACATGATGTTGTTTCTGTTCGAAAAAATTAAGGAATGCCTGTCTTATCTCTTTAGCTGTCATTATTTTAAATATTGAAGGAACAAAATTAAAATTTTATTGCGTTAATCAGGAAAAATCGAGCTACATTTGAATGCTTTAAATAATCGATATAAAACCCTAATAATCAAGCACAAGTTATGCCGTACAAAGAAAGAGACATTAATAAAATGTATTATACGATGGGCGAAGTGACTGAAATGTTTAATGTAAACGCATCTCAAATCCGTTTTTACGAGAAGGAATTTGATATCCTACAGCCGAAAAAAAACAAGAAAGGCAACCGGCTTTTTACTCCTGAAGATATTGAAAACCTTAAAATCATTTTCAATTTAGTGGATGAAAAAGGCTTCACACTAAAAGGCGCTAAAGAGCATTTAAAGAATAATAAATCGGATGTAAAAGAAAATCAAAAGATAATTGATTCTTTAGAAAAACTAAAAGGCTTCCTGGTAAATTTGGCAAAAGAACTTTAACATGCCACTGCTGACTTCAACTTTCTCCTGTTTAAATTTTTGGGCAGAATTTTGATAAAGGCTTTCTTGTATCTGGCGAGTAAATCCCAAAACCAACGGTTGCCGTCAACACTCCGCTCACCGCAATCCACTATTTCCGCACGTTCTAACAGCTTAACCACTAGTTTCTGAATGAATTTAATCTTCACTACACGATTAAATCTTAAACCTATATAATCACAGTATACGTGAACCAAAATTTCTACAATTAAGGAATCATTCGTAATTTTAAGTTCTTCACCATATCTGTTCTCGTAATCATCTTTAATGGTTTTTGCTAAAATTTCAAATCGCGTTGCTACATCATCTTTCAGGAATGCCCAAAGTTCCGTATCACTGAATACCCTTACTAACTTTGGTTCGAAATGAACCTGAATTTCATGATTAAATAAGTTATACTGTTTTTCCATTCACCATTAAGATTTGAATAAGTAGCAATTGTTACTAACTGATTCGAGTCATATCATCGTTCTGACCGAAGCAAAGAAATCCTTTAAATAACAAACCGTATTTTTTCATTCTGACTTACCCCCGGTTGCAAACTGCTGCGTAAAATACAATAAATACCATCTTACAGTTTAAAAAATTAGAAGAATTTAACGCCGAAAGCAGCAAAATGTTTAGCGCTCAATACTTTAACATGTGAGTAAAAAATTAAGCTTGTCATGAGTTATTTTAGCGATCTTTGGGGTTTGAAAAATAAGCCTCATTCATGAAAATTGTAATTGCAGAAAAGCCTTCTGTTGGTCGTGAACTTGCTAAAGTTTTCGGAGCAACCACCAGGAAAGATGGATACATTGAAGGTAAAGGATATTCTTTTACCTGGGCTTTTGGGCATTTGTTACAATTGGCTCCGCCACAGGATTATGGCTTTATTGGCTGGAGACGGCAACATTTACCCATGTTGCCAGCTAAGTTTAAACTAGCCATCCGTAAAATAAAAACCAAAGACGGTTTTGTGGAGGATCCTGCGGTAAGGAAACAGTTAGACACGATTAAAAAGCTTTTTGATGAAGCGACAGAAATTATAGTGGCTACGGATGCCGGGCGGGAAGGTGAATTAATTTTCCGCTACATTTATTATTACCTGAAATGTAAAAAGCCTTTTAAAAGACTTTGGATTTCCTCACAAACCGATGAAGCCATTAAAGATGGTTTTAGAAATTTAAAGCCCGGAACAGATTATGATACGCTTTTTAATTCTGCTCATTGTCGCTCCGAATCAGATTGGCTTGTAGGAATGAATGCTACGCAGGCACTCAGTATTTCGGCAGGAAACAGAACAGTCCTATCATTAGGCAGAGTGCAAACACCTACCCTGGCTATGATTTGTGCCCGTTTCCTGGAAATTAAAAACTTTGTTCCGCAAACTTACTATCAGCTTAGTATTTTGCTGGTTAAAGATGAGCAAGTTTTTAAGGCCGTTTCTACCACAAACTATAAGGATAAGGAAGAAGCAGAGAAATTATTTGCACTGGTGGAAGACGTAGCCTCTGGATTTCCAAACGGTGGAAACATCACTGCTGTGGAGGCTAAGCCCAGAAAAGAACCACCACCACTTTTGCACGACCTGAGTAGTTTGCAGCAAGAAGCCAACAAAAAGAAAGGTTATACCGCCGATCAGACTTTAGGTATTTTACAGAACTTATATGAAAGCAAACTGGTTTCTTATCCACGTACGGGTTCCAGGTATATTGGTGATGATGTTTTTGCAGGTGTGCCTGATTTAATTTCAAAATTTACCAACCATCCAGATTTTGGTAAACAAGCTCAATTTTTACAGACAATCAAACTCAATAAGCGCAGTGTAAACGCAAAAAAGGTGACAGATCACCATGCAGTTTTACCTACGGGTGTAGAAGCTTATGGCTTAAGCAGTGATAGGCAAGCCATTTACGATATGGTAGTGGGCAGGATGATCGAAGCTTTTCATCAGGAATGCCTGAAAGAAATTACCAAAATCACCATTCAATCGGGTTTAACTTTTCTGGCTAACGGAACAGTAATCCGATCGGCAGGATGGCGCTCTGTTTTTAATGAAACTGATGAGGATAAAAAAGATGAAGACAATGCTGCTTTACCCAAGGTTGCAGTTGGTGAGCAATTGCCAATTACGGAGAAGTCACTTTTAGAAAAGCAAACCAAGCCAAAAGCGATGTATAATGAGGCTTCGCTGCTCAAGGCTCTTGAAACCTGTGGTAAAGAAATAGAAGATGAAGAATTGCGTTACGCAATGAAAGACAGCGGATTAGGCACGCCAGCTACCCGTGCATCTATCATTGAAACATTGATTACACGGACATATATCACACGTGAAAAAAGAAATTTGGTTCCAACAACTAAAGGGCTGGCAGTTTATGAAGTGGTTAAAGACAAGCGAATTGCACAGGCAGAATTAACAGGTCAGTGGGAAAAGCGATTGGAAGAAATCAGGTCTGGTTCATCTGTTAAAGACTTTAAATCTGAAATTACAGAGTATACTAAAATGATTACCAATGAACTGCTGATTGCCGGAGCTTCAATTTCAGGAAAACTGGAAGAAAAAAAATTAGAAGTTGTTGGCTAAAACATTTTTTAAGGCTTCAGACATGTTTTTATCTTTTTGAATAAAACCAATAGCACCTGCTTCAAGATAGTCCTTTTCTAAAGTGTTTTTGTCATTACCTGAAAACATACAAACTTTAACATTTTGCTGTATGGCCAATATTTCTTTTACCGTATCCGGAGTACTGTCGCCACTTGGCATATTGATATCCAGCAAAAGAAAATCGAAATTTTGTTTATTCAGGAGGTTAAATGTTTCTGACAAATCGGAGCTTTCCAAAATTTCACATGTTGAGAGAAATTTCTTAAAAAAACCTTTCATGACGATACGCATCAATTCGCTATCATCTGCAATTAAAATTTTCAAACCTTGATTCATTTAATACTTATTGGATTCTGTGAAGTCTAAATCACCGAACTCAGACTCAAATCAATCAAAATCAACTGTGCATTGTTTCAATTTGAACTTTAAATGAATCGAAATCTAGGATTATTTGTTCAAAATTAATAATTTAATACAAAATAAAAAATAATCTGTCGTACAAATCTATCTAGGTATCAATATATTCCCAGGCGCTATGATAAGTATTTAGCTTTTCTGCATAATTAATAAAGTCTGCATAAAATTTAGCTTTAGAAAGCGTAGAACTATCGCCAATTACAACCAATTTTTTTCTAGCTCTGGTCATTGCTACGTTCATTCTCCTGGTGTCTGACAGGAAACCAATATTTCCTTCTGAATTGCTTCTGGTTAAGCTAATATAAACTACATCCCGCTCCTGCCCTTGAAAACTATCAATTGTATTAATGGCAATTTTGTTCTGGTAATTTAGTAAAAGTTCATCTTCCAACATTGAGGCCTTTAAAACTTGCATTTGCTGTTTGTAAGGGGAAATAATGGCAATGGTTGGAAAATTCTCCAAAGAAAGATCTATCTGTAGTCTGGTTACCAGTTGACGTAAATGTCTGATCAAAAACGCAGCCTCTTCCGGATTGGTGGTGCTTGTGCCATCTAACTTTTCATCAAAACTGCAACCAGCAGTATCAATAAAATTGAGTGGCTCATCATCCTTAAAAAGTAATTGTTCAGCTACCGAAGCATGTGCAATTAATTTATCTTCATAAAAAACCTTTGAAGAATAACCCATAATACTTTTGTTCATGCGATACTGTTCATTTAAGAGCACAACAGATTCAGGGTGAAGGCTTACCAACTTCTCTAGCAAAGTATTACTTAATCCTTTTTTTGCTGCTTCTGTAGATTTTATAGTCGGTGGTAACTGAAAATGATCTCCCGCTAAAATAAGTTTTTGAGCTTTCAAAATCGGAATCCAACAGGCTGGTTCTAAAGCCTGTCCCGCCTCATCAATAACTACAGTATGGTATTTCAATTGGCGAACAGTATAGTGATTAGCTCCTACCAGTGTTGCCGTAATTACCTGCGCTTTATTAAACAGGTGATCCATAATATAGGATTCGGTCTTTTCTATTTCCCTTCCTATTTTATGTGCTTCATCAAAGAGCGCCTTACGCTGATCACGCTCAGCCTTGCCAAAACTGCGCTTATATTTATGCGCCATGTTTTTATACTCATTAGCCTGTTTTTTTAATGCCTTAATTGTTTTCATCTCCTGATGATCTGCCATTTGATGATCTAAGGTTGCTGATAACAATTTTTCTGAAACCCTGGCAGGATTACCAATCCGAATAACGTTTAAACCTTCTACCGCTAATTTTTCAGTCAGTAAATCAACTGCCGTATTACTTGGCGCCACAACCAATATCTTTTGATCTTGGTGTTTAATCAAAGACTTTATTGCCTGAACAATAGTGGTGGTTTTGCCCGTTCCGGGCGGACCATGAATAATAGCCAGGTGATCTGCAGAAACGATTTTACTTACTGCAAGTTGCTGAGATTCGTTTAGTCCATTTGGAAGAATAAATTTTTCAGCATACTGAAAGGAAGGTTTATCACCCGAAGTAATCACTTTAACTAACTTGTTTTCAGTATCTTCTACAATATTTGTAGCCTGTTTCAATGCCTGCTGCATTTCATCATAGCTATTGTTATCAAACAACAAATCTAAACCAAGCTTACCATCCCTGGCCCAGTCTGGCAGTTCATCTATACGAAGACTTACTTTCACCTTATTGGCGCTTTGGTGGGTGATGATTCCTTCTACCTGATCAGTTTTTGGATCATGGTTAGAAAATAATACTACCGACGAACCAAACCGAAACTGATGAGACAAATCCTGATGTGTGGTTCGCTCTAATTCTACAGTTAAATAATCACCTTTACCAATTTCTGTATTGCGAATTGCGATTGGATACCAGGTTAATCCAAGGGCTCTCCGATCAGCGGCTGAGGTATTTTGTGTGAGCTTTAAGTACGACTGTAAATCTTCTTCACGCTCGATATGGAGCAGATTCTGCAGGTTTTTAAAATATTCTTTAGACAATTGAATTTTATTAAGCTTAATTGAAATGGTTAATGAGCAGTTTTATAGTACCAGCTCGTGATGTAACCTCATCATGGTTTCCTCTGCATCAACACAAAATCCTGGATGAACTTTTGAACATTGGATCACGGTACTTCTGGTGGCGGTTAACCACCTGAACCTGGATGCCTGATCATATTCCCCGATCGGACCGGAACCTTTTATTCCGATGCTAATTCGCTCAAAAGCAGCTAAATTAGCTTTTAAAGCTTCCAAATCAATTGTTGAATAAAGGGCCTTAACTTTAGATTCATCCAGAAAAAAAATACTTTTTAAAAATTTCTTCTTCGCACAGAACAAAATGATGCCCACATTAAGAAACTCTTCGCGTTCTACCCTTGGCATTACCCGAATAACAGCGTACTCAAATAAGTATCTCTCTTGCATGCTGTGCTTCTTTTAAAAATATTTGAGAATGATTTAATCTGGTTTCCAAAAAATAGGCATAAGCCTTTCTGTGCGCTTCTTTAGTTGGGAAATTGGTTTCTCCATCCAGCCAAACATCTGGAATCAAATCAATAATCGAATTTATTTTTTCGCTATTAAGAATCGTGTGGAATTCCTGATCAACCTCTTCCAGCTCTGATGCCCATGGAAGCAATACATGGTCTTTCACTAAAAAGAACGGACGGATGGCCTGTTCTTCCCAGTTCTGCCAGGAATGGTGAAAATATAAAGATGCACCGTGATCTATTAACCAGAGTTCTTTATGCCATACTAACATATTAGTGTTGCGGCAAGTGCGATCCATATTGGTTAAGAAACAATCCAGCCAAACGATTTGTGAGGCTAATTTCGGATCTACTTTAGTTACGGTGGGATCGAAGGTAATGGCGCCCGAAAGGTAATGTAAAGCCAGATTTAAACCTACACTTGCTTTTAACAAATCCTGAATTTCTTCATCAGGCTCTGTACGGCCAAAAGCTTCATCTAATTGAGCAAAAACTAACTCTGGTATGCGTAAACCAAGTATTCTGGCAATTTCACCGCCAATTAATTCTGCAATTAACGCACGTGGTCCCTGCCCTGCGCCTCGAAACTTTAATACATACAGAAAGTCATCATCCGCTTCGGCAATTGCCGGCATAGAGCCACCCTCACGCAGCGGCGTTACGTATCTGGTAACGTTAACTGTTCTAAGTTGAAAATTATTCATAAGTATAAGTGAAATGGCCCATTAAATCCATGCCTTATTTTCACTTATCGCAAATTTAACAGATTAAATTCATAATCACGTCAAAGTATACCTATCACAAAGTATTAGTCATGCCCTAAATAGGCAATTCCGGCTGGCGTTATTGTAGCAGCCCATTGCACAGCATCTCTATCAATGGTAATTAAACCCATACTTTCCAATTCTTCATAATCATCATCTCTGCCGCCCAATACCGAAGAACTTACTTGTTGATTAATCACCTCAAGAAGTGCAATAATTTCTGATCTATCCATAACATTATAAATTGAATACCTATCTAACAGCATACCATTCAAAATGTTTAAACGCAGGTAAACATTTACCTGTATTTAAGGTTACTATAAACAAATCAACTTTTTTTATGGAGCTACCTATTTATTATCTTTTTGTATTGGCCATACCAGTGGCTTGCATTGCCTGGACGGTTACGAAAGAAGAAATTTTCAAAGAAGCGAGATTATTTTGTGTTGATCGATCTAAAAATTGCCAGCAGTTAATTAAGAGAAAGTTCTTCTACGTTTTTACCTGCGAATATTGCTTTAGCCACTATGTAACCATTTTAATGCTGCTTATTACCAGGTATACCTTGATTTATCCTGACTGGCGTGGCTATATCATTTCATTTTTTTCTATTGTATGGATAGCCAATATCTATATGAGTTTATATAATATTATCAGGATCGATCTGAAGAAAGAAAAAATAAGGGTAGCTAAAGAAGAATCCGAACTACATGCAGACGAAGAAAAATAAGGGTATCTAATTTTATTAAGAAATGATTTATGCCTTCATCTGTAATTAATAGTTTTAGCTATCATGCTGAATCAAAAACTTTAACTATTATTTTTGTTAGTGGATATAAATATCATTATTTAAATGTGCCACAAACAGTATTTAATTCCTTCAAATCTGCCACATCAAAAGGCAGATACTTCAACGAAAGAATTAAAGATAAATTCAGGTTTAAGAAAGTGTAACATTGTTGGGTATGTCTATTAATGATATGATATTGTTAACTAAATAATATTTTAAAAATATGGTAGCAATTTAAACAAAAAATCAAAGCGCTGACAAACAGTAATTTACAGAATAACCTCAACTCAATATTCCCATATCATATAATTTAAATGTAAAATACATATTAAATGATTTGGAAGTATCAATAATCTTACCTTATATTTGCTGCCGAGAGCGTTAATTTAGATACGGGTATATGGCTTAGGCTGTATGCCCGTTTTTAGTTTTATAAGGATTGATAATGCTCAATTACCTTCTCCAGGCAAATTTTAAGCCATGGCGTATATTCATCAGGTGTACATTGGAGTTCTTCCTTCAATGAGGATAGGCTCAGGTATTTAAAGTCCTCTACTTCTTCCCTATTCAATACCGGAAGAAGATCTGATTTTCCAAAAAAAACATGATCAAGCTCATACTCTATTAATCCATTACTAAATTCTGCCTGGTAAGTAAAATTAAATGCATAGCTTAAATCGGCTTTCATTCCCATTTCTTCCATGAGCCTACGATTGGCTGCCTCGAGGTTATTTTCTCCAGGCCTGGGGTGACTGCAACAGGTATTGGTCCATAAACCACCAGAATGATATTTATTTATTGCACGTTGCTGTAGCAACAACTCGTTTTTTGAATTAAAGATAAATATAGAAAAGGCCCGGTGAAGCACTCCCTTTTGATGTGCCTCTAATTTTTCCATGTAACCTGCAGGAAAATCATTTATATCAACTAGAATTACTTGTTCTTTCATTCAGCCTATATCACATTTAATTTGTGCCTGATGATAGAATCGAACATTAAACCGATTTTTAGATGATTTGAAATTCTGATTCTTTCCACCATTATTCTGTCTGCACTTAAGCCCTTAATCTTAGAGAACAATTTTTTATAATAGATATAAGATAAATAGACACCATTTCTAGAACTCATCGGCAGCATTTTAATACCAATAAGTGCTTCAGCAAATTCATCCTCAATTTCCTTTTCGATGGCTTTCTTATCTACATCACAGAACACTTTCAAATTTACATCTGGAAAATAACACCGGTTGAGGCTTTGGAAATCTGCTTTCACATCCCGCAAAAAATTTATCTTCTGAAAGGCCGAACCAAGTTTCATTGCATATGGTTTTAAACGTTGATATTCTGATTCATCACCACTGGTAAAAACTTTTAGGCACATTAGCCCAACAACTTCTGCAGAACCTAAAATATATTTGCCATATAATTCGGGTGTGTATATCTTTTCCTGAAGATCCATTTCCATGCTGTTTAAAAAAAGAGAAATCAGCTCATGATCAATTTGATATTGGTTAACAACTTTTTGAAAAGAATTTAAAATGGGGTTTAAACTAATTCCTAAATCAATGGCTTCAAAGGTATCTTGCTTAAATTTATCCAGCAGATATTGCTTATCAAATTCGTGAAAACTATCAACAATTTCATCAGCCAAACGCACAAAACCATAAATAGAATAAATAGGCTGACGCAACTCTTTCCCCAGGAAATAAATACCTAAAGAAAAGCTGGTACTGTAACGTTGAGTAGTGAGCTTACTAAAGTCTGCAGATAGCTGATCAAATATTTGTTTCATGCGGTAGCGTTGGGATTTTGGATAATGGATTTAAACCCATCAATCATTTAACACAATTGATGTGGCTGATGTTTTTAAATTTTAAGATAGTTATTATACCTGATTAGATTAATTTCATAAATGAGTAAATTTTTAACAAATTAATGTATAAGATGTAATAACAAGACTCATTTTGTTTTAAATATATTCAATAAAATTAAAACTGAAAAGAAAATGAAGCTTTGAAAATATTTTGAACGTTATACATGAAAAAATTTGCAGATAAAGTTGCTCTTTATCAATAAGAAAGAAAATGATGATGCCAAAAAATAAATTTGATCAAAATTAAATTGCAAAGTCAAATATAATCACTTAAAACTTACAGGAATACCAAGTTGTAACTTGCGCATCAACATAAAATATGGAAATATTTTAAGTAATTATTTATAGGATAGATTCTGTGAGCAATACGCCACGTTCTCCATTTCCAGTTTCTATGGCGTGGATATTTTTATAACACTTTCCAAAAAAGTCATAGCCATGCTCTATCATACTAATTGAAACACTATTTATAGGATAATTCATATTGGTTTGCATACAAAGTAAACTTCCATTCGTTAGTAGAAGGAAATCGAAGTCATAACCGTGTTCCTGAAGTTCGATCACCTTATTGGTGATGGAAACACTTAAACGATCAATTTTATTTTTCATGGGATGATCTTTAAATTTTATAGTCGTAGACGATAACAATTTATACTTTGGCAGATACTATTTTAAGGATAAAATATTGAAATACAATATTTTAAATATAATCATTTTATTCATTTCTTATTTATTATACTAATCATATTAAAATCATTCAATTCTTTAGTGATAAAATCTGTATATGCTGAACGCTACATGATCTTATTTTGATGATAGGAAAAATCCTATTTAATCCGGAATGACGTAAATGAAGGGAGTGTATTTCTTTTATGAAATAAGGACTTTTAAATAAATTAAACTGCAGCACTTATTATTTTTGCCTTATGATTAAAACTTTCCTCAAGTAAATTTGTATTAGGATAGTCCACAAAATTATTAATTGAATATCCATTTTGAAAAGAATTTTAGTTGTAGATGATGATCCTGATATTTTGGAAGTCTTTCAACTTGCGCTAGAGGCTGAACAGTTTAATGTTTATCCGCTGTTATCACCCAGATATATTTTTAAGACGATTAAAGATTATCACCCCGATCTGATTATATTAGATATTATGCTAAATGGAATGGATGGCCGGGCGGTTTTTAAAGAGCTTCGTTCAAATAGTGAAACGGAGAATATACCTGTTATACTGGCATCCGCTCGTTATGATGAGAATTATATTGTATCGCAACAATTTCATCCTGATGAATACTTAGAGAAACCATTTAACATGACCGATTTATTGCAAAAAGTAAATAAACTAACTAACAACTAATATATGAAAATCAGAATTTTTACTCCGATCATATTACTATGCACTGCATTATCTATAAATGCAAGTGCGCAAACCAGTCGACCAGATAAACTTTACAGTATGAGTGGTATTGGCTTTGCTTTCCCAATGGGACAAACATCAGATTATTTTAAACCAAAATTTTCAACCTCATTGGGTATTAATCTGGGTTTAGGTGATAGTGGCTTGTTTCTTTATCCGAAAGTGAGTTTACACGCATTTACTTTTAATCAAATTACGCCTGATCCAGGTTTTACATATACGATACAAAAAGGCAGGTCAACTACTTATTTATTAAATGTAGCCCTGGGTTACCGTAAAATTGTAAATAAATGGGCATTTTATGGCTTTGCTGGTGCGGGAGGCGGATTTATCTTAACACCTCAGGCCGCCGTTAATGCCAGTACCTTACAGGTGAATATGGATAACAGATCCAATAGTTTAGGTATTGCCGAAGGTGGTGGTGGAATTGAATACAACATTGGTGGAGCTAACTTATTTATTGAAGCTAGCTATATGTATGGATTTAAAAAAATTCAGGATAGAACATTTAACACTGTTCCAATCTCCATTGGTATTAAACCTAACCTGAGCAAATTATTAAGTAAGCTTTAACAGTTTATACATCTTTTCTAAGCGACTACCTCTTTGGGCAGTCGCTTTTTTTTGTTTAAGAAATATTTAAATCATTGCAATACTAATTATTTTAGCATAAATTTGTATTTCAATTAAACCTATGTTATACGCAGTTGTAGATATTGAAACCACTGGTGGCCATGCGTCAGCAAATGGTATTACCGAAGTTGCCATTAATATTCATGATGGCAATCAGGTAGTAGAGTCATTTAGCACACTGGTTAATCCTGGTATACCCATTCCTGAATATATTACAGCATTAACCGGAATTGATGATAGTATGTTGGTTGATGCACCTACTTTTAGTGATGTAGCCCTGCAAATTTATCAACTATTACATGATAAAGTTTTTGTTGCTCATAATGTAAACTTCGATTATTCATTTCTTAAACACCATTTAGATAAGGCAGGTTTTGATCTTCAATGTAGAAAATTGTGTACGGTAAGATTAAGCCGAAAACTGATTCCAGGCAAATCATCCTATAGCTTAGGTAAATTATGCAGCAGTTTAAATATTTCTATTCAAAATCGTCACCGTGCAGCTGGCGATGCCGATGCAACCAGCATTCTTTTTAATCTGCTTTTAGAACATGATATGGAAGGTGTTATTGCAGAAATGCTCAAAAAAACATCGAAGGAACAGGTCTTGCCACCCAATCTGAATAAGGAATCGTTTTTACGGTTGCCCAATCAACCCGGAGTTTATTATTTTAAAGATGCCAAAGGAAAAATTGTTTATGTGGGTAAGGCTAAAGATTTAAAAAAACGGGTTGCAAGTCATTTCACAGGTAACAAAGCCAATAAACAACGTCAGGATTTTTTAAAAAACATTCATCACATCGATTATGTACTTTGTGGTACTGAGTTAATGGCTTTAATACTGGAAGCCAATGAAATTAAACGCCTTTGGCCAGAGAATAACAGGGCTATGAAACGCTACGAACATAAGTACGACTTATGTATTTTCGAAGATCAGAACGGGTACCTTCGCCTGGGAATTGACAAACACAGAACCAATAATAAAGCCATTCAAAGTTTTAACAGCTTGCTGGAAGGTTATAATTTTTTAAATCTGCTTATAGATAAATATCAGCTTTGCAATAAACTTTGTTACTTACAGAAAACAGCTACCAGATGTAAGGCGCATGAAAATGGTCAGTGTTTCGGTGCCTGCAGCAGTATTGAAACTGTTTCTGTTTATAATAAAAAATTGAATGCTGCAATAGATGATATTCAACAAACTCAGCCTAGCTTTGCACTGGTTGATGAAGGTAGAGAAGCGGATGAGATAAGTTGCTTATTAATTGAGAAAGGCAAATTCTATGGCATGGGCTACTTTACGAATAAAAATTTTCTTTCAGATGGTATAGCTCCGCTTAAAAATGATCTGGCTGTTTATCAATCGAACAGTTACATTCTAAATTTAATATTGAACCACGCAGAACAATATCCTCAGAAGCTATTTCAACTCTAATTCATCTATCGCCCTGTGGTGTGATTTCATTTTGTAATCGTGCAAACTGAAATGATACAAAACAAGATTTTTTAGCTATACTCAAATTTTATATATCGGAAAACTATCAAAATTGATGTAAGTTTGTTAATTCAAAACGCTTATATTATCCTATCAAAAGATTAATTTTAAAACTAATATTATGACTCCAGATTCTTTTAGAGATCTTACACTATCATTTGAAAATGTTGCTGAGGCACCTAACGCAAATAAAAACTCTTTTAAAGTTGACGATAAAATTTTTATTACCATTGATAATTTAAATTTAAAGGCCGTTTTTAGATTAACACCTAAAGACCAGAATAAATTTTCTGATTTAGATCCTTCAGCAATCTATCCGGCACAAGCAGGTTGGGGAAAGCAAGGCTGGACCATTTTTGAGATCAAATTTATTGAACCTGAAACCTTAAAGGATGCGATAACCAAATCATATTGTACGGTAGCACCAGAAGAGTTGGCTAAAAAATACCTGAAGAAAACAACCAAAAAATAAATGTAAATCTTGCTTGTCTGGTGATTAATTACCATACAAGCAATTTTGCAGCTTATACCATTTAAATAGAATTACTACGAATTATGACAAGATCAATCTGGATTAATTTACCTGTTAAAGATGTAAGTAAATCAAAAGCATTTTTTACACACATCGGGTTTACGCCAAATACAAATTATGGTGCTGGTGATGATTCGGCATCCTTTCTTGTTGGGGATGATAAATTGGTAATCATGCTTTTTCAAAAATCTATCTTCGAAGGTTTTGCAGGCGTGGATCTTCCGGAGCAATTAACTGGCTCTGAAGTTTTATTTTCAATTGATGCCGAAAGTCCTGAAGAGGTTGACAAAATGTCTAAAAAAGTAATTGAAGCAGGAGGAATACTTTATGGCGAACCTGGTTATCAGGATGGCTGGATGTATGGCTGCGGTTTTGTTGATTTAGATGGGCAACGCTGGAATATTCTTTATATGGATACCAGCAAAATGCCATTGGGTTAAATAATGGAAGAATTTTTGATTCTTCCTCAATATTCATTTTACGAACGTTCAATTTTTTTAGTTAAACTGATCTTTTAACATTTGAGCCACTACCTGATCTGTTTTAAACGTAATATCTTCTACTACCAGGTCTTTAATAGCAACCCATCTAAAAGCCTGTAGTATTTCACCTTCTGAATCAAAATCAAAAACTTTAGTTTTAAAGGCCAATTGCAGTGGTGCTTTTTCTTTTACGAGATAATAGATACTAATCAGCTGGCTATCATTAAAAGAAGATTTTTCAAAAAAGTCTGTGGTGTAAAAGTGCCTTATAATATCAATTTCTGCGTTGCACTCTTCCATAAATTCACGTTTAAGGCCATCTAATAAACCTTCTCCAAATTCCAGGCCACCACCAGGAAACTTACTAAAACGCACACCATACTCCTCTTCATCACTCACTAAAACCTCGTTATTTTGGTTAATGATTAAACCATATACCCTGACATTAAAGTAACTCATTTTCGAAATGTTTTTTGTTTTTAATAACGATTTCAGGAGTCCAGACAATCTCGCTCTTAAAAGCTTGTGCACGAACTTTACACTCGCTCATATGGCAATAGTGGCAACACTCAGGTAAACATGGATCAGCATGAATAAATAATTCTGCCTTTCTAAATCCATTTTTATTAATGAGTTCATCAATTTGCGATATCTCCCGATGAACCTGATTTAAATCAAAATAATAAGGAAGGGTAACGTGGCAATCGATGTGAAATTCTGGCCCATACTGTTGGGTTCGAAGATTATGAACATCAATCCACGGATTGTGCCTGTTTTTTTGTAAAACATCAACAACTTCCTCCACCAGCGTAAAATCACTTTCATCCATCAATCCACCAACAGATCCTCTGGTAAGCTGATAACCAGTATAAATAATATAAAAACCTACCAATACTGATAACAAACTGTCTAGCCAAATTATATTTGTCAGCTGTATCAGAATCAAGCCTATAACAATTGCAGCACTGGTATAAGTATCAGTCAGTAAATGTTTCCCATCGGCCTTTAGTGTTACTGAATGTTCCTTTTCGCCAATATTGATCAACTTTAAACCTACAATCATATTGATTAAGCCTGTTATCCCAATAATCAATGTACCTTCTAATAGCTTACCAACTGCATGCGGATAAATGAGGTTATAAGAAGATTTAAAAATAATAATTACACCAGCAATAAGAATTAATATACCTTCAACAAATGCGGAAAAGAATTCTACTTTACCATGGCCATAAGGGTGATTTTCATCACGTGGTTGTGTACTTAAATAGATACTGTAAAAAGCAAAACTTCCTGCAATAACATTAACAATACTTTCTGCGGCATCTGTTAAAATAGCGTTAGACCCTGTAATAAAATAGGCTACGAACTTAGCAAACATCAATACCACGCTTACTAAAAGTGAAATGGCTATTGCTTTTTTCTTGATTGTCACGATTTTTTTTCCAAAAATACGCTTATCGCTCAAATTAAATGATAAAAACTATGGATTTTTTAGTGCAGAATAATATTTGGTTTATATATTTGCCGTCAAAGTAATTAACCATGAGCACCTTATCTAAAAGAATCAACAGTCTATCAGAATCTGCAACACTTAAAATGACAAAGCTTGGTCGCGAATTAGCGTCTAAAGGCATTAACATCATTAGTTTAAGTGTTGGCGAACCCGATTTCAATACGCCTGACCATGTTAAAAATGCTGCAAAACAAGCATTAGATGAAAACTACACCCGCTATTCCCCTGTTCCAGGTTATCCTGATTTACGCCAGGCCATCGTTAAAAAGTTAAAGACTGAAAACAATCTGGATTATGATATCTCTCAGATTGTAGTTTCTACTGGTGCTAAACAATCTCTTTCAAACGTAATTTTGACGTTAATAGATCCAGAAGATGAAGTGATTATTCCAACACCTTACTGGGTTTCTTATTCAGAAATGGTGACACTTGCTGAAGGGAAGTCAGTTTTTATTGATACTGATCTTGAAAGTAATTTTAAGATCACACCTGAGCAACTAGAAGCTGCCATTACACCAAAATCTAAACTTTTCATGTTCTCTTCGCCATGTAATCCTACAGGTTCGGTTTATAGCAAAGATGAGTTAGCTGCTTTGGTTAGGGTTTTTGAGAAACATCCAAACATCTATATCCTGTCTGATGAGATCTATGAGCACATCAACTTTATTGATAGCCATGAATCTATTGCTCAGTTCGACAGCATTAAAGATCGTGTAATTGTGGTTAATGGATTTTCAAAGGCTTTTGCCATGACAGGCTGGAGATTAGGTTATATTGCTGCGAATAAGGAAATAGCTGCCGCTAATGACAAATTACAAGGACAAACTACATCAGGAACTTGTTCTATTGCTCAACGTGCTGGTATTGTTGCTTATGAGCAGGGATTAGAAAGTGTGTTAAAGATGAAAGAGGCTTTTTTACGCAGAAGAGAATTGGTATATAATTTACTAAACGAAATTCCAGGAGTTAAAACCAATCTTCCTGATGGTGCCTTCTACTTTTTCCCCGAAATCAGTTCTTTCTTTGGTAAAAAAGATGCTGATGGAAATGTAATTAAAGATTCTTCTGACCTGGCCCTATACTTATTAAATGTTGGTCATGTAGCAACAGTTGGTGGTGATTCTTTTGGTAATAATAACTATATCCGATTATCTTACGCCGCATCTGATGAAAGCTTGGTTGAAGCATTAAGAAGAATTAAAGAAGCATTGGGTAAATTGGTTTAATCCGTTCACTTCATAAATATCATAATACCCTTCGTTAAATTAACGAGGGGTTTTTTATTTATTGTGAAGGGCTCATTTTTAGCAAAGATGTATTAAAAAGGGCTATTCCATCAATCATAATTAATATCGGACACATGATAAGTGTAAATCTCTGCAGTCCTCGTTGCAAAGGATGACTATTCACTAACCAATTCAATTACCTATAATCAGATTATTAAAAGAGTTAACTTCTAATGGCTTCTACCGGATCTAACCTTGATGCTGAATATGCCGGCCAAAATCCAGATATTGTGCCAATGATAATGGAAATTCCTATTCCAAGAATGATATTATTTAATCCTAAGATGATATTAAACCCGGTAATCGCACCGATTAATAGGGCTAGCAAATAAACCAGTAACAAACCTAATAAACCACCGAGAATACACAGAGATATTGACTCGAAAATAAATTGCAGTAAAATAAAATAATTTTTAGCACCTAAAGATTTTTGAATGCCAATGATATTCGTTCGTTCTTTTACGGATACAAACATGATATTAGCGATACTAAACCCACCAACTAAAATAGAGAAACCGCCAATAATCCATCCTGCCCAGTTAACCATGGTAAACATGGAATCTAACTGATTAGAAATAATAGTGGTTTTATTTAAGGCAAAATCATCTTCCTGACCTGGCCTGATTCTATGAATTGATCGCATTAAACCCTGAAGTTCACTCTCAATCTCCTCCAGAGATACGTTGTCATTTCCGCGAACTGTAATTTGTGGATCATAGCGTTCACTTTGAATATCTAAAATACCCTTTGCAAAGTTTACCGGAATATTAACATTTTTATCCAAAGTGCTTCCGAACATATCTTCACCCTCTTTCTTAAATACACCAATAACAGTTAATCGCCGACCTAAAATTTGTACTTGTTTCCCAATCGGATTGTCTGAACCAAATAATCCTTCTGCGATGTCGGCACCCATTAATAAAACAGGTGCACCACTATTGCTTTCATTTTCCGTAAAATAACGACCCGCCTGCAATTCAAAATTCCATGTTTTGTCAAAGTCCTGAGAAGCAGCTGATACCGTTATTCCTTCTACCGAACTGCTTCTGTATTTTATGGTTCTGTCGCTTGTAGATATTTCAAAGGTAATTCCCTGTGCGTTTTCCATCCGCTCTCTTAACATCGCAAAATCACGTAAAGAGGGTTGCGGGCGATTCATATATTTCCACCAGGGATAATTATCTCCAAAGCTCCAAGGCCATTTTTGTATAAAGATGGTATTGGAACCTAATTTATCTACGCTGGCCTGAAGTTTACCACGAAAAGTATCTACAGCAGAAAAAACGGTAATAATGGTAAAAATACCGATGGTTATCGCCAGTAGAGATAACATAGTACGCAACTTATTTTGGCGCAATGCATCAAACGCAAAACGGAAACTCTCGCCTATTAGCCTAAAAATTATCATAATTATAAGTTAGATGCCATACACTAAAAAAGGTTACAATAATAATATCAAAACTAATTATTTTTCGCTTAAAAGATTGTTTAATCACTGGTTAAGGTAAATAAACACAACCAAAACATAATATACATCAATTGCGTTGATAAAATACCGAAAAGAAAAATTAAATTCGTATTTTTGCACCTCAAAAAATTCATCAAGAATGAAATTATCACAATTCAAATTCAACTTACCAGAAGCATTAATAGCCAATAATCCGGCAGAACAACGAGACGAAGCTCGCTTAATGGTCTTACATAAAGACAGTGGTAAAATTGAACATAAAATTTTCAAAGACGTACTCGGTTATTTCGATGACAAGGACGTTATGATATTAAATAACACCAAAGTTTTTCCAGCCCGTTTATATGGAAACAAAGAGAAAACAGGTGCCACTATCGAGGTATTTTTACTTCGCGAATTAAACAAAGAGTTGCGTTTATGGGATGTATTGGTAGATCCAGCCCGTAAAATCCGTGTAGGTAATAAGCTTTATTTTGGCGATGACGACTTGTTAGTTGCAGAAGTTGTAGATAATACAACTTCCCGCGGACGTACTATTCGCTTCCTTTTTGAAGGAACAGATGAAGAGTTTAGAAGAAATGTAGAAATTTTAGGTGAAACGCCACTTCCTAAATACATTAAGCGTAAAGCAACTGCTGAAGATAAAGAACGTTATCAGACTATTTTTGCAAAGCATGAAGGTGCTGTAGCTGCTCCGACAGCAGGTTTGCATTTTAGTCGTGAGTTAATGAAACGTCTTGAACTTAAAGGTGTTGAATTCGCTGAAGTAACATTGCATGTAGGTCTTGGTACATTTAGAACGGTTGAGGTGGAAGATTTAACCAAGCATAAAATGGACTCTGAGCAGTTTATTATTGAGCAAAAAGATGCCAACATTGTAAATAAGGCATTAGAAGAAAAAAGAAAAATCTGTGCAGTGGGTACCACATCTATGCGTTCCATTGAATCGGCAGTCTCTGCTAACAGAACTTTAAAATCTGCTAATGACTGGACAAGTAAGTTTATCTTTCCTCCATATGAATTCAGTATAGCCAATTCCATGATTACCAACTTTCATACACCAGAATCTACATTATTGATGATGGTAAGTGCTTTTGGTGGTTATGAAAATGTAATGAATGCTTATGAAGTTGCTGTAAAAGAAAAATATAAGTTTTATAGCTATGGCGATGCCATGCTAATTATCTAAATAGATTCAAGATTTGAGTATCGGGAAAGCTGTCTTGATACTCAAATCTTGATACTTGATATTTTTGATAATGAAATACTACGCTATAATTGTAGCAGGCGGTTCTGGCAATCGGATGCAAACAGAAACTCCAAAACAATTTTTACTGCTTAGAAACCTCCCGGTTTTGATGCACACCATTAAAGCTTTTGCACAAAGCGATACTCAACCTAAAATTTTACTGGTTTTAAACATTGATCAACAAGGATACTGGAGAAGGCTTTGTGAAGAGTTTAATTTTCGGATACCACACGAAATCATTAATGGAGGAACTGAAAGGTTTTATTCTGTTAAAAATGCTATTGACAGCATTAACGAAGAAAGCTTTGTAGCTATTCATGATGCTGTTCGTCCGCTAGTTTCAAAAGCGTTAATCGATAATTGCTTTAAACGAGCCGAAGCCATAGGAAATGTGATTGCAGCTGTACAATCCAGCGATAGTGTAAGAATGCTGAGAGGTGATGAATCTACTGCCTTAAAGCGTGATGAAATCTACCTGGTGCAAACACCTCAAACATTCAGTTTGAATATATTGAAGAAGGCTTATCTACAAGAATTCACCAGTTACTTTACTGATGATGCCAGTGTAGTAGAAGCACTGCATGAGAATATCAATATCATAGAAGGTGAGCGTAATAATATTAAAATCACCTACCCTATTGATTTGGAATTAGCAGAGCTTTTGTTAAAAAAATAGCTTATAAAAAAAGGTGCTTCATAAAATGAAACACCTTTTTAATTCTTTCCATGGATTTTAAGATCTGAATGGATAAAAATTCGTTAATGTATCTTAGGTTGCTCTGCCAATAACTTTTAGCAAAATTGCAATAACTGCGATTACTAATAAAACGTGAATGATGTTACCTACATCACCAAAGCCGTGGAATAAAAATCCGATCACCCATAGTATAACCAATACCACTGCTACTAAATACAATAAATTTCCCATAGTGTTAATTTTTTAAGTAAATGTTGATGTAGTAACAGCATACATTCTCATTTTGTTTAAAAAATGTAAATATTTTTTAAATAAATATTCCTAACCATTGCTTTTCAGTTAAATACGAAACATAAAAAAATCCATTGACTATATTTTATTTTAAATTTTTCAGTTAAATCCTCTTTTGTAAACTTAATCAGTAAAAAAATTAGCTAAAATTTATTTCAAAAAAAAACCGCTCAGCTTAAAACTGAACGGTCTATATTTTTTTGAAATTCCTAGTATTCATCTTCATTAAAGAAGAAATCTTCTTTAGTCGGATAATCTGGCCAAATTTCTTCAATAGTTTCATAAGGCTCACCATCATCTTCTAAAGCCTGTAAGTTCTCAATAACTTCTACAGGAGCACCAGAGCGGATTCCATAGTCAATTAATTCATCTTTAGTTGCAGGCCAAGGTGCGTCTTCCAAGTGCGATGCTAATTCTAATGTCCAATACATATCTTCAATTCAATTAAATTCTTGTTCTTAATAATGCGCAAAGTATATTAAAATTTTTGAGCTAAACAAACTTATTTTTCAACTTTTAAACACGTGGGATCCAAATGTTTTCCTCTGCTGCAAAATCCATATTCAGTTTTCGTGCCAAAACAAACAAATAATCACTTAAACGATTTAAATATATGGTTACATGCTCATCTACAAAGCTATGTTCTGCCAACTCCACTGTTAGTCTTTCTGCCCTGCGGCAAACACACCTAGCAATATGGCAGTAAGAAACGACAGTATTTCCGCCTGGCAGCACAAAGTGTTTTAATGCAGGCAGTAATTCGTTCATAGAATCCATCTCATTTTCTAACAAAATAATATCTGCATCATGCAAATCAGGAATTTTCATTCTTGAATTTTCGGGATCAGCAGCTAATGATGCGCCTATTGTAAATAAACGATCCTGAATCTCTTTTAGTAATTTTTTATAGTGCTCATTAATTTCTTGGCACATAATTAATCCAACATATGAGTTCAGTTCATCAACTGTTCCATAGCTTTCAATGCGTTTATGGAATTTTGGTACACGGGTACCTCCAATTAGTGATGTTTGACCTTTGTCACCTGTTTTAGTATAAATTTTCATGACGCTGATCTCTCTTCTGAGATATTTATGTATTATCTTAATCCATATAAAGGATTTAAGAATTGTTTAGTTAATTTTCTCCCAGTCGCTCCCACTATCTTTCAAAGCCTGGAGGCGTGGTGAAACATTTTTAATATCCGTATTCAGGTAATCATTTTCAATTAAACCATCACGCATGCGTACTATTCGATGTGCATGTTGCGCAATGTCTTCCTCATGGGTTACTAAAATAATGGTATTTCCCTTACTATGAATTTCTTCCAGCAAACCCATAATCTCAATTGATGTTTTAGTATCCAGGTTACCTGTAGGCTCATCGGCAAGGATTATAGATGGATCGTTAATTAAAGCTCTGGCTACAGCCACCCGCTGACGTTGACCACCAGAAAGTTCATTAGGTTTGTGATCCATACGGTTACCGAGGTTCACATTTTCCAAAGCTTTAGCTGCTCGAGCTTCCCGGTCTTTCTTGCTACTGCCTGCGTAAATAAGTGGCAGGGCTACATTATCCAAAGCTGTAGATCGAGGGAGTAAATTAAAAGTCTGAAAAACAAATCCTATTTCCTGGTTCCGGACTTCTGCCAATGCATCATCTGTCATTTGACTTACATTGGTTCCATTCAAAACATAAGTGCCGCTAGAAGGTGTATCTAAACAGCCCAAAATATTCATTAAAGTAGATTTACCAGAACCAGATGGCCCCATTAAAGCAACAAATTCTCCTTTATTAATATCCAGAGAAACCGATTTTAAGGCATGAATTACTTCCGATCCGATGACATACTTACGCCCGATTTCTTTAATGATAATAAGTGGTTGCTCCATGTTTTTTCTTTTTTAGACAGGCTTAATAGGTAAGATGTTACAAGATGAATAAAAAAATGCCAAACTGATCTTGAATAAGCCTGCTATTTCTCAATAATTTTCGGAACCATGAAAAATTGATCCGTATGTTTCGCTGCATTTTTTAATCCATCAGCGGTAGTGATTTCCTGTTTAACAATATCCTCCCTCCAAACATTGGTTGCTTCATTCATATATACCAGCGGCTTCACATGAGAAGTATCTAATTCGTTCAATTTTTCCATGAATGATAAAATCTTATTCATTTCAGGAATCAAATTCTCTGCTGCGTCTTCATCAATATGAATCCTGGCTAGATCTGCGATTTTATGAATGGTTTTTGCGTCTAAATTCATCGTACTAACTTACTATTTATTAATTGATAAACCTGCTCTTTTAGTGTATCAGCATCATCAACGGTTAAAATTTCGGTATTGATGGGTTTATGGACGTAAATATCGCAAATTCCCGGCTTACTTCCGTATTGCGATCCATCATCCCAGTTAATTTTCCAAACATTAGTAATACTCACCGGAACCAGAAGTATATTTTTATCAATAGCCAGCCGAAATGGACCATTCTTAAATTCACCTAAAATTGGGGGATAGTGAACATCTATTTTCCCTTCCGGAAAGATAATCAGACTCATCCCTTTCTCTAAATTTTCTCCAGCTTTTTTAAATGCTCTGAAAGCGGAGATTTTACTTTCACGGTTCACGGAAATATCAATCGTTTTAAAAAAAATGCCCAGTACTGGATTTTTAAGTAACTCATCTTTTCCCATAAAATGATATTTTCCATGCCCCATGATACAGAAAATCATAATATCAAGATTTGAACTGTGGTTGGCACAATAAATATAGGTTTGCTTTCGATCTAGTTTTTCTTCATAAGTAAATGAGAAAAAGACACCTGAGAAGCAACTGCATAAAAAGCTGTTTACTTTACGGCAGAAGTTGAGTAGCCCATAATATCTTTCATTTCTGGAGGTGATATAATACAGCGGATAAAATAAGGCGAAAAAGAACACAATCCAGAAAAGATACCATAGCCTGTGAAAGTGCCTTAAAAATTTAATCATAAGCATCAAAAATATAAAATAGCCAGACAATTACAATTTAGTAAGGTTCTAATTTTAAAATTGAGTCAATAATACATCATCCAAACCACTGTTGATATTAAATTGATTAGATGTTATACATTGCTTGTTTTTTATTTTTAATTTCGTGGCATTATGAAAGAAACGGTGGTGAGTGGCATCAGGCCAACAGGAAAGCTACATTTAGGAAATTATTTTGGTGCAGTAACCAATTTTGTAAAGATGCAGTATGATTATAACTGCTATTTTTTTATTGCAGATCTTCATTCTTTAACCACTCATCCAACTCCAGGTGATTTACATGGTTATGTGCGCCACGTTTTGGTTGAATATTTAGCCTGCGGAATTAATCCGGAAGAAACTACGATATACGTACAAAGTGATGTTCCAGAAGTTTCTGAGCTTTATTTATACCTAAATATGAATGCCTATTTGGGTGAACTAGAGCGCAGTGCTTCTTTCAAAGAAAAAATCAGATCAAATCCTGATAATGTAAACGCAGGCTTATTAACCTATCCAACATTAATGGCTGCAGATATATTAATTCACAAAGCAACGAAAGTTCCTGTTGGTAAAGATCAGGAACAGCATTTAGAAATGACACGTAACTTCGGAAACCGTTTCAACAGAATGTACAATGCTGAATTTTTCCCAGAATCCTTTGCATTCAATTATGCTGATAATTTGGTGAAAGTTCCTGGATTGGAAGGAAAGGGAAAAATGAGTAAATCAGACGGTGATGGAAATTGCATTTATTTATCAGATAGTCCTGAAGTTATCCGTAAAAAGGTATCAAGAGCAGTAAGCGATAGTGGTCCGACGGAGGAAAATCAGGATAAGCCAGAAGCCATTCAAAACTTGTTCGATTTAATGAAGATTGTTTCAACTGCTGATACGATTGAGCATTTTGATGGATTATACAATAAAATGCAAATCCGTTATGGCGATATGAAGAAACAACTTGCAGAGGATATGATTGTATTTAACACGCCAATTAGAGAACGTATTGAAGAACTTTCTAAAGATGATCTTTATTTAAGACAAGTGGCCAAACATGGTGCTTTAAAAGCTCGTGAAAGCGCACAAAATACCATCAGGGAAGTTCGCAAATTAATTGGGTTCAAAAGTTTTTAATTATTATAAATAGATTTGAGATATTAGATTTGAAACCATTCGCAAAATCTAATATCTCATATCTCATATCTCATATCTAAAAAAAATGCACATAGCAATTGTAGGTAATATTGGTGCTGGAAAAACAACCCTTACAGGTTTACTGGCAAAGAATTATGGATGGGAAGCTTTATATGAAGCTGTAGACAATAACCCTTATCTGGAAGATTTTTACAGTGACATGAAACGCTGGAGCTTTAATCTTCAGATTTACTTTTTAAATAGTCGTTTTCAGCAAATTACAGACATTGAAGTAAATAAACGTAATGTTATTCAGGACAGAACCATTTATGAAGATGCGCACATCTTTGCAGAGAACCTACATGACATGGCTTTGATGACAACCCGCGACCATGATAATTATAGGGCAATATTTGATAACATTACTTCATTTATTAAACCACCAGATTTATTAGTGTATTTGAGGGCATCAGTACCTACATTGGTTAACAATATTCAACGCCGTGGCCGTGAATATGAGGCCGGAATCCGGATTGATTATCTATCGAAGCTAAATGAAAAGTATGAGGCATGGATTAAAGGTTACAATTTGGGTAAGTTATTAATTTTAGACAAAGACAAATTGGATTTCACGAACAATCCTGAAGATTTGGGAACGGTAATTCAATCTATCGAAGCTGAAATTAACGGGTTGTTTTAGCCCACTAGTTCCTTAAGAGTGAGCTAAGGAAAAGATGGAAAAAGTTAACTTCTTTACTACTGTTTCAAACTTTTAAAAACTGCATATGAACGATGGAAAGGAAAAGTCCCCTTTAGAGGATTTAAGGGTTATTGGAATTATCCCGGCTCGCTATGCTTCTACCCGTTTCCCTGGCAAACCGTTGGTTGACATCGCTGGCAAAAGTATGATTCAACGGGTTTACGAACAAGCATTAAAAGCTAAAACTTTATCGAAGGTTGTGATTGCTACTGATGATCAGAGAATTGCGGATGAAGTTAAAAATTTTGGAGGTGAGTTTGTATTTACAGCAGCACATCACCAAAGTGGAACGGATAGATGCGCAGAAGTGATTGAGCAATTACCCGAATTTGATATTGTGATCAATATTCAAGGTGATGAACCCTTTATTGAACCCGCTCAAATCGATTTGCTGGCAAGTTGCTTTGCCGAAGATAAGGTGGAATTGGCTACTTTAATTAAGCCTATTCAAAGTCAGGAGAGTATCTATAATCCAAATAGCCCGAAGGTGGTGATTGATATCAATGGAAGAGCTATATATTTCAGCCGGAGTCCGATTCCATTTATTAGAAATGGAGAGCCTGGGGTTTGGGCAGAAAAACATCAGTTTTACAAACACATCGGCATTTATGGTTACAGAACAGAATCGTTAAAGGCCATTACAAAATTACCACAGTCTGCCTTAGAAATTGCCGAGAGTTTGGAGCAACTTCGCTGGATTGAAAATGGTTTTTATATCCAAACAAAAGTAACTGATTTAGAAACAGTTGCTATAGATACACCAGAAGATTTGTTGAAGTTAAATAAGTTTCTGGAAGCATTAAAGCTTGACTAATTATAGCCGCAGATTAAGATCTGGTAAGGCTTGATTGCAGTTATTTGATTGAAAAATAATTTATATCAAATCTGTTGATCGGTGGTAGCCTTACTTTATAATCAATTCCATTTGAATGTTGCATCGGGTGTAAGGTGTAGGTTTGCCCGCAACTTTTTGAAAGCCTAGTTTGTGATAAAGATTAATTGCTGGTTTCAAAATCGTATTACTTTCCAAATAAATTTTTGAAGCATGCATTGATTTTGCTTTCTCTATAATAGCTGAAGCCAGCATAAACCCAATATTTTTGCCTTGAGCTTTAGGAGAAACAGCCATTTTAGCCAACTCGAAATCGTATTCACCGTCGTTCATTTTAATTAGCGCACAAACACCCAAGGGTTCTCCATTAAAAAGTGCCACTAAAATATATCCTCCATTATCTAAAATACAACTTTTTGGTTGGTCTAGTGCCTTATAATCAGACTCTTCCATGGTAAAGTAAGTAGAAATCCATTCTTCGTTTAATGATTTGAATGCATCTTGATATTGCGGTTTGTAATCTACAATCTGTACTTTCAAACCATCACGTTCTTTTTTCTTTTCCATAACACGTTTTAACAAACTCTTTTGTTCTAATAAAAATTCCCACTCACCGATGGCTTCCCATAGGTTATTTTGTGTTTTTGCAGACAATTCCTCAATGGCCAGATTAACATCTTCAATTTGTGTTTTTAGCTTTTCTGAAATTTCATTGCCAGCCCTGGTTAAACTGACTACATTTTTTCTACCATCACTTTTGTCTTTACCTTCTTTAACGTAACCCTTTTTTATCATCTCACTAATTATTTTACTAACTGAAGGATGCGAATGGCCGATATCCTGGGCAATATCACTTATGGTTTTATCTCGACCTTCCATTAATGAATAGTAAACAGGAAACCATTTTGGCACCATATCTATTTCATAAAGCTGGTAAATATTGGCAGCATCTTCAGTAACCTTATCCGTAAAAATTCTTAATCTGCTTCCAATAGCTACTTTTCCAATCTTATTAAATATATTCATATCAATTACGTAACTGGTTACGCAAATATAAACTTTTCATAGATAATAAGAAACAAAGAGCTATTTTTTCTAAAAAGTAGTCAGTAATAAATATTACACGCATTAATTTATTAGCTATTGCTTTCTGGATTATTTAATAAATCTTAAATTTTGTATTTTCGACCATGAAAAACATTTTACACTTTACCCTCTTCTGCTTTATCCTCTTATTTACTTCATGCCAACCTGGAAATAAAAATAATGGTGAGTTAAAGGTGTTCAAAAACGTTAGCCAAAGTTTAACTAAATCGTTCTCCAGCCTGAACACACCAGACACTTTCAAAATTGAGCTCACGGGCCGTAAGCCTGAAGAAATGATTTTAATTTTTAACATTACAAGAGCAAAAGGTGATGAAATATACCATGTTGAATTAAAAGGAAAAGATTTATTGGTCAACACAGATCCCAACGTTGATTTATCAAAAGAAAAGGATCAGATTGCTTTTTTAAAAACCATTACAGATAATTTTTTCTCTGATGATAATTTTCTTGTGCCAGCCGTATTGCCCACTGATCAAGCAGATAACTATGTGCCTGATAAAATCTTTTATGAAGAACTTAAAAAATCTCGATTAAATGGTTTTAAATACCGATTAGGGAAAGAAAGTAACCTTTATATTGCCTGGAGTGAGAAAGATCAGAAAGTTAAGGTTTACTATAATTGTTGCTAATGAAACCCTTACACAAAACAATCATCACCGGCATCGAGATGTCTTTTAATTTAAAGCGATATTTTATATCTTAGTTTTTATTACTCTTCCCTCCTGTTGATCACATTCCACGGTAATTGTTATTCGAACTTATTACTATGAAGCAAATTACAAATGAAATTATTTTAAACCTTATAAGGGAAGGAAGAGCAAATTTACATTCATCCCATGCAAAATTGTCGATACCAATAATTAATAGGATTTATAGAAAAATGATTAATGATATTAAATTTGATGACATTAAAATATGTGATCATTTAATTATTGATGGTCACCATCGCTATATCAGTTCACTTTTAGCAAAAATCAAACTTGGTAGCGTGCGATCTTATAGAACACTTGCCACATTAGAATATGAGTGGACGGATGTAGAATTTGTTGACGAAGAATGGGATACGAAAAGTAAAATTAAATTCCTTAATAAACTTGATGCGGATTTTAACAATATCCCTTTTAATAAAATTATTGAAATAACAAAATAAATACATAAATTTGTTTATGCTTTTGTTGTTAGACATAGATGGTGTAATGGTGCCTGCAAACTCATGGAGAAGACCTGAGATTTTAGCGGATGGTTTTACTGAGTTTAATGCTAAAGCAATTGCAGCGCTAAATAAAGTGCTCTCCCACACAGAATTAGAGGTTGTACTCACTACATCACATAAATTTAAATTTACGTTAAACCAGTGGCTCAACATTTTCAAAACAAGAAATATTAACCTGACTAAAATCAGTCGGCTTCCTGATAATGTGAAAAATTTAGATCGCAAGGGAGAAATTTTAGACTGGTTTAATCTGAATACTTCCAGAGATCATTTTATTATTTTAGATGATGATAAATCATTAAACGCACTTCCTGAATTTTTAAAATCAAGATTAATTCAAACAAGTGCTTCTGTCGGCTTTACAGATTATTTAGCTGATGAAATGCTTTCTTTAATTGAAGAAAAATATCTTGAATTTTCTTAGTCTCTGCTCGCAAGAAATATTATAATTAAGCTTAAATGTAGCAATATGTTTAAGCTTTTTGTTCTGTTTGCAGATGAAATGTTTGACGAGAATAAAATAGAACTTGATAATTTTCTGATTTACATAACTTTATCATCTTTCAATTATCTTCATTTTAAAATGTTTGAAACGAGTAATTTTCGTACCTTTGTATCCCGTACAAAAAGCAGCAATTTTTTATATCTGCTGTAAAAAATCACAAACATGACTAAGTATATTTTTGTTACGGGTGGTGTGACTTCCTCTTTGGGTAAGGGCATTATTTCCGCATCTTTAGCTAAACTTTTACAGGCACGTGGCTACCGTGTAACCATTCAGAAATTCGATCCTTACATTAACATCGATCCAGGAACTTTAAATCCATATGAACATGGCGAGTGCTTTGTTACTGAAGATGGCGCTGAAACTGATTTGGATCTTGGTCATTACGAACGTTTTTTAAATGTTCCTACCTCTCAGGCAAATAATATAACTACTGGTCGTATTTACCAAAACGTAATCAGCAAAGAACGTAAAGGTGAGTATTTAGGCAAAACTGTTCAAGTTGTACCACACATCACCGATGAAATTAAACGTAACATGCGTATTTTAGGTGATAGTGGCGAATATGATATCGTGATTACCGAGCTTGGTGGTACCGTTGGTGATATTGAGTCTCTTCCATTTATTGAGGCTGTTCGTCAGTTTAAATGGGAAGAAGGTAGTACCAATGCCATCGTAATCCATTTAACCTTGGTACCTTATTTAGCTGCTGCTGGTGAATTAAAAACCAAACCTACACAACACTCGGTTAAGGCTTTATTGGAATACGGAATACAACCAGATATATTGGTTTGCCGTACCGAGCACCACATCAGCCCTGAAATCAGAAAAAAAATCGCATTATTTTGTAACGTTAACATCAATGCAGTAGTCGAATCAATGGATGCATCTACTATTTATGACGTGCCATTGTTAATGTTGAAAGAACAATTAGACAAAACGGTTTTAGCAAAATTAAAATTACCTACTAAAAACGATCCGGATATGGAAAGCTGGAAAGATTTTCTTGGTCGTTTGAAAAACCCAACAGCCGAAGTAAAAATTGGTTTAGTTGGTAAGTACGTGGAGTTACCTGATGCATACAAATCAATTATTGAATCTTTCGTTCATGCTGGTTCGAAAAATGAATGTAAAGTTCGGGTAGAATATATTCCTTCAGAAAGTATCTTCCCTGATAACGTGCAAGAAAAACTGGGTCACTTGCAAGGTGTACTGGTGGCGCCGGGCTTTGGAAGTCGTGGCATTGAAGGTAAAATAGATACTATTAAATATGTTCGCGAAAACAATGTTCCGTTTTTTGGCATTTGCCTGGGCATGCAATGTGCCGTAATTGAGTACGGACGTAATGTTTTAGGCCTTAAAGGTGCACATACTACAGAAATTGATACTGAAACTGCACATCCGGTAATTAATATGATGGAAGAACAAAAAAGCATTGTAAACATGGGTGGTACCATGCGCTTAGGTTCTTATCCATGTGATATTAAAAAAGGTACCAAAGCCTTTGGTATTTATGGAAAAGCACATATTAATGAACGCCACCGTCACCGCTTTGAATTTAATAGCAAATACCTAAAACAATATGAGGATGCGGGTATGATTGCATCTGGCATTAATCCACAAACCAATTTGGTGGAAATTGTAGAGTTAAAAAATCATCCATTTTTTATTGGTGGACAATTTCACCCAGAATTAAAATCAACAGTTGCTAATCCTCACCCACTTTTTGTTAAATTTGTCGCCGCTGCAATGGAGTATGCGAAAAAGAAAACGAATTAAAAGCAGTACAAACACAAATAATGGATAGAAATACCTTTACAGGATTGTTCCTGATTATGATCATCTTAGCAGGATCATTTTACTTTTTAAGGCCAAATGAAGCTGAAGTAAAAAGAGAACAAGCTCGAGTTGACTCTACTAATAGAGTTGATTCATTAAAAAAGATTGGTGCAAACCCAATTCAAAAAGATACAACGAAAACTGCTGTAGTTAATCCAGTTGTAGATTCCTTAGCGCTAAAGGGGCCTTTTGGTACAGCTTTAACTGGCACGGAGACCAACGCTACTTTAGAAAACGAGAATTTGTTAATCACTTTAAGTAATAAAGGTGGGCGAATTTCATCCGTTCAGATTAAGGGTCAAAAAACTTACGCTGGTAAGCCACTAATTTTGTTTGATGGTAATCAGAATAAATTTGGATTAAACCTGAATGCTGCAGGAAAAGTGATCAATACCAATGATTTATACTTTACACCAACCAAAACAGCTAATACAGTAAGCATGCGTGCCAACTATGGTGCTAATGCTTACATAGAATATGTTTACGATCTAAAAGCATTAAGCAATAAAGTAAACTTTAAAATTAATCTCGTTGGGTTGCAACAAGTAATCGCAGGCAATACCGTTGGTTTAAACTGGCAAACTACCTTATTGCAACAAGAAAAATCAATTGAAAGTGAACACCGTTATTCTGCACCTTATTATAAATACGTAGATGGTGATGTAGACCACTTAAGTGTATCAAAGGATGAAAAAGAAGAATTAACTAAAGGTAAAATTCAGTGGTTTTCTTTTAAACAACACTTTTTCTCTGCTTCCTTAATTGCTAAACAACCATTTGAAAAAGGAAGTTTGGAAGTAAAAATCCCAACAGCACCAGGATTGGTAAAATATTATGATGCCAATATGCAATTGCCTTATGCGCATACTTCAGATCAGGCATATGAGATGGAATTTTATTTTGGAACAAATAAATTTTCTGCTTTAAAAGATCAGGGTTACGATCTAGAAAAGCAAGTTGATTTAGGTTACTGGCCTTTAAAATACATCAACCGCTTTATTGTATTGCCCGTATTTAATTTCCTTAATAATTTTGGCTGGAACTTCGGTTTAATTATCCTGGTACTCACCATCTTATTAAAAGTAGCTTTATCGCCACTTACATATAAGTCATACTTATCAATGGCTAAAATGAGGGTTTTAAAACCAGAAATGGATGAAATTAAAGCTAAAGTTGGTGAAGATAATCCAACGCTTGTACAACAGGAATATTTAAAGCTTTATAAAAAGGCCGGAGTGAATCCGTTAGGTGGTTGCTTACCAATGGTTTTACAGTTACCATTAGTAATGGCATTCTTCTTCTTCTTCCCAAATTTATTTGAATTACGTGGCGAGAGTTTCCTTTGGATGAAAGATTTATCAACTTATGATGAGTTTATTAAATTCGGTGTTAAATTGCCATTTATTGGTGATCACTTAAGTTTGATGTGTGTATTGATGACCATCTCTACCCTTATCATGACTTATTTTAACAACCAGACTTCTGGTGCTACTGGTCAAATGAAATATATTGGTTATGTGATGCCGGTAATCTTTTTAGGTGTTTTAAACAGCTATCCGGCTGGTTTAAATTATTATTATTTCTTAGCCAATTTAATGACTTTCGGTCAGCAGATCTTAATTCGTAAAATGGTTGATGATGATAAAATTCATGCTTTAATTCAACAGAATAAGGCAAGACCTGCAGATGAGAAAAAGAAGAAATCTAAATTTCAACAACGGTTAGACGATTATATGCGTCAACAACAACAAGCTAAAAAATAAAGATAAGCACCGGAAACGGTGCTTTTTTTTGACCTGAACTTCAATATAACATTTTTGTTACCTTAATTTATTATGTTTGCAAAAAAATCCTTTAGTTCACATGAAATCCTTTAAATTTAGTTTCATATTATTGCTTACCCCCTTTTTATCGATTGCACAAAATAAAATGATCAATACCTCAAAATTTTCTTATTCACCCGCATTTGAACTTTTGAGATCAACACATTGCAACCTATTTTATGCGCCATCTTTTAAAGTAAATTATTTGTTTGAGAATGGTTTAGAACCAGGGGTAGGATTGGAATATTCCGCTACGCCAATACACCATGATAATGGCTATGTACTTCATCAACTCCGTTTTATACCTGTTTATGGTAATCTGAAATACAACTTCAGAAATTCAAAAAAAATAAAGCCATATGCTGAGGGATCTGTAGGAATATCATTTAATAAATACCATATAGCTGAAGATATTATGCCTGATAATATTTCAATTACTAAGGAGCAAGGATTATATGTTTACACAGGCTTTGGGGCAAAATATGCTTGGAGTTCAAAAATAAGCACGTTTTTGGGGCTTGGATTTAAAGGTTATAAAATGAGCACCAATGATCTGGATATCAATCCGCATGGTTTATCCTTTATGGTAGGTTTTAATTTCATTTAGCGTTATGAAAAATATTCTATTTCTATTAGCTGTTTGTTTTTGTTTAAGCAGCTGTGCGTTATTTAAACGAGATAGAACCAGCGAGCATAACGCGATAGAAATAACAGAGTTTAACCTCCCGGTTTTTCTTTATCATGCAAAAAAAACACCGACCAAAAAGCTTTTGATATTTTTTTCAGGTGATGGTGGCTGGATGAAATTTGAAGATAATTTGTCAGTTAAATTTGCTGACAGTGGATTTCAAACCATTGGCATTAATGCCCGCAGTTATTTCTGGAAACAGAAAACCCCTGAGCAAACCAAACAGGATGTTCTTCAACTAATGAGGAAATATGCATTTAAATACCATGCCCATCAAATCTATCTATGTGGTTATTCATTTGGTGCAGATGTGGTACCTTTTATTTATAACCTGCTACCGTACCGTGCTAAAAAACATGTTGTAGCATTAGAACTGCTCTCTCCTTACGCTACAACTGATTTTGTTGTTCATTTTTCAGATCTTACCAATATCTCATCTGATCGTTATGCCTATAAAGTTGATCAGGAAGTTCAAAAAATTACCATCCCGGTATATTGCTTTTATGGCGTGGAGGAAAATGATAAACATTTGAAAAACGTTTCCACTAATAATTTTCATCTTGACACCCTGCAGGGCAATCATCATTACGCAGATAGCAGTTATGATAAAATTGTTTCTACACTGTCTAACCAAAAGTAATTTATCGCTAATGCGTATTTTTTATTTATTTATTTTGCTTTTCATTCCAGGATTAATGTTGGCTCAGGACATGTCGAAGTATCCATTAAGCAGCTCAAGTAAAGGGTCAGCTAAGCCATTGCTCTTCTATATTAGTGGAGATGGAGGTATGAACAGTTTTTCGCAAAAATTGGTTGATGAACTGGTTCTAAAAAATTATTCAGTTGTGAGCCTGGATAGCCGAAAATATTTTTGGGAGCAGAAAAGTCCAGATAAAACAGCTCATGATTTCTCAGAAATTATTCAGCACTATTTAAAAGCTTATGGAAAAGAAGAGTTTTCTTTTATCGGTTACTCTTTTGGCGCAGATGCTGTTGCCTTTACCATTCCACGGTTATCTAAAGAATTGTTCGATAAGCTTAGATCATCGGTTTTACTATCTCCTTCTACCTCCACAGATTTTGTAGTTCGGGTAAGCGATTTAATAGGTTTTGGCAGCAAGGAAGCAAAATATAAAACCATGCCCGAGTTATATAAGCATACCAGACCAGTACTTTGTATTTTTGGTAAAGATGAGGACAGCGACTTTTATAAATTACTCAAAGACCATAAGAATTTAGAAAAGGTTTTAATACCTGGTTCTCATAAATTTGATAATGACATCAAAAAAGTAGTTGCTACCATCTTAACAGGTATTTAAGGTTTAACTACCTTCAGAGATACGTTTTAAAGCGCTAGGGACCTGCAATAGATGATAATGGTGGCTGTAAACTAAATACTTCTTCTTCCATTGTGGATAAAACTTTTCCTTATACCGGCGCAATCCTTTAAACTGGGCAAATACCTTTAAATGATCATAAGCATACTTAATCGTTTTCTGTGTAACATCAACCCCATCAATTCCAGACAATGGTGCTAATCCCATATTCACACTCTTAAAACCTTGTTCTTTAAGGTATAAAAAAGTTTTGGCCAGGAGCATATCTAAAACCCCGTTAGGTGCATCTGTTTCTTTCCTGATCAGATCATAGGTAGCCTCACCAACGGCATAATCAGGAATCAGGTTTAAAAAAGCGTAAATCTTTTCTTCCTGATCTTCTATTGTTAAAATTGTCTGATTTTTTAAAATGCCCTTATCAAAAATGCCTTGTGTAAAAGCTACCTCTTTTTGATTGAGATCTTTCAGCCAGTTGTCAGAAACGGTTTGTAATTTTTGCAAAAGTCCTTCTTTTTGTGGTCCGTTATAAACTTTAAAAATATAACCTTCACTGCTTAATCTGTTGATTGCACTTCTTGTGGTTTTCATTTTACCCCCATCTATGGTAAAAGTTTCCAGGTTTAAAACAGCCTCTTCTCCTATCGGGATAAACTTTTTACCTATCGATTTATAAAATGATAATGATTCTTCCGGAACGCGGTAATAAGCTGCAATGAAGCCAGTTTCTTCACAGCGCTTTTCAAATTGCTTAATCATGGCTATTTTCTCCTCTGTCGACTCAGCAACAGGATCCTCAAGTACCAAAGCAAAATGGCGGGTAATCTTAAAACTGATAAAAGCAGTTCGGCTTTCATTAAAATAGATAAACTTATCTGGATAGGTTTTAAAGTAATCCAGGGCCGATGATCCTTTTTGTTGTAATAGGTTTTCGGCATCTTCAAAGTCTTTCGGAGTATTATATGGCTTAAAAAAGTAGGGTTTTAATAAACTAAAAATTATAAACAAAATTACCAGTCCGCTGGCACAATAAATGGATTGTTCAAAATGTAATCCGAACTTGGTTAAAGGATGTAGGGCTTGATCATCTATAAAAAATATCACTTTTAAAACAGCCTTAACTGAATCTATAAATTGAAATTCGACGCCAAAATGCCGTTTATCAATAAAATAAAAGCCAATTACGCCATAGGCAAAAACGGCCAGGATAGCGAATATAAATACTGGATATCCCACCTGGACAAATTTAGGATGCGTTTTAAGCTTATAATTTGCCCGTGTATAAAACAAAGATGATAATGCCAATAAAGCTAATATTGCTTCTTCATAATCTGCCGCCTTGAATAAATGGCCCAAAATAGAAAACAAAGTTAAAGATACGGCAACATACCATGCTCTTTTAGATCCCTTGAGCAAAAAGACACTGATCATTACCAGAATTAATCCAAATATTAAAACCAACGCATTACTGGTTACCACTAAATCCTCCGGAAATATATCTCTAACCAAACGCAATCTTGCCGGTATAGCTGGACTAATAGAAGATATGATATTTACTACACCAAGAATGAGAATGATAAATGCAGGAAGGATTCTTAAAACTATGCTGTCTTTTTTAGTGATAAAGCTGATAATGCCTCCGATAAGTGGAAGCCAAAATTCAAAAAACCTGAACATTAAGGTAATGGTAGCAGCCGCAATGATAGGAAAGCCAAACTGACTCAGGATAAAGGTTAATGAAACCTCAATTGTTCCCAGCCCACGGAGAAATGGCGAAGAAATTAACAAAATAACGATTACAATATAGCCGATAATTGCAGCAGGTAAACTGGCATTAAATCCTAAGGCAAGCATACAAATGTATAGGTGAAGAATACCAATACACTCAATTCCGATTGAGATTAATAATGTAAACCAAAAGTGCTTTCTACTGATGCGCTCGTCAACCATATCATCTAATACAGTGGATAAAGATGGTCTTAACCTGGAAAGCCATTGATACGCCCAGCCCTTTTTTGAAATGGAGTAAATGGCTACAAATAAAAATGCGGTTAATAAAAGCAGAAAGGCAAAACTTAAAATTTCAACCAAGCCTAATTTAGTCGTTAAAAGGGCTATTCCCAGTACTGGTATAGCTACTATAACCACCGAAAGAATTCCACAGAAAGCAAAAAGTGTAGAAGAAAGGTGAATTTTGGACTTAGAAATACCCTCTTCTTCTATTTCTTTGGTGAAGAATATCAATGATGAAAACCCACCTGCAGGAAGAAAAATGCTAATCAGGTTTCTTTTTAAAAAAAGTACAATTGCATTGCGCAACCCCATATGCACATTTAATGCTTTAAAGCTATGCACGTACATTTGCCCCTGGGCTACTATATATAAAACAGTTAATAAAATGCCAATACCAATATAGCTGGGTACAGCGGTATTTAATTGCGCCTTAATTTCTAAAATCTCTACATGTTGTCCGTGGATAAAAAATACGGCAGTACTAAGCATAAAGATGGCTAAGAAAAACTGCCAGAAAAACTTGTTATAAACTAACCGGGATAAAAATGACTTCGCTTTATAAATCATAGAATAGGAATCGGATAACAAAACCATTTAAGGTTCTGCTATGCTTAAACATTTTGCAGATGTAAACCGGCAAAACACACATCAATTAATAATTAGCCAGATAATTTTATTTACTTTTTATCGCCTCTAATGTAATGAGTTTTTTACAAACACGAAGATTAAACCGTGATCTTTTATTTCATCAAATTAACTTATTGTAATATTTGGCATACATGTTTCTTAATCAGCCAGAAATTTCCAATTTTAGAAGCTTCAAATCAAAACCAACTCACTAATTTATTTTAAAAAATGCAGAAAAGACTATCTATCATTCTATTTTTAGTTGTCAACTTTGCTTATGCACAAAAGAAACCCTTAGACCATGCGGTGTATGATACCTGGGAATCAATTGGCCTTAAGCAATTATCAAATAATGGTTCCTGGGCAATGTATGGTGTATTACAGCAAGAAGGCGATGCACAATTGTACCTAAACAACCTTAAAACGAATGCTAAACTAACTATTCCAAGAGGAATGAATGCACAGTTTAGCAATGATTCAAAATTTGCAGTATTCAGCATCCGCCCGTTTAATAAAGATATCCGCCAGGCTAAAATTAAAAAGAAAAAGCCCGAAGAAATGCCGAAAGATTCATTGGGCATTGCCAACCTCACCTCCAATACGATTACCAAAGTTGCACGTGTAAAATCTTTTAAGTTTCCAGAAGAGGGTTCGGGTATAATGGCTTACCTCACAGAAAAACCTGATACTGCAAAAAAAGCAACAAAACCTGCAGAAAATAAAGATTCGGCTATGGATTTTATAGCTGATGAACCTGCTGGAAAAGGCAAAATGGATGAAGGAACTGATTTGGTTGTTAAAAATCTTGTTACGGGAACAGATCAAACCTTTAAATTTGTAACCGATTATGCCATTAGTAAAGATGGTAAGCTAGTTGTATTTACCTGTAGCGGATCTAAAAAAGATAAAACAGCACCTCAGGGTGTATTTTTATTAAACACCGAAAAAGGTACTTCAAAAACCTTGATTAAGGGAAAAGGTAGTTTTAAAAATTTCGCCTTTGATGATGAAAGTGAACATCTGGCATTTGTGGGTGAACAAAGTCCGGAAAAGCAGGAAATAAAGAATTACAACGTCTACTATAATTCTCTAACTTTAGATACCGCACAAACCATAGTAGATTTTGATATGCCAGGATTACCTGCAAAATGGTCGGTTAATGGTGATGGAAAAGTAACTTTTAGTAAAGATGGAAAGAAATTATTCTTTGGCATCTCCCCTGTTAAAAGTCCAAAAGATACTACTATTGTTGATTTTGAAGTAGCTAAAGTTGATGTATGGAATTATAAAGATGATTACTTACAGCCCATGCAACTTAAAAATGTTGATCGTGATGGTAAAAAAAGTTATTTATCTGTGATTGATGTTTACAGTAGCGATCCTAAAGTGATTCCATTAACCGATTTAACGGTTCCGGATGCCAGCCTTATTGCCGAAGGCATTGCAGATGCTGTGTTGGCCACAACAGATTTCGGACATAGAATTGAATCCCAATGGAGTGGTTCAACAGCTAAAGACTATTATTTAGTTGATACCAAAAATGGTCAGCGTAAGAAGATTATTGCTGAACTGAATGGCTACGCCATGTCTTCTCCAGGTGGTAATTATGTGTTGTATTTTGACAGAAAGAACGGCAATTGGTATACCTATAATGTTTCAACATCAAAAGTAACTGCACTTACTGAAAGTTTAGATGTAAAATTCGTGGATGAAGATAATGATGTTCCTGATCTTCCATCGGCTTATGGAATTGCTACCTGGACGGCAGATGATAAAGCCGTTATTCTTTATGACAGATATGATTTATGGTCATTTTCACCAGATGGAAAATCAGCACCAAAAAACATTACAGCAGGTTTCGGCAGAGCCAATAAAATTACTTTCCGTTACGAAAGGGTATTACCAGAAAATAGATTGGAGAGAAATGTAGATTCTAAATTTGTAAAATCCAATGAAATCATTTGGCTAGATGCTTTTAATAATGTAACTAAAGAAAATGGTTTTTACCGCGCAAATGTGGGAACAATGAAGGCACCTGAATTAGTAGTAATGGCTAAATACAAGTATTCTGATTTGGCCAAAGCTAAGGATGCTGAAACTTATATTTATGATAAAGCAAGTTATGTAGAATCGCCAAATGTATATGTAACCACTGATTTTAAAACAGAAACAAAGCTAACCAATACCAATCCACAGCAGCAGAATTACAATTGGGGTACGGCAGAATTGGTAAAATGGACTACCCCGAAAGGTTACCAGGCAGAAGGTATTTTATACAAACCGGAAAACTTTGATCCCAGTAAGAAATACCCAATGATTGCTTATTTCTATGAAAAATTAACTGACGGCTTATACAATTATCAGGCACCTGCCCCTACGCCTTCCCGTCTGAATATTTCATTTTTTGTAAGCAATGGTTACCTGGTTTTTGCTCCTGATATTAGATATGAAAACGGGCACCCAGGGCAATCAGCTGTGGAATACATCAACTCCGGCGTAGAAAGCCTCAAGAAAAACAGTTGGGTAGATGGAACCAAAATTGGTATTCAGGGTCAAAGCTGGGGTGGTTATCAGGTGGCTTATCTGATTACACAAAACAATATGTATGCCGCTGCATGGGCAGGTGCGCCTGTAGTGAACATGACTTCAGCCTACGGTGGGATTCGTTGGGAAACAGGTATGAATCGCCAGTTTCAATATGAGAAAACCCAAAGTAGAATTGGTGCCACCTTGTGGGAGAAACCAGAATTATATATGGAAAACTCTCCATTATTTATGTTTCCTAAAGTTAATACTCCAGTGGTAGTAATGGCGAATGATGCAGATGGAGCGGTGCCATGGTATCAGGGTATTGAAATGTTTACAGGCTTACGTCGTCTGGGCAAACCCGTTTGGATGTTAAATTACAATGGAGAAGCGCATAACTTGGTTCAGCGTCAAAACCGTAAGGATATTCAGATCCGTGAACAACAATTTTTTGATCACTACCTTAAAGGTGCGAAAGCGCCTGTGTGGATGACCAGTGGAGTGCCTGCTACCGAAAAAGGAAAAACCTGGGGCTTTGAATTAACGGACGAGAAACCTTAGTTTAGTCCAGAGTCGTGAGTCAGAAGTCCATAGTCTTCCGTTGAAAAACTAAAGACTATGGACTTTTTTATTATTCTGCATTTGGAACTCACTACTCCTAACTATAAACTCCAAACTTCCTTTTATACTTTCACTTAAAAAGGGTATTTTCATCCCATTAAAATATAACTAAACAAACCTAATGGCATTAAGTAGAATCTGGTCAGCATTTATAATTGTTGCTATTGTAGTGGCAGGTGTAAAATGTTTCTTTTTCGGACAAAGTGATATTTTCAACTGGATGGTGATTGGTAAGGCTGATGACGCTGCAAATCCGCTTAAGTTAGATGGTATCATTCAAACTTGTTGGGTTTCAGTAGAGCTTTGTTTAAAGCTCATTGGCATACTGGCGCTATTTATGGGTTTAATGAGTATTGCAGAGAAAGCAGGCGGTATTCGTTTATTGTCTAGAATTGTTGGTCCGTTTTTTTCTAAATTATTTCCTGATATTCCAAAAGGTCATCCTTCAATGGGCCATATGATCATGAATTTTTCAGCTAATCTACTTGGCTTGGATAATGCAGCAACCCCATTTGGTTTAAAGGCAATGGAAAGTCTACAGGAACTTAATCCCAATAAAGATACTGCATCCAATGCGCAGATTATGTTTTTATGTTTGCATGCTGCCGGTTTAAGTTTAATCCCGGTAAGTGTTATTGCAATCCGTGCTTCTCAGAATGCTTCAAATCCTACAGATGTTTTTATTCCCTGTTTAATTGTAACGTTTGTTGGCACCATAGCGGCCATGCTTATTGTTTCATTCAGACAGAAAATCAACCTTTTGCAACCTGTTGTAATCGGTTGGATTCTAGGTCTATCGGCTATCATTGCCAGTCTGGTACTTTACATCAGGTCATTGGACGCCACTGGTATTCAGTCTTTTTCTGGTTTATTAAGTAATGGCCTAATCTTATTTATCTTTTTTGTAATAGTGCTTGGTGCGTTATACAAAAAGATTGATGTATTTGATGCCTTTATTGATGGTGCAAAGGACGGATTTAAAACTGCAATCAACATTATTCCATATCTGGTGGGTATGCTGGTAGCCATTAGCTTACTGCGCACCAGTGGTACTTTTGATGTGGTCATCAATGGAATTAAAAACATCTTTGTTTATTTGGGAACTGATACCAGATTTGTGGAGGGCTTGCCCACTGCATTAATCAGGCCTTTAAGTGGCGGAGCTGCAAGAGGAATGATGGTAAGCACGATGGAAACCTACGGCGCTGATTCTTTTGCAAGCCGATTATCAGGCATCTTTCAGGGTGCATCAGATACTACCTTTTACGTGGTAGCCGTTTATTTTGGTTCCGTACAAATCAAAAATACCAGATATGCCATAGGATCTATGCTTCTGGCAGATTTAGTTGGAGTTTTTACAGCGATTGGAATTTGTTATTTGTTTTTTGGATAAAACATTTACTTCTTTCAGGAGATAAGCTATTTAGCTCAACGATAAGGATAAAAGGGTATAAACCTAAAAAATCCCTGATTTTGTCTTGATCAGGGATTTTTTAGGTTATGAGCATTTTAAAGTCAGACTTTTAAGAAACTTGTGGTGGAATAGAAATTCTGTTAATAATTTCATCAATGGCATCTGGATCAATGGCTACATTTTTAGAAGCACACCATTTTTCACTTTTATTATCTAACCAGATACAAAATGAATGGTAGCCGTCTAAAACTACAGCATAAGTTTCATGAAAATCGTCTTGAATGCGCATGCAAAATCCTTTAAAAATCTTGCCTCTCACAATGAATTGCAGGGATGAATAATTTTCTAACATGGCTCATTATATTTTTGGTTAAGATACAACAAGTTACAACGCGTAATGTTTCATTAGTTTAAAGGAATTAATAAATAATCGCAAAGCAATCGGGAATATGTTAACCTATGTTTAACATGTTTGAATATCCTCTTGCAATCAGGCGCTTTTTTGAGGGCAAAAAGACCTCACATTGTAAGTTCAAAATTGTCTTTCCCTTTTTAATAATGGAAGTTTCTGCTATGATTTCATCCCCTTCAGCCGCTGGTGCAAAGTAATCTATATAATTATTCACGGTAGTGTATCGATTATTCAGCCCCATGGTATAAACTGTTGCACCAATCAGATCATCAATTATCCCTGCTGTTACGCCGCCATGTAAAATCTGATAAGGATTAGTCATTTCCTTGCGAATGATATACTGGCAAACCAAAACTCCATTTTCGGCCTTTATGAGTACGGGAGCCAGCCAATTCATATAGTTTGAAGGTGAATTGGTCATCACCTTTCCAATAGATTGCCTTAAAAAGCCTAATCTTTGTTCACTCAATGATTCTTCCATTAAATAAAGATATATATTAGAAATGAAAATGTGTAGAGGAGTTAATTAATATGAAAGACAATTTTTAACTTGCAATTAAAGACGTCATTTAACTATTATTTTTCCTAAAAAAAGATCAATTATCAACAATTAATTATATCTATGTATTTTAAAATTTATTCTTAAATAATAACACATGTATTATGCTATTATTTTTAGCAAAATATATTATATTTGCACTTTAACAAATACTGATTCTTTAAGTGAAGATTAAATGTAATCTTTTAATAGCTAGAATGGGATTTGTTCATTTTTTTAAAATTATAATCTAATTAAATATGTTTGAATCCAAAAACGAATTAACTAAAGTCGATTTACAGTTAATTGCCAAATATATTTCTCTTAAAGTTGGGAAAATGTCTCATCTAAAACTTCAAAAATTATTATACTATTGTTACTCTATGCACCTAGCCTATTTTGATAGTGAATTATTTGATGGAGATTTTGAAGCTTGGGTTCATGGACCGGTATCTCGTGAATTATGGAACACGGTAAAGGAGCATTCCCTACTGTATAGCGATATTATATATACGATTGAGCCTAAAGAAAAAAATCCAATTGAGTTGGTCGAAAAACTTTTAACTATTGATCAAATTCAGTTATTGGATGATACCTTAAAAGAATTGGGTAGCTTGACGGGCTATGAACTTGAAAATATGACACATTCAGAAACCCCTTGGATTGAGGCAAGAAATGGATACAATGAAGGAGATCGTTGCAATGAACAGATCAATAAAGAAACTGTTCGTTCATACTACAAAACTTGGTTTTCATAATTTCTTATGGCTAAAAACAAAGGTGGATTCAAACCTCATGAAAGACCTTCGATAATTAAAAAAGCAATTTCTCAACGCAAATCAATTGAGGATATTGATTCTGAAAAATGTGCTTCAATCAGTTTTAGACATATAGATTCATCACAAGGTGCTACTATCAATGAATGGGCCGAAAAAGGTCTTTTTGAGCAAACAATTGAAAAATTAAGAACAATTTGCTTAAAATCTCTCACCTCACAAAAGGGTGAAAATTATCACATTTATAATTCCTTTCCTAATAACTCAATATATAGCCATCCCATTTTTGTTCCTGAAGATGCAATTTGGGCAAGATTTCATTTAACAGGAATTAATGTAGTTGCTGGACATATTTACAGAAATGTTTTTTATGTTGTTTTTTTAGATAACAAACATGGATTTTGGGAAATTGATCGACAAAAAAAATAAATTATGTATTTGTCATCAATACTATACTAAGAACATGTAAACGGAAAATTATTTATGCTTATCTTAAAATGAACCTTTCTTCCTTAAAACGGTATTACCATTTTAAAGCTAAAATTTCTACCCATGTTATAAATTCCTGATCTTCCATTTGGTGATGAGTTGTAGTACTCAAAATATTTTAAGCGGTTCAAATGGGATTGATAGGCCATACTAAATACATTGTCAACCTGTATAAAAATATCCATCAGTACCTTTCCTTTTCCAGACAGAATCGCTGAACCAAATCCTGCATTAAACAATGTATATCCTTTTGTGTAGGTTTCAGTATTATCCAGGGCATAAAATTTATTCTGATCTGCAAAAATAGCTGCATCCACTTTCACATAAGGTTTATTTAAAAAGCCAATGGACTTTTGCGCGGTTGCCTTCAATTCTGAACGAATTTGTAGTGGTGGAATAAAAGGCAAATACTTTGCATCTCTGCCATGGAGATTTAGCAAGGTTTCGTTTTTATTTAAGCCAACTACGTAAGCCATGCTATTGTTAAAACTTAACCATTTGAGCTGGGATGGATGCAAGTTGATGCTTACTTCAGCCCCATATAATTGCGCTTTTGATTGCTGATATTGATAAGTCAGATTGCCGGGAACAATCACTACCGGATTTCCATTTTGATCCGTTAAACGTGATTGATAAATATAATTTTGAATATGGTTATTAAAAACTTCAAAACTTAAATCAGCATCTTGCAGGTAGGCAATAATGCCTAAATCTTGCTGTAAATTAAATTCTGGTTTAAAAGTTCTGTTGCCTAAGTAAACAATGTGTGCACCCGGATCAAGTCCGTTAGAGCCAATTTCAGTAATATTTGGAGCCCTGTATCCTCGGGAGATGTTTGCCTTTATTAATAATTTTTCTGAAACGTTATAAGTTAAACCTAAGCTACCGGATAGACCATAATAATTTTTTTCGAATGCTGGAAATTGTAAATCTGCATCAGCAACATCCTCACTAACTTTCTCACCAAAGCCTGTTTGTGGATTTGAAGCGACATAGAAATTTTTCCACTCTATATTCCGTCGGTCTGCCCTAAAACCACCAGAAACATCAATCTTTCCAAAAGATTTCCGGGCAAAAAAGAAAGCGCCTACATCAAATAGATTGTAATCCGGGATGGGAAAATCAGTGGCATTCTTACTTCTGTTAGACTGGAACATTCCATTGATGCCTATTGTGCTTTCAATACCAGCAAAATCTGGAAGATTGTATTTGATATCATAATTTAGTGTATTCAGCACGACAAATAAACCTGCCTGATCTGGAACTGTGGGATGATTGTATTCCCGGCGAATACTTTGTTGCCCGCCAATCAGCACATTTAAGTCGCTGTTACCCAGCTTAAAGTTGCTGGTGTTATAAAACCTAAAATGCTGTATATGTTGATGTAGCGGATTAATTGCATAGCTATTTAATTGTCCATCAGGAACTAAGGGTCGGTTTTTAATATCATCACCATCATCCAGAATCTGCCTGGTAAATTTTCTGGAGAGAGAATCCCTGCTCCCATCCGGAATTTCCATTAAATTGTCGTAATAGGTAATGGCCGTTTTTGAATAACCCCAATTTTTATCAACCCGCGCACTTGCCGATAGATTATATTCCTGAAAGGATGTTCCATACACTAATCCATCTACTTTATTTTGATAATTGTGTGCGGTTTTTCCACTCGCTCTGAACGTATATTTCCAATCATTTTTTCTAAATGCCAGCCCTAAAGATGAGGCCAACAGTCCATTATTGCTTTGATAGTTTGTGGTGAAATCACCTCGTAATTTTCCATCTTCCAAAATAGGATTAAGCGGAATCATATTGATTACACCGGCCAATGCATCCGAACCATAAGTCAGACTTGCTGGCCCCTTAACTACTTCAGCCCTTGCAATGCCATATTCATCAACTTCAATACCATGTTCATCTCCCCATTGCTGGCCTTCCTGCCTCAAGCCATCGTATAAAGTAAGTACACGGTTATAGCCTAATCCACGAATAAAGGGCTTGGAAACATTTGGACCTGTTGTTACTGCGGTTACGCCAGGAATTCCCTTTACAATCGCATCAATTAAATTGGTATTTACATTTTGATCCATTGTCTTTTTGGATAAGACGGCAATAGGCACCGGACTTTTACGCAAGGCTGTTGCCCGGCTCACACCAGTAATCACCACATCATTTAAATCAGCTGCCTGGGTTTTAAGGTCAATATTATAATGCAGGCTATCTCCGGTAATTGATACCTTAACTTTAGCAGACTGATACCCGATCCCTGAAAACTGAATCACTACCTCTTTCTTTAAATCCGTATTAAGTTGATAATCTCCCAAACTATTCGACTTAGTAGATTGGTCGGTTCCCATTATCTTAACATTGATATTTTCTACCGGTTGCTGGCTGCTGGTAATTTTGCCAACAAGCGTTTTCTTTTGTGCAACAGCGGTAAGCATTAATACAGAAAGGAGAATGGTCAGGATTGATCTCATAAATTAATCATATCTAAAATTAAATTTAGACAAATCTAAATTTAATTTTAAATAATACAAATTTTATTTTTAGAAAAACCTTTACTTGATTAAATCACTTGTTCAAATGGATTGCTGAATAACATATTATTTCTGTATGCAATTATTTCAGAATCGGTTAGCAAACACTTCTCCAGATCTTCTTTTAATGCTTTTGCATCTAATTCTTGCCCAATAAATACCAGTACTGTTAATCGATCGCCAAATGTTTTATCCCAGTCACTCAAAATCATTTGCTTATTTTCCTGGTAAACGGGATCACTATTTCTTTCTGCTTCACTCATTGCAGCCCACCAGGTTCCTGCTAATTCTATCCGCAGCGAACCACCTGCCTGTGAAAAATTGATAGCAGCGTTGCGCATGGCCGCAATCCAGAACATACCTTTCGTTCTGATGATGTTTGTCGGAAATTCCTGATTAAGATAATTCCAGAACCGTTCCGGATGAAATGGTTTCTTTGCTGAAAAAACGGTGGAACTAATGCCGTACTCTTCTGTTTCAGGGAGATGAACTTCATCCAGCTCCTTTTTCCATGCATCACCAGAAGAGGCCGATTCGAAATTGAAAAGTTTGGTGTTTAAAATATAATCAGGACTAATTTCGCTAAAAATCGTTTTGTGCATCTTTGCCGTTGGATTGAGTTTTTTAATCAAGGCCTCAATTAAATTAGCATCATGAGCAGTTACTAAATCCAGTTTATTGATGATGATCACATCTGCAAATTCAATCTGATCGGTCAATAAGTTTACAATCGTTCTCTTATCGGCCACATCATCTGCCCAGTTTCTGTCCTGCAAAATTTCTGCTGTACCGAAGTCTTTATAAAAATTAAATGCATCTACTACCGTAACCATGGTATCCAGGTAGCTAAACCGACTCAAATCGATATTGGAAGCTTCATCAACGAAAGAAAAAGTTTGTGCCACTGGAATCGGTTCAGAAATTCCGCTGCTTTCAATCAATAAATAATCAAATCGATTTTCTTTAGCCAGTTTCTCCACTTCTAACATTAAATCTTCACGGAGCGTACAACAGATGCAACCGTTACTCATTTCAACCAGCTTTTCTTCCGTTTTAGATAAGCTGCCTGCATGATTAACCAATTGCGCATCAACGTTAATTTCGCTCATGTCATTTACAATGACGGCAACTCTTAGGCCCGTTTTATTTTTTAAAATGGAATTTAATAAAGTGGTCTTACCACTTCCTAAAAAACCGCTGAGTACGGTTACTGGTAATTTATTTATCATATAAATGCAATTAAGTTGCAAATATATTCATAGATTTTACAAATGCAACTCAATTGCTTTTATATTTGCTTCTATAAAATAAATATGAAAACCATCAAAGCCCTAAATCTCGATAAAATCGGTATAACTGCATCAACTGCCTGTGCTATACATTGTGCGCTCCTCCCCTTTGTGTTAACTTTATTACCCTTTTGGGGACTCGAATTTCTAGCCCATCCTGCAATCGAAATATCGATGATCTTACTGTCATTAATGATAGGTGCCTGGTCTTTAGGCAAATCATATAGAAAGGTTCATCAACGGATATTACCCATTATCATTTTAGTTCTGGGATTTGCACTTATCTTCATCGGTCATTTTTCAGGTATTGAAATATTAGAGCCTATATTTATTCCTTTGGGTGGTTTAGCCATAGCTGGCGCCCATTTCTGGAATATTAGATTAAGCAAAAGTTGTTCACATTAATTGAGTAAGAATCGTTTGTGTAATGATTTTTTTATAAGCAGCTATGTTAATGCATCATTATTGCAAATGAAAAGAATCTATATTTGTAGCCATGAATAGAAACATCAAATTGTTATTTATCTCTGCCTTGAGCATCATTTGCATGCTAAATCCTGCCTGCAAGCATGGTACCAACGATGCAAAGGAAATTTATCGCCGTTATGCCATTAAAAATATCCGGTTAATATCATCAAAAAAATTATGATCAAAATTCAGTCTTTAACTCACCAATATAACCAGGTGCCTAAATTGCAGTTCCCAGACTGGGAAATTAAAGATGCAGAGCAATGGCTTTTACTCGGATCATCTGGCAGCGGTAAAAGTACCTTGCTTAATATTATAGCGGGTTTGCTTAAACCTCAAAATGGAGAAGTGATTCTGGATGGAACAAGCGTTTATCAACTCTCATCAAGGAAGATGGATCAGTTTAGAGGGCAGAAAATAGGAATCGTTTTTCAAAAACCGCATTTCATTAAAAGCCTGAATATTTATGATAATATAGCCATTGCTTCTTCTCTTGCAGGTTTGCCCATTGATGCAAAACGGATTTCACTCCTGCTGGAAACCTTAGGTCTTGCAGGCAAAGCCAAAAAATATGCAGAAGAACTGAGTCAGGGGCAACTTCAACGTGCATCAATTGCAAGAGCCCTGGTTAATCATCCATCAGTGCTTATTGCAGATGAACCCACTTCCAGTCTTGATGATGAAAATGCTGAAAATGTAATTTCATTGTTAACGGAACAGGCTGCCTCCAGTAATGCATCATTAATTGTGGCGACACATGATAACAGAGTGAGAAACCGCCTTAGCAAAGAATGTCTATTATCATGAATATATTAAAATTAAGTGCAAAAAACTTATCCAGAAATAAACTTACCACGGTTTTAAATATCGTATTGGTAGCGTTTGGTGTAGGTATTTTATCTATACTTTTTCTGGCTTCCACGCAAATCGGTGATAAACTAGAAAGCAACTCGAAAGACATTGATCTGGTGGTTGGTGCCAAAGGAAGCCCCTTACAACTCATTTTAAGTAGTATTTACCACATCGATTTCCCAACCGGGAATATTCCGGCAAAGGATGCGCAGGCATTGATGCAAAACCCCATGGTTAAAAGGGCGGTTCCGCTCGCTCTTGGTGATAATTATCAGGGTTATAGGATTGTGGGTACAGATTCTTCGTTTACAGGTTTATATGGTTTAAAAGTAGCTAAAGGAAGTTTCTGGAATAAAGACCTGGAAGCCACTATTGGCAGCGCTGTAGCAACAGAATCTAAGCTTAATGTAGGCGATCACTTTTTCGGTGCACATGGCTTGAGTAATTCAAATGATGAGCATAAACAACATGCTTATATCGTTAAAGGTATACTGGCACCACAAGGTAATGTAACGGATAACCTGATCTTAACCAATATTGGTAGTGTTTATAAAATGCATGAGCCGAGTCACGAAGAAGATCAACATCATCACGGTGAGGAAGAAAAGGAAATCAATAACCGTGAAATTACATCCTTACTGATTCAGTATCGCTCGCCAATGTCGGTCGTGATCTTCCCTAGAATGGTTAATCAAAGTACCAATATGCAAGCTGCCTCTCCGGCAATGGAAAGTGCCCGCTTGTTTTCGCTCATTGGCGTAGGTATTGAAACGCTGAAATGGTTCGCCATCCTGATCATGGCAATATCCGCATTGAGTGTTTTTATCAGTTTATTCAATTCCATGAAAGAGAAAAAGTATGACCTGGCCATCATGCGTTGCCTGGGTGCATCCAAAACTAAAGTATTTTTTCTCGTGATGTTGGAGGGATTAATGATTACTGTAACTGGTGCTTTAATTGGTTTGGCTATTGGTCATATTGCCTTAACGCTCATTGGCCATTTCCAGGAATCTTCTCAGGCCAGACTTACCGGTTATTATTTCTTAACGGATGAACTCTACCTGATTGGCGCTGGCCTGGTGATTGGCATTATTGCCTCCATTATTCCAGCGGTTCAAACCTATAAAGTTGATATTGCAAGTACCCTTTCAAAAGATAAATAATGAAATATATTGTATTGATCGTACTCTTTTTTTACAGCCTTACAGGTGTACATGCACAGGTAAAAGTGCATAAGGACATGCGTACGCCTACCTGGAATTTAATTGGCTTACGTTATGATAAACAGGTTGAACCATTAAAATGGGTCAGCATCTTCCCTGCTGAATTAATGGCTTTAAACAATAAGGTAATTGAATTGCCAGGCTTTATTTACCCGACCAAGGTAGGTGCTAAATTTTCAGAGTTTATGTTGTCTATTGTACCCATAGAATCTTGTCCTTTTTGTGGCAGTGGTGATATTCCTTCTATGATAGAGGTGAAAATGGCATCTGCAATTCCTTTTACAGATAAGCCAATTAAAATACGGGGGAAATTTGTGATCAATAACTCAGGCGATAACCGTTCTGATTTCTTTTTACTTGGCGCTAAACAAATACCATGAGCAAGCTTCCCCTTATTCTATTCGTTTTTTGCGCTAACCTATGTTTTTCGCAGCAGAAACCTCACCGACCGGGTGATGAGCTGAGGTCGTTGAACTGGGATGTAATTGGTACTGTTAAATTTGAGCTGAATGATAAAAACGAACTTCTGCCTATTTACGGCCCGACTATTAATCGTTTTAAAGATGCTGAGTTTGATTTAACTGGCTACATGATTCCGATTAGAAGCGGGAAGAAACAGCAAAAATTCTTGCTAGCTACCTTACCCATTAATCAGTGCTACTTTTGCGGACAAAATGGTGTCCCGATTATGATTATGGTGGAACTGAGCAATGCTGCAGATTTTACAGATAAACCCGTTCGGGTAAAGGGGATTTTGAAACTCGCCAATACCAACGCCAGTTATGAACCACCGGTATCCATTAAGAATGCCAAAGTAATTATTTAAATTTACACTATGAACCAGAATAAAAATCAGCAATACGAAGATCTTCTAGTTAAAAACGGACTGAAAAGAACTGGCGCTCGCTTACAGGTTTTGGATATTTTATCACACCGTGATTCAGCAACCTCACAACCCTATCTGGAAAACGTGATCGGTAAGGAAATTGACCGGGTTACGCTTTACCGTATTTTAAAAACATTCGAAGAGAAGGGTATTATTCACCGGGTACTGGATAATCACGGTACTGCAAATTATGCGATCTGCTCTAATTCTTGCTCGGAGCATAACCATCATGATGAGCATGTACATTTCAATTGTAACAACTGTTTACGCGTATATTGCCTTGATGAGGTGAAGATTCCAGCACTAAAAATAGCAAAAGGCTTCAAAGTAGACGATATGAACCTGGTTGTTTCGGGTATTTGCAAAGAATGTAACCAAGCTAATTAATTAGTTATGAAATGGTTATTTGGCTTAAAGGAAAATCATTGAAAATTCTTTAAAATATATTTTCGCTTTATAGATAGAACTTCTATATTTGCAGCTCATTAAAAAATGAGCCTCGGTAGCTCAGCTGGATAGAGCGTCGGTTTTCTAAACCGAGGGTCAGGGGTTCGAGTCCCTTCCGGGGTACATTTAAAGGTCTTTAGTTTACTAAAGGCCTTTTTTATTGCGAAGGTTTTTTTGTGGTGGTTGGTGATAACACCAACTAGGGGGTAATTTATCAAAGATCGATTCAATAACCTGTTTTAGGAGGTAATGATTTGTAAGAATAAATCTCCGGATCAAATATTAAGAGAGATCTTTCAGGTAAAGTAATATTAAGATCTATGGGAATCATATTATGCCATTGAATCTCGAATTCTTTGTTTAACCCATTCTTTATTACATCATCATCCATATTTTTTAATAAAAAGGGTAGCCATAGTTTTTTATTTTTGTATTTAATTAAATTCATTTGTTTTATCTTTTTCTCAAAGTCAGAATACTCAAAAAAATTAATTAATTCAGGTGTGCTATTAAACTTTACATAATCAACTTTTCCTAATTTATCTACCCCAATAATAATAGAAAAAATGAATGCCTTTTCCCTATTAATGGGTTGAAGCATTGTATCCATTTTTTCTGGTCGTACTTTAAGAATCTTGCCTAGATTCTTAAGCAACAACGAGTCTTTTATCTGTGCATCAGCATGATATGCAGTGATACTTAAAAGTATAAAAATCGATAATATTAAAACATGTTTATTATTCATATACATAACTTTATTATTCATATACATAACATATTATTTCACATATCTAATTACAGAATTTGCCTAGCCTATTATTAGGAGCTTTTCCTGAATATTTTTTATTTATTGTTGCTATTTCATTCTTTTCAGATATTGTTAGCAAATCGTAAGCACTTGTATTTTCTAAACCTCCCCACGATAAAGCTCGTGCATCTGCTTCAGTTATATCTGGGTACATTGAACGCAAAGAAGAAGTCATCATATTAATATAGTTAGTAGCCATGTACTGATGATCTTCCGGAATAATAATAGTTCCATTAGGAGAATTAGGAGGAAATAATGCTGTTAGATAAGCATGCAATACCTCGTGATAAACCGTTGAGACAATAAATTGTTCAGAAGCATTTGGCAAATTACTTGTATTGAAAGTTATGCTAATATTCAAACTTGCTAAATTTGAGACACGAGTTACAGCATATGTATTAGAGTCAGCAGAAGACATTGGAGAATCATAAAAATCAATATCAGGCTTATTTGCTCCCAAATAAGTTGAAGCCATTAGGCCCTTGACATCATTAACGACATCTTTTTGCATAGCTTTTGCCAAACCTTGCTTAAGACATATATTGGTAACATGATTTACAGTATCAAGTGTTGAAGGATCATTCGTTGATCCAGAACCACTTCCACCTGGGTCCATACCACCATTATTTCCACTATTTCCACCTCCAGTACTACCTCCACCTTCAATTGGATAACAATCAATTTCTGTTGTACCCACTACACTTGTAGTACAAACTACAGGATCATCGTCTCCTCCTGCGCAAATCGTTCCCATTACAGGAAAAACTCCACAAGGAGGTTCTTTTTCTGTGAAAGCTCCTGAGGCTGATTTTAAACGTGCGATGAACTTTTTATCTATATTGCCATTTGTATAATGCCAACCTAAATTATATGTTCCATTAATGTTATAATATTGGATTTTACCTGTAAAATCGCCCACGTTCTTGTAATGTAACTTTTGTAGGTTTAAACTATTACTATCTGGAACTATATTCATATAGGCACCATTGATCCGTCCAGTTGCCTTATTTTTGATAAAAATAAGCTTGAATAGATTTCTCAATTCATAATCTTTATACTTGGAAGCATCAATTTTTCTATCTGCTGTAAACAGGTGATTTTGATTTATAAGATCTACTTCAAAAACCAAATTCTCGTTATCATCAAGTGTTGTTATTTTATCCCAAATAGGATTTAGTCCGATTAACCTTTCCGATTTATTTGTCAATTTCGCTATTTCTGAATTATACCAATTTTTCATATCTGATATATTAACATCTGAACCATCACCATTAGATTGACTTTTTTTACATGCTAATATTTGCAATATTATAATTAAACAATAAAATCCAACAGCATGTTGAAGTATGGAAAGTAAATTAGATCTAGGTTTCATAATTTAATTCATTTTTTATTTTGAATAATTAAGTTGAAAGACACTGAAATAATGACTATAATTCTATATCATTACTCATAATATTTATATATCTTATCTATTTCAATGATTAGAGACTCAAATATAATTTAAAGCAATTATGAAAATATTCGAATAAGCTATAATTTACATGAAATGACGATCATAGTTTGTTTAAATAATAATAAGGCAATACACTTAGATAAAAATTACATGAAAGCATAATTTTACCTATTCCTATATATCTATTATTCCTTACAAACATTCTTTAAATAGATACATTCTAGTATATGAGACAGCCTAGAATTTAACAAAAAAGCCGCTTCGAATAAATTCGAAGCGGCTTAATTACCTAACCTATTATTGCTACATACTATTTTTTAGCAGCAGCTTTTTTAGCTTTGTGGTGGTGTTTCTGTACTTTTTTAACTGTTGTTTTTTCTGTTTTTACTTTAACAGGTTCTTTTGTTTGTGCACTTACTGCGTTTACAGAAAAAGTAGCTACCAGGGCGATCATTAAAATTTTAATTGCTTTCATGTTGATATTTATTCATGGGTGAATAACCTTGTTTATTGTTTAATAAATTTCTAAATATCAAATGAAGAATTGATGAACTTATCTACCTTCTTAAAATTTAAATTTCTCTTGATTTTTTTTCCTTATAAAACACAGGCATATCACACCAGAATAAGGTTTGAGACAGATCATCCTCAACCTGATCTCACTTCTTTAATCTATCGGAATCAACTGATTGAATTTAGCCACGGTAGCTACAGGCGCATCTGCCGGATAAGTGGTATAGTTAATCGTCAGTACCTGCTGATCAATGGAAAACTTTCCCTTATCAAATAAAACATAATTTATAGGCGTATTACTGATGATTTTACCTGTAGAAGATTTCTCCAGATTGCTACTTGTATTAACGATCAGTTGATCTCCCGAAATGGTATATTTTCCAATCACTTCTATACTCCAGTATTGATTATTCTGATCTCTGATTTGCATCGAAAAGTTTCCACCCTCTCCAAAAAGCAATCTTCTGCTATATGCCTTTTGTGGAACTTCTTCCCATGAGCCTGTTAATGCGTCTTTTGGTCTGGCGGGTGTTTTGTCCTTTTTGCAGGAAATCATGACCAAAGAAAGTAACATCAGCAATCCGCTGATCGATAGTAGTTTATTCTTCATATCTTTTTTTAGTGGTTTTGTATGATAAACGGATAGCACACCATAAACGCTACAAAGAATACCCTATCATACTGCTATGAAAAGGCTGGTATAGATCTTGAAAATATCTCTTAAAGGTTAAGCATCTTCACCGTTCCAAACATCATCATCTGCATGTTTGATTTCATCATGACTGGAAGTTAGAGATTTAAATTCTTCATGATGATAATTGCGCTCCGGGTTTTCTGGTAGCAAATCATCATGACTTGAAGCTGTTTTTCTTAAGTGTTCGGGTTTTTTAACCTCTGATAAATCATCATGAATAACTGATGGTGTCAAAATCTTTTTTTCGGGATGCTGGTTATTTTCCATAATGATTTAGAGGCAAATTTCAGGCCACAGACAAAGATGGGTTTAAAATATGGCCAATCGGCTAAAAACCGTAATTAATGTGACTCATCTAAAAATCAACTGAACCTTGTCGAATAAAATCAAATAACCGTTAAAAACAAAAGAGGCTAAAACGGCCTCTTTTGTTTATTAGATCATATATTGTAAAAACTATACACCTGAGAAGGCACAGAAACCACCATCAACAGTAATATTTTCCCCATTTACAAATTTAGAAGCATCACTCAAAAGATAAACCAAAGCACCGATTAATTCTTCCGGAGCACCGAAGCGCTTAAATGGAGTTTTCGAAATGATGGCATTTCCTCTGGCTGTTAATGAGCCATCCTCATTGGTCAATAAAGCACGGTTTTGGTTGGTAATGAAAAATCCCGGAACAATTCCATTGATCCTGATTTTATCCTGATAGCGGTTTGCTAGTTCTACAGACATCCACTTGGTATAACTGTCTACAGCCGATTTGGCCATTGAGTAACCCAATACACGGGTAATAGCCTGGGTAGCGGAAACCGATGAAATATTCACGATACTACCGCCATTCTTTGCAATCTCCTGACCAAAGATCTGAGTTGGAATAATGGTTCCAAACAAATTTAAATCGAAAACCTGTTTTAGTGCAGAAATATTCAAGTCGAATATATCGCTGCCGGGTTGGATTACCGCTTCAGCCACATTACCTCCCGCTGCATTAACCAAGGCATCTATTTTGCCAAAGGTTTCTATAATACGGGTTTTAGCAGCTACCAATGCTTGCTCATCCAGCACATCAGCAATGATGTAAATGGCCTTGCCTCCAGCATCAGTTACTTCCTGAGCACGGAGTTTGGCTACTTCTTCATTTCGGCCAATTACAACAAGCGTTGCTTCCGAAGCATTAAGCCCCTGAAGAAATGCTTCTCCTAATACTCCGGTAGCGCCTGTTACAACAACAACTTTATCCTTTAAGGAGAACAGATTTTCGATTTTTTTGATCATAGTTAAGTTTTTATTTGGTTATTCTACCACTAAAGTAGTCATGGAATGTGGTAGACTGGTTGTATTTGCTGCCTGCCCTTTAATCCACAAACTATATTTTAATTTTTCATCAGATTGGTTCATCACCACCACTACTAACTTACCATCAGTGTTTAAGAAAGCAGTAGTTTGCAACAAATCTCTGCTGGATGCAGCGCCTACCCTTTTAGCTCCAGGGCGAATGAACTTGGAAAAATGGCCCATGTAATAATAGGCATTTGTGTAGATGAGTTTATCTTTTTTAGTATCGGCATGAACAGGTGCAAAACAGAAATTACCCACATGGTTCGGACCACCTTTTTCGTCTAAAAGAATGTTCCAATCGGTCCAGGCAGCTGTTCCAGCATTAAAATCATTGATCATGGAATAACCATAACGCTCGCCTAAAGTCCAGTCATCTAATTTATTTACATCATACTTTTCCTTACAGCCCTCGGTAAAAATCAGCGCTTTGTCTGGATAGGCTTCATGTGTTTGACGCAAATTGCCAAATTGCATTCCACTACCTGTCCAGGTTTCATACCAGTGGAAGCCGATGCCCCAAACGTATTTAGCGGCATCTTTATCATTTAGAATGGTACTGGCTCTTTGGAAGATCTGATCACGGTTATGATCCCAGGCGATTAACTTTTTAGATGCTAAACCTGATTTTTGCAAAGTTGGACCTAAGAAGTTCTTAATAAAATCGCGTTCTTCTTCAGCAGTGTACACGCATGATTCCCAAATTTGTTTGGCCATTGGTTCGTTCTGAACAGATAAGCCCCAAACCGGAATGCCCATTGCTTCATATGTTTTGATGAATTTTACATAATGGTTCGCCCAGCTTTGGCGAAATTCAGGAAGCAGATGCCCGCCTTTAATTAAGCTGTTGTTATCTTTCATCCATGCTGGTGGAGACCATGGGCTTACAAATAAAGTTAGTTTACCACCGGCAGCGGCAGTTGCCTGTTTAATTAAAGGAATTTTAAACTGCTCATCGTGTGCCACACTAAAGGTTTTTAAATCCTTGTCATTGTCCTGAACATAAGTATAACTGCCTGATGAAAAATCGCAACTGGCAATATTGGTTCGGGCTAATGTATATCCAATTCCTTTATCTTTACTGTAATAGGCTTCCAGCAATTCCTGCTGATTTTTCTTAGACAGCTTAGCAAATGTTTCGGCCGATGCATCAGTTAGTGCACCACCAATACCCACCATGGTTTGATATTTTATCGTAGGATCTACAAAAATACAAGGCTCTGTTTCAAATGGTTGTTTATTTTCTACAAAGTTTAAAGTTTCTGTTTTGCTGATCCGATACTCAGATTTTTCAGCCGTGGTATAAACGGTTACTTTTTTATTTCCTAAGGTGTAATTCTGGACAGGTACAGGCAATGCTTTCTTTTTCTGCGCCGAGGTGCTGAAAGCTGTTGCTAAAATGAGTAAAATGCTTAAATGTTGCTTCATTATTATTATTGTTATTAATTAATTTCACGCTCTTGTTACAGGATGATTGTGCATGGTAAGGTAATGAATCTCTAAATATTATTCTTTGATCGAACCTATAATAAGGTTATTCTATTCTTTATTTTGATTATGAAACATCACTGTTTATTCGATATATACCAGAAAGACAAAGAGTTTTATTTATTATTTATACTTGGTTTCCATTTGATTATAAAAATCTTTCACTACAAAAAATGCTTTCTTTTTCTTTCCGGTTTCACTGATTAAACCTTTACGGTTCCAGAAATTCTGATAAACCGGGTGTTGTCTTCTCGGCGATCTGAAATCAGCTAAAATCCATGGTGTTACACCACGTAAAGCGCTGATCTTGCTTAGCATGTTAAACTGATTTTTATAAAGTGCTTCCTGGTATTCTTCACTCCAGCGGGTATTTTCATCGGCATGAAAACCACCCAGGGCATCGCCTCCAAATTCACTGATTACCACCGGTTTTTTGTATTTAATATCGAAAGTATATTTCGCCAGCTCTGCCGGAGCACCGCCCCAATACCATCCAGCGTATTCGTTAAAACTTACTAAATCGATTACCTCACCCAATGGATCGTTTAAAACCATGGTGTTGCCCTCACGGTGAACTTCTAGCGCTGCGGCTACCAGACGGGAATCATCAAGTGTGCGTGCGGTTTCAGCCAGGTTGGTCATAAAACTTAAACGAGCATCACTTAAAGGGGTTTCGTTTCCAATCGACCAGATGATTACACTTGCCCGGTTCTTATCACGAACGATTAAATCTGTTAATTGCTGTTTGGAATTGGCATAGGTAGAAGGATTGGTCCAGCTGATGGTCCAGTATACTGGCACTTCAGCCCAAACCATCAGTCCCATTTCATCAGCTAGGCGAACCATTTCTTCATTATGAGGATAATGAGCTAAGCGAACATAATTGCAATTCAGATCTTTTGCCCATTGCAACATCATTCTCATATCACCTTCTGAACGGAGGCGACCTGCAAGAAGCGGATTTTCATCATGGATGGAAATCCCTCTTAAGAAAGTGTTTTTGCCATTTAAAAGAATGCTATCGCCTTTCACCTGGATGGTTCTGAATCCGATTTTATCATTAATATCTTCTTTATCACTTTTAATATTTACGCCATACAACTTCGGGTTCTCTGGCGACCAAAGCGATAAATTATTCCAGGTAAATTCGTCCTTAATTTTCCCCTCGGAGTCCGTTTTATATTTCTTTTCTAACTTTAATTCAGGGATAGACAGTGTGATGTCCTGCCCGGCTGTCGCATCAGCTAATTTTACTGTAAAACTAAGGAGGCTGTTATTTCCTTTAACGAGTTGCAGTTTGTAATCGCTGATGAAATGATCTGGAAACTCAGCAAGAAAAACATCACGGGTAATGCCACCGTAGTTCCACCAATCGGTATTTACGGTAGGAATTTCATCTGGCTTCCGGGTATTATCAACCTTTAAAATGAGCGTATTCTCACCAGGTTTTAAACTGCTTGTTACATCAAACTGAAATGGTGTAAAACCGCCTTTATGTACACCCAACTTTTTGCCATTCAAATAAACATTGGCTTCATAGTTCACGGCAGCAAAGTAAACGTAGTACTTCTTACCTTTTTCAGGCTTAACATCAAACTTTTTACGCAGCCAAACATTTCCTTCATAAAGAGATAACTGTTCTGATTGAGAATTCCAATCTCCAGGAACATTCATTTGAGGCGAAAGATCAAAATTATATTCAATTAGCTCGGTTTTATCTTTTTGTACCCGATCATCATAATACCCGCCTGTTCCATTTTTAGATTGATCGAAAGGCTCATGGCGATAATCATAATACCCGTTTTCATAAGGATCAACGATATAATTCCATTTCCCATTTAAGCTAAGAATTTTTCTGGCCTGGATATTTTGAAGTGCGGTAACCTGTGCATTACCAATAGAACTGATAAATGAAAAGCAAATGACGAACAGAATATATCTTGATCTAAGCATAACTGATATTTTTGATAGGTTTTAATTAACAGTTTCAAAACTAATAAATAATTCCGGAGAACTTAAAACATGTCAGCGATGTTGCTAAATCTATCTTTTAATCACAAATGCGTATAAAGTTACCCCCTGTAAAAATAAACGCGGCACAAGAGATCGAACTAAAAATTAACAGTAAGAATGATCCTTAACTAAAAAAAGACAGCTTATTTTCTAATTGATTACGGTGTTTTTCATGGTATAGAAAAGCGCCAACAATGAGCAATCCTGCTACGCCTTCAAAAGCTACAATAACTTGTGTGCCATATAAATGAGCAAGATAACCCATTAATAAACTCCCCACTGGCAATACACCCTGGTAAGCCATGATGTAATAACTCAATGTTCTGCCTCTCATTAAATCATCAGCATGGGTTTGAAGATAAGTATTGATGGATGATGTTTGTGCCATCAATCCCAACGCGGCTAAACCGGTACAAACAAGCGCAAGGATTAAAGTAGGCGCTATGGCTAAAGCAATCACAGCAATTGCAAGGAGTCCGCCAGATACAATAACGATCTTTTGTAAATTTTGCCCGGCTTTTCTTGTAGCCATATAGATTGCACCAAAGAAGGCCCCAAAACCAGCTGCGCTTTCAAACCATCCAAATGTTGTGGCATCTCCATTAAAGATATCTTTTGCAAAAACCGGAAGCAACGTCGTAAAAGGAATCACCAGTAAACTAGAGGCAGCCATCATTAAAATCATGGAAGATAAATCAGGTGAGGTTTTGAGATACTCGTAACCCTTTTTTAAATCAATCCATATATTTTCTTTGGATTTAACATGCGCGGTAAGTTTTAACTTCATCATCGCTAAACAAGCAATTACTGCTATAAAACTAACAAAGTTGAGGAGGAAACAGATGTCTTCTCCCAATGTGCTTAATATTACACCAGCCAGCGCCGGACCAATTAAACGGGCTGCATTGAACATAGAAGAGTTCAGCGCAATGGCATTTGGTAAATCTTCCTTGTCTTCGATCAGGTTAACCATTAAAGATTGACGAGCGGTTACATCAAAGGCATTTACTAACCCCTGTACCAATGATAAAGCAGCAATCCAAAACATATCATAAACCTTAAACCAGATCATTACAGCAAGTGCACCAGCTTGCAGCATTAAGATGATTTGGGTAATTACCAAAATCTTGTATTTATTATGCCTGTCAACGAAACTCCCTGCATATGGCGCTAAAATTAATGATGGAATTAAACTCAGAAAAGTAATTAATCCCAACAAAAATGCAGATCCTGTAAGGCGATAAACCAACCAGCTAATGGCTACCCTTTGCATCCAGGTGCCAATAAGCGAGATGGCTTGTCCTGTAAAAAATAGTCTATAATTATAATGTCTTAATGAACGAAAAATACTCATGATTAAAATAGTAAAGTAACTTTACAAAAGTATAAAATTATATGATAACAGTAAAGCTACTTTATCATTATTTTTATCATATTATGATCATAAATTTAAAGAGCACCTATATAAACAACTTTTATACCTAATAAATTAACATTATCTTTGTCAAGTTAATTTACCAGACGCATGTCAAAACAAACACAGGAAATTGCAGCAAAGCTGAGAAGTACGGTTACGCGCCTTACCCGGCAATTGAGAAAACAAAATGTAAGTTCTGAGTTTAGTAATGCAGAATTGTTAACCATGTCTTTACTGGAACAACATGGCAAATTATTATCTACAGAGCTTGCCGAAATGGAACGGGTTTCAAAGCAGGCCATTTCACAAATTATTAACCGCCTTTTTGATGCGCATTGCGTGGAAAGATTTCCAAGTGATGATGATAAACGTAAAATACATATTGGCTTAACAAAACTTGGTGAAAAGCACATCATAGCCAGTCGGAAAATAAAGGAAGAATGGCTGGTTAAAACGATGGAGAAAATATTTTCAGAAGAAGAAATCAACCTCATTCAGGCTTTTCTTCCACTATTAACCAGATTGGTAGAATACAATGGTACAAGAGTATAGTTTTACTTTCCCGTTATCTTAATTAGCCTTAACTTGCGAATCTAATGGCATTATACTTTACATCCATAAACTCAGGCAGCAACGGTAATTGTTACTATGTTGGCAACGAAAACGAAGCCATTCTGGTTGATGTAGGCCTGACTTGTAAAGAGGTAGAGAAGAGAATGCTGCGATTGGGCCTTTCCATCCAAAAAGTAAAAGCTGTTTTTATTTCCCATGAGCATAGCGACCATATTAAAGGCCTGGCTGTGTTTGCCAGGAAATATAAAATCCCGGTTTATATTAGTGCAGCGACACTCAAAAGTAGTAAGCTGGTGCTTGATGAGCAAAATACCTTCGGGTTAAGCCATATCCAAAATATTCAAATTGGGAAACTGCAAATTACTGCCTTCTCTAAATTCCATGATGCCGCTGATCCTTATTCTTTCACTGTAGAATGTAACGGAGTTCGGGTAGGTGTCTTCACAGATATAGGCTCAGTATGCGATCGATTAGTGAGTCAGTTTAAACGATGCCATGCCGCATTTTTAGAATCCAATTATTGTGCAAATATGCTGGCTAATGGACAATACCCCTATTTTTTAAAAAGAAGGATTACCAGTGGCCGTGGACACTTAAGTAATTCACAAGCTTTGGATTTATTTTTAAATCACCGCCCGGATTACATGTCACATCTTTTGCTGAGTCACTTATCCAAAGACAACAACGATCCATTCCTAGTTGAGCAAATGTTTAATGATGTTGCCGGAAATACCATGATAAAAGTGGCTTCGAGAGATTGCGAAACTGAAGTTTATTATGTGTCAGATCAAAATTCTAAATCATATCATTTCGACCCCAGCTTATACCAACCGGAGCAATTAAATTTATTTTAATTACTACCTTATCTTTAAGAATTCTCTTACTAAGCCTTAAAAAAATTAAACATTACGCCTCAAGATACTATTTGAATTGGTTATGGCTATTGGTTAAACCCCTATCCGCCTATCGGCACCTTTCCCCTGAAAGGGAAAGGGCGTAAAAAAAATGTATCGTCCTAAAAAAGTTTACATCTGCTGTTTTATACATCCAGAATTCCCCTCCAGAGGGGTGTCCGCAGGACGGGGTGGTTTTTTGTTTAATTCATAAAAAGGAAACCTTTCCCCTGAAAGGGAAAGGGCGAAAAAAAGGAAACTTCCCTATTGTAGAGCGGGTGGTTACAAACTGGTGTGTTAAATCAATTATTAGGTTATTACTTTCAAGCCTCAATTTTTCTATAACCTGAGCGTTCGATTAATCATATGCCTTGCAAAACTATTTAAATAGGTTATTTATAGTTCAACCACCCCGCCCTTTGGGTACCCTCCGATGCATCGGAGGGAATGACGATCGTTTAGCCAATTCATTTTATTCAGCCAACACCCGCTGTATTATTTACTCCAGATACTAATCTTGCTAAGAGATTTATTGATCATCACCCTCTCTCCTCTGGTTTCGACCTTTTTAAACGTTTTCGAAAACATTAAGAATAAAAAGAAATAAATGATAAGTGTATTTTATACAATATGCTCTACATAAAACAAATGTAAGTATACATATTATAATAATTAATAATACATATGAAACTAAATGAAAATATTGATATAAAATAATAATCATACAAAATAAATTGCTTTTTATATTCAACATACGAAGTTGACCATAAAAACAAACTTTTACTTAAAATTTGAATAATGCAATTAAATGCGCCTATAAACTTTAAATTAATATGTTTTTAACACTTTTTTAATTAAAAAATAACAGAAGTCGTCGATATTTTTAGTGTTTTAAAATTATGTTTGTATAATTATTTATATTAAATAGTATTATAAAGTTTGTATTTTGTTTTTTTATATTTAATTTTATATCACTACTTATTACCATATTCATTTTATCCATTCCGTATTTCATAGCAAAAAAATCAATTTTTGATTTATATATTAGACTTATTAATAATACACATAAATAGTATAGAAAAATAGCTGTTGAACGGCATCATCATAAACTAATAATCAATCTTTTATTACTTAGGTATCTGAAAAAAAGCCAGGGCTTAAGATGATAAGACTAAATGACCTCAAACCATGAACAGACACCTTCTTATAGGGGTAACTCCCTTCGAAATCCCAGATGCCAGGCTAGTATCCAGTTTAGCAAAAACCTCATGTTTTCCTGTTCTCAGCTTTGGGCATGATAAAGCCATGGCTGAGCAGGCCTTAGAAAGCTTGAAAGAACAATCCATTATGAATTATGGCATTTGCTATAATACGGATGAGTGGCAGGATACGGAGTTGCCAGCCCAGGTAAGTTTGATTATTGTACCCTTTGGCTTTGAGTTTAAAAAACAACCTCAGGCTCAGGTCATCTACCAAGTTTTTGATCTTGAATCTGCCCGGAAAGCCAAGGCTGCAGGTGCATATGGCATTATTATTAAAGGAAACGAGGGTGCAGGAAAAGTGGCTGCTGAATCATCTTTTGTGCTCTTTCAGCGGGTAATTAAAGAAGCCTTAGACCTTCCAATCTGGGTTCAGGGTGGCGTTGGTCTTCATACGTCAGCATCATTAATTGCTCAAGGTGCAGCAGGTGTAATTTTAGATAGTCAGCTGACGCTCTTTGCAGAATGTGCTGCTCCGGCAGAATTAAAATCTGTTTGTGGTAAACTCAGTGGAACAGAAACTAAAATTGTTGATCAGCACAGGGTATTGGTACGTCCTAATTCTCCAGCACTATCTGAAGATGATCAAAACTATTCAAAACTTAAAACATACTTTGGTGGCTATGATCTTAATATAAATTACCTGCCAATGGGCCAGGACATTAGTTTATCAATAGATCTGTTTGAAAAATATAAGAAGTTAGATAAACTTATATTTGGTTTGAGCGCTTCCATTTTCGGACACTTAAAACAAGCAAAATCTTTAAATACCATCAGCGCAAATAATGCGCTGGCTGAAGATTTAAACATCAAATATCCCATTGCCCAAGGCCCTATGACACGGGTAAGTGATGTACCACTTTTTGCCGATGCGGTTTCAGCGGCCGGGGCGTTATCATTTGTGGCATTATCCCTTTTAAAAGGTGATGCAGCAAAAAACCTCATCGATCAAACCAAAGCATTGGCTGGCACAAAAACCTGGGGTGTGGGTATATTAGGTTTTGCTCCTCAGGAGCTTCGCGATGAACAACAGGAATACATTTTAGCTGCCAAGCCATCTGTATTATTGATTGCTGGTGGAAGGCCATCACAAGCCAAACCCTTTGAAAAGGCTGGCATTAAAACATTCTTACACGTACCGTCTGCCGCCTTACTAGATATGTATCTGAAGGAAGGTGCGAAAAGATTTGTATTTGAAGGTCGTGAATGTGGTGGCCATGTTGGGCCTTTATCCAGCATGGTTTTGTGGGAAAAACAGATAGAACGCCTTTTAAAAGTAGACAAACCTGAAGAGATCAGTATCTTTTTTGCTGGTGGTATTCACGATGCTTTTTCAGCGGCATTTATTTCTATAACGGCTGCCCCCCTTGCCGCAAAAGGAATGAAAATTGGCGTGCTGATGGGTACGGCTTATTTATATACAAAAGAAGCGGTGAGCACGGGTGCTATTCTAAATAAGTTTCAACAGGAAGCCATGCAGGCACAAGAAACGATATTACTGGAAACAGCTCCTGGTCATGAAACCAGGTGTTTAAAATCTTCTTTTGCCAGCCATTTTAACCAAGAGAAATCCAAATTGCAGGCACAGGGTATAGATAAAAAACTGATCTGGGAAAAATTAGAAAGTCTGAATGTTGGCAGATTGAGAATTGCCGCCAAAGGAATTGAAAGACAGGGTGATCAGCTGATTGAAATTAACGAAAAAGAACAAACCGAACTGGGTATGTATATGATTGGCCAGATTGCGCCTATGCACCAGGAAGTTATTTCTTTGGTGGATTTGCATGAGGCTGTGGCAACAGGAAATTATGAATATATTGATCAGGCCATCTTACCTGCGCCACCAAAAAGTGAGGCAAAATCTTTAGATGTAGCTATTGTGGGCATGGCCTGTATTTTTCCTGGTGCTAAAAATCTGGATGAATACTGGAAAAATATTATCCTGGGAAAAGATTCTGTAACTGAAGTACCAGATGAAAGATGGAATAAAGACGTTTATTATGATCCGGAATCAACTGCTGGTGACATGTCGCATTCTAAATGGGGTGGCTTCATTCCAAGAATAGACTTTGATCCGCTTGAATTTGGTATTCCGCCACAATCTCTTGCCGCTATTGAGCCCACCCAGCTGCTCACTTTGATGGTTGCTAAACAAGCCATGCAACATGCTGGTTATGGTGATGAAGGTGTTGATAAAGAAAACGTATCCGTAATCATCGGTGCTGAAGGCGGAAATGATTTGGCCAATAGTTATAGTTTCAGGTGTTTTTATAAACAGGTATTTGGTGAAATGCCAGCGGAAGTTGATGCTGCATTGCCTAAGATGACTGAAGATTCTTTTCCAGGGATTCTGGCTAATGTAATATCTGGCAGAATCACCAACAGATTGAATTTAGGCGGTCGGAATTTTACGGTCGACGCTGCTTGCGCATCTTCCCTTGCAGCTATTGACCTGGCTTGCCAGGAGCTTTTTCTTGAAAAATCTGATATGGTGCTGGCTGGCGGGGCCGATCTTCATAATGGCATTAACGATTACCTGATGTTCTCCAGCACCCATGCCCTATCCAAAAAAGGAAGGTGTGCAACCTTTGATGCGGAAGCAGATGGAATAGCGCTGGGCGAAGGCATTGCGATGGTGGTTTTGAAAAGACACGAAGATGCCTTGAGAGATGGCGACACGATTTATTCAGTGATTAAAGGTGTGGGTGGATCCAGCGATGGAAAGAGCCTTGGCTTAACTGCTCCTCGTAAAAACGGACAAATTAATGCTTTAGAAAGGGCTTACAGTCAGGCGGGTATTATGCCATCCAGCGTAGGTTTAATTGAGGCGCATGGAACAGGTACCGTTGTGGGCGACAAAACAGAAATCAGCGCTTTAACAGATATGCTGAATGAAACTGGTGCAACTGTCGGACAAACTTATCTGGGGTCAGTTAAAACGCAGATCGGACATACGAAATGTGCTGCAGGTATTGCAGGTTTAATTAAGGCTTCGCTTGCCGTTTACCATGGAATTAAACCCCCAACGATTAATTTAAAAACGCCAAACAGTTTTTATAATGCCAAAACAAGTCCTTTCGCCTTCCATACTGAGGCTGGTTTGTGGATGGACGAAAAACGCTATGCTGGCGTGAGTGCCTTTGGTTTTGGTGGAACTAATTTTCATGCTGTGCTAGAAAATGGTAAAAATATTGAAAACCAATATCCAGTTCTTAAATCATGGCCATCAGAACTGTTTGTATTTAGAGGCGATACCTACGAGGAAGCTAAAATAACACTCACTGATGTTAAAAACCTTTTGGAAGTTAATGGTCAGATTGCACTGAAAGACATTGCCTTCAGTTTGGCTACTGGTACACAACAGCCAATACAGATGAGTATTGTAGCCAACAATGCTGAAGATTTAGTCATGAAAATTGACTTGGTTTTATCTGGCATTCAAAGTAAAGACACTTATAAAACCAATGTTAAAGAAGGCAAGGTGGCCTTTCTTTTTCCAGGCCAGGGCAGCCAACGGATTAACATGGCAAGAGATCTTTTTGTGGTCTTCCCGGAAATGAGAAAATTATTAAAAGACTATCCGGCATATGAAAAGATACTTTTCCCTCATGCGGTATTTGATGCAGAGTCAGCTACACAACAGAAAGAAAGCATAAAAGATACCCGAATGGCGCAGCCGCTGCTTGGCATAGTCGATTTGGCTATAGCAAAACTGCTTCAATCTCTAGGCATTCAGCCAGATATGGTTGCAGGGCATAGCTATGGCGAGTTACCAGCACTTTGCTTCGCTGGTGCTTTTGAAGATGATCAACTGGTTAAACTGAGTGCTGAAAGGGCACAATCAATTTTAGATGCAGTTACAGATGGAGATCCCGGAAGTATGCTGGCCGTTAGCGCAAAACGTGAAGACCTGAGTGATTTATTATCAGGCATAGAAAATGTTTACCCGGTAAACTTCAATGCACCAACACAGTGTGTTATAGCGGGTTCTACAACAGGCATTCAAAATTTAGCCGCTAAATTAAAGGAAGCAAAAGTTTCTTTCCGGCAGTTAGAAGTGGCTTGTGCTTTTCACAGTCCAATCGTAGCCAGGTCTAAAGATCTTTATCGAGTGGTATTGTCAAAAGTTCCATTCCGGAATATAGAAATTCCAGTATGGTCAAATACGACTGCAAAAACATATCCTACAACTGCTTCAGCGATTAAGGATCGTTTAACAGAACATTTGGTTCAGCCCGTACTTTTTGTCGATCAGCTGAATAACATGTACGATGCCGGCGCAAGAATTTTTATCGAAGTGGGTCCCGGCAAAGTATTAAGCGGGCTGACTAAATCTTGTATAGGCAAAGATGAAACTATTTTTCATACCGAAGATCAGGGCCAAAACAAGTTGAGTAACCTTCTTGGAACTTTAGCCAGCTATATTTCAACCGGAAGAACCATCAATCTTGAAAAATTATTTGAGGGAAGGTCTGCACAATTTATTCAAATTAACGAGCCAACGCTTTACAAAAAAAGTCCCGCCATCTGGTATGTAAATGGTCAACATGCCATCCCATCAACCGGCAAACTTCCAGAAAACGGAGCCGCTCCAATCACCAAACCGATTATCCTTATGAAAGAAACACCAAATCAGTATAGCAGCCAACAGGTTCAGTCATCCGCAAAAGATATGATGATGCAAGAATACCTGAATAGCATGAAAACGCTCATTCAGGCACAACGAGATGTGATGCTGTCTTTTTTAGGGCAGAATCCATCGATTCATATGCCAGTTTATCATCACACACCACAGGCCAATTACCAGACACCGCAACCTATTAAAATTGAAAATCAATTGGTTGGGCAGGTAGAAATTTCGCCAGTGATGGAAGTAAAATCTGCGGTATTGGTACAAAAGGACATTAAACAAGTTTTATTGCAGATTGTAAGTGATAAAACGGGTTATCCGCAAGAAATGCTGGGAATGGAAATGGATCTGGAAGCAGATTTAAGCATCGACTCCATTAAACGGGTAGAAATTATTGGTGCACTACGTACTGAATTGGGTGGTTTTTCTGAGCTTAATCTTCCAGAGGATAAAATTATGGAACAGCTGGCAGGCTTAAAAACCCTGAGCAGCTTAGTGAGCTGGATTACAGAAAACACCCAGCAGCAGGCGCCTGAAATTCAGGTGGTGATTTCAACGAAAATCGCAGAGCCTCAAAAGCTGTCTATCGATCAGTTAAAATCCGCTATTCTGGATGTGGTCAGTGAAAAAACAGGCTATCCTAAAGAAATGCTGGGAATGGATTTAGACCTGGAAGCGGATTTAAGTATTGATTCTATTAAGCGCATGGAAATTATCGCTTCGCTTAAAGAAAAAGTAGGTTTTGGTTCACAAAATGATCAAACGGATGATTTAATGGAAAAACTAGCGGCAATTAAAACATTAAACAGTCTGGTTAACTGGATTGCGGATATAGAAACTGAAACCACTGAAATACTGATCGAAGCGAAAAAAATTATTGAGGAGAGTATTGATGACCTCACTGTTAAAGAAAAGCTTTCACGATTACGTTTTGAGCTTACACCTGCTGCGTTAACCATCACAGAGGCTGCTATTTTAAAAGGGCAACGGTTTGCACTCACTAATGATGGCGGCGGACAGGCGCTTAAAATTAAAGCGATGCTGGAAAAACACGGGGCCATTGCTGATATTGTGAATATTGATGATTCACTGGAAAGCTATCAAGGCTTAATTATCTTGAATATGTTCGATGCTCAGAAAAAAGCAAGTATTCTGGATCACTTTTCTACCATCAAAAAACTAAACTTCGATACCGTAAAATGGGTTTATCTGATTGCTGATACAAAAAGATATTTCAATGCAGAATCAGACATATCATTCTTAAGAAATTATCAAGGCTACTCGGGTTTCTTTAAAAGCCTGGATCGCGAATACGAGCACACCAAATGCCGTTTTATTAGCCTGGAAACTAAAATGTCGGCAGATGAAATTGCCAATGTTACCTTAAATGAAATTTTAAATCCGGATAAACCATCTGAAGTGATTTATAATGATCATAAAAGACACATTATGGAACTTGTTCCTACACAACTCAGTATAGAAACTGATGAGGCTCATATTAAACTGGACAAGGACGCGGTAGTGATGGTTTTAGGTGGTGCACAAGGCATTACAGCAGAGCTTATGATTCACTTTGCAAAAGATTATCCATGCCATTACATTTTGGTTGGAAGGTCTGCTAATCCGCAGTTAAGCCTTCAGGAAGCGACTGCAAAATTGGAAACGAAAGATGAAATCAGAAACTATATTATTCAGCAAGCGCAGTTATCAAAACCTGCGGAAATTGAAAAGGAAACCAATCGGATTTATAAAAATAATCAGATTCTCCGTTGCATTGCTACACTTGAAGAAGGTGGCTCAACCGTGGTTTATGAATCGTTGGATCTTCGGGATGAAGATGGCTTGAACAGATTAATTAAGCAGGTGTACCAGGAATATGGAAGAATTGATGGCGTGGTACACGGAGCTGGTTTGCTGGAAGATAAATTGTTCAGCAGCAAAACTTCAGAATCTTTTGGAAGAGTTTTCGACACCAAGGTAACACCGCTACGGGTACTTGCCGAGCAACTTAGGCCTGAGACACAGTTTGTTATTCTTTTCTCCAGCATTGCGTCTGTTTATGGAAACCGCGGACAAACAGATTATGCGGCTGCTAACAGCGTAATGGATAAATATGCCTGGGCCTTAAAACAAAAAATTAAGGGAAAGGTAATGGCCATTAACTGGGGTCCATGGAAAGGTGCCGGAATGGTTTCTCCGACACTGGAAAAAGAATACCAACGCCGTGGTATTGCTATGATTCCCTTACAGGATGGAATGGAAACATTCTTAAACGAACTGAAATATGGCAAAGAGAGTCAGGTCTTAATTATGGCTGGCAATACCTGGACTTAAATTTAACGTACAACCATGATGAAAAAAAGCGATGTGGCCATTATTGGAATGTCTTGTACGTTTCCCGGGGCTAAGAACGTGCAAACGTTTTGGGAAAACATCCTGAATGGCATTGATTCGACTCAAACCGTTCCTGCCGATCGCATTGATCCGGTACATTTTGATCAATCGGCGACTAGCGTAGATCGTTTTTATTGCAACAAAGGCGGTTTTATTCCTGAATATCACTTCGATCCTCAACGCTTTGGGATTCTACCGTTAGCCGTTGAAGGTACGGAACCAGATCATTTAATTACGCTTGACCTGGTGCATACCGCCATGGAAGACGCTGGTATTTTTGAAAAAAAATATAGCCTGGATAAAACCGGAATCATCATAGGCAAAGGCAATTACACCGGCCCGGGGGCAACCAGAGCCATTGAAGTTGTAAGAACAGGAGAACAGATTTCGAGTATACTCAAAGACCTTCTTCCACATTTATCTGATGCAGACCTGGAAAAAGTGAAGCATGAATTTCAGTTTAAAAAGGGACGTTTCAGTGCAGATACTGCCATGGGATTAATCCCTAACCTGGTGGCCTCACTGGTGGCCAACCGTTTTAATTTAGGTGGCCTGGCCTTTACATTGGATGCGGCTTGCGCCAGTTCACTTTTAGCGGTTGACCATGCCGTGCAGGAACTGAACAGCGGACGTTGTAATATGGTGATTGCAGGTGGTGTTCATTTGGGGCAGAATGCTGCTTTCTGGAGTATCTTTTCGCAATTAGGTGCTTTATCAAAACAAGAAAAAATTAAGCCATTTGATCAGCATGCCGATGGATTGATTATTGGTGAAGGCTGCGGTTTTGTAGTGCTTAAAAAACTGGATGATGCCCTTCAGGATCAGGATAAAATCTATGCGGTAATTAAAGGAATTGGCGTAAGTAGCGATGGAAGCGGAACAAGTGTGATGAGCCCATCGGTTAAAGGTCAGCTTAAAGCCGTTGCACAAGCCTGGGAAAATTCGACACTTGATCCTCAAAACATCGGGTATCTGGAGGCGCACGGAACGGGTACACCGCTTGGTGATAAAACGGAAATTGAAACCTTAAAACAGTTTTTTGGTGAAGATGAAGCTTTACCAAAGGCAGGAATTGGTTCAGTAAAATCGAACATTGGCCATGCCATGCCTGCAGCTGGAATCGCCGGATTAATCAAAACCACTTTAGCTTTATATCACGGAGTGATCCCTCCTACTTTGCACTGTGACGAACCGTTGGCTCAACTTCAGGAAACTAGATTCTCTGCGGTTCAAAAAACAATTAACTGGGCTAATTCGGGTTTGCCAAAGCTGGCTGCGGTAAATGCATTTGGTTTTGGAGGCATTAATGCACATGTGGTTTTGGCTGGTTTTGATCAACCTAAAAAAGACGAAGTGATTGTAATGGCCCGCCAAACGCAACAGGAATTAATTGATGCCCTTGAGGTTGGAGATTATAGTACAGGCGCTGGTAATTTCCGTATTGCCATCTTTAATCCAACAACTGAGAGAATAAATAAAGCGATTAAAATTGTAGCCAAGAATATGCCCTGGAAAAACAAACAGGATATTTGGTACAGCAACAATCCTTTGCTTGAAAAAGGTGGTAAAATTGCTTTTGTTTTCCCAGGCCTTGATGGTTTATCAGGTGGAGAAGTAGATAGTGTGACCCAATATTTCAACATCCAAACTGACAAACAGGAAACGAAAGAAGGACTGCTGAGTGATGCGCTTCAAACTTTAAACAAAAGCAGTGTTTTAGACCAGGCGCTAAAAAGTTTAGGCATCAGGTCAGATATGAATGCGGGTCACAGTTTAGGCGAATGGCTTGCGGCAAGATCTTCAGCGCTGGCGGAAGAAAGTTCGGTGATGAATTTACTGAAAGTGCTAACCCCTGAAACATTCGAATTAAAAGATTCACGCTTTATTGCCATAGGTTGTGGCGTAGAAACCCTGGAGCCTGTAATTGAAAGCATTCCAGACTTATACATTTCAAATGATAACTGCCCGCAACAGGCTATTCTTTGCGGCAGCAAAAATGCTTTAGAAGAACTGGTTCCTATTTTAAAGGCGAAGCAGATTTTTCACCAGATTTTACCTTTCCAATCAGGGTTTCACTCCCCTTTTGTTGCCGATAAATTAGAAGTCATTTTGGCAGGTATGAAAGATATGACCTTCAGAAAAACCACTACTCCATTGTGGTCGGCCACAACTTTGGAAACTTATCCTGAAGGTTTTGATGCCATCAGGCAGTTAAGTGCGGAGCATTTAATTAAACCGGTTCGTTTCCGGGAACTAACCGAGAAGCTTTATCAGGAAGGTGCAAGAGTATTTATTCAGGTTGGTTCGGGTGGTTTAACAGGTTTTATTGATGATACTTTAAAAGGAAAAGAAATTAGCACCATTAGTGCAAATGTTCCGATCCGGTCTGGCATTACCCAGTTACAGAGAGTGGTAGCTGCCTTGTTTGTTGAAGGAAAAGAAGTTGGGCTGGATTTTCTCGGTCAGACAAAATCTAGTCCGGTTAAACAAAGTAAAGTAATTAAGCTGGTATTGGGATCACCCTTTATTCATCATCTTCAAACTTTAAAAAACCTTGCTGTTCAAAATCAGCCGAAGGCAAAACCTGTACTTGCCGATTCGTTGCACCCTGTTTTAAATGCATTTAATGAGAATGTTTTAGAGATGATCAGCATGCAGGAAGAAATGATCGGGCATTTTGAAAAAGCAAACTTCAACGATCAAAGCCAGCCAATTTTCGAATACCAGCATCCTGTAAAAACCATTCGTAAATCTTTCAGCCAAAAGCTGGATGTCAGTTTAGATCATCAACCCTATTTAATTGATCACTCTCTTTTAAGACAGCCAAAAGGATGGCCCACTGTAGAAGACATGGATCCGGTAATCCCCATGACAATGATCTTTGAGCTTTTTGCAGAAATAGCCCAGGCACAATCTCCGGAAGAAAAGGTTCAGAAAATCAGGAACATGCGTGTTTTTCAATGGATGAACGTAGTTAAACCTTTTCAGGAAACCGTTACCGGAGAATGGAAAGATGGTGAAACCGTTTACCTTAACTTAGAACGCTTTGCCAATGCTGAAGTAAAACTTTCGCCATTTTTAAACACAGCACCTGATCGTAATTTTGATATCGGTGAAAAGCTAAATGTAGACCGGACAACGGAACAAATTTATGATGCTCATATGTTTCATGGTCCTGCTTACCAGGGCATTAAGAAAATTATGGCAGTTGGCCAGAACGGAATCACCGGAATTATCGAAGCAGCCGATGGTAAAGGTTCACTATTGGATAATGCCGGACAACTTTTTGGCTTGTGGTTACAACTTACCCTCGAAAAAGACCGCATTGCCTTTCCGGTGAAAATACAGGAAATAGAGTTTTTTGGCGAGATGGCCGAACAAGATGGCACATTTGAATGCACTTGTGTACTAACCGAATTAAATGATGAATTTGCTACAGCAGATATTGTGATGAAAAAGGCTGGTAAAATATGGCTCATCATTTCGGGCTGGCAAAACAGGCGCCTGGAAATAGACGAACCGCTTTGGAATGTTTCCATGTCACCACTTCGCAACCGCTTATCTGAAGAAATTGCACCAGGGGTTTTCCTTTTTGGAAATGCCTATTCGAGAGTGGTATCATGGGATTTTATCCTGAAAAGATATTTCAATCAGACAGAAAAAAAGCACCATAACAGCCTTTTGCCCAATAAAAGAAAAACATGGATGATTAGCCGGGTAGCTGCAAAGGATGCAGTCAGGAATCTGCTGAATACCCAAAAACAACAGCCTTGCTACCCCATTACCTTCGAAATCTATTCTGATGAATTTCGCAAACCCTATGTAAAAGGTGGTTTAACTGAAGGAATACAAATTTCAATTGCCCATAAGGGAACTGATGCCGTTGGCATTGCCCGGTTTGATCAGGCCGTTGGAATAGATATTGAAACCATTGAAGAGAGAAGTCCTGCCTTTTTTGACCTGGTTTTTAATGACCACGAACTCGAACTTTTAGCACAAAAAGACAAAACCGAATGGGCAACCCGCTTCTGGGTAGCAAAAGAAGCTTATGGCAAATTTTTAGGCAAAGGCTTACAGGGAAACCCCAAGGCTTATACTGTAGAAAAAATTAATGGCGATGAACTTATCATTAATCACATCTCTATCAAAACAATCAAACACAAAAATTATATCATCGGATGGACACTATAACGACTAAATTAAGCAGAGAAGAGATTTTTAATCTCATGAAAAAATTTATCACTGAAGTAATCGGAGAAGAATTTGTGGAGGAAATGGACATCACGCCAGAAAGTTCCTTTACCAAAGATTTAGAAATGGACAGCATTGAAATTGTGTCCTTTTCAGAAAAAATCAAAGCACATTTTGGCGATCAGATTGATTTTACCGGCTGGCTTTCATCTATGGATTTAGACCAGTTGATTAATCTGAACTTAGGTATGATCATCTCTTACATCGAAGAATGCCAATCTTAAATATCAATCATCAATCGGTACATATTCAGGAGCTGAATCAAAACGCACCTGAAACCATTGTATTGGTACATGGCATGTTCAGTAATTTATCGGTGTACTATTTCAACATTGCCCCTATTCTGGCTACCCGGTTTCATGTGGTGCTTTATGATTTGAAAAGTCATGGGATGAGTGAAAAAACGCTGACAGGTTATGATTTGGATAGCATGACTGATGATTTGTTTGCTTTGATAAATGCATTAAAATTAACACAGGTTTATTTGGGAGGATACAGCTTTGGTGGTTTAATCGCCTTAAAAATGGCCCTTCGTTTTCCAAGTCTGATCAGAAAACTGGCAATAATCGAAGCTCCTGATCCTAGCGATGAAAAAGCCAGGGGAATTATTGAAGAATACAGCCGTGAGTTTTTGGAACATTACGTAGAAAATTTTACCGATACCACTAAGGTTAAAATGGGTAAAAGACAAATGGAAAAAAACCACCGCATGTATGAATACCTCTTCCATCAAACCTCTATTAAAGATGATATGATCTTGGAAAAAGATTTTTTTGAGGATGGTGCCATTAATCAACTTGATCAGGATGTGCTATTGCTTTACGGTTTGACATCAAATTGCCTTGATGCTGGTAAAAACTTAAACCAAAAAATTAAAAATTCATCAATTCAACTGTTTGATGGAGACCATAACATTCCAATACAGGAGCCACAACTCATTGGAGAGGCGCTATTAAATTTCTTTCAACGAAAATAAAAAAGCATTGACGTATATGGCAAAATTTGTATTCATTGTACCTCCATTAACCGGTCATATTAACCCTACCCTAAGCCTGGGCACTGTTTTGTTGGAACGCGGACACCGGGTTGGCTGGATTACTTTAGATCAATCTCTGGGAGATAAACTTCCTTTGGGTGGCGAACTTTTGCTTATCCAATACCATGAAGATGATCAGCAAAAAAGAGAAGCCGAAAAATACCTGGATATGATCACTCAAAAAGTAGTTTACGGAATTGATAGTGTTAAGTTTTTATATGAAGAAGTGTTGATTCCGCTTAACCGGCACAGTTATGATGGAATAGTTAGGTGGCTGGATATTTTCAAGCCTGATATGGTTATTACAGATCATCAAATGTTTGCAGGGGCAATGGCGGCCACCAATAGAAATCTACCTTATGCCACCTCCGTTACTGCACCAGCAGCCATAAAGGTAATGGATGAATTGCCAAAGGTTCATGAGTGGGAAGTTAATCAGATTATGGCTTTACAACGGGAGTTTGGCATTCATGAATTGAAAGATCTAACCACTTCAGAACTCCTGACGCTAATTTTTACCTCCCGTGATTTTTTCGGAGAAATGGAATTGCCAGAGCATTTCAAATTTGTAGGTCCGGTTTTTAACCACCGTAAAGTAGCAATACCCTTTAATTGGGAAGCCTTTCACAGCATTAGCCAACCCAAAATTCTGGTCAGTATTGGTACAACCTTCGATCATGAGCATAAAAAAAGCTTTTTTAGTAAAGTTGTTGAAGCCTTTGCATCACAGCCTATTCATGTAGTGGTTGTTTCAGATCCTAATTTATTTGAGGAATGGCCAGAAAATTTTACAATTCAGAAGCAGGTTCCTCAGGTTGAATTACTACCTCATTTAGATGCAGTGGTTTGCCATGCAGGCCATAATACCGTTTGCGAAAGTTTAATGCACGGTTTGCCTTTAGTGGTTATTCCAATTGCATACGATCAAAGTCATGTTGCGGGCCGGGTAGTGAGAGTGGGTGCAGGTGAACGTTTGAACTTCAATCGCTTTAAAGCAAAACACCTTTTAGAAACGGTAAATGGCGTGCTCGAAAATCCATCATACAAAAACGCCGCCATACAAATTAAACAATCCTTCATTCATGCTGGTGGAAACGAAACTGCAGCCGATTTATTGGAAAATGCACTTCTTGAAGCCAATAAAACACTGATCACTTAATTTAAATGCATATGTCGAAATTTCTATTTGTTGTTCCTCCCTTTTTTGGCCACATTAGTCCAACGCTCAGCATTGGGGCCAGCTTATTAGCTCGTGGACATGAAGTAAAATGGTTTGGAATCACTTCGTTGGCCAAGGTTCATCTCCCGGAAGGTGGTGAATTTATTTATCCGGAAGAAGATTTACTGCCACATGCTCAAGAAATCGATTTGATTTTAAAACGTCAGGATGATGGACCATCATGTTCTGGTCCGGAGGTGATGAAACTTGCTTTAGAGGAAACTTACGTTCCCTTTGCCCGCATCATGATGAAGCCACTGAATAAGTTCGTGGATCATTGGAAACCTGATGTGATTGTAAACGACTGCATTACTTTTTCAGGGGCGTTATGTGCTCATTTAATGGGCATTCCATCAGTGACCACTACACCAGTACCACCAGATGTGATGGGCGATACGGCGAACAGCGCACCCAAAATATTTGAGTGGCAACAAAATTTAATTTTAGGCCTGCAGAAAGAAGTGGGGATTTACAGTGACCAAATCCATATCCACTCGCACCAGCTAAACCTGGTTTTTACCTCACAAACTTTTGCTGGGTTCAATGAAAAACCGGCACATATGCATTTCGTGGGTCCGGTTAAAGGGCGTCCGAACCTGGCGGCATTTGATTGGGATAGATTGGCTAAAGCCACTACTCCCAAAGTATTTGTTTCCTTAGGCACTTTATTAGTAGATATTCGTGCAGCATTTTTTCAAAAACTCATCGATGCTTTTGCAGGTGAACCGATAACCATTGTTGCGGCAACCAATCCTGATATTTTTGAAGAATGGCCTGATAACTTTATTGTAAATGGCTTTGTTCCCCAATCCGAACTGATGCCTCATATGGATGCTGTTATCTGTCATGGTGGTTTCAATACCGTAAATGACACCTTTACCAATGGCTTACCCATGTTGATTACACCAATTGCTTATGATCATTTTCATACTGCAAAACTGATTGAGCAGGCAGGTTGTGGAGTAAGTATCAGGTATAAACGACTCCGGATAGCGGATTTAAGAAATACCGTTTTCGAACTATTGGAAAATCCTAAATACCGTTTGGCCGCTCAAAAAATCAGGGAAACTTTTATTGCAGCAGGAGGAAACGATAAAGCTGTTGAGTTACTGGAAGATTTTGCTAAAAATAACCGCGTTTTAGAACCTGCCTGATGAATCAAATCAAACGAAAATTACTCTTTGGCGAAAGAATGCTTTATGGTGATGGAACAAGTCCGTTTAATCTGGTTGTTCCATTTAAAATTAAGGGCGAAATTTCTGAAAAAATTCTGGAGTCGGCGCTTTTAAATATTCAGCAAAAGCATCCTTGGCTGGCGGCAACTATCCAAATAGATGAGCATAAAAAGCCTTGGTTTACAACACATTTAGCAGCATCACTAAAAGTTCCGGTTCGCATGGTCGAACGCCATCATGATACAGATTGGAAGGAAGAATCTGAACGGGAATGGCATATGCCATTTGATGCAACCATGTCACCACTTTTCAGGGTTACCTGGATCAAAGGCTTAGTTTATTCAGAATTTTTGCTGGTTTTTCACCACTGCCTTTGTGATGGAACTGCTGGCCTGTCCATCTTAAAAGAACTTCTCTTATTACTTGATCATCCTGATGCAAATATTGGAACCGAAATTCCCATTCAGGACCTTAAAGATATTGTTCCTGCAAAGGTGCTAAGCAATTATCGTAAACGAACCAAAAATGCATTAATCGGTAAAATGGCAACCCTAGCCCTATGGATAATGCCTGTTAAAAAGGTTGTGATAGACCGGAAACGCGACTTTTTAATTCACTGGAAGCTAAATGAGGAACTTACCAGCCGAATATTAATCTTTTGTAAAGCCAATAAATTTACCGTAAACACTTTGCTCAGTGCCATTGTGTTAAAGGCATTCCATGAGGTTAGAGTAAAAAAATCTTTTAATAAAATATCTCTTCCGGTTGATATCAGAAATTTAAATCCACTAATTAAAAAGGACCATGTTTTTGCCTTTGGGCTGATGATTGTGCTATCTGCAGAAACAAATGATCATTTTATTGATGGTGTTAAACAACTACAGAAAAAGGTTGATCAGAAATTAGCAAAACTCGATCCCTATGCTTTAATGATGATGATGGAAGCCTGCCACCCTTCCTTAAATAATTTTAGTAACCTTTTAAAATACGGCAAAACCAGTAACGATTGCATGTTTTCGAACCTTGGAAAACTGGATTTCATTTATGAATACGATAATTTTGAGCTCGTAACTATTTACAGTCCCTCGGTAATCGGACCATTAGGAAACACCACCACCATACTCACCTCCACCTTTAGAAACGAAATGGATTTTTCCTTCGTCGCCAGCGAAGGCTATCTCCCCTTTAAAGATGCACAGTTAATTCAGGAAAAGGTAATTGCTCTTTTAGAAGAATGTGTGAAAATATAGCGATGACGATATGAAAAGAAGATTAATTTTAGGCGAAAGAATCATGTATGTTGATCCAATAACGCCATTAAACTGTGTTTTTACTGCAAAAATACTAGGTGAATTGGAAGAAAATAATATTCAGCAGGCACTAGATAAAATTCAAAGCAAACATCCTTTGTTGCGGACGACTATTGAGATGATCAATAAAATCCCTCATTTTGTACCTAACGATAATATTGATCAAATCCCGATACGTAAAGTGGCATTTATCAGCGACAGTGACTGGTTAGCAGAGTCAAAAACAGAATGGTATAAGCTCTTCAATCAAAACAATAAGCCTTTGGCTCGACTGGTATGGATAAAGGGTAACCTGGAATCTAATTTAATGTTGATTCTACCTCATTGCATTTGCGATGGAACCACCATAGCCAACCTGATGCAGGAACTGTTAACCTTAATTGATCATCCAGATCAGGAACTTCAACCCTATCAATCATTTTCATCCGTTAGTGAATTATTACCTCAAAAGGATTTAAAGCAAAATCTTATAAAGGGTAAAACATTTGCTGCTTTAGGAAGATTATTTTTCCTTTTCAAACCTACATCAGAAAAAAGATATAATCCGAATAATTATGCCATTAACTGGAAATTAAGCAAGGAGGAAACAAAGGCTTTTCTGAACAAATGTAAAACAGAAAATACAAGTGTTCACGCAGCGATATGTGCCATCTTTATTGAAGCATTTAAAAAGCTAAAACAAGATAAGGCTCATGGAAAAATAATTTGCCCTGTAGATATCAGGCGATTTATACCGGGTATAAAGGCTGATACTATGTTTGCTTTTGCACCAATTGCTGAACTTAAAATACCTGCTGGTGATACGAATATCTGGCAGAATGCCAGAATACTAAAGGCTAATCTGGAGAATAAAATTAATAAAATGGATATCGGTCAACTTTTAAAAATGAGTGAGTTTTTCCATTCCATCGCCAGTAAAATGATTGGTTTCTTACGTTCTACAAATGGCGCTCATGATATTACGCTGAGCAATATGGGCCTTCTGAATATCAGGCAGCATTATAAAAACTTTAGTGTAGAAACCATTTATAGTCCTACGGTAGCCTTCCCATGGAAAAATGCCAATACATTGGTGCTAAGTACCTTTAACAATCAACTGGATTTCTCTTTCATGTCTGAAGAGACTTTTTTAAGGGAAATTGACGCAAGATTAATTAAAGCTAGCGTAATCTCATTAATGACCAGCGATATTAATGAATATGCAAGCATCTGATGTGATGAGAATAAAAATGATTAGATGGCAAAAATTTGTACGCAGGAATTTATTGTTATACTTTGTTCCTAATGTATTACTAAATACTGTCATCCCCTATTTTGTACTGAGTGCGCAACCCTCTGTTTACTTATTTAGCGGTGAGCAAAACCTGGCCCGGTTCCTATTGCCTATGTCGTTATTACTACCATTTCTCATCACTATAGATGTTTTGAAAAAAGTAAGGGCATTACAAAATGATGATGCGATCCATTTTGTAATGAATAAAGAATTCGAAGAAAACCGTAAAATGTTCAAATTAGCTGGCCTGCATAGTTTTTATACCATTTTTGTCGTATCGATTACCTTATTAATTATTCATTTAAGCTTTCCTGATCATTTTGATTTTGGTGTAACGGCCTCTGTGGCATCATCCGGTATTTTAGCTGGTTTTTGCTCCATTGCTTTTTTCTTTTTATCCATTAGGAAAATAAGAATGATTAAAGATAGAGATAGTTTAAATACGAACTAAGCCTGATAAATTTTATTCATCTGTTATCAACACGCTTAGTTATTTCTATAATCATAAGATAGTTTGTTTGGTTAATTTGGGGCTTGAGGATTTGAGCCCCTTAACTCTTACAGGCGATTTCAACCCATACATTTATTTTACAAAAACATTTGAAACTGTAAAATTTAAACTACTTTTACGCTGAATCTCCCCCTATTCGTTTTTCTAAACTTCTAATTTAAATTATATGGAAACGAGTAAATTCTCAAAATTTAGTGCTGAATTTTTAGGCACAATGGTATTGGTTTTAATGGGTTGCGGCAGCGCCGTAATTGCGGGGGCAGATGGCACAACTGGTGTCGGTTTGCTGGGTATTTCTTTTGCTTTTGGCCTCTCGGTTGTGGCGATGGCTTATGCAATAGGTCACATTTCTGGTTGCCACATCAATCCAGCTATTTCCATTGGTATGGTTGTGGTTGGTAGAATGAAAGCAAGTGAAGCAGCTTATTATATTGTTGCTCAGGTATTAGGCGGAATTGCAGGTGCGGCATTGCTTTATCTTATTGTAAGCAATCAGGCTAATTTTGCCATGAAAGAATGGGCTTTGGGTTCTAACGGCTGGGGAAAAGGTTACCTGGCTGAATATAATTCAATTGCAGCGTTTGTAGCCGAAGCTGTTTTCACATTCATTTTTCTACTGGTCATTTTTGGAGCAACCTCTACCAAAAATATTAATGGCGGTTTCGCTGGCCTGGCGATTGGCCTATCGTTGGTGCTCATTCATATCGTGGGAATTAAAATCACAGGGGTTTCTGTAAATCCAGCAAGAAGTATTGGCCCAGCGTTGTTATCTGGCGGTGAAGCGCTTAAACAAGTATGGATGTTTATAGCTGCACCGATCACTGGTGCAGTACTCAGTGCAATAGTCTGGAAAACAATTTTGGAGAAGAATTAAGACAGCGTTAGCTTTAATTTTTTACCAATAAAAAAAGGTTTAAGGAAGATGGATCAGATCCGCTTCCTTAAACCTTTTTATGATTAATGTGCTTTAAATTTTGTCAAGGATTTAATATGCTACCTTAACACTTAAAATTATAGGTTTTTTACAATAGCTTCATCTAAAGGCTTGGTTTTAGAACGGAAGCGATGTACAAGCTGACCTTTTTCGTTGATCAAAAATTTCTCAAAGTTCCATTTGATATCACCTTGTTCTTCTGTATTGGTTTGAGAAGTAAGGTATTTAAATAATGGATTGATATCATCTCCCTTCACACTGGTTTTTTCAGCCATTAAAAATGATACATTATATTTACCAGTACAAAACTCTTTAATTTCTGCATTGGTAGAAAACTCCTGGCCACCAAAATTACCTGCCGGAAAACCGATTAACACAACTTTTTTACCATATTGCTTCTGTAGTTTTTCTAAATCTTCGTACTGTGGCGTGAACCCGCATTTGGAAGCCGTATTCACTATCATAATTTTTTTGCCTTTAAATTTCGACAGTTTTACTTCTTTACCATCAATGGTTTTAAAGCTGAAATCGTAAACAGTTTTTGGTGGATTAGGAACCAAAAAGTTTAATAGGATTAGGATTGTGCTGATCATCGTTTTTTTTATTTTATATACGAATATAGGCACAAAAAGTTTTCATCTCCGCTATGTTATTGTAAATAATGTAAAAAGCCACTATCCGCCTAACGGCACCTTTCCCCGGGAGGGAAAGGATTAAGAAAAGCATTCTTCGCACCTCGCGATCGACGACCTGCTATTTCCACCCTGCCAACAGGCCTGGGAGATGAAAATTTAACCCCTCCCATTCAATTACCTTAAGGCCAGCAGTAAAATTGTCGCTAAGCCACTATAGTTTGAATTGGTTGGTATTGGTTAGTTTGGTTGGTGAGCCACCAGCCAAGGGTGGTGGGAGGTCAAACGATTAACCTGAATTCGATAATTATTAATTTATTTTAACACCCCGGTCTGCGACCACCCTCCGATGCATCGGAGGGAATTACGATCGCCATTCCTCTATGCATCGGAAGGTGCCGAGAGACGGACGCAGATTAAACTATTAGCAATCAAACCGCTGTTCTTTCTTATCCTCATTAAAATGAACACAATCTTTAACCTCTTAAAGGATTGAATAATTTACATCAATTAAGAACGATTAATGATTCTGTTTTGCTAAAATAATGATTAGCCTCACTTCTTAAATTTGAAAAAAAATCGTATAAAATTCCATGCATGTTTTGATTTATGCTTTAATTATAGCTTTATTTGCACAAAATCGTATTTCATGGCTAAAAACTTATTAATCGTCGAGTCTCCCGCAAAAGCTAAAACCATAGAGGGCTATCTAGGAAAAGATTTCCTTGTGAAATCAAGCTACGGCCACATCCGGGATTTGGTAAAAGGCGACATGGCCATTGATATTAAAAATAACTTTGCCCAGACTTACGAAGTACCTGCTGATAAAAAAAGCATGGTTGCTGAATTAAAGAAATTAGCAAAGGAAGCCGAAATGGTATGGCTAGCATCCGATGAGGACCGTGAGGGGGAAGCGATTTCCTGGCATTTGTTTGAAACTTTAGGTTTGAAAGAAGAGAAAACCAAAAGAATCGTATTTCATGAAATCACTAAGCCTGCGATTTTAAAAGCCATTGATAGTCCGAGAAGTATTGATTATAATTTAGTAAACGCCCAACAGGCACGCCGTGTTTTAGATAGATTAGTGGGTTTTGAACTATCACCTGTATTGTGGAAAAAAGTAAAACCTTCGCTATCAGCTGGTCGTGTTCAATCCGTTGCAGTACGCTTAATTGTTGATAGAGAAAGAGAAGTTCAAAACTTTAATGCTTCGGCAGCATTTAAAATTACCGCCCAGTTTTCTACTGGTAAAGGCAGAGAAACCGTGAAGGCAGAATTGCCTCAACGCTTCGATAGTGAAGCTGATGCGGAAAAGTTTCTTCAGGATTGTGCAACAGCGAAATTCGATATTACCAGCCTGGAAACCAGACCTGCAAAACGTAATCCAGCGGCGCCATTTACCACCTCAACCTTACAACAGGAAGCCTCTAGAAAACTAGGCTTTTCGGTAGCCAGAACCATGCAGGTGGCACAAAGATTATATGAGGCCGGTAAGATTACTTACATGAGAACTGATTCGGTAAACTTATCTGATACGGCTTTATCTGCTGCAGAACAAGAAATAAAATCGGCATATGGTAATCAGTACCATCAGCCAAGAAAATATAAAACAAAATCTGCCGGTGCACAAGAGGCTCACGAAGCCATCCGCCCAACTTATTTTGACAGACACACCGTAGACGGCGATATTTCTGAAAAACGTTTATACGATTTGATCTGGAAACGTTCCATCGCTTCACAAATGAGTGAGGCACTCTTTGAAAAAACCACTGCGCAGATTACTGCATCCACCAGAAAAGAACATTTAGTTGCCGAAGGTGAAGTATTAAAATTCGATGGTTTCCTAAAAGTTTATCTAGAATCTACAGATGATGAGGAAGGAGAAGAAAAAGAAGGTGGCGCTATCCTCCCTCCTTTAGCAAAAGGCCAGGAGTTATTTTTAAATGAAATGCAGGCTACGGAACGTTATTCTCGTCCGCCAGCAAGATATACAGAGGCCAGTTTAGTTAAGAAATTAGAAGAATTGGGTATTGGTCGTCCATCTACTTATGCGCCAACCATTTCTACGGTTCAAAATCGTGGTTATGTAGTTAAGGAAGACAGAGATGGTAAACCACGTAAGTTTACAGCGATCGTTTTAAATAACGGAACAGTTACAAAGGAAATTAAATCTGAAATTTCGGGTGCTGAAAAATCAAAACTTTTTCCTACTGATATTGGCGAAGTTGTAAATGATTTTCTGGTTGAACACTTTAAAGGTATTGTCGATTTCAATTTTACAGCAAATGTAGAAAAGGAATTTGATGAGATTGCACAGGGTTTACAGGAATGGACTAAAATGCTCCACTCCTTCTACAATCCATTCCATTTAGAGGTTGAAAACACTTTAGAAACTGCGGAACGTGCCACTGGTGAACGTTTATTGGGTACAGATCCGGCTACGGGCAAAAATGTATATACGAAGGTTGGTAAGTTTGGGCCGCTCGTTCAGATTGGTGAACAGGATGATGAAGAAAAGCCTCGCTATGCCAGTTTAATGCGCAGCCAATCCGTTGCTACTATCCAGCTCGAAGATGCTTTAGAACTGTTTAAACTTCCATTTTCGCTTCCAGATTTTGAAGGTAAAGAAGTGATGATCGGTGTTGGACGTTTTGGTCCGTATGTAAAGTGGGGAGAGAGCTTTATTTCACTGCCAAAAAATGAAGAACCATTATCGGTAACCTATGATCGGGCGGTTGAAATTATTAAAGAGAAGATGGATGCTGATGCACCTATTGCGCATTATGAGGGTTTAGGTGTAACAAAAGGAAAAGGCCGTTTCGGACCGTTCATTAAATGGAACGATTTATTCATTAACATCCCGGCAAAAGGGTACGATTTTGATAACTTATCACAGGAAGATATCGAAGCACTCATTAGTAAAAAGGTAGAGAAAGAAGCTAATCGTTTTATTAAGACCTGGGATGCGGAAAAAATTTCTATCGAAAATGGCCGCTGGGGACCGTTTATCCGTTTTGGAAAGCTAATGCTTAAATTGAGAAACAATGAAGCAACAAAACAGAAATATACGCCTGAAGAATTGATTGACATTGATTTAGAGGTAGTAAAGAAAATGATTGTAGAACAAGTGCCCAACGCGTTCGAAACCAAGAAAAAAGCACCAGCAAAAAAGAAAGCACCAGCAGCGAAAAAGGCTGTAACGAAGAAAAAATAGATCAGGATTAAAAGATTTTAGGATTATCAGGATTAAATTTACATGCTATTATTCTATCATTCAAAATTTCAATTATTCCATCATTCAAAATTCAATCATTAAAAAATTGAAAGCCGATTTACCAGAAAATATAGTTGAAGATATCGCAATGGCAGTAGTGCTGATGGGTGAAACGCCGGAAGTTAAAAACTGGACTGTTTATTTGATCAACTTAAAAAACGAGCCGATTACTAATGTGTTAATCAGCTCTAAGGGTTATGGAGAAAAAGATGGCAAGCAGGTTAAAACTTCTGTTTTGCGCCACTTCATCGGTGATATGGCCGCACAGGAATTTAAAGGTGTTGAAGCCATTGATCCAGAAGTTTTTGGCCTAACCAATGAATACTGGCTGAGTTATTATATTGGTACCACGATCTATGATAAAAAGTTTATTTTTCTCCCGGAAAGTATCGTTGATATCAATCTAATTAAAATTCCACTGGTAAACAGACCAGGCGTGATGATTAAGTAAATAGGTTATAGGGTTAGGGTTTAGGAGGTTAGAGATTGATTGAATATAGCTATACTTGTTTTCACTGTCCTAAAGACTATTCATGAGTAATACATAAAAGGTTAGGGTGTTAGGGTTTAGGAGGTTAGGAATAAATTGAAAATAGCAGGGTATCAAAACTCTAAATTTATTAAAGCACTCGGGACTCTAGACTCAAAGACTAATTAAAGCACCCAGGACTCAAGACTCCGAACTCAAGACTCAAGACTAAATTAAGGTACTTTAACCGCTTGCCTACCCAGTAACTTCCAGCCTGATTTCTCTTTACTCCAGATCAGTAAAATATAGAGGTTTATACTTCCCTTAACTCCTTTATCATTTGTTTGAGCCATCAATTTATGGCGTACCAGCGCTGTATTGCCTTGAACGATAGTTTTAGGATCACCTATTATCATATCATCCAGAAAATCTGATTCACCAGAAAGTAACGAGTGCATAAATTCTTGCTTACTTTGAATCTTTCCACTCGAATGCCCGTAGCTTAAATTATTTAAAATCAATTGATCCAGTTTAAGGCTATCCGGGGTAACCATTAATGATAACAATTTGCTTACGGCCTGATCAACTTCCTTTTCGGCTTTTGTTTGCTGCGCAAAAGAAATATGAGTGAGTATCATCAGGCATCCAAAAATCAATAATTTCTTCATTATATCTGGTTTTATAAGGTTGATGACGTAAACATATCTAAATCATCCTAAAGGAACAAATTGAAAAGTGAAGAAACGTTGAAAATCGTTGGGCATTGATTAAGGTATTAATGTAAATAATATTAACTGATCAATCATTATTATTTAGAAAATATAGCAATTACGCCTATGGAAATATACAATATCATTCAAATTACATCTTACTTTTCAACATCATTCCTATTCACATTAATTTTATTTAATTTCCTCCATCTAAAATAAAACATTATTCTAAAATGGAGCAACCATCTACCTACCAATCGTCATCCAAAAAGAAATTTATTTTTATAGGTCTTTTAGCACTATCAATTGCTGCAATCATTTTTATTTATTTCCGTCACAAGAAAAAATCAAATGAAGACAATCAGGCCTATGCCAAATACATTGAGGCATATACCTCGGGCACCATATCTAAGAAAAGTTTTATCCGTGTTCACCTTGCGAATGCAGCAACGGGTATGCAGGATCTTGGAAAGGCAGACTCCCGGGACCTGTTCGATTTCTCGCCCTCTATTTCGGGAAAAACTTATTGGATTGATCCACAAACGGTTGAATTCAGACCAGATGAAAATCTGAAACCAGGTAAAGAATACGAAGCAAGCTTTAAATTATCAGAAGTTTCGGCTACGGAAAAGGGACTGGAAGATTTCGATTTTGAATTTAAGGTGATTACACCTGGTATTATGCTTACTCAAAACGGTTTGGTTTCTCAAAATAATACTTCGTTGGAGTATATGAAACTGACGGGGGAAGTGGCTACAGCAGATGCCGAAGAAACCGCTAAAATTGAAAAAGTCATTACCCTTGATTTTGATCAGAAACTAAAAATAAAATGGCAGCATGATCCTGCAAAAAATATATCAAAATTTACGGTAGATAGCATCAAGAAAAAAGCATCAGACCAAACCCTTAAATTAGATTGGGATGGCGATGAATTGGATGCAGCGCAAAAAGGTAAAGAAGAAATCCGTATACCTGCCTTAAACAAATTTGAAATTCTGGATATGAAAGCGATTCAGGGCGAAGAAGACTATGCCCTGGTACAATTTTCTGAACCCATTGGCGTAGGTCAGGATTTAACAGGTATGATTGCGCTTGGAAATTTAAGTGATTTAAGGTTTACGATAGATGCCAGTCAGGTAAAGGTGTATGCAGCAGAAGAGTTGAAAGGAAATTACGCGTTGAACGTTAACAATGGCGTAGAGAATATTAATGGCAAAACATTAGCAGGTGGCAAAACTGCAAATCTGGTTTTCGAAGATAAATTACCAGCCGTAACCATTGCAGGTGCTGGCACAATTCTGCCAAATTCAAGCAAACTGGTACTACCATTTGAAGCCATTAATCTTAAGGCTGTAGATGTAACCGTCATTAAAATTTATGAAAATAATATTCCTCAATTCTTCCAGAGTAATAGTTACCGCGATGGAAATGAACTTCGGAGGGTAGCTAAACCGATTCTGCAGAAAACCATCCGCCTGGATGAAGACAAGTCTCTAAACTTGCATAAAAAAAATCGCTTTACACTGGATTTGGATAAGATGATCCGTACAGAGCCTGGTGCCATGTATCGGGTAACCATTGCATTTAGGCGGGAATACAATGCTTATAACTGTAAGGCAAATGATGAAAAAGTAGAAAGTGATGATGAGGATAGCTATTATGGTGAGAACGAAGGGTATGGTGAAAAAATAGATGAAGATGATGATTTCTGGCAAAGATACAATAACTACTACCCTACCAATTACCGTTGGAATGACAAGGATAATCCTTGTACCCCATCATTTTATACCAACCAGCGTTGGGTAAGTAGAAATTTATTGGCTTCCAATATCGGTTTGGTTGCTAAACGAGGAAATGATAATAGCATGCTGATTGTAGCCACAGATTTGTTGACAGCCAAACCATTGAGCGGGGTTGATCTGGAATTGATGGATTACCAGAAGCAGATCATTTTTACAACAAAAACAGATGGTGATGGCTTTGCCCGTTTTGATTTAAAACGCCAGCCTTTTTTACTGATTGCAAAAAAGGGTTCGGAACGTGGATATTTAAAATTGGATGATGGAAGTTCGCTCCCGTTGAGTCGTTTTGATGTGAGCGGTGATGTAGTTCAAAGTGGTTTAAAAGGCTTTATTTATGGGGAACGCGGGGTTTGGCGACCTGGTGATAGTTTGTTTGTGTCTTTCGTACTGGAAGATAAACTAAAAAAACTGCCAGCAAATTATCCGGTTACCATGGAATTTTACAACCCAAAAGGGCAATTATACAAACGCCTGATTAATGGCAAGCCTATAAATGGTTTTTACACTTTCAAAACGGCAACCGAAAATACAGCACCAACCGGAAACTGGATGGCAAAAGTGAAGGCGGGTGGAGCAACTTTCACCAAAACACTGAAGATTGAAACGGTTATGCCAAACCGATTAAAGATAGATTTCAATGTAGGTAACAGACCTTACCTTACCACCGGAACTTCTGCCGCTACCCTATCTGCTAAATGGCTGTTTGGTGCTGCTGCTCAAAATTTAAAAGCTAAGGTTGATGTGAATTTAAATACCACAGAAACTAAATTTAAAGGCTTTGAAGGTTACAGTTTTGATAACCCTACGGTTAATTTTGAATCACAAGTGAAGACCATTTTTGAGGGTACATTAAATGCCGCAGGAAGTGCACAAGTGAATACCAATTTAAATGAAAACAATACCGCTCCGGGTGTTTTAAGGGCTAACTTTACTACGAAGGTTTTTGAACCAGGCGGGAATTTTAGTATTGATAATTTTAGTATTCCTTATCATGTTTATAAAAGCTACCTGGGTATTCGCCCGGAAAAGGGAGATAAACTCAGTGGCATGTTGGTTACCGGCAAGGACCATAAAATTGAGATTGTTAACGTGAATACAGATGGAAAATTACTTTCTGGCAGTAAAACCGTTCAGGTAGAACTATATAAAACCCAATGGCGCTGGTGGTGGGAACAGGATGATCAGTATACCTATGCCAACTTTACGCAAAATCAATACAACAAGCTGGTAGAAACACATCAGGTTACCCTATCAAATGGAAAAGGCAGCTGGAATTTAAGAATTGATGAACCTGAGTGGGGTCGGTATTTAATTTTAGTTCGGGATGCAAATGGTGGTCATGTTACCGGAAAATCAGTTTATGTAGACTGGCCGGGATGGGCACAACGTGAACAAGGATCAAACCCAACTGAGGCCTCTATGCTATCATTTACAGCTAATAAAGAGAAATTTACAGTAGGTGAAGATATTACGCTAACCATTCCTACTGCCGAAAATGGCAGGGCACTGGTATCTATTGAAAATGGAAGTCGTGTTTTAAAAACCTTCTGGATTGATACTAAAGCCGGACAAACTCAGTATAAATTTAAGGCAGAAAAGGAAATGGCGCCAAATGTTTTTGCGAACATTACATTATTACAGCCTCACGCACAAACAGTTAATGATTTACCAATCCGGATGTATGGGGCGATTCCGATTTTAGTGGAAGATCCACAAACCATTTTGAAACCTACCATCAAAATGCAGGATAAGATTAAGCCTGAAACTGTAAATACCATTACGGTTGGAGAACAGAACGGAAAGGCCATGACTTATACCATTGCACTGGTAGACGAAGGCTTATTGGATTTAACACGTTTCAAAACCCCAGACCCACATGGTGCATTCTATGCCCGTGAAGGATTAGGGGTTAAAACCTGGGATTTATTTGATTATGTTTTAGGTGCATGGGGCGGAAACCTGGAACGAATATTAAGTATTGGAGGTGATGGAAGTATCAATAAAAACTTAAATCCAGCAAAAGCTAACCGATTTAAAGCAGTGGTTAAATATATGGGACCATTTACCATTGGTAAAGGTGAAAGCAAAACCCATAAATTTAAATTGCCACAATATATTGGAGCAGTAAGGGCAATGGTAGTAGCCGGACAGGATGCAGCTTATGGCTTTGCAGAGAAATCAGTTCAGGTGAAAAAGCCTTTGATGGTTTTAGCAACATTGCCACGGGTAATTGGTCCGGGTGAAACCTTTACTTTACCTGTGACGGTTTTTGCGACAGAAAAAAATCTGAAAAATGTATCTGTTCAACTTCAGGCAAGTAATCTAATTGTTCAGGGTACGAACAAACAACAGCTTTTCTACAAACAAACGGGAGAGCAAATGGCTTATTTTGAAGTAAAAGCTCCGAATACAGTTGGTATTGCTAAAGTGAAAGTTATTGCACAAAGTGGTGGTGAGCGAACGGACTATGATGTGGAAATGGATATTCGAAATCCAAACCCTTATATAACTAATGTGGTATCCGCAACCGTTCAACCCGGTCAGAAATGGGCGATAAATTATTCACCTATCGGGATGACCGGAACAAATTCAGGTGCACTTGAGGTATCTTCTATCCCATCGATTAACTTAAAGAAACGCCTGAGCTACCTCATTCAATATCCGCATGGATGTATTGAACAAACTACATCAGGCATTTTTCCACAGTTGTATTTAGATCGGTTAAGTCCGTTGAATGAGCAACAAAAAGCCATGACGGAGAAAAACATCAAAGCTGGAATTAATAAAATAAAAGGATTCCAAACCACTGATGGTGGATTATCTTACTGGCCTGGTGAAGGAAGTGCAGATGAATGGGGAAGCAATTATGGTGGCCACTTTTTGGTTGAAGCACAAAATGCGGGCTACACGTTACCTGTAGGATTGCTCGAAGATTTACTGCGTTATCAAAAAACAAAAGCAGCAAACTGGGCTCCTAACAGCAATAATTTTTATGGTGGAGATTTATCTCAGGCTTATCGCCTATACATACTTGCACTCGCAAAGAAACCAGAAATGGCTGCGATGAACAGGTTAAAAGCATTTGAATACTTATCTGTTTCTGCAAAATGGCGCCTGGCTGCTGCCTATAAACTAGCAGGACAAAATGATGTAGCACAAAATATGATTCGAGGATTAGACACTTCCATCCAGCCATACAAACAGTTGGGTGGAACTTATGGTTCTGATGTTCGGGACGAAGCAATGATTTTGGAAACTTTAACCTTGCTCGGTCAGAAGGCTAAGGCAGCAAGCTTATTACAACCTTTGGCTGCAAAATTAGGCGAGAATACCTGGTATAGCACTCAAACTACGGCATATAGTTTACTGGCTATTGCTAAATTTTGCGGTACTACGCAGTCTTCTAATAAACTACAATATCAATATGTTCTAGATGGAAAAACAGCCGCTGTAAATTCGAATCAGTATTTAAGCAGTACAGCAGTAAACTTTAAAGGAAACACGGCATCCGTAACCAATAGCGGTAAAAATGTATTATTTGTTCGTTTGGTTTTGGAAGGACAGCCCGTTGCAGGTCAGAATAATTTCTTACCAAACCGACCTGAGGTATTGGATATGAATGTAATTTACAAACGCTTGAATGGAACCACATTAGATCCTACCACATTGAAACAAGGAATGGATTTTTATGCTGAGGTAACAGTTAAGAATCCAGGAAGAATGGGCTATTATGAGCAAATGGCTTTAACACAGATTTTTCCATCCGGATGGGAGATTATTAACACCAGGGTAAATGATAATCAAAGTATCCTGGCTTCCTCTCCTTTCACTTATCAGGATATCAGGGATGACCGGGTTTTCACTTATTTCAACATCCGTGAAAATGAAAGTTTGGTTTACAAGGTATTGCTGAATGCTTCCTATTTAGGGAAATATTATTTATCGGCAGTGCAATGTGAAGCGATGTATAATAATGATATTTCGGCAACACAAGATGGTAAATGGGTGCAGGTAGTGAAGTAGTCTATTCAATTTATTCATATCTCCAAACCTCACAGGTTTTAAAACCTGTGAGGTTTCTTATGGATACATGAACTGAGACTTGCAATAACCTCAGCTAGTCTCAGCTTTCATTTCCATAACCAACATCAAAATCAATGACAATGGATAAATTATTTGAAAATAGAAGAAAGAATTACATTGAAATCGGACAAATTTATTTTTGGACTGCTACCATTAATAAATGGCAAAAATTACTTGAAAAAGAGGAGTTTAAGCATATCATTTTAAATTCATTCGAGTATTTGAGTAAATTAAACAAACTTGATATTTTTGCTTTTGTTATTATGCCTAATCATGTACATACTATTTGGCGAACAAATGAACTTAATGGTAAAGAAACAGTTCAGGGTTCTTTTTTAAAATATACAGCCCATGAGTTTAAAAAATTATTAAATCCAAATGAGCTTATTAATTATTATACAAATTCCATTAATAAAAATTATGAATTTTGGCAGAGAGATTCGCTAGCGATACACTTATACACTCCAGAGGTTGCATATCAAAAGTTAGATTACCTACACAACAATCCATGTACGGAACACTGGCAATTAGCAATAAATCCTGAAGACTATTTATATTCATCAGCTCCCTTTTATGAGAAGGACGAAACTAATTATTCTTTTCTAAAAGATTTGAGATTAGAATTTTAAATGAAACAATGGTTCGTGGAGACACAAACCATGGCGACACGAACCATAGCTATAAAGTAAATTATGTAACACAGTTAAATATAATAAATAGCCTCGGTTCGTGTCTTCACGAATCGAAATCCGATAAATTAAATTTCAAGCCTCGCAGAATTTTAGACGCAAAAATGGTTCATGGCGACATGAACCATGGCGATAAAGTAAATTATGTAACAAAGTTAAATGTAATAAATAGCCTCGGTTCGTGTCTTAACAAACCGAAATCCGATAAAATAAATTTCAAACCTCGCAGAATTTTAAATGAAACAATGGTTCATGGAGACACAAAACATGGCGACACGAACCATGACGATAAAGTAAATTATGTAACATAAGTTAAATACAATAAAATAAATAGCCTCGGTTCGTGTCTTCACGAATCGAAATCCGATAAATTAAATTTCAAGCCTCGCAGAATTTTAGACGCAAAAAATGGTTCATGGCGACATGAACCATGGCGATAAAGTAAATTATGTAACATAAGTTAAATAAAATAAATAGCCTCGGTTCGTGTCTTCACGAATCGAAATCCAATTAAATAAATTTCAAACCTTTCATGTTATAAAAACGTGTAAGGTTTACAGTTACAAAAATCTACATGCATAAAACATCAAAAGCATTTCTTATCACAGATATCATTTGTATCATCTTGCTGTTGGTGTTTTTATTGCTTTTACCTTCAAAACTTTTTAAATCTCCAACCTCTTTTGTGGTAGAGGCCAGTAATGGAAATCTATTGAGCGCAGCAATAGCAAGTGATGGACAATGGCGCTTTCCTGTAGCCGATTCTGTGCCTTTAAAATTCAAGGATTGTATTATTGCCTTTGAGGATAAACGATTTTACAATCATTTCGGCGTTGATTTTCTGGCCATGAGCAGAGCCATGCGTCAAAACCTTCGGGCAAAAAGTGTAGTGAGTGGTGGCAGTACCTTAACCATGCAAGTAATCAGATTATCAAGAAAAGAAGATAGAACCATATGGCAGAAAATTTATGAAATGATACTCGCCTTTAGGCTGGAGCTCAAATATTCAAAACAAGAAATTATTGGCCTATATGCTGCCAACGCACCATTTGGAAGTAACGTAGTTGGACTGGAAGCTGCAAGTTGGCGCTATTATGGTCGTAATTCCAAAACACTTTCCTGGGGTGAAATGGCCACCTTAGCTGTTTTACCCAATAGTCCGTCATTGGTTCACCCTGGAAAAAATTCAACCCGGTTAATCAAAAAGCGAAATGATTTATTAGATAGACTAGCAAAGCTTAAGTACATAGATCAGGGAACGGCAAACCTGTCAAAGCTAGAGCCTATTCCTGGAAAACCCATGCCCCTGCCGCAAAATGCACCGCATTTATTAAATCGATTCAAAGCAGAAAGAGCGAGTTTGGAAATTACTTCCACCAGAATTACGACTACACTAAATGAAGATATACAACTTAAAGTGAACGCTATTTTAAAGCGTTATAATAACCGTTACCGTGCAAATGACATCAATAATATTTCTGCATTAATTCTTGATGCTAAAACAGGTAATGTGGTTAGCTATGTTGGTAATATTTATCAACCTGAAAACACAGAATTGCTTAGTCATGTAGACATGATCAAAGCACCAAGAAGCCCGGGAAGCACCTTAAAGCCATTGCTTTACGCCAGTATGTTGAATGATGGTTTTATTCTACCACATACATTAATTCCGGATGTGCCTACACAAATTGCTGGTTATTCACCTCAAAATTATGATTTAGGCTATGATGGTGCAATTGCTGCCGATAAGGCTTTAAGTCGTTCGTTAAATATACCAGCAGTGAAAATGCTGCAGCAATATAAGTATGAAAGGTTTTACGACAAGCTTAAAAAGCTCGGGATTGGAACATTAAATCAACCGGCAGATCACTATGGCCTATCTCTAATTTTAGGCGGCAGCGAAGTAACCATGTGGGATTTGGCAAATACTTACATGGGCATGGTGAGAACTTTAAACCATTTTAATGCCTATAAAGGTTTATATGATCCCAATGATTATAAACAGGCAACCTATTATCATCCTAAGCTGGAGCATGAAAAAAATTATCAACGCAACTCTTTTTTAGATCACGGAGCCATTTGGGCAACTTTTAACGCTATGGAAGAAGTAATGCGTCCGGGTGATGAAGGCCTATGGGAACAATTTTCTTCATCACAAAGAGTAGCCTGGAAAACAGGTACAAGCTTCGGCTTTCGCGATGCCTGGGCAGTAGGTTTAACACCAAATTATATAGTTTGTGTATGGGTAGGCAATGCTGATGGTGAAGGTAGGCCAGGTTTGGTGGGTATTGAAGCCGCCGCACCAGTTTTATTTGATATTTTTAGGTTGCTGCCAAATGGCAAATGGTTTGAAACACCTAAAACAAAATTAAAAAAAATTAAGGTTTGTAAACAAAGTGGTTATAAAGCCGGAGAATTTTGCCCTGATGTTATAGATGAATGGGTGCCCGTTGCCGGAGAAAAAACCGTTGTTTGCCCCTTTCATAAAATTATTCATTTAGATAGAACCGGAACATACCGTGTAACTGACCAGTGCGAAAATGTAACCAACATGCAGCATAAAAGCTGGTTCATTCTGCCACCGGCAATGGAATATTATTACAGGATTAAAAACAGTGATTATAGAAATTTGCCACCCTATCTCCCTGGCTGTGATCTATCTGGCGGAAATAATGTAATGGAGCTGATTTATCCAAAAAATGGGGCTTCTGTTTATATTCCGCTTGAATTAAATGGAACACGTGGAAAAATCGTTTTAAATGCAGCACATCGAAATCAAAGTTCTAAAATTTACTGGCACATTGACAATGAATATATTGCTACCACTACCAATTATCACCAACTGGCTGTTAGTCCGCCGCCTGGAAAACATACGCTGACACTTGTAGATGAAAATGGTGAAAGATTAGTGCAGGTGTTCACAGTAATGGATAAGGATAAAAAGAAATAGCGAAGATATTCTTTTGGAAATTTTAACCGCAAAGAAAAAGAAGATTTTTGCAAAGAATAAAAAGTTAGGTGAGTTATTTTTCACCACAGAGGCACAGTGATTTACACAGAGCACTCCAAGAATTCGCAAAAAAGAAATAAAATTTGAGCGCAGTGTTCTCTGTGCATGCTAATTTGGTGTCTAATTCAATAAGGTACTCCTTTGTTGGTAAAAAATGCATGTATCTATATCTCTGTTTGCTTCACCACCAATTCACGCACTACTGTTCCATAAACTATTAGATATTGAGCTAACATATAGCTGGCCATGATTAGTATGCCCGCCTGAGGAATAGGCATGCTAAACTTATTAATAGCCAATACACTATCTGATAGCAGAAAAAGTAATGCACCCACTAACACAAAGTTAAAACTGCTTAAATTCACTTTCCCATAACGATTGAGCGCCATAATCGTCATAAATGTAATGATGATGGCATACATTAAAATAGCAAATTGCCAGGCACCGAGCGAAGGTTGTAAGTAAAAAAATAAGCCCATGCAAAAAATAATTAATGCACCAGCGCCCCACAAAAAAAACGGACTTCTAAATTCTGGGTTAGATTTATGATCAAGAGTAAATGCCCTGATATAGAAGATGTGACAAAGCAAAAATGCAATCAGGCCATAATTAAAAAAGCTGGCGTTTTTAGATTGTAACATCAAAAATATATCCCCAGCCAAACTAAAAATTAAACCTGTAAAGATTCTTTTATGGAAACGACCTTTAAGATGAGTAGCCAGGTACAACCAAACCAATAATGTAATTACGATAAATGGTTTAGAAACTTGACTCAATAAAGTATGTCCTGATGCTTCTGAATATAATTGAACGATAAATACCAGTGTAAATATGAAGGCAAAAAGTTTTGTTTTCATTAAGATTTATAAATTGAAGAACAAATTTAATGTTATTACTTAAAGCCTGAATATAGTAACAAAGATATTCTGGTTAGCACACCTGGCGAAGTTTTTTCGCTTTGATCTCACCACCTTCCTGAAGTCCAAAAATTAACATTAAAAATTCATCAGTTTCCTGAATGGCAATATTAACCACCACCCCTGATAATCCACTATCATCACTTATTGTGTCGCCTACCTTAATTTCTAATAGTGTTGATGTTGGAATGTTATCATTTAAAACAGTCATGATATTGATATATTTGAAAATAAAATTAATTGGTGGATAAAAGCAAGCTTAACAGTTGACGTTTTAGTTTCCAATTGAATTAAACCTGTTTACCCCTAAACGGTGGCAAAATTGAACATATTTTTAATAAGGCAAAGCATTAAACCTAAAGAAATTTGCTTTTCTTGACAAGCCTGTGAGATGGCTTCGGTAGAGGATGTAATCAATTTTGTTCTAAATCAAGACAGAAACCAATAAGTATTTTATAAGCTAAAGGCCTTCACAAAAATGAATGGCCTTTAGCAAAATAGGTATTAAACGGTTAAAAGTGAAGGCTTTTCATGGTAAGTTCTCCATAACAATTCTCCAAAAAGCGTGTTTGACCAAGCAAACCAGGCACGGGTAAATTTAGCCGGATTATCTTTATGAAAAGACTCATGCATAAAACCTGTACCTGCATGTGTTTTTTGCAGCGTACTGATGCAATATTTGATTTCTGCATCATCTTTTGATGTTAACCCCCTCATGGTAATACTCATTGGCCAAATCATATCCTGACCAACGTGTGGCCCTCCTATTCCTTCGCCGGCAGTACCTTTAAAAAAGTATGGGTTATCTTTAGACAACACAAATTTTCTGGTGTTTTGGTAAATCGGATCTTCCGCACTCATCGCACCAAGATATGGCAGACTTAGTAAACTAGGTACATTTGCATCATCCATCAAATAATTACTTCCAAAGCCATCGGTTTCAAATGCATAGATTTTACCATATTTTGGGTGTGTTACAATTGCATGCTTTTTCAAAGCCACATTTACCTCATCAGCCAGATTAAGCAAATTGCTCTCTAAAGTTTTATCACTTTGAAGTGCCTTAATCATTTCAGCAGCTTGTTTTAAGCTGGATACAGCAAAGAAATTTGAAGGTATTAAAAAAGGAAAAATTGTTGCATCATCACTTGGGCGAAAGGCCGAACAAATTAATCCGACAGGGTTTACCGGAAAACCATATCCAGCCATCGGCAATGAATCTGTTGGTTTGTTGGTTTCACGTTGAAAATGATACGGGCCGTGATCTGTTTTACGTTGCTGCTCTTTAAAGGTTTTTAGAATTGTTTCTATACCTTTCTTCCAATCTGCATCAAATGGTGCTTTATCACCTGTTTTTTTCCAATAATGATAAGCTAAACGAATGGGATAGCACAACGAATCGATTTCCCACTTACGCTCATGTACACCTGGCTGCATCGCGGTATCATCGGTCTTCCACTCACCTATTTTATTGGCATCACCATAAAAAGCATTGGCATAAGGATCTTTGATCACACATTTTGTTTGATGATTGATTACACCTGCAATTAGTTTTTTTAGGGCTTCATCTTCATTTACAAATTGTAAATATGGCCAAACCTGAGCTGAACTATCCCTTAACCACATGGCATCTATATCTCCGGTAATCACATAGGTATCGGGGCGACCATTTTTTTCTGAATAATAAACCGTAGTATCCAATGTATTAGGAAAACAGTTTTCGAAAAGCCAGGCTAATTCCGGATTTTTAACCTTCGACTGAAAGGTTTTTATCGCAGCATTTACGGCCTTACTTTCAAAATGTCTTTTTCCAGCCGCAGCACGTACTACTGGAAATTCGGGAGCAAATTCAGCCGCAAATGAAAACTTGGATGCCACTACTCCTGCTCCAAGCAAGCCTGTATTCTGAATGAATGTTCTTCTTTTCATTATTATATTTTTATGATTTGGTTAAATTTAAAGTTGCCAGTCTGGCGTATATTTCTAATATTCCAGCTTGCTGCAACAGCGTTTTATCCGCTTCCTTTCCTAAAAGGTTTCTTTCATCACGCTCCGTTTTCCAAACACGTTCTGCATCATTAATCAAAAATGCCAGCCGTGAAGCGTTTTTTTCAACAGCATGCAAAGCCAGATAACCCCTTAATAAAACGGCATTAAACCAATAATGATCGGGCAGTTTTCCATTTTTATAAAATCGTTTTTCAGCCGCTGCAGCAATAAATTTTGCTTCATTTAGGTATTTATCATCTTTTGTGATTTGATATAGCAACACATTTGATTCTAGCATAGTACCTGTATTATAGGTGTATGTAGCTGAATCTATTTTCAATGATGAAACCCTTATCGCATCATAATAAATACCATCTGGTCCCCTCAGGTTTTTATTGGTCCAGTTATAGACCAATAAGGCTGTATCCAGATATTTTTTTTCTTTTGTAGCCTGATATAATTCCAGCGAAACTAAGATATTGGGCCCATTTGAACAAGTGTTTTTGGAGGTTTTCTCATCTTCTTTCCAATATAACCCGCCCCCGGTTTTGTCATCATATCCAGTTAATAGCCAGGTATAAATTTCTTTTGCACGATCAAAGTACATTTTGTCTTTGGTACGGCTGTATGCATTCAGGTAAGCAATTGCAATCCACTGATTATCATCATAAAATCGACTGCTTTTTTCAACATAGGATTGATAAGATGGTGCTGGAAATTCTTTGGTGTAATATTGATCAATCGCTTTCATCACTGGCTGCATTCCGTGATCATTTTTTAATACCTCTGTTTCATTTTTAGCCTGAATCAATGCACAAAGTGGCCATAAATAAGAATATGGCTTTTCGGTTTTTCCAATGTTTTCCAGGTATAGTCCCTTATCTTTCAGATAAAAATAACGATCTATATTACCTTCGATAATCTTAATGCGTTGTAAATATTCAAATTTACTAACTTGTGCAGATGAATTGATCCAGCAAGAAATCAGTAATAAAAGACCGGTAAATACTTTAATGATGTGTTGCATTTAAAATTATTAAATGTTAAGCCCCTTTAAACCAATCATGGTTAGCCCTTTAGAAAATTCAGGTGATCAGCATTTGGTCAGAACTTAACAAATATTAGGATATTTTTTAATAGATCAAAATTAAAAGCATACATTTTGGCCTTCCTAAATCGATTTTCTATTCATAACAGGTTTGATGTAAATAAACAAACCGCTGGCAAAACCAGCGGTTTCATATCACAACCGAGACAATTGAAATATTATTTTTTAGGTTTGGCACTCATGTAGAAAGTCAGCTTTCCGCCAGCGGTAATATCTGCATGTTTAATGCTATGGTTCGTAATTTCTTTTCCATTTAATATCACTTTTTGAACATAAACGTTTTTATCGCTTTGGTTTAAGGCCTCTACCGTAAACGTTTTATTATTTTCAAATTGCATTACTGCTTTGTTCACCAATGGACTACCCAAAGCATACACATCTGAACCCGGAGCTACCGGATAAAAACCCATAGCCGAAAACATATACCAGGCACTCATTTGCCCGCAATCATCATTTCCACCTAAACCATCGGCAGTGGGTTTGTATTGCATGTTTAAGATGTGACGAATCTGCGCCTGACCTTTATATACCTCATCCGTCCAGTTGTATAAATACGCCACATGATGGGCGGGTTCGTTTCCATGTACATAGCCCCCAATAATCCCTTCCCTGGTAATATCTTCTGTATGTGCAAAAAACTCATCTGGCAAATGCATACTGAACAGTGAATCTAATCGAGCGGCAAATTTCTTTTTGCCACCCATTGCCTCAATCAGCGAAGTGGGATCATGAGGAACAAAAAAACTGTAATTCCAGCTATTTCCTTCAATGAAACCTTGTCCCTCAGTATCTTTTGGATCAAATTTCTGTTTAAATGTTCCATCAGCTAATTTAGGTCGCATAAAGCCAGATGCCTGATCATAATTGTTTCTCCAGTTCTCTGAACGCTTAATAAACTCATTATAAACATCCTTACGATTTAATTTTTTAGCCAACTGAGCTATCGCCCAATCATCGTAGGCGTATTCTAAAGTGTTGGAAACAGATACCCCACTTTTTTCTGCAGGTATATAGCCTTTATCCATATAATAACCTATTCCCTCATAATCCCGGTGTTTTGCTGTTACTACGCAGGCATCAAGTGCTTGATTTGGATCTCCATTGTAAGTCCCTTTAACAATGGCATCGGCAATTACTGAAACGCTATGGTACCCACTCATACACCAGTTATCATTTGCATAATGAGACCAGATGGGTAACATGTGTAAGCTACTCTGATCATAATGCGCCAACATAGATTTCACCATGTCATTGCTGCGACTTGGTTGAACCAGATTAAAAAATGGATGCAATGCCCTGTAGGTATCCCACAAAGAGAATGTGGTGTAATTGGTAAAACCTTCCGCTTTATGAATGCCCTGATCCAAACCCTTATACTCGCCATTTACATCTGTATATGTAGTTGGATTAATAAAAGCATGGTATAATGCAGTATAGAAATTGGTTTTATTAGTATTAGAAGTTGTCACTTGAATTTTATTAAGCTCTTTATTCCAGGTGGCTTGTGCCTGTGCTTTTACCTTATTAAAATCCCATCCTGAAATTTCTGTACGCATGTTCTGTAATGCATTTTCCTGACTTACCGGAGATAATGCAAATTTAATTTTCACCTGCTCTCCTTCTTTGGTATCAAAATCAAAGTACATTTTGATTTTCTTTCCTGCTATTTCAGGAAAATTCTGTTCCTGGTTGAATTTACCCCAGAAGCCCCGGTAAGCTTGCTTTGCATCGTAGCTTTTTCTTCCGTAACTTTTAAAAGGTTTAGAAAAACTCATGGCAAAATAAACCGTACGGGTACGTGCCCAGCCATTCGTTTGGCGATAACCCGTAATTAATGTATCATTAACTACCCGAACGTAAGTCCAGACTGTTTTATCTTCATAATTGTAAATACCAGCCATTAAATCTAAAATAATATGCGACTGATCTGATTTTGGAAAAGTATATTGGTGCATTCCTACACGAGTTGTCGCCGTTAATTCGGCAGTGATGTTATGGTCATCCAGTTTCACTTTATAATAGCCAGCCTCCGCGGTTTCATTGGCATGAGCATAAGCTGAACGATAACCACTTTTGGGTTGATCTGCCGTACCCGGATTTAATTGCAGTTTACCTTGTGTAGGCATAATTAAAAAGTCGCCCAAATCTGAATGTCCTGTACCACTAAAATGAGTATGACTAAAGCCGACTATCGTTTTATCTTCATATTTATAACCTGCACAATATTTATATACATCGCCATTATACTTTCCGTTCACTTCATAAGATAAAGTATCTGTTTCCGGACTTAACTGCACTGCTCCGAAAGGAACGGTTGCACCAGGATAGGTATGTCCCATTTTAGAGGTACCGATAATGGGATTAACATATTGTACTAAATTCTGCTGTGCACGTGCTAAAAATGCCAAAAACAGCAAACAAGGGAGGATAATTTTTTTGATCATAAATTATTAAAATTGAACATTGTCAACGAAAATTCTAAGGTAGAAATTAAAATTGAAATCTACTTAATGTTATTACTAAAACGTTTAACTTAATTAAAATTATGATTCAAAAAAAGGCGGTTTATAAATATATATGCCCTATTTAAATCCAACGAATAATCGGTATTGAACTAACCTTCTAAATTTGGCCAGCATAGAATGAGTACGATACTTATATACTGCCTACCTCCACTCCTATGGCTTTTTACAACGAACTGACTTGCTTTAAAAAATTTCAGGTAAATAAACCCTATTTTTGTAGCCTATAATTTAAAAATGAGTAAACACGGTAGAATTCTGGTGGCCATGAGTGGCGGTGTGGATAGTTCGGTTGCAGCTGTAATGTTGCACGAGCAGGGTTATGAGGTAATTGGATTAACCATGAAGACCTGGGATTATGCCAGTTCAGGCGGAAGCAGTAAGGAAACAGGTTGTTGTTCTTTAGATAGCATTAATGATGCCCGCACACTTGCCGTAAATTATGGTTTTCCACATTATATTCTGGATATCCGCGATGAATTTGGCGATTATGTAATTGATAATTTCGTAGATGAATACCTTGCCGGAAGGACGCCTAACCCTTGTGTTTTGTGTAATACCCATATCAAATGGGAAGCATTATTAAAACGTGCCAATAAACTGGATTGCGAATTTATCGCCACCGGACATTACGCTAATATTCGCCAGCAAGATAGCGGAAGATATGTAATTTCTAAAGGTAAAGATGAAAATAAAGATCAGTCTTATGTGCTTTGGGGGGTTTCGCAAGAAAATCTTTCCAGAACGAAGTTTCCACTAGGAAGTTTTGCCAAATCAGATATCAGGCAAATGGCTTTGGATATGGGGCAGGAAGAACTGGCTAAAAAATCAGAAAGCTATGAGATCTGTTTCGTTCCTGATAATGATTACCGTGCATTTTTGAAACACAAAGTAGAGGATTTAGAAGATCGTGTTGCGGGTGGTAATTTCATATTAAGTAATGGAATGATCGTTGGACAGCATAAGGGTTATCCATTCTACACCATTGGACAGCGTAAGGGTTTAGGTGTGGCATTTGGTGAACCAATGTTTGTTACGCAGATTTTACCTGAAAGCAATACTGTTGTTTTGGGCAGGGTTGATGAACTGGAACGTAAAGAAGCCATGGTTCGGAATATTAACCTAATTAAATATGCAAGCATTGAAGAACCCATGAATGATGTCATTACCAAAATTCGCTATAAGGATGCAGGAATGCTAAGCACCATAGTTCAGGAAAAAGATAATATGCGTGTAGTATTTGATCATAACGTTTCTGCCATTGCACCTGGTCAATCTGCAGTGTTTTATGAAGGAAATGATTTGTTAGGTGGTGGATTTTTAATTTAAATTCTCCTTTCTTACATACGAATCCCGGCTAACTAGTCGGGATTTTTTTTTGACTTTATTTTTAATTCCAGTTTACAACCAAACAAAAAGTATAGAATTTGCTTTCTTAAGATAAACTTATTATTTATCATTCCCGTTACCATATGAATCACATCAAAAGACCATTTCAACCAATAGAAAACTATGGCATCATTGGAAATTTAAAAACCGTTGCGCTGGTTTCTTTAAATGGTTCGATTGATTTTATGTGTGCACCAAAGTTTGATTCTCCTTCGGTATTTGCCACCATGCTGGATAGGCAAAAAGGGGGTTTTTGTGCTGTAGAGCCTGAGCTTGAGGATTTTACAACCAAACAGCTTTATTTCCCCGGAACAGCAATTTTAATAACCCGCTTTTTCTCTGATACCGGAATTGCCGAATTAACGGATTTTATGCCAATATCGGGCAGACACAATTTTTCGACTAGTGCCATCGTGAGGCAAATTAAAACCATTAGAGGCAGCATTAAATTTAAATTTAGTTGTGTACCAAGATTTGGCTATTCGGAAAGTGATTATGAAATTACCCATCAGAAAGATTATATCATTTTTGACTGCCCTAAAGAAGAATTGAAAATTAGGGTCTCTGCTGATGTACCATTAACCGTAAGAAAGCAAAATGGCTATGCGGAATTTACACTGGAAGAAGCTGAAACGGCTACCATTGTACTTGAGTTTTTAAAACAGGACGAAGATGGTCAGCAACTCTCCTATTATATTGATGAGGCCTACCACGAAACTAAAGACTTTTGGGTTAAATGGATTAATAAAACCAGTTATAAAGGCCATTATAGTGAATTGATCAGACGATCAGCGATCACACTTAAGTTGCTTACTTCAGCAGAATTTGGTTCTGTTGTGGCAGCACCAACCTTTGGTTTGCCCGAAACACTTGGTGGTAACAGGAACTGGGATTATCGCTTCACTTGGATTAGAGATGCGGCCTTTACAATGTATGCTTTCCTGGCGCTTGGTTTTAACGAAGAAGCCACTGCATTTATGGACTGGATTGTTAACCTTTGCCAAAAAATAGAACTGCAGCTTATTTATAAGATAGATGGCAACCCAAATATTGAAGAGCAGGAACTTAAACATTTTGAAGGTTATCGTAAATCAAAACCTGTCAGAATTGGAAACGAAGCTGCTAATCAGGTTCAAATTGATATTTATGGAGAATTGATTGATACCATCTATATTTATAATAAATCGTATAAACCCATTACTTATCAGTTCTGGACAATTATAGAAAAACAAGTTGAACAGGTAATTAAGAACTGGACAAATCCTGATCATGGTATTTGGGAAATCAGAAATGCAGAGAAAGAATTCTTACATACCCGGCTAATGTGTTGGGTAGCGATGGACAGGGCAATCAAAATTGCAGATGACCGTTCATTTCCCTATCCAGAGCAGGAATGGCACAAAATCAGAAGTGAAATATATAAAGATATTTATCATAACTTCTGGAATGAAAAACTGGGCGCCTGGGTACAATACAAAGGCGCTGAACAGGTAGATGCCAGTGCACTTTTGATGCCTTTAACCCATTTTATTTCTCCACTTGAACCCAGGTGGCTATCAACCATGAAAGTTATTGATCAAGAACTGCTGTTGGATGTACTGGTTTACAGATACAAAAACGGCGATGATAATTTTGACGGACTAGATGGAGAAGAAGGCACCTTTAATATGTGTTCATTCTGGTTTATTGAATCTCTGGCAAAAAGTGGAGAGCTGGATAAAGCTGTAGAATATTTTGAGAAGATGATCAGCTATTCCAATCATCTTCTTTTGTTTAGTGAAGAGCTGGGTAAAAAAGGAGAACATTTAGGTAATTTCCCCCAGGCCTTTACACATCTGTCCTTAATTAGTGCTGCTATTGAATTAAACAAACAACTTAACCGGCTAGACCTTAAAAACTAATAATAAACACTTTATTGCTCTTCATAATGATAAGTTAAGCCACCATCAACATAATAGGTTGAACCTGTAACATAAGCAGCTTCATCAGATGCCAGAAATGCCACAACTGCAGCAACATCATCTACCGTACCCATTCTTTTTAATGGAATGTTACTGATTACTTTTTCTAACTGCTTTTTATCATTCAACAGATCCTGATTAATTGGAGTGGATATGGCACCAGGCGCTACGTTATTTACCCTGATGTTGAAAGGTGCAAGCTCGGTAGCCAGATTGCGACTGAGCATTTTTAAACCACCTTTACTGGCACAATAGGCAGCAAAATGTGGGAAAACAATTTCTTCATGTACAGAGCTCATATTAATAACATTACCGGGTCTTTTTGCTTTCCTGCAGTAATTTACAAAAGTCTGAATTCCAAAGAAAACACCTTTTAAGTTGGTATCCATTACCAGGTCATAATCTTCTTCTGTAACTTCCCAAAAATCTGCCTTGGTTTCTAAACCTGCATTATTAATTAAAATATCAAGTGATCCAAATACATCAATGGCATCTTTAACAAGCTTAATTACATCTTTAGTATTGCTGACATCGGCAGCTAAAAATTCGGCCCTTCCGCCCATTGCTTTAATCTCCGCAATTAATTCTTCACCACGTTCGTCAAATGTTCTGCCATTTAAAATGATGTCTGCTCCTTCTTTCGCTAAGCGTAAGGCACACGCCTCACCTATACCCTGACTGCTCCCCGTAATCAGTGCAATTTTATTTTTGAAACGCTTCATGCTAACTATATTTTATGATGTGAAATAAACTATTTGTGATAAACGATTTCATCGATCCTGTGATCCATTTCCAGATCTTCCGAAAGATTTTTAAGATAAAATTCTTCATAATATGCTTTTATAATTGCCGCCATTGGCGTAGCTAAAAGTGCTCCGGTGAGGCCAAAGGCAGCTCCCATGGCCAATAACATTACTAATGATGATACTGGATGGATGTTCATGGTAGATGAACGAAGCTTCGGCATAAGAAAATCCGACACCAGCTCATTGAGTAACAGAAAAAATAAGAGACACCAAAATGCGGTTAACGGACTTATCGAAAGTGCAACCAAAGTTGGAGGAATGGCCATAATGTAAAATCCAAGTTTTGGAATCAGTTCGGAAAAGAAAGCCAGGGCCGCCCAAACCAAGGCACCAGGTACACTTACAATACTTAAAAAAGCATAAACTAAAACAGACTGTATGGCACCACCTATTAAATTAGATTTCATCCAACCTACCAACATAGTTGTAGTATGTTGCAAAGCATTTTTTGCACTTTCTCTTTTTCGGGGCTGAAAAAGAGATAAATATAATTCAACTATTGGTTGAGGATGACTTACATAAAAAACAACAAGACAAACAAATACGATAAATAGAAATATTCCGCCAATGATACCAAAAGAAAAGTTGCCCAGTCCAATAATCGTTTTACCTACTGATGGAATAGCAGAGCCAATGGACACACCGCTATCCTGAATTTCGCGATTAAACTCTGGATAGTTTTTTAAGGTTGAAGCAATATGTTTGGATGCTGAAGTATAATAGCCTGGCAAATTACTGATTAATACATCCAGCTGGTTGGTAATGTGCGGCACAATTAACCAACCCAATCCGATACTTACACCGAAAATTATAATGAAAATAATTAAGCTTGCCAACCAGCGTTTCATTCCCATTCGTTCAAACTTGCTCACAGGTGCACTAATGATAATTCCCAATACTAAGGCAAAAATAACCAGCAATACGATGGAAATAATTTTAAAAGTAAAAAAAAGCAGTAAGGTTAATCCTGTAATGTAAAGAATGGTTGATTTAATTGTTTCAAAAAGGTTATTGTTTTTTGATAAGCTCATTTGGCTGTTGGTTTTTGATTTAATACTACGGTCAAATTGAAATCAGGAGTTTAATGAGTATTATACCAGTACAATTTTTTCAACAGCTTCAATACCTTCACATCGGATAAAGAGCACTCTTGGTTGATTTAAGTTTTTAAACCGGTTTTTGAGTTTGGCAATAAAGCTTTTCGAATTGGTTTCCCTAACCAAAGTAATTGCAAGCGCGTTAGCATTACCCCTCACCTCAATAATTTCAGTTGGATAAACCGCTCTAAGCTCCTGTGTAAATTCCATATTGAAGAAACCAGCATTTTAAATTAATGTTTGATGATAACGGTTATTTTATCTGTAAATAAAAAAATCCTGAACTGCTTCAGGATTTTTCTTTTTGTAAAGGAGATTAGCTCAGCAACATTTAAATTGCCAGCAAAACTGATTTCTAATACCTTAGCTTACATAACCATTTAATACCGCATAGCGGATTAATGCCGCAGAATTTTTAGCACCTGTCCTATCAATCAATGCCTGCCGAATACCTTCAACCGTTCTTCTGCTTAAAAAAACCTGTTCTGCAATTTCCTGATTGGTCATACCATTAGCGATTAATGCTAAAACCAGTTGCTCACGTTCAGAAAGCGCCAGCCTTGGCATTCCCTTTTCGGGCATATTGGTAAGCTGGTGGTTGAAACGTTCGAGCACACCAATGCTTAATTCAGATGATAAATATCTTTTTCCATTTACCACCTGCCGCAAAGCAAAAAGTAATTCGGTTTCATCAACATCTTTAGAGAGATATGCCCTTGCGCCTGCCACAAAAGATTTTGCAGCATATTTCTCATCTTCAAGAATAGAAAGCATCACCACATGAATTTGTGGATTAATTAAATGAATTTCAGAAATCATCTGAATTCCATCCATATCAGGCATGGATACGTCTGTTAGCACGAGATCTGCCTCTGTTCCATTTTTTAAAAGTTCTAAAACTGCATTTGCGCCACCCACCGCTTCTACTACCTCTAAATCAACATGTTGCTTTAACAATGCTTGTAGCGATTTCCTTACTATTTGGTGGTCTTCTACTAATATAATCTTAATCATATAATTTATTTGAGTGACCTGGTGTACTTGCAGGCCTCCTACCATTTACCTAAATGCTATTTTGGAAGCATAATATAAAATATTGTTCCTTTATTTATTTCTGTGTCGAACCAAATTTTACCGCCATGCAAATCAACAATGGCTTTAATAATTCCCATACCAAGGCCATGTGATTCTTCACCTTTTAATCCACGTTTAAGTCCTTGCTCGGCTCTGTTAAAAAGAGACGATCTCATTTCCTCTGGAATTCCACATCCATTATCGGCAACAGAAATCAATACTGTTTCCTCCATTTCCTGTGCAGTGAGGGTAATCTCACCCTGATCGCCAGTAAACTTAATGGCATTGGAGATGAGATTATTTAATACCTGAAGAAACTTCATGCTATCCATACGAATGTAAATGCGATCAGATTTACAATTAAAAGAAAAGTTTTTATTCTCCTTCAAACGTGATCTTCTGTAAAAACGAATCAGATCACGAAATTCCCAGACCAAATCGGTACGTTCTTTTTTAATTTCTACTTCTGATGATTTTAAGAATTCTTTATTGATCAGACTTCTGACCATCTTCATATTCCTTTCACACATTTCAATAATGAAAGATAGTCCCTCCGATAAATATTCGTCGCTTTTTACTTCAATGCCATTCGCCATAGAAGAGGCTGCAAGCTTCATCATGCCGAAAGGCTCTTTCAAATCATGAGAAAGTACTTCAAGCGCTATATTCTTTCGATTATTAATTTGTTCAATGTGAATTCTGTTATGCATTTCCACCGTAAAATCCTCTACAATTCCACATAAGGCTTCATTTTCATTACCTGTTACAGGACTTATACTCACCCTCAAACACCTTTCCTTTTCACCGTCAAGCAGCAGTCTGAATTCATACTTTTTGAATATCTTGTCAGCAGAAATTTCCTGGAAACAATAACCCACCAATTCCTGGTCATCAGGATGCACCAGATCAAATAAAATGGTTGGCGATTTCTTGATATCATCCGGTTTTAAACCCCATATTTCTGCTAATGCAGCATTGAAGTATAAAAATTTACAATCAATAATATCATAAACAAAATATCCATCAGAGGATTTTTCCCCAAGTTGATAAAAAAGATCTTGTTGCATTACATTATTATTTTGTTGATCAATCATATAGCTATATTTAAAAGAGCAGGCATAACCCAAACAATAGGTTTAACAAAATGTTTACCAAGCCAGCCAGATGTATTAGCTTTTCTGAATTAATTTTTCAACCATGCTTTCCAGATAGAAGATATCAAATGGTTTTTGAATGAGCAGATCATGTCCGCAATCAAGTGTTTCTTCTTTGATAATGGCAGCCGAAAGTAATATAATGGGCACATTAGCGATAGAGGGCATTTGCTTTAGATTTTTACAAATCGCTCTCCCATCAACAGTGCCAAGCATAATATCGAGCATAATCAGATCGGGTTTAAACCTTTTCATTAAATTTTCAATATCTGTAATATCAGCAATAGTCTCAATCTGATAAAGCTGTTGATCAAAGATAAATGGAATCATCTCTCTGATACTTTCATCATCATCAATAAGCAATAGTTTCTTTGGAAAGTGCATAATTTAAAAGCCCAAATCTATAGATAAATCACTATTGGAAAATAAGTATATTTACGTGAATTTACTGAAAAGAGGTATAAAATTATGCATACGCATAAAGGATAAAACGAGCTTGATTTGTTTACGATAGCTACATTAAAGCAACATTTTGATCTGCGAGTTTTGAAATGAATCACTATATTAATGAACTTGTTTACAAAAAAGTTTTAAACAAAATGCATTAAGGTACCGTACAATCTATTGACTTACAGGCACTACCTTTTTAAGTTTTAAAATTTAAATAAATATTAAAAATAAAAGCCTATTTTCTAAAATAAGCAAGCTACATTTGCGAGAATGTTGCCACAATACCAAATTTTATATTTTTTTGAAGGGGAAGGATTAATTATCATGGAACTTAAGCGAAATGATATGCATCAGGGTGCAGACTTAGCTGAAATTTTTCACTGGCTCTATCTTGAAAAACAATCCCAGTCATTAATTAAATTGTGGTTTAGGTCAATGGATTCATCTGCTGATATTGAAGAACGCTTTTTTGAACAAGGATATCTGAAATTTAATGCCAGAGAAGCTACATTTATTGAAAAATATAATTCGGCACAACACAAACTCATTAATGATCCGGTTGATTCTGTAAGGGCAGAAATCCACGAGATCATTAAAAACTACTTAAAACAACCATAAGGTTATCCAATCTTTCATATTTAAATCTTAATACCATTAATAGTTAGTCATTAAGTTAATGATGAACTATCCAATTCCAAAACTTAGTTTTAATAAATGACTAAACATCATTAATTGAAAAAACATTTCGTCACAAATGTTGTTTAGATCTTTAAATATTACAATGGACCAAGGTAGAGATCACAAAAGAATTGAAGATTCTAATAAAATAGTCGCAATTACTATTTTAACAGGAATTTTGGTACTACTATTCATGGCGATGATCAGATAAAAAAGAAATTTACTGATTATAAGGTTCCCTATCCTATTTTCAGTAATATACATCCCACGATTACGACAAAAAGCTTCGCGATGCGAAGCTTTTTTATTAGAATAAAATTTAAACTAAAAAATATCATCTAACCAACCTAATTGATATCAGTTTTCGTCAAAATAAAGACAGTTTCTAATGATAAATTTATTTTTCTTATACTTTTTTGAATTTTAAAGATAATTTCCTTATATTCACAGTATTAGTCACCAATTAATCAGAATGTTATGAAAAATATTGCCATTTTCATTATAGCTTGTCTGATCTCAACAGGCTCAGCCTTCTTTTCTAAAACAATAGCCGCTCCGGAATTAGGAATTTCGACGATATTATTGGTATGGGGTATGGCAACCTGGTATTTCTTGAATCGCCAAGGCCGAACCATTGAGAATGAATAATCATTTTTCAAAAGACTGATTTAATTACATTCCATTATTTTTTACAACGGCTACCGTAACCATCAATTGCCCTAAATGCCGCATAGTATGTTCTGCAGCATGAAACAGTAAGCCAATAACTGTTGAAGGCAAGCTTGCTCTTCCAATCCCTCTATAATCTGTTAAAGTTGCTTCACTGGTTTCTTTTAACTGTTTTAGCGCCTGATTCACTTGCAAATTGAAACGCTCCACTAAATCACTAACTAAACATTTCTCTTCAGTGTTTTGTCCCTCTTGAGATAATTGTTGAAACTGCAACTCAGAAAGACCTTCGGCACGTGCGTATGTAAATACACGATCGAGCACGCCACTTAAATGCTGCAAATGAAATCCTGCGGATGCCATCCCGGCGGGGCGAATCCAAAGCAGATCGTCAGGAAAGTGATCCAAGTATTCGTTAACTTCTTCTTTCGCCTGTAGCAATGCATGAGCCACCGGCTGAAGCAATGGGGCTATATCAGGTACTGGACCTCTTTGCCAAACTTCAGTTTTTTGTGTCATATTAATTGGTTCTGATTCAAAATTAAACTAAAAACCGTTACCTCAGCTGAATACTTATGATAGTTTGAAACTTTATTCGTTTCCTTCCGTTTTAATAAACATAAGTTCAATGATATTTAAGTCTTATTAGCATATACTTTGATTGCAAAAAAGAATTAATGCTGTTTTGATATAATTTTCTAATTTTAAAGCCTAATACTATAAAGTAGCATGTCCGTTCGTTCACTGTCATTACAAAATTTTTCTCAATATCAAGAAGCAATTTCCACGTCCACCAGTGCAAAAAAAAGTTTTTCTTCAATAATAGATCTTTATCAGCGCCTGGCAATAAACGAAGAAGAACTAGAGGCACTGCAATTTGATTCTTTGTTAACTGAAATTCAGGCACAATACGACCTTCAGAAAGAGTCTTTCAGAAATGAGCATCAAGTATTAAAAAGCGTTCGGAAGGCAATTGATGAACGAATTTTAATTGTAGAACAAAAACTCTATCTCGGTCTTCCGGATGATTTAACGGAAATGGACCGGTTGATAGCTGAACAAGAAGCCATCGTAGCTGATCAGGAAGAACTCAATGAAAACGAGCTTGCCCTTATGGAAAAGATGAGTCAAAGTGATATCAGTTATGGCAAAAAATTAGCAGCACTCGATCAATCTAAATCTAATCGTGAGTTGCCTTTAAAATCCAAATTAGACAGACAACTTTCACAGGTTGCGCTGGCAGAGAAGCAAAATACTTTCCGCACCAACATATTGTCTATAGTAGTTATTTTACTTATTCCAATAATTTTGGATTATATAGCTTATTTACTTGGACTTAATGGCAAGACAGGTACCAGATTGATTTTCTCTCATTACATTTTCCTCATTACGTTTATCATAATTGAGTTTTTCTATGCAGAGAAAATTAAAAACCTGGTTTCTACTTTCCTTGCAAAAAAACAATGTGATTCTTTTTTAAATGAAATTTCAGCTTCGCTTGAAAATATTGAAAAAGCCAAGCGTAAGTTGAATATCAATCGCAATTAAATATAGTTATCAAAACACCTGCTTCCAGAATTATTGACTAAGGTACAACAGTATAAAACAAGTATGAAGCAAAGATTACTAGCAATACAATTCCTTGCTGTACATTTGTTTTTCCGGTAGCCAAAGAAAACATAATGGTAATCATAGAGAGTAACAGCAATACGGTAGAACTCATGTCGATCCCTAGCGTAATTGGCATACTAAAAGCAATAGAAACTGCAGCAACTGCAGGAATGGTTAATCCAATACTCGCTAACGCAGATCCCAGGGCAAGGTTCAAACTCGTCTGAATTCTGTCTGCCTTTACGGCACGGTATGCAGCCAGTCCTTCCGGTAACAGTACGATAGCCGCGATAATTACGCCAACAACTGATTGTGGTGCGCCCATCGCCAGTACCATGACTTCAATATCATTAGAAAGATATTTTGCCAGCAGCACAACAGTTATTAAACTAACAATTAAAAGCGTCAAACTACTAAAGGTAGTGGCATTATTAGGTGCGTGCTCATGCTCCTCTTCGGATGATGAATCTTTTGGGAGAAAATAATCTCTGTGCCTAACCGTTTGCATAAAAATAAAGCCACCATATAAAACCAATGATACAATGGATACAAATATCAACTGGCTGGTGGTATATTCTCCCATGGCACCGCTAATGGTGTAGTTAGGCAAAATAAGCGTAAGTACAAAAATGGAAGCAAGCGTAATTAAAGCTGCATTAACACCTTGAAGTTTATAAAGTTGCTCTTTAAATTTGATGCCGCCCCTCAATAGACAAATCCCTACAATTGCCGTTAAAATAATCATTACTGCTGCAAAAACAGTATCTCTTGCCAGCGCTCTTGTCGCTTCGCCTCCAGCGAGCATTAACGATACGATAAGCCCAACCTCTATTGTAGTAATGGCCAGGGCCAAAATAATCGTACCAAAGGGTTCTCCTACCCGATGTGCAATAACCTCTGCGTGATGTACCGAAGCCAGAATACTACCAACCAGCAGACCAGCCAATAATACCCGAAACCAAGCACTTGATTCTATTCCTGTTAAAAAGTAAGCTACAATTCCTAATACTGGAATTAACATTGTCCATTTAGGTAGATTAATATTTTTCATAGGCATAATTAAGTTGCTTAACTAACAAAAAACTATCTAGAGGGTTTTTATTAATCGCAATCAATAAAAATCCCATCAACACTCAGCATACTATTTTATACTTCTGAAAAAAGTTATATCTTTAGAGAACACATCCGTAATGATTGAATTACGAGATAAAAACTAACATTAAATTATGCTGTTTTTCGCAGTCCCATTATATTTTACAACATTTCTAGGCTGGTTACTTTACGCAGGATTAATTAAGAAAAATCTGAGGCATCATTTACCCTTGGTGTATTTCGGTAGTATCTTCAGCATGATCTGGTTTGCTATTGTAATCATATCAATCGCATAACTTACGATCAATTATTAAAAATTGCAATTATGCATATCTAATGCTATTAATTGCAGGTACCCATTCTTGTTTTCCACAACGTTCGCATATGTGTGATGCAGCTATTTCAACCACTTTAGCACAGTGGGTACAGGCATAACGGCCTTGCCGAATAATATTTTCTGATTTTTGATGATAGGGTTTCGGAAATATCGGAAGGCCATACTCAACCTGGTTTTCAGGATAAAACAAAAAACTAACCTGTCCGTTGGTTTCTAGTACCGCTGTCCTTACCTGCCCCAAATGCTCAATATTCTGAACCCTCATTTCAGCAAAGAATTCATCCTTTGCAAAATTAGCATCGCCATCCTTTTCTAAGGTAAATAACCCATCCTCAATAATATACATGGGGTCTCCTTCCAGGATCATTTCCATTTTCTGACTTTTGGCAGTGAGATAAGTGATCAACCTATAGAGTAAAAGAATAACTATAAAAACCAACAAGGAGGGTAGAATAGCTGATTCTGTACTCACCATCGGATCTCCGGCTGCAGAGCCCAATGCAATAATAATGGCTACCTCAAAAATACTGAGCTGCCGAACTCCCTTTTTACCCGATGACCGCAGAAACACCAATACAAAGGTGAACATAATTAAGGTGCGGATGCCAATCTCCAAAACCAGTGAAAAATCGAGATCTTTTAGCCATAGATTTTTCCAGTCAATTTCAAGCAAAATATTTATTCCCATTTCACAACAACATGCTTTATGCTAAATTGTTGCTGTTTTGCTCATTAATCATTAAGAAATGTGAACAATCTTTTCTATTTATTCCATGCTATGCCGTGATCATGATGAATAACCGGGTAAGCAAGCACGGTAAAATCATCAGAAAAATCATGATTAAAAACCTGAAAACTTATAGGCCACTCATCTTTCAACAAGCCAGGTACAAATTTTGAAAATATACCTTTAAAACTTTCAAAACTAACGCCTGATCTGCAAACTACTAAATATTCATGATCAGACCTGGCAACTACTTCGTGAATGATATTATTCCATCTGGACATTAGTACCGATGGAAGTTGATTAAAATATTGTTTCTCTATCAAAGTAACAATTTCATCAAACAATTCGCCAGGAAAATCATCTCCACTTAATTGTTTCCAAGTACCATTAAATTTGTCAATACTACCCATTAATTCGCCATCAAGAACTACCCGCCAGGAGTCTTCAGGAGAAAACTGGATTACCTGATAAACAAGGATTTCGGCATCAGCTTTTGTAAAAAAACATGCTAATTCAATCATAAATAGGGAGAATATTTTATTTAATAACCATCAAATGTAAACTTAAATACTAAATTAAATAGCAATTTTTTAAATAATTTTAGTCAAAATAAACATTTTCATAGCTCCATTAATACCCATACTATCAATAACTAAAAATGTTAGTCTAAACTTATACTATATATTAGTTCCTATTCTCATATCTCTGTTACAAAATCAATTTTGGCACAGCATTTGAATTTTAATTGATACACACAAATTAAATTTAGGTTATTATGAAAAAGCTATTAATCATCTCCGCGATTGCAGGAATCGTGGCTTTAACATCAAATCAATCTAACGCTCAGGTAAGTTTAAATGTAAATATCGGTTCGCAGCCTGCTTGGGTGCCTGCCGGCTATCAAAATGTAAACTACTATTATTTACCAGAAGTTAATTCTTATTATTATGTACCCCAAAGGCAATTTGTTTATCTGAATGGAAATCGCTGGACCAGATCACGAAGTTTACCAGGCAGATACCGTGGTTATGATTTACATAGGGGAAGAAAGGTAGTTGTTTACGGAAACCAACCTTATCGCAGTTACCACACTCATCAGGTAAAGTATTCCAATAGGTCTAATGTTTACAGATCAGCATATGGCGGTAGAAATTCCATAAATTATGGTCCGGGTAGAAATAGTCACAAACCGTTTAAAATGGATAAAAGGCACCATGGTGGACCTGAACATCCAAGATTTGCACCTCATGGGCCTAAAGGAAGGCATGGAAGACATTAATTAGTTTAAAATAACACATAGCCGGGAGAAAAATCTTCTGGCTTTTTATTTATACGCTATTGGTATATAAAAGCAGATCAATTTTAATAATTCCCCTTAACAGAAGAGGTTGGAATTTCTTCCAACCTCTTCTGTTTTTATTTAAAAACTTTAATTAACCTACTAAGTTAAATTAGGCTTTTGCTGGACTATTTTCTTTACTGATTTTTAACTGTGCATTAATGCGTTCTAAAACGTCATAAATATCAAAAGGCTTGCTGATGTAATCATTTGCAAAGGCTGCAATTGCTTTTTGTTCACTATTGTTTTGTGCAGACATTACAATAATTGGAATGTGTTTAGTGAACATATCAGTTTTTAAATCTTCGCATATTTCTGCACCATTGCCATCAGGAAGCATTACATCAAGTAAAAACAAGTCTGGCATGGCATCCTGGATATTTTTTTTCAATTCGGCGAAAGAAGATGATAACTGTAATTCAAACCCCTCTTCTTTTAAAAGAATTTCAATTACATTTCTGATTTCCTGATCGTCTTCTAAAATGTGTATTCGTTTAGTTTCCATATTCAAATTATATTGTTTTGGTTCATTGCATAAAAGATAAATTTTATACGATAGTTACTGTAACACCTAAACTTTCTAAATGTTTTACAATTTGTTCAGAAATTCCTTTATCTGTGATGATATGATCAATTTCCTCCAGTCCGCATATTTTACCAAATCCTCTTTTTCCAAATTTAGTAGAATCGGCCAATACGATTGTTTTTTGCGATGCGTTAATCATTTTCCTATTTAGGTGCGCCTCCATCGCATTGGTAGTGGTTAGACCAAAATCTAAGTCAATACCATCTACCCCTAAAAAAAGCTTGTTAAAATAAAAATCCTGCAAAACCTGTTCGGCATAGGCACCCATTACCGATGAAGAGCTTTTTCTTAAAATGCCACCAAGTTGAATGACTTCAATATTTGGCTCACGCATTAATTCTAAGGCCACATTTAGAGCAGATGTAACTACTGTAAGCTGACTGGATGGGGTAATATTTTTAGCAAAATAATAAACCGTTGTCCCTGAAGCAATTACAATAGAGTCGTTTTCATTTAATAACGCAGCTGCCGCAATACCTATCCTATTTTTTTCTGTTGACTGAATTTTCTCTTTTTCATTCACCGGGCGATCCACTGTATATGGATTATTAATGGTAGCACCACCGTGTGTTCTAAAAAGTAAACTCTTATCTTCCAGGAGTTTTAAGTCCTTTCTTATCGTTACAGAAGACACTTTCAACTCCTTACATAAATCTACAACATTAATATATTGATCTTTTTGTAAGCGACTTAAAATAAACTGGTGCCTCTCAGCCAAATTCATCATAAACTTTATTAGTTAAGTATTTTGCAAAATAGCAAATAAAAATCTCTATAAAATTGGATTTGTTGAAATATTTAATATTTTTTTAATGTGGATCATTAATGATTTCGAATTTGATTATTTATACTTGCGTATTGTTTCGTTTTATTTTTTATTTATCTAAGTGAAGAGACCACACGATTATATTTTGCCAGCAAGTTCTGAATGGGATATTATTATCATTGGAGGAGGCGCTACCGGTTTAGGTACAGCACTTGATGCCGTAACACGTGGTTTAAAAACACTACTTGTAGAACAATCAGACTTTGCAAAAGGGACATCCAGTCGAAGTACAAAACTGGTACATGGCGGCGTTAGGTATCTTGCACAGGGTGATATTGGCTTGGTTAGGCGTGCATTAAAAGAGCGTGGACTTTTACAATTAAATGCCAACCATCTGGTTAACAAAGAGGCTTTTACTATTCCATGTTATGATTGGTTTTCTGTTGCAAAATACCTTACGGGATTAACACTTTACGATTGGCTTGCAGGTAGATTCAGTTTTGGCAAATCAAAGTTCTTCTCTAAAAAAGAAACTTTGAAATTGATGCCCGGAATAAAATCTAAAGGACTTAAAGGAAGTGTAAGATACTACGATGGAAAGTTTGATGATGCTCGTTTAGCCATTAATATTGCCCAAACGGCTATAGAACATGGCGCAAAACTTTGTAATTATATTAAAGTTACCAATCTGATTAAAAATGATAAAGGAGATATTATCGGTGTAGAAATTATAGACATACTTTCAGGGAAACTGGCAAAAGCTAAAGCAAAAGTAGTAATTAACGCGACTGGTGTATTTGTAGATGATATTTTGCACATGAACAATCCTCAGTCTAAGAAACTGGTGAGGCCAAGTCAGGGTGTACATATTGTGCTCAATAAAGCATTTTTGAAAACCGACTCAGCTTTAATGATTCCTAAAACATCAGACGGAAGGGTGTTATTTGCCGTTCCATGGCATGAACATTTATTAGTTGGAACAACTGATACTCCTTTGGATGAACATGATCTGGAGCCCAGAGCCTTGAAACAAGAAGTTGATTTTATCCTGAATACTGCGGGTGAATATTTTGAAAGAGCACCTCTCGAAAAAGACATTTTAAGCGTATTCTCTGGCTTACGCCCTCTTGCTGCTCCTACCAATGGAGATAAAAACAGCACTAAAGAAATCAGCCGTGATCACAAACTTATCGTTTCTGCAAAGGGATTAATCACCATAACCGGGGGAAAATGGACAACCTATCGGAGCATGGCGGAAGAAACCATTGATTTAGCAATTAATCATGCACTATTAAAAGCTACCGCTTGCCGAACCCATCAACTCAGGATACATGGCTGCAGCGATTCTAAAGGAAATCATTTTTTAGATTTGTATGGATCAGACCGTGAAGAGATTGAAAAACTAGCTGTTGAACTGCCGGAATTTAATCAGAAACTGCATCCCGATTTTCCTGATCTGGAAATTCAGGTCGTATGGGCGGCTCGCTATGAAATGGCTAAAACAGTTGAAGATGTGTTGAGCCGCAGGTTACGAATCTTATTTATTGATGCCCTGGCTGCTAAAAAAATGGCGCCCAGAGTTGCCGCTATTCTCGCCGTTGAACTTCGAAAAGATGATAATTGGGCACTTGAAGAGATTAAAAGCTTCAATAATCTGGCTGATGGCTATTTATACGCTCCTAAAAATATTAAACAAAAAACAGAATTAGCCGGATAGCAAAAACCTAAAAATTATGAGCAAGTACATTCTGTCTCTCGATCAGGGAACTACAAGTTCGAGAGCAATCGTTTTTAACCATAATGGCGAAATCGAAGCCATTGCACAGAAAGAGTTTACCCAAATTTATCCTAAAGCGGGCTGGGTTGAACATAATCCATTAGAAATTTGGTCGACACAATTAACAGTAGCTACAGAGGCTATCATAAAAGCTGGCCTGTCTGTTTCAGATATTGATTCAATCGGCATTACCAATCAACGGGAAACCACGGTGGTTTGGGATAAAGAAACCGGCCAACCAGTTTATAACGCCATCGTTTGGCAGGATAGGCGTACCTCACATTACTGTGATGAGATAAAGGCACAAGGTTTATCAGATAAAATTCAACAGAAAACGGGGTTAATTATTGATTCATATTTCTCTGCCACTAAAGCGAAATGGATTTTAGATAACGTTGCCGGAGCGAGAGAAAAGGCCAATGATGGAAAGCTTGCATTTGGAACAATAGATACCTGGCTGATCTGGAAATTAACGGCCGGAAAAACATTCGTTACCGATGTTACCAATGCCTCCAGAACCATGCTATATAACATTCACACGCTGGCCTGGGATGATGAACTAACCAGTTTGTTCGGCATCCCGAAAAGCATGTTGCCAGAAGTTAAATCTTCAAGTGAAGTATATGGCGAAACTGCGGGTAAAATTTTAGCGGCTAAAATTCCTATTGCAGGCATTGCCGGCGATCAGCAATCTGCTCTTTTCGGCCAAATGTGCACGGAGATTGGAATGGTCAAAAACACCTATGGAACAGGTTGCTTTATGCTGATGAACATTGGCGAAACACCAAAACTCTCCTCCAATAATTTATTAACCACCATCGCCTGGCAAATAAACGGACAAGTAAATTATGCTTTAGAAGGCAGTATTTTTATTGGCGGTGCGGTGGTGCAATGGCTAAGAGATGAAATGGGGTTAATTTCGCAATCCGCTGATGTCGAGACACTCGCGCAAAAGGAAAAAGATACCAACGGTGTTTATGTGGTTCCAGCGTTCGCCGGCTTAGGTGCTCCGCATTGGGATCAGCATGCCCGGGGCACCATTACCGGCTTAACCCGTGGCACCAATAAATCGCATATTGCAAGGGCTGCATTGGAAAGTATTGCCTATCAAACCATGGACGTTCTAAAAGCCATGGAAGCAGATGCAGGCATTGAGATTGCGGAACTCCGTGTAGATGGTGGCGCAACATCCAATAATCTCCTGATGCAGTTTCAGGCAGACCTGTTAAAAAGTAGTGTAGTAAGGCCAGAAGTAACTGAAGTAACGGCTTTGGGTGCCGCTTATCTGGCCGGGCTCGCTACAGGGTATTGGGACAGTGTTGAGCAAATCAGGTCCCAATGGAAAATTGATAAGACATTTAAGGCTGAGGAGGGCATAGACAATACAGAAAGAATTAAAGGCTGGAACCTGGCAATTAAGGCCGCACGAATCAGTGCGGGCGACTAAGTTAAAATCAGCGATTCAAAATTCAAACAGACTAACCAAATATCGATTATGACAGAATTTATTGCAGAATTAATCGGCACTGCCCTACTCATCTTATTGGGAAACGGTGTGGTAGCAAACGTGGTGCTTGAGGGTACAAAAGGAAATAATAGTGGCTGGATGGTTATTACCACCGCCTGGGGACTAGCAGTTTTTGTTGGTGTTGTTATTTCTGCTCCTTATAGCGGCGCACATTTAAACCCTGCTGTAACCATAGCGTTGGCGATTGCGCAAAAGTTCGACTGGATTAAAGTACCTTATTACATTCTCGCACAACTATGTGGGGCAATGATTGGATCCTTTTTAGTTTGGGTGATGTACAAAGATCATTTCGATGCAACAGACGATCAAAATCTGAAAGCCGCACCATTTGCTACTTCACCTGCTATTCGAAACCTTAAATCAAACCTGTTCTCTGAAATTATCGGAACTTTTGTATTAATTTTTGTGATATTTTATTTTACCAACGCTGAAATGGGGTCTGATAAAACACCCATTGGTCTGGGTTCTTTAGGGGCATTGCCCGTAGCGTTTCTGGTTTGGGTAATAGGCTTAGGACTTGGCGGAACAACTGGCTATGCGATTAACCCGGTGCGGGACTTAGGCCCGAGGATTATTCATGCGATCATTCCGATGAGAGGAAAAGGAAGCAGTGATTGGGGATATGCGTGGGTGCCAATTATTGGCCCGGTGATAGGTGCAACAATTGCTGCGCTACTTTATATGGCTCTATTAAAATAATAATTTGAGATAGATTATAGTTCAATTTGCTACACATTAGAAGAACTGCATAATCAATTTTTACTACCTTTGAGATTAAGCGGCAATTTGATTTAATTGCCGAAACTAACCTAAATATCAGACCTTGCACGATTATTTTCTTTTTATAGATACCGAGACTTCAGGCTTACCGAAAAATTGGCGTGCACCCTATTCCAAAGAAAATAACTGGCCGCATATCCTACAAATCGCCTGGATAATTTTCGATAGCAATTATGCAGAAGTGAAGAGAGAAAATCATTACATTGAAAATAATGGTTTTTCCATTGATAAAGCTGCACAAAAAATCCACAACATCACCACCGAATTTCTGAAAATTAATGGTGAACCCATTGATCGTGTTATGCGTTTGTTTTGCGATGATATGATCCGGTTCAATCCCTTAGTGATTGGCCATTTCATTGAACTGGATTTTCACATGGTTAATGTAGAGTTGAATAGATTAGGAATGGAAAGCATTTTTGAAACTTCCACATTCTATTGTACCATGAAAACCAGTGCTGATTATGTTACTAATTCCATTATCAGTCATTTAAAACTCGATAAATTTTACACCATTTTATTTAACGAAGAGCCCGAAGAAAGCCACAACGCGCTAACTGACGCATCGAACACATCGAAAATTTTCTTTCATCTTTTACAGGATAAAAAAATAAGTTTAACTTCCATCTATAATCAGGAACATACCTTCATCAAAGTATCAGACGGATTAGAGATTTCACCTTTTAAACGTATCTTACGGCGACTATTCCCATGGACAATAAGCTAGCAGATAAAATTTACACCTCCAGAATCGGTGATATCACCTTTAAAAAAATCGTGCGCTGTTCGCCGGAAACGCCTGTTTTCGAAGCCGCTGCAAAAATGGCTGAAAACAAAACCAGTTGTTTATTTATTGAGGATAGTCCAGGAAATTTTATAGGGTTTGTAACTGACATTATTCTTCGGGATGAGGTCATTGCGAAACGTTTAGATCCTCAAATTCCAATTAGTGAAGTGATGGATCCGAACATTGTAACCATTTCACCAGAGGCATTTGTGTATGAAGCGATCCTCATGATGTTCAGCAAAAAATCCAGATACTTATTGGTAAATGATCAGGGAAATTTCGTTGGGTTTCTAAGCCGGAACAGACTTTTAAGCGAACAGGCTGAGTCGCCATTGGTCTTTATTCAGTCAGTAAAGTCTGCTGTCAATACTTCCGATTTAAAAGCCAAATGGCAAAAGGTTCCACACATTGTTGCACAGCTTTTAGATAGAGGCGTTCATGCTAAAATCGTAAATGAAGTGGTTACCACAATTGCAGATACCATATCATTCAAAATTATAGAAGAAGTTATCGATAAATTAGGTCAGCCACCGGCAAAGTTTGTATTTATGGTGCTGGGCAGCGAAGGCCGGAAAGAATTGAGTTTAAAAACTGATCAGGACAATGCTATTTTATACGAAGATACAGATGAAGACCATCGTCCGGTGGTCCGCTCCTATTTTCTGGATTTGGCAACCCAGGTTTCAGATAAACTGAACTACGTTGGTTTTGTTTACTGCGACGGCGATTATATGGCCACTAACCCGAACTGGACGCACTCGCTGGAGCATTGGAAATACAATTATAAAAATTGGATTGAAGAAGCACTGCCTGAAACAGCTGTAAAATTCGCTGCCTTTTTTGATTGTAGAGCCATTTACGGTGATTTATCGCTAATGACTGGCTTAAGAACTTTCGTTGACGAAGAACTTCAGAAGCCAAGTGAAAAATTTTATGTCTATCTGGCGAAGAATGCCTTGCTTTATGAGCCACCGCTTACCTATTTCAGAAACATCAGAACTCAAAAAATTGCTAAACGGGAAGTGTTTGATATCAAAACGGCGATGACACCAATCGTGGATCTTGCCAGGGTATATGCGCTACAAAACAGGATTTTCCAAAAAGAAAATACCGGTGAACGCATGAAGGCTTTGAAGGAAATAGGCGTTTTTTCCGAAAAACAATATAACGAACTCTCTCATTCGTATTATTACCTGATGGGCTTACGGTTAAAGCACCAGGCGAATTTAATTATCAATGATCAGGCGATACCGAATAACTTTATCGACATTGATTCACTCACAAAAATAGAAAAGGTTACGCTGATTGAAATTTTCAAAATTATCCAGGATTTCCAGAGTGGGATTAGAATGAAGTTTACAAATAGCTTAAGCTAGAAATTAGTTTATTGGTTCATCATCTATTTTCCTTTTAATCGTCACCCTGAATTGATTCAGGGCATATTTTGTAAAATAATTATCGCTGAACAATTTAACTTGTTCAAGGCTTTGTCCCGCAGATCAAAATGATTTCGCAGATCTTTACTCTTTGCCTCTGCGTAAATCTCCTAAATCTGCGGGATAATTATTTCAGCAATAGCAATTATCTCTTAGTTGGTTTATAGCAAAGTTTTATTAGAATAACTAATACCCAACTGGATGCATAAATAAATTCTTGATAAAAGTAAATCCTTTCGATCGTCACCCTGACTTGATTCAGGACCTAATTTGTAAATAATTAACGCTAAACATTTTAACTTGTTCAAGGCTTTGTCAAATGATCTCGCAGATCTTTACTCTTTGCCTCTGCGTAAATCTCCTAAATTTGCGGGATAATTATTTAAGTAATTATCTCTTAGCTAGTTCAAAGCAAGGTTTTATTCAAATAACTAATGCTCAACAGAATGAATAAGATCCTGATAAAAGTAAATCCCTTCGATCGTCACCCTGAACTTGATTCAGGGCCTAATTTGTAAATAATTAACGCTAAACAATTTAAGTTGTTCAAGGCTTTGTCCAGCAAATCAAAATGATTTCGCAGATCTTTGCTCTTTGCTTCTGCCGAAATCTCCTAATCTAATGGTTGGTGTCTCACCAACTATCTAAGTTATCTCATCAATACGCTTAATCCATCAATATTAGTCTGGTCGTAAAACAAAAAAAGTTCCGATTTTCATCGGAACTTTTTCAAAATATGATTGTCGCCGGAGCGAGAATTTCTATTTTACTGCATCAATTACAGCTTTGAAAGCTTCTGGGTGATTCATTGCTAAATCAGCCAATACTTTACGGTTTAAACCGATTTCTTTTGAAGCCAGTTTACCAATTAATTGAGAGTAAGAAATACCGTGCTGACGAGCACCTGCATTAATACGTTGGATCCATAATCCGCGGAATTCTCTTTTCTTAACTTTACGGTCACGGTATGCATATTGCAAACCTTTTTCAACTGTGTTTTTAGCAACCGTAAAAACTTTACTTCTTGCGCCCCAATAGCCTTTGGCCATATTAAGGACTTTTTTCCGTCTTCTTCTCGAAGCTACTGCGTTTACCGAACGTGGCATGTTGTTGTTGTTTTTTGGTAAGCGGCGTTCCTTTTTCTCGGAAACTTAAGGCCTGATACCTGGTGAATTAATAAATTACTTTCCGATGCAAAGCATACGTTTAACGTTACCTGAATCTGCATCTGTTACAATTCCTGCATTTCCAAGAGCACGTTTACGTTTAGTACTCATCTTTGTTAAGATGTGACTTTTGTATGCTTTGTTTCTTTTGATTTTACCTGTTCCAGTAAGCGAAAAACGCTTTTTAGCACTGGAATTGGTTTTCATTTTTGGCATAACCTGTTTTTTAATTTATAAACCTATTTTTATTTTTTTGCTACTTTAGGCGCAACTGTTAAGAACATCCGTTTTCCTTCCAACTTAGGTAATAATTCCACTTTACCTACATCTTCCAAAGCCTGGGCGAATTTCAATAATAAAATTTCTCCCTGTTCCTTGTAAACAATTGCCCTACCTTTAAAATGCACATAAGCCCGAACTTTTTCACCGTTCTCTAAAAAGCTTACTGCATGTTTCAATTTAAACTGGAAATCGTGATCATTTGTATTAGGACCAAAACGGATTTCCTTGATTACCGTTTGTTTAGCATTAGATTTAATCTCTTTTTGCTTTTTCTTTTGTTCGTAAACGAACTTACTGTAATCAATAATTCTACAAACTGGTGGTACTGCATTTGGAGAAATTTCTACCAAATCCAATTCCAAATCATCAGCAAGCGCCAAAGCTTTTGCCAAAGGATAAATCCCAGGTTCAACATTATCGCCAGCCAAACGCACTTCAGGCGATTTAATGTACTGATTAATGTTATGCTCTGCTTCTTTTTTCTTAAAAGGTGGACGTGGTCCCCTGTTAAATCCTGGTCTTCCTAATGCCAAACGTGTAACTATTTAATTTAAACTGTTATTTCTTTTTTTAATAAATCGCTGAACTCTTCCAACGTCATTTCTCCTAAATCTCCTTCACCATGCTTACGTACTGAAACCTTTCCTTCAGCCATCTCTTTATCGCCAATAATAAGCATATAAGGGATCTTTTTAACTTCGGCATCACGGATTTTTCGTCCGATTTTCTCATCTCGAAAGTCAATCAGCCCGCGAATATCGGAATTATTTAGTTCATCTAAAACTTTTTTTGCATATTCTTCATATTTTTCTGAAATCGGAAGAATAATAAATTGTTCAGGACTCAACCATAAAGGAAAATTCCCCGCACAGTGTTCTATTAAAACAGCAATGAACCTTTCCAGCGAACCAAATGGCGCACGGTGAATCATTACTGGTCTGTGTTTCTGGTTATCGCTACCAGTGTACTCTAGTTCAAAACGCTCTGGTAAGTTATAATCAACCTGAATGGTTCCTAGTTGCCACTTTCTACCCAAAGCATCTTTCACCATAAAGTCTAGCTTAGGACCATAAAATGCCGCTTCACCATATTCTACAACAGTATTTAATCCTTTTTCAGCAGCTGCCTCGATAATAGATTCTTCTGCAAGCTTCCAGTTTTCATCATTACCGATATACTTTGATTTATTATCCGGATCACGAAGAGATACCTGAGCTATATAATTATCAAAACCCAACGATTTAAATACATAAAGCACTAAATCGATTACTTTTTTAAATTCTTCTTTTACCTGATCTGGGCGGCAAAATAAATGCGCATCATCCTGAGTAAAGCCACGCACACGCGTTAAGCCATGTAACTCACCACTTTGTTCATAACGATATACAGTACCAAATTCTGCAAAACGAACCGGTAGATCCTTGTAAGATCGTGGCTTAAATTTGTACATTTCACAATGATGTGGGCAATTCATCGGCTTTAATAAAAACTCCTCTCCTTCTTGTGGCGTTTTTATAGGCTGAAAGCTGTCTTTACCATATTTTTCATAATGACCAGATGTAATATATAAATTCTTATTCCCTATATGTGGTGTAACAACTTGCTCATAACCATGTTTTGCCTGTGCTTTTGTTAAAAATTGTACTAACCGTTCTCTTAATGCAGTTCCTTTTGGCAACCACATGGGTAAGCCCATCCCTACCTTTTCTGAAAACATAAAAAGCTCTAGTTCTTTTCCAAGCTTACGGTGATCGCGCTTCTTGGCCTCCTCAATCATTGCAAGATATTCAGTAAGCTCGCTTGCCTTTGGAAAGGTTACGCCATAAATACGGGTCAATTGCTTTTTGGTTTCATCACCACGCCAATAAGCGCCAGCGACATTCATTAGCTTTACAGCCTTAACAAAACCAGTATTTGGAATGTGCGGCCCACGACATAAATCGGTGAACTGACCCTGAGAATAGAAAGTAATCTTTCCATCTTCTAAACCATCAATTAAATCCAGTTTATATTCATCGCCTTTTTCAGTAAAATATTTAATCGCATCGGCTTTGCTCACACTTTCACGGGTGAAAGTTTCTTTTTGCTTAGCCAACTCGATCATTTTGGTTTCGATGGCTTTGAAATCATCAGAAGAAAATTCCTTTTCGCCAAAATCTACATCATAATAAAAGCCAGTTTCAATCGCCGGACCAATACCAAACTTCGTTCCCGGGTATAGCGCTTCTAAAGCCTCAGCCATTAAGTGGGCAGATGAATGCCAGAAAGTGGATTTACCAGCTGCATCATTCCAGGTGAGCAATTTTACGGAAGAGTCAGCTTCGATTGGACGTGTTGAATCCCAAACTTCGCCATTTACTTCGGCAGCTAAAACATTACGGGCTAAACCCTCAGAAATTGATAATGCAATTTGATGGGCAGATGTGCCCTGTTCGTACTGACGAACGGAGCCGTCAGGTAAAGTAATATTAATCATCTACAACTATGATTTGTTCCTTATCAGTATTAAAGTTTCGGAACGGTTTAAAAAAAGTGTGAATTTAAATCACATACAAAGTGATTTTTTATTGTTGCGAAGATAATAAAATTTATTTCATCGTTTTTTGAGACTAAGAAATATTTTAGAGAATCTAACCTGGTGGATTACAGCAGAACAGATCCTGAATTAGGTTCAGGAGGACGCCCGAGGGAGGATTTACTTGAGGACTAAGCTCTTAAAATTCCTACTAAAAAAAGCCCTTTAAGATATAAAGCCTTTCGAAAATACATCCGAAAGGCCTTAAAGTAACTTTTTCAAAAATTAGTTTCCTGGAACAACGATTCGCTGAGCACCACCACCTGGTCTGTTCTGTCTAAAACGTTTCATCATATTGTCCATTTTAACTTTATATTCTTCCTCTGTAATTAACTTCGCTTTTTTAGGCGGCGTAACGTCTTTACTGCTCACCCCTCTGTATTCAATGCTTTTGGCAATAGTTGAATTGCCTTTGCCTTCAATGGCCAATACTGTACCTTCCGTCCACATTTTAGGATTTGGAGAAAAATTGAAACCTAAATCGTTGGTATACCAGATGTGCGTTTCTTCAGTCACCTCTTTATCCATATTCAAAATTTTAACTGATCTGGTCGACTTTACGATCACTTCCTTACAGTCAAAACCAATTATTTTTTTGGTGGCATCTGTTTTTACCACTTCAATTTTAGGAGGTGCAACAGGCTTAGGTTTAGTGGTATCGCCAGGATTTCCGCCACCCATTCTAAATGATCCAACAGGGCCAGAAGTAGATAACGTTAACTTGCTGGGCATGTAATAAGTGGTATCGTTTAAATCGAATACCTCTGTTAGTTTCTGATCAGCGAAGCTATAATAGTATTCACGGTTGCCAGCGCCACCACCAAAACGCATCATCATTCTACCCATTCCGCCGCCACCGCCGCCTGCACCATTGCTATCTTCTATATCTTCCACGGGCATGTAACTTGCATTTGTAGCCGTAAATAATAGTTCGAAATTGCTTTTAGCCGCCGATGGCATTCTTGCCTTCATCTGCTCCGGAATTTGGAAACCACTGGCAGCAGCCATTGCAGCCGGATCAACCGTGGTTTCAAACTGAATGGCCCCGGAAGTTTTCTTCTGTGCATCTGCAACAGATACCACAGAAAAAATGCTCAGCAAAGCAAAAATTATCTTTTTCATCTATTGTTCTTTTAGCTTTTAGAGGGGTTGTTAAGGAAAAGGTTTAATGAGGAATTACAGAACCCTGCTAAAATTAATACTCAGTACTTTCCAGCCAGCCGTTACATAAAACATCGGCAATGTGCATGGTTTTAATCGGGATATTATTTTTTTCAATATAGCCCTGCAGATGCAGCAAGCATGATAAATCAGTAGAGATAATGTAATCGGCTTTTTGAGCCATGGCATGATTAACTTTTTGCTCAGCCATTGCTGAAGAAATCGCATCGAATTTTACGGCGAAAGTTCCGCCGAAGCCACAACACATATCAGTATCCTGCATTTCTAACATTTCAAGTCCATGCACTTTTGAAAGTAGCTGACGCGGTTCATCCTTAATCTTACACTCCCGAAGAGCACTGCAGGAATCATGATAAACCGCTTTTCCTTCCAATTCTGCTCCGAAATAATCTTTCTTCGCTACGTTAACCAGAAAATCTGAAAGTTCCCAAATGTTAGATTGTAAATTCCTGCACTTATTGTGCACTATTGTATTGGTAAACAAATCATTATATCCGCCTTTCACCATGCCTACGCAAGAAGCTGAAGGTGCCACCACATAAGTATTTTCTGAAAAATCATTTAAGAATTTTGTTCCAACCTCTTTGGCTTCGTCCCAGTAACCGGCGTTGTAGGCTGGTTGGCCGCAACAGGTCTGTTTCGAATTATACTCCACCTTACATCCAGATTTTTCTAATAACCTCATGGTATTAAAGGCGGTTTCCGGGTATAATTGATCAACAAAACAAGGGATAAATAATTCTACTTTCATAATACGCTAAGGGCACAAACTTACAACTTTACTGCCTCTTTGCTTTCGTTTTTCCTTAAGATTAGCAAAAAGATTAAGCCAACTATAAAAAATGATGCCAAAGCAATAATCGAATAGCGAATGTTTCCCGTTAAATCTTCGATGTAGGCAAAGCTAAATAATCCAATTACGATGGCCAGTTTTTCTGTTACATCGTAAAAACTAAAGAATGATGTGGTGTCAGGCGTATTTACCGGTAAGTATTTAGAATAGGTTGAACGCGATAGTGATTGGATACCACCCATAATTAAACCCACAATGGCCGCCAAGGAATAGAATTGAATTTCATTTGTGATGTAATAACCATAAACACAGCAGCCAATCCAGACCATTACCATGATAATTAAGATGTTCACATTGCCTATCTTTTTAGCCAGGTAAGACATCAGCAAAGCGCCCGGAATAGCAACCAATTGGATAATCAGAATTACCGCAATCAATTTTGCCGTTCCAAGTTTTAAGGTTTTTTCTGCGAAACCGGCAGCAGCCAGCATAATGGTTTGAACCCCCATCGAATAGAAAAAGAAGGAAAGTAAAAATCCCTTCAACCGCTTAATCTGCCTGAGTTGTTGCCACACTTTCGATAATTCACTAAAGCCGTCTTTGATGATGTTGGTTTTAACCTTATCAATCTGTGGTGTTCCGTTTGGAAGAACTGAAAATGGAATCTGTGAAAAAGCAATCCACCACACTCCGACTAATAAAAACGATAATCTGGGCGGGAATGATGCATCGGTGATCCCGAACCATTCTGGTTTTAGTACGAAGAGAAAGCAAACGAGTTGTAAAAGCACAGAACCGATATAGCCATAAGAAAAGCCCTGTGCACTTACCCGATCCTGGTGTTCTTCAGATGCAATTTCCGGCAAATAAGAATTACTGAATAAAACGCCACCAATATAGCCCATTGCAGCCAGGGCAAAGAAAATAACACTTACCTCAAGCGTATCGAGCTTGAAAAAATAAAGTGCCATACAGGAGACACCGCCCATATAGGTGAAAAATTTCATAAACGTTTTTTTATTCCCTCTTCTATCTGCGATTGAAGATAATATCGGTAACGCCAGCGCCATAATCAAATAGGCAAAAGACAAGGCATAATTAGATAGTGAAGTATTAACGAAGCTCCTCCCAAAAAAAGTTACCTGATCCCCATGCTCTTTCGTTGTGGTGATAATGGTATAGTAAGCAGGAAAAATTGTTGACGTAATTACGAGATTGTAGGCAGAATTTGCCCAGTCGAAGAAAGCCCAGGAACGAATGGTTTTCTTATTATTTTTTTCTATCATTTATGTTTTCGCTTCGCGGAGGTTAAAAAAAATTATTGAGTTACCCGGATAGATATCGCCAATACAAAACTAATATTTAATTGCTCATTCCCTACTTTCTATTTCTGTTTCCCGTTCCTCTCCCTCAATTCTATTCCCATTATCTAAATGTAATATTTCTTCCCATCAGTTTTTATCTTGCCAGCATCTAATAATTCGCGAATGGCATTAATCCGATCACTTTCTGTACCGATCTTAACCCCACTTACCAGATCATCAAGATCTAAATGCTGCTGATGGAGTAAGGAAATGATTACAAAGTCAATCTCGTCATCAATTTGTTGCTCATTTTCAGCTTTCTTTTCAGCGATACAGACATCGCACACGCCACACTTTGAAGCATGGTTTTCATCGAAATAAGACAATAACTGAATGCTGCGACAAACGTTGGTAGAAGCATAGGTAATTACGGCATTCACTTGCTTAAGTAGAATCTGCTTACGCAGCTCGAGGTATTTCACATCCAAATCAAAATGGTCCATATCTACACGCGGACGAACATATTGTAATTGCGGCTGGTCGGTTTGTTGAATGTAGGTGAGCAGTTCTATCGATTGTAACTTGTTCAGCAATGCAACAATTTCTTTGTAGGATAACCCTGTCTTCTTCGCTAAATCTGCCTCTTTTATATTGATAAAACCATCAAAAGCACCGCCATGAGAACGTAATATGGTTTTAATAATGCTGTCATAAGCTTTGTTTTCGATCTGGAAGCGATAAATATCTTCGTGACTGGCGATAAACATCATTCTGGAAGGAAGGAAAATACTTTCAGATAAGGTTAGATAACCATCATGTTCCAGAAACTTCAGAGCTGAAATGGTTTTCAACACACTAATATTAAATCGCTTACAGAAGTCGGCGATATCGAAAGTGAAGGTTAGTCCCTCACCCGCACCGAAAGCAAGTTGAAAATAATTTCCGAGGTAATGGTAAATTTTTCTAATCTCATCAGACGATGGAAAGCTATCAATATAACGAGACTCAAGGTTCATCATATCAGACTGGTTCGCCAGCAAAACGGCATAACTTTTTTTCTCGTCCCGACCTGCCCGTCCGGCTTCCTGATAATACGCTTCTAAACTTTCGGGCAAATCTAAATGCACCACAGTCCGGACATCAGCCTTATCAATACCCATCCCAAAGGCATTCGTAGCCACCATGATGCGGATTTTATTTAGTTTCCAGTCTTCCTGTTTTTGAAAGCGAACGTCGCGTTCCAGTCCGGCATGATAAAAATCTGCTCTGATTTGATTACGGTTTAAGAAATTCGAAACCTCTGCGGTTTCCCGTCTATTGCGCACATAAACCAATCCGGTGCCTTTTACATTCCGGCAGATTTCTATTAGTTTTTTATATTTATCTTCCTTATTGAAAACAACATAGCTTAGGTTATTTCGGGCAAAGCTTTTAACAAAAACCTGTGCATCTTTCATTTCCAGCTTTTCAATAATATCCTGTCTTACGAAATTTGTAGCGGTAGCAGTAAGCGCTAAAACCGGTACATCGGGTAAAATTTCTCGGAGTTTGGAAATTTGCTGATAGGGCGGGCGAAAATCGTATCCCCATTGTGAGATACAATGCGCTTCATCAACCGCAATCAGATTCACATTCATATAAGAAATCCTTACCCTCACCAATTCAGAAAGCAACCTTTCGGGAGAAAGGTATAAAAATTTGATTTTTCCGTAAATGCAGTTATCTAGTAAAATATCGATTTCCCGCTTCCCCATCCCTGCGTAAATGGCAATGGCTTCAATCCCTCGTGATTTGAGGTTTTCCACCTGATCTTTCATTAAGGCGATGAGCGGAGAAACTACAATACAGATCCCTTCTTTTACAAGCGCCGGAACCTGGAAGCAAACAGACTTGCCGCCACCCGTAGGCAAAAGCGCTAAACTGTCTTTTCCCCCCAATACGGAATTGATGATATCTTGCTGTAACGGTCGAAAAGCGGAGTAACCCCAGTATCGTTGTAAAATCTCTATGGCTGTCATAAATCGGCGGTATCAAAACTATAAAATTTATATGTAAAGCAATAGTATATTTACAATTGGCGCAAAACCATTTTGCAAAAGATTATTAACTTTGAAGCTTACAAACCTTACATGTTAGAAACCCAATTTATAGAAATAGTAAGCTTGATTAAAAAATCAAGAACAAACGCTATAAAAGCTGTAAATAAGGAACTTATTGATTTATACTGGAGTATTGGTGAGTACATTGATAAACGCATTAGCAACTCCGATTGGGGCCAATCAGTTGTAAAGCAATTGTCCGACTACCTTCAACGTAACGAACCTCATTTAAAAGGATTTTCAGATAAAAACCTTTGGAGAATGAGGCAGTTTTACGAAAATTATAAGGATAATCCAAAACTATCTGCACTGACGAGAGATATTAGCTGGTCTCATAATTTAGCTATATTTTCAAGATGTAAGACTTTGGTCGAAAAGGAATTTTACCTCAAACTTTGTAAAAAAGAACATTATTCCTTTAGAGAACTGGACAGACAGATTTCCGTTAGTCTTTTTGAAAGAACAATAGGAGCAAACACAAAACTCTCAACAGCGTTGAGAGAATTACACCTAGACATAGACACTTCATTTAAAGATAGTTATATTTTTGAGTTTTTAAACCTTCCTGAAATTCATAGTGAATACGACCTCCAAAAGAAGTTAGTTATTGAAATGAAAAACTTTATTCTTGAGCTTGGAAAAGATTTTCTTTTTATTGGAGAGGAATACAAAATACAAGTTGGTAATAGTGATTTTTATATAGACTTACTTTTCTATCACCGAGGCTTACAATGCCTTGTAGCATTCGAACTTAAAACAGATAAGTTTAAACCCGAGCATCTTGGACAATTGAATTTCTATTTGGAAGCGCTAGATCGAGATATTAAAAAGAGCCATGAAAACCCTAGTATTGGTATCTTATTATGCAAAGACAAAGATAACGAAGTGGTTGAATATGCTTTAAGCAGGAGCCTATCTCCAACCATGGTTTCAGAATATCAAACTCAACTTCCCGATAAAAAACTTCTTCAACGAAAAATACACGAACTATTCCGATAATATAAAATGAAAAAACTCTATTTTCTTTCTGCGTTCTCACTCCTATTTTTCACATCAAATGCCCAGGAAAAAAAATGGGATGTAGAAAAATATCAGGGTACGACTAAAAATTTTACGCTGAATACAGATGAAGGTACCTGGATGAACCTTGATGTAAGTCCTGATGGACAGGAAATTGTTTTTGATCTGTTGGGCGATATTTACACCATGCCGATGAGCGGAGGACAAGCGAAGTTAATCAGTGGAGGCATTGCCTATGATGTGCAACCAAGATTTAGTCCGAATGGAAAGTACATTTCTTACACGAGCGATAAAAGCGGCGGTGATAACATCTGGATCATGAGCCGCGATGGTTCGAATAAAAAACAGGTGACCAAAGAAACATTCAGGCTGTTAAACAATGCTACCTGGATGCCGAACAGTGAATATTTAGTTGCCCGTAAACATTATACCGCAGGCCGCTCTTTGGGCGCAGGTGAAATGTGGATGTACAACATCAACGGTGGTGAAGGTGTTCAGCTTACGAAAAGAAAAAATGATCAGCAAGATGCCGGAGAGCCAAACGTTTCGCCAGATGGCAGATATTTATATTTCAGTGAAGACGTAACGCCCGGACCAAATTTTGAATACAGTAAAGATCCAAATGGAACTATTTATGCCATTCGCCAGCTTGATTTAACAACCGGACAGTTAATCACATTCATTAATGAGCAAGGTGGTGCCTGTCGTCCACAAGTTTCACCAGATGGAAATCTAATTGCCTTTGTTAAACGTGTTCGTTTAAAATCTACACTTTACGTTCAGAATATTAAAACGGGTGAAGAGTGGCCTGTAAATGAAGATTTATCTCATGATCAGCAAGAAACCTGGGCAATCTTTGGTGTTTATCCGAATTTTGCCTGGACACCAGACAGTAAAAGCTTGATATTTTACGCTAAAGGAAAAATCAGAAAAACAGAGATCGTATCTTTAATCAATACGACTATTCCTTTTCAGGCCAATACCGTTCAAACGGTGCAACAGGCACTACATTTTGAGCAAAAAGTTTTTGATAACGAGTTTTCAGCAAAAATGCTGCGGCAATTGACCACCTCGCCGGACGGAAAAACAATTATTTTTAACGCTGCCGGATATTTGTACCGACAAGAATTACCAACAGGAACACCAGAACGTTTAACCAATGGACAGGATTTCGAATTTGAACCAGCATTTAGTCCAGATGGAAAGTTCATTATTTATACTACCTGGAGTGACGAACTACGTGGAGCCATTAAAAGAACGGATTTGAAGTCTGGAAAAACCATCACACTAAGCGACGAAAAGGGGTTTTATTATTCTCCTCAATATTCAACAAAAGGTGATAAGATCGTTTTTAGGAAAGGAAGTGGAAATGATGTGCTGGGTTACAATTATGGCCGTGGAACCGGAATTTTCACCATGGCTGCAAATGGTGGCATAAAGACACTGGTTTCTGATAACGGTATTCGCCCCCAATTTAATAACACAGATACCCGAATTTATTTTCAGAGTTATGCAGATGGCAAGAAAGCACTTAAAAGCGTCGATTTAAGTGGCGGAAATGAAAGAACACACTTTACGTCGCAATATGCCAATCAGTTTGTCATCAGTCCTGATAATAAATGGCTGGCCTTTAATGAACTCTTTAATGTTTATATCACCCCAATGATCAATATTGGAGTTGCTCAGGATGCATCTGCTGGCAATAAGGCCATTCCTGTTACAAAAGTGACAACGGATGGTGGAACCTATATTCAATGGAGTGCCGACAGTAAGAACCTGCATTGGACTTTAGGACCAAAATATTTTACTGTGGATGTGAACAGTGCCTTTAATTTTGATGGCAGCACGCCAAAAGCTCAGGCGACATCTGTAGATATCAATCTTGTTTTAAAATCTGATGTACCCATCGGTATAGTAGCGCTTAAAGGTGCGAGAATTATCTCCATGAAAGGTGATGAAGTAATTGAAAACGGAACCATTTTAACTGATGGCAATAAAATCACAGCTATTGGGAAAGCAGATGAGATAACTATTCCATCCAAGGCTAAAGTGATTGATGTAAATGGGAAAACTATTATGCCTGGAATCATTGATGTTCATGCACATTTACGTACTAGTCCCGATGGAATTTCACCTCAAAGCGATTGGAGTTACCTTGCTAATCTGGCTTTCGGAGTTACCACTTCGCATGATCCATCCAGTAATACAGAAATGGTTTTTAGTCAGAGTGAAATGTTGAAGGCTGGCAGAATGATTGGTCCACGGGTTTATTCTACAGGTTCAATTTTGTATGGTGCTGACGGTGATTTTAAGGTGGTAATTAATAGTTTAGATGATGCCCTGGCAAACCTTAATCGATTAAAAGCAGTTGGTGCATTTTCGGTAAAATCATATAACCAACCCCGCAGAGAGCAACGCCAGCAAATTTTAGAAGCAGCAAGACAATTAAAAATGGAAGTGGTGCCTGAAGGTGGCTCTACATTCTTTCATAATATGAATATGATTGCCGACGGACATACCGGAATTGAACACAGCATCCCGGTTTTACCAGTATATAAAGATGTAACCACGCTTTGGAACAACACTGAAGTTGGCTACACCCCAACTTTGATCGTAGCTTATGGTGGTCAGTGGGGCGAAAATTATTGGTATGATCGCACTAACGTTTGGGAGAATGAAAAATTAATGAGTTACACGCCTCGTTCGATTATTGATTCAAGAGCGAGACGCAGAACTACTTCAGAATACAGCGATTACAACCATATTGATATTGCTAAAGCAGCCAAAAAAATTGCGGATGGTGGCACAAAAGTAAACCTGGGCGCTCATGGGCAAATTCAAGGTTTAGGTGCACACTGGGAGTTATGGATGTTTGTTCAGGGTGGTTTTACACCATTGCAAGCCATTAGAAACGCTACTTTAAATGGTGCGAGTTATTTAGGAATGAGCAAAGAGCTCGGTTCATTAGAAGTGGGTAAACTTGCTGATTTAGTGATTATGGATGCAAATCCTTTGGATGACATCCGTAATTCTGAAAAAATTAAATACGTGATGATTAACGGTCGCTTATACGACAGTGCAACCATGAATGAGGTGGGAACAAGGGAAAAACTTCGGAGTAAATTATGGTTCGAAAATGCTAGGGGAAATGGATATGTCGTTCCGAACGGGGAATCTGAAACCTGGACGTTTACTGTTCCGCATTGCGATTAGTTAACCAATTCTTGATGCTGAATGTATTTTCAGCATCTGTATCAATTTTATTCTGTAAGAATTAAAACATCTTGTATTTCTCATAAAAAAGAACAAATGACCATGAAAAACAATAAATTATACCATATTATCTCAGTTATTTTTCTTTTTTTAGCGGTCTTACTTTTCTTGTCATACAGTGAATACTATTTCCTTGGAATTTCTACAATAAACATTTTTCTAGTCTTAATCTTTTTTGCTTGCATCAGTTCTATTATTGCTTTAAGAAAAAATAGAAAATCAGTAATATCATGGCTATTAATTATTTTGAATTCAATCGTGGTGGTTTGCATTATTTTTTGCTTAACGTATTTTAAGCTGAAAATTTAGTTTTTTTTATTTATGTTCAAACCAATATATTATATGTAATCGATTATTTAAAATATCTTTATGAATACAAAAGAGATCATCATCTACTTAATTTTTCCTTTATTTGGCATTATAGTTTATATATTTCTAGTTACTAAAATATGGAAAGAAAAGTCCAGAAATTCTATTCTCTTAGAGTTTTTCTTAATTTTCGCCAATTATGGTGCACTTATAATAACTATATTAACATTTTATCTCTTAAATTGGTCAGCAGTGGCAGTAATGGTTTATTTTTACGTAACAATCGCTGCTCCAATCATTATGGCGATTATAGCATTCAGACATAGGAAAAATAAGAAAGAGAATAATTTATATAAATACCTATATTACAGCGCTATATCTTACATTATTTTGTTTCCGTTAGTTTGTGTATTAATGTATTTCAGCTAATAAGGAATCTCAAATCTGTTGATCAAGCCATAAATAATAGAATATGGTTATTTGCTTAAAGGACCAATAAGCCAAATTCTCTGAGCGTATTTACTGGCTTAGAATACCAGAACAATTCGAAATTTTCCATTTCCATTTCATAATTATTCTTCACTTCCTGAAAGGTAATTACCTCTTCGCTATCTATTGAAATTTTATCCAGAATAGCGTTCAGCCATATACCTTCATTTTTATTGGTTTGAATAGTAAAGGTTTCCTTCTTATCGTGAAAAGTAAGTGAAGCCATTTCCCATGAATTACCTTTTTTGGTTTTAGTAAAAAAATCAATTTCAGGTCTTGTACCTAACCAAACTACTTTAGCTGTAGATTTAGTACTAAAGTTATGATCTTCGTTTAACGCACTTTCAATAAAATCAGCAGGAATTTTTGTTCTCGGAATTTTAAAATCAAACCAGTCCTGAAGTTCGTAGTCAAAACAGATTCCATGCATAAAATTGAATAATGATTTTTTTAATCCAAAGCTAAATTTGTTATGGTCGATACCTGTTTTATCGATGTAATTAATATCATTATTTGCAAATGTGCCAATCGTTTCTGTTTCTTTAATAACACCGAATTTTTCTGGATATAAACCCACCGGACTATGTGCCGTCATGGCAAATTGGTGCCAGAAACCTGACTGCAAAATTCCCATTTCAAACAATTGCCGGACCATTTCCAGGCTATCAACTGTTTCCTGAATGGTTTGTGTAGGATAGCCATACATTAAATAAGCATGCACCATAATGCCTGCTTCAGTGAAATTTCTGGTTACACGAGCAACCTGTTCGACCGTCACCCCCTTTTCAATTAGTTTCAGTAAACGATCTGATGCAACTTCTAACCCGCCAGAAACCGCAATGCAGCCAGATGCCTTTAGTAGCAAACATAGATCAGCCGTAAAACTTTTCTCAAAACGAATATTAGTCCACCAGGTTACCGCTAAGCCACGACGAAGAATTTCTAAAGCTACTTCACGCATTAAAGCAGGTGGAGCGGCCTCGTCTACGAAATGAAATCCATTTTGTCCGGTTTTAATGGAGAGTTCCTCAATCCGATCTACAATCTGCTTTGCCTGAACCGGCTCGTAAACTTTAATATAATCTAAAGAGATATCACAAAACGTACATTTACCCCAATAACAACCATGGGCCATTGTTAATTTATTCCATCTCCCATCGCTCCACATGCGGTGCATTGGGTTCACTATTTCAATTACAGATATATATTTGTCGAGAAGTAAACCCGAATAATCAGGTGTCCCAACATCGGCTTGCTTGTAATCTTTCCTGAAGGAATCATTTTTATAAGTGACAGTTCCATTTTCGAGCAAGAACGTACGCTTATACATCTGCATTTCAGTAGGTATTGTCCCACTGATATTTTGAATAAGCAGTTCTATTGGCAGTTCACCATCATCAAGGGTAATAAAATCGAAAAACTCGAAAACCCTGGGGTCAGAAAGAGAACGAAGCTCAGTGTTAGGGAAACCGCCTCCCATAGAAATTTTTATTTCAGGATGATGCCCTTTAACCCATTGTGCACAACGAAATGCACTATATAAATTACCGGGAAAAGGAACTGAAATTAGAAATAAAGAAGGTTGAACAGTTTCAATGTATTCCTTTAAAATGGAAATCAGAATCTCATCAATATAGCTGGGCGCCTGCTCTAAAGCACTATATAGCTCATTAAAAGAACTTGCACTTCTACCTAATCGCTCCGCATACCGACTGAAACCAAAATTGTCATCTACGCATTCAACGATATAATCGGAGATATCTTCCAGATAAAGCGTGGCAAGATGCTTGGCTTTATCCTGCGTGCCCATGGCACCAAAAGCCCAGTCCAATTCTTCCAATTGTGCAAACCGTGATGCCTGAGGTAAAAAATCATCTCCGCAAATCTGCAAAGCTAATGTTGGATTTTTTCCCTGCAGGAAATGAATAACAGCATCTATGGTTTTTAAATATTCATTTTTTAATGCTAAAATTCGTTTGGCATTAGCACTTAAAGGTTTTGTTGTTGGCTTATTGAAGAGTGTATTTAGGCCTTTCTTAGAAAATAGAACGAGGATGACTTCAATACCTAAATCTGCTTGTGTAGCACTGATCCCTTTCGTATTTAAAAAACCTTTAATATACGCCGTTGCCGGATAAGGTGTATTCAGTTGTGTAAAGGGTGGCGTAATGGCAAAGATTTCTGTTCTCAAAAGGAAATTATTTTCTGCAAAAGTAAGTGAATTTTAAGACATCCTGTCGACAAATCATTCAGCTTGTAATTAAATGGACTAAACTAAAACCATTATCTAAACGTTTAAAAATTACATTATCACCATTACTACCTGAATGAGAGTTTTCTATTTTCTATTAATAATGCTATTGGCACAAATCAGCTTTGCTCAAAAATCATTTATTTTCCCTAAAGTAAAGCAGCAAGGTTCTTCTATTGAACAGCTTACTCTCAATAACTGGACAGTAATTGAAACTGCTCAAGGCGATTTGAACAATGACCAAACTGAAGACTTAGCTTTAGTTTTTGAATCAAATCAGAAAATTGATGAGACCCGAACATATGGCGACAACAATTCTGAAATCATAAAGGAAACACAGAAACCACGCATTTTAGCGATTTATTTCAAAGACAAAAATGGTAACGGATATCATTTATCTACCCAGAACAACGATTTTATTTTACGATCTGAAGAAGGAGGAAGACTCGGAGATCCTTTACAACAAGTAGAAATTAAAGATAAGCAACTATTTTTACGCTTTAGGGGCGGTAGCGAATGGCGGTGGGAATTGGGCTATACTTTTAAATTCCAGAATAAAGATTGGTTCCTCACCAGTGCTATTAACCTTTATTTTAACCAGAACACTGGTGATATGACGGAAAGAATTTACGATTTTACTTCCCGCCAACTCTTTACTACGGTTGGCAATTTACACCGCAGGGATATTGCCAATCAAAAAACCAGCGAAGTATTATTTTTCAGTCAGCTGAGAACATTTAAAACCTTTAAAAAGCCATGGGCTTGGGAAATTATGCCAAATGTTTATTTGTAGATAAGTATTGGCTTTTATTGCAAGATTTCAATATCATTGCATATGATTACCAGTCTAAATCTCCGTATCTCTTTACTTGCAATCATATTATTGTTTCCATTTTTCTCTTTTGCTCAGTTAAATTTAACAGTTGGAGAAAAATTTCTGGAAGACCAATCTTTCAAACAAGTTTTCATTTCAGTTGAAGACCATACTATATGGGCGCTAAATGAAAATGGAATCGTATTTTTCAAAAAAGAAAGTGATGCTAATTTTGCTATTTATCCTTTTACAAGTGGATTAATCATTAATGAAATTACAGGCTTTAATGCTGATGAAATGTATTTCCTTATTAAAGGAGATATAATTTTATATCTTAAAAACGGTGTAAAATACGAAATCAAGATCAATCAGCCTGGTGTTACAAGAATTAATAATATTTCTGTTATAAACACCAAAAGAAATGCTGATTATACACCAAGTATAGCATATGATCCAAAAGAAGATTATTTAGCCATAGCCACAAATAAGCATGGATATAAAATACTTCGGGGTAATTTGACCATTTCAGGTCAGTTATATTACCCTAATCAGCCTTTAGTGAGCGAACCAGATTGGAGAATAACAAATGCAGGTTTTAAATCGGTCGACTTTCAACATATATACCCAATGGGCAGATGTTTCGTTAATGATCACGTTACATTAAATTACCAATCTTACGCAACATATTCATCTGGTATTCCAGATCGATCACCATATCCTTCAAAAATAAATTGTACACTTTTTGCACATCACTGGCAGTATGGACTACCTGCTGCTTCAGCATGGCAGATATATTATAGTATTTGGGGCACAGATGAAGGATTGTTTGCTTACAATAATGTTTCGTGTACAGGTTTAGAAATCAAGAAAATAATTAATAACGAAAAAATTAATGATCTTGAAGAAGCTTACGCCCTCACTCCTATTTATAAGCAAAATTTTGCTTTTGCTGCAACAGATAGAGGTTTATATTATACGCCAGGATCCATCTTTAATGAGTTTTTGCCAAGCCAGGAAAAACTAGATAGATTAAAATTTAATAAATTTCCGGGGCTGGGCAACCTGAAGATTAATTCCATTACGGTTGATACTGATATTAAGATTGTTAAAGAGGCTAATTATACGTACTACTGGGAAACTATTTGCGAAAAGGTTTTATGGGTAGCTTCGGATAATGGCATTAGCAAAATATATTTAAATCTGGATCAGGATTATTATCCAAAAGCTTAAATATACTGATTTTATTTACAGCAAAACGCCTTCTAACGGTTACAATCAAACAGAAGCCATTTTTGAAACTTGTGGTGATCAAAGTGTAAACGTAAAATTAAGGTTGCCTGGTGCTTTACAAAATCAATTGTTATTTCAGTGGTTTAAAAATGATGTGGAAATAAGTGACTGGATCGGAAAATCTACGGTTGATTTAAAAGAAGCTGGAAAATATACTTTCAAAATGACAGCACTCTGCGAAAATTTAACACTAGAATCTTTACCAATTATCATAAAAAACAACATAAGTCCCGAAATTACTTTTAACTACGACAATGAAATAAACATATGTGCAGGCAACATTTATAATTTACAAACCAAATTCGTTCCTGGCTACAAATACAAATGGGTAAAGAATGGGATAGAGATTCCAAATGCAACATCAAACACTTATAATGTTACTTCACGTGGTGTTTATCAAGTAAAGGTTAGTAATTGTGAGACTTTTTTTGAATTTTCAAAAGAAGTAAAAATCAACCAAGTTTTAGTTGCGGCTCCGATACTTAATACCATAAAATACAACTACTGCAATGATGAAATAGCTGAAATCAGCCTTATTAATCAAAATAATTATAATATAAACTGGTTTAGAAATGGTGTTGAATTAACTGAGTTTAGAAATCAAAATCTAATTACTACTCATATTTCTGGAGCTTACAGTGCATCATTTACTAATATTGAAAATTGTAGCTATACTTCTTTAAACACTAATATTAATTTCATTGCAGATCCCATTATAACGATAAGTCGTAGCACTAATAAACTTCTTTGTTATGGTGAAGAAGTTATTCTTACCGCAAACTCAAACCAAAACGGATCAGATTTTTTATGGAGTACCGGAGAAAAATCTAAGAGCATCAAGGTTAATAAAAATGGTGTTTTTTCTGTACGTTTTAAAAATCCTTATGGGTGTATTGCAAATAGTGAGAATACTGAAGTTATCGTTAATCCTTCTATCAATCTATCAATACCACAAGAAAAAAAGATTTGTGTAATTGCTAAAGATAAGGTGGTATTAGAAGCAGCTTCTGGTTTTCTGTATTATATTTGGAACGGACAAAAAACAAGCAGTTCGCTTTTTGAAGTAAATAAAGCTGGTAAATACTCACTTATAGTTGAAGATGCTTACGGATGTACTCAAAAAATCGAATATAATGTTGTTCAATATTGTAAAGACATTTTAATACCAAGTGCCTTTAGCCCGAATGGAGATTATATTAATGACATTTGGCAAGTCAGTGGATTGGAAAATGATCCTCTAGCAAAAATTACCGTTTTTAATAGATACGGAAACATCATTTATATTACAACAGGAAAAGCACCCTTTTGGGATGGAAAATTTAAAGATACAATTTTGCCTGTTGGCATATATTATTACTCAATTCAATCAAAAAATTCATCGAATATGCTTACAGGAACAATTACTTTGATCAAGTAATTCAACTAAATCTGCTGCGCAATTACAAAACCACTGGCCCAGGCCCATTGGAAATTATAACCACCAAGCCAGCCTGTTACATCCAAACATTCACCACCGAAATACAGGTTTGGGATTTTTTTGCACTCCAGTGTTTTAGAAGAAATTTCATCGGTATCAATTCCGCCTCGCATGACCTCCGCTTTATCATAACCCTTATCACCAGCAGGCTTCACTTTAAAGCGGTGTATGGTTTCATCAATTAACTCAATTTCGATTTTGGTTAATGAAGCTACAGGCTTACTTAAAGGTAAAAACTTACCCAAAGCATCAGTCAGCTTTTTTGTGTAAAAACGGTTCAGTAAAGTAGAAACTAAAGTTTTTCCGTTCAATTTACGCTCTTCCTCAAGCAATAGAATCATGTTTTCTCCGGGAAGAAGATTTAAATTAATGGCCTCGCCCCTACGCCAAAAGGAGGAAATTTGCAAAATCGCCGGACCGCTCAATCCCCAATGCGTAAAAAGAATATTTTCTTCAAAAGAAACTTCGTCATTACTTACTTCACAAAAAATTGAATTACCAGAAAGTTGTGAGAACCATTCCTCGTCTTTCCCGGTGATGGTTAAAGGAACTAAGGCTGGAGCCGTTTCCACAATTTTTAAATGATGCTTCCTGGCAAAACGTAAGGCAAAATCGGTAGCACCCATTTTAGGGATTGGTAAGCCACCTGTGGCAATTACTAATTTCGCTGCACTAAGTGAAATTGTTTTTCCATGTTTCTCATAAACTACTTTAAAGCTGTCGAGCAAAACCTCAATCTCCTTAACATCAGCTTTGGTTCTGATTTCTTGTCCAAAATCGGCGCAAACAGAAGTAAAAACTTCCACCACATCTTTTGCATTCTTACCATCAGGAAACAATTGTCCCAATGTTTTTTCTTTGCCCTGAATACCATAAGTCTCGAAGAAACTGATGGTATCATCAACCGTCCATTGGTTAAAAGCTGATTTGATAAAATGAGAATTGGCAGAGATAAACTGCTCGGCAGATGCAAACTGATTGGTATAATTGCAGCGCCCACCACCAGAGATTAAAATTTTAGCTCCAGGTTTTTCATTCTTTTCCAGCACGATAACCTTTTTGCCCAGATAGCCCGCCTGTACGGCACACATCAAACCACAAGCACCTGCACCAATAATAATCGCATCTGCATCCATCATTTAAAACCTAAATTGTTACTTTTGTACAAAATTAGCATAATTTTCAACCCCTCATGGCAAAACAGATAAGCGAATTAAAATTAGGTATTTTAGGTGGTGGACAACTAGGCAGAATGCTTATTCAGCAAGCAATCAATTATAATGTAACTTCTTTGGTTTTAGATCCTGATCCGGATGCACCTTGTAAACACCTTGCAAACTATTTTGAAAATGGTTCGATAACTGATTTTGACACGGTTTACAATTTTGGCAAGAAGGCAGATGTAATCACTATCGAAATAGAGAAGGTGAATATAGAAGCTTTAGAACAACTGGAAAAAGAAGGAAAACAAGTATTTCCGCAATCGAGAGTGATTCGTTTGATTCAAGATAAAGGGATTCAAAAGCAATTTTTTAAAGAGAATGATATACCAACCTCTCCCTTTCAGATTGTAAATACTAAAGAAGATATTGAAAATAGTCTGATTCCTTTCCCATACATTTTAAAGTTGCGTAAAGATGGATATGACGGCAAAGGGGTAATGAGGATAAATAGTGCTGATGATTTAAATGATGCATTCGATGCTCCTTGCATCATTGAAAAATTGGTTGATTTTGAAAAAGAAGTAGCGGTGATTGTAGCCAGAAATGCTAAAGGCGACATGAAAACCTTCCCAATGGTTGAAATGGAATTTAACCAGGAAGCTAACCTGGTTGAGTTTCTGATCTCACCTTCTACTTATGCAGAAAACCTGCAGCAAAAGGCAGAAAATATTGCTAAAAACATTGCATCGGCAATGAACATCACAGGTATTTTAGCTGTTGAAATGTTCGTATCAAAAGATGGTGAGATTTTAGTAAACGAAGTGGCCCCTAGACCACACAACAGCGGTCATCATACTATTGAAGGAAATTATGTTTCTCAATTTGAGCAACATTTAAGATCTATCTATAATTTGCCTTTGGGCGATACCACTAGCATTACTAATGCGGTTATGATTAACCTGTTAGGCGAAAAAGGTTCAGAAGGAGTAGCTAGATATGAAAACCTAGAGAAAATATTAGCCATTGATGGTGTCTTTGTTCACCTGTATGGTAAAAAATATACCAAACCTTTTCGTAAAATGGGTCACGTTACCATTGTTGATATTGACAGGGATAAGGCCATCGAAAAAGCAAGATACGTACAAAATACATTAAAGGTAATTGCTTAAGTCTCTTAACCTTAGATTCCGGGTTTAAAAACAAAGTAATAGCAAACATCAAAAAATTTTAGATAAGATTAAACTTATAAATATGAATAATGGAAATTCAAGTTCACCTCTAGCGGCAGAGGATTTTTTAGTAGGGATAATTATGGGAAGCAAATCAGATTTGCCCGTAATGCAGGATGCTGCTGATATATTAAAAGAATTTGGAATTAGTTATGAAATTACGGTTGTATCTGCCCACAGAACACCAGAACGCATGTTTACTTATGCTAAAGAAGCTCACGGAAGAGGTTTGAAGGTAATTATTGCTGGTGCTGGCGGTGCGGCTCACTTACCAGGTATGGTAGCCTCCATTACCACATTGCCTGTAATTGGTGTTCCGGTAAAATCTTCCAACTCCATTGATGGCTGGGATAGTATTTTATCTATCTTGCAAATGCCAAATGGTATTCCTGTAGCCACAGTGGCGCTTAATGCTGCTAAAAATGCGGGCTTGTTGGCTGCTCAAATTTTAGCAACAGCAGATGAATCTTTAAGTGTAAAAATGCAGATTTACAAAAATGAATTAAGAAGAAAAGTGGAAGAAAGCGCTGAAAGCATGTAAACCTCCTATTTTCTTTAATGAACGCTCAAACTGAAGTATTTAATACTAAAAACCATTATCAGATTCTTGATGGTTTACGCGGTGTAGCTGCATTTTTTGTGGTCATGTTCCATATTATGGAAGCATTCTCCATGGGCAACCGTTTTCAACAGCTATTAAACCATGGTTACCTGGCCGTTGATTTTTTCTTCCTGTTATCTGGTTTTGTAATTGCTTACGCTTATGATGACCGCTGGGGGAAATTAACAAAATGGGAGTTTCTTAAACGAAGACTAATTAGGTTACAGCCCATGGTCATTATCGGGACGATTATTGGAGCGGTGTTATTTTATCAGGGTGTTGGACCAACATTTCCACCCATTGCACAAACTCCGGTTTGGCAACTGATATTGATTATGCTTATTGGTTTTACCGTCATTCCTGTCTTACCATCAATGGACATCAGAGGCTGGCAGGAAATGCACCCATTAAACGGTCCGGCATGGTCATTATTTTTCGAATACATTGGCAATATCCTGTATGCATTACTGGTAAGGAAGTTTTCTAAGAAGGCTTTATCCATTTTGGTTTTATTGGCTGCCTGCTTATTAATTTACCATACCATATTTGGCAAGCAGGGCGATGTAATTGGCGGCTGGTCTATTACTCCTGAACAACTTACAATCGGTTTCACTCGGTTACTATTTCCTTTTTTTGCTGGAATTTTGTTGGCTAGATTTGGTAAGCTGATCAATATTAAAGGTGGTTTTTGGGTGTGTGCGCTGTTATTGCTTACTGTATTATCCATTCCGAGATTTGGTGGCACGGAAAACCTTTGGATGAATGGAATCTATGAATCAATCGTAATTATTTTTATTTTTCCCCTAATCGTTTCCATAGGAGCGGGAAGTCACATTATAGGAAAAAAAAGCCAGCATATATGCAAATTTTTAGGTGACATCTCCTACCCGATTTACATCACTCATTATCCTCTTATTTACGTTTACACTGCCTGGGTTATCGATAATAAAATTACTTTAGAAAAAGGATTTCCAATCGGCTTAATGTTATTTTCAGGAAGTGTTGGTATTGCCTACTTGAGTTTAAAATATTATGATGAGCCTGTTCGAAACTGGTTGCAAAAGAAATATCTGAAAAAAATTAAGGCTTAGTTCAAACTCGGATCAATTGGAAAATTGCTCACATGCGCATATTTTGGTCCGAGATTTACAATTACATCTCTCCAGAGTTTTTCATCATCATTACCAAAAATGAGGTCGAGATCAGAAACCTCACTTACCATCCAGGCATTTTGTTCCAATTCTCTGTCCAGCTGCCCATTATCCCATCCAGAATACCCCATAAAAAACTTAACTTCACTCTCGTCGATAGCGTTAGTATTGATTAAAATTTTAAGCGTTTCAAAATTACCTCCCCAATACAAGCCATTTCCAATTGGTTCACCACTTTGTAGTTTATCATAAGCACGGTGAATAAAATGTAAAGTATCGGCAGCTACTGGTCCACCAAAATAAACGTGGTTTTGCGCCTCCCATAAATCCTGAATTACATCTTTCAAAACAACGTTAGCTACCTGATTTAAGATATAACCTACAGAACCATCATTACCATGCTCGGATAATATTACGACAGATCTTTTAAAATTTGGATCAGACATAAAGGGTTCGGAGATTAATAAACGGCCTGTTTTTGGTTTTATATTGTTAAGCATGATGATAATCATTTGTAGCACCATAAAAGATGCCTATTTTTGTTTTATGCAAGTTACTAATGAATATCTACAAAACCTGCGCCAAGAATATAAAAGCGCCACGTTAGATGAGTCTGACGTAGATAACAATCCTATTACCCAGTTTAAAAAATGGTTTGATCACGCTGTTGAAGCCCAGATTTACGAGCCGAATGTGATGACATTGGCAACCGCTGATAAATCAGGCAGACCAGATGCCCGAATCGTACTTTTAAAAGGTGTTGATGATGACGGATTTAGGTTCTTTACCAATTATTTAAGTGCAAAAGGTAAAGACTTAAAAAGAAACCCTTATGCTGCATTGGTCTTCTATTGGCCGGAGCTGGAACGCCAAGTAAGAATTGAAGGTACCGTAGAAAAGCTAGATAAAGAAACTTCAGAAGCCTATTTTAACACCCGTCCTGTGGCTAGTCAGATTGGTGCCATTGCATCTCCACAAAGCCAGGTCATCCCAAACAGGTCTTTTTTAGAAGAAAAATTTGAAGAACTAAAATCTAAGAGTGAGGATAAAAATATTGTAAAGCCTGCTCATTGGGGTGGCTACATTGTAAAGCCTACACGAATCGAATTCTGGCAAGGCAGAAGAAGCCGACTACATGATCGCGTTAACTTTGAATGGATTAAGAATGAATGGGTTAAAAGTAGATTAGCACCATAAATATCACTTTAAAATAAAATAGAGATCTGCTATCCAGCAAGATCTCTATTTCTAACTAATCATTAACTAACCTAATTTTCGAGGAAGTACTTTTATACAGTCGTGATTTATTTTAAGACAATTATTTCATTTTTTTATAAGCGATCAAAATCTGATTTTGCTTACTCCATGAATCAAATCGAGTAAAGTACCTTACTGAAGATTGCTTTAGTTGTGAAAACGTAATTTTAGTCGATTAAATATATTATACACTTAAAACCGGGAATTTATTTAACTCATTTTAACACATATCACAATCTATCAACCACTTGATGGCCTTTAATTTTTAAAATGATCTTCCTAAGCAAATCTTAAATTTCCTCTTTCACTAATACAAAACCAATAAACTTAGCTAACCAAAAATACCAAAATGATAAAGAATATATCTGTCATTGGCTCAGGAACAATGGGAAATGGCATTGCACATGTGTTTGCACAATTTGATTACAAAGTAAACCTAATAGATATCCAACAGACTGCACTTGATCAGGCTTTAAAAACTATCTCTAAAAATCTGGATAGACAAGTAAGTAAGGGATTACTCACCGAAGAGCAGAAGGCTGCTACACTTAAAAATATCACCACTTTTACATCAATAAGCGAAGGAGTGTCAACAGCAGATTTAATTGTTGAAGCCGCAACAGAAAACGTAGAACTGAAATTAAAAATATTTAAAGATTTAGATATTTATGCCCCTGCAGATGCCATTCTGGCTTCCAACACTTCATCTATTTCGATTACGCAAATTGCGGCAGTAACCAATCGTGGTGATAAGGTAATAGGCATGCACTTTATGAATCCTGTACCCGTGATGAAACTGGTTGAAGTGATTCGCGGTTACCAAACCAGCGATGAAACAACTAAGGCCATTATGTCTCTTTCCAAAAATCTGGAAAAAGTTCCGGTTGAAGTAAATGATTATCCAGGGTTTGTAGCTAACCGGATTTTGATGCCCATGATTAATGAAGCCGTTTATACTTTATACGAAGGTGTTGCTGGTGTTTATGAAATTGATACCGTGATGAAACTTGGCATGGCACATCCAATGGGCCCGCTTCAACTTGCTGATTTTATCGGACTTGATGTTTGTCTCGCTATCTTGAAAGTATTACACGATGGATTCGGAAATCCTAAGTATGCGCCTTGTCCGTTATTGATTAATATGGTGGCTGCAGGAAAAAAAGGAACAAAATCAGCAGAAGGATTCTACAAATATACCCCTGGATCCAAAGAGTTGGTGGTTTCAGATAAATTTACACAATCCTAATTTTTTTAGCAATTTATCTTATATTTGTGTTATGAACGAAAATCTTGATCCGGATGCTGACCACCTCTCGCCCATTGACCGCGATATTGAAAGGGTATTAAGGCCACAGGCTTTTGAAGATTTTACAGGACAGGAAAAAGTGATGGAAAATCTAAGGATTTTCGTTCAGGCAGCAAAACTTCGTGGCGAGGCACTAGATCATGTGTTGTTGCATGGCCCTCCGGGTTTAGGTAAAACCACACTATCCTACATTATTGCCAATGAAATGGGTGCCGGAATAAAAGTAACATCAGGCCCTGTATTAGATAAACCTGGTGATTTGGCCGGACTTTTAACTGGTTTGGATGAAGGTGATATCCTTTTTATTGATGAAATTCATCGTTTATCCCCTTTAGTTGAAGAATATCTTTATTCTGCGATGGAAGATTTCAAAATCGACATCATGCTGGAGAGTGGTCCGAATGCACGTTCAGTTCAAATCTCACTTAACCCTTTTACGCTGGTTGGTGCTACTACCCGATCTGGTTTACTTACGGCTCCACTAAGAGCCAGATTTGGAATCAACTGTCGTTTAGCTTATTATGATGCCAAATTATTAACGACTATTGTACTAAGATCATCAGACATTTTAAATACACCAATTAGTGATGAAGGTGCGTTTGAAATTGCCCGCCGCAGTAGAGGTACGCCACGTATTGCCAATGCACTCTTGCGTCGTACCAGAGATTTTGCTCAAATTAAAGGTACCGGAAGTATTGATCCTGATATTGCTAACTATGCTTTGAATGCGCTAAATGTTGACGAACACGGATTAGATGAAATGGACAATAAAATCCTTACAACCATTATTGATAAATTTAAAGGTGGACCAGTAGGCTTAAAAACCATTGCTACTGCTGTAGGAGAAGATGAAGGCACCATTGAGGAAGTTTACGAACCCTTTTTAATTCAGGAAGGCTTCATTATGAGAACCTCCCGTGGCCGTGAAGTTACGGAAGCTGCCTACAAGCACTTAAAGAAAAACTATCCGGCACAAACCGGGAAATTATTTTAGCATTATATTTGCAACAAATTTAAAATTTACAGTAATTATCGATGCTAAAGATAATTAGGCCCGCAGATATAAGGAGATTCAAAGCGCCGATTGAAATGGATTTTTAAACATCCTATATTTCATAATTTCTTTAAATCTGCGTTTCTTATCCTCAGCAATCTGCGGGAAAAATTAATGCAACTTGAAGATAGCAGTAATTATCGATGCTAAAGATAATTAGGCCCGCAGATATAAGGAGATTCAAAGCGCCGATTGAAATGGATTTTTAAACATCCTATATTTCATAATTTCTTTAAATCTGCGTTTCTTATCCTCAGC
>Ga0247813_10000030_pt1 | contig 251716 bp, 195 predicted proteins | sample UWRJL169409C1_FD_180719 | JGI IMG/M metagenome (GOLD analysis project Ga0247813, IMG submission 180719) | Plant litter microbial communities from Arlington Agricultural Research Station in Wisconsin, United States - UWRJ-L169-409C-1 | ecosystem: Environmental > Terrestrial > Plant litter >...
GATTGGCACCGTTCACCGTATAGGTAACCGTAGCTCCCGGGGTGCCCTGGATCGTGAACGTCCCGGTGGTTCCCGAACAGATCACCGAAGCAGTGAAGCCCGTCAGCGTGGCCGTAGGAAGACCTACGGAGATCACAATTGATGGACTAGGCGATGGTATAAAATTACAAGCCGGAGTAGTATTTGAAACTACATCAATAATGGTAATGGTCGTGTCTACTGACAGACTTGAAGTTGTAAATTCTCCAAGTCCCGTTGTTGCATCCAAAGAGACTAAATGAGGCGTAGTACCTTCATTTATTGTTACTGTAGCACCAGGTGTTCCTTGAACTTGTATCACCGTGGTAGCATTAGTGCAAATCGTGGTTGAAGCAGAAACAAAAGCAACAGTTGGAATAGGGTAAACCGTCAATGTCGTAGAAGATGGAGCAGAAACCGAAGCACCGATAGTTGCCACAACAGTATAAGTATAATCTCCTGCTGTTGCCGGTACAATCACACCTGTTGGATTTTGATCGGTAGAGAATGCTGTTCCATTATAATCACTCCATACATAAGTAGCTCCAACACCAGCGTCGGTAGCAGTCAGATCAAATGTTGGGGTACCTACACATACATCTCCAGAATTATCAGCAATTGTAGCAACACAGGCACTGATAATTACTTCGGTAGTTGCTACGAAAGGATCACATCCCATACCCGTAAATTCATATTTCACTTCATAAGTACCTATCGTACTTGTATTGACATTTATTTCTCCCGTTGCAGGATCAACAATTGTAAGGCCCGGAGGCGTTGACGTATAAACTCCTCCAGGAGTAAAGTCTGGAGCAACTGGCAACATGGAACTGCTTGAACCTATACAGAAACCAACAGCGCCTCCATCATCAGGGTAGGAAAAAGTTCCCGATGGAGCGGTTGTAAGAAACAATTTAAATGGTTTTATCGGATCACAATATCCACCACTAAACATATTGACTACTTTTATATAGATGGTTTCCCCGTCTACACCAGGATAATTTTGAAGTATCGCATTTGGAATTGCATTTTCTCCCAATTCCGCATCGGCTGCTGAATGATAATAATAAGCATCGAAATCATCCGATACAAAATTAGCCAGGACTATATCCTTGTTAACGGTAAGATCAAATTCCGGAGTTGCATCATTACAAACATACAAATCAGTTGCCTCTTCTACATCAAAAGGTGGTGGCATAAATTCTATTATGATGAAATCACTTTGAGAACAGTTCATGCTTGTATAAGTAAATACTACCGTATAAACACCTGATTCGCTAACTTCAATAAAGTAGGTATCAGCACCAGGAATTACAACATCATCTTTCTTCCAAACATAGGTCACATCAGGATTGGCCTCAGGTGCAGCCCTGATTATCCTTGTTGTACCTTCACAAATTGAATTTGGTCCAGAAAAATCTTCGTCTTCTGCATATAATCCTGTTCCAGTGATTCTTGGACCTCCGATGTTAAAACTTCCTGCTTCTATAAATACTGCTGTATCCAAAATCTGATCGGATGCATCTGCAACAACAAGCTTGATGCTATATTGTCTACCTGGAACTACTGTCGTAGCTGCTTTCATTTTTACAGTCTGTCCCTTTATGTTGATATCGGATGCCGCAACGTTTGCAGGACCCGTATTTGCAGTTCCAGCATTATCGGGCGCATTATATTGTCCGAAATAAGTAGGATTCATATCACCGCAACCTGCATATATTCCCTGCTTGATTGTTACAACTGATATCATATCACCCGTTACAGGAACGACTGCCAGATTCTCCCAAGTATTATCCACCAAATCTGTAAGGATAAAAGCAAAACTATCGTAAAAGCCTGAACACTGAAAATCACTATACTCTTGTGAAGAAAAAAGAAAGTTAAAGCTGAATTCCGAACTTGTTGGAACAAAATCAAATTTCACAAAAGAAGCATCCCTGTTCAAGTTAGACAATCCATTGGCGGTCATGACCATTTGCAAATCAGGATCAGGAGTGTTGTTTCCCATTGCCGTACTCGAACCTCCACTATATTTGGAATCCAGTGTATTGATATTACCCGAAGTCAAAATGATACCTTCCTTGATTGGAAAATTGGTATTGTTTCGGTGAAAATAACCATATTGTGCAGGGTTTGCCGAAGAAGTAAAATTGGATATGTTAACGCAAGGCTCATTGATCAAGATATCCCTTATCAACTGTGTTGCATTATATACCGGCAAGGCAGCATTATCTTTCCCTGGTTCAATCGTAATATGATCCTTGCTAGGAAGATTTATATCGGTAGCCGTATTATTGGATATATTATTATCGGTCGTACTACTTGTAACAGTTGCAGTGTTCACCAGATTACCTGTCATGGAATTAAAAGACGTTGGCATTCGTATACTCACCGTATAGGTCAGCATTTGTCCTGCAGGAAGAGTCCCGATGGTTTGATTTAAATTACCTGTTCCGCTGGTTCCATTGCTACCGTTCCAAACAACATTCGCTACATTGTTGATTCCATTGGGAACAAGATCTTGCAAAACAACATTCATCGCATCGGTAGGTCCATTATTCTTAACCGTAATCAAATAAGTCACGTACTCTGTTTGAGGAGGAGCAACTGTATTGTCACTCAGCAAGAACGTAGTTCGGTTATCGGACTTCGTCACCTCTAAATCTGCGAAGGCAGTAGGAGTATCAACATCTATGCATTGCGTACAACCAGGATTAGGATCTACAGTATCACTTGTAACTGTTACCTCAGAAACCAAGTTCGCATTTTGAGGAAAATTGCTAGGAACTGGAACTGTAAAAGTATAGGTTACGGTCTGTCCAACATTCAATGTTGGAATGACATCTTGCAGATTACCCGTTCCCGAAATAGAATTGCCTGACCAGGTAACTGTAGAGGCCTGGATTCCTGAAGGCACCAAGTTTTCTACAACCACGTTTTGAGCATTCTGTGGACCATAATTAGTTATCTGGATAGTATAAACCCTTGATTGCCCTGCAACGTATGTCGCTGAAGAATCCGTATTGATTACAACCAGATCAGCTCCGACTGGAGGCTGATTTGTATCCGTACTGGTATTGTTGGCTAAATTATCATCAGGGTGAGTTATGGAAACGGTTGTTGCCAGATTTGAAGTAAAGCTAGACGGAATATAAAATGTAATCGTATATTCCACTGATGCTCCGCTTGCAAGTGACAGGATTGTATTATTTATTGCCCCTGTTCCATCAGTTCCATTACCAGACCATGTATAATTGGTTACACCAGCAGGAACGACGCTATTCACAAGAATATTTGTTGCAGTGGTTGTCCCATTATTGGATACAATCACACTATAGGTCGCAGTGCTTCCGCCGATATAATTTGCCTGTCCATCTGTTATGGATATTGAAACATCAGATCCCGCAACGAAAACATCAGTATCAACTGCCTGATTATTTGCGAAATTTGAATCTCCTGCAACCGTAATATTTGCCGAACTCACCACATTGCCAACAAAACTATTCGGAACAGTCAATGTAATCGTATAGACAACTGAATTACCGCTTTGCAATAAGGCAATAGTATCAACCAGGTCAGCATTTGTACCACTGTTACCGTTTCCAGTCCATGAAAAATTTGTTATCCCTTCCGGAATCAGGTTTTCTACTGCTATATTGGCTGCATCATTCGGACCATTATTTGTTACAGTTACCGTATAGGTAGAGGTACCGCCTAAAGTATAAACATTCTGGGAATTGGTATTGGTTACCACGACATCAAATTGTCCCCAAGGCGTCGTAACAGTTGCCTGATTGTTGGCTGGAATCGGATCTCCAACATCACTTGTTGCTGAAGCCGTTGTTACCAAATTACCAGTAAACGCTGCAGGAACACCTATCGTGATCGTGTAAGTCACCGAAGCGCCACTGGTCAAAGTCGCCAACGTATTGTTCAAAGGAACGTTGGTACCTGAAGATCCATTGGTTCCGGTCCAAGAGAAATTTGTTATCCCTGCAGGGATTAAATTTTCAACAACCACATTTGTCGCTTCCCTTGGGCCATTATTTGTTACTGTTACCGTATAAACAATATTGCTACCTAAAACATAAGCATCTTGCACGGTTGTATTTGTTACAGCTATATCCGATTGTCCCAAGACATCGGTATCCGTACTAGTATTTGGATTATTAGGGTCAGATGGAGTTTGTGCCAATGCCGTAGCCGTACTCACAAGATTTCCTGTAAATGTGGCTGGGATTTGAATCGTAACAGTATAGGTCACCGTTGCTCCAACATTCAATTGTGCTATCGTGTTTGCCAGTGCAGCTGTTCCACTCAAGCTGTTCCCCGTCCAAGAATAATTGGTTATTCCCGCTGGTATCGCATTATTTACAGCAATATTATAAGCTGTTTGCGGACCATTATTAGCAACTGTGATTGTATAAACTGCTGTTGTTCCTGGCACATAAAAGCTCGCATTATTGGTGTTTGTAATTACGATATCAGCACCTGTAGTTGCTTGAGAATCTATATCCTTGGCAATATTGTTGGTCAAAACCGAATCGTATGTTGCACTTGTAGCAGAGATCTGATTTACCAGATCACCAGAAAAACCCGCAGGTATCTGCAAGGTAATAGTATAGGTCACTTGTTCTGCTGCAGCCAAAGTCGGAATAACATTATTTATTCCGAGATTTGTTCCACTTGAACCGTTTGTTGCTGTCCAAGAAAAATTGGTAATTCCAGCCGGGACAGGAACAACAACATGCACATTCGAAGCTGTACTTGGACCGATATTCCTTACCGTGGCCACATAATTCAAGATTTGATTGGCTACATAGGAACTTTGCCCGTCAGTAATTGTTACGGCCAAATTGGCATTTTCAGTAACATTTTGAACATCAGTATCGGTACAATTCGCACATTCCGGATAAGGATCCGGAGTTGGTCCGCTGATCACAGTCTGACTTTTTAAATTTCCTAGATAATTATCCGGAATATCAACAGTAAAAGTATATACTACTGAAGCTCCTACAGCCAAAGTCGGTATAACATTCTGCAAATCTGAATTTGTTCCGGTAGCACCATTTCCTGACCAACTGGAAGTCAGTATGCCGCTTGGAATTGCATTGAATACATTCACATTAGTCGCAACTTGCGGCCCCTGATTGGTTACTGTAATCGTATAGGTCGTGGTAGAACCTGCAACATAAGTAGTTTGTCCATTCGTATTGGTTACTACGATATCCGCGCCAGACACCTGCGTATCCGTATCAATTGCCAAATTATTGGCTGTGATGGGATCTGCAGTTGAAGAAGTAGAACTAACCTGACCGGTTAAATTTCCTGTAAAGGAAAGTGGTATTTGTATAGTTATGGTATAAACCACAGAAGCCCCGGAAGGCAATTCGGCAATTACATTACTTAAAGCCCCGGCTCCTGAACTGCCATTGCTTCCCGTCCAGTTTATGGTTGTGATTCCGGCAGGAAACGTATTGACAACATTGACATCAGTTGCCTTTAATGGTCCATCATTTTTTACCGTAGCAGTATAAACAACAGAACTTCCAGGCGTATAAATAGTCTGGTTGTTGGTGATTGATACTTTCACATCCGCATCAACCGCTTTGACATTGTAATCCGTAATATTTGTATTGTTTTCTGGGATAGGGTCTGATGTGGTGGCCGTAACATTTGCAATGCTTGCCAAGGTACCGGCATAAATATTAGGAACATTTACAGTAAAATAATAAGTGACACTGGCACCAACGGCCAACTGCTGTATTTCATTACTGATGTTACCCGTACCACTAAATCCGTTTGATGAATACCATGTTGCAACCTCAATACTGGACGGCATCGCATTCATAAAGTGAACATTCTGAGCCACCTGCGGACCGTTATTCTTGACGTTGATTACGTAAAGGGAACTTGTCCCTGGAAAATAGTAAGATTCATAATCGGTATTCGTTACAACAATATCCGCTCCAGTAGTGGCTCTCTGATCAGAATCCGTAGCCTGGTTATTACCCAAATTCGGATCTGTCGAAGCTGTTGTCGCACTTGCAACAGTAGTCAATGTCGCTGTAAAAGCCACAGGAACATTCAAGGTATAGGTATAAGTAACCACTTGATTCACTGCTAACACAGGAATGGTATTGCTTAGATTATTAGATCCGTAAGATCCATTACTTCCTGTCCAAGAGGCCGTAAAAAGAGTTGAAGGCATAGGGCAAGAAACTTGAACCCCAGTAGCTTGAGAAGGGCCATTGTTTTTTACCGTGATGGTATACACAATGGAAGCACCCGACACATACAAACTTTGGTTATTTGTATTGGTTACAACAACGTCAGCCTGTGCAAAACCACTGATTGTTGCAAACAAAAATGCCAATAATAGTAAAAATCTTTTCATAAAAATTTGGATTAGTAGGATAATCAAAAATACGTTAACAAATAATCAACGAAGTGTTAATTAATATATTAAAAATCCAAATATACTTATTCGTAGAAAATTTGTTTGTTAAATTTGCAAAAAATACAAAATAAATGGTAAATGTTATAATAAAGGAAACACAGAATTCTGCTATCCTGAAGTTCGAATTTCCGGACTTCATCGTCCGAAATCAAAACTTCGAATTCAAGAATATCGACGAGGCTTCCAACTCCCCTCTTGCCCAGCAACTTTTTTACCTCCCGTTCGTAAAATCAGTCTATATTTCAGGTAATTTTATAGCTATCGAACGATACAATATCGTTGAATGGAACGATGTAAAAGATGCGGTTGCAGAACAGATCAATGATTTCGTCAACAATGGTGGAATCATCATCAAGGAGAGTGACACGCCTACAAAAAAACAACCCGCGACAGTTTACGGTGAAACCACACCTAACCCATCCGTCTTGAAATTTGTAGTCAGCAGGATGCTTACCAAGACCGCAATGGAATTCAAAAACATTGACGAGACCGAAGCTTCCCCATTGGCAAAGGAACTGTTCAAATTTCCGTTTGTAAAAGAAATTTTCATCGACGAGAACTATGTTTCAGTAACCAAATATGGAGTTGCAGAGTGGTCGGAGATTACACTTGAGTTGCGAACTTTCATCAAGGAGTTCATCGAGAATGGAGGAACAGTCATCGACGAAAGCCAGATTGTCCATAACCCGAAAGTGGAGAAACAGAAAATCGAAAACTTCGACAACCTCGACACGACCTCCCAACAAATCATCAATATCCTCGAAGAATATGTAAAACCTGCCGTGGCTGCCGATGGTGGAAACATTCTCTTCGACTCGTATGATGAAAAGGAGAAGCGTGTGAAAGTGGTCCTCCAAGGTGCCTGCAACGGCTGTCCGTCTTCAACATTTACCCTGAAAAGCGGTATAGAAAATATGTTGAAGGACATGCTCAACGACGAAAATATAAAAGTGGAAGCCGTAAACGGATAACACCATAAAAAATAGTAATTTTAAGCGTCCCAATTTCGAGACGCTTTTTTTATTTTGAAGCTATTCCCGCTATACGTTGCAATCTTTTTGTTTTTAAAGAAAACAAAAAGGATTTCCACTGCTATCGGGGCTAAAAGACCAACCCCATGAACGAACTTTCAAAAGAAACCAGCCCCTACCTGCTCCAACACGCCCAGAATCCAGTACATTGGAAATCGTGGAACAGCGATACCTTGGCTGCAGCCAAAACTCAAAACAAACTGATAATCGTAAGCATTGGCTATTCCGCTTGCCATTGGTGCCACGTGATGGAACACGAGACCTTCGAAGATGAAGAGGCCGCACAAACTATGAACCAACATTTCATCAACATAAAAGTAGACCGCGAAGAACGACCAGATATTGATGCCGTTTACATGAAAGCCGTTCAGATAATGACAGGAAGAGGCGGCTGGCCTCTGAACGCCGTTTGCCTTCCCGACGGTCGTCCGGTTTGGGGCGGCACCTATTTCAAAAAGGAGGATTGGATTGAAACCCTGGAGCAACTCCAAAAACTCTTCGAGAACAATCCACAAAAAATGATGGAATATGCAGAAAAACTCCACCAAGGAATCGAAAGCCTGAACTTGATTGAAAACAATCCTGGAGATGATTTCAATCATCAGATCCTGGAACTATTGGTTGAAAAATGGGCCAAAAGTTTCGATCACGAATTTGGCGGAATGGCCCGCTCTCCAAAGTTCATGATGCCCAATAATTACAAATTCCTGCTCAGATATGGGTATCAGACCAATAACAAAGAGCTGTTGGATTTCGTAAACCTGACCTTGACCAGAATGGCTTTTGGAGGACTTTTCGACACTGTCGATGGTGGGTTCTCACGCTATTCGGTAGATATGAAATGGCACGTTCCGCACTTCGAGAAAATGCTGTACGACAACGGCCAACTCGTTTCCTTATATGCCGATGCTTATAAATTGACCAAGAATCCCCTTTATAAAGAAGTAATCGAGAAAACCTTGAACTTCATTTCCAAGGAACTTTCCAACAATCAGGGAGGTTTCTATTCTGCCCTGGATGCCGACAGCCTGACCGAAAACCAGCACCTCGAAGAAGGCGCATTTTATGTTTGGAAGAAAGCCGGATTGCAAGTCCTGTTGAAAGAAGATTTCGAGTTGTTCAGCCAGGTTTTCAACATCAATGATTTCGGATATTGGGAGGAAGGAAATTATGTCCTGATCCAAAAAGACCCTTTGGAAGATATCGCTTCAAAAAACAACATCGGACTTGATATCCTCCAAGCCAAAAAGAAAGCATGGGAACAATTATTATATGATGAAAGAGAAAAACGAAGCAAGCCAAGGCTGGACGACAAGTGCCTCACTTCCTGGAATGCCATCATGCTCAAAGGTTTTACAGATGCCTATAAAGCTTTACAGGACGAAAATTATCTGGAAATAGCACTCCAAAATGCAACGTTCATCACCTCACATCTTTGGAAAGAAGAAGGAAATCTGCTTCGTAATTTCAAGAACGGAAAAAGCACCATCAATGCCTATTTGGAAGATTATGCCCTCCTGATTAATGCCTTTATTGCCTTGTATGAAGTAACACTTGATGAAAAATGGCTGCTCAATGCCAAGCAGTTGACGGATTATTGCTTTGAACATTTTTATGACGAAAAGAAGCAATTTTTCTCCTTTACGTCCGATCTTGACGAGGCACTCATCTCGAAACATTACGAAACGGAAGACAATGTAATTCCGGCTTCCAATTCGGTCATGGCCGAGAATTTGTTCGTGCTTTCGGTCTATTATGAAAATACTTATTATGAAGACGTAGTCAACAGGATGCTTCAGAACATCATTCCAAATATCGATTATCCATCGGCTTTTTCGAATTGGATGAATGTCTTTTTAAATTACTCCGAACAAAACAAGGAGTTGGCAATCACGGGAAGGGATGCCAGACAGCTCAGCAATCAAATCAGTCAGGATTATATCCCGAATGTAATTTTTGCCGGGGCTGAAAACCAATCTGCATTGCCCTTTCTAAAAGATAGATTTATCGAGGACAAGTCGTTGTTTTACCTCTGCCAAAATCGCGTCTGCCAGATTCCAACCGAAGATTTCGAACTTGTAAAATCAGAATTAAAACACTAAAAATAAATTTGTTAGCTTTTTTTTGTACGTTTGATACAACTAAAAAAACAAAAATTATGGGATTAGGAACTTTTTTCAGGAATCTATTTGGCTCGTCCAAAGAAAAAGCGGCTGAAGTTGCAGAAAACGTGGAAGATTTTGCAAGAGAAAATTATGAAAAAGCTAAAACAAATGCAGCTCCGATCATAGACAAGGCCGAAGAATATTTAGAAGTTGCAAAAGAAAAAGCGGCACCATTGATCGAAAAAGCAGAGGAATTTGCTGTTGACACCAAGGAAAAAGCAATCGAAACTTATGAAACCGTAAAAGAAAAAGTAACTGATTTTGTTGACGATGCGCATCAAAAGAAGGAACAGACGGTCGATTTTGTAGAGCTTGAAGCTGAAGAAGCCAAGGAGATTGTTGAAGAAAAAGCAGAAGAGGTAAAAGAAGTTGTAGCTGAAAAAGTTGAAACTGCAGAAGAAAAAGCGACTGAAATCGAGGAAACCGTTTCGGAAAAAATCGAAGATGCCGAAGAATCCCTGGAAGAAAAAGCACAAAGGGCGAAAGCTGATGCCGAAACTTCGGGACAAAGACCAGCGGATGAAATAGGTGACTGATTTCTTTTAACGTAACTTTTACCCTAAAACATTTTCTACAGCTTGCTAAAATGTTAAATTTGCCCTTTCAAAACCGAAAGGGCTTTTTTATAAACCAAAATTAATATGGAAAATTTGGAAACAGAAGTAATCGCAGGCACGGATTACATCGGGACATACACTTCACAATTCATCACCATCCTGGTCGATTATTCCCCAAGATTGATCTCGGCTTTCTTGATTCTTTTCATCGGGCTTTACGTCATCCGGTTCATCAACAGGATGATCCGGAAAATAATGGTCACACGGGATTTGGATCCGACATTGTCCAAATTTCTTGCCGACATACTCCTTTGGGTTTTAAGGGTACTGTTGTTTGTATCCGTGATCGATAAACTCGGAATCGGGACTTCCTCTTTCGTGGCCATACTGGGCGCTGCAGGTCTGGCAGTAGGTTTGTCTTTGCAAGGTTCTCTTTCTAATTTCGCCGGAGGAATGCTGATCATCCTGTTCAAACCTTTCCGGGTTGGTGATACCATCGAAGCACAAGGCGTAACGGGAAGCGTTTCAGAAATCCAGATTTTCGTGACCAAATTGATCAACGGGAACAACCAGACCATCTTTGTCCCTAATGGTGCCTTGTCAAACGGAAACATCATCAATTATTCAATTGCAGGGACACGAAGAGCCGATCTGAATTTTACCGTCTCGTATGATACCGATTTGAAGGTGGCCAAGGAAATCTTTTTGAACATCCTGAAAAATGACCCGCGTGTCTTGCAAAGTCCGGCACCTTCAGTAGAAGTGATTGCCTTGGTGGACAATGGCGTGAGAATTGCCGTCAGGCCTTGGGCTAAAAACGAAAACTATTCAGCTGTCTATTCGGACACTCTGGAACAATCAAAATTACAATTGGAGAAAGCCGGAATTGACATCCAGCCTTTTATGAAAGAATCATCTGTTCCTTCAAAACAATAAAGCAAGCTTTACCAGAGAGTTACTCGCTTTGGCTAAATTATCAATTAGTATGCTTGTTTTTGATATTTACGCTCTATTTATTAAGAAAGTAATCTTTAAAAAAATAGTCTTAATTCGTGTTATTTGTAGTAATAAAAAAGTCTGACTTTCGTCAGACCTAATTAAAGTTCTCTAGAAAATGAGTGTTACTCCTTAATAAATTTTACAATAGTGTTCCCATCATCTGTAACCACCTTTGTCAAATAGGTCCCAACACTTAAACCAGAAACATCAACAGCTGTAGTGCTTTGAATAAATGAAATCGTCATAACCTTTTGTCCTAGCATATTATAAATTTCTATCGATTTTATCGCCACCCCATTTTCAGCTTTAAAGTTTACAAAATCTTTTGCAGGATTAGGATAAAACAAAATCTTTTCTTTTAAGCTATCCTTATTGATACCTAATGAGCAATCTTCATTTAATTCATCGCCAGTTATAACCCATCCCAAATCATTAATTAAAATATTACGATCAGTTACGTTACAATATTTCAATCCTTCAACTCCTAACACTCTGTTTGTTAATCCCAATGCTGCAAATTTATCGAGCAAGGCGTCATAGTTATTTATATCTAAACCGCTTCTATCAAGAAAGTTAATAAATTCTGTAGCATTAATGACATTCCAATCCGAAAGGTCCTGATTAAAGCTAGAAGCATCACGAAACATTTGACCAGTGTATAGCAAGTTGGTGACATCCCAATTGTTTAATGGCTGATTAAAAGCAGTTGCCTCATTAAACATATTATGCGTACTTACAACATTCGAAACATTCCAATTGTTGAGTGGTTGATTGAAAGAAGATGCTCTCATAAACATCATATACATATTAATAACATTTCCAGTATTCCAATCACTCAGTGGCTGATTAAATGAAATCGCATTCTGAAACATACCATTCATATGGATTACATTTGAAACATCCCAGTTATTTATTGGTTGATTAAAATCCCAATTACTTCCAAACATATCACTCATATTAGTAACACTCGAAACATCCCAACTATTTATAGGCTGGTTAAAATGAGTTGTACTTAAAAACATACCCTGCATATTGCTTACATTTGAAACATCCCAACTATCTATAGGCTGATTAAATCCATATGCTGAAGCAAACATATAACTCATATCGGTAACATTGGATACGTCCCAATTATTAATTTGGTTTACAATAGTATTTACTCCACTAAAACACCCTGTAAACATAAATCTTGTACTTGTTACTTGCGTTAAATCTGGAGTATCCGTAGCCAACACGCTTAAATTCTGACATCCTCTAAAAGCATTTTCCATACTGGTCCATTGATTTGTGCCCCATTGTTGGATAGTCTTAATTCTAAAATTAGAATAATAAGCACTCTCATAAAACTTTATTCTCTTAAAAATTCCTGAAACAATTATGGTATAAGTTCCTATAGCATTGTAGGTATGTGTAGTTGGTCCCGTCTGGTTAGTCAGTGTAGTACCATCTCCAAAACTAATAGTGTAATTATTAGTAGGATCCTCAACTATAGGAAATTCAATTGTTAGACCTGAAAAAGGGGTGATTTCCCAAGTGGTAATAAACTCTCCTTGCGCATTAATTAAAATGGTCCAAAAAAGAGCTGCTAAAATGTAAAGTTTTTTCATAGAATAATTTTGATTATTTTTATGACGCATATAATACTCTAGTTTAAACCTAACGCCACCAAAAGCAAACCTAATCTTTTTGTTCTAATATGGCAACACTGTTTCCGATAAATTAAAAAAATAATCAATTATTACATGCTTAGTCGTTACACTATGTGAAACAAAAAAAGAATCTAAGTCCTATTTCTTAATCTTTTTCAATATACAATAAAGGCTATTAGTTTCTTCACACTTGCAGGTTTCTTATCCAGACAATGTTTTTTTGCAACTAGCAGTCTCTGCCCGCTATCGCGAAAATCCCTTCGCATGGCAGTATAGTATTAACCCAGGATTTTCCTTCTAATCTCATATAATTTGATTAGGTTGTGGACTTACTCTAGTTCATTTCATAATAACCAAAGGAAATCTTATTTTCGGTTTGAAACTAATACCTGTATCAGTTCTCTTTCACCTCAAGCATGTACCCAATTCCATGAACATTGGTTAATTTGATGGATGCATCACCACTAAGCTTCTTGCGCAATTTAGAGATATAGGTATCCAGGCTTCTTCCCACAAAAACACCATGATCCTCCCAGACTTTTTTGGAAAGTTCTTCTCGTTTGATGACTTTATTCGGATTGGCGACAAAAACCGTCAGCAATTCTACTTCTTTTTTAGAAAGAGGGATCTCTGTTGATTCAACGATTAACTTGTTTTCTTCGGGATAGAATTTAAACTTGCCTACCAAGATGCCATTCCCATCTCTTAAAATCGGTTCTTTATCTTTTTTACGTTTAAAAAAGAAAAGAAAAGCCATCATACTGCTTCCTGTCAGGAGTATGATCCAAATTGGTTTATTGCTTGAAGTGGCTGTTTTTTCTAAAAATTGCACTTCAAGCATATAACATTTTTGAGGCAAGGATCGTCCGCTGCAAGGAATGATGCTTTTTTCCTGGTTGGCAAATTTCAGAAAACTATAGGCCACTTCAAGATCTTCACATTGCTTAACTTCAATTTGATAATAAGAAGATAGGTTTGCTTTTTGAAAGCTTCTCTCAACTATTGCAACCAAGCTGTCCGGATGGATGGCGAGTTCTTTTTCAAAAGAAAGCTGGTATTTTGATTCTTCCACTTTCTGGACCGGCAGGATAAGCGATGTGCTGTCTTGATTGGTGAGCAACAATTTATTCCCCACATCCCGCAATGCTATCTTGATTAAAGCAGTATGGACCTCTTTTTTATTTTGAGAAGCCAGAAGGACAACAGCCGATACGATTGCAATGCAAAAACTGCCGTAGAAATAAATTTTTCGTTGATTCATAAGTGGTGCAAATAACATACAATTTTGTCATTTTTTAAAACCGTTGACACTTCTTTTGCATATTTTTTACATTTCAACGAATTGATTAGGATAGTTTTACAATGAAATCCAAAAGCAAAGGATTTCATTTTATTAATCTTAAATCATCAATCATGAACAACAGTTTATTTTATGGATTGGCACTCCTTTCATTCAACTACAATTGTACGAATGTGAATTCTCAAGAAATTGCCACCAACGCAACAGCACAGGACAGCGTGTATGTAGGGCCTACTCATTTTAGCGATGATGTGGTGCGGGACGACAAACTTTACACGTCCATCATTCGAGTGGACAAAAAACAAAACAATGAATATGTGTTATCTGTTCAGATGAATTTAAAAAAGGATGCCTACTTTGTTTCGCCCAATGCAAAAAGAGATTTTTCGGGAAAATTTACCCTTGTACTTGCCAATCCCGATAAAATTGCAACCAAGGGAACCATCACTGAAACACCCTTATCAAAAGAGGAACTTGATAAAGGCGAAGGTTTGGTCAATTGGGTTCGTAAAAACACCAACTACAAACAAACTTTAAAGGTTTTATCCAACGAAAAATTTGAAGTAAGTGGCCATATTCAATTTACTATCGAGCCGCGTTGCACGATGGAGAAAGTACCATTTATTCTTTCTTATGAAAACGGAAAGTTGACTTTAAAGATGGATGGGTGTTAGATTCCATTAGCTAAAAACAAAAAAACGGACTTTAGGTCCGTTTTTTTTATACTATAATGGTTATCCCTTTAGCTTCTTCAAACTTGCAGGTTTCTTATCCAGGCCTCTTTTTCGCAACAAAGGTTCCACACTTGGTTCAGCCCCTCTGAAACGTTTGTACAAAACCATCGGATCTTCTGTACCTCCTCTTTCAAGGACATTCTTACGGAAGAGGTGCGCCTTTTCAGGATTGAATAAGTTCGTGGTCTTGAAGGCCTCAAAAGCATCCGTATCCAAAACGCCTGACCATATATAACTGTAATAGCCGGAAGAATAGCCACCTGAAAAGATGTGCTGGAAATAAGTACTTCTGTATCTCGGAATGATGGCATCAATCAAGCCAATCTTCTTCATCGAATTCTTTTCAAAAGTATTGGCGTCAAGCGTAATTGGAGCCGTCTGGGAATGATAATCCATATCCAATAACGAAGCTGCCAGATATTCAACCGTGGTGAAGCCTTGATCGAAAGTACCCGCTTTCTGCAGTTTCTGAATCAATTCATCGGGAATGGCAGCTCCGGTCTTATAATGCTTCGCATACATCTTCAACACCTCAGGTTCAGCAGCCCAATTTTCCATGATCTGCGAAGGCAGTTCAACAAAATCTCTTGGAACGCTTGTTCCTGCCAAACTTTTATAGGTCACGTTAGACAATAATCCGTGCAAGGCGTGTCCAAATTCGTGGAAATAAGTCGTCACTTCATCAAACGTAAACAAGGCCGGGGCATCAGCAGCCGGTTTTGTAAAATTACACACGATCGAAATTACGGGTGCTTTTCTTTCCCCATTAACCGTACTTTGATTTCTGTAGGAAGTCATCCAGGCACCTCCCCTTTTGGAAGCCCTGGGAAAGAAGTCCATATACAAAATTCCAATATGCGTTCCGTTTGCTTCAGTGACTTCCCAAGCCGTAACGTCTTCGTGGTAAACAGGAACATTATTCAGCTGTTTGAATTTTAATCCATACAGTTTTTCCGTTACTTGGAAAACACCTTTGGTAACATTATCCAGACTGAAATAAGGTTTCAATTCCTGCTCGTCCAGATCAAAACGCTCCTTTCTGATCTTCTCTGTATAATACCTCCAATCGTATGGTTGCACTTTGTCCTTGATGCCTTCCTTGTCCATCATCTTCTGGATGTCTGCTGCTTCGTTTTTCGCCATTTCCAAGGCAGGTTTCCACAAATCATTCAAGAGTTTATTTACGTTTCCAGGATTCTTCGCCATCGATTCTTCCAAAACATAATCGGAATGTGATTTGTAACCCAGCAACCTCGCTTTCTCTCCACGAAGATTTGCCAGTTTTATGGCGTTTGCCTTATTGTCCAAATCATCATCGTGATTGGCTCTTGTTTGGTACGCATTCCAGATTTCCTTGCGCAATTTTCTGTTGGAACTATATTGCAGGAAGGGCATCACGCTTGAATTGGAAAGTGTAAAAATCCACTTTCCGTCCTTGCCTTTTGCTTTCGCTTCTGCGGCAGCGGCTTCAATCAATTCGCTTGGCAAACCCGCCAAGTCTTTTTTATCACTGATCAACAATTCGTATTTATTGGTTTCGGCCAAGATGTTCTGACCGTATTTCAGTGAAGTCAGTGACAGCTCAGCATTTATTTTTCGCAACTTATCCTTGTCGGTTCCAGATAAATTAGCCCCGCTTCTCACAAAATACTTGTAACGGTTTTCCAATAACTTGGCTTGTTCCAAATTCAGGTTCAAGCTTTCTCTCTTGTCCCAGATTATTCTCACTCTGGCAAATAATTTTTCATTGAGGGCAATATTATCACCGTGGGCGGATAAGGCAGGAGCCGTTTCCTTAGCAATGGCCTGAAGCTCGTCATTGGTATTGGCCGAATTATAATTCCCAAAAACACGATTCACTTCCGATAGCATTTCACCCGCATTTTCCATTGCCAGGATGGTATTCTCAAAAGTCGGTGCTTCAGGATTATTCGCAATAACGTTGATTTCAGCCTCGTGCCTTTTTATGCCTTCCAGGATGGCAGGTTTAAAATGTTCGTTCTTGATCTTGTCAAATGGCGGAACATTGAAAGGTGTTTCATAAGGTTGAAAGAATGGATTCATAGTTTGCTTTTTTTCTTGTGCTTCAATTGTCAGCATGTTTCCAATGGCCAACAATATGAAAAAGGTTTTTTTTCTCATCTCAAAAGTGTATTGAAATGTAAAATTAAAGGAAATTGATTTTGTATTTGTATTTTAGATGTTAATTTGGAAACAAAGTTTTATTCCAAAGGCATACCTGTGAACAAGTGTGAAAAAGAAATCCTGTAATCATTAGATAAAAGGAAAACCGCAAATAGTTTTAATTTTACAACCACTTAATGACCGATCTTCTCAATAAGAATATAGCAGCACACATTTCACTTTCAGCTACTGAAATGGAAGAGTTCTGTAATTTGTTTCAACCTAAAAGAATTAAGAAAAAAAGCTTTTTGTTGCGGGAAGGAGAAGTCTGCAAGTTCGAAGGTTTTGTTACCAAAGGGCTTTTCCGGGTCTACCATATTGACAAGAATGGTTTTGAACAAGTACTTTATTTTGCCATTGAAAATTGGTGGATTACCGATATTGACAGTTTTACCAATGAAAAGCCATCGCAGCTTTTTATAGAAGCACTTGAAGACAGCGAGGTGCTTGTGATTTCCAAAAAAGACAAGGAATTTGCTTATGCCAATTTGCCGAAAGTTGAAAAGCTATTTCGCGTAATGACTCAAAAAACGCACGTGGCCCTTCAACGCAGAATGATAGACAATCTGAGTAAAACTGCAGAGTCCCGTTATATTGAATTTACCGAAAAATATCCTTTGCTTATTCAGCGTCTTTCTAATATCCAGGTGGCTGCTTATTTGGGCATTACCAATGTTTTTTTGAGCAATATTCGAAAGAAAATTGCCTCCAAGAAATAAGTATTTCCTTTTTAACTTTTTAAACTAGTTTAATGTTTTGAGATAGCATATCGTTTCATCTTTGCAGTGTTAATTTTAAACAAGACAAAAATGAAAAGCATCTCAACAATATTTATAACAATTTTAATCTTATTTAATATGGAAACACAAGCACAAAGTTTCAAGACTATTGAAACTAAAAATCTAAAACTTCAAGCTTACAACGCATCAGAAAACAGCTTTGGAGTAGCATCGGTAATCGTGTCCGGAAAAACAGATGCAGTTTTGATTGACGCGCAATTTACTTTGGCTGATGCCGAAAAAGTAGCGCAGGAAATTAAAGCCAGTGATAAAAAACTAACTGCTATTTTTGTTTCTCACGGTGATCCTGATTTTTACTTTGGGCTGGAAGTTTTCAAAAAATATTTCCCTGAGGTTACCGTTTATGCTTCACCTGCAACAGTAGAACATATCAAGACTACGGCCCAAAAAAAATTAGAAGTCTGGGGCGAAAGATTAGGAGAAAACATTACGTCAAACGTTATTTTACCTCAGGTTTTAAAAGGTAACAGCATTGAATTGGAAGGTCAGCAATTAGAAATCATTGGTTTGGAAGAATTCTTTAATAAGACTTTTGTGTGGATTCCTTCTGCCAAAGCGGTTGTTGGCGGAATCAATGTTTTTGGAACCACTTTTCATCTTTGGATGGCAGATGCACAAACTCCTGAAGCCCGTAAAAACTGGATTTCTGTTTTAGACAAAATCATGGCTTTGAAACCTGAAATTGTAATTCCTGCTCACGCCAATTCAAATTCTCCATTTGATATCGCTGCTGTAAATCATACAAAAAGCTATATTCGATTCTACGAAGAAGCTTTAAAAACCAATAAAACTTCTGAAGCTTTGATTAGTGCTTTGAAAGCAAAATACCCAACACTTACTTTTGAAACGGCGTTACAGATTGGAGCAAAAGTAAATACTGGAGAAATGAAATGGTAAAATTAATCCTTTACAGCCTGACAGCATTTCTTGTATTGTCAGGCTGTTCTTCAAATAAAAAGACAATGACCAATCTTGAAATAGTTAAAAGTACTTACGAAGGAAAAACTTCGGAAGAAAACGGTAAAAATCTGGCGCAATATTCTGCTGAAAATATTTCCTGGACTGAAGCCAAAGGTTTTCCATATGCAGGAACCTACATTGGATTAGAAGACATAACCAAAAATGTTTTTGGCAGATTGGGAAGCGAATGGATTGATTATAAATTTACTCCTGAGGATTATGTTGCCGGCGATGACAAAGTAGTTGCTTACGGAACTTACACTGGAACTTATAAAATCACTGGCAAATCATTTTCAGCCAGAGTGGCTCATATTTGGAAATTGAAAGACAGCAAGATCATCAGTTTTGAGCAATTTGTAGATAGTCAGACAGTAAATGATGCAATGAAATAAAAGGTGTTTTTTTTATACCTTGCATTGTTTTAATGAATCATCACACCAATGCACGAAAATCTTTTTGCCTATATCAACCAACATACAGCTTCGCCACTTACAAGCGAAGAAAAAGCCCTAATTGTGGCAACTTTTCAACCGAAGAAGTTAAGAAAAAAACAATACTTCTTGCAGGAAGGCGATGTTTGCAAACATGCTGGTTTTATTGTAAAAGGAGCTATGCGACAATACAGCGTAGATGATAAAGGTATAGAACATATTGTGCATCTGTTTATAGAAAATTATTGGGCAAACGACCGTGAAAGTTCAACTATGCTTACACCGTCAAAATATAATATTGATGCGTGGGAAGATACCGAAATGCTTATTGTTACTAGAGCTGAAATGCTGGATTTGATGGAAAAAATTCCTGCTTTGGTAAAAATGACACGAGTAATGGATGAACGAAATGCAATTGCCAACCAACGCCGATTAAGTTCTACCATCAGTAATACGGCTGAAAAACGCTATGAAGAATTTGCTGCTCATCATCCACAGTTTATTCAGCGATTTCCTCAACATATTATCGCTTCATTTTTAGGGATTACCAAAGAAACGCTGAGCCGAATTAGAAAACAGGCAACGAAATAAATTCCATTTAGGTTTTAACTCTTATAGAAACCGTTGATATATGTCAACGGTTTTTTTTATCAAATCTCATTGTTGCAAGGTCTGCTTGCGCACCATCTTTGCCTTACACTAATTGATAAAAAATTATTAAAATTTAAACAGAAAATGGAAAATTCAAAAAACACCCCGGCAACTCAATTACTTCGTAACACTTTAGATAGATTTCTTGCCAAAGATATGAAAGGTTGGTCAGACCTTTGTGCTGAAGATGTAGTAGCCGAATTTCCTTTCGCACCGGAAGGTTCACAAGCACGATTTGAAGGTCGTGAGGCCCTTTATGATTATTTAAAAGATTACCCAAGTTATATCGATATAAAATCGTTACCAACTTTGAAAATCTATGGTACTGATGACGAAAATGTTGCCATCGCTGAATGGAGTGCTTCCGGAGTCGTGATAGGTAATGGAAATCCGTACGAAATGCGTTATGCCACATTTGTAACTTTCCGTGATGGTTTAGTAGCAAACTATCGCGAATACTGGAATCCACAAGCTTTTCAAAAAGCAATGAGTGGAGGAAGTTTTGCAGAATAAGAAGATAAATTTTGAAAACCGTTGACATTTATCAACGGTTTTTTTTATCATATCGCATCGTTTCGAGGCTTGTTTTCGATGCAATTTTACATCATAGAAATAAACACAAATTAATAATCTAAAAATTAGAAAAATGAACAAGAACAAAATTATTTATTGGTCAACAACAGGAATTATTTCAGCTATGATGCTTTTTAGTGGATTCAGTTATCTGACTGATGTTGATATGAAAGCAGCATTCGTGCATTTGGGATTCCCTGATTATTTCAGAATTGAACTGGCTATACTAAAAATTTTAGGCGCTTTAACGTTGATACTTCCGATGATTTCCGATAAAATAAAATCATTCGCTTATTTTGGTTTTGCACTCACATTTGTCTCAGCTTCTATTGCGCATTACACAAGTGGCGATCCTATTTCTGCTGTAGTTACTCCTTTAGTTTTTCTAGTGATTTTAGGAGTTTCATATACTTTTTACGGTAAAATTAAAAGATAATCAAAATGAAAAAGAAAATCAATTTTTCAACAAAAGGCACTGAGGCCAATCTTGGTTCCTTGAGCATTAACCGAATGCTCCCCAATGGATATACCAATAAGGTAGGACCATTTGTATTTGTTGATTATGTAGCTCCCGCTATCAAAGAAGTAATAAATAAGGATGGCATGGGAGCACATCCGCATCGAGGAATTGCAACATTAACTTATATTCTTCAAGGCGAGGAAGAACATTTTGACAGTGCTGGAAATTATGCCAAGATACATTCAGGTGGTATACAATGGATGAAAGCAGGTACGGGAATAGTTCACGATGGAAATTTGAATTATGATACTGAAACAGATAGCAGAATGATTCAGGGCTTTCAGTTCTGGATTAATCTACCAGCAAAAAATAAGGCCGAAAAACCAGCACATTTAGCAATTCAAGCCAATGAAGTACCTAAGAAACAATTGCCTGAAAATGCTGGTTGGATAAAAGTAATAATAGGCAATTATGAAGAGCTGAATTCAAAAATCCCTAATTATTCTCAGCAGTTTTTATACCATGTTCAATTGGCAGCAGGTAAACAATTTTCCATCACCTTGACCGATAAAATTGAGATAGCCGCCCTTTTGACCACTCAAAATGCAATCTTAAATGATACAGGATTTGAAGCTGGAAAATTTATAGAATTTGACAGGAAAGCAGGCGAAATTGAAATTAAAAACAGCTCTAAAACAGAACTTGATGTCCTGCTATTTGGTGGCGAAGAGTATACCGAACCTATAGTAGCGGAAGGTCCATTTGTCATGAACAGTCAGGAAGAAATAGTGCAAGCTTATCAGGATTTTTACGCTGGAAAATATGATAAAATTGATGATCAGGTCTTAGACGAATCCATCATTAGACCAACTAAAAATCAATAATTTAATACTGTAATCAGCCGTTTTTTGAGTGGATTCTATTTAAAGAATATAGAACAGAAGAAGCTTATCGGGGTGATACTATCCTTGAATGGTCAAATAAACAGCCTGCGTAATTTATACCCATAAAAAAAGCTTCTCGATTGAGAAGCTTTTTGTGCGGATAATAGGACTCGAACCTACACGCCTTGCGGCACCAGATCCTAAGTCTGGCATGTCTACCAATTTCACCATATCCGCAGAAATTGTGAGTGCAAATATAGGCATACTTTTCAATTTTCAAATAAAAAATTAAAAAAAATTAAAAAATTCTTTTTTCGTATTTTTGGCAGTCAACACATTAATTGATAATAATGGATACTATAAAAGATTATGTTCAAAAAAACAAGGAGCGCTTCCTGAACGAACTCATTGATTTACTGAAGATTCCATCTGTAAGTGCAGATTCTGCCTATTCTCAAGATGTTATCGATACTGCAAATGCCGTGAAAGAAAGCTTGGAAAAAGCGGGTTGTGATTTTGTAGAAATTTGTGAAACTCCGGGTTATCCGATCGTATATGGAGAAAAAACAATCGATAAAAACCTTCCAACGGTTCTGGTTTACGGACATTATGATGTCCAACCGCCGGATCCTTTGGATTTATGGACTTCGCCTCCATTTGAACCTGTGATCAAAAAAACAGAGTTGCATCCTGAAGGTGCGATTTTTGCCCGCGGAGCCTGTGACGACAAGGGACAGATGTATATGCACGTGAAGGCTTTGGAATACATGGTGCAGACCAACAACCTTCCCTGCAACGTGAAATTCATGATTGAAGGCGAAGAAGAAGTGGGTTCCGCAAGTCTGAGCTGGTTCGTGGAAAGAAACCAAGAGAAACTGAAAAACGACGTGATCTTGATTTCTGACACGGGAATGATTTCCAACACGCAACCTTCCATCACGACAGGATTGCGTGGTCTGAGCTATGTTGAAGTTGAAGTTACGGGTCCGAATCGTGACTTGCATTCGGGCTTGTACGGAGGTGCCGTTGCCAATCCGATCAACGTCTTGGCAAAAATGATCGCTTCGCTTCACGACGAGAACAACCATATTACAATCCCAGGATTTTATGACAAGGTGGAAGAACTTTCCGATGCTGAAAGAGCTGAAATGGCAAAAGCGCCTTTCTCCTTGGATGCCTACAAGAAGGCTTTGGACTTGAACGACATCTACGGAGAAAAAGGATACACGACTAATGAAAGGAACTCCATCCGTCCTACTCTGGACGTAAACGGAATCTGGGGCGGTTACACCGGAGAAGGCGCAAAAACGGTTATCGCAAGCAAGGCTTTCGCCAAAATCTCGATGCGTCTGGTTCCTAACCAGGACTGGAATGAAATCACCGAATTGTTTACAAAACATTTCGAGAGCATTGCTCCAAGTGGCGTGACCGTAAAAGTAAAACCTCATCATGGTGGTCAAGGCTATGTGACTCCTATTGACAGCATCGGCTATCAGGCGGCTGCAAAAGCATACAACGAAAGCTTCGGAGTACAACCTATTCCGGTTCGGTCAGGTGGAAGCATCCCGATTGTGGCCTTGTTCGAAAAAGAACTGAAAAGCAAGACGATCCTGATGGGATTTGGCCTGGACAGCGATGCCATCCACTCGCCAAACGAGCATTTCGGGGTATTCAATTACTTGAAAGGAATTGAAACCATCCCATTGTTTTACAAATACTTTGTTGAATTGAGCAAATAAGTTCAACCGAAAATACAAGGTCCGTTCATTCTTAATCGAGTGAACGGATTTTTTTTACTCAAAATTTGTTTTATTTAATTTTTATTCTACATTTGTAGAGCAAACTCTATCTACGTAGAAGCAAATATGAAAACAGCCCTCAAGATTTTAGCTTTCTTTATTTTATTTGCCGCACTGACAAGCTGCAAGATAAACAAGGTCAAAAATGGAGAGCGGGAAGGAAAATGGATCCATATTGACACGATAGACAATGTCGTCTACAAATCAATTGGTCGGTACAAAAAAGGGATCGAGCAGAAAACCTGGAAACAATTCTCGGGAAAGAGATTGGTACGGATAGAAAAATACAAGGATGGGATTTGTTTTACGCAATATTTTCACGACAACGGGAAAGTATCCTCGGAAGGGAAAAGCAGGATGGTCGTTTCCGAAAAAGAAATACATTGGTTTTACACCGACGCTTGGAAATTTTACGACGAAAACGGAAAACTCATCGGTACGAATATTTACCGGGAGGGAGATTTGATCGAAACAATAGAAAACTAAGAAACGACATGCAATTATCCAATTCAGAAGAACAATTGATGGAACACCTTTGGAAACTCGAGAAAGCCTTCATGAAAGACTTGCTTGAGGCTTTTCCAGAACCAAAACCAGCCACTACAACAGTTGCAACACTTTTAAAAAGAATGATCGACAAGAAATTCGTGGCATATACTGAATTTGGAAACTCGAGGGAATATTATCCGCTGGTCAAAAAGACAGATTACTTCTCGAGACATGTCAACGGATTGATCAAGAATTTCTTCAACAATTCGGCTTCACAATTTGCTTCTTTCTTTACCACCGAAACGGATTTGTCGGCTTCGGAACTGGAAGAACTCCAAAAGATCATCAACAAGGAACTTCAAAAAAAGAAAAAATGACCGACTTCCTTCTTAAATCTACGCTCTGCCTGGGACTGCTACTTGCTGTTTATTACTTCTTGCTCGAAAAGGAAAAGATGCATCATTTCAACCGTTTCTTCCTATTGTTCAGCTTGGCTTTTTCATTGGCACTCCCCTTTTTATCCTTTGATGTATACGTTGAAAGTACTGAATCCATAACGCAAGACACCATCAAGGCAATACCTGTTTCCTCTGCGATGATAGAAGAAAAAACAGACTACCTGCCGGTAGTACTATGGTCCATCTATGGCTTGGTTACTTCTCTCCTATTGATCCGTTTTATCGCCAATCTGAGAAAAATCCAACGGACGATAAATTCCAATACAACCGAGAAGATTCAAAACTCGACATTGGTCTTATTGGATGAAAAAATCCTGCCCCACACCTTCCTAGACTTCATTTTCATTAACAAGAACGATCACGAGAACAGGAAGATTGAAGACGAATTATATACGCACGAACTGACCCACGTCCGACAGAAACACACCTTGGACATCTTGTTTATTGAAATACTCAGAAGTCTATTCTGGTTCAATCCGATATTGATTTTATACAAGAAAGCAATCCAACTCAACCACGAATTTCTAGCAGATGAAAAAGTCGTGAAAGCATACAACAATGTTCCCTTTTACCAGAATCTATTATTGGAAAAGGCATCCTGGAACAACACCTTTTACCTGGCCAGTAATTTAAATTTTTTAGTAACAAAAAAACGATTGATTATGATGACAAAAACCGCATCAGCAAAAATGATCCTGTTGAAAAAGATAGCATTATTGCCCCTGTTCACTGGATTGATTTATTTTTTATGTGCAGAAACTGTTGCACAGCAAAAAACGGAATCTCCCCAAACGTATACGCCGCAAACCAAATCATCCGATGACAAGAAACGGGATGCTTATTTTGCAGGAGTGCGTATCAAGGTCTACAAGAACGGCCATAAGACCAAAACGGGAATGGTCGGAGACGATGTACTATTGGACAAGCTTTATGAAGAATTGACTGTCGAGGAGAAAGAGAGATACAAAATGTGGCTGCATGTTTCCAAACCAACCGTAAAAAAATCACCGACAAGAAAAGAGTTTGAAGGCTACAAGGACAGCAAGAAATTTGCAATCTGGATCAATGACAAATATGTTCCAAATTCCGAATTAAGCAATTACAAGCCGGAAGACATTGCTTATTTCTCCGGAAGCAGCGTGCTTAAAAATGCAAGAACCAAGAAGCATCCGCAACCTTTTCAATTCTGGTTTTTCACACATTCTTATTTTGACAAGAACGAAATGGGAAAAGAACAAAAAAAATATGGTGGCGACAAGATTGAAATTTTTGAAAACCACACTTCCAAAAAAGGAGAGAAACAAATCTTGGTTGTAAATGATACTAAAGCACGGAAAATCGAAAAGCAACCTTCTTTTCAAGGTGGTCTTGAAAAATTCTATGAGTACATTGGTCAAAATTTCAAAGTGCCGAATGTCAAGAATCTGGAAGGAAAAATAATGATGCAATTCATTGTTGAAGCAGACGGTACACTCTCTGAAATAAAAGCACTAAAGGACATCGGACACGGGACAGGAGACGAAGCTGTTCGTGTGTTACAGAACAGTCCGAAATGGAATCCGGGAGAACAAGATGGAAAACCTGTCCGCGTACTTTATTCTTTGCCAATATCCATCAAGAGCAAATAATTTCTTTTGTTTGAAATTAAAATCCATTCCTTTCCGAATGGATTTTTTTTGTTTAACACAAAAGATGCCAACCCTTTATACCATAATTAAAAAATTGGCGTTACTTTTGTATCATCATCAATCATCATCGCTGGAACACGTTTCCAGTTTAAATCAATCATTATGTTAAAGCAATTCTTCATCCTATGTTCGGGAGCCGACAAGAAGCTTCTGGAAAATTGCTCGGAAGGCGAACAAACCAAATTCGCCGGTATTGGGGCAACCGTTTTCTTCACGGCCGTCATGGCTTTTATAGCAAGTGCTTATGCCCTATTTACGGTATTCGACAGCATCTATCCCGCAATTGGTTTCGGACTCGTCTGGGGCTTGTTGATTTTTAATCTTGACCGTTTTATCGTTTCAACCATCCGGAAGAGGGATTCGTTTTGGAGCGAATTCCTTCAGGCAACGCCTAGAATAGCCTTGGCAGTGATCATTGCCATCGTAATTTCAAAACCATTGGAAATCAAGATTTTCGAAAAGGAAATCAACACCGTCTTGTTGAAGGAAAAAAATGCAATGGCCTTGAACAATAAAAAGGAAGTGGCCAATTACTTCAAGTCTGATCTTGATAAAAACAAAGCCGAGGTAGACAGGTTGAAGTCGGAGATCACCAAGAAGGAAAAAGAAGTCAATACCTTGTACGAAACATACATCACCGAAGCCGAAGGAACAGCCGGAACAAAAAAGCTAGGAAAAGGCCCGGTCTTTAAAGAGAAGATTGCCAAGCACGATTTGGCTAAGGCGGAATTGGATACGTTGCGTAAAAACAACCTGGCCAAGATTGCCGAAGCCGAGAAATCATCCAAGACGCTTCAAACCGACCTGGACAAGAAAGTATTCGAAACCCAGCCCATAATCGACGGTTTTGACGGATTGATGGCAAGAATCAATGCCTTGAACAAATTGCCCTGGCTGCCGTCTTTCTTTATAATGCTTTTGTTCCTGGCCATCGAGACTTCGCCAATAATCGCAAAATTATTATCGCCAAAAGGGGAATACGATTTCAAGTTGGAAGATCTGGAAACGGCCTTGAAAGCAACCATCAACCAGGACAAATACCAACGCGAATTATTGGTAAAGACAAGTGCGTCAATGCATGACAGGGTTTATGAAGACATTGCTTCGGATAAAGAATTATTCAACCTCCAACGAAGGAAAGCAAAAGAACTTTTGGAATTGCAGGCCAATAATTTTGTAGAAAAACAGAAAAAGACTTTTTAATTTGAAGGTTGTTTGACCGGAAAGTCCAAAAAGAAAACATACTTATCAACACAAAGAAAAACCCAATATTTACATATTGGGTTTTATTATGTTTTAAGCTTATGAATCTTTCGAAAAAACCTTGTGCCCTTCGCAGTTAAATAAAGTTCAAAAATTACATATGACTCAAGATTTCCTTTTTCAAGGTATCGTATTCTCCCTGCATGATCAATCCATTGTCCAATAATTTTTTATAATTCTGAAGCTTGTCGAACAATTCATCCTGCGAGAGGTCTTTCAAGGCCTTCTCTTTCGATGCTGATTTTTCATCAGGAAATTGCTTCTCATCACGATAACCTGATTGTGCAACAGGTATGATTTCTGCAAAATTGGAAACCTCTTCCGTTTCCATTTCTTCGATCACTTCCGGCTCTTCTTCTGTTGCAAAAACTTCTTCGGCAATTATTTCTTCTTCCTGGAAAGTCTCTGTTTTTGGTTCTTCGGCAATAGTTTCTGCAACTACAGGGGAAGCGCCATTTTTCAGGATATCCAATTGTTCCTTGGCAAAAGTATAAATCTTCCTTGCTTGGATTTTAGGGATATAATCAATGGAAATTGTCAGATCGGTTTTGGTTGCAAAAGAAAATTCGGAACCCAGGATGTTCTCTTTTACAAAAGTACCTGAAATATCATCCCAGTTATAATCGGTGAAATCCATTGACAATCCTAGATTCTTGGGCTTGCAGATGATGATTCTTTTATTCGTCAAGACGATGCTATCCGGAAAGACAGTTACCGGCTTTTTTTGAACGCCAATATAACCGATTTCTTCATTTTTCATCAATAAATCCGATAATTTGGAAGTGATCTTTTCAATTGCCTTTGGATCTTGTTCCTCGTTTAGAAACTTTTTTATTTGGTCTTTCATTTTTTGATTTGCTGAATTATAACGTGACTAAGTTGCTGGTTTTTTATTGACACAAAAGTAATACCTAATTTTCTAATTCGATAATTTCATTTTGAATTTTCTTTGTCAAACTTTTGAAAATCAATTCATACGAATGATCGATCAATTCCCTGAGGAATCTATCCGAAACGTCTCCATTCAAGGCAACCGTGTTCCAATGCACCTTGCTCATATGGAAGCCGGGCCGGATGTCATCATATTCCGCGCGAAGTTCCTGGGCCCACTCCGGATCACATTTCAGATTCACTGCCGGCGTTCCTTTTTCCCAACCGCTCATGGAGGAAAGGGCAAACATTTTTCCGCCAACCTTAAATACCAGGGTATCTTCATCAAACGGAAAATGTTCCGTGACACCTTTCTTTGAAAGGCAAAATTCAAAATATTGCTGAATATCCATAACTATGTTTTAATTTCAAACAAACTGAAAGAGCCTTCCTTGTAATGTTCCGGCAAATCGTTTGTCCATTCAATTTCACTGATTCCCCTGTAGGCAAATCCACAGCTTATATAATAGGCATTTATGCGTTCGTTGCCGCTGTGCGTGTCAAGCCTTACAAACAATTTATTCCTTTCTTCGGCATACTTTACAGTCCAACCTACAATCTTCTTTACATAATTCCGACCTCTGAATTTTGGATTCGTGGCGATCCTGTGGAGGTAGACGGAAGGTTCCGAATCAGCCTCTTTCCAAATGATCGCATCACTGAAAGTAATTACAAAGGTACAGGCAATTTCGTCTTCTTCCCAGATTACAAAATGACGTTCCTCGGCAATTTCTTTTTTTATCAAGCTCCTATCAAAACCCCGCCAGCTCTTTTTTGCCACCTTTTTCTGATGTGCTGTCGCTTCATCATAAATCTTGAAAATGGCGTTAATATCTTCTTTCGTGCTCTTTGTAATGGTCATAAATATTGTCTAGTGGTGTGTCTTATATAAAACAGGCTTGCTTGGTGAGGCATCATTTTCAAAAGAAGCAATCTGCAGATTCAAGAGATAGTTTCCGTCCTGGATTTCATCAGGCACAAAAATCATTTCCGTAATTGTGGCATCCAATCGGGCATCCTCATTCAAATTATCCACATCCTTCACATTCCAGAAGGCCTTGTGTGCCAATAATTTCCCTTCATCGTGTTCCTTGTCCACGCTTGGCAAATCAATCAAAAGGTGTCTTGTTCCGTTTTCTCGTATGAATTCCGAAGCCTTTTCATCAAGATACGGAGGATTGGTATTGGAATATTTCTTGGAGCGTTTTTCATTCTTGTTGGGCAAGGTCCTTATGACGATTGCTTCCGGGGTTTTTCCATTCAAGGCTTTCTTGATCTGTGCTCTTGTAATGACTAGATCTTCTCCTTGGAGTTCGGGTTCAACCGAAACCAATTCAGCCAGGAAGAAAAACGTCTTCAAGCTTTGATTGATGCTGTAAAATTCCTTGGTGATGTGCCCCAGGCATTCGGTATGGGTTCCGTGTCCGTGTGGATTGAAGAATATATTGTTGAAATTTGTAGAAGAACTTCCTTCCGAAACCTTCCCTACCCAATCACCAAAACGGACAGGTTCAATAACTGGTTTTTCAATGTACCAGGCAATCGGGTTTTCATCCGTGTTGGTCAAGGTGATGGAAATATCAATTGGTTTTGAGAAATCTACTTTGAAATTATTGAAATTTGCTATCATTTTTTTTGTTTTTTAACCACCAAGTTAAACAAGGGATTACACGAAGAATAAGCCTTGTGAACCTTGCGATTTCTTTGTGACCTAGTGTTTAACTAATTCAAATTTATTAAAAATAAGTCGGAAGCAATTCCATCCGCCAAAAACTTTCCCTTTCTGGTAGTTTTCAGAACGTTGTCCTCAATGGAAAGCAGATCATCGGCAAGAAATTTTTGAGCTTGCTCAAGCAGGTAATCCAAGTACCTTTCTCCGAATTCATTTTGAATCCTGTCCAGGGAAATTCCCCAGATCGTCCGCAAGCCCGTCATGATGTATTCGTTGTATCTATCTGTTTCTGTGAGGATTTCTTTTTCAGAAGGCAGTTTGTCTTCTTCCAAGGATTTCAAATAAAGGATGTTATTGGCAATGTTCCAGCTCCTGGAAACACCGTCATAACTATGTGCCGAAGGCCCGACTCCAAGGTACTTTTTTCCCAGCCAATAAGCCGAATTATTCCTAGAGAAGTAATGTTCTTTTCCGAAATTGGAAAGCTCATAATGTACAAATCCGTTTTCCTGCAAAATATCCACCAGGATCTGGAAGTGCTCCTGTGCGATATCATCCTTCGGTGCTGCTATTTTTCCGGCCTGGATTAATTTCTTCAACGCGGTTTTGGGTTCAACCGTCAAGGCATAACTGGAAATATGCGGGACTCCAAAATCCAATGCCGTTTGAATGTTCTGCTTCCATTTTTCGTTGCTCATTCCGGGCATCCCGTAAATCAGATCGATGGAAATATTATCAAAATACTCCGTGGCTTTTGCCAATGATTTTTTGGCTTCCGCCGAATTATGGGCCCTGTTCATCATGACCAGGTCGTCTTCAAAGAAAGATTGGACACCGATGCTCAAGCGGTTGACAGGAGAACTTGCCAAGTCTGCAATCTTATCATCTGACAGATCATCGGGATTGGCTTCGAGCGTTATTTCGGGATGGTCCGAGATCCTATAATGCTTGCGTACTTCGTCAATCAGAAAACCAATATCTTCAATCTCCAATACCGACGGCGTTCCTCCTCCAAAATAAATGGTTTCAACCACTTCGTCTTGAAATTCGCTTTTCCGCATCTGGATTTCCTTGGCCAAAGCCAGGACCATTTCCTTTTTCCGCTTCATGGAAGTCGAAAAATGGAAATCGCAATAATGGCAAGCCTGCTTGCAAAAAGGGATATGGATGTAGATTCCTGACATTTTTTAGTATTCAGCATTCAACCATTCGTGATCAGAACTGTTACTGAACACCGAACGCTGAACACTATTTCTTGACGCGTTCTTCATTTTGTTTCACAAAAGCATCCCAGCCGGAATAGCTTTTTGTGCCAACCACCTTTCCAGAATTGAAAAAATGACAAACGGCAGCCGCCAAGCCATCCGTACTGTCAAGATTCTTGGGCAATTCCTTCAACCCGAGAAGTTGCTGCAGCATTTTCGCTACCTGTTCCTTTGAGGCATTCCCGCTTCCGGTGATGGCCATTTTTATCTTTTTGGGCTCGTATTCGGTAATCGGAATCTGGCGGGAAAGTCCGGCTGCCATAGCCACTCCTTGGGCCCTTCCCAATTTCAACATCGATTGCACGTTCTTGCCGAAAAAAGGAGCTTCGATTGCAATTTCGTCTGGATGATGGGTATCGATCAATTCGATTGTCCGTTCAAAAATGACTTTCAATTTCATATAATGGTCATCATATTTGTTCAAGATCAATTCGTTCAATTGAAGAAATTCCATCTTTTTATTGATGACTTTGATCAACCCGAAACCCATTATCGTCGTTCCCGGATCAATTCCTAATATGATGCGTTCGTTTGCCATTTTTTTCTTGCCACAAAGACACGGGGCCACAAAGTTTATTTTGCCGTCAAGGCTTCAAGTTTTGCGGGATTGTCTCGTAGTTTTTATGTTACTTTGTATGATGTTTTCAATTCCCCACAAAGCTAAACAATTCCTCACGTTTCTGGTCAAACTTTTGATTGTTGGCGGTGCATTTTATTTTATTTATGATCAATTGGCAAACAATGAGCAGCTCGATTGGAATAAATTTATGGAATTGCTGGAACGTAAAAAATCGTTCTGGGGCATCTTGTTCCTACTTTCATTGAGCTTTTTCAATCGCTTTTTTGAGATCTTGAAATGGCAGAATCTGGCCCAGGTAATTGAGAAGATATCACTTGGAAAAGCAACCGAGCAAGTCTTGAGTGCACTAACCGCTTCCATTTTCACCCCAAACGGGATTGGCGAATATGGAGCGAAGGCTTTATATTTTGAAAAGAAGGAAGCCCGGAAGGTTGTATTCCTGAACCTCATCTGCAACGGGATCCAAATGATACTGACCGTTGTTTTCGGGACAATAGGATTGGTGATTTTAGGTTTTGAAAAATGGGCCTTGATCATTCTTGGAATTTCCTGCCTCCTGTTTCTTTTCTCTTTTCTCTTCAAAGAAATAAAGATCAAGGGGTATTCGTTAGGCAGGCTATCCGAGAAAATCAACGAGATTCCGAAGGCCATCCATCAGAAAAATATTTTTTTGGCGGTTTGCCGCTACTTGATTTTTTCGCATCAGTATTATTTTTTATTCCTGGCTTTTGATGTCGACTTGCCTTATTGGATCTTGATGGCAACGATTGCAAGCGTTTATTTCCTTGCTTCTTCATTGCCTACCTTTCAGTTTCTAGATTTTGCGGTAAAGGGAAGTGTTGCCGTTTATTTCTTCGGGATCTTGGGCGTGAATGAATGGGTCGTGGTTTTCATCAGTACCCTGATGTGGTTCCTGAATGTCGTTCTTCCCGTCTTTATTGGCAGTTTTTATGTATTCAAATTCAAGTCCAAATGGAAATCTTAAGTATTTTATTTTTTTCGGGCATTATTGTTTATTCGATTTTCATCGTATGGATTTCATACGGATTTAACAAAGTAAATCTTTTCGAGAAAGATAGTCTGAAACCTGTTACAAGATTTTCAATCGTGGTTCCTTTTCGGAACGAGGCCGGGAATCTCCCCGGATTATTGCATTCCTTCTCGCAATTGAATTACCCGCGACAACTATTCGAAGTCGTCTTTGTAGACGATGATTCTGATGATGATTCGATTTCAGTCATTGAAGATTTTCCAGCCTTGAGTTTCTCTTTTCAAATCGCAAGCAATCAACGTAAATCGAATTCCCCGAAAAAGGATGCGATTTCGACCGCAATGCATTTTGCCCGGAATGAGTGGATTGTTACCACCGATGCCGATTGTTTCGTACATCCTGACTGGCTTTCAACATTTGACGCCTGCATTCAGGAAACGAATCCTGAGATGATCGCTGGAGCAGTTTCGTACGATGCTGAAGGTTCTTTCCTGCATCAATTCCAGCAGATGGACCTGATGAGCCTGCAAGGTGCCACGATTGGCAGTTTTGGAATCGGGAAACCGTTCATGTGCAATGGAGCTAATTTTGGCTATACCAAAAAACTATTTATGGATGTGGATGGTTTTGAAGGCAATGATGCAATCGCAAGTGGTGATGATGTCTTTTTATTGCAGAAGGCTATCCGGCTGTTTCCAGAAAAAGTACACTATTTGAAAGCATTTTCCGCGATTGTTTTCACAAAACCCTTGAACGATTGGAGAGCCTTGTTTTATCAAAGGGTTCGCTGGGCTTCCAAATCTTCTTCGTACACCAGTGGGTTTGGAAAAATTTTGGCTTTGGTCGTTTTCACGGGAAATATTGCAATCGTCTTGTCTTTTTTCTTGACGCTGTTCTCTATCTTCTCCTTCTGGAACTGGTACCTTCTGTTCGCCTTGAAAATATTCGTCGACTTTCTATTGCTTTACCAGACGGGAAAATTCATCCAGCCGAGAATGGTACGGCATTTTGTTTTCAGCAATTTGTTGTATCCTTTCTTCAGCACTGTTGTCGCTTTTTATTCCTTGTTCGGGAAGTATGAGTGGAAAGGAAGGCGATTCAAGATTTAAGATTTTTTTGAATTTGGATTGCAGCTTTTAGATTTGATGCTGTTTGCAGAATTTTCTTGAATCACCCTTAGCCCTGATAGCAATGGAAATCCTTTTTCTTTTTTCTTTAAAAAGGAAAAGATTGCAATGGATAGCAGGATCAGCTTCTAAAAAAACTACTCGACTTCGAGAATTACAGGTAATATAAACTGTGTTTTTACTGGAATTCCCCTTTTCAGTGCCGGATTTATCTTTGGAAAATCAACCAATCGGGCGTGAAGGATGCTGTCGATTTTTATCTTGTCGTAGGCCAGGGAATCGGCAGGAAACTGTGGCTCGAATTTGAGTGAGGCATCCGGGAAAACGGTTACCTTTACTTCTATCGTATCCAATTCCGGATATAGGATGGAAAGCGTATCGATGCTTAATTTTTCTTGGATCGTAGCCGTCAGGAAATCAAAAAAGCATTGCTGCCTTTGAGTCTTGTCCTGGATTTGTTCGCATTCGTTGATCGAGGGAAGTTCATCGACTTCGTTCCAATTGATGGCCTTCAATTCCTTTTGCAACAGTTCTTCTTTAGACGGCACTTGCTTGTCGAAATATTGGCAGGAATTGATGAAGATCAAAAAGGGAAGTAAAAAAAATGTTTTTCTCATCGCTACTTTTACGTGAACAAATAGTTTATTTTAGTTGCTTAAAGGTACTATTATAATTTTTCAAATGTAATAAAATTTAAATTATGGATTATTTGCTGTTGACTTTGGGTTTTCTATGCGTGCTTATTGGCATCCTGGGAAGCTTTCTGCCGGTTTTGCCCGGTCCGCCGATAAGTTGGGCAGGCTTGTTGCTTTTATACCTTACAGAAGCAGTAGAAATGAATTATTGGGTATTGGGGATCACACTCCTCGTTGCAGTGGTTGTTGCCGTTTTGGATTATGTGATTCCGGCAAAAGGCACGAAGCGTTTTGGCGGCAGCAGTTATGGCGTCTGGGGAACGAATATCGGGTTGGTTGTTGGGATTTTTGCTCCGATTCCGTTTGGGTTTATTATTGGACCTTTTGTTGGTGCTTTTGTAGGCGAACTGCTCTATAATTCCAAAGACCATAAACGTGCCTTGAAAGCGGCTACGGGCTCCTTTATTGGATTTCTGACTTCAACCTTTATGAAGTTTGTGGTTTGCATGATCTACTTCGGATTGTTTGTTTCAATCGTCTGGAAGAATTGGGAGGGATTGTTCTAAAGTATCCGGTTACGATTTCCTATAAATCAAAAAAGCTATTCGCCGAGGCGAAAAGCTTTTCATTGGTCTAACTACTAAACCTGCCCATTTCTGAGCAAAACAACACAACTAGCTTTAGATACCTTTATTGGGCAAAAAAGGTTTTCATTTCTGAAAACCTTCTTACTCAATTTAGCGGTCTGGACGGGACTCGAACCCGCGACCCCATGCGTGACAGGCATGTATTCTAACCAACTGAACTACCAAACCTCTGCTTTATTGCGGTTGCAAAGATACTACAGAATTTGACTTCTGCAAGCGTTTCTGCAAAAAAAATCAAACTTTTTTTCGTGTTTTTACCCAAACGTTTGTTTTTCAACCAAATATGTAGTCAATATTTTTTCGAAATTTTCTCCAATGTTTACCGGAACATACCTGATTTTGTTTTGTGCGCAAGTCAAGGCCAGTTTCTTGAAATAGTCTTCTACTTGTTTTTCGTATTCGGCTTTTACATTATCGGCAAAAATATTGACCTCGTCGCCAGTTTCGATGTCGATGAATTTTCTCGGGGCATTGTCAAAATCGAAATTAAGCTCCGTTTTGCTGTCAATTACGTGAAAGAGCACTACTTTGTGCTTATTGTGTTTCAAGTGCTGCAAGGCATTGAAAAGTGCCTCCTCGTTGCCTGGCTGGAACATATCCGTAAACAGGATGATCATCGAGCGGCGGTGCATCTTCTCGGCAATCTGGTGCAGGAAGGTGATGGTGTCGGTATTCTTTGTTTCCACTTTACCCTCTATCAATCCCTCAAGCTTGTTGAGGAGCATGCGGTGATGGCGGTCGCTTCCTTTTTCGGGTGCATAGTATTCGTATTTGTCGGAATAGACACTCAGGCCTACTGCATCCCTTTGTTTTTTGAGCAGGTTCATCAATACGGCCGAAGCCAAGACCGAAAATCCGATCTTGTTCTGATAGAAGGGCACATCGGATTTGAGCCTTGGATAATGCATGGAGGATGAATTATCGATGATGAGATGGCAACGGAGGTTGGTCTCTTCCTCATATCGTTTGGTATAGAGACGGTCCGTTTTGGCGAAGAGCTTCCAGTCGATGTGCTTGGTGCTTTCGCCTGAATTATAGACCTTGTGTTCGGCAAATTCTGCCGAGAAACCATGGAAAGGCGATTTATGCATTCCGGAGATGAAGCCTTCCACGACTTGATTGGCCAACAGCTCGAGGTGCTGGAAGCTGGATATCTTTTGTATTTGTGATTCGATGTTCATACTCCAAAGATATTGAATTTTGGGTTTGAACGATTTGAAGGCGGAAAGTTTTAACGATAGGAATTGAATCCTTGAAACGCCCGATTCTTATCCTTAAAAAAAAAGATACAACGCAAGTTGTACCTTCTTCTAACTAAACCTAATTAAAACTTCCCTAAAAACTATATTTCATCTACTTGCAAGGCTCCTTCATCGAAAATGAGCTTGATTTTTACGACCTTTCCTGTATCCTGATCCCAATCGTCCAGGAAGAAAAACTTCCAGATGCCTTTTATATTCTTATTCATCATACTCTTGAACAAGGGTGTTTCGACTGGAAATTCCGGGTTGCTTGTACCTTCTTTGTAATGGTCTTGAGGTATTGTGTTATTGGGATAAGAGAAAGTTTCGCTCCCGTTCATGACTTGTGTATGTTCAGGATTGAATGACAGCGTATTTTGAGCGCTGTATTTGTTAAATCCTCCTAGATTGTTGACAATAGCTTGAAATTCGTCACCGTTGTTGGGCATCAGGTAGCCATAGCTGACATCAATGGCAAGCTCATGTTCGAGCGTGATTTCGATATAGACTTTTGAGGGATCGATGACTACCTCATCGGCATCTACTTCTAGGTTTATAATGGCCACGCTTCCTGTGCCATCTGGAATCAAGACTTCATTTGTGAATTCGTATTCAAGCCTTTCTGAAATAGGCTCTTCTCTTTTTTCGGCATCATCGCTACTGCAGGCCATTACCGTAAGCAGTAATACAAAGGCTATTGTTTTTATTGTAATTTTCATGATTTTTAAAATTTAAGTATGGTTGAGTAGTTTTCTTTAAATGTCATTCACTTCCAAGGCTCCTTCTTCGAAGATGAGTTTGACGGACCTTATCTGGCCTGATTGAGTATTTCCAAATTCATAGAAAAAAAAGACCCATACTCCCTTGATGTTCTTGTTTAATAGCGATTTAAAAAGTGGTGCCTCATGGAGGAGAGGGTCGTTAATGAACGATGAACCGCTCGTATAGTTTCCTTCCGGAATAGTTTGATCTGGATAGCTATCGCCAATTATTTCCGTATTGGTTGAATTGAAGGAAAGCGTGTTATTGGCATTGTATTTATTGCTGCCTCCCAAACCTACAGCTATGAACTCCTCTTCTGCGCCTGGTGCTATGTATCCATAATCTACATCAACGGCCTTATCGTGTTTAAAACGTATTTGCAAGGTTACCTTGGTTGGATCGATGATTATTGCATCGTCGTGGATTTCTATGTCAACCGAAGTTGTGGCGTTTATCAAGTCTTGGGATCCGTTGTACACATACTCTACTCTTTCTGATACTGGCTCTTCTATGATTTTTTCGGCTTCTTCGCTACTGCAGGCTACCATAAAAAGTAGAGCCAGCAGACTGGTTGCTTTTATTGTATTTTTCATAATTATTGTTTTAAAATTCAACATAGGTTGTTTTTTCGTCACATTTGCTGATGGAGTAGCTTGGAAGGGTCTCGGATTCAAGGGCGAGATCTTGCTCATTGAGGCTGGATATCTCAATGTTGTACGTTCCTGGTTTTAGATGAACGGTATCCTGGCTTACTCCTGCGTTGCTGATTTTATCCCGGGAATTGTCCGTGTTTACTTTCGTGATTAGAATTCCGTGTTTGGTATCGGTTGAACCGAAATTTACTGTTAATACTCCGTAATTGTTTGTTTCGCAATCTGCGATACCATTTGTTTCCTTATCATCGTGGGAACAAGCAAAGGCTAGTATTGTAAAGACCAAGATGAAGATTGTTTTTTTAAAAGTTTTCATAGCATTGATTTATAGTCATTCAATTTTCATCAAAGTTGCAACTAGAATGGTGGTATAAAAACAACCAATAGACCAACAGCTTTTTAAATAGACCAATGACAAGGTATATTGAAAAAAATGCTATATTTGGGTAGCCCTCAAACTGTTGAAGCTATATGCCGATGAAAAATTTAACCTGCATAATCGTCGATGACGACGAAATTGACCAATTGATGGTCGTTTCGTTTGTAAAAAGAATTCCGCATCTTGAACTTCTTGGTGCATTTTTATCTGCGGAAGAAGCACTGGCCTTTTGCCAAACCAATCCAGTTGACATTATCTTTCTGGATGTTGACATGCCGAAACTGAATGGCCTTGAACTCAGGAAAGAACTTTCGGCAATTCCTGTTTGCATTTTTATTACCTCGCATCCTGAGCACGCCGTAGAGAGTTTTGAGCTGGAAACATTGGACTTTATCGTAAAACCCTTGAAGTTTGACCGCTTTTCGAAAGCCATCGAACGCATCAATGAATTTATGGAAATCAAGACAAAGGCATTGCTTTATGAGTCGAGTATTGGTGGCGATTCCATTTACATCAAGGAAGGCCACGAACAAACAAAGGTGAAGCTCCATGAAATCTTATACCTGGAAGCCTTGAAGGATTATACGCTTTTGATCACCAATGAAAAACGCCATTGTGTCTTGTCAAGCATTGGAACATTGCTGAAGGAAGACCATTTTCGGTCGTTCGTACGTGTTCACAGGAGTTTTGCTGTCCAAAAGAACCTCATCCATAGAATTGGATCCCACGAGCTTTTCTTGAATGAAAGCATAGCCATCCCCATTGGAAGAAGCTACAAGGACTCGTTATCGCTTTTGTTATGAAAAAAATCCTGCTGTATCTGATTTTTAGTCTTGGGATGCATGCCCAGGAGACAGATGTGAACAATCAGCAGAAAATCGACTCGCTTTTAAAAGTCGTTGCAACCACCAGGATCGATTCCGTAAAAATCAAAAGTCTTCTGAAATTGGAGTACTGCTATCGCTATACGGATTTTCAGAAAGGATTGGATTTTGCAGAAGAGGCACTACGGCTTTCCAAGAAGACAAAGTGGAAAAAAGGATTGGCCATTTCCTATAACAACATTGGCAACAGCTACCTTGACCGCGGCAAACATTCAGAAGCTATTGATTACTACCTGAAGTCATTGGATTATTCCGTTAAATTTTTGAAGAACAGGCATATCACACTCATGAATATCAGCAATATTTATCTGCGTGAGAAGAATTTCATCCTTTCCCAAAAATACATCAATGAATCCTACCGGATTGCAAAAAAAACAAGTGATCTTGAAACACTTGCCTTTTGCTACTACCAGATGGGCCTTATTGCCCGGGACCAGGACAAGAACAAACAAGCGAAAGCTTTTTTTGAAAAAAGCTTGACGATATTCAAGAAGCGGAATGACCTTTTCCAGATTGCAGAGCTGACCAATTTCTTGGCAGAAGTAACAACTGATTACAAATCAAAACTGGACCACCTGCTGGAATCCAAAGCGATCTGGGACAGCATTGCACCGGATTATATCTCGGCCGTAAACAATAAGATCAATCTTTCCACCACTTATATCGAACTTTATAAAAACGACGAGCTTGGAAAAAAATTCAGTCGAAAAAGCAAGGCAGAACTGCTTGCGGAAGCAGAGTACATGTTAAAAAAAGCAGCCCAATATTCTGAAGAATCCAACGTGCAACAGAACCTGATGGATGCTTATGGCAGGTTGGCAGAAGTATATGATTTGAAAAACCAACCACGGGAAGCCCACAACTATCTTGTAAGACACTATAGCTTGAGAGATTCCATCTTTTCGCAAGAAAGCAAGAACAAGATTGCCAGGTTGGAAAGCCAGAAGGAAATTGCACTTCGGGACAAGGAGATCCAGCTCAACAAGCTGACCTTGGAAGCGAAGGAGAGACAAAAATGGTTCTATATTGGTGGAATCTTGCTTTTGGCAACTATTGGAGCCCTGCTTTTTTATCAGAGCAGCAACAGACGTGAAACCAATAAAAAACTCCAGCGCTTGAATACCGATCTCGACCAGGCTAATAAAACCAAGACACGTTTCTTTTCGATTTTAAATCACGATTTGAGAGACCCGGTTTCGAATCTGGTTCATTTTTTACATCTTCAGAAAGAAAATCCTGAATTATGGAATGAAGAAAACAAGAAACGATTGGAAAACAAAACAATCACCGGTGCCGAAAACCTGTTGACCTCCATGGAAGATTTGTTGCTTTGGTCGAAAGGGCAGATGGAAAACTTCATGCCCCAGCCTAAAAAGCTTTCAATAGCAAAAATATTCGAGGATACGGTGAAGCATTTTTCAAGTGAAGAAAAAGCAAGTATTGCATTTGAGAATCCATCCAATATCGAATTGATTTCAGACGAAAACTACTTGAAAACCATCATTAGGAATTTGACAGGAAATGCCATCAAAGCATTGGAAAAAACAACAAATCCAACCATTGTTTGGAAAGCTTGGAAGGAAAATGAAAAAGTTTATTTGTCTGTTTCGGATAATGGTCCGGGAATAAATCAGGAACAATTTAAAGCATTGTACGATGACAAGGAAGTTATTGGAATCAAATCCGGATTGGGATTGCACTTGATTCGGGATTTAGCGAAAGCCATTGATTGTGAGATTACAGTTGATTCAAGACCAAGCGAGGGAACTACTTTCACTTTGAGATTTGACCAATAAAAAAGGCTTGACTTTCGTCAAACCTTTTTTATATCGAGTGTCTTTTGGATTATGACAACAAGGCGTCGATAGCGTCCGTGTAGGCTTTTTTAGGAGCAACACCAACTTGACGACCTACAACTTCCCCGTTTTGAAAAACCAATACTGTTGGAATGTTTCTAACACCGTATTTTGCTGCAAACTCTTGGTTTGCATCAACATCTACTTTCCCAACTGTTGCTTTTCCTTCGTACTCAGTTGCGATTTCGTCGATAACCGGTCCAACCATTCTACAAGGTCCGCACCAAGCTGCCCAAAAATCTACTACTACTGGTTTTTCTGATTTCAATACTACTTCATCAAAAGTAGCATCTGTTATTGCTAATGCCATATTTTTTATTTTTAGTTTACTTTATTGTACAAAATTACTCTTTTTATATTTAAACTTTTGTTAAATGAAAATCAGTTTTGATTATTCAATTATCGTTAAAAGTGATTAGTTGAGTTTGAATTCAATTTGAAGTTTTTCAAGCTCCTGCAATAATTCGTTTGATATCTTGATCTTTTTTCTACTGGACATCGAAAGCCTTGTAATTATCCTGTCTTCTTCTATCACTGTAGGAACGGCAACTTGCACCATTTGCGCATTCTCATCATCTTCCTGGACTTCTTCCGATTCATTCAAAACCGTTTCTTCTTGGACGATTCGTTGTATCTTATCCTTTTCCAATACTTCAAAAGCCACCTGGTTATCACCTTTGTGTCTTTGAAAGATATCATTGAGATTTAAGATAAAATCCGTTTCCAAATCTTTAATATCCAAATCTATGATTATTTTTTTAGCGAATGAAGTCAGGATGTCCTGCAACTGTTTCGCTTCGAGGAACTGCATTCTTGGCTCGCTCTTCTTACCGGTTTCCTTATCCGTCCAGCCTTCCTTTACATTTATCTTGAAATAGACGAAGTTATTCGCAATCAGATAATAATGAAACTTCAGGTATTCCTCGCCAAATATCTTGAACTCGTAACTTTCATCATAACCTTCCAATGTGAAAATCGCCCAATCCTTTCCATTTTTAGCCGTACGTCGCTGCACATTGGTTACAATTCCCGCAACGGTCAAATTCCTGCCTACGAACTTTTCCAGACTCTTGAGGTATTCCAATCTTGCGTTGCAGAAGTATTTCATTTCAAATTTGAAATCGTCCAAAGGATGCCCGGAAATATAAATCCCGACCACTTCTTTTTCCTTGGCCAATTTTTCCATCGTGCTCCAATCTTCGCAAGGCGGAATCTGGGGTTCGGCAATCTGTACTTCCGAAGCATCGCCAAACAGGCTTACCTGCGAGGAGTTCTCATTCTCCTGAAATTTTGCGCCATAGCGGATGGCTTTTTCCAAGAATGTGATCCCATCGCCATCATGATGAAAATATTGTGCACGATGCGTGTCTGTAAAACAATCAAAACCTCCGGCCAGGGCCAGGTTTTCAAATGCCTTTTTATTGGCAGCCCTCAAATCGATTCGTTTTCCAAGATCGAAAATCGATTTGTAATTACCGTCTTTCCTGTTCTCTACAATGGTCTGTACGGCTCCCATCCCGACACCTTTTACGGCACCGATTCCGAAACGGACAGCATAATTCTCGTTCACCGTGAATTTGTAATACGACTCATTGACGTCCGGACCCAAAACCTGCAAGCCCATGCGCTTGCATTCCTCCATGAAGAACGATACTTGCTTGATATCGTTCATGTTGTTGGAAAGTACCGCCGCCATATATTCGGCAGGATAATGCGCCTTTAGATAAGCCGTCTGATAGGCGATCCACGCATAACAAGTAGAGTGCGACTTGTTGAAGGCATAACTCGCAAAAGCTTCCCAGTCTTTCCATATTTTTTCCAAGATGGCAGGGTCATGTCCTTTTTCAGCCGCCTGGTTCACAAATTGAGGCTTCATCTTGTTGAGGACTTCAATTTGCTTCTTACCCATTGCCTTACGCAAAACGTCGGCATCACCTTTTGAGAATCCTGCCAGTTTTTGTGACAAAAGCATTACCTGCTCCTGGTAAACCGTAATCCCGTAGGTCTCCGCCAGATATTCTTCACACGCTTCCAAATCGTATTTGATTTCCTCCTCGCCATTTTTCCTTCGAACAAAGGAAGGGATATATTCAAGAGGTCCTGGCCTGTACAATGCGTTCATCGCAATTAAATCGGCAAAAACCGTAGGCTTCAGATCCTTCATGTATTTCTGCATTCCGGGTGACTCGTATTGGAAAACCCCAACCGTTTCACCTCTTTGGAACAACTCGTATGTTTCCTTGTCATCAATCGGGAAGTTATCAGGATCCAACTCGATTCCCAGACGGTACTTCACCAATTTGACAGTATCTTTTATAAGGGTAAGGGTCTTCAGACCCAGGAAATCCATCTTCAGCAATCCGGCACTTTCTGCAACCGAGTTGTCAAATTGGGTCACATATAGATCTGAATCCTTGGCCGTGGTTACCGGAACGAAATTGGTGATATCACTTGGCGTGATGATAACCCCGCAAGCGTGGATTCCGGTATTTCGCATGGAACCTTCCAGGATTTTCGCCTGCTGTATGGTTTCTCCTGCCAGGTCCTTATCTTTTGCTATTGCGATCAATTCCTTGACCCTGTCAAACTCTTCCGAACGAAGGGCTTTCTTGACCTCGCTTTCATCCTCAGACAAGAATCGGGCAAGATTCCATTTCGAAGGCATCATCCCTGGAATCAGTTTTGCAATCCTGTCCGCCTCAAACAAGGGCAGATCCAATACACGGGCCGTATCTCGGATTGCCGACTTGGTAGCCATCTTTCCATACGTTATAATTTGCGCCACCTGATTGGATCCGTATTTATTGATCACATAGTCCATTACGCGGCCACGGCCTTCATCATCAAAATCGATATCAATATCGGGCATCGACACACGGTCAGGATTAAGGAAACGCTCAAAAAGCAGATCGTATTTGATCGGATCTATATTTGTAATTCCTAAACAGTAGGCTACTGCTGAACCCGCAGCCGATCCACGACCCGGTCCAACCGAAACATCCATTTTACGGGCCTCGGCAATGAAATCCTGTACAATCAAGAAATAACCCGGATATCCGGAATTTGAAATCGTCAATAACTCGAAATCCAGACGCTCTTGGATATCAGGAGTAATTTCGCCATATCGTCTTTCCGCCCCTTTCATTGTAAGGTGTCGCAAGTATTTATTTTCACCTCTCACACCTCCATCAGCCTCATCTTCTTTAACAAAAAATTCTTCAGGAATATCAAATTTCGGAAGCAATACATCCCGGTATAAGGAATAGGCTTCCACCTTGTCGATAATTTCCTGGATATTGATGATGGCTTCAGGCAAATCGGCAAAAATCTGTTTCATCTCTTCACCAGACTTGAAATAATAATCCTGATTCGGCATTCCATAACGATAGCCACGGCCACGGCCAATTGGCGTTGCCTGCTTCTCGCCATCCTTTACACACAACAAGATATCGTGAGCATTCGCATCTTCCTTATTTACGTAGTAGGTATTATTGGTCGCAACCAGTTTTACATCGTGCTTTTTTGCGAAGGCAATCAAGGTCTGGTTGACACGATTTTCATCTTCCTGCTTGTGCCGCATCAATTCCAGGTAAAAATCAGCTCCGAATTGTTCCTTCCACCAAATCAAGGCTTCCTCGGCTTGGATTTCACCGACATTTAAAATTTTTCCTGGAATTTCCCCATATAGGTTTCCTGACAAAACAATCAGGTCTTCCTTGTATTGCTCAATGACATTACGATCTATACGAGGCACGTAATAGAATCCGTCCGTGAAAGCAATGGAGGACATCTTGGCCAAATTATGATAGCCTTTTTTATTTTTTGCCAGCAAGACCACTTGATAGCCGTTGTCCTTCTTGGTCTTGTCTTTATGATTGTCACAGATGTTGAATTCACAGCCTACGATCGGCTTGATTTCAGTTTCTGTAGGTTCTTCCCCGCTTTCAACCAAGGTTTTATTCTTTGCAGAAGCTGCCTTGTTGTGGTTCATGATCGCACTCACAAAATGGAAAGCCCCCATCATGTTTCCAGTATCGGTCATTGCAACAGCCGGCATTTTAAATTTAGCCGAAGCCTTTACCAGATCGTTGATTCCGATAGTAGATTGCAATACCGAAAACTGCGTATGATTGTGAAGATGGGCAAAAGCCGCATCGGCAAAAGCTTTATTTGTTCCGGATGAATGAGTGGCTGTCGGGGTTTCCTGTGCTCTCTCGAAACTTTCCCTGATCTTATCCGAAGCTGCTTTCAGATTGATATGCCTTAATCCGATAAGCTGGATTTCTCCCGTATTATAATTCTTGAAATCCTCAAAATAGCCTGACGGAACATCAAGTTCTTCTTTTGTAAAAACCTCACGACGGATTAATTCGAGAAAACATCTGGTAGTCGCTTCAACATCGGCAGTTGCGTTGTGGGCTTCCGCGAAAGGTTTATTGAATAAGTATTCGTGCAGTTCAGTCAAGGTTGGCAACTTGAACTTCCCTCCTCTTCCTCCCGGAAGCTTGAGAAGTGAAGCCGTAACTTCCGTACAGGTATCCAGGACCGGCATCAGGCTCATTGGAGAATTAACACCCATCCTGTGGAATTCACATCCCATTATATTGACATCAAAACCTAGATTCTGACCAACTATGAATTTTGCTTTTGACAAGGCAATATTGAATTTTTCCAGGACTTCTGACAATGAAATACCGTCAGCCTGGGCCAATTCGGTAGAAATACCGTGGATCCTTTCTGCGTCATAGGGAATATTAAAACCTTCCGGCTTTACCAGATAGTCCTGATGCTCGATGAGTTTCCCCATTTCATCGTGCAACTGCCAGGCAATCTGGATACACCGGGGCCAGTTATTGACATCGGTAATTGGAGCATCCCAACGTTTTGGCAAACCTGTTGTTTCTGTATCGAATATTAAGTACATAATTGAGAATGAAGGTTTTGAAAAACACTTTTTCAAAGAAAAGTGAAACTCAAAATTAAGTTTTTTTAGGGTAAATTTCCCGATAAGTTATCAACATAAAAAACCATTCAAGAAATTGACCTAAATCAATTTCCTAAATGGTTTTATATATGTGATAAAAATAGTGTTATCGACTAACAGTACATTATTCCATTGTTGGATAAAAATCCGAAAAGAAAGGCGTTATTAATAACCACCTCTGTTTCCACCACCACGGTTGTCTCCACCACGGCTGTTTCCACCATATCCACCACCGCTGTTACGGTCGTTTCCACCTCTGAAACCTCCACGAGAGTCTCCACCACGGCTGTTTCCACCGAAGCTTCTTCTTTCGCCTTCTGGTTTAGGCTCTGATTTATTTACAACAATTGCACGTCCTTGAACAGTAGCTCCGTTCAATTCGTCGATTGCTTTTTGTGCTTCGTCGTCGTTTGGCATTTCAACAAAACCAAAACCTTTACTTCTTCCAGTAAATTTATCTGTAATGATTTTTACCGAGTCAACTGCTCCGTAAGCCTCAAAAGATTCTCTTAAATCTGCTTCCTCAATACTAAATGGAAGGCTTCCAACAAAAATATTCATATGTACTATTTATTATAATTCCAACAAATGTAGTTTATTTAATTTGTAATACACTATGGATTAGATTATTTATACACCAAAGAAAAAAAATTTAACTTTAATTTTAGATAAAATCAAATTTGCTGATGGTAAAATCAAACCTTGTTCCCCTGCCTATTTCAGAATCAACGTTGATTTCCCCTCCAAGACCTTCCACCAATTTCTTCACCGTGGAAAGCCCGATTCCATTTCCCTTGTTTCCAAAACGATCCTCATTCGCAAGAATTTCAAAAATTCCGAAGATCTTCTGCTGATTTTCTTCCTTGATTCCCGGCCCATTATCACGTACGGAAAATTCATAAAAATTTTCCGTATCCACAAAACCAACTTCAATGACCACTTCCTTCTTGTCATTATATTTGATTCCGTTTGCAATCAGATTAATGAGTATCTGCTGGAGTGCAATCCTGTTGGTAAAAACCTTCTGGTCCTGGAAGGGGATCAAAAATTGGTATTCGTTTTTATTATCCAGCAGGCGGATTGTTTCTTCAACGAGCTTCCTGATCTCGAAGACGCTTCTGGTTTCAACCAGAATGGAATCACTCTTGCTGTGCTCCAAGATCCCATCAACAAGATTCCGCAATGCCACAGAAGAGGTATCAAGCATGGACATCAGCATCTTTGCCTCTTCATCTAGATTTTCGGAATACTGGGAAATCAGGATTTCCGTCAGGCTAGAAATATTATTCAACGGGGATTTGATGTCGTGAGCGGCGACGCGGGCAAATTTTTCCAATTCCACATTTCGGGTTTCAAGATCTTTTGAGAATTTTTCAAGCAGCATCTTGCTTTTCCTCAATTCAAACAAACTTACCACCTGGTTGGAGAGCGCCTGCAAGGCAACCAATTGTTCGTCATTGAGTTCTTTGGGCTTGTCATCGATCACGCACAAAGTCCCCAATGGCAATCCTTCGGGACTGACAAGCGGAACGCCTGTATAAAAAATCACGTGTGGTTCACCTATGACTAACGGATTGTCTGAAAACCTCGAATCCAGCCTCGAATCTTTTACAGTAAAGATCTTGTCAGGCTCAATAATCGCATGGGCGCAAAACGAATCATTCCTGCTGCCTTCTGTTGCATTCAAGCCAATCTTGGACTTGAACCATTGTCTTTTTTCGTCTATCAGGCTTATCGTGGAAATGGAGGTCTCACAGATTCTTGAAGCCAGCCTTGTAATATCATCGTATTCCTCTTCAGGGAGCGTATCCAATATTGAATACTCTTTCAAGGCTTTCAATCTGACAAATTCGTTTTCAGGTGTTTTGGGAATCTGCATACTTTGTTCCGAATTTAATGTACTTGTATAAAAAAACCATTCTTTTCAGAATGGTTGGATCATTTTATTGGTTTACCCCAAAGGTAATCGGTATCTCGTAGAAAACTCCATTTTGGAAGTTTATCCTCTCAGGTGCATTTGGAATGTCTCCGACAAAAGGCGCATCAAACCTGAATTTTCCTGAAATTGTTCCAGGTTTTTGGTTTACGGTATTCTCCAGAACAACCTCTCCATTTGGAGCATCCGCTATTCCTGTCTCATATTCATAATTCACTCCCCTGTCTGCAAAAGAATAGAAGGCAGAATTGTTATCGTCATTACCAAGCTCGAATGTAGCATCTTGAAAGAAAGAGCCAGTTCCAGTTCCAGAAATTATTACCGGATGAGAATAAAGCCTAACCACTTCCAATCCATTATATGCCGACATAACCAATGTACTATCAAGGGGATTATACACAGCAGTATAGTCTTTGGCCCTCCACATAAAATTATCCTTTCTTGCTTGGAATGAAGGCGTGTTTGAGCTGATATCTTCTTCACAGGAAGTAAATACAGCTAAAATTATCAAAAGCGATACAATCTTTTTCATTAATGTATAAATTTTATATATTGGATATTCTATTTAATAGATTACAAAAATAGTTTTTAAAACGAAATATGCTAAACAAATTTAGACAAATTCACAATATGAATTAATAATTAACAAATTTCTACCCCAAGGTTAAATTAAAAACCAATAACACATTAAAAATCAATGCAGCAATAGCGCAAATCAAAAAAAGATGTATATTTGCACCCTTAATTAATCGAGGTCGTGTACCTCAAAATTTAATCTTAGATTATGTCTGTAAAAATTAGATTACAAAGACACGGTAAAAAAGGAAAACCTTTTTACTGGGTTGTAGCGGCAGATGCCCGCTCAAAAAGAGATGGTAAATACTTGGAAAAAATCGGTACTTACAATCCAAACACTAACCCTGCAACTATCGACTTGAACCTTGATAGCGCTGTTAAATGGTTGCACAATGGTGCCCAGCCAACTGACACTGCAAGAGCAATCCTTTCTTACAAAGGTGCTTTATTGAAACACCACCTTGATGGAGGAGTTCGCAAAGGTGCTTTGACTCAGGAACAAGCTGATGCTAAATTGTCTACTTGGTTAGATGAGAAAGCTGGAAAAGTTGACGCCAAGAAAGATGGTTTATCAAAAGCTCAGGCTGATGCTAAAGCAAAAGCTTTCAAGGCAGAACAAGATGTTAATGCAAAACGTCTAGCTGCTGCTGCAAAAGCTGAAGCTGACGCTATCGCTGCAAATGCTCCTGTTGAAGAAGAAGCTGCTGAAGTTGAAGCTACTGACGAGGCTGTTGCCGAAGTTGAAGCTGCTACTGAAGAAGCTCCTGCTGCAGAAGAAAACAACGAAGAAACTCAAGCTTAATTTTGATGCGATAATGCGTAAAGAAGATTGTTTCTATTTAGGTAAGATCGCGAAAAAATTTAGTTTCAAGGGTGAAGTCCTTATCTATTTGGATACCGACGAGCCCGAGTTATACGAAAACTTGGAATCAGTGTTTGTCGAATGCGGCAAACACTTGGTTCCTTTTTTTATTGAGAACAGTTCACTCCACAAGAACGACTTTCTGAGGGTCCGTTTTGAAGATGTGAACAATGAGGAGGAAGCCGATGCCATTCTTGGCAACCACATTTATCTTCCATTGAAAATGCTGCCAAAACTTTCCGGCAACAAATTTTATTTCCACGAAGTGATCGGTTTTGAAATTGAAGACAAGCGCTTGGGCGTTTTCGGAAAGATTCAATCCGTCAACGACACTACGGCCCAGCCTCTTTTTGAAGTCCTGAATGGCGATGTGGAAATCCTGATTCCGATGATTGATCATTTCCTGGTAAAGATTGATCGCGAGAACAAGAAAGTGGTAATGGACCTGCCTGAAGGATTGATTGAAATGTACTTGTAATTTAGCGTTCAGTTTCCAAAAAAACTGAAATCAACGTTCACCAACCTTCAATCAAAAATCAAATCTGCCATGTCTTTTCAATTCAAACAATTTTCAGTAGAACAAGACCGTTGTGCGATGAAGGTCGGAACAGATGGCGTTTTGCTTGGTGCCTGGGCCCCTATTGAACACAATCCTTTTTCTGTACTGGATATTGGAGCCGGAACTGGAATCATTGCCTTGATGCTTGCACAAAGAAGTTTCGCGGAACAAATTGATGCATTGGAAATTGACGAAGAGGCCTACGAGCAAGCGGTAGAAAATTTTGAAAATTCTCCCTGGAGCGATCGTTTATTTTGTTTTCACGCTGGCCTCGATGAATTTGTAGAAGAACCGGAAGACGAATACGATTTGATTGTCTCCAATCCTCCGTTTTACACCGAAGACTATAAAACAGAAAGCGAGCAAAGAGATTTGGCCCGTTTTGCCGATGCCTTGCCCTTTGAGGAATTGATCGAGGCCGCAGCACTATTGCTTTCAGAAAATGGCATCTTCTCCGTTATCATTCCCTACAAGGAAGAAGAAAAATTCATTGCACTTGCAAGAGAAGTTGATTTGTTTCCGATAAAAATCACCCGCGTGAAGGGAACTCCGACTGCACCGATCAAGAGAAGCCTTTTGGCGTTCAGCAGGATTGAAACTGAAAATTTCCCAATTGATGAATTGGTGATTGAAACTTCCAGACATATTTATACAGGAGCATACATTGCGCTGACCAAGGATTTTTACTTGAAGATGTAAAACACCAGTTTCAACCAAAAAATCGAAAAAATCCCTTAAATTATCACTTTGAATTATTGATATGTTAGAAATCTTTGACTATTTTTGCGAAGATTTAAAAAACATAACAATGAGACCAGACCTTTTTCAAGCTCCAGATTATTATCTTTTAGACGAATTATTATCAGACGAACATAAAATGGTACGCGACGCAGCCCGCGAATGGGTAAAGCGTGAGGTATCTCCAATTATTGAAGATTACGCCCAGAAAGCAGAATTCCCAAAACAGATCATCAACGGTCTGGCAGAAATTGGTGCTTTCGGACCTTATATTCCTGAAGAATATGGTGGTGCTGGATTGGATCAGATTTCTTACGGATTGATCATGCAGGAAATTGAAAGAGGCGATTCTGGCGTTCGCTCGACTGCTTCTGTTCAATCTTCTTTAGTAATGTATCCAATCTGGAAATACGGAAATGAAGAGCAAAGGATGAAATATTTGCCAAAACTTGCTTCTGGTGAATTCATCGGATGTTTTGGCTTGACGGAACCTGACCACGGATCAAATCCCGGTGGAATGACTACCAACTTCAAAGACAAAGGCGACCATTATTTATTGAATGGTGCAAAAATGTGGATATCAAATGCTCCTTTTGCTGATATTGCCGTGGTTTGGGCAAAAGATGAATCAGGAAGAATCCACGGACTGGTTGTCGAAAGAGGAATGGAAGGCTTCACGACTCCGGAAACACATAACAAATGGTCACTTCGTGCTTCGGCAACGGGTGAATTGATTTTTGACAATGTAAAAGTACCAAAGGAAAATCTATTGCCTAACAAATCTGGCCTTGGAGCGCCGCTTGGATGTCTGGATTCTGCCCGTTATGGAATCGCTTGGGGTGCCATAGGTGCCGCAATGGATTGTTATGACACGGCTTTGCGCTATGCAAAAGAAAGGATCCAATTTGACAAGCCTATCGCGGGAACACAACTGCAACAAAAGAAATTGGCCGAAATGATTACCGAAATCACCAAGGCGCAATTGCTTACCTGGAGACTGGGTGTCTTGAGAAACGAGGGAAAAGCGACTTCTGCCCAAATTTCCATGGCAAAAAGAAACAATGTGGACATGGCCATCAATATCGCAAGAGAGGCAAGACAAATTCTTGGAGGGATGGGAATCACAGGCGAATATTCAATCATGCGACACATGATGAATCTAGAATCTGTAATTACTTACGAGGGAACCCACGACATCCACTTGCTGATCACAGGTATGGACATCACCGGAATTGCAGCATTCAAATAATCAGCAGTACATTCAAAATACAAATCCCGTTTGCCATTGGCGAACGGGATTTTTTTATGCACAATAAAAAAATCCAGCTACTTTCATAGCTGGATTTTGAAATTATTTCATTTGACAGGTTTACACTAAAGGTCCTCCGGCCAAGATTTCTTCGTTTGCAAATTCTTCGAACTTGGCGAAATTTTCCTTGAATTTCTGGCCCAGTTCTACCGCTTTTACATCATACAAGTCTTTATCTTCCCAAGTGTTTCTTGGATTCAGTATCTCGCTTGGCACATTCGGACAAGATTGTGGCTTGGCAATTCCGAAAACCTTATGGTCAACGTATTCCACGTTATCCAATTCTCCGTTCAAGGCAGCCGTGATCATTGCACGCGTATATTTCAACTTCATCCTGTTGCCAATTCCGTAAGGACCTCCTGTCCAACCTGTATTGATCAACCAAACAGTAACACCGGCATCCTTCATTTTCTTGCTCAACATCTCGGCATATTTTGTGGGATGCAAAGGCATGAATGGCGCTCCGAAACAAGCAGAGAAATTAGGTTGCGGTTCCGTAACTCCAGCCTCAGTTCCGGCAACTTTTGCAGTATATCCGGAGATAAAGTGGTAAGCCGCCTGACCAGGTGTCAATTTAGAAATTGGAGGCAGGATCCCGAATGAATCAGCCGTAAGGAAAAATATATTTTTTGGATTTTTACCGATAGAACCAGGTTGGATATTATCAATATGGTAGATCGGATAACTGACTCTCGTGTTTGGAGTGATGGAAGTGTCTTCAAAATCCACTTCGTTTGTTCCAGCTTTGAACACTACGTTTTCAAGGATCGCACCTTTCTTGATGGCCCTGAAAATATCCGGCTCGTTTTCCTCGGTAAGATTTACCACTTTTGCATAACATCCGCCTTCAAAGTTGAAAACCGTATTCTCGCTTGTCCAACCGTGCTCGTCATCCCCGATCAATTTTCTTTTTGGATCTGCTGACAAGGTTGTTTTCCCTGTTCCAGACAATCCAAAGAAGATGGCGGTATCACCATTATCACCTACATTGGCACTACAGTGCATCGGCAAGGCATTTTTATCTACCGGAAGGATAAAATTCAAGGCAGAAAAGATACCTTTCTTCATTTCACCTGTATAGCCCGTTCCGCCAACCAAGGCGATTTTTCTGGTGAAGTCCAATATTGCAAAATTATGCTGGCGCGTTCCGTCAACAGCTGGATCGGCCATAAAACCTGGAGCACACACAACGTGCCAGTCCGGAGCAAAATTATCAAGCTCTGAAGCTTCCGGCCTGAGGAACATGTTGTAGCAGAATAAATTCGACCACGCAGTTTCAGTAACAACCCTGACATTCAACCTATAGTTATCATCGGCACAAACATAACTGTCCCTGACAAAAACTTCCTTGTTGGAAAGGTAGGCCATAACCTTGTCGTATAACTTGTCGAAATTCTCAGAAGAGAAAGGAATATTCACTTTTCCCCACCAAACTTTGTCCTCGGTAATACTATCTCTTACAATAAATCTATCCTGAGGCGATCTTCCCGTAAACTCTCCCGTATTGATTGCAAGAGCTCCTGTAGAATTTTCAACTCCCTGTCCGGACTTGATTGTAATGTCGTGAAGTTCGTCCGGAGACAGCTGATAATGAACATTTGCATTTCTAATTCCTAAATCTTCCAACGAAATCGATTTCGTAAATAAAGCGTTATTATCCATAAATTTAATGTTGTGTTGTGTTTAAACAGGGTACAAAAGTAAAAATTAAATTTTAGATAGGTATATTTTATTGAAAAATTATGATTTTTTCTTCAAAATATCAGCAAATAAATAAATCCAAGCCACAATTAATAATAATCCTCCAATAGGAGTGATAAATCCGATGACTTTAAAATCAACACCTAAAAGCCCATTTGTAGCCAAAAGATAGATGGATCCCGAAAAAAACAATACCCCAAGTACAACCAGATACAGGATGCCCTTTTTTGCCTTTTCCGACACCATTTGGGACGTTCCAACAAAGAGCAGGAACAAGGCGTGGTACATTTGATATTTTACTCCAGTCTCAAAAGTTGCCAATTGGTCAACATCTAAAATTTTCTTCAAAGCGTGTGCTCCAAACGCACCCAGGATGATTGCGACAGCACCTAAAATTGCAGCCGTGGAAATAACCTTTTTATTCATTTTTTTAAATTTTGCATGAAGTTACGCAAACATCATTTTAAAAAATATAAAAGATTATCAACATTTTTCTTTTTTATAAATATAACAAATGCCTACTTTTGTGTGACACAAACTAACTATGAGACATATATTAATCATTGGGGCAGGGCGCTCAGCTTCCTCGCTTATCCAATATCTTTTGAACAAGACCGAAGAGGAAAAACTACACCTCACCATCGGCGACCTGTCACTTGAACTGGCAGAAAAAAAGACTGACAATCATCCTAATGCTACAGCCATAGCCTTTGATATTTTTAATGAAAACCTGAGGCAGGCCGAAATCCAGAAAGCCGATATTGTCATTTCCATGCTGCCGGCCCATCTCCATTTTGAAGTTGCAAAAGACTGCATCAAATACAAGAAACACATGGTTACCGCTTCCTATATAAGCGAAGCAATGCAATCCCTGGACGCGGCTGCCAAAGAGAACAATCTTATTTTCATGAACGAAATTGGACTTGATCCCGGAATCGATCATATGAGTGCAATGAAGATCATCGATGAAATCCGCGAACAAGGCGGAAAGATGTTGCTTTTTGAATCGTTCTGCGGAGGCTTGGTTGCTCCGGAATCCGACAATAACCTGTGGAACTACAAATTCACCTGGGCTCCACGAAACGTGGTCCTGGCGGGTCAGGGTGGTGCCGCAAAGTTCATCCAGGAAGGCACTTATAAATACATCCCCTATCATAAATTGTTCCGCAGGACAGAATTCCTGGAAGTGGAAGGGTACGGAAAATTTGAAGGCTACGCCAATCGCGATTCATTGAAATACCGTGAAATCTATGGCCTGAGCGACATACTGACCTTGTACAGGGGTACCATCCGCCGTGTTGGTTTTTCCAGGGCCTGGAACATGTTCGTGCAACTCGGGATGACCGATGATACCTACCTGATCGACAATTCCGAAACCATAAGCTACAGGGATTTCACCAATTTATTCCTTCCTTATCACCCAACGGATTCTGTAGAATTGAAAATGCGTCTGAGCCTTGGCATCGAGCAGGATGATATCATGTGGGACAAGCTGGTAGAACTCGATATCTTCAATGAGAAAAAGATCGTTGGCCTCAAGAATGCAACTCCGGCACAAATCCTGGAAAAAATCCTGAACGATAGCTGGACGTTGGAAAAAGACGACAAGGATATGATCGTGATGTACCACAAGTTCGGGTATGAATTGAATGGCGAGCAGAAACAAATCGACTCCAAAATGGTGTGTATTGGCGAAGACCAGACGTATACCGCAATGGCCAAAACTGTCGGGCTTCCCGTAGCAATGGCGACCTTGCAGATCCTGAACGGAAACATAAAGACACCGGGTGTACAATTGCCCTTGAACAAGGAAGTCTATCTCCCGATATTAAAGGAACTTGAAGAATTTGGCGTAACCTTCCACGAAAGGGAGATGCCTTACGTAGGCTATAATCCCGACAAGGTCGGAGCCAATCTCAAATTCTCCTGATCACAAGAATCCGTTTCAAAAGAAGCGGATTTTTTTTGTACTTGTAACAAGGAGCGAATCTTTGGTGGCGGGAATAGTCCGTATTCCTGCCTTCCTTCCAATCTTTTTATTTTTAGAAAAAACAAAAAGGATTTTCCCTCCAGTCAGGGCTGGATAACATTCCTTTGGCTTCCTTATATCCGCTTCCGTTTTGCCGAGATTACAAGTCTGTAAACGCGTATGGTAACAATTAGGAATATATTCCGCATTCCAAAATCATAAATCCTTATATTTACTTTTCAATTTCAACCAAAAGCAACTTTTAAGTTTCAATAAGACAAAAATGAAAATAAACTCCTTACAAATAGAAATAGACGGGATCGACAAGGAAATTCTTCGCGACCTCATGGAGGATGCCCGGAAACCCATCCTGCAGATTGCAAACAAGATAGGAATCTCTGGCGCTGCGATCCACCAACGATTGCGAAAGCTGGAACAATCTGGCGTCATTTCGGGTTCAAAGTTTGTCGTGAACAATCGGGTCCTGGGCTACAGCACCATGGCTTTTGTTGGGATCTATCTTGAAAAGGCCGCAACGAACCTGGAAACTGTAAAGGAACTCAAAAAGATTCCAGAAGTATTGGAATGCCATTATACCACGGGAAACTGGTCGATCCTCATCAAGATCATATGCCGTGACAACGAGCATCTGATGACGCTGCTGAATACCAAGATCCAAGCCATCGGAGGAGTTTCAAGAACGGAAACCTTTATTTCGCTGGACCAGCAGATCGAGCGGCAGATCCAATTGTAAAAGTTATAATTGGTGTACAGGCAAAAAAAATCCGCTTCTTTCGAAACGGATTCTTTTTATTATTGTTTTCTGGAATTAGTCTCTGGAACCTCCAAAAACTTGAAGTGCCCAATACAATAGCGATGCCAGTGCTCCGATTGCTGCAACAAGATACGTCCTTGCCGCCCATTTCAAGGCGTCTTCGGCTCCTGCATATTCCTGCTGGCTCAGCATATTCTTGTTTTTCAACCAGGCCAGGGCACGGTTGCTTGCATCGTATTCTACCGGCAAGGTGATGAAGCTGAACAGGGTTGCGATTGACATCAGTACCAGACCTGCAATGGCGATATAATAGCCAAACCCTACACCTGCTGCGGCTCCAAGTATGAGTCCCCCGATGATCAACCATTGTGACATACCCGAAGAAACGTTTACAACCGGCACCAACGTAGAGCGCATCTTCAACCATTCATAGGCGGTGGCGTGCTGTACGGCGTGTCCGCATTCGTGGGCGGCAACTGCTGCTGCAGCTGCATTTCGCTCGTTATAAACGGCCTCACTAAGGTTCACGGTCTTATCGGCAGGGTTGTAATGGTCGGTCAGACGTCCTGGTGTTGAGATAACCCTTACATCACGTATTCCGTGGTCGGCAAGCATTTTCTCAGCAATTTCGGCTCCGCTCATCCCGTTGCGCAATCCTACTTTTGAATATTGTTCAAACTTGCTCTTCAATCGGGCGCTTACGGCCCAGCTCACCAGAGCGATGATTCCGATCAATATATAATATCCTATCATTTTGTCTTGATTTTATTGTTTCTTCAAATATAGCAATTTGCACACCAAAACCAAAGGAATGACATTCTGGCACGAGTTAAAGATTTTATAAAAAATAAATTTGCCACGGATTCACAGATTAAAAAAAATTAAAATCCGTGAAGCTGTGGCAAAAACTTTTAACTGGATTATCCTACCAGATTGATGATCTTTCCTGGAACGATGATGACCTTGTTGGGCATCTTTCCGTCCAGTTGCTTTATGGTTCTTTCATCCTTCATCACGATTTCCTCGATTTGTTCCTTGGTCAGATCCAGAGGCAGGGTCATCGTGAAACGCATTTTTCCGTTGAACGAAACCGGATATTCCTTGCTGCTTTCCACCAAATATTCAGGATTGAATTTCGGGAAGGGAGCAGTTGAAATGCTTTGCTCATGACCTAGTCTTTTCCATAATTCTTCGGCAATATGCGGTGCGTAAGGCGAAACCAGGATGGCAAGCGGTTCCAGGACAGAACGTTCGTGGCATTTCAGCGCCGTCAGTTCGTTTACGGCAATCATGAACTGGCTAACGGACGTATTGAAAGAAAACCCTTCGATGTCCTCGTTGACCTTCTTGATGGTCTTGTGCAAGGCTTTCAAGGCTTCCGGACTTGCAGGATTGGAAGTTACAATCAGTCCTGATTCGTCGAAATACAATTTCCATAGTTTTTTCAAGAATCCGAAAACGCCCGTGATTCCTGCCGTGTTCCAAGGTTTTGCTTGTTCCAATGGTCCCAGGAACATTTCGTATAAGCGTAAAGTATCGGCTCCGTATTCTTCGCAGATATCGTCCGGGGTTACCACGTTGTATTTCGATTTTGACATCTTTTCTACTTCGCGGCCTACTATGAATTTTCCAGTATCCTCAACTATAAATTCAGCATCCTTGTAATCAGAACGCCAATTTTTGAAAGCTTCAACATTTAATTCATCGGAAGCATTTACGAAAGAAACATCGGCGTGAATTGCGTCGGTTTCAAAATTGTCTTTCTTTCCTTTTGAAACAAATTTATTAGTCCCAGAAATTCTATAGGCGAAAGCGCTGGTTCCCAAAATCATTCCCTGATTGATCAATTTCTTGAACGGTTCTTCCTGATTGACAAAACCCCTGTCCTTCAAGAATTTGTTCCAGAAACGGGAATACAGCAAGTGGCCTGTGGCGTGCTCGCTTCCTCCTATGTATAAATCGACATTCTGCCAATAGTTTTGTGCTTCTTCCGAAACAAATTCGTCGCTGTTGTGGGCGTCCATGTAACGCAGCCAATACCAGGAGCTTCCTGCCCAACCTGGCATCGTATTCAGTTCCAGAGGAAAAACAGTGACATTATCAATCAAGTCATTGCCAACCACTTTATTCTGAACACTGTCCCAAGCCCAATCGGTTGCGTTTCCTAAAGGCGGCTGTCCGTCTTCGGTTGGCAGATATTTCTCCACTTCCGGAAGGCGGATCGGCAGATGCTGGGTTTCAATCATCTGTGGCAACCCATTCACATAATACACAGGAAACGGTTCGCCCCAATATCTTTGGCGGGAGAAAACGGCATCACGCAGACGGTAATTCGTCTTTCCTTTTCCTTGTCCTAATTCTTCCAAAGCCTCGATGGCTTTCTTCGTGGCTTCCTTGTAATTCAATCCGTTCAGGAAATCAGAATTGGCAATCACCACATTGTCTTTTGAACCGTAGGCTTCTTCCGAAATATCTGCGTTTTCAAAAATGTTTACGATAGGAATATCAAAGTGTTTTGCGAAAGCATAATCGCGTTCGTCGCCACAAGGAACGGCCATCACGGCTCCGGTTCCGTAACCTGCAAGAACGTAATCGCCAATCCAAACCGGAATGGCTTCTTTTGTAAAAGGATGTTCTGCATAGGCTCCTGTGAAAACTCCTGAAATGGTTTTTACGTCGGCCATTCTTTCGCGTTCGCTGCGTTTTGCAGTTGCTTCCACATAGGCTTCCACTGCTTGCTTTTGTTCTGGTGTTGTAATTTTGGCAACCAAATCGTGTTCTGGTGCCAACGTCATGAACGTTACTCCAAAAATCGTATCAGGTCTTGTCGTGAACACTTCAATGACGTGGTCGTTGGTTTCGTCTCCGCTCAAGATATAATCCACGGCGTTCCTTTCGAATTCTGAATCTTTTACTTTAAACGTCACCGAAGCTCCAACCGATTTTCCGATCCAGTTCCTTTGGCTTTCTTTCAAGGATTCTGTCCAGTCGATGCTATCCAGACCTTGAAGCAAACGTTCTGCGTAAGCGGAAATCCGCATGCTCCATTGCGTCATCTTCTTGCGGATTACGGGATGTCCTCCACGTTCTGAAACGCCGTTTATGATTTCATCGTTTGCCAGGACGGTTCCCAATGCCGGACACCAGTTCACTTCGGTTTCGGCAAGGAACGTCAACCTATATTTTAACAGAATTCGTTCTTGTTCTTCTTTTGAATACGATTTCCAATCTTCAGCTGAGAATGCTGGAATGTTATCGTCGGAAACAGCGTTTACTTTTGCATTCCCATTTTCTTCGAAATCCATCACCAAGGTCTTGATGTCCCTGGCTTCGTTGGCATCCTTATCGTACCAGGAATTGAACAGCTGGATGAAAATCCATTGGGTCCATTTGTAATAATCGGCGTTTGAGGTGCGTACTTCACGGCTCCAATCGAAAGAGAAACCGATCTTATCGAGTTGTTCCCTGTAACGGGCGATGTTTTCCTTCGTGGTCTTATCGGGATGCTGGCCCGTCTGGATGGCATATTGCTCGGCCGGAAGTCCGAAACTGTCGTAGCCTTGCGGATGCAAGACATTGAAGCCCTGATGCCTTTTGAATCGTGCATAGATATCAGAAGCGATGTAACCCAGCGGATGCCCCACGTGCAATCCCGCTCCGGATGGGTAAGGGAACATGTCCAAAACATAGTATTTTGGCTTGTCTGAATCGTTACTGGCCTGGAAGGTTCCGTTTTCTGCCCAATATTTTTGCCATCTGGCTTCTATTTCGTTAGGATTGTATTTCATATGAGATGCTGAGTTGCTGAGTTACTGAGTTGCTGAGATTTTCTGTGGCGAAAATAGCAAACTTGAAACTCATTTTTTTATGTTTTGTGTTTCAAAAGTTAAAATGGTTTTTCCAATAGCCCCGATTGTAGCGGAAATCCTTTTTGTCCCTCCCGAAGGTTCGGGAGGAACAAAAAAATTGCAACGGAAAGCGGGAACATGCCCCGAAACTTCGGGACAAAATGCCCGAACGATTCGCTTCCATACGAAAAAAATCAATTCGAGCTGGCAAATTTACGTTTATTGTACGAAAGTTAAAACTTTGAGCGTTATAAACTGTGTTTAAAGAAATTCTTTATTATTTTTACCAAAAATTATTACATAAATGAGTTCTTCTTACGATAAATTTCAAAAACGCAGACTGCTTTCTTCTTATTTTTCGGTTGTTTTAAGTGTTTTCCTGGTACTTTTCCTTCTGGGGATCCTGGGGCTGTTTGTTGTAAATTCCAAAAAACTTTCGGACGATTTCAAGGAAACGATCGTGATGACGGTTTTTATGAAAAATGAAGCCAACGACACCATCATCAAGGCTTTTGACGATGAGATGAAAACGGCACGATTTGTCCTGAATCACGATTATGTGACGAAGGAGGAAGCCGCCAAGATGCACAAGGATGTTATCGGGGAGAATTTCATGGAGTTCCTGGGTGCGAATCCGTTGCAGAATTCGTTTGACCTTCACCTGAAGGCGGATTATATCGTGAACGACAGTATTGCAAAAATAGAGAGCCGCCTGAGAAGCAACGAAATGGTTTCGGACGTGGTATACGACAAGCAACTGGTTAATCTGGTGAACGACAATATCAAGAAAGTAAGTTTTTACATCCTTTGCATAAGCGGGTTTCTGGCCCTGGTGGCGGTATTGCTGATCAACAGCTCGATGCGTTTGTCAATCTACTCGAACCGTTTCATCATCAAGACGATGCAGATGGTGGGTGCCACAAAATCGTTTATCAGGAAGCCCTTTATCTGGAGAAGCATCCGATTGGGAATTATCGGTTCGGTCTTGGCAATTTTAGCCCTGATTGCAACCTTGTACTATATTGACACCAATTATCCTGATTTGGAAATCTTGGAAGACCAATTGATGACGGGAGCGATCTTGCTCGGCGTGCTCCTGGTGGGAATCCTGATTACCTGGATCAGTACGTTCTTTGCAACTCAGCGATTTTTAAATTTGAGAACGGACGACCTTTACTAGGAAGATGGGAGTTGGAAGGCAAAATTATTTAGATTTTAAAAAAACATAAAAATGGAAAACAAACCACAACAAGAGTTTCTTTTTGAGAAGGTAAACTATAAGATTTTACTGATTGGGCTTGCCGTCATTACTTTGGGCTTCATATTGATGTCCGGCGGGGGTTCTGACGATCCGGCGGTTTTCAGCGAGGATATCTTTAATTTCAGAAGGATCAGATTGGCGCCTACGACGGTACTGATTGGTTTTGGAATTACGATTTATGCCATTTTGAAGAACCCGAAAAAATAATAATGGATTTAATACAAGCGATTCTTATTGCAATTGTTGAAGGCCTGACAGAATATATTCCTGTTTCTTCAACCGGACACATGATTTTTCTGAGTTCTTATTTTGGGATCCAAGAGGATGATTTCGTAAAGCTGTTTCAGGTTTCCATTCAATTCGGGGCCATCCTGGCCGTTGTTGCCTTATATTGGAAGAAGTTTTTTGACTTCAGCAAATTCAACTTCTACATCAAGTTGGCCTGTGCCGTTGTTCCGGCCTTGATTCTTGGGTATATTTTTGATGATTATATTGATGCTGTTTTAGGAAATCCTATCCCGATCGCGATTGTATTGATTCTCGGTGGTATCGTATTGCTTTTTATCGATGGGTACTTTCAGAATCCAACGGTTGCCAGCGAAGAAGAAATCAGCATCAAGAAAGCCGTTACCATTGGCTTCTGGCAATGCCTGGCAATGATGCCTGGAACAAGCCGCTCTGCAGCTTCGATTATTGGAGGAATGCAGCAAGGATTGACCAGACAGACGGCAGCAGAGTTCTCTTTCTTTCTGGCGGTTCCGACAATGTTGGCGGTTACGTGTTATTCGGTTTTTCTGAAAACCTACCAAGAATCACAATTGAAAGGATACGAATTGTTGCTGCAAAACGGCGAGAACTTGAAACTGTTCCTGATCGGAAATATCATCGCTTTCGTTGTTTCAATCATTGCGATAAAATTCTTTATCGGTGTCATCAAGAAATACGGTTTCAAGCCTTGGGGCTGGTACCGGATTGTCGCCGGATCTTTACTTCTGATTTACTTCATTTACATAAAATAATCCAAATTGACAGCACAAGAATATCAGGAAGGCCAGATCATATTGATTGACAAGCCCTTGCATTGGACTTCCTTCCAGGCAGTCAATAAATTGAAATATACCTTGATCAACAAGGCCGGGCTTCCCAAGAAATTCAAGATCGGCCATGCAGGAACCCTCGATCCTTTGGCATCTGGATTGCTGATCGTGTGTACTGGAAAATTCACCAAGAAAATTTCAGAAATCCAAGGCCAGGCAAAAGAATATACCGGTACTTTTCATATTGGAGCCACTACCCCATCGTATGACCTGGAAACGGAAATCGACCAAACTTTTCCAACTTCCCACATCAATGAAGAGCTGATCGATGCAACCGTAAAGCAATTCCTGGGTGAAATTGACCAGGTTCCACCTATTTTTTCTGCCATCAAGAAGGACGGTGTTCGCTTATACGAACATGCCCGTGCTGGAGAAACCGTAGAGATTGCTTCCAGAAAAACCTTCATACACGAATTTGAAATTACCCGGATTGCTTTGCCCGAAGTAGATTTCAGGGTGGTCTGCAGCAAGGGAACCTACATCCGCTCACTCGCTTTTGATTTTGGAAAAGCGATGGAATCTGGTTCACACCTGACCGTCCTGAGGCGTACCAAGATTGGTGATTACAATGTGGAAGATGGAATTTCGCCTGAAGCATTTGAAAAAAACATAGAAAAGAATGAATACTAGACTTTTCATATTTATATTTCTTTTAACTGCCTTGAATTGTTTTTCTCAAGAAGAATCGCAATCTACAGAACCAAAAAAATCCAAGATCACCTATTCCCATCTTGATTTTTCGATACCCTTAAAAGCAAATCCTTTTCGGGACGGCGAAAGTGATTACAGCGAAAACCAAAGCAAGAACTGGTTTGCTCCGGACGGAATCAGCGGACGGATTGGCTATGGCATCCATTACAAGAAATGGATATCCGTTGGATTGCACACTGGAATTGACTGGAAGGGGAGCGAAAAACTTGTCGTTGCGCCTGTTTTTGGAAATCTAAAATTCAGTCCAAGGTTTACAAAAGACGATGAATCAAGATTGTTCTTGAGTGTCGGGTATGGAAAAACGTTTGCCTTGGGAAGGGGCAATTTATCCGGAAATTTTGTTACGGGAAGACTTGGAGTCGAAAGCTTTGAGGACGATGAAAACTCGATGTCCTTTTTTATCGACATTTCACACTACGACATTCCATTGCGGAATTACACGAACGGGACGGGCAGTATCAGTTTGGGCGTGGCGTTCAACTTCTATTGATTTCCAATCAAGTCCAGGATTTCATCTTGGGTAGAAATTCCTTTGTCATGCAGGTACCATAATTGCAATTCCGTCTTGATGGTTTCGTCGATTATACCAAACTTTTCCTTGTAGTCTTTTACCAATCGTATCGCTGCAGCAGGTCTTGGTCCCCAATCTGCTATTACCTTCAACGTTTCTTTTTCAAGGACAATCAATTTTGGGATCGACCTTCCCCCGTTTGTCAGGAACAGATTCATCAAGGCTACGTTTTCATCACGGAAAACAATTTTCAAATCAATTTTATCAGACAGAATCGCCATCTTGTTGAATATTGGAAGTAGCTGCGCCGCATCTCCACACCAGCCTTCCGAAATGACCAGCCAGATATACTCCTGATCCAGATCTTTCAACTTCTGTTTGTTCTCTTCGGAAACGGCAATGGTCTTTTCCAAACGATTCATTCTCGTTTCGTTCAAAAGGCTGTAATGCAACAAATCGTCGGATTGCACGTCTCCAGACGATTTTCCTTCTTGAAGCAATTGCGAAACGGTATTTCTGTATGCTGAATAGGAAAAACTTCTTTCGAGGCTTTCCTTGATTATATCCTTCATAGTCAAAATTTGAGTTGCAAAATTAATTAAAAAAACGAATTCCATATTTTTCTAAAAACTATATTTCAAAAAAACAGAATATGCATATATTTGCACAACTCAACTAAAGAAGAGCTGATGACTCGAGCTTTGCGACAGCATGACTCCAAATTTTAAATAAAAAAACTGGAATGAAGTATAAAAGAATACTCTTAAAATTAAGTGGTGAAGCATTAATGGGTGATCGTCAATACGGGATTGATCCTGCGAGATTGGCCGAATATGCTGAAGATATCAAGCAAATCCACGACAAAGGTGTCGAGATTGCGATTGTAATTGGCGGAGGAAATATCTTTAGGGGAGTTGCGGGAGCAAGTAATGGAATGGACCGTGTACAAGGTGATTACATGGGAATGCTGGCCACCGTGATCAACGGAATGGCATTGCAAGGTGCCTTGGAAGACAAGGGAATGCTGACCCGTTTGCAAACCGCCTTGAAAATTGAGGCTATTGCAGAACCTTATATCAAGAGAAGAGCGGTTCGCCATCTTGAAAAAGGCAGGATCGTAATCTTTGGAGCCGGAACCGGAAATCCTTACTTTACAACGGACACCGCAGCGGTCTTACGTGGTGTTGAAATCAATGCAGACGTGATCCTTAAAGGTACAAGGGTAGACGGAATCTACACCGCAGATCCTGAAAAAGATCCAACTGCAACAAAATTCGATTACATTTCTTTTGAAGATGTCCTTAAAAAAGGATTGAATGTAATGGATACCACCGCTTTCACTTTAAGCCAGGAAAATGAATTGCCAATCCTAGTTTTCGACATGAACAAGCAAGGCAACTTATTGAAAATCTGTGAAGGAGAAAATATTGGAACAGTAGTAAACATATAAAGTTTAAAAGTTTAAAAAGTTTAAAAGTTTGATCCTTAAAACTCTTGAACCCTTAAACCGTAAACCCTTAAACTAAAAAAAATGACTGAAGAAATTGAATTTATATTAGACAGCACGAAAGAATCCATGGCAGGTTCTATTGCCCATTTGGAGAAAGAATTCCTGAACATACGTGCAGGGAAAGCATCTCCAGCGATGCTGGGAAGTGTTTTTGTAGATTATTACGGATCACAGACTTCCCTTTCCCAAGTTTCCAAGATCAGTGTTCCTGATGCAAGAACCATCACGATCCAACCGTTTGAAAAAAACATGATCCAGCCGATTGAAAAAGCAATCCAGATTGCCAATATTGGCTTCAATCCCATGAACAACGGTGATTTGATCATCATCAGCGTTCCGCCATTGACGGAAGAACGCCGTCGTGACCTTGCAAAACAAGCAAAAGCTGAAGCCGAAGATGCAAAAATCGGAATCAGGAATGCCCGCAAGGACGCCAACACGGACATCAAGAAACAGGAAAAAGACGGAACGTCGGAAGACATCTGCAAGAAGGCAGAAGATGATGTTCAAAAATTGACCGATAGCTACATCAGAAAAATCGACGAGCTTTTGGCTGTCAAGGAAGCTGAAATAATGAAGGTATAGTGGCAACACTCAACTTCAATATCTTTACCATCATAATTCTAGCCGGAATCATCCAAGGATTGATTTTCGGCTTTTTTCTTTTATCGCGCAGAAAGCATTCGAAAGGCAATCTTTACCTTGCCATTACCGTTTTCAGTCTGGCATTGAGCAATTTCAATTATATTCCTTCCATCATTGGGTTAGGCAAATCATTCCCCATCCTGGACATCCTTTACATCCCGTTCGAGCTGCTCATCATTCCCGCCTTTTATATTTTTGTAAATCATTATCTTGAATACAAGACCTCCAGGAAAGTCAGATTTTCTTTCGCTTCCGTATTTCTCCTATCCTTAATCCTGAATGCGTTGGACGGATACGATCTATTCTTTTCAAACGGAGCATTGCTGTCTGAAAATATCCGGGATGGATTTTATTCGATCGAGGAATATTTCACATTGGCCTACTCGTTGCTTCTCATCCTCTTGGTTGTAAAAAAAATCCAATTCTACGAGAGGGCAAATCCTGCCTATGCCGTTGAAAAAGTAAAAGCAAAGACCAAATGGCTGAAACAAACCTTGTATCTGGGGCTTGCAGTCTGCTTCTTGTGGTTGGCAATAGCATTCTATATGGAAAACAATACCACAAATTTCAACCTCTATTATATATTGTGGATCTGCACTTCATTCATCATCTATTGGATTTCCTATACCGCTTCCTCCTATTACGCACTCCTTTTGGAACGAAAAAGCATCCGCAGCGGGATCATCCTGAACAGTCAAAAAAGGCAAGTGGAGGCAAAACCCAAAAAACAGCTGGACGAAACGGGAGCAATCTTTTCGAGATTCGAAGATTTCGTTCAATCATCCTTCGCAAATCCCTATCTGAATATTGATGATGTTGCAAAAGGATTAAACATCAGCAGTAATTATCTTTCCCAGATTATCAGCCAGAACAACACAAAATTCAATTCCTACCTCAATACATTGCGCGTTGAGAGTGCCAAAGAAATGCTGCTTGATGCAACATTTTCAAAATATACGATCATGGCAATCGGATTGGAAGCTGGCTTTAATTCAAAGGCAAGCTTTTACAGGGCCTTTAAAACCCATACCGGAAAAACGCCTGTTGAATATCAGAATTCTGCCTTGAAATAAGTCTCATTTTCTTGAATTCATAGTTTTTAAGACTTGAGATGCGGCGTGCAGGATACATTTGCTGTTCATTTAAAATACCTCCTGATGAAAACATTCCTGCAATCTTGCCTCATTTTATTTCTATGCAATTCGTTATCTGCCCAGCTTTCTCCACTTACTGCCAACCAAGGCGGTGCTTCTGAAAAAGAATATTTCAGCACCCTGCCTTACAAGGAATTGAAAGGGAAGATGATCGTAGAAGCCATCATCAATGAAAAAACATATCATTTCGTTTTGGACACCGGTGCGCCGATGGTCATTTCCAAGAAACTATCTGCCGAATTAAATCTGCCTGCGGTAGCAAGAATGGAAATAATTGACCAGGGTGGCTTGAAGGATTCGATGCAGGTGGTTTCGCTGCCCCGCATCAGGATAGGAGAAATAAACTTCAACGATACCCCGGCATTGGTTTCAGCAGATCCCGTGTTTGACTGCCTGGGGATTGATGGCCTGATCGGAAGCAATATCTTGAGGAATTCAACCGTGCAATTTTCTTCCAGGACCAGATCCATCATCATAACAAATACTCCGAAGCTGCTCCATTTGAAAAACAAACATGCTTCCAAGATGTTCCTCGATCCTGCCCAAAGCAATCCTTTTATCTGGATCAATCAAAGAAATGGAAAAGCAAAAGCCCGTGAGCAATTGCTTTTTGATACCGGAATGGATGAGCTCTATGCCGTCTCCATCCATAATTATAAAAAATTCTTCGAGGAGATAGAATTGTTCGATGTAATTTCCAAGGCAACCGGAACTTTTACGATGGGCGTCCACGGAAATGCAACGGCAAATGAAAATTACAGGTTCCTGTTGCCGGAATTGTCCATAGGCAGGACAACCTTGAAAAATGTCACTGCCGAGACCACTTATGACCACAATTCGAGGATTGGTGCAAAACTTTTAGAATACGGGGTGGTTACGGTGGATTACATTAATAAAAAATTCTACCTGGAGCCTTTTGATGCATCGGGATCATATGACCTGGCAGAAAAAAGCTGGCCCTTGAGTTTCATCCCAAGCGGTGATAAAATGACCGTTGGAATCGTATGGGATGAAAAATTACGGGAAACAATCAAAGCCGGAGATGAAGTGCTAAAAATCAACGACACAGTCTATGAAAACAAGTCCTTCTGCGAATTATTGCTGAACGGCATGCATCCGGAACTGTCAGAAGCTACGATTATCCTGAAGGATGCTGCCACGAGAGCAACCAAAACTTTGGAAATCAAAAAAGAATAAAGTTTCCCTTTTCAAATAAACAATATAGAAAATATTAAAATCCACTTAAAATAGTGGATTTTTTTATGCAACTAACTTACTTTTGCCTGGTGTAACAAATAGGCCTTTTATTCGTTTGGTACATAACCCTATGAAGCGAATCCTCTTTTTCTTTTTTCTTTTGCCGTTTGCGGTCCAGGCCCAATTCCAGGTAACCGGCGTCGTGCGGGACGAGGCAACGAACAAACCGCTTCCGTTTGCTTCCATTTCCTCCAAGAGTGGTTTTGAAATCACGGACATCGATGGAAAATTTGACATCGAATCCAAGGAACCCATCCTTTCTTTTGCAATATCTTATGTGGGGTATCAAAGGAAGGAAATCAAGACCGAAGGAAGGAAAAATTTCACCGTGCTGCTTTCGCCAAAACCGGAAAGCCTGCAGGAAATTGCAGTAGGAGAAAATCCTGCAATTGCCATCATTAAAAAATCGATTGCCTTAAAAAATCAGAACAATCCCCAGAAAAGACTCAACAGTTTTCAGTTCAAGGCCTACAATAAATTGGTGATCACTGCGAATCCAGATTCCATCAACGGGACATTGGACTCCATTTTTGTCACCAATAAAGGCATCCGAAAATTTGTCAAACTGGATTCGACTGATTTCAAATTCAAGAAAATCATCACCAAGCAGCACATCTACCAGACCGAGAAGATTTCACAATACCAATTCGATGGAAAAAACTTCAAGGAAAATGTGCTCGCCACCAAAATGGCGGGTTTCAAGCAACCCATTTATGAATTGATCGGATTAAAACTGCAATCTTTTTCGGTTTATGATTCCAAATATGAATTATTGGAAAACCGCTACGACGGTCCTTTGGCAAGCGATGCATTAAGGGAATATTCCTTCAAGATATTGGATACCGTAAAAATCCAAGGACGCGATTTGTATGTCATTTTCTTCAAGAACAAGAAGAGGTCCAAGAAAAACGGACTTCACGGTGTCTTGTATATAGACCAGAAGAACAGTGCCGTAGCCAGGGCAATTTTCAGGGTCAAGAACATCATCGACGTCAGTGGAATACACGATTATGAATACCTCCCGAAGGAAGACTTATGGTTTCCGAAAGGAAAAACATTCAAGATTGTAAAAGGGAACAACAGTGAGAATATAAAAATCCTGGGCGGCCAGATCCAATTTGAAGGAGATTTGGAAGAATCAAAACCGGGTTCAAAGGAAAAGGTGACTTCGGATTTTGTCTATCTGATATCAGAATCCAACCATTTTGATTTTGAATTCAATATACCGCTGACGATCAGGAAACCTGCAATTGCCATTGACATCAAGGACGATGCGATCAAGAAAGACGAGCTTTTTTGGAACCGCCACCGAAAAGACAGTCTTGATGCCCGTGCCAAGCAGACCTACATCACACTGGACAGCATTGTCATCAAGCAGGGAATTGAAAAGAAATTAAGAATCGGCAGACGGATCCTGAACGGATATGTTCCGTTTGGCTTTTTTGATATGGACTTGCGCTACCTCATCAAATACAACAACTATGAAGGTTTCAGGTTCGGCCTTGGTGGAATCACGAATGAAAAATTTTCGGATAAATTCCGCCTGGACGGATACGGTGCCTATGGCTTGAAGGATGAGGCCATCAAATACAGTGCAGGCGCGGCCGTGAGAGTTGGCAAATTCTCCAATAGCTGGATTGGCGGCTCCTATACGGAAGATGTACGGGAAATTGCAAGTACCTCTTTTGCGATTGACAAACGTATCTTCAAGATCTACGACCCCCGGCCAATCAACTTGAGTACGTTCTACAGCCATAAGACATGGCGGGCATATATCGAGACGAAAATCATCCCGAAAACGGAAAGCATCTGGCAGATCACCCAAAGTTACATAGAGCCCCAATTTGACTATGTCTACAATGCAAACGGACGTCTTTATAATTCCTATAACATGACAACGGCAATGGTTTCGTTGCAATGGAATCCTTTCAGTGATTTCATGCAGACACCTTCCGGAAAGATCGAGATAGAAAAGCGCTATCCCAAATTTACATTTCAGTTCACAAAATCGCTGCCGGATGTCATGCGGAATGATTTTGATTTCGGAAAGATTGACATGAAGGCGGAATTCCAGAAAAAATACCTGAACGGACAAAAGACGTCTTTCTATACCGAATTTGGCTATGCCTTTGGAGACGTCCCGTTGACACACCTGTACAACACTTCCCCTAACAGCTTGACCAAAGACAACCTTATCCAACGTATAACGATTGCTGGCAAAAACAGTTTGGAGACGATGTATTTCAATGAGTTTTTCTCGAGCCAATATGCCTTCTTTCAAATCAAACACGCCTTCAAGCGCACAAAATTATTCGGAAAGGTAAAGCCTTCCCTTGTCTTGGTTTCCAGAGCAGCATGGGGAAATATGGAAAAGCCCGAACAGCATCTGGGCATTGATTACAAAACCCTGGACGAGGGTTATTTTGAATCCGGAATCGAACTCAATCAGATATTCAAAGGCTTCGGATTGTCCGGATTTTATCGCTATGGACCCAACCAGCTGCCACGTTTTGAAGACAACATTTCCGTGAAATTAAATTTTGTATTGGATCTGGGCTTGTAATCATTTGAATTTATACCCGATTCCGTATGTCCAAATCATTTTCTTGTCTGCATCATAACCGTAATACGGTGTAATGAACATCCATTTCTTGTATTCAATAATGGGCGAGACGGCCAATCTTGGTGCTGCTTCTCCATTCAATATCAACAGCGAAGGGAAAGCACCAACTCCGATCTTGCAACCTTTCAAGTTTAATTTCAGGCTCGGGCCGCCAACATTTATTCCAACGGTATTGTTGCCGACTGCAAGCCCTATCATGCCCTCCAAGGCAAAATCTACTGTGGGATTCCCTGTTGCGGGTGCAGCTTTGGGTTCGGCCTGGGTTTGAGAAATTGCAACAGGAGAAAAGAGTACTGCCGTCAACAGCAGTGCCTTCTTGATTAAAACTGAACGCATGATTATGGTTTTATGATAAGTACGGAAGGAGTGTTATTGAGCCAGGTACTGTGGGAATCAACCAGCTTCTTCCAACTTTCCAAGCTGATGATCATAAGGTCCTGTTGTTCCAGGAATTCCTTCTTGATTGTTTTTTCTGTCGTGATCATGATATGATTGGGAGCATTCTGTTCAATCGAACGAATATTTTCCTTGATCTCATGATTGTTTTTTATATGGCCAACCGCATCCAGTACAGTGATTTGCGAACCATTATTATGAATTAATTTCTGGGCATAACTCATCAGGAAAGCATCTTCATTGGAAAAAACCGGCAGGAAAACACTGTTCACCTCTTCCAGATCCTTATTTACCAGGATGGCAACAGGCATCTTGCTTTTTGCAACGATCTGTCGTGTCCTTTCATCAAAGGGCGAATTATCAAACAGGCCTTCCTTGCCCGTGAATTTATCAATCAAACGATCCGGATTGATGATCCTTGTGGTGAATCCCAGGACCTTGCCGAGCAAGGTGCCTTCGAAAATGGATTGTCCCAGACCAATGAGCAACAAATCGTATTCGCCTTGGTTGGCCGTTTCCACAATATCTGAATCTATGTCATTGGATGCCTTGAACAATGTATTGATCTTTTGATTCAAGTTTTCCGACTCGGAAATGACAGGCAGGAAAGTATCCCTTTCGTAATCCTTCACATCAAAGGAATGGAGCTCCGTACTCAACGACAAGTGCATTGCCGTAATCATCGTATTGCTGTCCTGCTTTTTTGAAAGACTGTTTGCTATCTTCAACAAGGTCTTGCCTTTTTCGGCATCTCCAAACGAAAGCAGTATCTTGTATTTGCTCTTATTGCTTATCTCATCCGGAACACTTTCTGCTTTGGATTTGAATAGGTAATTGATCAAGTCCAGTGCAGGTCCGGTCATGAACGTGGTTACCAAAGCCATGATGACCATCATTGTAAAAATTTCGGCAGACAAGACACCAAGATCATAACCGATGTTGAGCACGACCAATTCCATCAATCCCCTTGTGTTCATCAAGGCTCCGATCGAAAGACTATCCTTCCAATTCTGACCCACAAATTTGGCGGCAAGGGCACTTCCGAAGAATTTACCAACAACCGCAACCAGAATGATCAGGCCGGTTATCTTCCATAAGGAAGGATCGTTCAATAATCCGATCTGGGTTCTGAGTCCCGTAAACACGAAAAACAAGGGAAGCAGTATCACAACCGAAACATCCTCTACTTTTTCTATGAAGATATTGCGGAACTTGCCGCTTTCTGGCATTATCGCACCCGCCATGAAAGCACCGAACAAGGCATGGATTCCTATGATCTCAGAAGCATACGAGGACAACAGCAGCGTCAAAAAGAAAATGGCTACAACGGGTTTGCTCAAGCTTTCACGGGTTGCTTTCAGATCACCAACCCTTTTCAAGAAAGGCCTTACCACTTTTAGCATCAGCAGGACATACACCAATGCCAATCCGATGATATACAGGGAACTCACGAAGGAACCCGCTTTTACTATGGCAATTACAGCTGCCAAGATGCACCAGGCCGTGATATCATCGGCTGCAGCACAAGTGATGGCTATGGTTCCCAATCGGGTCTTGTGGATCCCCCTTTCCTGGACAATACGTGCCAGTACCGGGAAAGCGGTTATGCTCATTGCAATACCCAGGAACAATCCGAACGAAATGAATTCTATTCCTTCCGGAGCAAAGGATTGATAGATAAAAAAGGCAAGTCCCAAACCTAATGAAAACGGGATGATAATACTTGCGTGACTAATAACTACAGCATCGTGTGCCTTGTTCCTCAAGGCTTTCAGGTCAAGTTCCATCCCAATGACAAACATGAAAAGGATAAGTCCTATCTGGCTCAAGAACTGCAAATTGCCTAGAGATTCTTTCGGGAACAACATGGCTGAAAATTCAGGCCAGTACATCCCTACGAGGGAAGGTCCCAATACAATACCAGCAACGATTTCTCCCACGACACTCGGCTGTCCGATCTTGCGGGAAACCCATCCAAAAAATCTTGCCACCAAGATAATGGCAACAATTTGTGCCAGAAGGATTGCCAATGGATGTTTCAGATTATGGATCATCGAGTCTATGAAATCATTCCAATGCCCATTTTCAATACGGTCGGTAATAATATTTCTTCCCGTTTCGAGTACTTTCCCTTTTTGGAGGATCCAGTACATCAAACTTGAAAAGACACCGATGATGGCGATATAAAAGAAGGTACTTTTAAAATTCTTCATATTTGCTTTAACTTTTAGTGTGAAATCTGGCGCAAATATGGGGACTGATTCAAAGGAAATGAAATAATCGGAAGCCTAATTTCTGTTGGATGTAATAAGAAGGCAAAATTTTGTAATGACTTATATTTTCACCTTTGATATGAAACCTGAACGATAAGTTTCGCTCAATGCAAAGGTAATTTTCTTGTCGTTTGCATCTCGCTCGGACAATGTAATTTCATTATGGCTGAAAAAATGCACACGCTTCAAGGCGATAATTTCCTTTTTATTTATCCGGCAGAAATCAGCATCTGGAAGCTCCTTGAGAAGTGTATTGAAGTTGATGTTCTTCAATACAAGCACGCTCCCATCATCCAGCAGGACTTCCTTGTCGCGGCTATCAATCGTTGCGGTCTTGATGCAGACAATCGCATCAAAATACAATATCGTCTTTCCCTTGTCCGTATTGATCTGTATGGAATTTTTAGGCTCCGATTTCCTGTCAAAGCGTTCGAGTGCTTTTCCTATGGCTTTTTCCAGACGTTCTTTTTTCACAGGCTTTGTGATGTAATCTACGGCATCAATCTCAAAAGCATCGACGGCATAATGCTTGTAGGCCGTTATAAAGATAACCATCCTGTCTTTTAGCATTCCGGCAAGGTTCAGTCCATCTATTCCCGGCATCTCTATATCGGTGATGCACAGATCAAAATCCAACGAAGGAATTTCGCGCAACAACTTTTCAGGATCATTGAAGGTCTTTACGATTTCCAATCCTGGAATCTGCTCGCATAACATTTTGAGATAGGTCAGACCCGGCAATTCATCATCTATCAGTAAGCATCTGAGCTTTGTATTCAAGTAAATCTATTTTTAGGTGAGCAATATAAACGTCGTCCTCGACAAACTTGTCAAGTTTGAAATGATTCTTGTAAATAATCCTGAGCCTTTGCTCCAATGTTGTGGCGCCAATCCCACTTCTTTCTTTCTTGAGGGCTTTCTTCTCCGATACCTTGTTCGAAACGGTCAGGTAAAAACAATTGTCCTTGAATTCAAACAAGACCGAAATAAAGGCATCGGCACTTTGCAGATCAGCGTGCTTGAAGGCATTTTCAATCAAGTCAATAGAAATAAGCGGAGCAATCAGATTCTGTTCAAAAAGCACCTCGTTGTCCTTGATCCTGGTTTTTACCTTTAGTTCAAAAAGCGGGCTCACCTTGATCTTGTTGATCTCGATAAGATTCATTGCAAACTCTATTTCTTCCTTTGGAGAAACCAGCTTTTTCTGGCTTTCATACAATATGTAATCCAGCACATTCGCCAATTTATCCAAGGCGAAATAAGTCTGATAGGCGTGCGATTGGATCGAATTCAGTATGTTCTTGAAAAGATGCGGATTAAGTTTCGACTCCAATGTTTCGAGCTGCAGATCATTGATCTTCATCTCCAGGAGGTAAAATTTTTCCTCAGCCCTGTTCTTTTTCTTTTCAGATTGGAACAACCGGAAAACAAGCCAAAAGACCAATGACGCCAATACCAGGACAAGTACCAAAAGTAAAATCAGGGTCGTGCTGTCTTTCATATCTATCTAAAAAATCGAATTCAAAAGTAGGCATTTCTTAATTAATGCGAAGAAACAAACTTTAATCCGATAATCGATGCTATTAAAGTTGAGATAAAAAATATCCTCCAGAAAGTGGCCGGTTCCTTGAAGATAAAAATCCCGACCAAGACGGTTCCTACTGCTCCGACACCTGTCCAAACGGCATAAGCCGTACCAATTGGCAAGGTCTGCGTTGCCTTGTACAATAAAAACATGCTTATGGAAAGGCATACGAAAAAACCTCCCATCCACAAACCCGAAGTTGTTCCAGAAGTTTCCTTGGCCTTTCCCAGACAAGTGGCAAAACCTACTTCAAATAATCCCGCGATAATCAATAAAATCCAGTTCATAATGCAATTGGCAGAATAAAAGAAACCTGCCAAATCTTTTGGATTCAACAGGTTCTCTTGTTATTAACTTTAAACGTGTAAAAATGACAATCAAATATAGGCAATTATGGTTTGATAATCAAAACCGAAGGAATATTTGTGAGCCAGATACTCTGGGTATCGATTAATTTTTTCCAGCTTTCCAGGCTGATGATCATGATATCCTGCTGCTTCAAGAAATCCTTCTTGATGATCCTTTCGCCCATCTTCGTGGAATTTGGATTGTTCTGTTCAATTTCACTTATTTTTTCATTGATCTCATCGTTGCCCGCGATAGCTTCATTCGGATCGATGAACGTGACATGCGAATCATTGTTGTAAACCAATTTCTCTGCATACTGGATCAGGAAAGCATCTTCCTTGCTGAAGATCGGCATGAAGACCTTGTCCGGATTATTCAGATCCTTATCCACCAGGATCCCAACAGGCATCTTGCTCTTTGCGATGATCTGCCTTGTCCTTTCGTCAAAAGGAGAGTTTTCAAAAAGGCCTTCCTTTCCAATAAACTTGTCAATCAACCTGTCTGGATTGATGATCCTTGTTGTAAAGCCCAATACCTTCCCCAATAATGTTCCTTCAAAAATAGATTGACCAAGGCCCACCAGCAACAAATCATATTCACCGTGATTGGCAATCTCAACAATATCCGTATTGATGTCGTTTGATGCCTTGAACAACGTCACAATATTCTGGTCGAGATTTCTAGATTCGGTCAGTATGGGTGCAAAACTTTTCTTTTCCTGTTCTTCCAGATCAAAGGTATGAAGCTCGTTGCTCGACGTAAGGTGCATCGCGGTCACTATGGATTCCGTATTTTCCTTCTTTACAAAACTGTTGGCCAGCCTCAGAAGCGATTTTCCCCTGTCGGAATTTCCAAAAGAAAAAAGCACCTTGTATTTATTGACAACCTGCACCTCTTCTGGAATAATGGCGTCCTTTGTCTTGAATATAAAATTAATCAGATCCAGTGCAGGACCCGTCATAAAAGTTGTGATCAAGGCCATGATGACCATCATCGTGAATATCTCGGGTGACAAGACACCCAGATCCAATCCGATGTTCAACACGATCAACTCCATCAAGCCTCTTGTATTCATCAAGGCACCTATGGTCAAGCTGTCGCGCCAATTCTGTCCGACGAATTTGGCTGCAATGGCACTTCCCAGGAACTTGCCTACAACGGCAACGGCGATGATCAAGCCTGTTACTTTCCATAGATAAGGGTCGTTTATGAGTCCGATCTGTGTTCTCAATCCGGTAAAGACAAAAAACAGCGGCAAAAGTATAATTACGGAAACATCTTCTACTTTTTCTATGAATATCGCCCTGAATTTTGCATTATCGGGCATGATGGCACCCGCCATGAAAGCACCAAATAATGCATGGATACCAATTATTTCAGTTGTATAGGCCGAGACGATAAGCGTAAGGAGGAAAATGGCAACGACAGGTTTGCTCAAACTCTGGCGTGAGTTTTTCAATTGTCCCACTCTTTCCAAGAAAGGCCTGACCACTTTCAGCATCAGGAAAACATACGTTATCGCCAAGGCAATCACATACAATGAGCTTACAAAAGAACCTGCCTTTACAATCGCGATTACGGTTGCCAGTATGCACCAGGCCGTGATATCGTCTGCGGCCGCACAAGTAATAACTATCGTTCCTAATTTTGTTTTATGGATGCCGCGTTCCTGGACGATTCTTGCCAGGACCGGGAAAGCCGTGATACTCATTGAAATCCCTATGAACAAGGCAAACGACATGAACTCGATACCGTCGGGAGCAAATTGGGCGTAGATAAAGTAGGCCAATCCGATTCCCAATGTAAACGGGAAGATGATACTGGCGTGGCTGATTACAACGGCATCATTCGCCTTGTTACGCAAAGCCTTCAAGTCCAGCTCCATCCCGATCACAAACATGAAGAGGATAAGCCCTATCTGGCTCAGGAATTTCAAATTTCCCAAGGAAGCTGCTGGAAACAGGCTATCAAAGAACTCCGGAAAATATAGCCCTACCAACGAAGGACCGAGTACAATTCCTGCAACCATTTCCCCGATTACCGAGGGCTGGCCGATTTTTCTGAAGATCCATCCGAAGAAACGGGCAACCAGGATGATGGAGATGATCTGGAGCAGCAATATCGCAAGTGGTTCCTTTACACTGTGCATCATTGAATCTAAAAATTCATTCCAGTGGTCGTTTGCCGAAGTAGCCGTGACTATTTCCCTGCCGTCCTCCAGGAATTTTCCCTTGGAAATGATCCAATAAATCAATATTGAAAATACGGCAACGGTGGTGATATAGAATATGGAATTTTTATATTGCTTCATATGTGTATTCTTTCGGAATTCATTTTCTTTTCCTACAAAGATGCGAACCAAATATATAAATTAATAATAGAAAAAAAAGGATAATAAAAATTTAATACCAGTGTTAAAATAACAAATCCGGGATTTTTTGTAGCATGAAAACCCAAAAAAAGTATTGATTTATCTACCTTTGCAGTCGTAAAACTTTGATGATGGTTAAGTGGTTTAGTTTGGGGTTTTGGGCTCTTTTGGCACGATTGGTTCTTCGCAATAGAGTTGCAATCCTTGTTTCGGTTGTATTGATTACTGTTTTCTTGGCCTTCCAATGGAAAAACATCAAATTCACCTATACCGAAGCCAATCTTCTGCCCGATGATGAAATTGCCAGCATCGAATACAATGCCTTCCTGCAAAAATTTGGCGAAGAAGGAAATCTCATCATCATAGGCTCGAAGAATGATTCGCTGTTTACTCCTGAAATTTTCGAGCAATGGAGCAAGATGATGCACCAATTTCAAGAAAACAAATCGGTCGACTTGGTCCTGAGCATCGACAATTTAAAGGAATTGAAGAAAAATGATTCGCTTCAAACCTTTGAATTGAAGCCTTTCCTTGATGATTCCAAGCTAAAAGATCCCAAATATCTTTCCGACAAGGTAAACGAATTGCGAAACGACCTGCCTTTTTACGAGGGCTTGCTCTTCAACAAAAAATCAGGAACGATCCGTGGTGCCATCTATTTGCATAAAAACATTGTAAATACGGCCGAAAGGAAGGATTTCGTGCTTGAAATCCTGAATCCGGCGGTTGAAAAATTCGAACAGGAAAGCAAGATCAACCTCCATATTTCCGGAATGCCGTACATCAGGACGATGAGCACGGAAACCATCAAGGGCGAGATTGGCCTGTTCATTGGTGCCTCCTTGTTGATAACCTCCCTCCTGTTCTTCTTTTTCTTCAGAAGCTTCAGGGCCACCCTGATATCGATCATCATTGTCATCATTGGCGTGATGTGGTCGTTCGGGATCTTGGGATTGTTCAATTATGAAATTACGATCCTGACTTCATTGGTCCCTTCGTTGATCATTGTAATCGGGATTCCGAATTGCATTTTCCTGACCAACAAGTACCATCAGGAATACAAGGTCCATAGAAACAAGGCAAAGGCCTTGCAGCGCGTGACAACCAAGATCGGGATGGCCACCTTGATTACCAATGTGACGACTGCAATCGGATTCGGAACATTCGTAACGTCCAACAACCAGTTGTTGATTGAATTTGGAATTGTTACCGCCATCAATATCTTTGCCTTGTTCTTTCTTTGCCTGTTCGTGATCCCTATCTTCCACAGTTATATCCCGGCTCCGGTTGAAAGGCATCTGGAACATCTGGACAGGGGCTCCGTGAGACGTTTCATGGATTGGATCTTGAAAAACGTAAAGACCAATCGTGTTAAAATTTACACGGTAGCGTCGGTTTTCGCCATACTCAGCATCATTGGTATTCTGAGAATGAGAATTACCGGAAGCATTATCGAAGATATGCCCAAGAAAACCAAATTTTTCCAAGACATTGTGTTCTTTGAAGATGAATTTGATGGGATCATGCCTTTGGAGATCGTGATCGATACCAAACGCAAAAAAGGGGTTATGAAAGCCTCAACCTTGAGAAAAATGGAGGAATTTGAAACCAGGATCCAAAAGATTGAAGGATTATCAAAACCTGTTTCGGTGGTGAATTTGGTCAAATATGCGAAACAAGCCTACTACAATGGGAATCAGGAATATTTTGAATTGCCAACTTCCCAGGAGCAAAGTTTTATTTTAAGCTATGTAAAAAATACCGCAAAAGACAGCAAGGACAATGTGTTGAAAAGTTATGTAAGCGATGACGGTCAATTTGCCCGAATCACGACTTTCATGCGGGATGATAATGGCGAAAACATGCCTGCAATTGAAGCTTCCATCCGAAAAATTGCAGATGACATTTTCCCGAAGGATGCTTATGAGGTAGATGTTACTGGAAAATCCATCGTTTTCCAAAGGGGAACAAATTATCTGCTCGACAACCTTTTGTCTTCGTTGGTTTTTGCCTTCTTTTTGACGGCCTTGCTAATCGGGTTCATGTTCCGTTCCTTCAAGATGATTTTGGTAGCGTTGATTCCGAATCTTTTGCCGTTGTTGATGACGGCTGGAATTATGGGCTATTTTGGAATTCCGCTGAAGCCTTCCACTATCCTGGTTTTCGGAATCGCGTTTGGACTTTCGGTTGACGATACCGTTCGCTTCCTGTCGCAATACCGCGAGGAATTGAGAAACAACAAATGGAAGATCAAGAAATCAGTTTATGCGACGTTCAACGATGCCGGATTGAGCATGTTCTATACTTCAATCGTGCTGTTCTTCGGGTTTTCCGTATTCATGCTGTCCAGTTTTGGCGGTACGATTGCCCTTGGCGGACTGGTTTCCATCACCTTGTGTTTTGGAATGCTCTCAAACTTGATGCTTCTGCCTGCCTTGGTTTTGACTATGAACAAGCGCTTGGCAAATGCACAGGAATTGCCCGAGCCCAACATCCGGCTCAAGGAATACACCGATGCGGAAATTGATGATTTGGACAATAAGAAGCTGTAGCCACGGATTCACAGATTTATTTATACTGAAATCGTGTATTTGCTAAAGAGTAATTGAATTAAAAGGATTTTTTGGAAAAACTAAAAATCTGTGGAAATCAGTGGCTAAAAAAGATTCCTTTAAATTACCGAGCCATTTGATTGATTTAGCTCCGATAGTAAATGCACAGGAACTGCCCAAGCAAAACATCCGGCTCAAGGAATATACCGATGCGGAAATTGATGATTTGGACAATAAGAAGCTGTAGCCACGGATTCACAGATTTATTTATACTGAAATCGTTGTACTTGCCACAGATTAATTTGGATTAAAAAGATTTTTTTGGAGAGATTAAAAATCTTTGGAAATCAGTGGCTAAAAAAAAATCCAAAATTACCCAGCCATTGATTGGTTTAGCCCCGATAGTAGTGGAAATCCTTTTTGTTTTTTCTTCAAAAACAAAAAGATTGTAACGGATAGCGGGAAAAAGCTCCTTAAAAATAATATCAAAACCTATATATTTGCATTCGATTAAAATTTTAAAAAGATGAAACACACAAAAGTTAAAGACTTATTAAACAGTACACAGACGCTTCACGAAGTAAATGCAAAAGGTTGGGTTAGAACTTTTAGGAACAATCAATTTATCGCGTTGAACGACGGTTCGACCATTAATAATATCCAGTGTGTTGTTGATTTTGAGAACACGCCGGAAGAAACTTTGAAAAGAATCACGACTGGAGCAGCAGTTTCTGTAACTGGAGAGTTGGTGGAAAGCAAAGGTGCCGGACAAAAATTCGAGATCCAGGTCAAGAAATTGGAAATCCTTGGTGATTCGGATGCAGAGAAATTTCCGATGCAACCCAAGAAACATTCATTGGAATTCTTGCGTGAAAACGCCCACTTGCGTGTAAGAACAAATGCGTTCGGAGCGATTATGAGGGTGCGTTCGGTTTTGGCGTTTGCAGTTCACCAATATTTCCAAGAGAAAGGTTTTGTATATGTGAACACACCTGTAATTACTGGTGCTGATGCAGAAGGTGCTGGAGAAATGTTCCAAGTAACTTCGTTGCCTTTGGACAATTTGCCGAAAACGGAAGATGGAGCGATTGATTACAAGAAGGATTTCTTCGGAAAGCATACCAACCTGACCGTTTCTGGGCAGTTGGAAGGAGAGGCTTTCGCAATGGCCTTGGGTCAGATTTATACCTTTGGGCCAACTTTCAGAGCAGAAAATTCAAATACTTCCCGCCACTTGGCTGAGTTTTGGATGATCGAGCCGGAAGTTGCCTTCAACGACTTGCACGACAATATGGATCTGGCGGAGGATTTTATCCAATATGTAATCAAATATACGGTTGACAAATGCGGGGATGATTTGAAATTTTTGGAAGGCCGTCTGTTGGAAGAAGAGAAACAAAAACCTCAGGCAGAAAGAAGCGAAATGGCTTTGCTGGAGAAATTGAATTTCGTCCTGGAAAACAATTTCAAACGCGTTTCCTATACGGAAGCAATTGACATCTTGAAAAATTCCAAACCTAACAAAAATAAAAAATTCAACTATATCATTGAAGAATGGGGAGCTGACTTGCAAAGTGAACACGAGCGTTACTTGGTGGAAAAACACTTCAAGTCGCCTGTAATCGTTTATGATTATCCAGCGAACATCAAATCATTCTATATGCGTTTGAACGAAGATGGAAAAACGGTTGGAGCGATGGACATCCTTTTCCCTGGAATTGGTGAAATCGTAGGTGGCTCGCAAAGAGAAGAGCGTTTGGACGTTCTGCTTGAAAAAATGAAAGTGATCGGCATTGACGAGGAAGAACTTTGGTGGTATTTGGATACGAGAAGATTCGGTTCGGCAGTGCATTCCGGTTTCGGACTGGGATTTGAAAGACTGGTATTGTTTGTTACCGGAATGACGAATATCAGGGACGTGATTCCGTTCCCAAGGACTCCTGGAAGTGCGGAGTTCTAAGGATCATCACTTTATAAAAACCTATCAAAAATGGCACAAGTTTATCATAACGTGTGCCATTTTTACTTGAAAATGTTTAAATTTGAATCATAAATACCAATTAATTCAATAGAATGCTGAAGCAGTTTTTAAATTTAAAGTTATCCCAGAAATTATCTCCACAGCAAATACAGCTGATGAAGCTGATCCAATTGCCCACGCAAGCCTTTGAACAACGTTTGAAAGAAGAAATGAACGAGAACCCTGCCTTGGAAGGTGGGAATGAAGACGAATACGAAAAGGATGAATTTGAAAGTGAAGAATACGATGATTATGATGAATTTGAAGGAGACAGGATTGAAGCCGAGGACATCAACATTGATGAATATCTAAGCAACGACGAAACTCCGGAATACAAGACACAGATCAACAACTACAGTGATGATGACGATGACCGCGAATCGCCTCTGGCGGCTCCGGTGAGCTTCCATCAGGATCTGATCAACCAGCTGAATACGTTTATCTTGAACGATGAGGAGCGGGAAATTGCAGAATTTCTTGTCGGAAGCATCGACGACATGGGCTACATCCGAAGAAGTGTTCCCGATATGGTGGACGACATGGCCTTTACGCAAGGTATTTATACCGATGAAAAAACGGTGGAGAAGATCCTGCATATCGTGCACGAATTGGAACCATCCGGTGTTGGAGCAAGAGATCTGCAGGAATGCCTGTTGCTGCAATTGAAACACAAGACCCCGACAGAATCGATCGCTTTGGCTACTGACATCATTGAGAATCAGTTCGAGGCCTTTACCAAGAAACATTACGACAAGTTGTTGCAGAAATACGGCGTTTCGAGCGACCAGCTGAAGAAGGCCATCCACGAGGTTGAAAAACTGAATCCAAAACCTGGAGGTTCCTTTACCGGAAACAACAAGGTTACGGAAAACGTAGTACCTGATTTTGCCATCAGGATTGTGGACGGCGAATTGGAGCTTACCCTGAATGGAAGAAACGCTCCTTCCCTGCACGTTTCCAAGGATTACCAGGAAATGATGCAGACGTATAAAGATTCCCGTGATAAATCGAATGCCCAGAAAGATGCCGTTCAATTCATCAAGCAGAAATTGGATTCGGCAAAATGGTTCATTGATGCGATAAAACAACGCCAGGAAACCCTTTTCGTGACGATGAATGCGATTATGCATTATCAGCAGGAATACTTCCTGGAAGGCGACGAGACCAAACTGAAACCGATGATCCTGAAGGACATTGCCGATATGGTGGGCTTGGATATTTCCACCGTTTCCCGTGTTGCCAACAGCAAATATGTGGAAACGCCTTATGGCACGAAACTCATCAAGGAATTTTTCTCGGAAGCGATGAAAAACGACCAGGGCGAAGATGTTTCAACACTTGAAATCAAGAAAATATTGCAGAACGTAATTGAGGAGGAAGACAAGCAGAAACCTCTTCCGGACGACCAATTGGCGGATATCTTGAAAGAAAAAGGCTATCCGATTGCAAGGCGAACGATTGCAAAATACAGGGAACAGCTTGATATTCCCGTGGCAAGGATGAGGAAAAAAATGTAACCTATCGGCTCCCAGCTGATTTCTTCCGGCTTAAAAATGAAAAAAATCCTTCCGCTATTTTCCTATATATTACATCCGTTGTTCATATCGGTCTATGCGGTCTTGCTTTTTTTCATTTTCGGACAGCACTATTTCCTTTACCCTGACATCTATCTGGTAATCATACAGATCGTGATCATTACCATCTTTATTCCGGTCACGTTCTATTATCTGCTGCTTTCAATGGGAAAGGTAGACTCCATCATGCTGGCTAAAAGGAACCAGCGGATCATTCCATTGGTGATACACGCCATACTGCTCTACATCCTGATCCAGAAAAGCATTACGGTAGAGAATTTTGTCGAATTGCATTTCTTTTTCCTGGGAAGCCTTATGAGTACGTTCCTGGCCCTGGTGATGCTCTTTTTCAAGCAGAAAGCAAGCTTGCACATGATCGGCATCACTGCCCTGACCGTTTTCACGATCGGAATAAGCCTGCACTTCCAGGTACGATTGATTTTCCCGATTGTTCCGTTGATCCTGTGCAACGGATTTGTAGCTTCATCCAGACTTGAGATGAAAGCACATACACCAACCGAACTGATCCTGGGTGGTTTGATCGGCACCTTGCCCCAGGTTGGTCTTTTCTATTTCTGGCTATAGGATATAAAACATCAGGCCAATATTCAAGGTAGTAAAATCGATCTTCTCCTCTACCGTGCGGGCAGATTTATACAATGGATTCAAGCCGTAATAGGCGTGGAAATTCCAAGTGTTGTAACCGAACGATAAGAACGGGCCGTATTGAAACTTGTTGAAGTCTGGATTATTGATGATGGTCTGGGTATCATCCGAAGCAACATATTTGGTTTTGCTTAAAGCCAGATATCGAACCTTGAACCCTGTATAGACCCTCCAGAATTTATGGCTTTCGGGTGTTGAATTCCGCCATCTGAATTCTATCGGCAAATCCACAAACACCTGCTCCATCTTGTTTCTCGAAAAAGTAGTCGCATCTACGATTCCATACACCCTTCCTTCCGGCACTTCGGAAACAACCAGATCAGTATGGTATTTGTTGTAAGAAAGCCCAAGTCCCAAGGCAACCGCCATGGTTCGTTTTTTATTGATGGGCATGTCCCTAAGGAAACCCAGGCTTATGCCTGTCGAAATGCCATCCTGCGAAAACCCTTTTGGAGCATTCATCAATTGGTTGTAGGTCAGGCCAAAATAGAACTGGTCTTCCCTGTACAGCGAATCAATCTTCGTAAAGAAGATGGTATCCCTCACGTTTGCCGGGATGGTATCCTGCGCAAAAGTATTGAATGCAAGGAAAAGTAGTATTATCTTGAAAAGTAAACGCATATTTTAAGGGTTATGCTCCCAATAAATAAGGAGCAGGACATCGCCACACAAATATATCAAAAACATTTAGGAATGCGTTTAATAATGCAATCTTAAAAAGGCAAATCTTTTTCATAAACTTATACTAATTGAAGCCTTGAAGTGGGAATCTATTTCTAAATTTATACAAATCAAAAAAACTTAAAAAATTATGCAAATACAATTCAACACAGACAGCACGATTGAAGGCCACGAAAGACTGCAGGCTTATTTTTCGGAAGAATTACAAAAGACATTAAGCCGCTTCGACGACAAGATCACGCGCGTTGAAGTGCATCTTGGTGATGAGAACAAGGACAAATTCGGAATCGACGACAAGCGTTGCCTGATCGAGGTACGTTTGGCAGGAATCAATCCTTTGGCGGTGACGCACAATGCCGATACGATAGAAAAAGCGTTCAGTGGGGCTTCAGACAAGATCAAGAAGGTCTTGACCAGCACTTTTGAGAAAATGAAAAGCCACTAGGCTTGGAACTTTTATATAAAAAAAGCTCTTATGAAATTCATAAGAGCTTTTTTTATTATGTATCTGGACCAATGACAAAAATCTATTTTACAACAATCAGGTAAAAAGAAATATTTCTTTCCCAGTCATTTAGCCTCAAAACATTTAAGAAGCATTAGTTCTTCTTGACAAAAAATACTTTCTTGGCGTAAGAAAGTTGGACAGAATCTTTGAACACCTTGAGGATCTTCAGTCCATCCCGTTCCTCACCCAATTTTAATTTCATCAATACGCCGTTATTCTTGATCATGACAAGTTCCTTCTTACCATCATTATTGGATTTGATGTAGCCATAATACTCCACAGCGGGAAAATATGTGTTTTTTACAATTGGTTCTCTTTTAGGCACTTTTTTCACACTGGCAATGGGATTGACTGTTTTTTTATTATCGGCGGTGTACGATTTGTTCAAGAATGGATCCCGTTTGATTGGATCCATTTCAAAAGTATCTTTCTTCTGCATGTTCCTATCAAGAGAAAAAATCCTGTCCTGTTTAACAACGATAACCTCCTGCTTATACAGATACTGGCTCGCATAGCGGTATAGTACAGTTCCCCATAATCCTACAACAAATAAAAGTAAAACAATATTTAACTTCTTTTTGTCCATTATTCAATCGTGAACTTGAAATGATTACTGTAGCCACTTATATTGCCTGCCTGGTCTTTTGCCCTTATCCTCCAAAAGTAGTCGCCCTCTTCCTGGAAGGTCTGTTGAAAAGAGTTCGTTGCAGAATTTGAAGTCTGTATGATGCTAGAAAAACTGCTGTTGTTAGAAAACTCTATGACATAAGAAATAGTCGACTGTATGGTCCCGTTATCGGCTGGTATGCTCCAAGTGAACGTAATCGGCTGGCCCGCAACTTGCGTTGAGTTGGCGGTAGGAGTGGCATTAACAGGCTGATTAGGATTTACCCTGTCAATAAAAAAGTTCCTGATTGCAAACGGCGTGGAAGAAGGGAGACTATTTAAAGCCTTGACTTTCCACTGGTATTCGGCGTCATCCGCCAGAATTGTATTGTTCAATGTGAGCGTATTGGCCACAAGGTCCGGTACCTGATGCACAAGGGTCTGACCGTTTGTAACATTTACCAGTTCAAAATTATATTTTTCAGCCACATTTATCGCTTGCCAGGTAAAGGTAATGGAATTGCTATTGTAATAATTTACGTTCGGACTGGAGAGTATCACCTGCTGATTCGTCAGATCATCGGTTTCAACAACCGTAAAAGTCGAGGTAAAGGAATAAGAAGAAGTATAGGCAAAGTTTTCGCCCCTTACCCTCCACTGATAATTACCCGGAGCCATTGGAAAGACAGCCGTGTTGCTTCCTACCAACGAATCCAAAACCATTGCCTGATTGGAAGAAAAGATCTGGATCCTGTAATCTTCCGCACCCTTTATGACCTGCCATTGAAAATTCACCACATTGCTGGTAATTTCCTGCTGGTTCACAGGTGAAACGAGATGGACAATGTCGTCCGTAATATCTTCTTCCAAAATATCCTCACATGAAAACAGCATCATGGACAGTACGAAAAGCAGTATTCTATTTAGTATTTTCATAATTTTGAAATATCATTTTTAAATGTAAAACATCCGGTTTGTTATTTTTCTTTTCCGTGTGGAATTTCATGCTTACAATCTTTGAATACTCAAAGTTTTTCTCAAAGTCATACGCCAGGCTGGCCAATTGATTGTAATTGCCAACCAGATCCAGCTGATACGTGTAGATCTTGTAATTCTCCTCAACGAATTCATGAATTGCCTTGAGATCATTAATCTGTATATTATTATTCCTTTCAGCAATAAACCCAACAATATTCTGTTGAACCATATCCCTGCCGGTTCCCTCTTTTCCGATCAATCGGTCAAGGTTTGCTATTTCCTTGCTTAATTGATCAACGTTTCGGGTCTTCCTGTTCATCATCTCAACCTTCTCCTTCAATACCCTGTTTTCACTCATGGCGGTAAAGAGCGAACTGAAAGAGCGCCTGTATGCTGCAATTGACAACATCACAAATAAAACCAGCAAGGCCTTAAATTTTATCTTAAAAGAATATTTCTCAAACATCCTTCAACACTATTTTAATCTCAAACTGAGAGTTGTTCTTCTTGTCCTTCTTGAAGGATAGGATTTCAAAATTGCCTATCCAATCCAACTTCCTCAATGTTTCCAGCCACGAATTGAAAGCCAGTTCATTCATTGTTTCTCCCTTAAGGAGGATGGTCCCTGAAGTCAAGGCAACCTTTTCAGTAGTCTTGACTTCTTTTAGCAAGGGAAAGACATCAAGACTTGACAATCTGATCTCGGGAGGAGTATCCTTTGAAATCTGATGCGCATAAAACGAGATGAATTTAGAGGAGGCAAAACCCGTCTCCTTTAAAATCCGAAGCTTATTTTCCCTCTGCTTTTCCAATTCCTGGATCAATTGGTAGGATTGATTGGAATATACATTTTCAAGATTCAGCTTGGCATTTTCAGCCATAAAATACTGGACTCCGAAATAGCTTGCCAACAGCGCTATAAAAAAACCTAGTACCATTATAATTCCAAACACATTGAAAGCCTTCTTGTAAACGATCTCTTCCTTGTCAATTCTTGCACTACGACTCTTTATTATGGACTTCTGCTGGAAGTAGAAATGGATGACCGCACCATACAATGGCAAATGAAAATTTGATATCTCCACATTGCCAAAATCATATACCTTGCCTTCCTTTTCAACCAGCTTGGCGATATCCTCCAATTCATCGCCTTCAAACCTGAGGAGGGAATCATTTGAAAGCAAGGATCCCAGTTTAAGCGAATCATTTAATACTACAGCTACAATCGCCCCTACGTAAAAGTCTGCAATCTGATAGCCAAGCCCTTGAAACATTTCAATTTCTTCCTCCACTACGTTTCTCCTGCCGAAGCTTAGGAATTGGAAATTATCATTCACGAATGCCGTATGATGAATTGTCGCATAATCAAGATTCTTCAACCAATTCAAATCCGTCTCATTCTTGACATCTATCTTTTTATTTAGAATCCCTTTACCATCTACCAAAAGAATCAAGGGAAACTTGGCGTCTACTTCACTCTTGACATATTCAATACTGGTAAACGTCTTAACGGCGGCAACTTCCAGTTTATCGTTTTTTTTCCTTGTCTTGAGATAATAAAAGACATTGCCCTCCTCCTTCCGGAAGACTCCAATGACATTCAAGTGATCGAATCGAATTATTTTATCCAGGATAGCATCCATCTAATAAATTACATTTGGCTTGATGAACAGATGCAGTTTTGAATTACTTTTCGCTTTCTTCTTGCTGCTGAAAAACCATTTCAATACCGGAATTCTTGAAATAAAAGGAACACCTGAACCTGAATCTTCTTTCTGCAATTCATCAAGTCCTCCCAAAAGTACCATCTCGTTGTTCTTTACTCGAACCAGTGATTCAAATTTTTGTGTTGCTTTCCCTGGAGGAGCTGTTGCACCTGCACGCGCCAAGAAGGAGCTCTTTTCCACCACTATATTCAGTGTTACATTTTCATCAGTAGATACGTAGGGCCTGATGGAGACACTAAGATTGGCATCGGTAGATTTCCATGTCCCCGATTGGAGGATATTATTTGTAATACCGCTATTGATCAATTGATTGTTCTGCTCAAAATAATAACTTGTTTCACCAATGGCAAGTTTTGCCTCGTGACCGCTGATCGTGGCGATTTTAGGCGTTGATTCAATCTTGATGATGGAATTGTTCTCAAGTGCCTGAAGGTTCAGATAGAATGCCTCTGTCACCTTTCCGAGCTTCATAAATCCAAGTCCATTGAAGGCATCGATCAGGCTGTTGACCGAAGATCCATTCAGATTGACATCTGCCGTCGGGAACAGGACGCCACTGGTCTGCTTGATGTTGCTCTTGTCTATTCCTGCCTTTATTCCAGTCTGTATGTCATAGGATTTGTTGTACTGCACGATAATCACCTCTATCTGCACCATCGGCACTACCTTGTCAATCTGCTTGATATATACCCTGAGCTCGTCAACAATCGTTTTTGCACCAGATACCACCAAGCCATTCAGTTCCACGAATTCCTTGATCTCCAATTTTTCAGAAAACACCCTCGGAAGTGATGCCAACACTGCTTCGATCGACCTGTTTTCCAGTTGTATGATTTCAGTAGCCCTAAGTCCTTCTGTCACCTGTTCTCCTATCAGATAAAGGTTGTCCTGTTTCTTATAAGTATATTTCCTGCCCTTGAAAATGTGCATCAGCAAGTCGTCAAAGGTTATGTTGTTGGCCCACAAGGTTGTCTTTTCATTTTCAGGCTTGTTGTAAAGAAAATAATTGATGTGCAGCTTTTCTGCAGCCTCGGTTATCAGTTCTGCCGCATCTGCTGCATTTGCACGCACATTCAAGAATCCCGTTTCATTCAATTCCACCAAGAAGGAATCCGACATGCCATTACTCCTTCCCTGTTTACCTTTTGGCTGGTTGCGATCAACTGCAGCAACTTGAGGCTGGGTATTTCTTTCCAGGAAATAAAATCCATTTTCATCCTTGGTCATCATCAGGCTATTTGATTTTGACATCATCTCGATAACCTGATCAAAAGGCCTGTTCAAGATATAGGCAGAAACCAGCTGTCCCTTTATGTCCGGAGACAGGATCAGATTCTTTCCAGACTTGTCTATGATGGCCTGTACGACATTCGGCAGGGAGTCGTTTTCAAGCTTTACCGAAAGAAAATCGTTCTGATCGTTGTAGCTCACGTCTATGACCTTTGCAAGCTTCTTCGGGACTATCGTGATCTTTTCCCTTTTCTTGAAAATAATGATATTGCTCATAAAGGTCACTTCCAAATCGTACTTCTGTACCAGAAAAATAAATACATCCTTGACGGAAACATCAAAAAAATTATTGATGACCGGTTGGTTCAAATCAGAATCCACACTTACATTCAGCTCGTGCTCCTGGGCAATGGAAGTAATAAAATCATGCAACGTCAGACCGGATACATCGATTTTTATGACTTCATTTATTCCCTTCTTCTGCTTTGAGAGTTCCCCGAATTTTGCTTCAAGTTCAGCAGCATCCTGACCAAATGCAGTATTCAGGCAAAAAATGGCTATAAAGGCAAACAGGATCTTTTTAAACATCATTTATATATTTATTAAAATGGAATATATTTCCTCCAGGGAAGTTTCTCCCTTGGCAAGAATATCAAATGCCTTGTCGGATAAGGATTTGTAATCCTTGTCATCTTCAAAAGCTTCATTAATCGTATTGCTTTTTATGGCGGCGGCAGTTTTGAAATCAATATTCAAGACTTCATAGATTGCCGTCCTGCCCTTATATCCCGTATGGTAACACTTGTTGCATCCTACAGCCTTGCAATAGCTATCGATTTCATAAGGAAATTGAAATTGTATCGGAAAATCTTCAATATCCAAGGCTACCTGGGTCTTGCAATCAGGACACAACTTCCTAAGCAATCGCTGTGCAACCGAAAGATTAAGCGTTTCTGCAATCAGATAGGGCGGAATTCCCATATCAATCAACCTTGCAATAGTTCCAATGGCAGAGTTGGTATGTATGGTGGACAACACCAGATGTCCGGTCAGGGATGCCCTGATGGCCATCAATGCCGTTTCCGGATCCCTTATCTCTCCCAGCATGATAATGTCGGGATCCTGCCGGAGAAATGATTTCAAAGCCGATGCAAATGTGAGTCCGATATCCTCCTTCAATTGCACCTGGTTGATTCCCTTCAAGGTATATTCAATCGGATCTTCCACCGTCACGATATTACGCTTGCTGTCATTCAATAATTTCAGCGTACCATATAAAGTAGTCGTTTTTCCTGAACCTGTGGGACCGCTTATCAATATGATACCGTTTGGCTTTTTAACGGCCTCCAGATAAAAATGAAGTTCCTCTTCCTGGAAGCCTAAGGATGTCAGATCTATATTGGAGGCATCCTGTCCAAGCAAACGCATTACAATCTTCTCTCCAAATAATGTCGGCAGGATGGAAACCCTTATGTCAAAAAACTCATTTGTGATCCTTCCGTCCTGTGGCAATCTCTTCTCTGTGATATTCAGCTTGGCCTTGATCTTGATCTTGTTGATCAGCTCCAGATAATTCTCCCGCTCTACCTTGTAGCGTTCAAGCAACTGCCCGTCAATCCTGTATCTGATCCTTGCATTTTCCTCGTAGATTTCAAAATGGATGTCGCTGCTTTTCAATGATCTTGCTTCATACAGCAAGTTTTCCAGAAAATCAGTCTTGTCTATATTCAAAGATTTTGTTGCAGATATCCCCCTGTCCTTCCTATAATATATGGACAAGGCCTTTTCTATATCGGATGCTGAAAAGGGCTCAAATGCAATCTGCCTGCCCAGCAGCAATTCCAATTCGTCCTTTACATCCTGTGTATCTTGCGAAACATCTATAAAAAAAACAATTCCCTTATCATCCTGGCTTTTTGGCAAAATCTTGTAATGATTGGCCATGTCGCTAGTGATAAGATGCTGATTGTCCTGTGTTACTGCTATTTCTTGCATCTTATACTATCAGGGTAAATTTTTGAAAATCAAATAATAAATCACTGCTTATTGCCATTATCAAAAGCAGGGCGGAAAATCCGGCAAGTGGAACCGTATCATTGTTCATCCATTTCTTAAATGCGAGCTGCAATACAATTGAAAACAACATCGAAAGGATAAAAAAGAAAATGTAATTGTTCAATATGAAAAATGGAGCAATCGCAATAAAGAAAAGCAAATCGCCCATACCAAAATAATTGGCAAACGGATTGAGGAAAGATTTGTTCTTGATGCTCATGTACAGGATTAAAATACTAAAGATGAATATAAAAAAACCAATATTATAAAGGGGTATCACATAATTCAAGATACCTTTCAGCTGCAACAAACCCAATGCTATCAGAAAAACAACCACCGGTAACAGGATATGGATCTCCCTATGCTTCAGATCCTGAAAAAAGAGCAGCAGCAAACAGATCGTCAATACTGCAAGGAGGACTGCAGACACTATTCTTTGGTTACTTCGGTTAGCATCTTCTTATCGTCAATCTCCCAAGTATTAAAGGCTCCATCTCCATCCAGATCGGATACAGAAGTTGCCCTTGCCAGGAACGAACTATTGGAAGCCTCGATTATTTCAATCTTATAGACGGCCTGGCCACCTTCTTCCACCGTCAGTTCCTGTTCAAAACCAAGTTCTTCTATGTTGGCTGAATATTTTGAAAACCTGTAGAAGTGGCTTTTCTGCAAACCATACACCTGGTTCAACATCGCCTGTGCCTCGATCGCCTTTGCCTGACTGATTACAGACGTTTGATTCGGCAAGACCATCAACAGGATGATGCCAATAATACAAAGTACGATCAATATTTCAGTCATCGAATACGCTTTTACGGCAAGGCTCTTGAAACGCTTCCAATATCTTATATTCATTTTCTTCATAAACACCATTTTAAACCACTAATTAACTGTTTTTTTTTCAATTTATAGGAAATACATTAAAAAATATTTCCTAATTTTTTAGACTTAATGCATTCTTAATTTTTAATGATCTTGCTCAGATCAAACATTGGCGCATACATCGAAATCATAATCACGCCGACAATCAAGCCAATAAAAATGATGATCATGGGCTCCAATACCACCCCGATCATCTTTGTCTGATGGTTTACATCTTCGTTATATTGTTCCGTGAGCCTGCCGAACATGGCATCCAGCTCATTGATCTGTTCCGCCACCTCTACCATCGATACCATCTTGTTTTCATAAACCGCATGCTTCTTCAAGCTGTCGCTTAAGGAAACACCTCTCGTAATGTCCTCCCTGATCTGCTCGATTGACTTTTCTATGGGATAGAATCCAATCATTTTTGAAGTCAGCGAAAGCGATGTGATCAAGGTTGTCTTGGAAGTAATCAGCAAATTCATCGATTGGCAGAAGCGTGACAGGTAGATCTTGCGTATCAGGTTTCCAAAATAGGGAATCCTGAGCACCATCCTGGAAGTCATGTTCCTGTAGTCGTCCCTTTGCTTCATCAAATGATGAAAGGAAACGAGGCCGACCACGACAAGAAAAAGCAACAAGAAAATCGTCCCGGAATGATTGGAGATTTTCAATATGATTTGCGTGCTCCTTGGCAATTCACTGCCAAACTGCTTGAATACGGAACTGAACATAGGCACTACCTTGTTCAACATGAAATACAATACCGATATGGTGACCAGCATCACAATCGCAGGATACGTCAGCACGGAGATGATCTGCCTGCGCATCTGGATCTTCCTGTTGAAGAATTTCTGGAGTTCCGCCAGCACCTCTTCAAGCTTTCTTGTTTCTTCCCCGATCTGGATGCTATAATACTCATAAGGTGAAAAATGACCCGATGTCATCATGGCCTCGTAGATACTTTTTCCGTGCACCACCTTTTCCTTTATCCCAAGGATCAGGGCCTTCTCGAGTTTTGAGGAGGATTGGTTGCCCAGTATCTCAAGCGCCTTCTTGAAGTCGACCCCCGATTTTAACAGCATTCCCAGTTCCCGATAGAAAATTTCCTTTTTCTTGTCAGAGAGTTTTTTCGAAAAATCAAGGGAACGAGATTCGGACTTGAAATCACTGCTTCCTGCTTTTTCCTTTTTATAGGTACTTAAATCGAAACTCATTCTTTTATAGCTTTTATGAGGTCATTTGTATGTATCTTCTTGAAAAACTTCAATTGTATTGGCTGTTTGTTTACATCAATTTCCATTGCCATCCTTTGAAATACAATCCTTTTATCACGCCCCGTGAGGGTATCAAATTTCAATTGCTGGATGGGAATCTTAAAGGTGTCTACAAATTCAGCCCTGGTTCTTAAAACATAGGCTTCTTTCCTGGTGTATTTTGTCATTGTACCGGAGTAAGCATAAAACACAAAACCGTCTTCCAGTCCAATTAATTTTTCATTTTCAAATATATCCTTGTTCACCGAGTAGGTCAGCCTGTTCAGATCCGCCACATATTGGTTCTGGTTCTTGAAATCCAACATCCTTTCAGAGATGATCGCAAAAATTATAAAAACGATTCCCATGATGATGGCCATGACCACCATTCCGACAACGGCTTCCATAATTGAAAAGGCGGGTATGGATTTGTTCTTAATCATTCGTATAGATATAGTAACTTTTTTCTGCAACTGCCTCGATGCTGTCCTTGTGCTTCACGGTAACCTTTTTCAAATTGGCATTCAAGAATTCTTCTTCCACAATGATACTCTCATCATCATTATTAGCAAGGGAATCATCCTGGACCTGCATAAGGAAAAACAATTCATCTGTCTGGTTCCTTGAATTGTAAAACCGTGGCGAGGTCTTTTGCGAAAAGACACTTGCATATACCAGAAGGGCAATAAACAAGCAAACCGAAATGATGCTCAATGCAATCACCGATTCAAGGATTGAATTCCCGGAAACCCTAAAGCACTTTTTTCTGTATGCCATAATATGCGTTATTATCTTCAAAGAAGGGAACCGAAACAAAATAGGTAGGCCGTCTGGAAACATCAATCTCTGCATTGATGATGCAATTGTCATAGTCTCCGAAATCAGTCTTGTGGAAAAATCGGTTGGTATGAACCGAACCATAGATCTTGCCTCCCACCATCAACTTGCCCGAGCAATATACATCGCCCACTAGCAACGTCTTTTCCTTCAATACAATTTCATTGTCTTCCATCTTCCTGGCCTCATTTCCAAACAGTACTATCGCACCATAGACCTTGCACTCTTCTCCCACTTCGATATGACTTTTCCCCATCGATGCATTGAAGACACACAAGACGGAAGGATACTGCAGCTCCACATCCTTTTCCAGATGGATGCTTTCCGTTGAAAATGCCTGCACATTGCCTTTAAAGCCTTGCTCGAAGCTGATCCTTGGCGCCTTGATGATCACATCTTCCAAAATGGCGTTTTTTCCTATACGGATAGAATCTTTTGCATGCAGTATGAAATTGCCCTTTATCACAACGTTGTCCAAAACCTGTTGCGTCAATGCTATTGCTATCGTCTCGTCCAGGAACGAATTGTAAAAGACCGAATCGTTTGTCTTTTCCACATCCCTCAGGCTGATCGTCTTCGAAGGAACTCCTTCAAACAATGCATTGAATCTTGGATTGACTTTAGGCAAGGTCATTTCCGACAATTGAATACTACCTACGGAAGTAAGCTTTCCTGCAATATTGTTCAGGTACTCCTCCCTGATGCGCTCACTTGGCAATTTCTTGTTCCCGATCAGGCTGACGACACCTCCAAAGGACAGTGCCTTGCTGAAATTGGCCAGATGGATGCAATCGTTCCCATTGGCATAGCGTCCTACAAAATGGGTCGATGCTATCGTATCGCCTTTCACAAAACTCTTCACAATAAGAAGATCCAGCAATCCATATGGCCTGCTCTCAAAAGAAGATACGATTCCAGAAGTGGTATCCATGGCGGTTGCCGATTCCGACAAGGAATTTCCCAAGGCGTAGTTGACAGCCGATTGGTTCTGGATGTAAAGATCTTCCCGCGTATTGTAAAACAGGTTCAGCTGGTTGAAAAGGCTAGCAAAATACAGCAATGCCCCGCAAAGTATCGAGACGATCAGGCAGATGTAAACGGCATACAAAAGACTGTGTGCCTTAACCATTCGGCTGCTTTTCTTTTTTGGCGAACAGCCTTTTAAAGAATCCTTTCTTTATCGTATCGTTCGCGGGATTATTCTTTCGTTCCAATGCCTGCTGCTCTTTTTCCTTCTTCCTGTTTTCCTTCTCGGCAGCCTTTGTGGCCTTCCTTGTCTGCTGTTGTATCTTTTGCTGCCCTTTCAGCTTTTTCTTTTCTTCCCTTGCTGCTTTTCGTTCTTCCTTTGTCTTCTTGATCTTCTTCACAAATACAACATCGTTCTTGTAGACCACCGTATCCTTTTTGACATAGTTGATCCACTTTCCGTGTTTCTTCCCTTTCCTGAAGTTTCCCTTTTCTACCAGTCCGCCGTTGGTGTCGTAGCTCAAGAATGCCCCATGGCGCCTGCCGTCCTGCCAATACTGCTTGGAATCCAAAGTACCGTTGGTATGCCAGGTCTTCCAGGATCCTTCCTTTTGCCCGTAATAAAACTTGCCTTTTTCGGCAATCTGGTTGTCGAGATAGAATTTTTCATATCCTTCGTGCAGCAACTCGCCGGAAGTACCGTATTCAGAAGTATGTATCGCTCCGGACTTGAACCAGTGATAGCTCCTTCCTTCCTTTGGCTCGACCGTCTTCCTTGTAGTGTAAAATTCATACCGGTAATGGACATCGGTAATCTTCTTTTTCTGGACAGGATCAGTAAATGAAACCAGCAGAAAGGCCATCATTGCAAGCGCTATATAAAATGTATCTTTAATTTTCATTTTCAGGATAAATTGATGCGTCTAAAATAGTATTTATTATTTAATTTATGAATTTATTAACACAAATAAGCTTGCATTTTATTCAAATAAAAATTCAAGGGATTGACGTTTTTCCTATCTTTGAAAAGGCTGAACAATACCTTATTATGCTATTTTGGCAATTTAGTTTTAGGATGAAGTTCTTATAAATAGTGGCTTTAGGAGGAGATAGATTACTATCCTTTCGGAATGCTGGTGCCCAACCGACACAGCAACCATGATTACAGGTATGGATTCCAGGGACAGGAAAAGGATGATGAGATTAAGGGCGGCGAAGGGAATTCGTTGAACTATACCTTCAGGATGCATGATCCTAGGGCGGGGAGGTTTTTTTCTACAGATCCTTTGGAAGAAAATTATCCATGGAATTCACCATATGCTTTCAGTTCAAATAGGGTTATTGATGGAATAGAACTTGAAGGAGCAGAAACAATTGCAGATGCTGGCAAAAATTCGGTAACAATTAAAAATGCTGTCGAGCTTTCAAAGTCATATATTGATATTAATGGGAAACTTGTTTTAGATGGGATGTCAAAAACACCAAAACGAGGATGGACAAAGTGGCTTACCAGAATAAATTTAGCTTTGTTTCTTTCTCATGATTATATGAGTCCTAATACTGGAGGAAGGACAAGCGAGATAATAAGATATTGTATCAAATTTAATTACGGTGAGCTAGATGTTGTGGATAAGATGGGGGGATCATCATTTACTTTTGTACCATACAATGACAAAGGTAATAGGGATCTGTCCAAATCTTTTACACCGAACCCTTTGGAAATTTTTACAAATGATCCTTCAAAATTAGATGATAATTATTTAGTAGGTGTTATACAAAGAAAAAATCAAGGTAAATCAAGATTTTCAGACCAAAATTATTTAAAAGAGGCCATTTCAAGACACAATGTAATTAAAAATGAGAGTGGTCATCATCTAATATATGAAAATCCTGGTCATCATGATCCAACAGGTGGATTATTAGCATATAATAGTACAAAAAGTGTCTTGCCAGAAAATCATGAAAGTCTATGGTTGCAGAGTATTGCTGATCCAAATAATTCCAATGTAAGATGGACAAAAGAAGGAGCAGGAAAAAAAGCAGTATACCATCGCTTTCAATCTGATGGAAATGATAAATGGCATTGGAATGGCTCGACAAAAGGCGTAACAAAGCTTGGCCAAGCAAGAGAAATATCAATAAATCATGTACCCAACGAAATTAAAAAACCATGAAATTAGTAGGAAATAAAGGAAATTTTGCTGTTGAATTTGAAATAGTAGATTTCGATAGATTGATGGGATATTCAAAAATATGGTTTGGAAATAACTTTATAGGTACAAGTGAGGATTTAATTTATTTAGAGAGTTATTTATTAATTGGCTTGGAGAAAATAGGTAATGCGGCTGTTCATAAAATTGATTTAGTTTATAACAGTGAAGAAGATCTATATAACTATTTTAATAATAGATTGCTCAATAGTAATGATAATGGAGCACACAAATATTTAGTGTATTTCGGTTCTTTTTGTGATGATTTTACGGTATTTTCATTTTTGCAAGATAATATGATAAATATAATTTGGCGTTTACACAATAATATAACTCCATTCAAAGATTTAAAAAATCAAAATACATCAATAAAAAGTTTTAAAATTAAAAAAGAAAAATATCTTAAGGAACTAGATATAATAAAAGAAGCAATAATGAGCCAGAAGGAATGCGAGATGTAGAAAATTTATCTCTAATTGCAAATGTGATTTTATTTGGAGGAGATGACAGTGCAAAGTATACTAAAGAATTATGGATGTAGGTATGGAAATTTACTATGATCTTACCAAAGAAGGTCAAAAGGAATTAAAGTTAAGGACAATACGTCGACTACCATTGAAGAACCTAAAAGTTAAAATTATAAATTTTTTATTTATAATTTGGTTTTGTGCTTTGACAGGTTGTAAATCAAATGAAGAATTAATTTCTAAAAAGATTATTGGGAATTGGGATGTCGTAAAATTTGAATATAAAAATACTAGCCACTTAAATAATTTACTAATAAATTATATTAGTTTTCAAAAAGAAAATAAGTTTTCTATTCCTGAAATTTTTAAATATCCTGCTGAAGATGGCGATGACAATACTTATTGGTCTGTAAAAATCGATCAAAATGTGAAAATAAAATTAGTATTGAAATGTGAAAATAAAATTTTCCAAGGTAAATACAATGTTCATTTTTTTAAAGATTATGACAAAAACTTATTGGGGATTGAATTAACATCTAAAACGACTTACATCAAGGCTTTTAAGGCTTTGCAAAATTTTAATACTGATGGAATAGGGTGGGAAGAGTGATTTTAGATCCCACTATCGATAGTTTTCAATAATCTTTTGAGTCTACGAATACTCGCTCGTCCAAAGAGTGAATAAAGATAGAAAGGCTTTTTCGATGGTCTTTCGCGATCTCGCAGTATGAACTTAGGACAAAGCCATCTGAAATAAAACACTTAAAGCTACGGCTTTTCTTGCTTTAGTTTTTTAGTTTTACCCATTTTATGAAAAATCCTAAACGCTCGGATTTAGCGTCGCAACGATAGTGCGGAATTTTTCCGTGCTCACAAAGAGAATCAAAAAAGCAACAAGTAAGATTGTTGCTTTTTAGTTTTTCATAAAACCGTATTTTAGCAAAAATCCTTTTATGAAAAAAACTACTCCCATCATACCGCTATTCAAGCAATTTATAAAAGAAACCGAAACAGGAAAACGCCTCAAAAAGAATGGCGAACGCATACAGAAAGCCTCAATTGACAACTATCGATATGTTATGATGAACCTAGTCCAATTTTCAAGCGATACAAAATTTGAACTGCGGATATGTGATGCCTCAAGATTGGACAAGAGAGAGTTGCTCTCTGAAAAAAGTTACTGGAAAAAGTTCTATCAGAAATTTACCGAATACCTATATAAGAAGGGATGCCACGATAATTATGTTGGAGCGAATATCAAGGTTTTTCGTGTCTTTTTTAATTATCTGAAAAACGACAAGGATTTTTTTACAGGAGATTTTCAGAGACTGTTTTATGTCCGAAAAGAAGAAGTAGAAATTTTTGTACTCTCTCCAGACCAATTAAAATTTATGATCCATGACAAGGTATTCGAAGAAAGTTTGATTCCTAGCCTGCAACGGATAAAAGATATTTTCATTTTTGGATGCACTACTGGTTTACGGTATTCCGATATTTTTTTGCTGACGAACAAGAATTTTGAAAAGAATGAAAACGATTGGTACTTGAAGCTTAAATCAAAGAAGACAAAAACCTTTTCATTGATCAAGCTTCCTGCGTATGCGATTGTTATCTATCAGAAGCATCAACAAAAAGATTCAAAATTACCCCTTTTTGGAAAGATAAGTCTTTTCAATTTCAACAAGAGTCTCAAGCAAATTGGCGAACTTGCTGGATTTACCAATATAGTAGAAGTTTCAAGGGAAAGGCAAGGCAAGATCCACAAGATTGTAAGAAGCAAGGAAAATCCACAAAACCGTTTTTGTGACAAAATGAGCTCTCATATGATGAGACGCACTGCCATTACAACTTTATTGATTTTAGGAATGCCTGAGCATTTAGTTCGAAAGGTCAGTGGCCATAGCAATGCCAGCAGTTCTTTTAATCGTTACGTACATTATGCCCAATCTTATGTAGACAAGGAAATTGACAAAGTATACAGGAAGTTGGAATTGTATGAATAAGGCCGATTTAGGATTAAGATATCTTCATTTTTGTTTAGATCCGAGCGAATGTTATTTTAAATCAAGGTCTCAAGCCATAAAATAATATTCCACATAGATTCCATCGTTGATTTATTATACAACCAAACAAATTCATTTTTTTCATTTATTTTTACGTATTCAAACTCTGATCCTTTCCCTTTATTTATTCCATTAGCGCTTAAAATATTTGAAAAAACATCTAATGGAATTTCTCCATTAGTACCAGACCCTGTCGAGTAATAAACATAATTCTTTCCAATAATGGTATAAACCCCATCTCCTCTTTCTATTCCTACTAAAGCTTCCTTTCCGTTATGATTCAAAGTATCGACAATTTGAGAAGTTTCATCTCTAAAGTAATGCCCTGCATAATCTTCTAAATTATTGCGTTTGATTCTTGCCTTTAATATATTTATTTTCATTTTATTTCTTTTGTGAGTTTATAATTATTTAAAGGGTTTAAAGGTGTTTTCTCTATTTTGTAGCCATTAAATGTTTTTCCTTGCTTAATCATTTGATCAAATAATTTTTTAATCTTTGGTTTTACAATACCAGTCATTATTTCCATCGAATGTGCGCCATTGGATTTAAAAACTCCTTCAACTAAATTTAAGTTTTCTTTTGTTAGTGATTTAGCGAAACCAATAGTTACTTTACCAACTCCATTTTTTATAGATACAAAGGAAGGCAAAGTTCCTACTTGAAAAAGAGCTGCTGTTGCTTTTTCATCAAATATTACACCTCCTTGTTTTATAGTTATCCCTCCTATTTTGGGTGCTGTTTTTAAAAGTTTAGGCAAAGCTGGTAGAATCTCAACAGTCGCTTTACCAATCATATAGCCATCAGCAAAGGCTGTTAATATTTCTTCTAAATTTAGTCCACCATTATGTATTTTTATTAACTCATTTAGTTGCTTGTCATCAGGATGATCACTTCTTCCCATTAGATCTCCTATTTCAGGATTTAAATTCACGAATTTTGCGATTGATTCCCAATGTGAGTTTTTCCGGTCAAAGGTGAAAGGCCAACAAATAAGTGTCTGCTCAGTATAAGTCATTGTAAAGTCCTTAAGAGCAGTCCCTTTGTTAAAATCATGTGGATCTAAAGGTATATAAATTTGCTTCTTATTATTATCCAATTGTCCAGGCACATAAGCATAAAACTTATTCCTGCCAATTGCAGGTCTGTAAGATACTACACCAGTTAAATAATTAAAATAAAATTCATCTTCACCATCTGGATCAATATTTACGATAGGATTGTTACCAGCAAATTGATAAGAGCTCTTTTCTGCCTTAATAACATTATCAGTACTATGCCACCTCCCGACGCGCGAATCATACAGTCTAGCTCCAAAATCATAACTATTCCCCTCTCCACCTTTTATTTCATCATCCTTCTCCTTTCCATTAAAACCATACCTGTAATCATGGTTGCTGTGTCGGTTGGGCACCAGCATTCCGAAAGGATAGTAATCATTATAGCTAAGAACGTTGGGTACAAACAAAGATATGTAATCTGTTGACAAAAGAGGAATGCTGTATGCATAAAAATCATCAATATAAAACAATGATCCGCTGGGATAACCCGCATTCAATGCAACTCCGATGCTAAATGTTCCTGTTGCAGGTGCTATAAATACAGCTGTGGTATTTTCATTATTTGCAATAGGAAATGTATACATTGTAATAGCCCCATATTTTATCTTCAGCATAATTGGGCTCGCATCACTTTTCGAAACCTTTATGTTGACCACTACCTGCATGCCAGCGACCAAATTAAGAGTCTTCTTCGCGCCTGAATCATTGGCTGATGCAGTTACCCTCAACGATCTTGTCTGGGGATAAAAAGAAAGCTGAGGCGATCCCGAACCGTCGGGTATCCACGCTCCTATATTGCTGTCGAAGGTATCTGAAGATAGAAGCTGCGTATCACTTTCAATGATTTTCCTGTCGTCAATGACACTCAATACATTCCCCAGGTGATTGGTCAATTCATACCTCTTGTCCCCTACAATCCTTTCAAAATTCGAAGGAGCATTATAAGCATCATACGCCTGCAGCCCGAGACGGCTGCTGCCATAGATATGATGTTCCCTCAGATCATAAATTGGCGCTGCCTGCTTTATAAAATCATATACGCCAAGTACATTACCCTGTGCATCCCTGGTATAATGAGTTCCTGACTTGGCAGCTCCGAATACAAGGTTTTTTGCCACCCTGTTGCCTAGTCCATCATAATAGAAATTTATAAAATGTCCATCATTCTTTTCCACGCTCTTTACTTTTCCATCTGCTCTCCAGAAAATGTTCCTTATTTTCTCGGCATTGTCTCCTATGAGCTGCCCTATGCCGTCATAGGTATAGTTATTGGGTTCCTGGTCGTCTATGTCCACATTATGGGTTGCTGAGCCAAAATCATCTGCAAGGACGCTATCGTCGATATGCGTAAGCTTGTTTGTTCCCGCCTGATAATTATAAGTAAAACTATCCATCAATTGTGGCGTTGGAATCTCTACTCCCGTATTTGGGTTGATACGGGGTGCCCGTCTTGTCAAACTCTTAAGATTCCCATTCCTGTCATAGTCATAGGTTGAACCGTAACTTTCGGTAAAAGATTGGCTACTATTCTCCACTCCCTTAAAGGAATGCATACTGAAAATCCTGTTCAGTTGGTCATACTTGTAGAGGTTTACCTGCGTAGGAAGAACATCCTCGTTCCTGTTTTCCCTCAATGAAGTAATCATCCTATTGATATTTCCGTTGAACAACTCGGTTCCTTGAAAAGAACTATTGGAAACCGAAAGCGCATGTGCCTGGTTGCTTCCAGCTGCCTTGGGTGCATAATCTCCATTAAAATAAGAAAGTGAGTATGCAAACGCATCCTTTGACACGATGTTTCCATCCCTGCCCATGTCCTTATTGGAGTTTGTCATGCTTTCGGAATTGACTGTCTTGAGCCATCCGTGTAGTGTATACGCATAATCGATACCCTGTACTTTCTTGTCCCCGAGGACAACGCGTGCCAGCGGTCCATGATCATAGTATTTGTAAGCTGCGTCGGTTTCCCAGATTACATTATCCTTCGAGGTCTGCACGCTTGTGATCCTGTTGTCCGCATCATAATCATACTTATGAATGAACTGATCGGCACTATTTTTCTGATAGATAACCTTGTTGACGTTTCCACTAATCAGGTCATACTCATAATTGACCCTCTTTTTTATAGGGGCTCCATTAACATCGATAACGGACGGACTAAGTACTTGCACCATCTCGTTGACGTTTCCGTGAATATCGTAATTATACAAAATTGCCGTCTCGAAATTTGGCAAGGGGGTATTTGCATTGGCATTCTCGTAAGTAAGTATTGCTGCTACCCTGCCTCTCGTATTTCTTTGTGCTATTGACAAATAGTCATTCGCAGTAAAAGGCAAATACGTATCATACAAGGTTTTTGTCACCTCGATTTGGTTGTTGGAAACATTATGCGGAAAGTTAACGACCGCATCTACGCTTACTTCATTCGAATTCGATTGGTACACCAGCCTTCCAATGTCATTTATCGCAAGCAGTCCCTCTGCATCCATCTGTCCTGCTTCCTTGATCCTGCCTAACGCATCATAGCGCGTATAGCTGAACTTATCCTTGAGATCGTACCGGACAATTTTTAGACCTCTTATTTCAGATTTATTGGTAGCTATTGCCAGGTCGACAAGCATTGCCGCATTTGGGCTCGCCTCTGTAACTTCCAATATGAGATTTTTATTGACATACCATCTGATCCTGCCATTCAAGCGCTCTATTTTTAAAACATCTCCATCAAACAACTCAATTCCTGTAGTCGCATCGGTTAGATTTTGCCTGGTGTAAACACTGGTCAAGCTTTGCACCCTGAATGCATAACGAACAGAGGCTGGATTGGAAGCATTGACATAGGACAAACCAACTATTACTTCATTGTTCAAAGTGCCTCCATCCTTGTATATGGTATATTGTACATATCCGTCCCTGGGTAAAATGGTGGTTGTATTCCCACCTATCCAGGCTGTACCGGTTGCATCTTTTACAAAATTACCATTAGCTAGCTTGCTTAATCCTGCGGAAAGGGTAAAAACCGGATTATTTATAAGCGAAAAGATCTGATTCGAATTTTGGGAAGCCACTATCCTGCCAAGCTTGTCATAAGCGAACCTTACTTCTCCACCATCTGGTGTAGACTGCCAGACCAACTGGTTGAGCGAGTTGTACCTGTACTGTGTCTTGAAGCTGTGATTTGGCAACAAGGCTGTATTGTCGGTGTTGGTATTTCTGGAACTGTTTATCGTATTATTCAGATTGGGATTCGTGTAGAGGTTGAATTTACCCACTCCCTCTGGTGCCACGGTCTGAATCAGATTGCCTGCCTGGTCATAATAGTACAACGTATATTGATACTCCTTTTCGGAATAGTTCAGATTGAAAGTTTCGACAACCTTGCTCAATGCATCGGCCAAATAATCCCTCTTGAAGATATCTTTTAACGAATTGATATAGGTTTCGTAGGCATCCGCATTATAGGTCTCGTTTACTGCCTTTGAATAATCAAGGCAATCGTTGTTCCTTATAAATCTTATAGGAATTTTTGGAACCAAGGGGGTTGGAGGACAAATTTGTTCCTTGCGTACGTAATAGGCCGCATACTCTACCCATGTATCCACTTTCTCATAATTGTTTATATAGGCTGGAATTGCTGATAGGGAAGCATAATATACGGAATTAGATCCCAGATATATAGGGGCCTCGGCATCAAGATAGGCATCAAATTCATTTATGACCGAATTATAATCCGAATAACCGTAATTTAGTTCGGTGCCTCCAAAAGCGGGTAAGGAAATATAATGAGGATGCTCCGTATTTGTAATACCCAGGCTTGACAAATAATAACTGTAACCGTCCCAAATTGTCTGATAATTCAGCCCACAGAAAACCTGCTGGGCTGTGAAATTGACAGAGGGTTCTATCGTGTTTACCTGCGCCAGATTATTCGTCAGGCCAAAGGCCGTCAAATGCGCCACATAAAGATCATACTTCTGTTTGCAGATTACGGGTTGTACGGTTTGTGGTATGCAGGGGCACTTTGGAAGATAGAAAAAAGATTTCAGGTATTTTATACCAATTGTCGTCACTCCTTGATTTCCATTTGTCAAGAACAATGGCTGGTTATCTGCTTCAATACTGAAAGAATCATCTCCAATATTCATATATTGCGAAAAATAATAGTCATTTATTCCCACATCGGCGATTCTTTCCGATAACTCGTTGACTGAAAAATCAAAATGGGTTCCAGAAGTACCACTTGACCAAAAGAATATGCTAAAAGTAAAGCCATTGGATGCATCTCCTCCTACTGTAAAAAGTGGCGGAGGTGTTGGACTTAGGAAATAACTGAAAAAATCATTTGCAACTACTGAATCGAAATTATATGGAATTACATATCCGTTGTTTTCCGTAAGAAAAATTGAAATGTCCTGATGAGTATCTACATAGTGCAGCAATTCATTGTAAAAAGCCCTTATGGCAACTTTGAAATCTTTTATTGATCTAGTATTCGCATCTTCTGTAAGTGCACAGCAGGCAAATTTTAATTCTTCTGCCCCCATATATATTGAAGCTTCATTACCTTTAATTACGCCTGTTTGAACTGTTCCATTAGTTCCTACAACCTTTAACGTATGTCCATCACCGGTAGCGGTTAAATCTCCGATGGAAATTGACGCTAATGGTGTTGACAGGTCAATGCCTGATATAACCATTCTGGCTAGTAGGGGATTGCTTGTTGAGACTGAAATACTGATGCTATAGGTGGTGGTATTGATTCTCTTCCATCTTATATTTTGCACTGTTTGATCTGTACCAAAGAACTCCGGTAAATATCCATTACTGTAGACAGAATTGCTTAACAGATTATAATTGGCATCATTGACATGAAATGAGGCAGGATTTTGCAGGCTCACGATCAGGTCTTTCAATCCTTTCGTAAAATCTTCCTTCTTGGTACAAGGGGGAGAAGTATGCGGATTCACATATACCGATCCTTGGCTTGCCGCAATTCCAGGATCTGTGGAACACGCCAATACGGCCTTTGTTGTTCCGGTAATTATTACCTCCACAGTATCACCAATATTGTTGCGCTTTACGGTTGCCAAAAATTTGAACGTATAGCTTCCTGAGGCTGCAGGTGGAATATAAACAAGTTCACTGATATGCAATAATTTCCATCCGGTTGTTGCCGTAGTTGCGTTTTTAACATTGTTCCAGGAAATTCCATAACTGTTTGCCGATATTGTCAACACCATCGGAGCAATGGGAGATGGAGGATTGGGGTTGGTTTGAGTGAATTGAATAGTCATCAATGATGGACTTGCAGTATTGTAAGAGCTACTTACCTTGACATCACCATGGTCCGGTTCTGGATTCGGATTTGGTCCCGACGGGTTCTGATCATAAAAGCCTCCCAATGCTTTGAACAAGTCAGGTGTCAAGTAGTTTTCATTGAAGTTGGCAGCAGTAGCAACAACCACTGGTTCTTTTTTCAGAAAGTTCTCTAAAAAAATAGTAAGGTCGAGTATCCTGGGGCAATTTCCAGTAGATGAGAGGTAATAAGAACCTGCATCATCTTTCATATCCTGATAGATTGCCTCATCTGTTTTTTCCGAATCATAGAGCTCATCAAAGGGCTGGAACCTCTTCTCCTTGTCCTTGAGATATTGCCCGTTTTTGCTGTGCAAAGTATGAGCCTGAGGCGGCACAAGCCAGTCAGCCACCTGTGTGCGTTGTGAAGGATACTTGCTGATGATTGCCGTAATTGCATTTACATTTTCACTGTTGTCATTTCCAATACAATCATTATAGAAACCCTGCCTCAAAGCGTGGGTATTGAGAAACACTGAACGTATTTTTTGTTTGAGTCCCACATAGTAGGAAACATAATAATGCCAGAACAGATCTTTCTCTGCTGGGGTGAAAGTAGCCACTTGGGACATGATATTGGCAAAAGTCGCATTGGCCGGCAGTAATACAGGACAGTTGCCAGCCAATCCATTGCACTTTATGGTCTTGTAGATATAATGGGCCATGATAAGCCCGGTGTTCTCATATTTTCCTCCAGTTCCTTGAGGTGCATTTGGATCTCCATCCGTACCGGTAAAGACATCCAAGGCGTTCTTCATAATGCTTCTTTTCACCGTGCGAAAAGTATCGTTGGTTTCAGTATCTGGATCATTAAGTCCTGTAACTATGGTCGCATCCAACGGGTGTAGATTTTGAAAGAAAGGATCAAAGTTAAAGATAGACAGAGAGGTTTGAAGAAAACCTGCCGTCACTGCTTCATTGTAGGTCTTGCAGGAACCAAGCATCGCATCCAATCCATCAGAGTTAAATGTAATACTTTCCGCACCAGTGATGGCAGGATCAATATCGAATGATGTTGTCTGTTTCATACCACACATCTTATACACATAATCCAGGTAATGGAACTCTGGATGGTACTTGACAAGGGACAATGCCCAGCTCTGCCTGGAGGCTATGGCTGCTATAAAATCATCAACATTGGCCAGATATTGCGGTTCTGCCTTGTATCTTCCAGCATCTGGATCAACGGCAAGATCACTGTTCAGTGCCAACAACAATGTAGGATTATTGTAGGCCGCAACCAAGGGAGGTGTAAATTTCTGCGTATCGGCATCCCATTGTATGCTTACGTAATCAATCTTCCCTGATGGAGTGAAGTAGTGCTTGAAATTATTATTGCTTCCTGGATTTACAAAATTAGACACGTCATAATAGTGCGGATTTCTCCAGTTTGCATTTGTGTCATCTATGCCGTTGACCTTGGCGAAAACCTTATTTGCAACCACTCCTGTTGTCTCCACCATATTATCGTTGTATACTGACAGGGGAAGCTGGCTGATCGCCATATCTTCGTTGCCTTCCAATACATTCCCTCCTTCATCTATATCCGATCCATAAACACCATATTGCCCGTTTGGGAGCATATCGGCAAGCAGCACATCAAGGCTGTTGTCGCACATCATTGAGCTGATGGCAGCATTTGCATCACCCCCCAAGACATAGCCGTCCTTCTTGCAGGGATCGTTGCAGGCAATCAGCAATAATTCATGTTCACGGATGAACCTTGCATTGAACAGATTGGTTTCTTCCGCCGTAGGAGGCTGCGGCAATTGGAGATAATCATAATTGGTGGCCTTCATCATTGCGACATAGGCAGCCTGTCCTGTCAATTCCGTACCACCTGATGGAGTAAACTTTATTCCAGATATATAATAATCGGTACAACTCTGACACGTCCTAAAACATCCATCTATATTGGCATTAGGTGCCTGGGGCTGCAATATGCACCCATCCAGTTTTCCTCTCTCAATATAATCGTCTGCAAAAACATTCAGTGCCACTTCATTAACAGTAAGCTCCTTCGATACTTCATAACTACCGCCAGGCAACGTGAGCGGGAAGCTGGTATTGCTCAAGAACGTATTATTTGTTGATGCATACCCTGTACTGGTTTTCGTATAGGTACCGACTTGGGTAACATCATTAAATGATGCTCCTTGCGTATCGGTACCGCATTCGTCCATTACCTTTCTTTTCAGCATATACATAAAAGGATAGGTATAGTTCAGGGAGTTGCAGAGCTTGGTAAAGACATTGGTATTCTTCATCGTATAATCGAATGTATAGATACCTGAATTCTCTGTAAAAACCTTTTGTGAACTGTAACGCAATCCATCTTGGAGATTTCCAAATTTGCCTGTCGAGAAACGGTTGTTGTTATCCAGTGGAGTATCTGCCGCTGCAACTGTAAGCTTGTTGAGCAGATCCGTATTGAAATTAGGATGCAAGGCAGCGTTGCTTTCTAAAAGGGGAGTTATCCCTGTTTGGGCCTCAGCTCCCAATGCAGTTGCAATTGTCCTTCCCTGGGGATCCAGATAACTTACACTGACCTGCTTGTTAGGATCAATTACTATGTTCTTCTTATAATGCGAAGCCCATCCTACATTGTAGCCAAACAATCTGTTTAGTTCATGCTGGGCTGGAACCGAATAGAAATATTTCATTTCCCGGTTGGTTCCAAGTTGATGTTTGGGACCCACTCCCCCTTTTCTTTTTACGCGTCCCGTATTATCCAAGGTGTACTCTATCTGTGAAAACGGGAAATTCTCTGCAACAGGTACGAAATCTTGGTTTGTTTGAGTATTGCTTCCTGGAGAATAGTACAAGCTTGCTCCAGCAGTATTCTTCATTCCTTGCGTCGTAATATTACAGACGTTGGAGGAAGATAAAAAGTCCTGGAATGAATAGACTTTCCCTGCCATATTCACGTTAAAATTGGGCTTGTATGTCAACGAACTGGTAGTTGAAGGAGCGGGAAGCACCTCAATGGCTGGACGTCCTTCTTCATCATATATTACTTCACCCACTATGGTTGTGCCAGCCGTATTGATCTTCGTGACGGTCTGTCTGTTCCTGAGTGATCCATCAAAATAGGACACCACATCCTTCTTCTTTCCTCCTTCCGCATAAGAAGCCTGAAACTGCCAATTTTTTGATGTCAATAGCGGTTCTGCAGTTGTTTGCACAATATTGTATCCGGCATCCCAAAAGGAAACAGACATGGGAATTGGCACATCATTATCATCATTGATTTCTTGCGGTGTAATATTCCACATTCCAAACAACCTGTTGTAAGGCTCTTCCTGGAATCTTCCAATTGCACGTATCCTAAAAACAAGGTATCCATTATCGAAAACCAGGGGAATTTTATACTCGAGGGCACCTGTTTGTATCCTTGTACAGTTTTGTTCAAATTCCTTGACCGTCAGGAGAACTTCATCTTTCGTCAATATCGTGAAATCATTACCATAATCTGCTCCATAGTTATCCACCCATGCCCAGGCAAGCTCATATTCTTCCGCGCCACTAACTTCACTCCATTTCACCACCACCTCATTGGAAGTATTAAAGACTGGTGTCAAAATATCGGGAGGACTCTGATCGTCAAAATTATAATATCGTTTTGTTTCATGGGATACCGTAATACTGACGTTGGCAGGTGTTGTACTTGTAATGGCATTTGTTACTGTATCTTCATTGGACACGCTCACAACTTTCACTGAAGCTCCATAGCTGTTCAAGACTTTATGCCTTACCAGGTCCCTAAAGTTTCCAGTACCTCCAAATTTATTGTTCTCAACGGATAAAGTTAGGGGATAAGCCGTTCCAAGGCCACCATTGTATAAGATCGGGGTAACCGTTAAAGCTACGGTATATCTGTAACCATTGAACGGCCCCAGAAAGTCATCAATCTTCAATTCTACATATGTTGCAGATTCTGCAGTCGTATAAGTATAATTTAGAATTTCTCCATCCTGTGCAGCAACAACTGCATTGGCCTGTATCGCTGATCCGGCTAACGTATTTGCCCATTTTTTTTCCTTTGCATTTGCCGAAAACGACCAGAGAAGAAGACCGGCCATACTCACTATGGCAACAAATTGTTTAAAGAAGATTGGTAAACTTTTCATATTGATACTGGTTTAGTCAACTATTTTATATTTTGCATACTTTGTTGCTGGAACATATTTGTTTTTTATTTCCCTGATGTAATTCTCCTTTTTGAATACTGATCCAAAGTCAATGGCTTTGGTCGTAAAATCAGAAAAATTGATCTCCATTCTTGGGTAAGCTTTTTTAATCTTGCCATCCTTGTCCTTATAGGCATTTATTTTCAACAGATATAAAATCTGCCGGGAAATGGTATAATCAGTCTTGCTTATATAAATTACCGCCTTTCCATAAGGTACGAAAGTAATTTCAGGACCCGTCAATGTACATACCCAGTAATTGCCTTCGGATGCTAATTCAAAAACAGAAAAATTGGAAACCATCTCCTTTAAATTATACACGGTGCTGGTTGCCTCCTGATTTTTTGAAAGTTGTATCAATCCCGACTCATTGTCAATCTTTATAAAATCATTCCCCAAATGGACAAACTCGGTTTTGCCAATTCTTGAATAAGAATCGGTTCTTCTTTTTATCAAGACCCCGATGTAGGTTTCGGTAATGGTATTGGATTTATAAGAAGTAAAAAGCTTGTAATCCATATTGAATTTAAAAGCCTCGCTTCCTTCATAAACTTTCTTACTTTTCTCAAGCAGATCCATTATCCTCTGCTTATCGACAACGTTTTGCTGTTTATTTTGGCTTACAGCATTAGTCATATAAAAAACAAGGAAAAACAATAAAAGATTTGACTGTATTTTCATATAATGAGGTTTATTCTTGGGGTCTTTTCTTGTTACTGGACCTTGTTTCTTGGATGGTAAAAACACCTTTCTCCGTTTCCTTCTTGACTCTTACCAGACCGCCTTCCGCATCGTATTCGTAGAAGGTAGCATAATTGTTCTCATCAAGCTCCGCCAATAGTTTCTGGGTATCTTGATCATAAACAAAGGATTTGAGATTGGACTTCAAAGGATGAATCCTTATATCGTCAAAGAAAGTCTCGTAGTCACTATTGTTGACTAACTCTATGCTCATCTTCATATCTGATGTATAAGTTTCAGGAGTCTTAAATTGCATCACGATCCTTTGCCAACCGTCGATTATTTCTCCCGAAGGAAACTCTTCCGGATAGAAATATCCACCACCCAGCTCTTGCGACAAATAACTTATCATAATAAAAGTATCCTCATAGTTGGAAGCCACTATATCTTCATAATCATAATTTATTGATTTTGTCTGCTTTACCCAGGCGCTGAGTATATAGTCCTCATTGGGTTTCAACACTAATGAGCTGCACTCTGGACATGGCTCAGCACAGACCATACCATCAGGTTTAAGTGCACGAAAACTATCAATCCCCACTGTAAGGGAAGCTGATTCTGTCTCATCTTGAAGGTCGAGCGAAATTATAACCTCTTCCACCTCATTTTTGGTACATAAGGCAATCTCGACAGGAAACCACTGTACATAGGGATCAAACGGAGGAATGTCGACAAAATGTTTGGTAGTACCTATCTGCACAACTATCTTGGCGCCCAACTCTCCATCCGGCCCATAACTGTTGCCAAAATTTGCGCACATGAACGAAATAAGATTAATTCCCGAAGGTATTTGTGTTAAAAAGAATCGCAAAGACTGATTGACAACCAACTCATCATCCTCAAAGGTCTTCTCTAGGGTACAATATTGTCCTACTAGCGCATTGCCATTGTCAATACATATTTTGGGTGGGTAGAGGGGATCAAACAGCCAATTGCCGAATGTACCACTGCAGCTTAAGCTATTTAAGCTTTGACAATTTGCATTAACATTATAGCACGAAAAACTCATATCTAGTAAGCTTCCAGCAGGGCCATTTCTGAATGTTTGCGCAAAAAAAGATTCCGCAATAATCAAAAAACCCATTAAAAAAAAATTCTTTACCATATTTTTTTCCATTTAGTATCTTATTCACAAAAATTCACATCCCTTATGAGTTGTATTGATCCACTGCTTTTTGTCACAAGTAGGCTTTTATTGCCTGTATGTGATTTCTTGTTTGATATGTATGCTCCTTCATTTTGACTTAATTTATAGATATGTTCATTAAAGCCAAAATGAGGTCTTAAAAGGGATGGAGTTGACCAATTCTTCAAATCATAATCTTCAAATCCATCAAATCCCATTTCCCTGTATTCAGCATTTGAAGCAATTGCCACCGGTAGTTTGTATCCATATCCGTATTGCGCTGATGAAAATCGGTGCAGCGCATCCTTGTTTTCCACCTCCACTCCATAGGGATTGAATTGGGTAACTTCACTGGCATAGGTCCAATTGGTACGATCAATGCTCCATTTGAGACTTGCTACCTTGTAAAATGGGGTAAAGGAGGTAAAATAACCGGTTTTTCTAATATTCGCATTTTCACTTGTGTTCCTCCCTGTCAGGTAGGCATAAGATTTTACAGGCCTCCACTCACCCCTTATATTGTACAGATACCTATTGGTATTGCCATTGGAAAGCTGCAGTCCGTTTTCACATTGTGCCTCCCATAAATCACTGTACTCGATGGCTGAGGCATTGATGATCTTGGGTTCTGTGGTAAAGCTTGAATTGATATTCGACTTGTACACAGTATTGGACAGTCCATTTGTGGTTATAGGATTGCGCATCATGGTTATGCTGGCCATCGAAGCCATCTGGTTGTTACGGTATGCCGATCGGATTACCTTAAAGTTGGTACTGTAATGCATCCCGGAAGCTGCTTCTGCTGCATTTGAAACCAGGGATGCAACGGGGTGGCCATCTGCCGTGATCAAACTGACCCCTCCATTAACACCGTAACCGGAAACCCACACCCTCCTGTGGATATGGAACATTGAAAGTTCATCGCCTGGCTTGAGATATTTTGAAATTTCTGCTAGACCTGTTACACCGGCCATTGTAAAATATTTTACTGGAGGAGTTCCTTCGGTAACAGGAGTTGGATTGAATCTACCTTGGATGTCTGTGTTTTCAGAAGCAAATCCCATTTCCTTGTAATGCCAATACGCGGGAAAATTAAAGCTATAGTATTTGTCATCAAATTCGTTGATCGTTTCCGTAAGCAGTACCTGACCAGTCCTTGCATCCCAGGCTAGATTCTTTGTACTGACAATAGAGCCCAAATCAGATGCTATTTTTTCCTTCAGTATTCCCGCCTTGTGGATAACCTTGGTGGTCACCGCAGTTCTCAAAATCTGCTTGTGCTCTGAACGTTCAGCAGATGCCCAGCCAATAACTATTGGAAGGAAAACAAGAGGAATGAAATCAACATTTCCCGCAACACCGTTAGAATTCACATGGGAAAAACTTTCCCTGAGGTCATTTACTACATCATATTGTGTTGCGATTTCTACCTTTGCTATCGTTCCGTCTTCCCTGATAACTGGCAACTTATTATCCAATATTCTTTCGTCTTTGACAGTCTGTGTTGTGGTATTTGTTTCCTGGGTCGAGTACTTATATTCCACACTGGAAATGGCAGCACCATTGTTATTAAACACTTCCTGCTTTTTCAGCTTGCCATTCATATCATTGGTCTCCACTACAAACCCCTGGGTCATCGTGAGATCCACCTGCGTGTTAATCTTCATACTCAAAAGGCCTTTCAGCATATTGCCGATTGCTTGATCCTCATTACTGAAAAATTCCTTGCTCTTGTCCAGATTAGTAAAATCAGTCCTTGTTGGAAAATCATAACTCGTATAATGCTCCGTGACAACTGCACCAGAGGTTGCCTCACTTGCAGATCCCGCTATGTTACTGACCTTTACACGACTATAGGTAACTGTCGGTGCTGGGAAAAAAGATTCGCCAAAAGGTTTTTCCTGATAGGTCTGTTCGGTCAATCTTTCCTTCTTATGATAGAACGGAACAATCAGTGGATTTTCCTTGCTCATGTTCGGTTCATAGGTTGCCACTCCAGCTGATGAACCGTCGGCAAGATCATACTCATATTTCTGCCCGTACTGCTTTGCATATCTGGCTATGTCTTGAGAATTAGAATCAACCCCCATCATCTTGTCCCATTGGTCCAAAAGCACGACTTTTTTAACACGGCTTCCTCCGCCAATCTTAGAACCAGTTGGCTCGTAAAGCCTTATCCAGGACTTGGAGGGCTTGAAGTTTTTTGCACAACCCTTGCCTCTCAGTACCTCATTTGCACCCTTGAAAACATTAACCAGCTCAGCTATATTGTTCACAATGCTCTTTCCTATATCCACAACGTTGGAGGCCACACTTGCACCTGGATCTGTCATACTGCCTCCAAACACAATTCCATTCAAATTCTGTCGCCCAAAAAACCAACCTGCTACCGAGATTGGGCTGGAATTTGCTGATGTATTGCTACGTCCTTCGAGATCAATGAGTGTCATAGGGACAAACAAAAACTCCTTATTTTCAGATACGATCGCATCACCGTCCATCTCAAAATAACCTGAAACATAATCATAACTGCCCGAAGTCATATTAACCAAAAAATTAAAATATACCGGCTTATTCCTTAAGCCCTCAGTATACTTTCTTGCAATTTCTACTGGTCCAGAACCAGAGGCTTGCTGGTCAATTTTTATGACGACATACTTATTAGGAATAATGTTGTCATAAAGTTTATTACTAGGGATATAATTTGAGGGGGTATTGGTCATCCCATGCACCTTGAACATCTGCATTGCCTTTTTGTCCTGTACATACTTATAGTCATCTGCTTCATATTCTAACTTGATCTTTCCTCCGGAAGGCAATTCAATCGAGTGCAACGTCCATGCGGCGGCATATACATTTTGCAAATCCTTGTTTTTTTGATCTACATAAGGAAATTCCTGCGGCGTGGTATTGGGGCTGTCTATCTCCCAACTATCCTCAATGAATTCTTTATAATTACCCCAGATATCGTAAGCCTTTACATTGTAATCCGGATTATAATTAGCTCCTCCAACAGGACCCGTATAATCGAACTTGTAGGGTGCGAATTTCCCCATATTGGAAGCGCCATATGTAAAATATACCTTTTTAAGGGTCAATTTTCCTTTCTCACCAACAACATTCTTGAAGTTGTTATCAATATTTTGACACAGGCTGTAGTCGTATTCGAAATGTGCTGTCTTGATAGGCTTGACAGTCAGATCATCATTAAAAGATTTTGAATCCAGTAAGTTTGCACGCCTTGCTTCCGGCTTTGAATAAAGCCTGATGGATTTAATGCGGTACATTTGGTTTCCTGTATTGATAATGTTATTTGGCGCAACTCCTCCTCCATTCTCACCACTCACCCCAACCCCATCTTCTCTTCTCTCCAGGTCAATAAAGGCGACATGTGTCTTTGTTTCGATACGTCTCAAGTACTTGTTTTCTTTAACGCCATAGATGTAGCTTCCTTTCTGATCGAGATTATCAGTTTTTAATCCTTCATTGTAGGATGCCACATTTGATGATACTGCATCATTCATCTTTCCATAAGGAATCCTCCATTTATAATCGCCCTGATTCTTATAGATGAATTTTGTATACGTTCCCAAGTCATCATCAGTTGGACCATCCTTGGAGATATCCTCATAATCGGAAGACAATACCGAAGTGAGAAGATAGGTATGCGCATAGGCGGGCGTCTTTATGCTGTTAAAATAATTGTCCCTGCCTTTGGAATTGCTTGAACTATTGGCCTGCGGTGCATATTTGGCCTGTCCCGAATCCAAATCCAAATTGTCTCCTGACGGCTCGCCAATGTTGAATGCCACCTCTTTTTTTTCCTTATTGTATACCGTTTCTCCATAAATGTGCCTGTTGCCTGTTTCATCAGTAACGACATAACCTGCAGTATGATGTTCTGGCACTAACGAAGCTTCTCCAGAAGGCAATGACGGATCACTCACTGTAGTCTTATTATAGTTGATAAAAGGCAAGCTATATCGTTTTGCCTCCTTCTTTGTAATCTTTTGGATCATGGTGTTCCTTAGTTCCCTCCTATCCCTCTTGATGTTGGTGCTGTTAAAGCCTATCCCATCAACCAAAAGTGATTCATTGCTATTGACAGGCTGGAATTTGCTTCTAAAAACATTAACAGCATCCTTGTTCGAATCCAATTTCAAAGTAATAGGTGATGGGTTATTTAAGAACTCCAGATACTGGGTACCTTTGCGTTCATCGGTACGGGTTTCCCCAATGTTTTTATAATATACTTTTTCATAATCAGGCTTGTTCCCTTGATTCCTTTCCATAAGAAAAGGCATCACGCCAGCCGTTTCCCAATTGCCAGTATAGGAGTTCGTGATGGAGTTTCTGAAGTTGACTCCTGCATGGCCACCCGCACCTACCTCGAGTTCAAATGAAAAACTCTCGCTTGAAGACTGATCGATCACCCTTGAATCATAAACATAGCCCATCTGGCCCCTGAAAGGCCTGAACATTCCACCTATACCTTGTCCTTGGATGGTATAAAGATCATGCGTATAGTTGGTTACCGGTAGTACCATCGTCTGTTTGGAAACCACTCCCTGCTCCTTTTCCCTATTGAAATCGAGCAAGCTGAAGTCATTAGCCAGATCCGTATTTTCGTAACCATAAGCGTTCTGCAACTGCTTCCTGTCTACCAATTTCTGTACAGAACCATAACCTGCAATAGTTATCTCCCCATGCACCCCCCATACATCAGGTCCTCCAGAAAAGGAGAAACGTACATTATTGTTCTTGAAAGCAAGCCTTTTTACAGGTGTAAAGGTATTGTTGACATAAGAGAAGCTGGCAGTACCTCCAATGGGACTGGAGCTATTAGCACCACCATGCTTGCTTTCTTTCCCATTAATATACCCAATCCCCGCAGAAATATTAAAAGCCTGCAACCCTTGTCTAGAATTATAGGTAATGCTGGGGGAAATGGTTCCAGAAAAAGCCTGCTTGCCCTTTTCCTCACTAGAAATAGCACTCAATGAAACACTAGGACTTACGCTAACACCATCCTCAACAGAACTGGACAATTGCATGCCCGCAGAAACCAAACTTGAAAATTTAAACGATGCCCCAAACGATGGCGTAGCCTTGAATCCGACATAGTTATTATACTGTACATCCAATCCTGCTCCAACACTCAATCCCATATTCGGGTCATCAAACAACCCTATCAGCTGCATATTGATATACGGATTTACGCCCACGGTGACATTGGTTTTAAGATTATTTTCCGTTTCAACCACATCCCCCTTGAAATCATCCGGAATACCCCTCACATTCCTGTTGATCTGTCCAACATTGAGATTCCATCCCAATCCAACCCATGAAGCTTCCTGATCCATCGTGACTCCTGAATTATAAGCAAGATTGATCGGGTAGCCTCCCACATCCATGATGGGAATATTATAATTGAAGTCTCCACTCGCAAGATCCACCATATCGGAAGTTCCAATTGGGGTAAATGAATTGAACTCCGGCTGCGATGGTCCCTCGGTCAGTGCATACAGCTGCATGGGTTGTACCATCTGGAGCAGGATCATCATCGCCAGATAACAGGCCAGCACCTTTGTAAATTTACTTTTCCTGATTTGCTTGTTCATAATTATAAGTTTAATAATGGATCAACGAAATTGAATTTGATGGTGCCCTTCCCAAACAGATTGTCCTGGTACACGAGCTGGATCTTGTCGTCCGGGTCTATACCCGAGAAAAAAAGCAATAATTTATTGTAGGGCGAGACCTTGAAACTGCGTTCAAATTGGACGCCATTGCATCTGATGGTATCTTTTTTCGACGTTACGGCATAAAAATCTTTCTCGATTTTGAACGACATGTATTCTACAGACTTCTGATAATTCAGCCTGGTAAATTCTTCCTTGAGCAAATCATTCTCCTTTTCTTCCTCGAATGTAAATTCAATGATCCTTTCTCTCTTGTTTTCTTCATAAATTGAGTCAACCTTCACCAGATCCGTATCGCCCATTTCCTTTAAAAGATAATATTGGATGGGAACCTCTGTTGCGGTAAAGTCAATATTGTCAACCTTTTGCAGATGCGTTTTCGATTTCCATCCTTGGTTCTCAAGATTATAGTAGCGAAACCTGATTTCCTCATCTCCTGAAGATTCTTTCTTTTCTGCACATGAAAAAAACAAGACCACGAGGAACAGACTAATTAAACCCTTCATATCGCTTGTTTATGTAGTTCAATAGATCTGTTGTAACGTCCCTTTTCTGATCATAATAAAGAACATCTCCCTGCACTTGGGATCCTATGATCAGCCCATATTGCTTGAGCTCTGCATAATCTTTCACATAACCCTCGATACGTTTCCAAACCTTTGCTGTTTGTTCGCTGCTGTAGGTTTCATTGAACTGCAACATCTTTTCTTTTTCCTGCAGGATCATATCATAAACCTGTTGTTTCTGCGCTTCGCTTTCTGCCATTGCAAACTGTACGTTCAGGCTATCCAGTCGGACCTTCTGCAGCTTCAGCAAGTGCTCACCTTCTCTCTTTGTTTCTTTTGTCATGCTGAATCCATCAAAAAGTTTCTCATTGTCAACTACGTAAACGGCCGATGAAACTGAAGAGTGATGCAAGAACATATAAAGCAGAAATGAAATGAAGACAGAAACTGCAATTACAAATAAATTTGTCAGGCTTGAAGGTGAAAAAAGTACTTTTTTAAATGACATAGATAGTGCGAATGATTTGAGATATGAGAACTGTAAGCGTAAAATTTTATCTGAAAGCTATGTATGACTGGAAACTAGCTATAAATATGATCTCTAAATTTAACTGTATAAATAGTGTTAAAATTTATACAACAATTTTAAGAAAAATTTATTAATGTTTTACATATGTTTTATTGAATTCACAATCATACAGATAATTGTCATTGTTTTTTTACAAAAAATAACAGTGTATTCGCAGTCTGACGTAATTTTTTAAATTAAAAATTTAACAATATATTAACACTATAAAGATTAAAAAAAGGAAGTGCCCCATAAAAGTTTTATATCGAATAGGCATATACTCCTATATGCTTTTTAACCATAAAACTGATTTTTGTATGTGGTTAAAAAATTCGACAAGTCATCCTTCCAGATTGCTTTTGGTTTGCATCTCAAAAAGATGCGAAAAGGCAAGAATATGTCCCAGGCCCAACTGGCGATAGACTGTGACGTCGATGTTTCCGTGATCAGCAGGATAGAGCGTGGAATAATAAACACTTCGGTTTATAACCTGAAATTAATAGCCGAGGCACTTGACATAGAGATACAGGAGCTTTTCGATTTCATGTAACCCCGACAGCGATCGCACTGCAACAAAACTTAAAAATACCGATAGGATAAGATTCAATCCTTTTTCAACAACACCTTTTCCTACAATCAGAAGCATATTTGCAAAAAAGACAACTTCAAAAGGCAATTCTATAATTTCAACCTCCATTGAAATGAGCACACCACTTGAACCCAGAGAACAAGGTAGCAGCTATGAAAGTGTGGCCAGCATCTACCAGATCCTTTATGAAATTGCAGGGAGCAGCTCAGGCTTGCACGTCAAGGAAAACGATCAGGAAAGGCAAATGGAAGCTGTACTGAACTTACTGATCCAATATACCTCAGCGTTGAAGCCTGATCATTCCCAAGGATCACTATCCACAACCACATATAGCGGACGTTTCCTCGAGCAGGCCTCCTTTGTACTCGATCAGGATTACAGGATAACAAGTTTCAGCTTGAGCGTTCCAGAGACCTTGGGACATCCTACTATCCGGTTGCTCCAAAGGGAGCTTGCTTCTCTGCTCTTGGAACTATCATTATCTTCCTGGGAACAACAATTGCAAAAGATGAAGGGAAAAGTTTGCTACCACGGCATAACCGCCCTCACATTTTTGACTCGTAACCAAATCCCTGTCCCTGCAATCTGCACCATCTCCAGATTGCTCAACAATCCCAATACTATTATTTCCGCCCTCTTCTTGTTAAAACCGTACAGCCTGGAAGAAATTTCAAAGATCCAATCAGATCGTGTATTGGGCAGGACCCGGAATGATGCAAAACTGATCCAATGCCTCCATGACTACATAATGGAACATCTTGACCGTCCTCTTCCCACCATCAGGCAACTGGCAAGAATGTTGGGTACCAACGAATTCAAGCTCAAGGAAGGCTTCAGGCACTATTTCAACACAGGCATGCACCAGTTCCATAACAATGAAAGATTGGGAAAGGCAAAACTTCTTGTAATCCAGACAGACCTTCCGCTTAATGTCATTGCCGAGCAATGCGGCTTCAACAGCTACCCCGGCTTCTCAAAGGCCTTCAAGAAAAAATTTGGCCTATCCCCACAGCACCTGAAAGGCTCCATTAAAATTTAAACAACTGACAATAATACCTTTACGACATATTTTACTGCTGAATTGACAAACATCGGCAAGTATAAATCACTGAACTTTACATCGCTATCCTTAAATCTACCATGATGCGTTATCAAAGATTCAGAATTGTAACCGTTGAGATTATCTGTTTGCTGTATGTCCTTCTCTTCGTGTATGCGGCAACAAGCAAGCTCTTGGACATAGATAACTTCCAAATGCAATTGGGACAATCGCCTCTGTTGAGTACCTTTGCCAAATGGGTCTCCTACCTGGTTCCATTTATTGAAATCCTTGCCGTGGTGTTGCTTCTGGTTCCTAAATTCAGGACGGCAGGACTCTATTGTTGCTTCAGCCTGATGACAATGTTTACTGTCTACATCTACATCATATTGAATTACAGCACCTTTGTTCCCTGTTCCTGTGGAGGCATTCTCGAAGACATGGGATGGTCGGAGCATCTGATATTTAACCTGTGCTTTCTGGTATTTGCCGCTGTTGCACTCTTTATGGGTGTTGGAAAAAGAAACGGGACACGAGCTGGATACAAGAAAACAGCTCTTGCATTGTGCACGTTGCTGGCACTCAGTGCAGGGCTTGTTGCGTTATTGTTTATCCTGTCCGAGGACATCATCCACAATAGGAACACTTTTATACGAAGGTTTCCACCCCATCCGGTTACCCTGGCCAGCCAGTTGGATCTGAAACTCAATTCCTACTACGTGGCCGGATTGGACCACGAACACATCTACCTGGGCAACGTCACGGCCCCACTGTACATAAAAGTGCTGAACCATCAACTCGAGACTGTCGAGGAAAACAAGATAGGACTGCCCAATCTCGACCTGGCCTTCCGTTCTCCCACCCTTCGGGTCTCCTATCCTGATTTTTATTATATGGACGGCACCGTACCCATACTCTTTAATGGCAAGGCAGGAAATTGGAAACACACTGCTGAAAACAAGCCAAAAGCTTTCTTTTCCTTGGTTGCGCCCTTGGATTCCATAACGTTTGCTATCCGTGCACGGGACAGCAGGACCAACGAAAACATACTTGGCCTGCTTCAGATAGGCGACACTCCGTCCTTGGAGTTGTCAAGGGATGTACTGGTCAAACAGATTGACGGCATCTTCGACACCGATGGGATGTTGCTTTACAACAAGCAGCTTGACATCATCCTGTACACCTACTTCTACCGCAATCAGTTTGTTGTAACGGACAACAGATTAAACACCAAGTATATTGGAAAAACCATAGATACCATAAGCAGGGCACGGCTGAAGGTGAGCCGCAATGATTCAGAAAAAACAAGCCATCTATCCGCCCCGCCCTTGCTGGTAAACAAGAGTGCCGCGACCTATGGCGACTACCTGTTTGTGAGTTCCGGCCTGATCGGGCAATTCGAATCCAAGGAAAGCTTTAGAAAATCATCCGTAATTGATGTCTATGATCTTGTCAAGAACACTTATGCCTTTAGTTTCTATATACCCCACAGGGGCAGGGACCGCCTGTCGGAATTCTATGTCCAGGGAGATATGTTGGTTTGCATAATTGGCGAATACATTTTAACCTACAGGCTGGAGCATACCTTTTTCAGGCTCGCTGGAAAGACTTTGACGCAAAAAAACGAATAAAAGATATACTGCGCAGTTTCAGGGGTGAGGCCGAAAACCTGTAAAAAAGAGTAGGCCCTATTACAATCATTTAAATTTAATATTATGAAAACTGAAATTAAAAAATTCGGAATTCCATTTGGAGTAATTGCTTTTGCTGTGGCAGGCGCATTTGCAGGTAACCTTCCGCAAAAAGACAATGCATCATTGGCGGATAGAAATGGATATCGTCTGGTTGGAGAGATCTGCTCTCCTACTACGATAACTTGTTCAACTATTTTCAATCCGGTCATGTGCAAGGATGTTGCCAACAACCAGTTGTACGACTGGAACGGTACCTCGTGTCCTGATCCACTGTATCACAAGCCTTAAAAAAGAGCAATGCCGGAACCCACGTTCCGGCATTGTTAGTTAATGCAAGCCACTTTCCTCTGGAAAGGGCATACCTTTCAGGTAAAAATCAAACCAGGCCTTGGTTTTTACAGATGCGTCTTTCTGCGATTCAGGCCTTGCAAGCGCATGGGGCTGGCCGGCATAGAGCAGGAACACGTGCCGCTTCCGCAAGCTTCGCATTGCCATGTGCAGCGCAATGCTCTGTTGGGGATCCACGGAACGATCATATTCCCCCGTCCAGCTCAACAAGGGCGTCGTAACCGAGGGCAGATGGGGAATGGCAGAATTGGCAACAAAGCCCTCGTAATCTTCATACAACGATGCATGCATCCGCATCTGATGCGTCTGGTAGCGCCACATTTGCGAACGACCGGAAGTATCAGCGGTCAGCGAATGCGATACCAGATCCGTACAAGCGGCGGCACCTACGGCAGCGGCAAAAAGTCTGGACTGCGTGATGATAAAAGTTGCTTCATAGCCTCCAAAGGAATGTCCGATCAACCCGATGGGACCTATCGCCCCGGGCACTTTTTCTATTGCAGCCGCTACAGCCGCCTCCACACAATCTACCGCCGAGAATCCGGGATGGCCCGCTTCATAGGAAATGTCCGAATAAAGCACGAAATAGCCGTTCGAGGTATAATGGGTTGCATTAAATCCATCTGGACTGAACAACGTAGGATTAGTATAGCGATGCAGGTATTTGGATTGCTTCTCATAAATATAGACCACCATCGGATAGGTTTTCCCTTTTTCATAATTGGCAGGATACTGTAGTATTCCCTGTAAGCCAGCTCCCTCCCGATTGGTATAAGACACAAGATCGGCTTTTGTCCAGAAATAGTGATGCTGCTGCATGTTGGTGCGGAGCAGCACGCGCTCTTTTTTTCCGGGGACCAGGTATAGGATCCCGGGCGACACATCTGCTTTCTGTTCCGTTATGATATAGGCGGGAACCTTTGAGGCTTTCTTCAAGTCACCAAGGGCGGCATTTTTGACCAATAATCTAGAAAGTCCCCTTGACGCATCCCAATGATGATAACCGCTGGCTTTCGTTTTGGTCACAAAGGAATCCAGCACCAATCCTTCTTTAAGGTCAAATACGGGACTGTACAGGTCAAACGAGCTGAGTTGTTGCGGTTCCTTTCTGGTCACCACCGCACGGTAACGCGTTCCGGAGGCTGAACCGCCGGTGAGTCGCCTGGCTTTTCCTCCTTTTGCATCAAGCAGCCATACGTCGTATTCGGAATAAACGATCAGGCTAGCACTGTCACTCGACCAGCCTGCACATCCATGGGGCAGGTAATGTTTTCCGGGATAGCCTCCCCTGTCTTCAAGCGGCACGGTTCCGTTGCTGATGTTTCGATGTTCGCGATCCAATACATCATACACCCACCAACTCCTGTCACGGTAGTAATGAACATAGCGTCCGTTGGGCGACATCCCGATGGTCTCCCTTTTTTGCGAATGCTTCTTCAAGACCAGCGTCCTGCTGCCATTTTCCAGATCGGCCAGCCAATAATCGGTTGGCCCCACCAATTCACTTTGCGGCTCGTACTGATGCGGATTGAATACCAGTGCCTTGCTCCTGTCCGGGGTCAGGTACGCCTGGTACAAGGTATCATTGGTAACCGCAAGCACTGTACCTTCCTTGGGCTTCCATAATTGCAGATGGGGCCTTGACGGGCCATTTCCCTCCAGCCTGGTCCTCTTATATTCCATCGGGGAATTGCTGTCCCATACCTGCACGAGGGAATCGTCCGGATTACGGGAAGTACTGAAAGGCGAATAGAAGAACACGCCGGAAGCATCCGGTGTTATGCACAAGGGAGTAAAAGCAGGAGTATACCCAACGGTTGTCGCAGGATCATCCAATATGCTTACTTTTGGCTGCTTTTGCACCTCATCAATAAAATACAGCTTGTGGCCGGCGGAGGATTGCTTTTCTTCCAGCAAGGCAAGGGCGGTACCCTTTTCATTCCATACGAGATGCTTTCGCAAGGGGACACAGCCTTCCAAGACCGTCCTTTCACTTATCTTCGCACCCAATGACACGATCCCTACGGCTCCGCCGCTGCTGATGTACGCAAGCTTCCGCAGATCGGGACTTGTGGCATATTCGCTCACACTTGGAAGCGGATACGAAGAGTCCGACGTAAGTTCATATACGGATAACGCCTTTTTTTCCTGCTCAAATAAAACTGCATACTTGTCATCTGTTGCGAATACGGCATCAGTAACCCCTTGAAGGAAGCGTTGCTTTCCTCCTTTCATATCAATCAGGTGCAGGCCTTCGGGTTGGTAAACGGCGCACCAGCGGGCATTTTCGCTGAAACTTGCCCTGAATCCCTTGGGAAAAACATATTGTGTGTCTTGCTTGGTGCCCTTCACAAACAGCGTATCTTGGCCGGAGTCATACGTCAGGATATAACTTGTCCATTCACTATTGGAGGAGAGCTGGGTTTGCCTCAACGAGCTCCACTGCCCATAATCTGCAACTGTCAGCTCTTTCAGGGGTGGCGACTGGCAATGGGCTGCCGGATGGACCATCAAGGACACGACGGCCAGGCGTGCGATATGTAGCAACAGTTTCATTTTTAATACCCCGGATTTTGCGGTTGCAGGTTCTTGTTCAAAAGCAGCTCCGATTCCGGCAGGGGAAGCAGCAGGTCGGTGATCCTCCATCCGGGCTTTACGGCTGCCAGGACGGAATCCGCCGTCCCCGACCTTTTGAGATCAAACCAGCGGTGCCCGTATTCGGTAAAGAATTCTCTCCTTCTCTCCTGGGCGATGTGCTCCAGAAGCAGGCTTTGGGAATTGGTATCCACCGCTTCCAATCCCGCACGTGTCCGGATGGTATTCAGGTCGGTTCGCGACTCTTCCAAAAGGCCAAGGCGGGCATTGGCCTCGGCACGGATCAGGTGGCATTCCTCCAGGCGCAATACGATGGAATGTTCCACCGTGGTACCCGTGTTGCCATTCGCCTTGTATTTGGCGGGCTGGTACCATGTTTCGCTTCCATTGGTCACCTCCTTGATCCAATGCAGCCTGCGGAGGTCGCCCGTTTCAAAAGAATTTACCAGGTCGGGCTGCATGGAAGCAATTGGCGGGGGCCCGGTTTCAAAGATAAGGATGCGTCCCTGCAGCGTATTCGTCCCGGTCACACCGCTGTGCAGCTGCCAGATCGTCGAGGTATTGTTTTTCAGGAAAGCAGTTGCGGGATCAGGATTCAGCTGATAGATCGAAGCATTGGCAAGTACGGCTGTTGCGGCTTCGGCGGCCGCAGTCCAATCTTGCTGGTACAGGTAGATGCGTGCCAGCAGGGCCTGCACGGCCGCCTTGTTCACCCGTACCCGCTCATTGCTCGGATAATCAAGCGGCAGCAAGGCTTCGGCATTGCCCAGATCCTCGATGACTTGTTCTAAGACCTCTCCTTCAGGTACACGGCCCAAAACGGCATTCGCCCTGTAATTCGTAGTGGTCACGTAAGGTACTGCCCCATAAAGCTGGGCCAGGTTGAAGTGCAGGAAGCCTCTCAGGAAAAGGGCTTCCCCTTTCAGCTGTGCGACAACTTCCTGCGACAGTGCAGTGGAAGCGTCCAGGCCTTCCTTCAGCGCATTCAGGGCATAGATCTGCGAATAGCTGTTGCTCCACAGGCTGGAAACCGATTCATTGGTAGGCTGGAGATTGTGCTTCCAGAAGGCATCCATGGGCGAATCGGCAAATCCATAATACACCAGCTCGTCACTGTAAAGTCCCATCAGGAAGTTCACCCCATTGGTGCCACCGGACAGCGTTCCCAGTTCGCGGATACGTGCATAGGTATCCAACAAGGCGGTCCTGGCCGACAAGGGATCCTGGAATACCGCCGTTCCCGTCAATTGATTCTCGGGCAGGTTGACGGTCGTGAAATCATCACAACCCATGAAGAGGGGAAACAGTGCCAGAACCACCAGCCTGCCCCGTATGTTTATTTTTTTCATTGTTTCTGTTTTAGGTATTAAAAATTCAGTTGCATGCCCAGGGTGTACTGGCGCAAGGGCGGCAGATAGGAAATGGACTGGTTTTCAGGATCCACTCCCTTGTATTTGGTAAGCGTCCACAGGTTCTGTCCCTGCAGGTAGACCTTGGCCGAAAGGGAACTGTTCTTGGGAGCAGGCAATGCATAGGCCAGGCTCAGGCTCTTCAATCGCACGTACGAGGCATCACTGATCACGGCATTGCTGCCAATAAAGCGGTAGTAGGCATCAACAGCCTCGTTGTTGTAGCCAACGCCGTATCGCTGGATCTCGGCACCAGCACCGCCGGCTGGCCAGTGGTTTGCCGCATATTCCGGCAGGTTGGTCTGCACCCCTGCAAACCCCATCGTATATTTGTAATTATAGCCCTGCTGCTTCACGAACTGGAACAGGAAATCCAGGTCCCAGTTCTTGTAGCGCAGTTGGTTCCCCACGCCGCCAAACCATTCCTGCGAAAGGTCGTTGAGGTATTGGCGGTCGTCGGGAGCGGTCAATCGTCCGTCCCCGTTATAATCTTCAAATTGATAGGTACCACTGTCAGGATCGATCCCCATATAATGGTAGTTCTTCAATACGTTTACCGAGGCGCCCACTACATACCTGTTGGCATAGGTCGACCCTTCAAGGCCTTCGAATCGTATCAGTTTGTTCTCCGGCAGGCTGATGTTGAACTGCGTGGTCCAGCCAAAAGACGTACCCTTGATTGGCGTGGCCTGTAACTCAAACTCCAGTCCTGTGTTTTGTATGGTCGCGCCAAGGTTGGCTTGAATGCTCGGAAAGCCAGTGGTGGCCGGCAATGGGATGCCCACGAGCTGGTTGGAGGAGCGGTTGCGGTAATACGCCGTGCCCAGGGACACCCGTTCCTTGAAGAAACCAAGCTCAAGTGCCACCTCCAGCTTGCGGTTCACCTCCCAGCCAAAGTTCGGGTTGAACAGGCGGGTGGGCTGCAGCCCGTTTGCGCCGTCATAGGGAAGCGTCCCCAGGCTGTAGGTGTCCATGTATTGGTAGTCGCCAATCTGGTCGCTTCCTGTTGTTCCGTAGCTGCCCCTCAATTTTCCGGAACTCAGCCAGTTCCGCTGGCTTTCCATGAACGGTTCCTGCACGAACAGCCATGCCGCTCCAATCGCTCCGAAGTTTGCATAGCGTTCGCTCGGGCCAAAACGGCTCGAGCCATCGCGCCGGCCTGTCAGGTTCAAGATGTAGCGGTCCTTGAAGATATAGTTCAACCGCGCATACAAGGCCTGGTAGCGGTACGACGCACTCGGATTCGCACGCACCTGTACGGTCGTGGCGGCTCCAAGATTGTGGATCAGCTGGTTGTGCGTAAAGCCCCGTCCCAGATAGGAAGCCCGTTCGCTGTCTTCAGATTGGAAGGTGGCACCTGCCAATACGTCAATACGGTGTGCGTCCCATTGGTTGGCATACCCCAGTTGGGGTTCCACGATCCACGAATGGCGTGTTCCTTCGTTCAGCACCAGCATCGAGTTCGCACTGGTGAGTCCGTATACGGGATTATAGAGGGTGGAGGGAAGCGTCTTGTCTTCGGCCAGGCGGATGTCGTTGTATCCCAGATTGGTCTTGATCTGCAATTGCGGCAGCAGCTCATATCGCAGTACCGCATTCGCAATCCAGCTGGTCGTGGTGTTCCTGTACTGGCTCTGGGATTGTGCCAGTGGATTCTCGAAGGTGCCTCCCTCCCAGTTCAGGCTCCCATCTTCCTTGTAAAGGGCGGGGGCATTGGGAGCCAGCTGGTAGGCTCTCGTGCTCAGGTCGTTCGCCTGTATGGCGTTGTAGTCCTGGGCATAATTCACCGAAAGGTCCAGATGGAACCGCCGGTCTTCGGAAGCATGCGTGATGGTACTCTGAAAGGCATATTTTGCATAGTAGTCAGACCCGGGAAAGACGGTGGTCTCTTTCCGATAGGTACCGCTCAGGCGGTAGTGGGTGGAAGCACTTCCTCCCGACAGGGAAGCCTGCAGGCTGTTGTAATGGGCCGTGCCGCCTATCAGGGCTTCACGCCAATCCGTATAACGGTTGCGGTTCCAAGTACCATTCACATCATAGGCATCGGCAGGCAGTGTTGTAAAGCCATCGTTTGCATAGGCCTCCTCGCGCATGCTAAGGTAGGTCGGCGTATCCATCATGCGCATCCTCCTCCCCACGTGGCCGACACCCGTGGAACTGTGCAGCGAGAATTGGGCCTTGCCCGACTTCCCTTTCTTGGTCGTGATCAATACCACGCCATTTGCACCGCGCGATCCGTATATGGCGGTGGCATCCGCATCCTTTAGGACCTCGATGCTTTCGATATCGGCCGGGTTGATGCTGTTCAGCGGACTCGACACTCCTGCCAATATGGTTCCTGATGCCTGCACGTCGCCCAGGGATTGGCCGGAATACGGCACGCCGTTCACTAGGTACAGCGGCATGTTCCCTTCGGCACGCAGGCTGTTGATGCCGCGGATCTGTATGTCGAATCCGCCTCCGGCCGTCCCGGTATTTTGCGTGATCGCAACCCCGGCCATCCTGCCCTGCATGGCAGCCAGCGGATTGATCACGGGCTGCAGCTCGATATCCTTTGCCGCTATGCGGGCAATGCTGCCCGTGCGTTCCTTGTCCTTTACTTTGTAATATCCGGCATTCACCACCACCTCCGCGAGTTCGCCGGTATCCAACCCGAGCACCACGTCAATGCGGGTGGCATTCCCTACCGCCCTCTTCTGGGTGGCATAGCCTATGTACGAAAACACGAGCGTGTCGGCAGGCTTTGCCTGCAGCGAATACGTCCCGTTTTCATCCGTGATGGTCGAAACATTAAGTTGTGTGGTGGCAACCGTGACACCCGGCAGTACGCCGCCGTTGTCCGATACCTTGCCCGTCACGGTGTGCTGGGCGTGCAGCGAACTGCCCAGAAGGAGGCAGCAGCCTGATGCAAGGTACAGCCAAAAGTGCGGCCGTGCCTTGTAGTATGAAACTTTATTCATAATTTTGGTTTGGTTAAATGAAACATCTTGTCTTGTTTTGCTCCTGGTCCCCTGTGTTGTTTGCCGACGCGTCAGGGGGCTTTTTTTATGTTCCTCGCCATAAGGCGCAAGTCATAAATTTTTTAGTATTGGTTCATCATAAGCTGTTTACTGTTTTTTGAGTTTTGCTATTTGTTTTTTGTCATTTGGATATTGGATATTGGATATTGGTTTTTGGGTATTGGCTTTTGTCATTTGAACATTGTCATTTCAGTCTTACAAAATAACCTGCCTCCCTGCACGAACTAATTCACCGAATAAACCCGGCAAGGGGCAGGCATGTGTGGTTAAAAAGTTTAAGTCATAGGCAGTCGTGTTTAGCAGTTAAACAAAAATAGTTGCTGTTGCGAAACCAAGGAAATGAAGAAGAAAACGCAGAGAATAAAAGCGGAGTGTGCCTGATGTAAGACCATAAAAAAGGCGTGGAACTCAGCTTATCGAACGGAGGTACTGGTATACCCTGCAACAATAAGTGAGCCCACGCCAAAGGACGTGAGCATCTTACTTATCATCTCGTTGCTAAAATTACCAGTTTTCCGTCCGAGATTCTAAGCGAATGCTTCAAATATTTTTATATGAAGAATCGCAAATATATATAATCAATTACAAATATAGTAAAAATATTCACATTCGGACAGCTGTCCGAATTATTTTACCCTTTTAGCACTTAATTTGTCTATATGAGTGATTTAAATCGAAAAATATGCAACTTTATTTCTATGGAATGGATTGGTGAAAACCAGGCCAAAACGGAATTTGCATTAAATCACAATATTGATGAAAAAACTGCACGTCGTATTTATAATGATAAAAATTATACAATTACACTTTCCACTCTGAATAAAATTTGTGAAGCAAGAAATATTAAATTGTCAGATTTTTTCACCTTAATTGGTTGTTGAATAATCATTTAAAATAGCAACCATAATAGTTATTTTATTTTTTAAATCTATTAACATTTTTGGTGAAATATATAAATGTTTCTGAAGCACCAGAAGAAAAGGCATTCGATTTCAATTCTTTTGGACTAATGTACCAACAGTTATTAATTTTATTTATACTGGCGAAAATACTAGAGCATACTGTTTGGATTTTAGAACCAGTTAAGGCAATGTCGAAATTACATCCTTCTTGCAAATAATATTTTTGGTAAAATGTCGTCATTACTTTCAAAATCTCATTTTGATTGCTGGTATCAATATCAATAACTTCTGTTTCAAGGGATGAATATTTATCCTGAATCACTTTAGTAGATAATCTTGCTAGCCGACTTGTGTAATCATCCTTATTAGGATTAATTATTAATATTTTATCATATTGCTTTTGATCCAAAAACGTTAACATTCTTTCAAATTTTGAAGAGCTAAAGCAAAGTATTACTCGAGAATTAGATTCATCTGTATCTGTTGAGTATATATTTTCAATAGTATAAGGCTTTAACTCTCCCAATTCAATATTTTCAGTTACAGTTTTCAAAATTTCTGTCGCTTGCTCTTGATTATTTACAATTTCTTTTAAATCTTCTTCTGATGGAGATTGGCTTTTTGCTTCGGTTTCTACAATCACAATATTGTTGATATTTTTCCTTGCCTCCATAATCAACCGAAATATCATAGATTTAGATAAACCAGATACATCAATAATAGTCCTTAGCGAGTGGTTTATTTTATAAATTTCATTTATATCGATAATTGAAACTTTTTTATTCGACTGTTTTAAAGACTGTTTTATATCATAAAACCTTCCTTCTTTTAATTTATGTTTTATTGCATATATTTTGGAGACATTAGGATTACCAGCTACTTTATTTAATGATTCATATGCCCTATCTTCGAAACCAATAGCCAAAACATATTGTTGACAATCATTAATTAAACTATAATCAAAAGGATACTTCTCCATTATAATTTGATTCTCTGAAACAAAAAAATCTTCAATCTCTTTATTTTCCTTTTTAGAATTAATAAAATCTAAAGAAGCCTGAGATCCTGCATTTCTTGTCATTTCATTAAAACCATAAGATGCTTCATCAGAATCACTATCTTCTATAATCTTATTCTTAAGTAGAATTCTTTCTCCTTCCTGAGGATTTCGTAACCATGTTTCTAACTCTGATCCACTTAATTCAAATCTATCTGAATGAGAAATACCTATAAAATTAGTTAAGCCTAATAGTTTTCTAAACGCTAATTTGAATTGTAATAAAGGATTTGTATCATTTCCAGTTGTTCTTGGAGCAAGAGGACTACCATCGTATATGAAAATTGCTGCATCAACCAAACTTCTCAATTTGTCAATTTGGAATTCTTGATCTCCCGAAGTAATTTTTACATAAATAGAATTATACTGTCTGAGTCTGTCTGAGTCTTTAGATTCCATAAGTAGTTTATATGAAGCTCTAGCAAAAGTCAAAGCAAAATCTTTTAAATCATTCTTATTTCTATCTAAATCAAATAACTTATTTGCACTAACATTTTGATAAACTCTATTTTGAATTTCTATCTTCAATGGTGTGTGAGGATTACTTTTATATTCTTCTAACATTAAGTTGTAGATATGAATTATATCCCCAATATCCCCTACACATACTTTAGAAAGCATTGTAACACCATGATAAAACTGCTTTTTATTTTTCTTATTTGCACCTGTCTTTGTTATATTAAGCGCAATTTCTTTAAGAGATGTATCACCTAAAAGATTTCCAGGATGAGGATAACTATTTGAATCTTTAGAAATAAGTTTATTCCTTTTCTCCAAGATGTCTACCACAAAATTTTTATTATTCCTAATTTGTTCGTTAACTAAATTCCCCAAATCAAATGTTTGTAGATCTCTTCCTATTCTTGTTTTTTCCTGATTTCCCGGAGAAAAAAGAATCGCATTTAATGTTTGTGCTTCTGTGGTGATTTTAAAGGCGCATTTTGAGCTTTGAAAAATAAATGTTGAGATAATTTGTATTATATTTTCTTGATTCAAATATCTTGTTGATACATCATCTAATAGGTAATAGATATTATGATTCAATAATATAGGACTACAATTTGTAATAGCTGTAGAAAGATCTTCAAATGTTGCAGGTGCAGCAGTTGAAATTAAAATTTCATTCCCTTCATTCTTCTCCAACAAGTTGATTTTCTTAATTAATATATCTTCCAACTCTTTATCAGAATTGATTGCAGATATGTTAAGGTTACTTACTTTGGAGTTTATTTCATTTTTCAACGTTTCATAATAGAGATCTATTACTGCATTCTCGTCAATTTTTTTTAGCGTTCTTAAAGTTCTTAATGCTTCCAAAGAAAATCTTAAGTATATCCTTTCTAAAGGTTTATATATTATTTCGTCTTTCTTACCTACGACATCTAATAATTTATTTGCATTAATATATAAGCCGATAAATCCATCATTAACGATTCTCTGGATAATTCCTGCAGACCCCTTATCTGAGTAATGGTCAGAATTAGATGAACTTATACGAGAATAAAATGTTAATCCTAATAATAGGATTGTTTTTCCACAACCTCTCATACCATAAATAATAAGAGGTCCTGGTTTGACGGACTCATTAAAGAATTTGTCATCAGGATCCACAAATATAGCAGGCACGTAATTTGGCTTTAATGATTGAGCATTGTAGGCATAATCAAAACTTTTTAGAGTAAAAGTTTCATTCCAAGGATCTACAACGTGGCGATAAGTACTTTTTACATCATAAATAAGATCGCCAAATTTAGGAAGTCTCGTATTGGTTACTTTTTGACTCAATAGTTTACCATAATTCTCAAAATGAGAAAGTATTCGGCTTTCCTTATCTGTTAGCTCTTCTTTATTTTGTTCTTTTCTCGCTATGAACTTCTTAGATAAATCTTGAATACTGCTACCGATCCAATTAATATCTCCTAATCTAGTTTCAGAACTTAATGTTCCGTCAGAAGTAGAATTCAAATCTATAACTATCAATCTGATTGAATTATCAATTTGATCTACTCTTTTTGTTCCTTGACTAAGATTTGAAACTAGAATATTTCCTGGATGCAAATCATTATGGCTTTTACCATTATTTTTGAATACTTCAAGGATTTCCAATAAATCAATAACTATCTGAGTCAATCTTTCAATAGATATATCAGATTCCATTTCCTTTTTAAGTGGGCTTCCATCAACATAATCGAGCACACAAACATAAGAAGGAATTATAGTACCGTTAAAGTCTACATCTTCGTCAAAATAATCATGAATCTCAACTATATGTTCATTTTCAAGTTGGGAATGTTCTTTACATTCATTTTCAAAATCCTTACCGAATAATTCATAAATTCCTTTAGGAATAATCTTTAAAACTCTTTTTTTAGGTATTCTTTCTTTAGAAGTTGCAATATAAGTTGCTCCATAAAATCCTCTCGCAATAGATTTTTCTAATTTAAACCCATTTACCTCAGCAGGAAGGAAATCAAGGGGAAATCCATAATTCATCCCACAATTAGTACATTTATCAAATAATTCCTTTTCGGAGTAGTCCTTTTGAGGACAGTTAAAACAACAATATTTATCCATTTCCTAATTTATTTATTCTTTTTTAAAATATTGCAAATTATCTCCAAAGCTACAAAAGCAAAAGACACTAAAATTTGATAAATGACTGAGCTATTTGAAAAATTCTATTGTAGAATACCAATTCCTAATCTAGCAGTATGTGACGAAAGTTTCTGAAGTATATCAGCAAAGAGTTTATCTTTAGCACGATATATAATTTTATAACTATTATCATCCTTCAAATCATCTTCGGTTAAAGTCTGGAAATGATAGAAGTCAAAGATTATAATTTGTGGTTTCTCAAATCCATCAAGTTTAATTGGATAAAGAAAAGTATAAAAATTTTCTCCCACAAAAGCGCTTTTAATAGCTGGATCATAATCCATATGAAGTCCCCCTACAACCCTAGAAAACTTTTTCTTTTTACCTAGTGCAAAATCGCACGGAGGTGTCATTTCTATACAAATTCTCCTTTTAGGGATATCTTTATAATCAGGATCAGTATTCAAATCTTTGTCCTGCTTTGTAATCGTCTTAATGTACATAGACGAGGAATCATTTACAATTTCATAAATATTTCCAGGAATCGGAGAATCTTGAGCTAAATTCTGATTATCTAACATCAAAAGCGTATTAAGCTTTGAAAAAATTAATTCTCTTTCGGGTTTTGAAATATTGAAATTAAGTTTTTTTGGATCAGAAAATAAATTATCAATCTTATTGAACCGATTTGAAATTTCAAATTGAAGAGAATCCATTAAAGATTTTATTAAATCTTTTTGTAAATCATAATTGCCAATATTTTCTTTTGGTATACCTGTAAAATTTAAAGCTAAAGAATACAGCAATGGTTCAAGGCTATTATATTTTTTAGGATCATTATCTAAAAGTCCGTAGAGCATTTTAATTGTATGATCTGATCCTCCTTTGACTGATTTATTCCACTCAATAAATAGAGATGAGGCAACGCTTTCTTTTAATTTTTCTTCAACTCCCTCTAAAAGCCCTTCATAATTATTATTCATATAAAGAGTTTTGTCTAAAGATACTGCAAAAAGTGGAAGTGAAAAATCATTGTTAGATTTAAAGATTCTATTTACAAATTCATCGAAATGATCAGTATGCTTAGTCCAAAGTACAATTCCATAAGTTCCAAAATCGTTTCCTATAACTTTAGTAAACAATCTTCTAATAATATTAATGTTATTTATTTCATTTTGACCTTCTTCAAGAAAAAGATCTAAAAATATTAATTTTCTATTATTAAAAACTGATGTTTTCTCTCTGAGTTGCTCAGGTGTAAAATGTTTTGCCCAAATATCTTGCTCATCAAGATATTTTTTTAAAGATTCAACTTCCGATTCCTTGTCATCGATTATCAAAGCACTTGTAATAAAATTCTGTAACATAGATTTGCTTTCTATTGGTTGATTACTTTTTTTGTTTTGGGAAGCAAAGAGCGATAATGGCACGGTTAACCCCATTTTCTCTAACAGCCACAGGAAAATCGATATCAAATTCATCTGTAATTAGTTTTAATTGACCTTTCATAGCATTCATCATTTCGTTAGCAACGTGTAGACCTAAGCCTGAACCAATATTACTAGGTTTTTTTGTTTGGAAGGGTTGAATGGCAACATCAAATGGCAAACCAAATCCAGGACCATTATCTGAAATAATAATTGATACAAATCCAGATATTTCTTCTGTTAAATATATTGAAATAAATCTATTTTCTTTTCGAGCATATTTTAACCAGAAAATTGCATTATCAATAATATTTGTTAAAACTGAAATAGATTCAGATTCAGCATAATATGCTTCAAATTGGTTATTTTTCCAATTGGATATAATGCTGATTTGATGATCAATAAATCTATATGATAGATTATCTAACACAATCTCAACAATATTACTTAATTTATTAAGCTTTATATCTGACTTCTTTAGCATAGTAGCATATCCTCTAATGATTTTTTCTAAGGATATGGATAGTCTTGTTGATTTTTCTTTGTTATTTTTTTCTATACTATCAGTTAATTCTGAAATAATTTTTTCAATTTCATGAATAACTATCCCAAGATTTAGACCTGCATTAGCACTTTTAATCAAAACATCCTTAACATCACGATATTGTTCATTTATTCTGGACAAGTATTTAAGCACTTCTTGTTTCAATACAGGATTTTCAACCTTATTTTCGACAATTTGAATTACCTCATTTAAATCTGATAATACTGGCTCGACAGCTCTGTGCTTTTTGTATAATGTTGACAAAAGAGCTTTATCCTGATTTCTTTCTCTAACAATCAAACTTAAGGCATAATCAACTGCATGTACAAAATTAAAATACGAATCATCTTCAATAAAGCCCTCTCTATTAGTCTTTTCAATTAGTCCAAAACTTTCAGAACGCTTTAATCTTACCGATCCAATAATTATATTATTACTCACATTTCCACCGACACGTTGAACCCTTTTTAAATCAATACCAAGCCAGTCGTTATCTCTTTCACCATAATTATAAACCCTTACACCATCCCTATATACACGTATCCCCCCATTTTCTGCTAGATACTTTTTTAATGCTGACTTTTCAGTATTAACAAAACTAAATATTTGTGCATCGGTATCGAAGATGATTATGTCAAATTCAATTTCTCCTATTTTACTTTTTTCAAGATTAATTGGAATGAAATCATCTCGTTTGTTTCCAACCATTTTAATTTCTTTATCGGCGTCAATTAAATCGTTAAGTTCTACAATTCGCCCCTGATCCACTTTCTCAAGTCTTTCCCATGGTTTAAACTCATATCTAAATTCTATAATCTCTGTTCCACGCATTTTGCAATGTCCAAAATATAATGCGTTTGCCTTGATATCTTCAAAATCTGGCAATCCTTCAAATACATTATTATTACTTGAAACATCCACTTGAAAAGAATCATTCGCATCAGAAAATGGACTATTAAGAGAAGTTATATTTCTATGTACTTCCCTTAACTGCCTTCTATCCCAATTAGTTTTAAGTTTTTCAACTATTAGCTTAACCCCAGTACCTGTCGTAAAGGTTTTTGGAATTATGTTTTCAATCAGTTCTATTGAGAAATCTGATACTGATTTAGCTGTATGTAGCTTTGTCCAGTCAATATGCAGTTCAACTTCTAAATTAGTTTTAGTTTTAGTTATAAGTGTAATTTTATCTCCTAACTTATGAACACCAAGCCTACCAATACCTTTCTCCCCTAATGGAATACGACCACATTCATTTACAGCTAAATTTTTCTTTTTATTATCCGTACCTACAACAAGCCACACTTGCTCAATTATTTCTTTGCTCATACCAAACCCATCATCTTTGATAGTTATTCGAGAAAGTTCTAAATCCTCATAGTGAAAATCTATGGTACAATGTTTTGCACAGGCATCATATGAATTTTTAATAAGCTCAAAAAGCGCTATACTTTCATTTTTAATAAGATCTTCACCTAAATGCGAAAGGATACGTGGTGATATGGAAAAATTTACTTTCATTTATGATTTTGTAAGATTGCTGATCCTATGGATTCAGCATATTTTGGAGGGACGGCGTTACCAATCATACGTGCAATATTAGCTATACTTTTACCTTTAAATTTATAAGTAACGGGAAATGATTGCAAGACCGCTCCTTCCCTTAAAGAAATAGCTCTGTCTTCTTCAGGATGTGCAAAACGTCCGTTAGAAATACTAAAAAATTTAGTGGTGATGGTTGGTGACGGTCTGTCCCACCACATTCGTCCATATATATCTTTAAAACCATCTACTTTTCCATAATGGCAAGGTGGTGCTAGTTTCTTGTTAAATACATAAGCCATTCTATCTCCACCATTATGCGGTGTGATAGACAATCTTGTCAAATTTAATTCGTGTAATCCTGCTACAGTGTGCAATCGGTCTGTATTATCTTTATAACCATGAAGAATTTTGGGAAAATTGTTATGTACTCCTAAAACATCGCGTACTGTCATTTTTTTACCTTCCTTTGCTTGTGGAATTAGTTCGTCGTTTGTAACTCTGTTAGCTATTAAGGTGAATCGCTTTCGATGTTGAGGTACTCCATAATTACTAACTTCATGTATATTAGCGTGAACCTTATATCCATTGCTTTGCAACCATTCAATAAAGTCATCTAAACCGCTTTCCTGTTTTCTTCTTAATACACCAGGTACATTTTCAACAACCACATAACCAGGATTAAAGTATTCTACGAAACGTTTAAATTCTTTTAACAAATCTTTAGATTTGCTTGACTTCTCACGTGTAGTATTTATGATACTCCAGAACTGACAAGGACTGCAACCGATCAGTAATAAATTATCGTCATTTTTTTTTATGCCTAGTTTTTTCTCAAGCTCTTTTTCCTTGAGATTGAAGACATCTGCATGGATAAATTGAGCTCCTTTTATATTGGCTTCATAAGTTTCTTTACATGAAATATCAAAATCAATACCTGCAATAACTTCTATTCCGGATTTCTGCATACCACAACTCATCCCTCCCCCTGAACAGAAAAAATCTACTGCCTTAATTCTTGGTGGTATATTTTCTTTAAAGGTCTTCTGACTCATAACTTAAAATAAACTGGATACTTGTTTAAAGATTGTATTAAGTCGTTCAATAAATACATAATTTGATTGTATTTATTTTGCGTGCTTAACTGATGATAAAATATTTTGAACTTATTGCTCTGCAAAAATTCAAAGCCTCACCTACGCAAAAATATACAAATTATTATAACAATATCAAATTCTAATTAAAAAACAAATATCACACTTTAGATTTACTCGTTTTTCAGCCTACAAATCCAGTATATAATTTGATATAGTCCGAAGCTTTGCTATCAAATTATACACATAACAGTAGTGCCCCCCGCTCACGCGCGAATCCTTTCGCGTGTGTTTTTAAATACCCTGATACCTAACTTTTTCTTAATCACAACTTATAACTCACTGAAAACAAAAACACCCTCGAAAGCACATAGGTGGTCCGCTTGGCTGATCATATAGTCCGAAAAGTAATAATCGTTATTTACATTATTGTCGAACAGATTGTTTACGGGAAGCTCGAACCCAAACGGACTGTTCTACTTCTGAAGCAGGATGGATAGGCATAAGTCCGTAGTGAGTCCGTGATGAGTCCGTAGTAAGTCCGTGAAAAAGTTGATTTTTATGGAAGTGTAGTAGATATGGTGTTGATTTGATTTGGGTTTAGGTAGAGGGAAGTTGGAACATACTACCCACGCTCCCGCACCAATCCTTTCATATGTGTCTCATTCTTAAAAATCCCACTACAAAATCCCCCAACCTCCCAATGCATTCCTCGGATGTTTTAAAAAGTAAACCTCACCTCCTGCTTCACGCGCTCCATCTAAAATAGAATTGTATCTTTATTCCCAATTATTTTTTGAACCCTACCATAAAATGAAACAGATCCTACTAGCCGTTTGCGTACTGGCCCTTGGCTTCCAATCGTGCAAGCAAGAAAACACAGCCGGACAGACCCATAACGAGAACGAGGAATTGAATGCCCTCCTCGAGGACTACCACCAGGAAAGGTTGAAGCTTTTCCCGATCGAGGCCACCTTTGCAGGCGACGCACGCTACAACAACATCCTGCCCAATACCTTGAGCGATGCCTATGTTGCAGAAGCAAAGGCCTTCTACGAAAAATACAGGAAACAAATGGCCCGCTTCGACAGCAGCAAGCTGTCCGAAAACGACAGGCTGAGCAAGGCCATATTGGAGTGGGAATGCAACATCAGCCTCGAAGGGTTCAACTACCGCGAGGAACTGCTGCCCATCAACCAGTTCCAGTCCTTTCCGCTTATGATCGGCCAGCTGGCCAGCGGCTCGAGCGCACAGCCATTCAAGACCGTGAAGGATTATCAGGACTGGCTGCAACGGCTGGAGGCCTTCAACAACTGGATCGTTTCGGCGGAAGCCAGGATGAAGGAAGGCGTCTCAAAGGGCTATGTCCTGCCAAGGGCCCTGACCGAAAAAGTGATTCCGCAGATCAGGGACCTGGCCAATCCGGATGCAAAAGCCAACCTGTTCTACAGCCCGGTCAGGAATTTTCCCAAGTCGTTTTCCGATGCCGACAAGAAGAAATTGACCGAACAATACACTGCACTCATCAGCAGGAAGCTGGTTCCTTCGCTTGCCAGCCTGCATCAATACATCAGCACCGATTACCTGAAGGCAAGCCTTGCCACTACCGGGATTTCTGCAATCCCGGATGGCGAGAAATACTATAATTTCCTGATCCGCAAATACACCACCACGAACCTGACGGCCGATGAGATCCACAAGATCGGATTGAAGGAGGTGGCCCGTATTTCTGCCGAGATGGAGAAAGTAAAAACCCAGGTGGGATTCAAGGGAAATCTGAAGGAATTCTTCGATTACGTGAGGGACAAGAAAGAACTGATGCCTTTTACGAAGCCGCAGCAGGTAATAGACAATTTCAATGCCATCCACGAAAGGATGAAGCCCAACCTGGAGAAGCTCTTCGATATGAAGCCAAGAACGCCCTTCGAGGTAAAAAGGACCGAAGCCTTCCGCGAGGCTTCTGCCAGTGCGGAATACAACCAAGGTTCTCTTGACGGTACGCGTCCGGGTGTGTTCTATGTGCCCATTCCCGACGTGACCAAATACAATGTCTATGCTGACGAGGACCTGTTCCTTCACGAGGCCATCCCCGGCCACCACTACCAGATTTCGCTGCAGCAGGAGGACACTTCCCTGCCATCGTTCAGGAAGACCATCTGGTTCAATGCCTATGGCGAAGGCTGGGCCCTGTATACCGAATCGCTCGGAAAGGAGCTTGGCCTCTACCAGGATCCCTACCAATATTTCGGGATGCTGAGTGCCGAGATGCTCCGTGCCGTCCGCCTCGTTGTAGATACCGGAATGCACACCAAGGGCTGGACACGCGAACAGGCCATCCAATATTCTGCCGACAACGAGGCAGAGCCCATGCAGAGCATCATTGCCGAGATCGAACGCTATATGGCCATTCCCGGCCAGGCCGTTTCCTACAAGATCGGACAGCTAAAAATCCGCGAGTTGCGCACCAGGGCCGAGAAGGAACTGGGAAGCAAATTCAACATCAGGGAATTCCACAACGAGGTATTGGAAGCCGGCTGCCTGCCCCTGAACGTATTGGAGGACAAGATCAACGCCTGGATCAAGAAAACCAAGTAATCCTGCTCCCGGATGGCATTGGTTTCCACAAGTTGCTTGGTGAAAATCAGTGCCATTCGTGTCGTATTGTGGAGCGAACCGTTTGGCATACCTGGAACCTCCGTTCCCGCTTTCCGCGCTATCTTCTTGTCCCAATCCCGAAGTTTCGGGACCGGAACAACAAGGATGGCAGCTCCAATCGGGGCTAAGGGGCAGGCAATTGTTCCCTTGGAAGCTTCTTCCCGATACTATTGAAGATCGGGGTTGAACCATAGGCAATACGATACGTGCAGAAACAAAAAAAGAGCCTCAGGTTTCCCCGAAGCTCCCTTCCCCAAATAGTTAATAAACCTAGAACCCTAAACCAACTGCCATCGCCGTGGCATTGATGTTGAAATCTTTTACTTTCGTTGCAGCTCCGGTAGTGAGGTTGAAACTGTAAACCGCTGTCGTGTTATTTGCCTTCAAGAGGCCGAAGGCCATGTTGCTGCTTCCCCCGATATCAAATCCGTTGTCTGCAGTGATGTCCACTCCTATCGCTCCGACAGGAACCAGGGTGCCATCGTTTGGAGGTGTCTGTGTGTAAAGCATGTTGGTTTCGGCATCCAATACGTACAATACCGTCGATGTTGTCGTCACATAATTATTGCTGTAGGCCGCACCACTCACGCTCGGACTTCCCGGGTTGAGTGAACCGTCCGTTCCCGCAACAGTTCCCAGGTCCGGATGCAGGCGCAAATTCTGACCTGTATTCGTTACCAATCGGATCCTGTCCACCATCGGGTTGAAATCAAATCCTATGGCAGTACCTGAAACGGCAGGCGTCAATGCAGCTCCAACAGGCGTAACCTGGCCATTTGCCGTATTCACGGTCAGCAATCTGCTCTGGCTCGTAATGGCATACAGGGTTCCCGTTGCAGGACGGAAATCAAGTCCCGTGATGGTTTCACCATCCAGCATTCCCATCAGGTCGACTGCATTCTCGGCAGGATTCATGGGATTGAAGCGGTGCAATTTATTGGCCGCGGTGGTTGCAAAGGCAACCGGATTGGTCTTGAAGGCGATGCTTCTTATATTTGTTCCAAAGTTGCCCGCCCATTCTGCCTTGGCAGTTTCCAGGTTGATCGTATATAATTTTGACCCTTCGGCATCTGCCGTAACGGCAAGGGCCACACTGTTGTCGGCAATGATGTCAAATCCAACTATTGCGGCAAAGTCAACCGTCAAGTCTCCGACCACTTGAAGGCCTCCATCGTTTGGCGGGTTCTGTATGTATAATTTGTCTTGTTGAAAATCAATATCGTAAAGCATGGTGGCGCTTGCTCCGGCCATGCTGTTCGTGTAGGCAACGGCTCCAATTTTAGGATTTGTTCCTCCGTTGATCGAACCGTCAGTAGCGGCCACGGTTCCCAATTCCGGATGCAGGCGCAAGTTTTGGCCTGAATCGGTCACCAATCGGATCCTGTCCACTGTCGGATTGAAATCTATGGATGCGTTCTGGCTTGCAATTGCTGGCGTGAAGGCGCCCGCTCCAAGAGCTATAGCCTGGCCAGATTGCTCGTTGATGAAATAAAGGCGGCTTGTGGAACCCAGTGCATACAACTGTCCGGTTGCAGGACGGTAATCGATGCTAAGGAGGGTTTCGGAAGGTTGCAAGCCTGAAATATCCAAGGTGGAGATTGGAGCAGAAAGATTTCTGGCATTGTAGTAGGCAATCTTGTTGCCTGTGGTCAGTGCCGTGAAATCAACATCGGGAGCATTCGCACCTGGATTTCCAATTGGATTCGAATCGTCGTCGCTGCACGAGACAGCCGTCAGGGACAGTGCCGTTAGCATCAATAACGACAATCTTCTTAAGGGTAAGAATGTTTTCTTCATAGTATTTATTTTTTTTGATTTAAATAAATCTACGTAGAAGAAGTCGCTATGGTTTTATGGAATTTCAACGTGGCGCGACTTTTAAGAAAAGTTTAAGAACCTTTCTATTGCTTCAAGAAATCAATGTTTCGCTTCAATCCCTCAAATTTTGTACGTTTTACGGGAGAGTTCTTGAACACGGCCCTGAAGGTTTCCTCCGTGATCTCGTCCCAGTCTTTCTTTGACATCGAGAGCAGTTCAGGATTCGGATTGAACAAGGGCTCGCTGTGCGGTTTTGAGAATTTGTTCCAAGGGCAGACGTCTTGGCACGTATCGCAGCCAAAGGCCCACTCATCGAAGCTGCCTTTCATCTCCTGCGGGATGTTCTCCTTCAATTCAATCGTGAAATAGGAGATGCATTTGCTTCCATCCACGATATAGGGCGCGACGATGGCCTGCGTGGGACAGGCATCGATACAGGCCGTGCAGCTGCCGCAATGGTCGGTTGTGACGTTGTCGTATTCCAATTCAAGGTCGATGATCAATTCCGCTATGAAGTAGAAGGAGCCCACCTGCTTGGTCAGCAGGTTGCTGTTCTTTCCAATCCATCCCAGTCCGCTCTTGGCCGCCCAGGCCTTGTCCAGAACAGGAGCCGAATCTACAAAAGCCCTTCCAGAGACTTCACCGATCTCATTTTGAATGGAGAACAGCAGTTCCTTCAACTTCTCCTTGATCACAAAATGGTAATCCTGTCCGTACGCATATTTGGAGATCTTGTAGGCTTCCTGGTTTTGCGTCTCGGAAGGATAATAATTCAGCAACAGGGATACCACCGATTTGGCATCGTCCACAAGAAGCGTCGGATCGAGCCGCTTGTCAAAATGGTTCTCCATATAGGCCATCTGCCCATTCCGGTTATTGTTGAGCCAGTTCTCCAAGCGTGGTGCTTCCTGTTCCAGGAATCCAGCCTTCGATATGCCACAAGACATAAATCCGAGACGCCTGGCCTCGGATTTGATGAATTGGGTGTATTTTTCTTTGTTGGAAATCAAAAGGAATCGGAGTTGGAAGATGGAAGTTGGAAGAAAAGCCAACCGCCATCAAATTATTTTAGTTGTGATTTGAATGCAATTGTCATATTCATAAGATTAAAACAATCGTTGTATAATTTATTGAATACATCCTCAGAGATATAGCCTCTTCTTTTTGCCTTATATAAACACGTTACAACCTCAGCGATTGATCGTATGGAGTATCCTAGAAATCTGCCAAATTCTGCTTTGGATTGCTCAATGCTTCCTTCAGAAATATTCAATGCCACAGAATCGGACGCACGCAGTATTTGTGATGAAAGGTTGTACATCTCGTTTTTGGGAAAAGTGGCTGTAATGCGATAGATTTCCTCTCCGAAATCCATAGCTTTCTGCCAAATAACTAATTTTTCAAATTTAAAACTCATCTGTCTTTTAAATTAATCCACCGTTTCTTCTTCCATCTCCCATCTTCCCGCTTCCTACTCCTACTCCTAGAACAACCCTCCCTGTATATTGTTCCTGATCTTCCCCAGATGCAGATATGCCTTCTCGGTAACTTCCCTTCCCCTTGGTGTCCGCATGATAAAACCTTCCTGGATCAGGAACGGCTCGTAGACTTCCTCGATGGTCTCGCTGCTTTCTGAAACGGCAGTGGCCAAAGTGGACAATCCCACCGGGCCTCCCTTGAATTTTTCGATGATGGTAGTCAGGATCTTGTTGTCCATCTCGTCCAGACCGTGAGCGTCTACATTCAAGGCTTTCAGGGAGAACTTTGCTATCTCGATGTCGATTTTCCCGTTGCCTTTTATCTGGGCAAAATCCCTTACGCGTCGCAACAATGCATTTGCAATACGGGGTGTCCCGCGGCTTCTTCCTGCTATCTCGATTGCCGCCTCCATTGTGATGGGCATTTTCAAGATGGAAGAACTTCGCTGTACGATCGTGGTGAGGAGTTCGGTATTATAGTATTGCAGACGGCTCTGGATGCCAAAACGGGCTCTCATTGGCGCGGTCAGCAATCCGGAACGGGTTGTGGCGCCAACCAGTGTAAACGGATTCAGGTTGATCTGGACGGTTCTTGCATTCGGCCCGGATTCGATCATGATGTCGATCTTGAAATCTTCCATGGCAGAATAGAGGTATTCCTCCACGATCGGGCTCAGGCGGTGGATCTCGTCTATGAAGAGGACGTCCCTTTCTTCAAGGTTGGTCAGCAGGCCTGCCAGGTCTCCGGGTTTGTCCAGAACCGGTCCCGAGGTGATCTTGATGCCCACTCCGAGTTCATTTGCGAGGATATTGGCCAAGGTCGTTTTTCCCAATCCTGGAGGTCCGTGAAAAAGCGAATGGTCCAAGGCTTCATTCCGCTGATTTGCCGCTTGAACAAAAACCTTCAGGTTGTCCAGGATCTGATCCTGGCCTGCAAAATCATCAAAGGACAGTGGCCTTAATTTTTTTTCCAGATCGAGTTCTTCCGGATTGAAATGGTCGTTCGTTGGGTTTAAGTTTTCATTCATCTGGCAAAGATAATGAAAGTTAGGGTTTTTATTTTTCTCTTCCGGAACTACCTGTTCCTTCAGTTGTGAAATAAAAGATCCCAACTACAAAATGGCTTGGACAGCTGCCCATCAGTTCACCTTTCCTACGTCTTGCGGGATTTCAAGGCATAGGCCGAGGGCAATTTTCCAAACCTTGTTTTGAAGCTCTGCGAAAATGCCTTGGCGTTGCTGAAACCTACCGCAAAAGCCACCTCGGCAATGGTTTGCTTCTCTCCTTTTTCCAGCAGTTCCTTTCCGATGTTCAGGCGGTATTCACGCAGGTATTCCACCGGGCTTAAACCTGTCAGCAATTTCACTTTTTTAAGCAGTGTGGATTCGCTCATCGCAAAATGGGCACTCGTCTTGGTGATGCTGAATGTCTCGTCGGAGAAATTCTCTCCGATGTATTTTTCAAAATGGGCAAGCCAGTTCTGGTCGGTCAGGATTGGTTTGTGCTGCTCTTCGTTTTCATAAACAATCAGCTCATCCTGTCGGCTGGTGGCATGTTTCAGTAAATTGGCAATCCGCACCAACAGTTCTTCTTCCTCAAAAGGCTTGGTGATATAATCATCTACCCCTATGCGGAGTGCTTTCAGCTTGTCCTGCAAGTCCACTCGGGCAGTCAGCATGATCACTGGTATCTTCCAGAATAGTTCATGACCCTTGAGGTATTCGAGCAGCTGGTAGCCGTCCATTTCGGGCATCATCACATCGGATACGATCAGGTCTGGCAGATCCTTTTCATCCAGATGCTTTAGAATTTCAACTGCCTTCTTGCCGTCCTCGGCACACAGGACCTGGTAATGCTCGGACATGATGGTAACCAGATAGTCGCTCAGGCTTGTGTTGTCTTCCACGATCAAGATCCTTGCTCCTGTCTTGTGCAGGGTACGGGTTTCGCCTGGGTGCTTGTCCTTTTCGGGAACAGGAATAAAACCGGCCAATACTTCGTTTCGGGGAATCTTCAACGTAAAGCAGCTGCCTCTGCTGGGTATGGATTCAACAGTAATGGTCCCTTTCATCAGTTTCGTCAGTTCAAGGCTCAGCGCCAATCCTATGCCGGTACCGCCTGTCTGGATCTTGTCGGTGTTTGATGCCTGATAAAAACGGTCGAAAACAAGGGGAAGTTCATCCGGCTGGATGCCTACTCCCGTATCGTGCACGCTGATCAGAATTTCATTCTTGTTGTCGTAGACCCTGACGGTGACCGTGCCTCCCTTGGGCGTGAATTTTACAGCATTGGAGATAAGGTTGTTCAGGATGATTTCCAGCTTTTCCTTGTCGAGCTTGATGAACATTGTTTTTCCTGCCTTGTAATCAAACAGGAACTCGATTCCTGCCTGTTGGGCATAGGATTCAAAATTGGACACGATGAGACGGGTCAGTTCAAACAATGAAAAAGCAGATTCGTCAATCTTCATCGTGCCGCTTTCAAGCTTGGAGAGATCCAACAGGGAAGTAACAAGCTTTTGCAGGATCTTGGTGTGCTTTTTTGCAGTTTGCAGGAACGAGCGGTTTTTTTCGTCAAGCTGTCCTGATTTCAATGCCGAACCCAGCGGTCCCTTGATCAGCGAAAGTGGAGTACGAAGCTCATGGGTGATATTGGTAAAGAATCTTGTCTTTACTTCGTCTGCCTTTTGCAGTTCCAGTACCTGCTGCTCGATGGTTTCCTTGTTTTTTAGAATTTCCTCGGTAGCCATTTCGATTTCCTTCTCCAACTCCTTCTGTCGTTTCTCCAATCGTTTTGTCCGCATCCTGAAAGCGGCAAGGACAAGAAAAACGGCAATACAGAGCATCAGCACAAGAAACCAAACTCGCAAGTAAAATGGCGGCACCACATCTATGGCAATGAAGGTTTTGGTCCATTTTCCAGTATTGGTTTGTCCCTTGAGGTGCAATACATGCCTGCCATAGGGTAGTGAGGCAAATTGCAGAACATTCTCTTTCTGATAGTTCCACGAGTCATCAATATCATCAATTTTCCACGCATACAGCAATTCCTTGTGATTGTCTGTTCCGGGAATGGCAAAGCGCAACCTGACGAAGCGGTCATCCGGATACAGTTTGAGCTGTCGTGTTTTCCTGATCTCGGCAATAAGATTGGTGGGATTTCCCTTTTCGCCCGAAAAGACTTCAAAAGAAGTAATCTGGAGGGAAAGTCCCTTTTCCTTTGGGGCAAAATTCATCCTGGGGTCGATGGCCGTGACCCCGTTCAATCCCCCGAAGTAGATCCTGCCCTGCCCATCCTTGTAATGGGACGCGCGGTTGAACTCATCATCGGTTATGCCGTCCTCTTCCCTGAAAATGGTTATTTTGCCCGACGTGGCATCTATATAGCTGATGCCGTTGTCGGTAGACATCCAGAGATTTCCTTTATGGTCGGGATAAACTCCGTATACCTTGTCGGCCGACAGTCCGTCGGTTTTGCTTGTCACGGTCATCTTTCCTTTACTGTCCCTGATCCTCAATCCCCTGTCGGTGGCAAAATAATCCTTGCCTCCGGAATGCGTATGGCAATAGACCGCGGGGTGGACGTTCCCGAAAAAGGAGAGCTGCTCTATTTTCCCGTTTTGTTTCTGCAAACTGAACAGCCCATCTTGTGTACCCAGCCATAATGAATTGCCTTTTTTCTGAATGAAATAAACCGGATTGTAATTGGATGTATTTATAGTCTGGACCGTATAATTACCTTTTTTATCCCGTTTCCACAAACCTCTTGATGTACCGATCCAGATTTCCCCATCTTCCGCATAAAGCGACCATATTTCGGTTGTTCCTTTTGGCAAGGACGTTATAATTTGGCCTCTTCCGTTTTTTGTTTCGATCCTTTCTTCTCTGACATTTTTACCTTTAATCCACCTTAAAACGCCATTGCCTGCCGTTATCAAAGTACCTTCCTGATCCATCACCAAAGCACGGGCGGCATAATAATATTGCTTGATGTAGAAATCCCCATCCATAATCTGGAAAGTATCGGACACGCCAATTTTTGCCTTGGCGATTCCATGATGCTCAACGGCAACATACAAATTATCATTGTCTACCAAGATATTCCTTGTGGCATTGTTATAGGAGGGAGAAACTGCGGGAGGCAGATAAAAATATTTCTTGAAGGCAGTTTGCCGCAGTGCTATGCGAATCAATCCATAATTGCCGTACAACCAAAATCTACCATGCCTGTCCATATAAGATCCAACGACATTCTGCAGGGCAAGCTGGTGTTCTCTCGTACTAAATGAATAAAGTGCCGGACTGTTTTTCCTGAACGATTTTCTTATCGTGATCTTTGACTTGTCCAATTCCCAAAAAGATCCGTTTGCCTGCCATGCTTTCAGCAACGACGTGTGCTTTTGGTAGTCTGCCTGGAGGTTGCCTGCATTGACGCTTATCAATGTTTGTTCTGATTCGCCCAGGAGTACTATTTCTTCATCCGAACTGCAAAAATAGTGGATGTTATTTCCAATGATATCGGTCTGCCGTTGTGGCTTTCCATTGATATCAACCTCTATAAGCTTGTTGTTTTCTCCATTTACAACCACCCAGAACCGATTGTTATGGTAGTTCACCATCTTTATATTTCTCGCTTCTGCCGGCTGTTGCAATTTCAGTGGCGGATGTACTTTAAAGCCACGGGAAGAATGATAGGATATGATTTGGGTGGTATGTTCGTTGTAAAGGTAGAGCGTGCCGTCTTCATCGTTCTTAAAAATCGGAAAGGCAGACCAGTTTTTTTCGGTGAAGGTGCCGTTTGCCGCAGGGAACCTCTTCCCGAAACGCTGTTCCTGTGTTTGAATTTCTTCGGTAAACGTATGAATAAAAACAAACCTATTGGTCGTATTATTCCATGCCCAAAGCCAGCCCTGATCGTCTACAACTACACTACGGATGTTTGAGAATTCTGGAAATCCATTTTCTGCATTCCAATTTTTGAACTCCGTGCCGTCAAAACGCTGCAGTCCATTCTCAAGTCCTATCCAGATGAATCCATTGGGATCTTCGGTCACGCTTTTTACGCTCCGGTGCGACAATCCATCCTCCACTCCAAACGCCCTAATATTGGATATATATTCCTGCCCCTGCAGCAAACCGCAGAAAAACAACAATATAACGACAAGAGGAGCAGGTGTTTTTAACATACAGCAAAATTAATGCAAATCCGGACTATACAATAGGCAAAGAAAACAAAAATGCGGCACTTACGGATGGACTGACCTTTTTGACGGATGGACTGACCTCATAAAAAATGATTATTCTCAATTTTGCTCCTAATAAAGTTTCAAAAACATTTATCTAATTTTTATTTTTCTGCTTATGAATCTACCCTACCTTAATCGGGACACCTATCCCTTTATTAAAAATTTATGGCTCTTCTTTGTATTTGCGTTGCTTCCCTTTGGAGCAAATGCGCAGTTTGTTGGGTGTGGTGAATTTTACAACATAACCATCACCAACCAATATGACATGAATCAATTTGCACTCAACTATCCCGGGTGCACTCAGATTCCAGGAAATTTGAGGATTGAAACTTCCAACATTACGGATTTGAGTCAATTGGTTCAAATTACAAGTGTTGCTGGAGGCATTTATATCGGCGAAACAAATCTTACGAATTTGAACGGCTTGCAAAACATTACCCATGTCGGACATGATGTAAGGATCAGGAACAATCCGTTGCTTACTGATATTTCTGGGCTGTCCAACTTGAACAGTGATTTTGTCGCATGGACGGGTTTCGGATTGGAAATCAGGAACAACCCCCTGCTTTCAACCTGTAATCTTCCCAATTTTTGTACCTATTTATTAAATTCACAAAACATCAGAACGATACAGAACAATGCAGGAAATTGTTCTACGAATGCTGCGATGGTACAACTTTGTACGCCGGCGACGGTTTGTCCGAACGGATCCATTACACTGAACAGTCAGGCAGCATTAAATGCTTTTGCGACCAATCATCCCAATTGTGTCCAAATTACTGGCAATGTAAAAATAGAAGGAGATGACATTACTGATCTGACACCTTTGAGCAATATTAGCATTATTACAGAAAGCCTTACTATTAGGACTAAAAATCTAACCAGCTTGAATGGATTGCATAATTTACAAAAAATAGGAAAGTATTTACATATATACGAAACTGAACTTTTAACCACATTGAATGGTTTAGGTGCACTGACTGAAGTAAAAGGCGAAATAACTATAAGTACCAATCTTGCCTTGAATGACATTTCTGCTCTTTCAAACATTGACTCGAGTCTGATTCGTACGGTCCCAACTGTTCCAAACTCATATGGAATTACTATTTTCGGAAACCCTCAATTGGCCACGTGTAATATTCCTAATTTCTGCAGTTATTTATCTAACCCGGCCAATTCCAGAAACATTTCAAACAATACTGGTAATTGCACCAGTGCCATCCTCACTTATGCCTGCATACCTGAAATTTCAACCTGTCCGATAGCTGACTTGGTATTCAACTCACAAGCTGACCTGGATGCATATGGACAATTTTACCCTGATTGTATGGAAATTTTTCATTCTGTAACCATTTCTGGTGCAGTAACTGATTTATCGCCTTTACATACTATTCAGGCTATCAGGGGAAATCTGACAATTAGTGGCACTTCTGTTTTGACTGATCTCGATGATCTAAGCAATTTAATTGCTGTATATGGTACTATTACCATTCACAACAATGTAGATTTAGAAGACATTTCCGGACTTTCAGGAATTAAGAAAATTAATAATCTTAATAACGGATTAACGATTACAAATAATCCTGCCCTGACCATCTGTGAAGTGCCTAATATCTGCATGTATTTGGTAAACCTTTCAAACCCGAGAAATATTGAGAATAATTCGGGTAACTGTAATAATGCTACCATTGGTAACTCTTGTATGCCTGTGCTTCCAACCTGTCCTGTATCAGGCTTGGTATTCAACACACAAGCTCAAGTGGATGCATTTGGGCTGTACTATCCCAATTGTACTGTAATTCCTGATTCTGTAGTCATTTCTGGAACTGCAATAACTGATTTATCGCCTTTAAGCAATATCCAAACTATTGAGGGAGAACTATCCATTAGTGGCACTTCTGGATTGACCAATCTCAATGATTTGAGCAGTTTAACTTCTGTGGGGGGGTTGGTTTCCATTAGCAACAATATAAATTTACAAGACATTTCCGGACTTTCAGGAATCGTGTCGTTCAATGGATTGACTATTACAAACAACCCTGTTTTGACTATTTGTGAAGTACAGAATATCTGCATGTATGTAGTGAACCCAGCAAACCCAAGAAATATTGGGAATAATTCGGGTAATTGCAATAATGCTACCATTGGTAACTCTTGTATACCTGTACTCCCAACCTGTCCGGCATCAAACGTATCATTCAGCACACAAGCTCAAGTGGATGCACATGGACTGTATTATCCCAATTGTACCGTAATTTCTGGCTCACTAAGTATTTCTGGAGGTACGATAACTGATTTATCGCCTTTAAATACTATTCAGACAATTAATGGACATTTAAATATAGCCGGTACTTCCTTCACTAATTTGAACAGCTTTGGGAATTTAACTTCGGTGAAAAATCTATCTATTCGTTACAATAGCCAGTTACAGGATATATCCGGTTTGTCTGATGCATTAGAGTTTTCCGTTTCAAATTCTACCGGATTAATCATAGAATATAATCCCCTACTTGCCACCTGTAGCATTCCTAGCATTTGTGCTTACACATCCAATGTAAACAATCCCAGGACGATTAACAATAATGCTGGAAGCTGTGCGAATAATGGCACCTTGGGATTAGCTTGTGAAACACTGATACCTTCTTGTCCGGAATCAACTTCTATAGGATTTACAAACCAACAACAACTGAACAATTTTGCATTAAATTATCCAAACTGCACAAATTTTCCGGGAGATATTACTATTGCTGCCAACCTGGATCTTACCCCATTGCAAAATTTGCAAACCATTGGAGGTCATTTAAGTATCACCTATAACATACAAGATCTGGATGGACTAAATGCATTAACCAGTATTGGAGGAAATTTGACCATTCAGGATAGCAACCAATTGCAAAATTTAAATGCACTGCAAAACCTTGCCTCGATTGGTGGATCTTTAATTATAAGAAATATCCCTTCGTTAGCAAATCTTGACGATTTGGAAAGCCTGACGCATATAGGGACAGGCATAAGGTTAGAAGCAAATGCTGCACTTGTCGATATTTCTGTTCTTTCTCAGCTGAACACTATTGTTCCGCCCAATTGGGGAACGCTATGGATTCGCAATAATCCACTTTTAGCGACGTGTAATATACCTTATATCTGTAGTTATCTTTTAAACCCTAATGCTTCCCATTTGATATTAGGGAATGCTGGAAACTGTGTTAGCCGTTATAGTATAGTTAATGCATGTAATTCAACTTCTTGTGCTACGCCATCTAACCTGGATGTATCTAACATTACCATTAATCAAGCCGAGATAACTTGGAACAATAGCGATAACTTTAATGATTTTGAAATCGAATTCGGACCATCGGGATTCACCATCGGAACGGGTACTACAGTTTCAGGGATTACTCCCCAAAGTTATGTTGTAAGTGGTTTGCAAAAGGGAACCGCATATGATGTATACTTAAAAAAAGACTGCGGTTATAATGACAGTACCACTTTAATGACAACATTCAGTACAGTTGGTTACTGCATCCCTTCAGCTACCAATACCTCTTCTGTGAGTGAAGGCAGCTACATTAAAGATTTTACCACAATTGAGGCCATCAGCAATCTTAACAATACGAATACCGGATATTCTGTGAATGGTTATGGCAATTTTTCAGAATCTAATTCTGTTAGCCACTATCCTGGACAACCCATCCATTTTCAAGCTGTAGATGGAGGAGGTACTGGAACAAGAGGATTGAGAATATGGGTGGATTGGAATAGTGACGCCGTATTTGAAGCATCTGAATTAGTTTATACCTCCTCTACCCTTGTCTCGGGAACACACAATGGAAACTTCCAAATTCCTGTTAATACTACTCCCGGGAATTACCGAATGAGAGTTTTCTTGCAAGAAAACACACTTGCTTCTGATCCTTGCAATGCTATTGCACAAGCGGAAGCTTCCGGAGAATTGGAAGACTATACACTAACTGTTTTGCAAGCTGTTTGTAATGATTCGATTAGCATTACAGCAACAAACGTTATTTCCAATAAAGCAACTATAAACTGGACAAGTGCAGGTTCGCTGTTTGAAATGGAATGGGGGCCTCAAGGATTTGTCTTGGGTACTGGGACACAACAAAACGGCCTGACTGCAACAAGCCATACCTTATCAGGACTCTCCGTACAGACTGCCTACGATGTTTATGTTCGTAATATTTGTACCTACAGCCAGAGCAACTGGGTAAAATATACTTTCAGCACGCGGTCTGTTTGCCCTGCCGGGGACGTTAACTTCACTTCACAGGCAGAGCTTGATGATTTTGCATTGAATTATCCTTACTGTACGCATCTATCGGGTAGTTTATCGGTTACCGGACCAAATTTCGATATTACCAATCTTGCTCCATTAAACAACATCGTACAGATAGACGGAAATTTATCCCTGACTTCTCTTTTTAGCATGAACAGTATGAACGGTTTGACTTCCTTGAAGGTAATTCTGGGGCAGACCAGAATTGAAGGGACCACTTTGAGGAACTTGGACGGCTTGTCCTCTCTTATATATATGGGAAATTATTTGAAGATCAGTGGTAACAACTTTTTGAAGGATATTTCAGGCATCAAAAATATACACCCTCTCGCACTGAATTCTTTGACCATTACTGATAATCTTTCTCTGGCTATCTGCAATTATGATTTCTTGTGCACGTATTTGTCAGGCCCTGGATTTAGAAGTATAGCCAATAATGCTACAGGTTGTCAAAATCAATCTACTTTGCTTATAGCTTGTGCTACTTGTGTAGCTCCAACGAATGTGACCTACCTACCCACTGAAACCACACACACTATAAGCTGGACAAGTGCAGGCAGTTCTTACGACATCGAATGGGGTGAAGAAGGATTTGTACAGGGTACCGGAATACAGCAGAACGGAATTACCGCAAACAATTTCAGTATATCCGATTTAGATTTAACAGCACTCGCTACTTACGACATCTACATTCGTCGAAACTGTACGTCGGGCCAAAGCCAATGGACCAAATACACCTTCACCAATGCCGATTTATGTCCAGAAGGAAATGTATGGCTGCACTCTCAGGCAGAAGTAAATGCATTTGGAGCAACTTACCCTTTTTGTACCCAGATTCAAGGCTATCTGATACTATCCGGAGCTGACATTACCAACCTTTCACCTTTAAGCAATTTAACGGGCGTTGGAGGAGATCTTAGCATTTTTGAAAATCCACAATTGACCGATATCTCAGCGTTGCAAAATATAGTGGTAAGCTCTGATTACTCCATCTATATCCAAGACAATCCAATGTTGGCAGTTTGCAATATCGATGCTGTATGTGCCTTTATGCAAAATTCGGGATGGGTTGGCATATCAAATAATGCACCCGGATGTAATAATAAAAATGAAGTTGCTTATCAATGCGGACTTGAATGCCCTGTCGGTAGTGTTTCACTGTACTCCCAAGCAGATGTTGATGATTTTGCCGCTTATTTCCCTAACTGTACGGCAATTCAATATTCTTTAAATATAAATGGAGCTGATATTGATGACTTATCTCCTTTAAGCAATATAGCGACAATCGGAACGACCCTGGAAATTTATGATAATCCCCTGTTATCCAATCTGGATGGTCTAAGCGATTTGACTACTCTAGGAGAGAGTTTGACTATTAAAAATAACGCGCAATTAACGACTATTGCCGGATTGCAAAATCTAAGCGCTGCAAACATCACCTATTTGAATATTGAAAATAATCCGATGCTATCCGTTTGCAACATCCAGGCTGTTTGTGCTGCTTTGCAAGACGAAACCGTAGAAAGTAGAATTACAAACAATGCGTCAGGTTGCGAAAACCTAATGGCTGTGGCCACCGCTTGCGGGGTTGAAATGCCTGCTTGTCCAGCTGGAGATCTTATGCTGTTTTCACAGCAAGATGTAGATGACTTCGCTATAAATTACCCAAATTGTACGCACATATCGGGTGGCATGTATATTTATTCAGACTTTAGCATAACCAATCTGGACGGATTGTCTTCCATAACGAGTATAGAATCTGGAATTACCCTGGAAGGAAACCCTGATTTGACAGACATTTCCGGGCTACAAAACATTGACCCTCAAACCATAATTTCATTGACCATTATGGACAATCCTAATTTATCGGTCTGCAATAGTGCTAATTTCTGTACCTATCTTTCCAACCCTGAAAACAACAGACAGATAGAGAACAACGCACCGGGATGTGAAAGCAGTTATCAGGTGGCCGTGGCTTGCGGTATTGTAGACTGTCCGGAAGCAGATATTGAGTTGGCTTCACAATCCGATATAGAGCAGTTTATAATCGATTATCCTAACTGTACACAAATCCAAGGTTACTTGAATATCTACGGAGAAGATATTACCGACCTTTCACCTTTGAACAATATCATAAGCATAAATGGTGGTCTTGCTATTTATGAATGCCCTCAGCTAACCGAAATTAATGGTTTAAGTGCCCTGACAAACGTGGGATCCTTTATTTACTTCGACGCAAATCCACTGATAACAAACCTGAATGTACTGTCTTCCATAACAAATTTTGAAGGAGAACTTTATGTTTCTAATAATACCCAGCTGATGGATATTTCAGGCTTACAAAATCTAGATCCACAAAATATTAACGTCTTGGCTATTGAAAATAACGAAAATCTATCGGTTTGTAATCTGCCCAATTTCTGTACCTATCTTTCTAATTTTAGCAATCCAAGATCCATCTCAGGAAATGCACAGGATTGCATCAGTTCAGCGGCCATAGAAAATAAATGCTTTGCAGGTAATTGCGAGTCCTATACCATCTGGAATGGCGATTCCTGGAGCAACGGCGACCCTGATACTACAAAAAGGGCCGTTATTTTGGATGATTTGACCATTTCGGCAGATATGGAAGCTTGTGAACTTTTGTTGAACGCTGGAACACTGACCGTGAACGCTGGAGCTGTTCTTACCGTTGAAGGAGAAATCCAAAACATCCAGGCAGCCCATAATTTCATCGTTCAAAGTGATGCCAACCTGATCCAGTTGGATGATGTGGATAATGTGGGACCAGTCACGGTAAAACGAAACTCCTTCCCTCTTTATCGCCAGGATCACACCTTGTGGAGTTCTCCTGTTGAAGGGCAAAATCTTAGAAATTTCTCTCCGGAAACCCTCTTTAATAGATTTTACTCTTATGATACCGCAGCAGGAACCTTTGGTGAATACGTACAAGAACTGTTCACGACAGCAGATACGCAAAACAAGACTTTTGCTGATGCAAAAGGCTATATGATCCGTATGCCGAACAACTGGCCCGTTTTTGAAAATGAGAGCATTCCAGGAACTCCTTTCGCAGGAACGTTCAAGGGTGTACCCAACAACGGTACGATCACAATCCCATTGTCAACGGCCAACACGGGAATGAATCTGGTAGGGAATCCATATCCTTCTTCAATCAATATTGGAGCATTCTTTGATGCGAATCCTGATATCGATCAGACATTGTATTTCTGGCGCAAGCGAAACGGGGTTCCAGGAAGTGGCTATGCAACCTATACTGCCCTTGGCCTTCAGAGTTCTGATCCGGAAGTAAATGGTCTTGATCTGAACAACATGCTCAAGCCTGGCCAAGGTTTCTTTGTAAAAGCGACAGCGCCTACGGTATTGAATTTCAACAACCAGATGCGTTCTGGTGGGCAAAGCGGTTATTTTTTAAGAAATGGTAATCCAGAAATGCATCGTTTTTGGTTGAACCTTACAGCCAATACCGATTTAGTAGCACAAGCTTTGATTGGTTATGTCGATGGCGCCACACAAGGAGTTGACAATGGCTTCGATGGAGTCTACTTCAATGATAGTGCAATTGCATTGACGTCTTTGATTGATACTCAAGAATATGCGATCCAAGCAAGAAGTCTCCCTTTCGAGATTAGCGACATGGTGCCACTGGGCTTTAAAACCACTGTGGCCGGAAGCTACAAGATCAGTCTTTCCGCATTCGACGGTCTGTTTGAAGACAATCAGGACATTTTCATCAAGGACAACCTGACGGGATTGCAACAAAACCTGAAATTGTCTGGCTATGAGTTCACGACATCGCAAGGCACCTTCAACGACCGTTTCCAGATTGTCTACCAATCAACATTGGGAACAAAAAATCCTGATCTTGCTGGCAATACTGTCGTTGTATACCAAAAAGGCAAGCAACTGCACATCAATTCAGGCATCATCCCGATGCAAAAAATAGAATTGCTCGACGTACGCGGGAGGTTGATCCATACACAGGATGGCATCAACAATACGGTAACCCGTATCGATCAGCTTAATATCACCAACCAAGTCCTGATTGTAAAAATCCATCTGGACGACAATCGGGAAGAAATCCGAAAAATAGTTTATTAAATCAACCAAAAACCATAATTATGAAAAATATCTTACAGAAAAAAGCGATGCTATCGATATTGCTATTATTGCTCACATTCCCTGCAATGGCACAGTTCGGCGACTTGGATGAAGAGGAAGATGAAGAGAATGCTCCTCTCGAACCGCTTGCTCCGATAGATGATTATATCGTGCCATTATTATTGGCAGGAGTTGCAACAGGATATTATCTTTTATCCAAAAAGAAAAGCGTCGCATAATAAGCCAAGCGCAGCCAATATTGGCTTCATAAAGTTGCATTAACAGCAAAAGCTTGAAAGAGCCGGAGGTATCCGGCTCTTTTTATTTATAAGACTATTTGATTTTGCGAATAATTCCAGATCGATAGAACATTTCCGGTTGTACCTGGATATAAAATCAATGCATCAGCCCATTCAAACAGTCAAGGAAATCTGTACTAAAAGAATGTTGGATGCAATCAAGCATTACTGCAAGGCAATAACGGATGTTTATAGAGTTGTACAGATCTATTCTTTAATCTTTAGATTGCAAGCCAATACAGCCACAAAATGGCTATCGGAAAACCGATGCAATTAAAAATCGGATAGTACTGGCTTCCGTTTTTTGATTATTTGCTTACATTATATCCCTTGGCCAGAAGTGTTTGCCAATCTGGGTGCTTCACAAGATATTTTGCAACAAAAGGACAAAGCGGTGCCAATGTATAATTGTGTTCCTTGATATAATGCAATGCTTTTTCAACGATGCTGCTTCCGATACCCTTTCCTCCAAGTGATTTTGGAACTTCGGTATGGGTCAGGAACATTACCTTGTCGTTTGTCAGGATGTATTCTATAAAAGCGATGTGTCCATCCACTTCCATTTCAAATCTTTTCTTGTCTTCGTTGAGTATAAATTCGTAATCGCTCATATCTGTAGTTTTTTATGCCTATAAAAGTAACCAATAATCTTTTAATAATACGCATAAAAAAGCCCTGCAGTGCAGGGCTTTCTCTTTATATCGATCTTAGTGATTCAAAACTTCTTCACCTTCCTTCATCGGAATGTGTTGCGGAACGAAATCTTCATCGTGTCCTGGCTTGCTGTAATCATAAGGCCATCTGTGAACTTCAGGAATTTCTCCCGGCCAGTTACCGTGGATATGCTCCACAGGAGCCGTCCACTCAAGCGTATTTGATCTCCATGGATTCTGTACTGCTTTCTTGCCGTAGAAAATACTGCTGAAGAAGTTGTACAGGAAAACCAATTGGAAAGCACCTCCTACCAACGCAAAGATGGTAATCAAGACGTTTACGTTTTGCAAATCATCAAACAATGGGAAGTTGGTGTTGGTGTAATATCTTCTTGGAAGACCTGCCATACCAATGAAGTGCATTGGGAAGAATACCCCGTAGGCACAAACTGCAGTCACCCAGAAGTGGATGTATCCTAAATTCTTGTTTAGCATTCTTCCGAACATTTTCGGGAACCAGTGGTAGATACCAGCAAACATTCCGTAAAGTGCAGAGATACCCATTACAAGGTGGAAGTGGGCCACAACGAAATACGTATCGTGAACGTTGATGTCAAGCGTACTGTCTCCAAGGATAATACCTGTAAGACCACCTGAGATGAATGTTGATACCAATCCGATTGAGAACAACATAGCAGGATTCATCTGCAAGTTACCTTTCCAAAGAGTTGTGATATAGTTGAACGCTTTTACGGCAGAAGGGATCGCAATCAATAATGTCGTGAACGTAAACACGGATCCTAGGAATGGATTCATACCCGAGATAAACATGTGGTGACCCCAAACGATCGTTGAAAGGAATGCAATTGCCAATATGGAAGCAATCATCGCACGGTAACCAAAGATTGGCTTGCGTGAGTTGGTTGCAATAATTTCAGAAGTGATACCCAAAGCAGGTAATAATACAATATATACTTCAGGGTGACCAAGAAACCAGAACAAGTGCTCGAACAATACTGGTGAACCACCTTGGTAATGCAATACTTCTCCAGCGATATAGATATCAGACAAGAAGAATGAAGTTCCGAAACTTCTGTCCATTATAAGCAACAATGCTGCAGATAAAAGTACAGGGAACGAAACGATACCAATTACGGCAGTAATAAAGAATGCCCAGATCGTAAGAGGAAGCCTGGTCATGGACATACCTTTTGTTCTCAAGTTTATAACGGTTACCACGTAGTTCAGAGATCCCATCAAAGAAGATGCAATGAATACCGCCATAGAAACCAACCATAATGTCATACCTGTTCCTGAACCTGGAATTGCTTGCGGCAAGGCAGACAAGGGAGGATAGATCGTCCATCCTGCAGATGCTGGTCCTGATTCCACGAATAAAGAAGAAACCATGATGACACTTGAAAGGAAGAACAACCAGTAGGATATCATGTTCATAAATCCAGAAGCCATATCACGTGCTCCAATCTGAAGTGGAATAAGCAGGTTACTGAAAGTTCCGCTCAAACCGGCTGTCAATACGAAGAATACCATTATCGTTCCGTGGATGGTAACCAGCGAAAGATAGGCATCATTTTTCATAACACCTCCTGGAGCAAATTGCTCACCAAGGAAAAACTTGAAAACACCGAATGACTCTTCTGGCCAAGCCAACTGCATTCTGAAAAGCATGGACATTCCCACACCTATGATTCCCATAATGATACCTGTTATAAGATATTGTTTGGCAATCATTTTATGATCAATACTAAAAATGTATTTAGTAATGAAAGTATCCTTGTGGTGGTGTTCGTGTTCGTGATCGTGTTCGTGATGATCGTGTCCGTGATCTGACATATATTATAATTTAAATTTTATTTAAAAATATATTTATTAATTATTTTACTGCTACAACAACTTTCGCTGTATCAACTGCTACTGGCGTAGAATCCTTTTTAACTGGAGATGAAGGTCCTTCTGGTTCTGCTTTGGAAGCTTTCTCCGCTAAAACCGCTTCAACCAATGTAGGTTTTTCACTTAACCATTTCTTGTAATCTTCCGGAGTATCCACTACAATTTTCATCTGCATGTTATAGTGGGAAGCTCCACAAATTTTATTACAAAGCAATAAGTAATCGAATGTATAAGGATCAAGTGGCGATTCACCTTTGGCAACCAGGGCTGCACTTCTCTTGGCACGTTCCTTGTTGATGTTGGCCACTTTTTCAGACATCTTTTTTGTAGCCCTGTACTCTTCTGTTGTTTGTGTAGGAGTGAAGGCAAATTGCGTTACCATACCAGGAACACAGTTCATCTGCGCTCTGAAGTGAGGCATATAGGCAGAGTGCAATACATCCTGTGAACGCATCTTGAACAATACCTTTTTACCTTTTGGTATGTGAAGTTCCGTAACTACCTTATCATCTTGAGCATTTGGATCGGCCAAATCAACACCCAGGGTATTTACACCTTCGATATATCTCACGTTCGCTTTTCCTAGGACATTATCTTCTCCGGAATATCTTGCTTCCCAAGCAAACTGCTTCGCATAAAGCTCGATAACGATTACGTCTTCTTCTTTTTCATTAACAAACATGATATTGGTCCAAGCGTACAATCCGTAAAGGATCAAACCAGCAAGTACTACTGCAGGAATAACCGACCAGATGAACTCCAATCTATCGTTATCTGCAAAATATAATGCTTTCTTATCTTTGTTTCCTCTGTATTTAAACGCAAAGTAGTGCAACAATACTTGAGTGATTGCCTGAACCGTAAAGATCAAAACCCAGGTGATGTTCATCAACCTGTCCACATCTTTTCCGTGCTCGGAAGCTGGATTATCCAATACCAAATGTCCCCATTTGAAAAGACCGTATATCGTGAAGACATAAAGGAAAGCCAGGAAGCCAAACATCAAATATCCTTGAACGTTATTATCCTTGTCATCAGCAACCTGCGTACTATTTGCAGCTTGTCCAACTTGAGTCAAATCGAATATTTTAGTCAACTGCCAAAGAGCAATAGCTAATAAAACTAAAACTATAATTACCAACAAACTTGTCATCTGTTTTTTCTTTAAATATTAATAATGAAAATGCTTACTTTCCTCAATAAATGGATTTCTTTTTGCCAATAGAGGTGATTTAGCAAGTGCTGAGAATACAACAAATACAAACAACCCTACGAAGAAAAGTAAAGACCCAATTTCCGGAACTCCTATGAACCATTGATCGCCAACTGTTGCAGGCATAATCATATTATAAAAATCTACATAGTGACCCAACAAGATTACTGTTCCAGCCATAACGATGATCCAAGTCAGACGTTTGAAATCCGTATTGATCAAGATCAGGATTGGGAAAACAAAGTTCATCACCACCATTCCGAAGAAAGGCAGATTGTAGTTTTCAATCCTGGTAATGAAATAAGTAATCTCTTCAGGAATATTGGAGTACCAGATCAACATAAATTGAGAAAACCACAAGTACGTCCAGAAAACACTGATACCGAACATAAATTTAGCCAAATCATGGATGTGGCTTGTATTTACAAATTCCAAATATCCTTTTGATTTCAAGTACAAGGTTACCAATGCAATTGTAGTGATACCGCTTACAAAGAAACTTGCAAAAACATACCATCCGAACAATGTACTGAACCAGTGCGGGTCAACCGACATGATCCAATCCCAAGACATGATGGATTCCGTAACAATAAAGAATACCAAGAATGCCGCTGACATCTTAAAGTTTTTCTTGTAGAATGAATTATCATTAGCTTCGTCTTGAGCAAGACAGTTTCTTCTTGAATAATATCGGTATAGATTCCATCCGATCAAGAAAATAGCAGCCCTGATCAACCAGAAAGGCACATTCAAATAACCTGTTTTTCCAGCGATAAGCTTGTCATAATTTTCATGACCAACAACATCAACACCATCGTTCATCCATACAAATAAATGATTGAAGTGCATTCCTGTCAAAACCAATAATATAAAGAATATAACAGATCCAACTGGCAGATAAGCCGTAACACCTTGCATTACCCTGAACAATACTGGAGACCAACCTGCCTGGGCCACTTGTTGAATTGCATAGAAAGCCAAAGCTCCCAATGAAATAAGCATTACGAAAATACAAGCAACATATAAGGCAGCCCACGGCTTGTTTTGCAATTGGTGCAATACGTGGTGCAAATGCTTTTCGTGTTCCGCATGCGCGTCAACGTGCTCAGTAGTTTTAGTTTTATGTTCAACTGCATCATGGTGTTCTGCAGTAGCAACTATATGAACAGTATCATGTGCTTGATCAGTATGCGTTACTGAATCGTTTACTTTAGCAACACTGTCTGCAGCATTATGATGTGCTTCCGCTTTGTGGGTATCTGCCTCAGTAGCATGCGTTTCGTGTTTTGCCTCACCGTGACCTGCTGTTGCATGATCATCATGAGCAGCACCGTGACCGTGGCTATCAGCTGCAAGAATTTTTTCTACTTCTGCAATATCTTTTGGTGCATTTAAAAAACCAATTCCAATACCAACAGCACCTAAAACCATTAGGACAATTGAAAGCGTTTTTAATTTGCTAGAAAATGTGTACATATCTTATATATCAGTGTTATACAATTATAATTCGCTTTTCAACTTCATTACATAAGAAGCTACCATCCAACGCTCATCAGCTGTCAATTGGTTGGCATGAGATCCCATTGCGTTCAAACCGTAAGTTTCAACATGAAAAACACTACCTTCTGTAATTACCCTGTCTTTATAGCTAGGAACTCCTAAAAACTTCTCCCTTTTTGACAAATTTCCTTTTCCATCACCTTTTTCACCGTGGCAGATGGCACAGTAAATCCCAAAAAGTTGAGCTCCCTTGTCTGAATTCTTTGCAACAGAATCCAAAGGAGATTTCAAATTGGCTTTCGCCAATTCATAGCCTTCAGTTGTATTTGGATATTCGTAAGGTACAAATCCTCTTTTTATTGCTCCTTCCGGAACCAATTGTCCTTCTTTTCCATTTCCAAAAGCATCAGATTCAGAATAAGTTTCATAACTCACCGATTGGTACATATTTGGAAAATATTGGTAATTAGGACTACTTTTATCAAAGCAAGAAGTTACTACTGCTGATAATCCTAATAAAATCACTATTTTATTTAAGCTTTTCATATCTACTATTAATGCTTTTCGATTACTTTAACTTCAACTGCTCCTGTATTCTGGAAAAAAGAAACCAATTCTTCTTCGTTATTGTTTACAGCAACTTCCATCAGGAAATGGTCGTCAGTTGTTCTTACATCTGGATTTTCAGCTTGCTTGAATGGCCATAACCTACTTCTCATATAAAAAGTGATCACCATCAAGTGCGCTGCAAAAAATACGGTCATCTCAAACATAACCGGTACAAAGGCTGGCATGTTTTCGATATAGCTGAAGCTTGGTTTTCCACCAATATCTTGAGGCCAGTCGGAAATCATGATATAATTCATCATCCAAGTCGCGAAAGACAAACCACACAATCCATATATGAAAGCACATATTGCTAATCTGGTTGGTGCAAGTCCCATGGCTTTATCCAATCCGTGAACTGGAAATGGCGTGAAAACTTCTTCAATGTGGTGATGAGCCGCACGTGTTTTTTTAACAGCGTCCATCAAAACATCATCATCATTGTAAATAGCGTATATAACTTTATTACTACTCATGGTGTGAATCTTTATTTGCTTCTCTTAATTTTTTATAATTTTCTCCAGATGATTTCAAGATTGTTTTCACCTCTGCTTGTGCAATTACCGGGAATGAACGAGCATATAGCAAGAACAATACAAAGAAGAAACCAATTGTTCCGATGAATATTCCGATATCAACAAATGTTGGTGAGAACATCGTCCAAGAAGATGGAAGGTAATCCCTGTGCAATGAAGTAACGATAATTACGAAACGCTCAAACCACATACCGATGTTTACTACAATCGAGATAACGAACGAGAACATGATGCTTGTTCTTAATTTTTTGAACCACATGAACTGTGGAGAGAAAACGTTACACGTCATCATCGCCCAATACGCCCACCAGTAAGGTCCGGTTGCCCTGTTCAAGAAAGCATATTGTTCGTATTCTACTCCAGAATACCAAGCCACGAATAACTCTGTGATATAAGCAACACCAACAATAGAACCTGTAATCATGATTACGATGTTCATCAATTCGATATGCTGTATGGTGATATAAGCTTCAAGGTTGGAAACTTTTCTCATGATGATAAGCAAGGTGTTTACCATCGCAAATCCTGAAAATACCGCTCCGGCAACGAAGTACGGAGGGAAGATTGTAGTATGCCATCCTGGAATAACAGAAGTAGCAAAGTCAAAAGATACGATCGTGTGTACAGAAAGTACAAGTGGGGTCGCCAAACCTGCAAGGACCAAGGAAACTTCCTCAAAACGTTGCCAGTCTTTAGCCCTGCCGCTCCAACCGAAACTCAAAATTGAATATACTCTTTTTGTAAAAGGTGTTATTGCTCTATCCCTAAGCATTGCAAAATCCGGAAGCAAACCTGTCCACCAGAAAACCAATGAAACGGAAAGGTAAGTCGAGATTGCAAATACGTCCCAAAGAAGTGGCGAGTTGAAGTTTACCCATAAAGAACCAAACTGATTCGGAATTGGCAAAACCCAGTAAGCCAACCATGGACGTCCCATGTGGATGATCGGGAAAAGACCCGCTTGAACTACAGAGAAAATGGTCATCGCTTCCGCTGAACGGTTGATCGCCATTCTCCATTTCTGACGGAATAACAATAGTACGGCAGAAATCAAGGTTCCAGCGTGACCGATACCAACCCACCAAACGAAGTTCGTGATATCCCAGGCCCAACCAACTGTTTTATTTAATCCCCATGTTCCGATTCCTGTAGATATTGTGTAAATAATACAGCCTAATCCCCATAAGAAGGCGACTAATGCAATAGTAAATACTGTCCACCATTGTTTATTGGCTCTTCCTTCAACAGGTGCAGCGACATCTACTGTTATATCGTGATAAGATTTATCACCAATAACTAAGGGTTTTCTAATGGGTGCTTCGTAGTGAGACGACATAATCCTTTTATATGTTACTTAATTAATTATTTTTTACTATGTATTTCTAACTTTTACCTGGTAGAATACATTAGGTTTTGTTCCAACGTGCTCCAATAAGTGATACATCCTATCGTCTTCTTTCAATGCAACGATAGCATCCTCCTTATCATTCACATCTCCAAATACCATTGCTCCTGAAGAACAAGCAGCAGAACAAGCACAAGCATCGTTGAACTCTCCTTTTGCAACCGTTCTTCCTTCACGTTTAGCCTGAAGGATGACAGCTTGAGTAGATTGGATACAGAAAGAACATTTTTCCATTACCCCTCTTGAACGAACATTCACGTCCGGATTCAATACCATGCGACCTAGATCGTCATTCATATGATAATCGAATTCGCTGTTCTTGTTGTACAAGAACCAGTTGAAACGACGTACTTTATAAGGACAGTTGTTTGCACAATAACGAGTACCAACACATCTGTTGTAGGCCATATGGTTCTGACCTTGACGACCGTGGGATGTTGCAGCAACCGGACAAACCGTCTCACAAGGAGCGTGGTTACAGTGCTGGCACATTACCGGCTGGAAGGCAACCTGTGGATTTTCTGAAGCAATTTCCATTTCTCCAAAACCTCCCAATGAACCTTTGTCACCGAACAATCCGTCAAATTCTTCTTTCTTGGTATTATCACCTTCAAAAGTAGTTTCAGAAGAATAATACCTGTCGATACGCAACCAGTGCATGTCACGGCTTCTTCTTACCTCTGCCTTACCTACAACCGGAACGTTGTTTTCAGCGTGACAAGCGATAACGCAAGCTCCACAACCAGTACAAGCATTCAAGTCGATAGATAAATTGAAGTGATGTCCAACTGAACGATCAAAAGAAGTCCATAAATCAACCTCGGTTGCTTTTACAGGATTGTGATCCAACGAAACCATGGGAGCAACATTCCATTCTTTTGCTTCTTTGGTATTGAAAACCTCTAAAGTAGTCTCTTTAATAATATCTCCACGTCCCATCAAGGTTTTTTGCAACTGTACACAAGCGAACTCGTGATCTCCTGCTGCTTTTGTTATCTTAACCGATTGGATATTATTGAAATTCTTATATAAGACGTAAGCGTTGACACCTACTTGCATTTCTTCTTTTAAGGCTGCTTTTTTACCATATCCCAATGACAAACCAACAGTTCCCACAGCTTGACCTGGCTGGATGATTACCGGTACATTTTCCAATTTCACACCATCAACTTCAAGGTCAGCATAACTTCCGTTAAGACCTCCATTGGCAACATTGTAGTTTTCTAATTTCAGATTGTCTGCATCAGCCTTAGAAACGGTAACGTAATTATCCCAGGAAACTCTTGTAATCGGATCTGGAAACTCTTGCAACCAAGGATTGTTTGCCTGTTGTCCGTCTCCCATACCTGTTTTGGTATAAAGAACCAACTCCAAACCAGCAGCTGCTTTAGATTGAGCCAAAGCATTTGCAGCAGCAGCATAATCAGCAGCACCACCAACAGAAGCAGCAACAGCCCCTACAAAAACACCATCGTGAACCACTTTGTTCCAAGTAGAACCTGCAAGGTAAGAAGCAGAATTAGCTTTTAAATAATCGTAATAATTTGCAGTATTGCCCGTCCAAGACAACAAGATGTCTTGAAATTGTTTTGTTTCAGCAAACAAAGGACGAATAGTTGGCTGTGTCAATGAATAAGTTCCTTTTGTAAGTGAAACATCATTCCAAGACTCCAGATAATGAGTAGTCCCAAGGGCAATATTAGAAACCAGGGCAGTTTCATCTTCTTTCAAAGAAACCGCCACCGAAAGGTTGACTTTTTTCAAGGCATCTGTAAATTCTTTACCGTTTGGCAAAGAATAAGCAGGGTTAACACCACTCATGATCAAGGTATGAACGCTACCCGCTTTCATATCATTTACCAATTGGGCAACTTTGGCACTGGAACCTTTTCTGATTTGTCTTGTTCCTGAAGTTGTAAAAGCTTCACTTGACAAAGCATTATTGATTGCAAAAACCAATAATTGAGCATTTTTATCTTCAATACCGGAAACCAAGACTCCTTTGGAACCAGCCGCCTTTAATTGTTGGGCCGCTTTAGTTACTTCAGCATCAAATTTTCCAAGATTTACAGCAACAGCAGAACCTGTTACTATATTGTATATTTTTACCAATGCTTGCTTTTGAAAAGCCGTAGTCATAGGAATACGCTTATCGGCAGCAGCACCGGACAAAGTCATATTTGATTCGAATTGAATATGCTTAGACATCACGCCGTTTTTAGGCACTCTCCCTTTTGCATATCCAGCATCATAACTTCCACCTTGCCAATCTCCAAGGAAATCAGCTCCAACAGAAACAATCGTCCCCGCTTTGGAAAAATCATAATCAACCAATGCTCTTTCTCCATAAACCGCTTCAAAAGCATCCAAAGCCTCTGAAGAAGAAACCGCATCGTAAACAACGTGTTTTGCAGTCGGATTGGCAGCGATAAATTCAGCAATTAATTTTTCCGTGGATGGACTTGCCAATGTATTGGTCAACAAGACAACTTGTCCACCTTTGGCTTTGGCATCAGCCAGGCTAGCTTTTACTTTTGAATCAACTTCACTCCAAGCTGCCGTTTTACCAGCAATTTTTGGTTGCTTCAAACGCATACTGTCATACAACGACAGTATAGAGGCATGAACTCTTGCATTAGCTGAAAATTTAGCGCCAGCTATTGTATTATTTTCAATTTTAATAGGACGACCTTCTCTTGTTTTTACCAACAAATTAGCAAAATCAAAACCATCAAAAATAGTAGTTGCATAATAATCTGCAACTCCAGGAATGATTTGTTCCGGCTGAACTACATAAGGAATAGATTTGATAACCGGACCCTCACAAGCTACAAGCGATGCTGCAGCCGTACTGAATCCTACGTACTTTAAGAAATCACGACGTGTTGTTGATGAAGCAGATAAAGTAGCTTCGTCTCCCAGAAATTCATCCGTAGGAATAGCTTCAACAAATTCGTTATTTCTTAACGTCTCAACAATAGAACTATTTTCGTTTAGTTCCTCAACACTTTTCCAGTATTTTTTGTTTGATGACATCTTATATAAATATTAGCTTCTTAATAATTTTCTTTACTTGTTCTGATTACTGTTTTTTCAACAATAATTAATAGTGACATTTACCACACTCCAAACCACCCATATCGGCAGCAGTAAGTTTGTTTTTGCCATATTTCTTAGCAAGTTCTTCGTGAATTTTCGTATAGTATTCGTTTCCTTCCATTTTCACATCTGTCTGACGGTGGCAATCAACACACCATCCCATTGTCAAAGGAGCAAACTGTTTCATCACTTCGTAAGTCTCAACAGGACCGTGACATTTCTGACACTCGAGACCCGCAACAGAAACGTGCTGTGAGTGATTGAAGTAAGCAAAATCAGGAAGATTATGAATCCTAACCCATTTAACCGGTTTGGTTTTTCCTGTATACTTTTGAGTAGCTTTATCCCAACCCACTGCATCGTATAATTTTTGAATTTCAGCAGTATAGAATTCCTTGCTGTATTCCACATAAGTAGAATCTTTATCACCTTGGAATTCAGAAATATTCTTGTGACAGTTCATACAAACATTCAATGAAGGAATACCAGCCGTCTTGCTTGTTCTTGCAGAAGAGTGACAGTATTTACAATCAATGCCATTATCACCAGCATGAATCTTGTGAGAATAGTGAATTGGCTGGATTGGAGCATAATTCTGATCGATACCAACCTGCATAAAGAAACCATACACAAAATAAGCACTTGAAAGCAACAACAGGATTGCCGTAACCAATACCAGGAACTGGTTTTTAGCATAAGCTTTCCAAATTGGCAACGTAGCCTCTTTCTTGGCAACCTCGATACCATTTGCTCTGGCAATTTTATTAAGAACATTGCTCACCAAGAACAACATTACAACCAACATTGCCATAACAAGCACCAAGGCACCCAAAATGATGTTGTTTGAAATTCCCGAATCAGAACCACCACCAACAGCGCTATCTTTAGGCTTTTCCGGAGCCGGAGCAACTTCAGAAGTATACGCCAAAATATTATCAATATCAGCAGTCGACAATTGAGGAAAAGCAGTCATCACCGACTTGTTGTTTTCTTCAAAAACCTTAATCGCGGCAGCATCTCCTGACTTGATCAATGCCTGACTATCCTTGATCCATTTGTGCAACCATTCATTGCTGTGTTTATCCGTAACACCTCTCAACGCAGGACCTGTCATCTTCGCATCAAGCTTGTGACAAGCAGCACAATTAGCATTAAACAATGCCTTTCCTGCAGCAGCATCACCAGTAGCTGCCGGAGCAGCCGCCGTTGTTTCTGCAGCCGGAGCCGCAGGTGCGTCTTGAGAAAATGATTTAGCGGAAATTGTTAGCATCAAAGCTAAACTGAATAGTAAAATTCTTGAAATCGAATTATGGTTACCCACCTTTTTCATATTTTAAATGATTATCGACTAATTTGGTATGATTTTTTCTGTTTGTAATTATAGAAAAAATCCTATAGGTCATTTATAATTTGGACAAAAATACGATTTATGAACTATTCTCAAAACCCTAAATATATCTTAATTCTTAATTTATATCTATTCTAAATAATTTTTTTCTTTTGATTAAATCTATATATAGTACATTTGTTTAAAAAACACCACTTTATGAAAACTTTCGGACTAAATTCTTTTACAATTGCAGTATTTTCAACGATGATTTTGTCGTCCTATTCCTATTCTCAGAATGAGAAAGTTACCGTGACGCAGGATTCAAAATTTGAGAATTTATTAAGCGAAAAAAGAAGAATAAACTCCTCCATAACCATAAATGACCGCTATAAAATTCAGATTTTTAATGGAGACAGTGAAAATTCCAAAAAGACGTTAAATGATTTCAAAAAGGAATTCAAAACCCTTGATGCCACCATAATCTTCAACACACCCTATTACAAGGTATGGGTGGGCAATTTCAAAACCAAGATTGAGGCCGAGAGAAACCTTGTTGCACTGCAAAAAAGGTATCCGAATGCCCTCCTGATAAAACCTAACAAATAGGCATAAAAAAATCCCGATTGCTCGGGATTTTTTTATTTTATATGAAATTCTTATTTCAGTTTTTTCTTCACTGCAACCTCCTGGAAAGCTTCAATGACATCATACTGCTCGATATCATTGTATCCTTTGATCTGCATACCACAGTCATATCCTTTTGAAACCTCCTTCACGTCATCCTTGAAACGTTTCAAGGCAATCAATTCTCCTGTGTGGATTACAACTCCTTCCCTGATCAGACGTATTCTAGACGAACGGAATATTTTTCCATCGGTAACCATGCAACCTGCAATTGAACCTACTTTTGAAATCTTGAATATCTCCCTGATTTCGGCAGTTCCTGTAATCTCTTCTTTCATTTCCGGAGACAACATTCCTTCCATTGCATCTTTCAAGTCATCGATTGCATCATAGATGATCGAGTAGTTGCGGATATCGATTTCTTCCTTGTCAGCCAGCTGTCTTGCATTTCCAGCAGGACGGACGTTAAATCCGATAATGATGGCATCCGAAGCCGAAGCCAACATTACGTCAGTTTCTGTAATTGCTCCAACACCTTTATGGATTATATTGATTTGGATTTCTTCCGTAGAAAGTTTGGAGAACGAATCAGACAATGCTTCAACGGAACCATCCACGTCACCCTTAAGGATAATGTTCAATTCTTTAAATTGACCCAATGCGATACGACGTCCAATCTCGGCAAGCGTAATGTGCCTCTGCGTACGAACAGATTGCTCACGCATCAATTGGGTACGTTTTGCAGCAATTTGTTTTGCTTCCCTTTCGTCTTCAAAGACGTTGAATTTATCACCTGCAGTAGCAGCACCATCCAAACCTAAAACAGATACCGGAGTTGAAGGACCTGCCTCTTTAACCACATTACCTCTCTCATCGTGCATCGCTTTGATTTTACCGTGGTGTTTACCAGCAAGCATATAATCTCCCACTTTCAAGGTTCCATTTTGAACCAAGATTGTAGAAACATATCCTTTTCCTTTATCAAGGAAGGCCTCAACAACAGTTCCAGAAGCGGCCCTGTTAGGATTTGCCTTCAATTCAAGAATCTCAGCTTCCAATAAAACTTTCTCCAATAGATCTTTGACACCAGTACCTACCTTTGCCGAAATATCGTGGGATTGGATTTTTCCACCCCAGTCTTCAACAAGCAGATTCATACTCGCCAATCTTTCCTTGATTTTCTCCGGATTCGCATTCGGCTTATCCACCTTGTTGATGGCAAAAATAATTGGAACACCTGCCGCTTGAGCGTGACTGATAGCCTCTTTTGTTTGTGGCATGATGTCATCATCCGCAGCAACCACGATAATAGCAATATCGGTAACTTGTGCTCCACGAGCCCTCATCGCCGTAAATGCTTCGTGACCCGGTGTATCAAGGAATGCGATTTTTTGTCCGTTATCCAAGGTTACCCCGTACGCTCCGATGTGTTGCGTAATACCTCCCGACTCTCCAGCAATTACATTTTCCTTACGGATATAATCCAGCAAGGATGTCTTACCGTGATCGACGTGACCCATTACCGTAACAATTGGCGCCCTGGTTTCCAAATCTTCCTCAGAATCAACAACATCCTGGATGGAATCTTCCAATTCAGTCGTGATGAATTCTACTTCATAACCAAACTCATCCGCAACAATAGTCAATGTTTCAGCATCAAGACGCTGGTTCATCGTAACCATGATACCTAACGACATACACGTTCCGATTACTTTCGTAATTGGCACATCCATCATCGTGGCAATTTCGCCCACGGTAACAAATTCTGTCACCTTGATCGTCTTGCTTCCCTCTTCGATGGCTCTTTGCTCATCATCCGATTTCTGACGGTGCGTATCTCTTTTATCTCTTCTGTACTTGGCCGCTTTTGATTTACCGCCTTTACCTTGAAGTTTTTCAAGAGTCTCCCTAATTTGATTTTTTACTTCTTCCTCCGTAGGCTCCACTTTTGCAACAATTGCCGGACGGTTTCCTTTTACGAAACCAGGTCTTGCACTTCTGTTGGCATTGTTTCCTCCCGCATTCGGAACAATCTTGTTTGGATTATTTCCAGGTGTTCCCGGCGTTCCAGTTCCTTGCGGTCTTGGAGCTCCCGGCTTGGGAATAATTCTTTTTCTTTTATTCTTGTTTGCATTATTAGCACCTCCGGCAGCAGCAGGATTTGTTCCTGGCTTGTTGGGTGTAATCTTGGGCTCTTCTTTTTTCTTCTTGGGCTTGTTGAATTGAGACAGATCAATTGTTTTTCCTGTAAAAGTAGTTCCTGACAATTGAACATATTGCGTCGTGATTGACTCATCAGCTGGTTGCTCAGGAGCTGCTGCCGCTTTTGGCGCTTCTTCTTTTACAGCCGGAGCTGCTTTTGGCTCAACCTTTTCCACCTTATCTTCAACTGCGGCTGCCTTTTCTTTCGGAGCCTCTTGCTGTACAGGTTTTTCAACCACAACTTCCGGAGCTTTTTGTACTGGAGGAGTTTCAACAGGTTTTGCTGGAGCTACAGGCTCTTCTGCTTTTGCAACTGGTGCAGGTGCAGCTTTTTTAGGATTCAGATCAATAGTTCCCACTTGTTTAGGACCGGTAACCGTAGCTTTCGCCTTGATAACTTCTTGCTGCCTTAAACGTTCTTCATCCTGTTTGCGTTTGTCTTCGATTTCTTTTTCTCTTTCGATACGCAAAGCTTCTTTCTCTTTTCTTTTCTCTTCGCTTACTTCTTTCGAAGCTTCCTTATTCCCCTTGTCGCCAGCAAATTGATTTTGCAGGATACCATATTCCGCATCAGAAATTTTGGCGTTTGGGTTTGCATCAATTGCAATTCCCTTATCTTTCAGATAATCAACGGCTCTTTCTAACGAAATATTGAATTCCCTTAAAACCTTGTTTATTCTTATTACTCTCTCTTCAGACATAAAAACTTTTTATTATTACCTATTTTGTTGTGTTGTTGTAAGAAGAATTAATTAGGCATTAAACTCTTCATTTAATATTCTCATCACATCAAGAATCGTTTCCTCTTCAAGATCTGTTCTTCTTACCAAATCATTGACATCTTGCTTCAAGATGCTTCTTGCCGTATCCAGACCAATCTTGGCAAATTCTTCAATAACCCAGGCTTCGATTTCATCAGAGAATTCTGTTAATTCAACATCATCCTCTTCTTCGGCGATGTTTCCTTCCCTGATTACATCCAGCTCATATCCTGTTAATTGACCGGCCAACTTGATATTGTGACCTCCTCTACCGATAGCTTTGGATACTTCTTCTAACTTCAAGAATACTTCCGCCCTCTTGGTTTCTTCATTGATCTTGATCGAAGAAACTTTTGCAGGGCTCAATGCTCTTGTAATATACAATTGACTGTTTGTCGTGTAATTGATCACGTCGATGTTTTCATTCCCTAATTCACGAACAATTCCATGAATACGAGAACCTTTCATACCTACGCAAGCTCCAACAGGGTCAATCCTGTCATCATAAGAATCTACGGCTACTTTTGCTTTTTCACCTGGAATCCTTACTACATTTTTAACCATGATCAATCCGTCGAAAACCTCCGGAATCTCTTGTTCAAATAATTTTTCCAAAAACTTCTCTGAAGTCCTGGACATGATAATCTGAGGCTTGTTCCCTTTCAATTCAACGTTCTCAATGATTCCCCTGACACTGTCTCCCTTACGGAAAAAGTCAGATGGGATTTGTTTTTCTTTCGGAAGAACGATTTCATTTCCTTCATCATCCACCAAAATTACAACTCTTGGACGAACGTGGTGCACTTCTGCGGTATAAATTTCACCAATCAGATCTTTAAATTGCTTGTAAAGATTTGTATTATCGTGTTCGTGGATCTTGGAAATAAGGTTTTGACGCAATGCCAAAATGGCTCTTCTTCCTAAATCTATCAGTTTTACTTCTTCTGAAACCTCTTCGCCAATTTCAAAATCAGGTTCAATTTTTCTAGCGTCCGTTAATGTAATTTCAAGGTGATCCAAATCTAAATCATCATCCGCCACAATTACCCTTCTCTGCCAGATCTCCATATCTCCCTTGTCAGGATTGATGATGATATCAAAATTATCATCAGAACCGAATTTCTTTTTCAATGCATTTCTAAACACATCTTCCAAAATTGCCATAAGCGTTACACGATCAATAAGTTTATCATCTTTAAACTCTGAAAATGAATCGATTAATGCTAAATTTTCCATAATTAAAATATTACTGTAACAATTGCTTCTTTTATATCCGTGTATGGAATTTCCTGTCTTTTCTGAACAGTTTCCTTACCTTTTCCTAATTTTTTAGGCTCTCTCGCTTCCCATGCCAATGTGATGAAATCATCATTTGCATCTACCAACTCTGCTTCAATTGTTGATTCCGCCAACTTTACAATCAGCATCCTGCCAATATTTTTCTTATACTGGCGAACTAATTTTAGAGGCGAACCAACTCCAACAGAGGCAACTTCCAAAGAAAAATCCTGTTCTTCCCTGTCCAGATTATGCTCGATTGAACGACTCACATCGATGCAATCCTGCAATACCACTCCGTTATCACCATCTAAAGTTACAATAATTTTAAATGCGTCCGTAATTGTCAGATCAATTAAAAAAACTGATGGCTTTTCTTTCAAGCCTTCATTTAATAAATCCGTAACTTTTTCTCTGAATGTCATAATTTTATAAAAAGAGGGAAGCATTGCTTCCCTCATTATTCAATTTTTAATAAATAACGGTGCAAATATAGTGATTTTTTTATAAATCAAAAATGATTGTTTTAATCTTAAAATATTCTTACCTTTAATTAATCAAAAAGAAACAATTAAAACACCAACCTTTATCCTTTTTTTATGAAAAGAATCTTAGTACCCACCGATTTTTCCGAACACGCTGAATATGCCACCAAAGTAGCTGCTCAGATTGCCAAAAAAAATAATTGTGAAGTTTTCCTGCTCAATTTGCTTGATCTGCCAACCCATATGAATGACGCTGTCAGCAGCGGGGTAAACATCCCGGAAGTAATGCTGTACTTGAGGAAAACCAACGAAAGATTGGAAGAACTTAAAGACGAATCTTATTTCGAAGGCCTGACCGTTACTGCCGAAGCCCGAATCGAACGTGCTTTTGAAGGTATTGTAACTTACAGCAAAGAGCACAATGTTGACTTGATTGTCATGGGTTCCCATGGTTCATCTGGATTTCAGGAAATGTTCATAGGCTCCAATACCGAAAAGGTGGTGCGCGCATCTGACATTCCGGTCCTGGTAATCAAGAACGAGATTCCAGAATTCAAGGCAGGGAACTTTGTTTTCGCATCTGATTTCTCCGGAGAGATCAAGAAACCCTTCCAAAAACTGGTAGACTTCGCCAATCTATTCGATGCAAATCTGAACCTGGTAATGATAAACACCCCAAACAGCTTTAAAACAACTATTACTGCAGAGAAAATAATGAGTGATTTTATCAAGAATTTCTCTGTAAACAGATACTCCTTGAACATCTATAACGATGCGAATATCGAAAAGGGAATCATCAACTACTCCAACAGTGTTGATGCAGATCTGATTGGAATGTGTACGCATGGAAGAACCGGACTGGCTCATTTCTTCAACGGAAGCATCAGTGAAGATATTGTAAATCACGCAGTAAGACCCGTGATCACTTTTAAAATCTAATCAACAAAACGTAACTTTCAAGCATAAAAAAAACCTCTCAATTTCTTGAGAGGTTTTTTGTTGGTCTACTAGGACTCGAACCTAGAAAGACTGCACCAAAAACAGTTGTGTTACCATTACACCATAGACCAGCTTGCTTATTGCGAGTGCAAATTTAAAACAAAAATCATTTCCCGCAAGTTTTTTCACAAAAAAAATTAAAAATATTTTTTTATCATTTCATTCCGCAAAAAAGCTTTTTCTTTGTAAGCGGATAAATAAAAACAAATCATTACATAAACATGATGACATTTAACTTCAAAAAATGGAACACAATTTTAGGATGGACGGCTTTTGCGATTGCATTGGTAACCTACACACTAACTGTTGAGCCAACTTTAAGTTTTTGGGACTGTGGAGAATATATTGCAACTTCTGCAAAATTAGAAGTAGGACATCCGCCTGGAGCTCCTTTGTATCAAATGATAGGTGCCTTCTTTGCAATGTTTGCCATTGATGAAACCTACGTTGCCTTGATGGTAAACATGATGGCTGTATTTTCAAGTGCCTTCACCATCTTGTTTATGTTTTGGTCGTCGACCATATTATTAAAAAAGCTGATCTCTCAATTTTCCGAGATCGACAATAACAATTCCATCGCAATATTGGGAAGCGCATTCGTGGGCTCCTTGGCCTACACCTACTCGGACAGTTTCTGGTTTAATGCAGTTGAAGCTGAAGTTTATTCGATGGCTTCGTTGCTGATTGCCGTTTTATTCTGGCTTGGCCTTCGCTGGGAACAGGATATGGAAACCCCAAGGGGAAACAAATGGCTGCTTTTGATAGCATTGGTAGTGGGATTGTCATTTGGAGTACACTTCATGGCCTTGCTGACCATTCCTTCGATTGGCTTCTTATATTATTTCAAACACTACAAGACAGTCACCGTAAAAAACTTCATCATAGCCAACATCGTGGTGGTTTCGGTATTGCTTTTCATCTTCAAGTTATTATTGCCTTTAACGATGGGATTCTTCGGAAAAACGGAAGTCTTCATGGTAAACAGCATGGGATTGCCGTTTGATTCCGGAACAATCTTCGTGGCCGTACTGCTTGTTGCCTTCTTCTATTTCGGTTTGAAATATACGAAGACCAAAGGTTATGTTCAAATCAACACCCTATTGTTGAGCATATTGTTCATTTTTATCGGGTTTTCAACTTGGATGATGCTTCCTATCCGTGCCAATGCCAATACCGTAATCAACGAGAACAGGCCATCGGATGCAAGAGAAGTCCTTGCCTATTACAACAGGGAACAATATGGTGTGAATCCTTTGTTCTATGGACCACAATTTACCGATACGTATGCCGGCTTGGATCCTGACACACCTTATCTTGACAAGGCTCCCAACTATGAAAGGGATTACAAGACTGGAAAATACATAATCGTAAATAATTACAAGAACGCCGAGCAGAACAGTGATGACAAACAGAAAGGATATCTTCCGAGAATGTGGAGTGTGGATCACGCTGCAAACTATATGACGTTTACCAAGCCTGTTGAATTCAGGATCAATCCTGAATATGCCCACGAAAAAGAACTGGTCCAAATCATAGCCGAATTCAGGAAAGCATTCAATCAAAGGGAAATAGACCTGGATGGCTATCATAAATTCCTGAAAAGCTATGGCGAATATCTGATCATTGAAAAACCAACCATGAGCGACAATTTAAGCTTTATGTTTGAATATCAATTTGGATACATGTACTGGAGGTATTTGATGTGGAATTTCACCGGAAGACAAAACGACAATCAAGGAAAATACGACAACCTGGATGGAAACTGGATGAGTGGCGTTAAATTTATTGATGAGGCAAGATTGGGCTCCCAGGAAAATCTGCCTTCAGATGTTTTAAACAACAAGGGACGAAATTTTTACTTCTTCCTGCCTTTCATCCTTGGCATCATCGGATTAATATACCACGCCAATAAAGACCTGAAGAGTTTTTACGTATTGCTCGTGTTGTTCTTATTCACCGGACTGGCATTGAAGATCTACCTCAACGAAAGACCTTTTGAACCTCGTGAAAGAGATTATGCCTTGGTGGGCTCCTTCTATGTTTTTGCAATCTGGATCGGATTTGGCGTATATGCCATTTACGATACCCTAAAAAAATGGCTGCAACCTAAAATTGCCGGACCAATAGTGATTGCAGTTACATTATTGGCTGCACCTGTATTGATGGCTTCGGAAAACTGGGACGATCACGACAGGTCTGGAAAATATACCGCACTTGCAATGGCAAAAGCCTACCTCAGCTCATGCGAACCCAATGCAATCTTATTTACGATTGGAGACAACGACACCTTCCCGCTTTGGTATGCCCAGGAAATCGAAGGCTACAGGACCGATGTCAGAATTGTAAACACCAGCCTCTTCATGACCGATTGGTACATTGACCAGATGAAGGCGAAAGCTTACGAATCCGAGCCTATGCCGATTTCATTCACACACGATCAATATGTCGGAGATAAATTGGATTATACGATCCACAATCCTAAAACGGAAAACCGCTGGGACATCAAGGATTTCTTGAATTTTATCGCAATGGACGATCCGAGGACAATCTTGGAAATGAACAACGGGCAAAAGATTCATTTTTATCCAACCAACAAGATCAGGATTCCGGTCGACAAGAATGCGGTCATAGCCAACAAGGTCGTGAACCCGAAATTCTACGATTCAATTGTTCCTTATATCGATGTGGACATCAAGGGTCAGGCGTTATACAAGAACAGGTTGATGATGCTTGATATTGTTGCCAATAACAATTGGAAACGACCTATTTATTTTACAGGGGGAAGCTTTGGTGATGACGATTACATCTGGATGAAGAATTACCTTCAACTTGACGGAATGGTTTACAAATTAATTCCGGTAAGAAATGCAATCGAAAAAGCAGCAAGTCCTTTAGATATGGGCCAGATTGATTCTGACAAGATGTATGATATCGTCATGAAATGGGATTGGGGAAACAGTGAAAGCCCAAACATCTACCACGATCCTGAAACAAGAAAGAACAGTATTACTTACAGGACAAATCTAGCCAGATTGATGGAGCAATTGATCAATGAAGGAAAAATTGAAAAAGCCAAAAAAGTGATCGACTTGGCGATGGAAAAAATGCCTTTGGAATATTATGGCTTCTATACCATGCTGGAACCATTTGCAGCTGGTTATTATGAAGTGAAGGAAACGGCCAAGGCCAGGAAGATCCTTTCACAATTAATGGTAAAATACCAGGAAAACCTGAAGTATTACAGCAATCTGAAATCAAATGACCAAGTAAACGTCTATGTCGAAATTGTGACCGATATCGAACGTTACAGGGATTTATTGCTGGTAATGAAGGAAAGAGGCGATATGGAGTTTTACAATACCAATAAAGCTACTTTCAACAGTTACAATAAAATGTTTTCCCGTTTCAAGCGCGATAACGAATAAGTAAAATACAATACATCTAAAATGCAGTGGAGTTGAAAAATACCGCTGCATTTTTTATTTTTACAGTATTACAAAAAACCTTGCAATGAAATTCTACTGGATCAAGACACATTTCCTCATCAAGAAGATATTTTCGGGATTTGTTTGGGATTTGCCCAACAAGGAAAAGAAAGTATACCTGACCTTCGATGATGGCCCGACCCCCGAAATAACCGAATGGACGCTAAGCCAGCTAAGGCAATTTGACGCAAAGGCAACCTTCTTTTGCATAGGCGAAAACATCCAGAAACATCCGGAAATCTTCAACAAGGCAATCGCAGAGGGGCATTCAATAGGAAATCATACTTTCAATCATCTGAAGGGATGGGAAACGCCTACTGTAGATTACATCAAGAACTTCAAACAATGTGAAATTGAAATCTCAAGGCACCACCAAATCGACAATCCCAAATCCAAGCTCTTTCGTCCGCCTTACGGCAAAATAAAATTTGCCCAAGCGGGAATATTAAAAAAGAGGGGCTACAGGATAATCATGTGGGATGTTCTGAGTGCTGATTTCGATCAGGATGTTTCACCCGAAAAATGCCTTGAAAACGTCATAGGAAATGTAAGCAGTGGCAGCGTGATCATATTTCACGACAGCGTCAAGGCGTCTAAGAATTTAGAATATGCCCTGCCTAGAACATTGGCGTTTTTAAAAGAAAAAGGATATAAGTGTGAGGCGATCTAGAGTTGCTCCTTAACAAGGCCAATGATCGTATTGGCATCCAATTCGCCTGATTGACGCCAAACCATCTGGCCTTCCTTGTAAATCATCATCGTTGGCAATACTTTTATACGCAAAGCATCTGCCAATTCCTGATTCTTATCGACATCAATCTTAATTACTTTTGCTCTGTCTCCCAGTGCTGCAGCAACATCCCTGATAACAGGATGCATGGATACTGACTGTTCATTCCACTCCGTGTAAAAGTCGATCAGAACAGGGATTTCAGCATTAATAAGTTCTCCAAATTTTGACATAAAAAGAAATTTTATAGTAAACTATTATACAAATGTAGCATTTTTAACGAATTAAGCTACACTCCGGCCTTTTTTTAGTTCGATAACCGTAATTTCAGGCCATATTCCCACACGTCCAGGGTAGGCATGGAATCCAAAACCACGGTTCACGTAGACATATCTCCCCAGATTTTCGTACAAGCCAGCCCATTGCTTGTAAACATATTGAACGGGGCTCCACTTGAAAAAGCCAGGAATTTCAATTCCGAATTGCAAGCCGTGCGTATGTCCCGATAGCGTCAATTGAAAATGCTTTTCGTGGTTCTTGATTTCATATTCCCAGTGCGACGGGTCGTGGCTCATGAGGATTTTGAAATCCGCAGCTGACAATCCTTCGGAGGCCTTTGTCAGATCTCCAGCCTGCTTGAAATTATGCCCCCAGTTTTCCACTCCGACCAATGCAATCTTATCTTCTCCTTTTTGAATCGATATGTTTTCATTAAGCAATAATTGGAAGCCGATATCGCCATATAAATTCTTGATTCCCTCAAAATTATCGTCTTTTGCCTGCTGGGATGGCCAAGTCACATACTCGCCATAATCATGGTTTCCCAAAACGGAATATTTGCCAAATGCCGGCTTCTTGATCCTGCTGAAAGTTTCAATCCACGGGTGCATTTCTGTCGCGTGCGTGTTTACAATATCTCCCGTAAAAAGGATCATATCCGATTCCTGCTCGTTTACAAGATCAATTGCATAATTAATCTTTTCGTGGTTGTCGAAGCTGCCGCTGTGGACATCTGAAATTTGTGTAATCCTGAAACCATCAAACGCCTCAGGCAAATCAGGAAAATACACCGTCTGCTTTATCACCTTGAAGTTATATTTTCCTTCGAAAATTCCATATATTATGGAGGCAAACGGGATGGCTGCAATTCCCAAGGCAACCTGGCTGATGAATTTCCTCCTTGAAGGAATTGCAGCAACACCTGAATGAGGATTCGCAAAATATTTCACCGCCCCGATTGCAAATCTGATTATATCCTCACCAAACATCGCCAGCGTCAATACGATTTTTGGAATATAGACCACGAGCAATAGTGCCAATGTAAAAAGTGATTGCTTGTTTTGTCCTACCGATCGATCAAACCTCGAAAATTGATAGATGATAAACAGGAACACGACAGCGGAAATTGCAATATACAAGCCTAGAAAAAACCTGTTGTCATTTATAGTTTTGAAAACACGGAATGAATTGGATTCCAAAGTCAGCAAAATTTTCAGAAAGAACAGCACAGAGGCCACTTTTCCTAAGAGAATAATTTCTGCAGATTTGACATGGCCTGCACTGATGAATTTATCATAGAAAAAACACATTGCAAAAAACACTGAAATGCAGATGTATACCAGTAAAACAGATTTATTTTTAATTATTGTCCTGGCGGCTTGAATAGAATAGAATTCAAATATTAGAATAAGGAACAAAAAGGCAATCCAACGAGTCATTTAATAAAATTTTATACAAATTAACAACTTACGCAAGTGATTGTGTTTTTTATTATCAAATATTTAACTACGGCAGGAATCTTACAGTTTATGGTCCTGGAATTTCTCCAACATAGAACCTTTTTTCTCTGACGAAATTGAAAGCTGGTCGCCATTTTCCATAATGACCGTTCCGCCATCCTGCTTTAGGATTTTCTGGATCCTGGCCAAATTCACAATGTGGCTTCGATGGATCCTCATAAAATTACCCATCGCCTCCAATCTTTCAAAATCGGATATTTTTTTAGCTACCGTGATCCTGTGCTTGTCCGTGGTATAAAAATGAGTATAGGAGCCATCCGCTTTCAAATATAAGATGTTCTGAAGGAGCAGGAAGGTGATCCCATCACCCGTATTCAGGGCTACTTTTTTGTTCAGCGGACTTTCGAGATTATTTTGCAAGGTTTTGAGCCTTTCAAGATCATTATTGTTCTCTTCCACCTTGTTCAGTGCTTTTTCCAAGGCCTCCAATCGAACAGGCTTCAATATATACCCAACAGCAGAAAGCTCAAAAGCATTGATTGCATATTCGCTGAAAGCCGTAACAAAGATGATCTTGAAACTGATCTGGCTTTCATCAAAAAATTTCAACAGTTCCAAACCAGAATACCCCGGCATTGCAATATCAAGGAACACAAGATCCGGCTTGTATTGATGGATTACTTTTACTGCGTTGGGCACGTCCTTGCTCTCTGCAACAATTTCTATATGCGGGAAATTCTCTTCCAGCATTCCCCTTAACGCCAGTCTTGCGTTTATTTCGTCATCTACAATTATCGCTTTCATAAATCGGATTAATTTGTGGGTTTTAAAGATAGGCAGAAAACCATGACTATCTTAATGTTTCCTTACTATTCTGTAATTGGTATGTATATCTTGATCCTTGTTCCTAATGCTTCCTCCAATTTCGACTTCTTGTCAATGGTCTCGATGTCAATTGTGATATTGGAAGTCTTGTTGATGAGCCTTACGCGATTTTCTATTGCTTTTGTGGCAAATGAAATATGTTTCTTTATCTTTTGGTTGATGATTTCAGAGGCCTTCCGCCCGACTCCATTATCATCGATTGTAAAACACCAGATATCATTCAGGATCTCTACTTTTATTTCAAGCCTTTTCGGACCTTCCTTGTGCATCAGTCCGTGCTTTATGGCATTTTCCACAAAAGGCTGGATGATCATCGAGGGAATGTTGTACTGGCTCAGATCGACATTTTCTGGAAACGTTATCTTATATTCAAAATCATCTTCGAACCTTGCTTTTTCCAAAGAAACATACAAGTCAATGGTTTCAAATTCTTTTTCAATTGTCACTTCATTCTTGTCTGAACTGTCCAGGATCTTCCGCATCAGATCAGAAAATTTGCCTAAATAATCTGTCGCCTTGTTCTTCTGGTTGGAATAGATCAATCCCTGGACGGCATTTAGCACATTGAATAAAAAGTGCGGATTCATCTGGGAGCGGAGTGCCGTCAATTGCGACAATGCCAATTGTTCTTTTAATTCCTGGCTTTTCCTTGTTTTAATTTCTGCCCATCTGTAAACAATAAAGAGAAGTATCACCAGGGCTATGATTGCAAAGGCAATGAACCAATATTGCAACCAGAACGGCTTCCTTATTATAAAGTTGACCTCCTGTATCTTGGTGTAATTATCTCCGATGCGGATCCGGATTTCAAATTTATATTCTCCCGGATTCAAGGCAAGGTAATTAATATTCTTGGCTGTTGAAGGTTGGGAATACCAATTATCATCATAGGCTTTCAACCTATATTCATAATTATAATTTCCCAGACTCTTGAAATGTATCGTATTGAATTTTATATTGATATTGTTTTCATCGTGCCTCAGCAAGATGTCCTGATCAAGCGGGAGTTTCTTCCCGTTCGCCAAGATGGCCGTGAACCTGAACTTGGGAAGATTTTCATCTTCAACAATGTGCTTATTGAAATAGTAAACGCCTTGATTTGTGGCCAATCCGACAGTTTCATCATCTACAAAGACATCATTTATGGTAATCCCCTTGATACAAAGATTCAATGCTGCATTTTTAACTTTCTTGGTTTTAAAATCAAAAAGGTCAAAACCGTCATCCGTAACAATCCACAAGCTCCTGTCATCAATCTCTATCCTCTTGCAATTATTATTCGAAAGTCCGTTTTTCACGGTTATCCTCTCAACAACTTCTTCCTGCTTTATGCGTACGATCCCGTTTTGAAGCGTGGCAATCCAGATACTGCCATCTTCGTCCTGAAGCATCTCCGATGCAATGATTTCCTTGTTATCTGGAAGCCTTATATGCTTCTCACCGCCATAATTATCGTATACATACAATCCATCAATATAGGCAACATAATATTTCCGTTCAAACTTGTCAAACAAGACGCACTTGGCCCTTTTGTCCCTGAACGCCAAAACCTTGCTGTCAAATTTGCCGTAAGTGATGATTTTATATTTGGATAGCGGCTTCTCAAAATTAGGCATTCCTGCAAGCGATTTGGAAATCAATCCTCCGAAGTTGGAATTGGCCATCAAAAAATTTCCCCTGTCGTCTTCTACAATGCCTTTTCCCAAATAAATAGGCTTGGTGAACATGGTCATATTGCCGATATTAAAAAAGCCATAAGTGGTCAGGAGGGTGTTCTTCGAGAAACTTACAAACTCTATCGCATTGTCTGATTTTGTATCGTAGGTAAGAATTTCTCTCCCTTTCTTGTCGATTTCCATGACTTTGCCGTCACTGGTCCCAATGAAATAATTCCCGTTTGGCCCTTTGGTGATTTTGGTGTAATTCTTATGCGACTGCTGCCTCGAAGAATCCAGGTTGAAGCTCATTATCTGCTTGCTTGGCATAAGATAGAGACCCTCGTCCAGAGTGCTGATCCAGCTGTTGCCTTCATGATCATTGACGATATCAGTAATACGCATCCCTTTCAGGAATCCATCCTTGAATTTATTTTTTCTCGTATCAATCTCATACAGGCCATTATTGGAACAAAGCCATAAACTGTTTCCAGCACAGCTCAATTTATTGAGGTAGGTCTTTTTCAAATCGTTTGACAATTCAATTTGCTTGCCATCAATAACGCATTCATTATTGATTGATTTGTAATTATAGCACAATTCCCCCTTGAATAATTCCAGGATTTTCAAGCCCTCTTTTGCCGATTCTATATTTTGAAGCTTATTGTTGGCAAACGTAAATATCGCTGATGATGTTGAAGCATACAATTTTCTTGAGTTTCTATCATAAACCATCGAAAGGAAATCACCAGAATTATTATTATTCAAGGCATAAACGAGCTTTGGCTTGCCGCCTTTTTTAAATGTAAATATTTTGTTCTGCGTAAGAATCCAAAGTTGCTTTCCAGAAATAACATAATCCACAAGATTGGCTTTTTCTTCGGCAAGCAATTTCCTTGTTACCGGGTCTTCCTCAAGGAATTCATCTTTTAATATGAAAAGCTGATTGGCAAAATTCTTAGACCAGATTATCCCATCCCTGTCTTCCTGTATGCTGTTCAAGGAATTCCCAAGATTATCCTTGTAGGCTATATGCTTGAAATTCACACCATCATAAGTAATCAATCCCTTGTCGGTACCTAGATACAACAAGCCATTGGAACCTACAAACAGGTCATAAATAACTTCGGACGGCAAACCCTCCAAAAAGGAAATCTTTCTGGTCAAAGGTTCTTGTGGATAAACGAGCGAGGATAAAAATAAAAACACTCCTAGGATAAAGGATTCTATTTTTTTGAATTTTAATAAAGAGGAAAGTGAATTAAAAAACACAGGGTACTTATTTGTGCATAAAATTAACCAATAGCCTGCTAACTTCTGCATTTATTTTATGAAAGTCGCTTTTTCGTTCTCAAAAAATACACTATCCGGCGATTCAACCAATTATTTCACAAAACATTTTTCTTGATTCAATATTTAAGTTGCGAAAATTGAATATTTACATCAAATTTAATCGTTAATTATTTAAACGATCGGTAACATTAATCCGAAAAGAATCAAATATGATCAAAAAACATAATTACTTATTTTTATTTAATCTAAATAAATAACTTTGCTTCATAATTTAATACACCATCATGAGCAAAAATTATTCATTCCTTTTGGCCTTTGTCCTTTTTTACAACTTTGGCTACTCCCAAATATTCGAAGAAATAACCGAACCCGCCTTTCAAGGCGTCTTTTATGGAGATTGTACCGCAGTCGACCTGAACAACGACAACAAGAAGGACATTATATTTTCTGGAGCGGTTACAGGCTATACAACCGGAAATACTACCATCCATACAAATACGGAAGATGGTTTCAGCCAACTTGAGCAAGCCTTTTCACAGATCATGTATTCCTCCATCACCACGGGAGATCTTGACGGAAACGGTTTTGCCGATTTTGTCATCTCAGGTGTCAGGAATGAACCGGGAATAACTCAAACTCCTGTCTTTGAAATCTACTACAATAACGGGGATGGGACTTTCAACCAGGATACCTCGACAGGAATCCTTCCTGTAACTTATGGTTCTCTCGAAATTGCCGATTTCAACAACGATGGGATCTAAGGATATCCTTGTCAATGGGAACAATTCAAGTACATACATCAGCAAGATATACTATCAAGAGGAAGGCAACATCTTTGTCGACTCGGGAATTGCCTTGATGGGAACCTATTTCAGCGACACCAAGGTATTTGATGCCAACGCCGATGGCTTTCCAGACATTCTCATCACAGGTTTCAACACCAGCTATGCTCCGGATACCCTCCTTTACATCAATCAGCAGGATGGCACTTTTGAACAACAGGAAAGCGGCCTGGACAACGCCTACTTTTCTTCAATTGATGTGACCGACATAAACGGGGACGGAAGCTTGGATGTACTCCTTTCTGGAATGAGCTCGATCGGTGAAAGTTTTGTTCCAATCCTAATCATTTATGAAAACGATGGGCAAGGCTTTTTTACAGCCATTGAAAATGATTTTGCGGGAACCTACGGCGGAACTTCCTCGTTCGTAGATTATAACAAAGATGGATTCCTTGACGTGTTCACGATAGGCAGCAATGCCGATGGCCAAAATACGGCCCTTCTTTATCAAAACAACGGAGATGGGACTTTTAGTGAAGATACGACAAACAGCGAGGCACTCACAGGACTCAACATGTCTAAAGCCGTATGGTTTGATATGGACAATGATATGGACATGGACTTGCTTACAATTGGCTTTTCCGGAAGCGAAGGCATCACCAAGCTCTACAGAAACACTCTTTTCACACAGGAAGAGCCTTGCAACGTGCAGCCTGGAAACAATATAGGAGACACTGGGTGTGCTACTTTCATCTATAATGGCGTACAAACTACCTACACCACCGTAAGATCTGCCGATGGCAGAATCTGGATACAGCAAAATCTGGGAAGCGAAGCCGTTGCAAGCTCTCCAACAGATCTAAATGGCTATGGGGATTTATTCCAATGGGGACGTTGGGCTGATGGACACCAGGCAAGAAACTCACAAGTCTCCTCTACCGCTCCTGATCCAAATAATCCGCTTGGTCTTGCTGAAGGAAATACTAATTTCTATGTTTCAGATCCGGAATGGTGGGCCAATACCCAAGCTACGGATATATGGGAAGCCAAAGACCTGGAAAGCATTACCGCAGAAAATGGCTGCGATCCTTGCAAGGCTTTAGGACAGGGCTGGAGATTGCCAACCGAAACTGAATGGGAAGCTGTTATTGAAGCCGAAAACATCAACAATATTGCCACTGCTTTCTCAAGCAATTTAAAACTTACCGTTGCAGGAAACAGGCCTTCGGGCAACATTTCCAATGCTGGCGTAAGGGGTTATTACTGGAGCAGCACTGTCAGCCAGTCAAATCCAGGTTTCTCCAAATACTTTTTCTACAGCAACCTCACCATAAATCCACACGCAGGTGCATCACGAGATCAAGGTACTTCCGTAAGATGCTTGAGGGAAGCGGCATATTGCCCTGTGGCAGTAGATTACGATGTGGAACCAATTTCATTGGTAAGCTTCGGAGACATCTATAACGAGACTTCAGCAGTGGTAAACGCAACTCCTGCCTACGAAGATTTTACAGACATTTCAACACTTGTAGAAAAAGGCGAGACCTACACCCTGACCGTAAAAGGAAACACGGTTGGCCAATTCGAACACGATATCCGCGTATTCCTGGACTGGAATCAGGACAAGGTTTTTGATATGGATACTGAATTCTATACCGTTTCATTGCTTCCTTCAACAGGCACCGACAACGTAACGGCTTCTTTAAACATTATAATCCCAACCAATGCAGCGCTTGGAAGTACAAGAATGAGAATCATCAAAGACCAATGGAACGTTTACGAAGAAGGAGAATTCGACGCCTGCCTTAATGCCTATTATGGCCAGGTTGAAGATTACACCATCACTATTGTAGGCGAGATCATCGACAATCCTGTAACCGCCATTACCATCACAACAGAAAATGATGTTGACCCAATAATAACCGAAGAAGCCGGAACCCTGCAATTGATCGCCACGGCAACTCCTGCCGAAGGCAATCAAGAAGTAAGCTGGAGCATAACTTCAGGTGCTGCATTCGCAACGATAGACAGCAACGGATTGGTGACTGCCAGCCAAAACGGAATCATAACTGTCAAAGCCGCATCGGCAGAAAACAGTTCCATCTTTGGCCAGATCCAGATAGAAATCACCAACCAGCCAATTGCTTTCTGCATCCCTGCGTACGGCAGCGGTGTGGAACCCATTACTTCGATTGCTTTTGCCGACTTGGAAAACACTTCTTCAACTGCCACGAACAGCCCCCAGTATGAAGATTTCACTTCTCTTGTTGCGACAGTTTCAAAAGACGACACCCATACCTTGACTGTTAGAGGAAATACGGATGGAGCTTCCTACATCAATTTCATCCACGTCTATTTTGATTGGGACAACAGCAGGACTTTCGAGGAAAGCGAAGGATTAAGCCTGGGCTATATCCAAGGTTCAAATGGTATAGACGACATCAGTGCAACTGCGGAAATCACCATTCCGAGTGATGCCTTTGTGGGAGAAATCAGGATGAGAGTCTTGAAAAGATATGCTTCAAATTCAAGCCCATTGAATATTGCCGCCTGCAACAACGGTGGCTACGGTCAAGCCGAAGATTACACGATCAACATCCAGGAGAGTCTGGGAACAGGCAATTTCAGCAAAAACAACTTGAAAATATACCCAAACCCAACAACTGATTTTGTAACGGTTCAGACCGAATCAGCCATAAGGAGCATTCAAGTTTTCAATCAATTAGGACAATTGATTTCCACACAGAAAGCGACCACAATCAATCTTTCAGGTGTTGCAACAGGAATATACCTGGTCCAGGTTATCTTGGAAGACGATACAACCGTTACCCAAAAAATCATCAAGAAATAAAATGTAGAATTAGATTTGCCTTTAGTTAGTTGTAGTTTGAAAGCCGGTGCATTTATTTGCATCGGTTTTCTTTTTTACACGCTAAGTTTTGTATTTTTGAACCCTTACAAAACTGCAATTATGTCTCAAAAACGCCTTTACCTGCTCGATGCCTATGCCCTGATTTTTCGTGGCTATTATGCTTTTATAAAAAACCCAAGAATCAACTCCAAGGGTATGGATACTTCCGCCATCATGGGATTTATGAATTCTCTGATGGACATCATCAAGCGTGAAAAACCCGACCATCTTGCCGTGGCTTTCGACAAGGAAGGCAGTGTTGTGAGAACCGAAATGTTTGCCGAATACAAGGCCAACCGTGATGCCACACCGGAAGCCATCAGGATCGCCATTCCCTACATTCAGGAATTGCTAAAGGCGATGCACATTCCCATCATCGAAGTGGCAGGTTGTGAGGCCGATGACCTTATTGGCACCATCGCCAAGCAGGCCGAAAAGCAGAACTATCAGGTGTTCATGGTAACGCCCGACAAGGATTTTGCACAACTGGTTTCAGAAAACATCTTTATGTACAAGCCTGCCCGCATGGGTAATGGCATAGAAATCTGGGGAGTTCCCGAAGTATTGGCCAAGTTCGAAATCGAGCGTCCTGACCAGGTGATTGATTTCCTCGGAATGATGGGCGATGCAGTCGACAACATCCCGGGACTTCCAGGTGTGGGCGAAGTAACGGCCAAGAAATTCCTCAAGGAATTCGGTACGATGGAAAACCTTCTGGACAACACCCACCTCTTAAAAGGCAAGATGAAGGAAAACATCGAAGCCAATAAGGAAAAGGGCATCTTATCAAAGAAATTAGCCACCATCATAACCGATTGCAACGTTACCTTCAACGAAACCGATTATGAGCTGACCCGTCCCGATATCGAAAAAACCGAAGCCATTTTCAAGGAATTGGAATTCAGGAGAATGTCCGAACAGTTCGACAATCTTTTTCGTACCGACCATAATGCTCCTTTGGCCAACAATCCCGAGGAAGCCCGTTTATATAAAAAACCACAGCCCAAAAACGACGAGCAGTTTGATCTTTTTGCCACCACTTCGACAGACGAAGTCACGGGCGAAATAAAAACCAGCTACTACAGCACGCTTGAAAACACCGAACACAGCTACCAAATGGTACAGGGTGATCTGGGCATAAAATTGCTCCTGCAAAGTTTACTCAGCCAGCCATCGGTGAGCTTTGATACCGAAACTACAGGCATAGATCCCCTTACAGCCGAGCTCGTGGGCCTGTCTTTTTCTTGGGAGAAAGGAAAAGGCTTCTACGTTCCGGTATCCGAAAATCAGGAAGAAGCACAAAACCTTGTCAACAAATTCTTGCCTTTCTTCGAAGCAGAGAACATCGAAAAGATAGGTCAGAATTTAAAGTACGATATAAAAGTCCTTGCGAACTATGGCGTCACCGTAAAAGGAAAATTATTCGATACCATGATTGCACATTATCTGATCAATCCGGATATGCGTCACAATATGGACATCCTTTCCGAAACCTACCTAAAATATTCTCCCCAATCCATTGAGACCCTGATAGGCAAGAAAGGCAAGAATCAAAAGACAATGCGTGAAGTTCCAGTTGAAGACGTGAAGGAATATGCCGTTGAAGATGCCGATGTCACCTTGCAACTGAAAGAACATTTCAGTCCCGTTCTTGAAAGTACCGCAACCAAGCAATTGTTCGACGAGATCGAAATACCACTTATTCCGGTCCTTGCCGATATGGAAATGGAAGGCATCAACCTCGACATCGATTTCCTGAAATCCCTTTCGAAGGAATTATCAAACGACATCCTGACGCTCGAATCAAAAATATACGAGATTGCCGGCGAGAAATTCAACCTTGCTTCTCCAAAACAATTGGGGGACATCCTTTTTGACAAATTAAAAATTGGAGGTGCCAAGCAAAAGAAAACCAAGACCGGGCAATATGCCACAGGCGAGGAGGTCCTTTCCTATCTGGCTTTGACCAGTCCGTTCGTGCAAGACATCCTGGATTGGCGCCAACTGGTAAAACTGCAAAACACTTACGTGGAAGCCTTGCCGTTGCAGGTTTGCAACAAGACAGGCCGCGTGCATACCGATTATATGCAGACCGTTGCCGCAACAGGCCGTCTCAGTTCCAACAATCCTAATCTTCAGAACATCCCGATCAGGACCGAAAGGGGACGCCAGATCCGCAAGGCATTTATCGCAAGAGATGAAAACCACACCCTTGTTTCTGCCGATTATTCGCAGATAGAATTACGGATCATAGCTGCCTTGAGCGGGGAGGAAAACATGATCAAGTCGTTCCAGAATAACGAAGACATCCATAAATCTACCGCTTCAAAAGTATTCAATGTTCCCTTGGAAGAAGTAACACGTGAACAACGTAGCCACGCCAAGACCGTAAACTTTGGAATCATCTATGGTGTTTCGGCCTTTGGCTTGAGCAACCAGACTTCGCTTTCCCGTGCCGAATCCAAGGAATTGATCGAGGCGTATTACCAGACCTATCCTAGACTGAAAGCCTATATCCAGGAGCAGGTAGAAAGTGCCCGCGAACTCGGCTACGTGCAAACGATTTCCGGCAGACGCCGTTATCTCAAGGACATCAACTCACAGAACATGATGGTTCGTGGCGGAGCTGAACGCAACGCAGTAAACGCACCCATTCAAGGTAGTGCCGCAGACATCATAAAGATCGCGATGATCAACATCCATAAGCGATTGACATCCGAAAATTGGAAAAGCAAGATGCTCCTTCAGGTACATGATGAGCTCGTGTTCGATGTGCACAACTCCGAACTCGACAGGATCCAGCTTATGATCAAGCACGAAATGGAAAATGCTTTTATACTTTCTGTACCACTTGAAGTAGAGATTGGCGTGGGTAAAGATTGGCTTGAGGCGCATTAAGAAAAATTGCACTAAAAGGAAAGAATGAAATCAACAGTCCAACAAATAAGAGAACAAAAGAATCTGACCCAAACCGAGCTCGCCGAAAAAAGCAAGCTTTCACTACGTACCATTCAACGGATAGAGGCAGGAAATGTGCCCAAGGGTTTCACATTGAAAGCACTTTCAAGCACGCTCGAAATCGAACCCGAAGAACTAATTCCTGACAACAAAATTATACAGACCGACAGGGCAAAATTGATCAATATTGCTGTCCTGATGGGACTAATATTGCCTTTTGGAGGCATTGTCTTTCCTTTAATTTTGACATACAGGACAAGCGACCCAAAAAACAAGGAACTTGGGAAAAACATTGTAAGCATCCAAATACTATTGGCAGTCGTACTTTCCGTGTCACTTATCCTAAGCCCGTTTATTCAAAAATCATTTACCCTGAGTTTTCCCCTCTTCATGATTCCATTGATACTACTGCTTTGTTTGAAAGTAGCAATAGTCATACTGAACGGCATCAGTCTGAACAGAAAAAACGATTTACATAAAGTGTTAAAATTCAACTACTTGTAAATACTGTCGTAGAATTGACGTAGAATTGTCATATTGCTTTTTGCAAAAATCTCCTTCCATAACAGAAGTTTGCAGAAAAAACAATATGAAGATCTTGAAGAAAATTGCATTGGCCTTTCTGGCCTTTTTGATTCTGGGTTCGCTTGGTGGTTATCTCTATTTCGATCAAAAATTCACCCCCGAAGAAAATTATCTATCAGTAGAAAATGAAAGTGGTCCCGTTCGATTTACTTGGTTGGGCAGGGAAAAGAATGTCCTGCTCCTTCCCATACATTTTTCCAGTGATACCGCAACTTATTATTTGCAATTTGACACAGGCTCCCCCTGCACCGTTTTCTATTCAAGATCAATCAAAATGATAAGAGGAATCACGATAGATAAAGATAGGGCAAGTGCCTCTTTTTATATCGGAAAAACAAAAATCACGTCCGATAAATTCAAAATCTTTCACTATGGAGACGACAATGACAAAACCGATTCCCCAAGAATAATAGGCACCATTGGAGCGGATATTCTAGAGAGCCGAAAAACAATCATCAATTTCAGGAAAGATCACATTGTATTCAATACCACCAAAACATTTGGACAATTTCAAGCCAAGATGGCTGATTTCAAATTCAAGAAAAGAAAAATCATCTTTCGAGGTATCTTAAAAGGAAAAGAAGAAAATTTTTTATTCGATTCCGGAACAAGTGCCTATGAATTGCTGACCAACAAAGAAGTCTGGCAAAACTTAAAAACACCCGATTCAAAGATCAGTATAGAAAAATCAAATTCATGGGAGAATATGCTAACCACCTATACCGCAAATTGCAACCAGAAGATACAGTTCGGCAACCAGGAAATCCCGCTAAGGAATGTTACCTACGTAGAAGGCTTTTCAAAAACCCAGTATGCGCTGATGAAATTCTCTGGAATGACGGGTATGCTGGGCAACAAAATATTTTTAAACAATTGCCTGTATATCGACTGTATCCAAAACAAGATGCTTATTGAATAACATCAGGAAGCAAAAAAAAGGGTCGGCTATGGCAGCCGACCCTTCTCTCAACCTATAATTACTATCTAATTAATTATAATCTTTTTCCATGATTGTTCAGATGCATTCTGAAGCTCTATCAGGTACACCCCTTCGGATAATCCTTCGGCACTGACTTCAACTTCCGTAGCACCAGCACGAACCTCTACAGCCTTTACAAAAGCTCCCGTTTGCGTGTAGATATTGATCTTATCCAAAGTCGTCTTGGACTTCACCGTAAAATTTCCCTTCGAAGGATTTGGATAAACAGCCGAAGCATTCAAGGAAAAATCCTCAACGCCCAGAACCGTAAGAGGAGCATTGATGGCATATCCCCTGTTTCCCGTCCCGTGGGAATTCAGCACATAGCCACCCGTTGCACCGCTTTTTCTTGCCCATGCAAAGTCGATAGTCGTATCGGCATAATTAAAAACATAATCATTGGCCCCGTCTCCAGTAACAAAAGGCCTTGTAAAAACAATTGTCCTTAATCCTGCGGAAGGACTATTATTGGTATTTGAAACAAATGTCCAGTTATTGGTATCGTCTTCCGGAACTTCACCTTCACCTTGCTGGACAGCATCCACCAAGGTCGTATTATTCCAATATACAACATCCGTTCCACTGGCCATTCCTTGGCCATTTGCAAAAGACCCGAACTGCAACGCAAACCATCTGTCATTTGGACCAACAAGCGTAAGCTTGGCCGTAGTGGTAGTATTGTTCAATTCCAATGTAGCCTTTACATTGGTCGACAAGTTCACCTCGCCCGTCGATTTTGTCTGTGCAAAACCTGCAAAAGAGATCAATGTCATTAATAAGAGTGTAGTTTTTTTCATTTTGTTTTATTTTAAAAGATTTATGATTTCCTGATTGTTTGAAAAAACAGCATATTCAAAAGCCGTTTTTCCTGTCTTGTCCATTTTGGTTTTATCGGCCTTATTGGCTAGCAGCAATTTGGTAACGGGTACATTCTTGAATTGTACCGCATACATTAAAGCGGTGGTTCCGTTTGTATCTGCAATATTCACATCCGCCTTCTTGATGATGAGCAATTCCGAAATTTCCGAATTCCCTTTAACAATCGCGGCCATCAAAGGTGTTCCCATACTGCTGGTTCCATTGATATCACTCCCATTTTCAATAAGAAACCTGGCCACTTCGTTATTGCCACGATAGCAAGCCAATATAAGAGGAGAATATCCCCCATCATTGACAGTATTGAAAATCTTGGGATCTTGTTTGTACAATACTTTTGCCTGCTCCAATGTTCCCTTTCGGGCAACATCAAAAACATTCAAGGTCTCCTGGGAAAAGACTGATTGAAAAAACAAAAAAGAGATAAACAGAATGTAGTTTTTTATCATAATAATTGACAAATTTTTAAGCAAATATATTAATTTTAACACTTCATTAGACAGATGCAGCAAAACAAAAAAGGTTGCGTGAAATTTTTCAATTATTTCTCGCAACCTTTAATTATATGTATAAACTTCTTCTTTACAGCTTCCTTGTAGATTCGCGCTGTCTGAGTTCCGTTTTAATTACCGTCGTTTTAGAAGCATACTCCTCGTCCTCCTTGCTTTCAAGCTTGTCAATAAGCAATTTGGCAGCAGCCTCGCCAATTTCTGGCCCGTGCTGGCTGACGGTTGACAAACTTGGCGTCAACCTTCTCGACCAAACCCCATCGGCAAAACCAATGATGGAAAGATTCTCTGGAATGCTATAGCCGTTCTTCAACCCCATCTTGATTCCTGAAACAGAAGCATGTTCATCCAAGGCAAAAATCCCGTCGATTTTATGCTCCTTGAATAGTGCCGCAACTTTCGCATCAAAATCTTCAACCGAATCAGTCAATACTATAAGATTGCGATCTATTTCAATCCCATTGTGCTCCAAGGCCTTGAAATAACCTTTGGCCCTCAATTTCCCAACACTCAAATTATCAATAGAAGAAAACAGTGCAATCTTTTTACAACCCAGATTGACAAGATGCTGTGTCGCATCAATAGAAGAATCAAAATCGTCCACGATTACCTTGTCGCAGGAAACCTCATCCGTCACCCTGTCAAACATCACGATCGGAATTCCGTCGTTTATGATATCTGTAAAATGCTGGAAATAATTTTCCTTCTGCGTTTCTTCCGAAATGGACAGGATAAAACCGTCAATGGTCCCATTGCTCAACATCTGCAGCGTATGAATTTCCTTTTCAAGCGATTCATTGGAAATGCAGGTAATCACGTGATAGCCTTTTTCATCGGCCACCTTTTCTATACCCGTAAAAACTTTTGCGAAAAACGAATTCAATATATTGGGTATGATCACACCAATCGTCTTCGTCTTCCTGTTCTTCAGGTTGAGTGCCGTGATATTCGGCTTGTAATTCTTGAGTTTTGCAAACTCCTGGATCTTGATTTTTGTAGGCTCACTAATTTCGGGGCTGTCGTTTAGTGCTTTAGAAACCGTAGAAACCGAAACTCCAAGTTCTTTCGCAATTTGTTTTAGTGTAGCTTTTTCCTTCATAATGTAAAATTGAATTGTAAAAATAAGAAAACAAACCATACAATTGATTTTTTTGAGCGAAAGGTTTCGTGCATTTGTGTCCAGAAGTTTCGAGATACACCACTGCTTTCCACTTCAAATCAAATCCAATGAACTCCAAAAAGAGAAATTTCTGTGAACTAATCGGGCCGAAGGCAATCATTTTCAACCTGTATAGCGCTAATTTCTAAAAAAATAAACCCCGAAAAGAAAACTCGTAAAATAATCTTTTACAGCAGTTTGTATAATAAATAAATAATTGTACTTTTGCACTCCCTTTATTGGGAATGGAATGTTTAATTAAAAATTTATTATGGACGCATTAAGCTACAAGACACAATCAGCAAGCAAAGCCACTGTAACGAAAGAGTGGATCGTTGTTGATGCTGAAGGTCACAACTTAGGACGTCTTGCTTCAAAAGTCGCAATGATTTTAAGAGGTAAGTACAAACCAAGTTACACACCACACGTGGACTGCGGAGATAACGTAATTGTTATCAACTCAGAGAAAATCAACCTTACAGGTACAAAAATGGACGACAAAATTTATATGCGTCACACAGGTTACCCAGGAGGACAAAGAACTTTGACTGCTAAAGTATTACAGGCAAAAAACCCTGCTACATTGGTAGAAAAAGCTGTAAAAGGTATGTTGCCTAAAAACAAATTAGGAGCAGAACTTTTCAGAAATTTAAATGTTGTTGTAGGATCAGAGCACAAACAAGGCGCTCAAAAACCTAGAACTGTTAACCTTAACGATCTTAAGTAATGGCTACAATTCACAAAATCGGTAGAAGAAAAACTGCTGTTGCTCGTGTTTATGTTACAGAAGGAACTGGAAACATCACAGTAAACAAGAAAGCATTCGAAACTTATTTCCCAACTGCTACTTTACAGTACAAAGTGTTGCAACCAATGTCCATGACAGAAAATGTAAACAACTTTGACGTAAAAGTAAACGTTTACGGAGGTGGTTCAACAGGTCAGGCAGAAGCTGTAAGAATGGCTTTGGCAAGAGTAATGTGCGAAGTTGGTGAAGGAAACAGAGCCATCTTGAAACCAGAAGGTTTGTTAACAAGAGATCCAAGAATGGTTGAACGTAAGAAATTCGGTCAGAAGAAAGCTCGTAAGAGATTCCAATTCTCTAAACGTTAATATTACCGTCTTGTTCAAATGGGACAAGACCTCGTTCATTTATTATTTAAAAACAAAATTGTTGTTCCTGTCGAGGCAGGAAATTAGTTTAGCATCTAAATGTATTCAGCCGGTCATCCGCCATCTATACATTGCTAATTCAACAGAACGTAAACTATTATTAAAATGGCAAACAAAGTAGAAGTTAAAGAATTACTAGAAGCAGGTGTTCACTTCGGACACATGACTAGAAAATGGGATCCAAACATGGCTCCTTACATCTATATGGAGCGTAATGGAATTCACATTATCAATCTATATAAAACTGCAGCTAAAATCGAAGAGGCTAACGAAGCTTTGAAAAAAATCGCTGCATCAGGTAGAAAAATTTTATTCGTTGCTACCAAAAAACAAGCAAAAGATATCGTAGCTGAAAAAGCAGCTGCAGCAAACATGCCTTACATCACTGAAAGATGGCCAGGTGGTATGTTGACTAACTTTGTAACTATCCGTAAAGCTGTTAAGAAAATGGCTTCTATCGATAGAATGAAGAAAGACGGTACTTTCATGACTTTATCTAAAAAAGAACGTTTACAGGTTGATCGTCTTCGTGCAAAATTAGAGAAGAACTTAGGTTCTATCGCTGATATGTCAAGACTTCCTGCTGCATTGTTCGTAGTAGATATTAAAGCTGAACACATCGCAATCAAAGAAGCTCAAAAATTAAACATTCCAGTTTTCGCAATGGTGGATACAAACTCTGATCCAAGAGAGGTTGACTATGTAATCCCTGCAAATGATGACGCTTCTAAATCAATTGATAAGATTTTATCTTTAGTAACTGCTGCCGTTATCGATGGTCTTTCAAACAGGACATCTGATAAAGAAACAGAACAACCAGCTGGTGAAGTTGCTGCCGCTCCAACAGAAGCTGTAGAAACTGCAACTCCTGCAACTGAAGAATAAATAAATATTAAAATTCCAATCTTAAATTCCAAGTTCCATAAGAATCTAAAACCGAAAGTTGATGATTTATTAAAATTGGAATTTGGGATTTAAAGATTGGAATTTCTTTTTTTACATTAAATTTTAATCTTAAAATAAAAAACAAAATGGCAACAATTACTGCTGCAGACGTAAATAAATTAAGACAAACTACAGGTGCCGGAATGATGGACTGTAAAAAAGCTTTAGTTGAAGCTGATGGAGATTTTGATAAAGCTATACAAAACCTTAGAGAAAAAGGACAAAAAGTTGCTGCTAACCGTTCTGACCGTGAGTCTTCTGAAGGAGCTGCTGTTTCTTTTGTAAATGCTGACAAAACCAAAGGAGCTATCATTACTCTAAACTGCGAAACAGATTTCGTAGGTAAGAATGAGGCTTTCGTAACTTTGGCTAAAGACTTAGTAGAAAGAGCTATTAACTTTTCTTCTAAAGAAGAATTTCTAGCTTCAGATTTCAACGGAATTACTGTTGCTGAAAAATTAATCGAGCAAACTGGTGTTATCGGTGAAAAAATCGAAATCGGTGGTTTTGAAATCTTAGAAGGAGCTTTCGTTGGATCTTATGTTCACGTTAACAAAATTGCTGCATTAACTGCAATTTCTGAACCAATTGCTAATGGTGACGTTTTAACTAAAGACATCTCTATGCAAGTTGCTTCCATGGGAGCTGACACATTATCATACAAAGATTTTGACCCAGCTTTCGTTGCTTCTGAACTTGCGGCTCGTATTGCTGTAATCGAAAAAGATAATGAAGAAGCAAAACGTTTAGGAAAAACATTGAAAAATGTTCCTAAATATATCTCTTTCTCTCAATTGACTGAAGAAGTTTTAAAACAAGCCGAAGAAGATGCTAAAGCTGAATTAAAAGCTGAAGGAAAACCAGAACAAATTTGGGATAAAATTATTCCTGGAAAAGTACAACGTTTCATTTCTGACAATACAACTTTAGATCAAGAAAAAGCTTTACTAGATCAAAACTTCATCAAAGATGACAGTAAAAAAGTTGGTGATTATGTTAAAGGATTCAACGTTGAAATTACAGGTTTCAAAAGAGTTGCTTTAGGTTAATCAACAAGGATTTAAATCATATTAAAACCGTATTTCTTAATTGAGATACGGTTTTTCTTTTATATTTGTTTTTACAAATATCCTTCCCTTGAAAAAACTATTCTTCATCACCACTCTATTATCCTCGATGGTACTTTTTGCACAAAAGGAAAAAACCTTGCTGTGGGAAATTTCAGGCAATGGCTTGGCTAAAAATTCTTATGTCTACGGGACAATGCATGTGAACGACAAGATTTCCTATTACCTGTCGGATTCTTTTTTCAAGCACCTTCTGGAAGCGGACATTGTCAGCACGGAAAGCGATCCCGAGACGTGGGACGAAATGATGGCACTGACCAATCCCAACGAACCAATTGTTCCATACAACTTCTACAGTACTTTTTATCTGAAGACCTTAAAGAAGAAAGACCTTAAAACCATTTTCTCAAACGACAACTATTTTTCAAGCATGCTGTCCGGGGTGGAAGGAATTCAATCCGACTATCAAGAAAATACCGTTTTGGACATGTTCATCTACCAAACGGGAAGAAAATACAAAAAGAAGATTGCAGGCCTGGAAAATGCGAAGGCTTCCATGCTGACCATCATGAAAGTCGACAATCAAGATTCCAGACCCGATGAAAGCAACAGGGAGCCGCTTATGAAGCTGATAAAATCGGGAAATTTTTTAGAAACATTGAATGATTACTACAGGGAGAAAGACATTACCATGCTGGATTCAATCTACAAGCTTATGTTTTCTAAAAAATTCTTCGAGGTGATGATCACGGATAGAAATATTGTGATGACCAAGAGCATTGATTCGCTAGCAAGAACCGGAAGTCTGTTCGCAGCGGTTGGAGCAGCCCACCTGGCTGGAAAAACAGGCATCATTCAACTTTTACGAAACAAGGGATATACCGTTTCACCCGTTTATGACATCATTTCAGAAAAAGGCCAGAAACAAAAGAAAACCATTGAGGAATATTTTCCACATCCTGCTTTTGAAATTTCAGGGACTGCAGATGGAATGCTAAAAATGCCCTTGAACAGAAAAATAATCCACACGCAGGAAAACATCGGATCGCCCGATTTTACAAATGGAGGAGCGATCAACATCAAGCGAATACCACTTAATTATTTTTTAAACAAGGAAAATGAAACCTTCCATCCAAAAACCTTGGATAGTTTATTTTATGAGAATATAGCAGGGAACATCCTGGAGAAAAAATACTTTCAAGAGGAAAATTATTCAGGCTATGATATAAAAAACAGCACAAAAAACGGAAACAATCAACATTGGCGATTTTACATCACGCCACTGGAATTGATCACCGTTTCCATGACCGGGATGGGAAATTACACCCGGCAATTTGAAAAAGAAGTTTTTGACAATTTGAAAATAAAAAACTTTTCAAACTCATGGGAAAGGATTACCCCCCAGAAAGGCGGTTTTTCCATCTTAATTCCTTCGTTCAACACAGTCTATGGAAATACGCTTGAAACCATTAAAAATATTGACATTCAGGCTTTCGACAACACTGAAAAAAGCTATTACTTTCTAACGGAGCGAACTTTAAACCATGCCTATGCATTGGAAGATTCAGAATTCGAATTGAAACAAATACACCATGAATTTTATTTGCAACACGACATTGACTCCTCGAATACAAGTTATGACAAACTGAAACAATCCTTTACTTCGGAATCAAAAATTGGCAACAGGCCCATCAAGCTCAAGTCAGTAATTAGCGGGAACAAGTACTTCTTACTTGGAACCATCAACGCATCAGAGGCAAATTCTTTAAAATTCTTCGATTCTTTCAAGGAAGAAAAATTCAATTATTCAGCTCCTGCAAAAACTTTCACCGATACAATTTCAAAATTCAAGATAGACATTCCTGAAAAACAAAATGAAGCCATTTTTCTGGATCTGGCGAATGATAAATTCAAATCCAAGAATATATTCACACCACGGACAATCAACTATACATTCAATTCAGAATCCGGGACAGCCGTCAACTTTGAATATTTGAAGTACCACAAGTATGAAACGATTGAGCATCTGGACACTTTAAAAAGTCAAATCCGAAAGTTTTTTCTCAAAGAAGAAGATATTTCCGATTACAGTTATGACGACAATGACGATTACTACTATCAAAATGCAACTTCCCTATTGGATTATAATTTAAATTCTAAAAAGGGATTTTCGCCTTCCATCTGGTACAAGCTTATAAATCCGGAGAAAGACAAATATGAAATAATCAGCGAATCCACCTCTTACAATCCACAAGACAATACCCACGTTTTTAATGCACTGGTTACAAAGCAAAATGCAAGCCAAGCCATAAAATACAAGGTCTTTTTCAACGAGGAATCGAAAGTGATGATGGCAGCATTGGTCAACAAGGATTACAAGGACGAGGATCCATTTATTGAAAAAACATATTCTTCCTTTGCGTTGACAGAAAAAAACAAGACATCTGTCTTCAATGATAAATTGTCCCTTTTTATTACAGATGCAAGGAGCAAAAAAGACACCATCCGCTTTTCAGCCATGAACTCTGCTTATAAATTGGAAATCGGCAAGAATGATTTTCAAGCTGTCACTGATTTCATTGACACCTTCCCGTTTAAAGATGCCGAAACCAGCACACTCGAAATCCTGATTGAAAAAGTAGGCAGCATTGAAGACAAGCGTACCATAGCCTACCTGGAAAAGGCATACAAGAGAGAAGGAATCAAGACTTCCGTTCAAATCAGCATCCTCAATGCATTGACCCATCAAAGGACAAAAATGGGGTATAAGAAAATCATGGAGCTTTTGGAACATGATCTGCCTATTTCAGACAATGAATATGAAATTTCAAACATGTTCAACTTCTTTGGAAGAGATCTGGAAAACAGCAAGGAATTATTTCCAAATATTTTTCAATTCTACAGCATCAAGGAATACAATGTTCCGATAATAGATTTTTGCAATAAACTTTTCGAGGCCAATCTTGCGAGCCCCAAGAAGCTCAATTCATACAGGAAAATAATCAATACGAGTGCAAAATTGGAATACAAGAGGATTTTAAGCTGGAAAGAAAAAAATCCAACAGAAGAAACAAAAGCTGCCGGAAATGCCATTGAAGATCCTGAAGAAGTACTCATAGAAGAGCCTATTGATGAATATGGTTCCGCCATTGAAGCAGAAGCGCCGGTCAATCATCTGTTAAATTATATGAATCTAATGGCAAATTTCCAACAAGACGATGCTGCAAGGACGCTTATGGCCAAGATCAAGACATTAAATATTCCGCAATTGAACGTTGAATTGATCCGTTTGGGAATACTGAACAACACCATTGGTGCGGAAGAAATCGAAACCGCTTTGAATGATCCCAAAACGCGTTATGCCACTGTTCAACTGTTGGCATACAAGAACAGGGAGAAACACTTCGAAAGACTTTCAAATGAAGAGATCGCAGAGTCTGCCGTAATTAATTTCGACAACATCCTTCCAAAAGACTCCATATCCCTGATAGAAAAAGAGATCGTGGAAAAAGATGGAAAAAAAATAGCCTATTATTTTTTTCAGGTCATCAAAAAACCCATCGGTTTTAATTTGACCCAGAAGAAACTTTACACGATAGCCTTTGTACTTGAAGACAACAGGATCATGCCTTTGGCCTACAAGATAGTTCCAGCTTCAATTATCCAAGAGGATGAGGACATCAAGAAAAAATGCAAAAATATTCTTTCTGCCTCCTTGAATGAAAAACATTTCAGGGCTACATTTGAGAAACAAAAAGAAGAGGACAACCCTTTTATGATGAATGATTTTTAACAAGCAGCTTACTTTACCATGTTCAAGAACAAGAAGGATCTAATATTCGTAATCCTGGCAGGGATTTTCATTACCAATGCAGTAACGGCCGAATTGATCGGGGGCAAGCTGATACAGGTAGGCCCTTTTGTAATGAGCATAGGCATACTGCCCTGGCCGATTGTATTCATAACCACCGATCTGATCAATGAATATTTTGGAAAACAAGGCGTCAAGAAGCTGTCCTACATTACCGCGTGCCTGATTGCCTACGCTTTTATAATCCTCTTTCTTGCCATCAACATACCAGCAGCAAAAGGTATCAGTCCTGTCAACGACGAGCAGTTTTATGCGGTTTTCGGACAAAGCATGTGGATCATTGTCGGAAGCATAATTGCATTCTTGGTTTCACAACTCATAGATGTTACGATATTCACCTTCTTCAAGAAGAAAACAGGCGACAAGATGATCTGGCTGAGGACGACCGGCTCCACAATTATTTCTCAACTTTTTGATTCGTTTATAGTTTTAGGAATTGCATTCTGGCTTCCGGGAAAAATCAATTCGCAGACTTTTCTATCTTCCGCCTTGACAGGTTATACGTTCAAATTGGGGACGGCGATAGCCTTGACACCTTTGATTTATCTGGGACATTATCTGATTAAAAAGTATTTGGCGGAAGAAACTTCCCAATAGCCGAAGCCTATCCGGAAATCCCCTCGTATACGATTTCTCCTTTGACAATATTCAATCCTTTCCTCAGGTCATTATTCAACCCGCAAGCTTTTTCCCAGCCAAGATTGGCTATTTTCAAGACGTAGGGCAACGTAACATTTGTAAGTGCCAATGTTGAAGTGTAAGGAACCGCACCGGGCATGTTCGTTACGCAATAATGCACGACATCATCAATAATATAGGTAGGATTTTCATGGGTTGTAGGTTTTGTAGTTTCAAAACAACCTCCCTGGTCAACTGCCACATCCACCATCACCGTTCCAGGATGCATGTCTTTCAGCATGTCTCTTGTAATCAATTTTGGAGCTTTTCCGCCTGTAACCAAAACCGCACCTACAATTAGATCGTGGTTCTTGATATGCCGCCTGATATTATATTCACTTGAAAACTCAGTCACGACATGACTTGGCATGACATCATTTACGTACCGCAATCTTTTCATGTTGATATCCAGGATGGTAACATGGGCGCCCAAACCGGAAGCCATCTTTGCCGCTTGGATACCGACCACTCCAGCTCCCAGTACCAAAACTTTCCCGGGAGGAACACCAGGAACGCCGCCCAGCAAGATTCCTTTTCCCTTGATTGGCTTTTCCAGGTATTTGGCTCCCTGCTGTATTGCCATTCTTCCTGCAACTTCAGACATGGGAGTGAGCAACGGCAAAGTTCCATCTTCGTCCTGGACCGTTTCATAAGCAATACAAACTGCCTTGCTGTCAATCATAGCCTGGGTCAGCTCCTTGCTTGAAGCAAAATGAAAATACGTAAAAACAATCTGGTCTTTCCTGATCAACGGATATTCTTCTGCAATTGGCTCCTTTACCTTTATGATCATATCAGCGGCCGCATAAACTTCTGCCGCTGTAGTAAATAGGATAGCACCGGCGGTCAAATAATCTTCATCAAAAAAACCACTTCCTTCTCCTGCCGTACTTTGAACATAAACCGTATGATTGTTTTTGATCAGTTCGAAAACACCAGCGGGAGTCAATCCAACACGGCTTTCATTATTCTTTATTTCCTTGGTCACCCCTACTTTCATAGCAAATAATTTTACATTATATCAAATGTAAATATTTATACCCTATAAAAAACAGGGGTAAGTGTTTATTTTTTAATTATTTCAACAAAATCATCCCTGTGAATTTCTCTTGCCCCCAAACTTTCCAAATGATCATTGTGCACCTGGCAATCCAAAAGCTTGTAATTCTTTTCTTTTAAAACGTTCACCAGGGAAACGAAAGCCACTTTCGAGGCATTTGAAACTTTAGAAAACATACTTTCGCCACAGAAAACATCTCCCAGGTCAATTCCATACAAACCGCCGACCAAGACCTCTTCGTGCCAAACCTCAATTGATTTTGCAATTCCCATCTCGTGCAATTTGCAATAGGCCTCGATCATGTCATTCGAAATCCAAGTTCCATTTTGACCATCCCTCTTGATCGAACTGCAATTCGAAATCACTTCACGAAAATCCTGATTGAATGTCACCTTGAACATGTTCCGATTCAGAATATTCCGCATGCTTTTTGAGACCACGAATTCATCAGGAAATACCACCATCCTGTATTCTGGTGACCACCACAAAATCGGTTCATCTTCATCAAACCAAGGGAAAATGCCACTTTTATATGCCAACAACAAACGCTCGGGCGACAAATCGCCTCCAACAGCAAGAATTCCATCTTCATTGGCTTCTTCTACTGGCGGAAAAAATAAGGCTTTGGTTACGAAATACATAGACTAAAATTTCAATATTTAAAAACAAAAATTCCAAATAAATCTCAAGATCAAAATCAAAAATTTCAAACACATGCAATGGTTTTGAAATTCAAGGTTCGAAAAATTGAAACTTATTTGGAATTTATAATTTGTAATTCAGATTTCCTTCTGATTAGAAAGGCAAATCGTCGTGGTCCTCTTCTTTAAAGTTTGATGCTGGTTCGAAAGCCTCAGCTGCTGGAATCGGAGCCGTTTGAGTTGGAGCTTCAGCTGCCAATTTCTCAATCCTCCAACCTTGGATGCTATTGAAATATTTCGTTTCTCCTTGTGGATTCGTCCATTCCCTGCCTCTCAGGTTGATGGAAACTTTCACTGCTTCACCAGCCCTGTAATTGTTCAACAAATCACATTTATCCTGGGTAAACTCGATCATGATGTGCTGTGGATATTGTTCTTCGGTTGTAACAACCAATTCTCTTTTCTTAAATGACGCGCTTACTTGTTGCTCTGCATTAATTACTTTTACTTTTCCTGTAACTTCCATAACGTTTTGTTTATTTGACGGCTTGTGGCATATACAAACCTAATTATACTCTTTTTGCTAATAACACTTTCCAAGCCGAAATTGCGTCCTGCTTTTCGAGATACTCCTTTGCTTTCTGATGTACGTTTTCCTCATCTGCGGAACTCAGGACACCCTTGACGGAAAAATTCTCTTTTACAAATATATCAATTTCTTCGCTCGTTGGCAAAGATTCTACATTTCCCAGCATTCCCAGATCATTTCCGTCAAAAACCGGACTTTCCCTGATAAAATTCGGAACCATGTCCACGCCGATTCCCAATGTTGTCAACGGTTTTGGCACTTCGAACAAACCCCTGTTGGCTCTCGAATACCAATTTCCGCCCATTCTCGAAACCAAATCAATCTTGTATTGGTCGATTGCCCCATTATCATCCAGGATCTCCTCGCTGATGTGCATTTTCACGACTTCGCAGATGATCAAGTTTCCAGCTCCTCCTTCATTTCCGAGGCTGATGATTTCATTCACCTTGCACTCAAATTGGACCGGGGATTCCGCCACACGATAAGGCTTTACGATATCCGATGGGATTTGTGTCAAACCGGATTTCAGGAATTCATTCACGCCATCAGCATATTCCGTGCTCGACAGCGAAGCCTGTTGCACGATATCAAAATTTACCACATTTATTACCACTTCACGGGTCGCCTCGGCATTCAACAAGGTATGTTTCACCGTATTGTCCCTGACCCTCCTCGAAGGCGAAAAAATCAAAATCGGCGGATTCGTACTAAACACGTTGAAAAAACTGAAAGGCGACAAATTTGGATTCCCGTTTTCATCAACCGTACTCGCAAACGCTATAGGCCTTGGCCCAACCGAACCCTGCAAATAACCTTGCAATTTTACAGGAGAAACCTCTTTTGGTTCAATGCTAATCATCAGATGTAATTTTACACAAAGATAATTTTTTGGAGCGAATCTCCAGGCATTTTAATAATCCATTTTCCTGCCAGAAAGCAATATATTTTATCCCGTTAAAGAAACGAGACAAAACGATATCTGCATCTGTCAGGGCTATGGAATTTTCCATTTTCTTCTGGGAAACTTTTTTTTAGTACTTTTAAGGAAAAATTTACAATGCAGTTCTCCGAAAGAAGAAATACAATCCGCTGGATCATCATTGCGGCATCCTTTATCATCATCTTGCTCATCCTCTGGAATACATATGCTTTCTTTCAAATCTTCAAGACCGAAGAGCGCCAAAAGATGGAAGTTTGGGCTGAAGCCCAGAAGACATTGATGATGGCAGGTGAATTTACAGAATTGGAACTTCCCCTTAAAATCTTGAACTATAATTCGACCATACCCCTTTTACTCACCAGCAGCAAGGACACCATCATTGACGGACGAAATATTGATCCGGAACTATTAAAGGACAGCCTGCAGGTAAAAAAGATACTGAAGCAATTCAAGAATGAAAACGAGCCCATAAAAATCACTTACGATGAAAATGATTACCGTTTGCTGTATTATGGCAATTCTTCGTTGCTCAACAAGCTGAAGTATTATCCGCTTGCCCTTGTTTCCATTATTGTATTGTTCGGAGGATTGGTTTACAATTTCTACAAGAGCACCAAGATGGCCACCCAGAATAAGCTTTGGGCTGGAATGGCAAAGGAAACGGCCCACCAAATTGGAACACCGCTTTCTTCCCTGATCGGCTGGCTCGAAATCATGAAGGCCGACAATGTAGACGAGACAACCGTTTCGGAAATAGAGAAAGACATCGTCCGGCTTCAGACCATAACGGACCGATTCTCAAAAATTGGTTCGGAACCCATATTGGAAAAGGTGAACATCATCAAGGAAACCGAAGAGTCTTTCGATTACTTGAAATCAAGGTTTTCAAAACAGGTTGAATTTTCCTTCAGGGCTCCGACCTACCCAATCGAAATCAATTTGAATTCCGCCTTGCACAGCTGGACCATTGAAAACTTGGTAAAGAATGCCATCGACGCCATGAAAGGAAGGGGAAAACTGGATGTCCTGATTACGGAAGATGCAAGATTCGTAAAAATCCGTGTTTCAGATTCTGGAAAAGGAATCCCGAAAAACCAATTCAAGCGTATTTTCGAGCCTGGCTTCACTACAAAAAAAAGAGGTTGGGGATTGGGGCTTTCCTTGACAAAAAGGATTGTGGAAGAATACCATGGTGGAAAAATCAGGGTATTGTCTTCCGAAGTCGGAAAAGGCACCTGTATACAGGTCAGCTTTAAAAAATTGGATTAAAAAAAATTTCACAGATTCTTTAATCAAAATAAAAAAGGAGCAACTGGGTTGCTCCTTTTTTATTTCTATTGGGATTATAAAACCTTAAAGATTATTTTTAATGGCTAAAGCCAGTGCTTCAAATTCTTCTTTTTCCAGTTTCACCTTGTTCACGAAACGCATCTCATCCATTTCATTCAATGGAATCAGATGAACGTGGGCATGAGGCACTTCAAGTCCGATAACGGCCATCCCTACTCTTTTACAAGGAACGGTTTTCTCCAAAGCGATTGCCACTTTCCTGGAAAAATTCATCAGTCCCAAATACAAATCCTCCTCGATATCAAAGATCTTGTTGATTTCTTGTTTCGGGATACATAGCGTGTGTCCCTTGGCATTTGGATTTACATCCAGGAAAGCCAGGAAATTTTCGTCCTCGGTAATTTTATAAGCCGGAATTTCTCCGTTGATTATTTTCGTAAAAATAGAACTCATCTCGATTCAGGAATTAAAATAATTAGTCTCTTGATATTTCCAATATTTCGAATTTCAAAATACCATTTGGAACCGTGATTTCAGCGATTTCTCCAACAGATTTTCCTAGCAAGCCTTTTCCGATTGGAGAAGTGACTGATATTTTTCCTGTTTTCAAGTCGGCTTCACTTTCGGCAACCAACGTATATTTCATCTCCATTCCGTTGGATTGATTTTTAATTTTCACATTTGATAAAACCAAAGCCTTGGTAAGATCCAAATGGCTCTCGTCGATCAATCTTGCATTTGAGTGAACCTCTTCCAATTTGGCAATACGCATCTCCAACATCCCTTGTGCTTCCTTTGCTGCATCATATTCTGCGTTTTCAGACAAGTCGCCTTTATCTCTTGCTTCTGCAATGTCAGCTGATGCTTTTGGGCGCATCACGCTCTTCAAATAGTCCAATTCTTCCTTAAGTTTTTTTAATCCTTCTGCAGTATAGTACGATACGTTACTCATAATTTCCTTATTTATATAAATAGAAAAAATCCCATCAGGACGGGATTTCTTTCCACAAAGATAGTATTTTTTGTTTTTAGTCTATAATTATATGTTAATCATATATAAACCAAAGTTAAATAATTTAAATTTGTTTGGACTATTATTATCAAAAATTTTACAATGAAAAAGTTCTTGCTTTTTGTTATCTTGATCGTGCTTTCCTTGAGCTGTTCCAGCGACAGGGTCAGGAACAGGAATCCTTATATTCCCAACTATTCCTTTTCCATAACAATCAACGCCAACCTGCCAGGTTATAGCGCATTGAGATCGGCGATGAATCCTATGAGAATTCCCGATAACGGACAGCATCCGACATTGATTGTGATGAAAATTTCCAATGACGATTACAGGGCTTGGGACGCAAATTGCCCGAACCAATATCCATCAGCCTGTTCGGTTATGACCTTGAACGGCGTCAATGCCAAATGTGCATGCGACGACATCGAATACAGTTTGTTTACAGGTGTCAGCATGGATGGAACTGGTGAATATACAATGAAACCGTATCGTGTTGAAATTATGGGAACGGATTTGATTCGAATCTCAAATTAAAAATCCTGACGGCAGGAAGCCATCAGGATTTTTGAAAAAACTAACTCAAATATTAAAACTTCAAGGTCAGACCGGCCAAGAAATTAATTCCAGCCTGGGGGTAATATCCGGCTCCTTCAATTGTATTTATTTGTCCTGGACTGCTCCAATCATCATTGAAAGTGTAGAAAAACCCATTGCTTTCATATTGGTAATCAAAAATATTATTCACAAGCCCGGAGAAAACAATGGATTTGAAAATAGAATTTGTTTTGATCTCATAGGTAATGCTCAGATCATTTACCACATAGCTGTCCAATTTTGAAGTGTCAGAATCTATATTTCCCATATATTGTTCGCCCACGAACTTGCTAAGCAATGAAACCTGCAAATTTTTTATCGGCAGGAAGGTAATGGCGTTTCCAAAGATCACATTTGGTGAAAAAGCAATATTGGTATCGCCAAGATACTGCAAGACGCCATCTCTCTGAAAAACAAAATCCTTGTTCTTGTTGGCACTCACGGTAACATTTGGTTGCAAGATCCATTTTTCTGAAAGATACAGGGCGGCATCAATCTCCAATCCTAATCTGTAACTGTCACCACTGTTTTCACGAATTGGCGCTCCAACATCATTCAACTGGCCCGTCAGGACCAACTGATCCTTGTATTGCATATAGTATCCATTGATGTTCAACCTTGTCTTTCCGGTATTGTACCTCCAACCCAGTTCAAAGTCATTCATTTTTTCCGGCTTCGGATTTCCTGACTCATAATCGTTCCTGTTTGGCTCGCGGTTTGCCCTTGCGTAGGAGAAGTAGATGTTGTTTCTCTCATTGACCGTATAAGTCAGACCAGCCTTTGGATTAAAAAAGTCAAAACTGTCGTCTACCAGGCCGGTATCGTTCCCGTTGGCGGCATAGTTCACATTGCGGTATTGCAGATCCCCAAAAAGGCTGAATTTCTCCGTTAATTGATAATTTGCTTTTGCAAAAACATTAAAGTCGGTTTTAGTAGAAAAATCATCATAGTATTTGAAATTGTATTCCGGCAGGATGATGCTTCTTGTCCAAAGTACGTTTCCGAAATGCTTCCCTTCGTACTTGTTGTACCCTCCACCCACTATGAAATCGAGTTTTTGATTCTTGTAATTGGCAGAAAAAGTAGTCCCGTAGAAATCATTATCCAACCATTTCCTCCTGATCAAGTCTGTTTCATCAACCAGGACACCATCGATAGTTTGAGGCTCCAAGGCATAATCGGAAACATCTTCGCCTACTTTGTAATTTTCATAAAAACCTTTTCCTATCGTATAATGAAAGGCAAGATTGGCACTCCAGTTAGAAGTCCATTTCTGGTTCCAGTGCAATTGGTAATGGTCTTGATCATAATTATCGGTTTCATTGTCATAAAAACGCGTCACGCCATTATCATCAACATATTCTCCGGCAGTATTGTAAGTCCTGTCGTCTCTAAGTTTTTTCGGATCTTCCAAACCATTCCAAGATTGATATGTTTTTTCCTTCCCTCCAAATACCAATGCCTTGATCAAGGTATTTTCACTCGCATACGTTCCCTGTAGAAAATAGGACCTCAGATTAGAAGAAGCCCTGTCAATGAAGCCATCCGATTGAATGTTTGAAACGCGTCCTGCCACTTCAAAATGGTCGTTCATCAATCCTGTTCCGAACTTTACGGTATGTTTTCTGGAATTAAAACTTCCGAAAGAATTGGATATTTCTGCAGAAGCATCCTGTGATGTCGCATCCGTCAAAAGATTCAAGCTTGCCCCAAAGGCACCTGCCCCATTGGTTGAAGTTCCTACACCCCTCTGCAACTGGATACTTTCGACAGAAGAAGCAAAATCAGGCATGTTGACCCAAAAAGTCCCTTGACTTTCGGCATCATTATAGGGAATTCCATTTACCGTTACGTTGACACGGCTTGCATCACTACCACGGACGCGGATTCCTGAATAACCAAAACCATTTCCTGCATCCGAGGTCGTAACGACGGATGGAAGAAAATTAAGCAGGATTGGAATATCCTGTCCAAGATTTCTCTTTTGAAGTTCTTCCTTGGAGATGTTGCTGAACGTTACCGGAGTTTGCGTCGTAACCCTTACGGCAGAAACCAAAACTTCATCAAGCTGGTTCACTTTTGTAGTGTCCTTCTGGGTTTCCTGAGAAAAAGAGCAGACTGAAGAAAGAAGAAGGGAAGACAATAAAATTTTCTTCCGGTTCTTTGAACCTTCAAGGTTCGATAATTTGAATAAAGTTTTCATTCGTAAAAATTTACGAATAAAAGGGGTAATTATTCTGTTGTTAAAATTAAAATGATTGTTCTACGTCATTTTCCTAGTGTGCACGCCAAGAATTTGTCGTTTTTTCCCTTGGCAGCATTACCCGCCCAGGTTCTTTGGGTATAATCTCAGCTCGTTATTTTGAGCACCCCTTTGAGACGGGGCAAAACTAATTATAAATTGTGAATTATGGATTATGATTTGGAATTAATTTAAAAATCAGGTTTTCTCCTATTCTGCTTGACTTCTGAATTGCTCTTCTTGTCCTTTAATCTTTTCCGTATGACCGATTTAGGTACTTTTGTCGCCTTCCTTGCTTTTGGAATCACAAGTCCCTGGGCAATTATTTGCAGGAATCTTTTCGTTACGATTTCCTTGTTTTTGAGCTGGCTCCTGTCTTCGTCACAATTCAAGACAAGGATCCCGTCATTTGTCAATCTTGAAGACAATTTGCCTTCAAGAATGGCTTTTTCTTCTTCCGAAAGCGAATCCGAATCATTCAAATCAAAAGACAGAATCACTTTTGAAGAAACCTTGTTCACATTCTGGCCCCCGGCACCACTGCTCCGGACAGCCTTGAATTTTAACTCTGATATGATCTTTTCCTTGTCCAAAATGTTATTGTGGCTGATGGGCAGGCTTTAATAAATCATTTACGGTTTTCACGGGATTGAAAGTAATCAAGGGAACCTGTACGAAGATCGTGATCCATTTGGCCATTGCTCCATTCCATAGTCCTGGCAGCTCGTAAGCTTTCAAACAATGTCCGTCCTTGTTTTTTTCGACAATAAATCCACTATTGTGATCTACAAATTCACTCAGATCGAATTTTTCGCCCTTGTGGTTTTTTATACCACAGATCAGATCCACAGGATTGAAATGCGTTGCGGTTTTCAGTATGGCAAGTTGTTCCGGATTGCTTGTATCTACTTGTGAAGATTCTACTATCTGCAGAGAAACATGTCCGTTGTTATCTTTTACCCAAAATGGCCCTCCTCCAGGCTCGCCTTCATTTTTTACCATTCCACAAACACGAATCGGACGATTTAATATTTCCCTTACATAGGTGATCTTGTTTTCTAAAGTATATTTGTCAAAGTCAGAAACGATACCATTATTGAGCTTGCTTTTCACGAAAGTGACGATTTCATCAATGTCATTTTCAGTTGTGGCACCTGCATCTAATTTATTCAAATAACTAAAAACCTGCTCCTGCAGTACTATTAAAATTCCTGCCAACGCTTTTTTGTAGCAGGCGATTTCCTGAATGTGATTCTGAATGACATTGTCTATGTTTTTAATAAAAACAATATCCGCATCAAGATTATTGAGATTGTCAATCAAGGCTCCGTGACCTCCGGGACGAAATACAAGTTCCCCGTTCAAATCCCTAAAAGGTTCATTTTCTAAATTTACCGCTATGGTATCCGTTGCTTTATTCTGATAGGAAAATTTAATATCGATATCAATTCCTGATTGTCTTTCGACTTTCGATTTTACTTCACTTATTATTTTCTCAAAGATAGTTTGATGTTCTTCTGAAATTGTAAAATGCAGAAAGGCTTTATTATTTGAACTCGCATAGAAAGCACATTCTTTCAGATGCTCTTCTACAGGAGTTGTAATATAACCGTCATCGTATTTATGAAAAGGCAATATGCCTTTTGGCTTGCCTGCGAAATTTAAAAACTCCGGAGATAATAACGTTTTTATAAAGTAAAAATCCTTTACATCCTTTGTCCAAGATTTATAATCGGAATAATTCCTTGCAAGTACTTGATCAATTTCCTCATAGAAGGGATACTTTTCCAAACCGGCAAGAAAAACGGTCAATGATTTGTCGTTCTTCCTGTTTATATAAGCATTTATAGTTTCATTACCGAGATCGAAATCATTTAAAAATTCAGACAGGAATTTGAACATCCTGCTTGCGGCACCAGATGCAGGAACAAACTTCTTGAGTTTCAGATTATCCTTTTTGGCATCAAATAAATCTTCGAATCCCTTAAAATTGGCTTGTGATAATTCTACAATTCCATCGTTGATGATTGCCGCCCTGTCCAATAAAGTCTTGGGCATTCCTTTCTTGAATATAGCGAGATGCTTGAGAACTGTATCCGGATCAATACCATACTCGTATATCTGGACAAAATCAGCTGAAGTGAGTCCTATGCTTTTTACTTTTTCCAAATCTGAAAGGATCTTGATCGCTTTATTCAAACGCTCCTCTGCAGTTCCCGAAATAATGACAAAAGGCTTATTGGCTTCTATCAAGGCCTTTTTAAAAATATTGAAAGTGGTTTCCCTGTCTGACGGTCGATCCCTGAGATCATCTTTAGTCCAGGGCACGTCGATGTCCGTCAGAAAAAACAAATCATATTTATGTTTTGAAGCGGCTTTATCCAAAGTTGGGTCACAGAAATTATAATACATCTCCGAGAACACCTTTGTGACCATCAAGTTGGTATCACAAAAAATATATTTATCAGCCGTGAGCAAAGAATTGTTTTCCAACTTGACTTGCCCTATTGCAATGGGGATCAAATCCTCCGGTTCGCATATTTTTTGAGAAGAATTCCATTTTTCCTGCAAATATTCGCGTGCAAATTCAGGAGCCCAGACCGTTTTAAAATGGCCTGCAAGTTGTCTTGCCAATGTCGTCTTGCCAGTACTTTCTGGACCGAACATTGCAATCTTGATTATATCTGTTGGTTGTTGTTTAAAATTTTCCTCCATTCTAAATAAGCTAAAATCGCTAGAATTGTAAATATTACATATTGCACCGATAACATTCCTAAACCTCTATACCCATAAAGCGGAATCGCAATCAGATCCCCGATAATCCACAAGGTCCAATTCTCGATCTTCTTCATTGCCATGTACCACATACCGGTAAAAAATATCCCAGAGGTAAAAATATCAATATAATTTTCAGGATTAATTTCTTGACCGAAAAGGTGATACACGATATAGGTTACCACAATAGTAAGAAAAAATAATAAAATTCCGATGATTTTTTCACGAGTAGTGGTTCTGGATATATGAATCACTGGTTTTCCCTCTTTCATTCTTGACCAATTTATCCAACCATAAATACTCATTACGGAAAAATAGATATTTATGGTCATATCTGCAAAATAACCAGCCGTATACAATAAGTAAACCGTCAATACGGTAGCAATGATACCCGTGGGATAAACCAATATATTTTCCTTCTTGGCATAATAGACGCTTATGATTCCGAAGAAGAATACAATTGCCTCCAAAACAATATCCAGGGTGGTTTTATTTTTATAAGCCTCGAGAAAGAAATCAATCATTAGGAATTTTAAATTTTGTGTGTGGGAAACTACAAATAATATTACTACTTGTGCTTAATAATTATTAAAAAAATTGTTATCATTCTCGAATGCAGTTCCAATCACAACCAGATCTGCTCCGGAATCATAAGCCTTTTCGATTTCAATTTTCGATCTGATTCCACCTCCGACAATCAACGGGATTTCAATGTTTCCAGCTACCGATCCGATCATTCCTGAAGGCACTGCCAAATGGGCTCCACTTCCAGCTTCCAGGTAAATCATCTTATTGCCCAGCATTTCACCTGCTTGTGCAGTATGAAGTACTTCTTGCAAATTTTCTCGAGAGATGGGCTGGGTCTGGCTGACTTTTGACACTGCGGTTTCATTTCCTCCCCCGATCAGAATATAGCCCGTAGAAATGATTTCCAAATTTGATCTTTTCAGGACTGGAGCAGCTTTTACCTGATGGCCTATCAAATAATCCGGATTCCTTCCGGAGATCAGTGAAAGGAACAAAATACCATCGGCCTTGTTGGAAATTTGCGAAGGATTGCCTGGAAACAAAACAACGGGAAGATTGCAATTCTCTTTGATTTTCAAAATCAATTCGTCTATTGTATCAGAGAGCACGAGGCTTCCACCGATAAAAAGATGGGTGGCCGGAGATTGATTGATTTTTAAGATCAAATCATCAATTTCTTCCCAGATGATCTTATCTGGATCGAGCAATATGGCAAGCAATTTTCTCTTCTCAGATTTTGCCTTTAGAATTCCTGAATAGATCGTATTCATTTTTAATTCTTTTCGAAGGCATACACCAACGTAAAATTTTCGATCTCCTCAAAATGTATTGAAAACTCCTTGTTGAGAGTTGCAAAAGTCAACAATGCACTTGTTTTCTCGTCATTGATTTCAAATGGAAAAACTGAAATATGATCCTTGAAACTTATTCCAACTTCATTCTGTATCTTGAATATGGATTCCTTAGCCCCCCAGATTACCGTGAGTTTTCGGATATAATCTTCCGCTTCCTTTTCTAGAAAGTCAAATTCGGTATCGATAAATTTATCGGCAATCAGTAGGATTTTTTCCCTTTGCAATTCAATATCGATTCCCGTGTTCCGATCGCTGATGATGATGGCTGAAAAACCAAAAGAATGCGTTACCGAGATGTGCTTTCCGTCTGCGAGATGCGGTTTTCCAAACTCGTCATAATACAAATCGCGATCCGAATAACCCGCCGACTGAAGCAACATCCTGACGCTCAGGAAGCCTCTTTGATGCATTTCGGATTTCATATTGTTGAGCCTTATAAGATTGGTGTCGTTGAGCAGCACCTGATCGAAGAGATCCTCGAAGGTTTCCGTTATCTTCCAAACATAGATTTGGGTATTCTCTCCATATGTCTTTGATTCGTATAATGGCATTGTTGCAGTTTGAATGTTAATTTCGAAATCGAACCCCGCTTTTGACTCCTTGGCCACTAGCCCTGATTAAAATGGAAATCCTTTTTCAGGCGATGGCTATTTTTTGCTGCTGCAGGAGAGCGACCAGGGGAAGCTCCTCTTGTGGCTTGCTAAAAAAGGCATTGACAAAAAAGATTGCAATAAAAAGCAGGATCAGCTTCAAATTCAAAAGATTACACTTATTAAACAAACCATAAATATTGTTTTGCGGCTGTTTTAATAAAAAGTAATTCCGTAAATTTGCAAAAAATTTTTAGCTAATACAAATATATAATAGATGAGTACACAAACTTTGCCTTTTGTAGCCTTTAAAGTGAAAGATATTTCCCTTGCGGCTTGGGGAAGAAAAGAGATTGAATTGGCGGAAGCTGAAATGCCAGGTTTGATGGCACTTAGAAGAGAATATAAGGATGAGCAGCCTTTGAGAGGTGCCAGGATTGCAGGTTGTCTTCACATGACAATTCAAACTGCAGTCTTGATTGAAACTTTGATTGCCCTTGGAGCTGAAGTTACATGGTCTTCTTGCAACATTTTCTCTACACAGGATCAGGCGGCTGCTGCAATTGCCGCTGCTGGAATCCAGGTTTATGCTTGGAAAGGTCTTGACGAGGAGTCTTTTGACTGGTGTATCGAGCAGACTTTGTTCTTTGGTGAAGACAGGAAACCATTGAACATGATCTTGGATGATGGTGGTGATTTGACCAATATGGTTATCGACCGTTACCCGGAATTGGTTGCTGGAATCAAAGGTCTTTCTGAAGAAACGACTACTGGTGTCCACAGGCTTTACGAAAGAATGAAAGCTGGAACTTTGCCAATGCCAGCCATCAATGTGAATGACTCGGTTACCAAATCGAAATTCGACAACAAATACGGATGCAAGGAATCTGCAGTTGATGCTGTTCGTCGTGCAACTGACTTGATGTTGGCAGGAAAAAGAGTGGTTGTATGTGGATATGGTGATGTTGGAAAAGGAACTGCCGCTTCTTTCAGAGGTGCGGGTTCTATTGTAACGGTTACTGAAATTGACCCAATTTGCGCATTGCAAGCTGCAATGGACGGATTTGAGGTGAAAAAACTTGATACTGTTATCGCCAACGCTGATATCATTATCACGACTACTGGAAACAAGGATATCGTTCTAGGTTCTCATTTCGAGAAAATGAAAGACAAGACGGTTGTTTGCAACATCGGTCACTTTGACAATGAAATCGATATGGCCTGGCTGAACAAAAACCACGGTGCTTCAAAAATCGAAATCAAACCTCAGGTTGACAAATATACGATTGCAGGGAATGACATCATCATTTTGGCTGAAGGTCGCTTGGTAAATCTTGGTTGTGCAACCGGGCACCCAAGTTTCGTAATGAGCAACTCATTCACGAACCAAACCCTGGCTCAGATTGAATTGTGGAAAAACAGTGCCGCTTACAAAAATGAAGTATACATGTTGCCTAAGCATTTAGATGAGAAAGTGGCTGCCTTGCACCTGGCTAAATTGGGAGTTGAATTGGAAACATTGAGAGATGACCAGGCAGCTTACATTGGAGTTGACGTTCAAGGTCCGTTCAAACCTGAATATTACAGGTACTAGTATTAAGGAATCAATATAAGATTGAAATATAAACCCTTGCTGAGAAGCGAGGGTTTTTTTATTGGTTCACAACAGCAAACTTCCAATGCTTTTTATTGTAATTCTTCCCCACTACTGGAAGAACGATTCCAATTGGCAAGCCTACCAATCCCGAACCTGAAATGGCTCCAGCCAGGCTACTATCCACGAATACATAAGCAGCTCCAGCAGGAATAGCCAAGCTTGAAGCTACAATTATAACAGCACTCAGGGCCGATTTCAAACCAGATCTTTTTTGAATCTTTACAACAGAACTCAACGTAATCGTATCTTTTCTCATTACGACATGTTCTTCATCGATAATATTTACCCTTCCAAAATATCTGTGACCCTCCTCAGTAACGATCTTGATTCGCTTGTCCTGCTTTATCAGTATTGTTTTTCCGTCTTCATTTGTCATTTCGATATATTTTTCTTGCGAGAACAACTGGAGTGACAACATCATTATAAACAATAAAAAGTATTTCATAACTAGATCGATTTAAAACCATTAGAGATTATAAAACTAATGTTTTTCTATCAGGAAAATGTTTTATTTACAAAAACAAAAAAGCCCATTCTTTCAAATGGGCTTTCAAATATCAAAAATCTTGATTCTTATGCTTCGAATGGAAGAATAGAAACGTAAGATTTGTTATCTCTTTTCTTTTGGAACTTAACAACTCCATCTACTCTTGCGTGTAGCGTGTGATCTTTACTGATGTAAACATTTTCACCTGGATTGTGTTTAGAACCTCTTTGTCTTACGATGATGTTACCAGCAATAGCAGCTTGTCCACCAAAAATCTTAACACCTAAACGTTTCGATTCTGATTCTCTACCATTCTTGGAACTACCGACACCTTTCTTATGAGCCATGACGTATTGGTTTTAAATGTTATTATTCTTGAGTTTCTTCTTTTTTAGCTTTTGCTACTTTTTTCTTTGGAGCTTCTACTTCTTCAGTTGCTGGAGCAGCTTCTTTTTTAGCAGCAGCTTTCTTTGCACCTGGAGCAGTGATTCCAGAAATTTGGATCTGAGTCAAATATTGACGGTGTCCATTTCTCTTTTTGTAACCTTTTCTTCTTTTCTTCTTGAAAACGATTACCTTGTCTCCTTTTAAGTGTTGTAACACTTTGGCTTCTACTGAAGCACCTTCTACAGCCGGGGCGCCTAAAGTGATTGTTCCGTTGTCGTCCAATAAAAGAACTTTTGCAAAAGAAATTGCATCTCCTTCTTTATCAGCCAAACGGTGAACATAAACCTTTAAGTCTTTGCTTACTTTAAATTGTTGCCCTGCTATCTCTACGATTGCGTACATAACAATGATGTTTAGTTAATTTTTAAGGTTGCAAATATACAACTTATTATTATATCTGCAATTACATTGGTAAAAAATATTCATACCTCTCGTAATCAGTAAAAACCCATTCATTTTTTGTACAAGAAAGCACTATAAATCCACCCATCGGACGCTTATTTTCTGTTAAATCAACAACGGTTGAAAAAAATAAGTGAAAAAAAGTTAATTTTGGCGTAACAAATCGTTCATTTGATATACTTATATCAAAATCCAATAACAAATTATTAATCGTTATGAAAAAATCATTAATGGCTTTGAGTTCTGTTCTTATGCTCGGAAGCGTTGCTTCAGCCCAAAAGGTGACTTTTGAAGAATTCACTCTAGAAAATGGTCTTCATGTTATTTTACATCAAGACAAATCAGCTCCCGTAGTAATTACATCCGTAATGTATCACGTTGGTGCCAAAGACGAAAACCCAGAAAGAACTGGATTTGCTCACTTTTTTGAACACTTGTTATTTGAGGGAACTCAAAATATCGGTCGTGGAGAATGGTTTAAAATCGTTTCAGGAAACGGAGGAACCAACAATGCAAATACTTCTGACGACAGAACTTACTACTACGAGGTATTCCCTTCAAACGGTTTGGAATTAGGATTATGGATGGAATCTGAAAGATTGATGCATCCTGTAATCAATCAGATTGGGGTTAATACTCAGAACGAAGTTGTAAAAGAAGAAAAAAGATTAAGGGTTGACAATTCTCCTTACGGAAACTTGTTTGCAGCTGTAAAGAAAAACATTTTCAAGAAGCACCCTTACCGTTGGGCTCCAATTGGCTCCATGGAACACCTGGATGCTGCAACTCTGGAAGAGTTTCAAGCTTTCAACAAAAAATTCTACGTGCCTAATAATGCCGTTTTGGTTGTTGCCGGAGATATAGAATACGATCAAACCATCAAATGGGTAAACAAATATTTCGGATCAATCAAGAGAGGTGCCGATGTAAAAAAACAAACTTTTGTTGAAGACCCGATCACGGAAACCATCAGGGCTACTTTTGAGGATCCAAACATCCAGTTGCCAATGGCTGTTGCTGCCTACAGGACTCCATCGATGAAAACGCGTGATGCCAAAGTATTGGACATGATTTCATCTGTATTAAGCGATGGAAAAAGCTCTATGCTTTACAAGAAAATTGTAGATCAGAAGAAAATGGCCTTGGAAATAGGTTCTTTCAACTATAGCGAAGAAGATTACGGAACTTATTTCGTTTACGGACTTCCAATGGGAGAAAACACTACCGAGAGCCTGATCAAGGAAATTGACGAGGAAATCTTGAAATTGCAGACTGAATTGATTTCTGAAAGAGATTTTCAAAAATTGCAGAACAAATTCGAAAACCAATACGTAAACAGCAATTCAAACGTTGAAGGTATTGCAGAAAACCTAGCTACTTATTATATGTTGTATGGTGACATTAACCTTATCAACACAGAGATTGACATCTACCGTTCAATCACTCGTGAAGAAATCAGAGACGTTGCCAAAAAATACCTGAATCCAAACCAAAGACTTCTTTTGGATTACGTTCCATCTAAAGATAAAGCTCAAAACTAAGATATTATATCATGAAAAAAACAGTATTAATATTAAGCTTGTTCTTAACCGTTATTATGCAAGCACAAGACAGACCACAGCCTAAACCAGGGCCTGCACCAGTTATAAACATTGGAAAACCGCAAACTTTTGAATTGAAAAACGGCTTGAAAGTCATGGTTGTTGAAAACAACAAACTTCCAAGGGTTTCCTACAACCTTACGATCGACAATGCTCCTTATGCAGAAGGAAACAAAAAAGGCGTTGCAGATCTGGCAAGCAGCATGATCGGCAACGGAACCAAAAAAATGTCTAAGGATGCTTTCAACGAAGAAATCGACTTCCTGGGTGCCAATATCGGATTTTCATCCAATGGTGCCTACGCAAGCGGACTGTCTAAATATTCTGGCAGGATCTTGGAATTGATGGCTGACGGTGCTTTGAACTCTGTTTTCACACAAGAAGAATTGGAAAAAGAAAAAGCCAAATTGGTTGAAGGTTTGAAAAACCAGGAAAAAAGTGTTGAAGCTGTTGCTGCAAGAGTGGAAGACGTTTTGGTTTTTGGAAAAAATCATCCAAACGGAGAATATATTTCCGAAGAGACAATAAAAAATGTAAGCCTTGCTGACGTGTTAAACGAATACAATACTTATTTCGTTCCTGCCAATGCTTATCTGGTAGTCATCGGAGATGTAAAATTCAAAGATGTAAAGAAATCGGTAGAAAAACTTTTCGGTTCTTGGAAAAAAGCGGCTGCCCCTGCAGTTTCTTACACAGATCCAAAAGATGTTCAATACACGCAGATCAACTTTATTGATATGCCAAACGCTGTGCAGTCTCAAATTTCATTGGTGAATGTTACGAACTTGAAAATGACAGATCCTGACTATTTTGCTGTTCTTTTGGCAAATCAGGTTTTAGGTGGTGATTTCAACAGCTACTTGAACATGAACCTTAGAGAAGCTCACGGGTGGACTTACGGTGCTCGTTCTGGAATCCGTGGAAACAAATATGTTGGAAAATTTACAGCCAGCACGCAAGTAAGAAACGCTGTTACGGATAGTGCTGTTGTTGAATTCTTCAAAGAAATCAAAAAAATCAGAACTGAAAAAGTAGCTGACGATATGTTGAAAAACGTAAAAGCTGGATATGTTGGAAATTTTGTAATGCAGATTCAAAAACCAGGTACCGTGGCACGTTATGCACTATTGACACAAACCCAAGGTTTGCCTGCTGATTTCTATGAAAACTATATCAAGAACATCAATGCAGTAACTGCTGACGACATCTTGAGAGTTTCTAAAAAATACTTTGTAGAAGATAAAACAAGGGTGGTAATCACTGGTAAGGCTGCTGACGTACTTCCTGGGTTGGAAAGCTTGAAAATGCCAATTTTCTACTTCGACAAATTTGGTAACCCGACGGAGAAGCCTGCTTCCAAGAAAACAGTTCCGGCTGGCGTAACCGCTAAAACGGTATTGACTTCATACATCAATGCAATTGGTGGAGAAAAAGCTGTAAATGCAGTAAAAACGCTTTCTGTAAAAGCTACTGGTGCTGCACAAGGGATGACTTTGGAATATGCTAAAAAAGCCACTACAGCCAACAAATTGTCCGAAGGAATCAGCGTAATGGGACAATCCATGAAGAAAGTATTCGATGGTAAAGCTGGATACCAACAACAAGGACCACAAAAAATGCCTCTAGAAGCTGACGAGATTGCAGCCATGAAATACGAGGCAAATCCATTCCCAGAAGTAAGCCTGCTTAAAAAAGAAGGACTGACTGTTTCAGGAATCGAAAATGTAAATGGTAGCGATGCTTATGTGATCAAGAATGGTGATGTGACCATGTACTATGACGTTAAAACCGGATTGAAAGTTTCTCAAAGCGAAGAAGTAGAAGTTGCTCCTGGCCAGAAAATGACTATTGCAACTCCTTTCAGCGATTACCGTGATGTGAAAGGTGTGAAAGTTCCTTACAAGACTTCCTTGAACATCGGTATCGAAATTGAATTGACAGTTTCCGAAGTGAAAATCAACGAAGGTGTTACGGATGCAGATTTCCTATAATCTGATCTAGAATAATATATTATTAAAGACTGTCAGCAATGGCAGTCTTTTTTTTTGACTTGATCATTACTGGGAAATCCAAGTCATATTGCAGTCTCCTTCGAAAATTACTCCATATTTGAAATACTGGCTGAAAAAATTCCTCTCCCAAAAAAGAGATCATATTCCAGATGGCGGTTATGCCATTTTGAAACACATAAAGCAAAACCATATCTCCGAAGAATACAATGATATGTTTTGACGGTTTGATCTGCAACAAGAGAATTACCGAGGAGATCCCTAAAATAGATCTATTTCCTCGCCGACAAATAAACGCCGACCAGGACAATAAAAGCACCCAGAAACTGGATCGGACTCAAGGTCTCGTGGTCCAGAACACCCCAGAAGATGGCAACGATCGGCAACATATAGGTAACCGATGAAGCAAAGATAGGCGATGACATCTGGATCAACCTGAAATAAATCACATTGGCAATACAAGTTCCCAAGACGGCCAAAATACCAACAAAGAGCATAGAAGTCTGCACTTCGGACTTATGGGCGATTTCAAAAAAATCGGTGCAGCACAGGACGATCGTTGCAGGAATCAGCAAGACTGCAAAATTTCCCGTGGTAATGCTCAACGGATTGACGTCGGAAAGGTATTTCTTGATCAGATTGACGTTTATGGAATAGCAAATCGCCCCTAAAATGGCCAGTGTTGCATACCAATAGTTTTGTCCGGGATGATTTACCGCTCCATTCAAAACCAGCAAGACACATCCTACCAGACCTATGATCACCCCGAAAAGCTGTCTCCGCTGGAAGCTCAACCCAAAAACAAAAGCACCAAGGACAAGCGTTCCCAGAGGCGTCAGTGAATTTAAAATGGCACTGACCGAACTGTCAATCTGCGTTTGGGCAATCGAGAAAAGATAAGCCGGGAAAAATGTCCCCATGAAAGCCGTCAGGGCAATGTATTTCCATTGATGCTGCCTGATATTCTTCAGACTGTTGAAGCCAATAACCAAAAGAAAAGTTGCCGCAAAAATCATTCGGAGCGAACCGAGCTGAAATGGCGACAGGCCTACAAGTCCACGCTTTATAAGAATAAACGAGCTTCCCCAAATCAGCGAAAGCAAAAACAATAAAACCCACTTGGATTGTCTGGAAAGCATAATGATCTTTTTGTGTGGCAAAATTCTATTTTTTAAATGGAATTCGGCTTCTTTTTTTTAGTAATTTTGTAAAACCTTTCAAACAAAGGAATTAAACCTAAACGTATTAAATACCATAGATTATGAATTTCAAGAAATCATTTTTAGCATTGGCTCTAGCAGGCGTTTTATTTGCGAGTTGCAAGCAAACTGCAGCCGAACCTGCAAAGGAAGCAACAGCGACGATAGAAAACGGCACAACCGCTACACCAGGGAAAATTGAAACGGCAAGTTTCAGCATCGAAGGAATGTCTTGCGAGGTGATGTGTGCTTCAAAAATCCAGAAAGAATTAACCAAGACAGATGGTGTCCAGAAAGCAACCGTAGATTTCGAAAAGAAAACTGCAACCGTAGAGTATGATGCCGGAATAATCACGCCAGAAAAATTAGCTGAAACTGTTGAAGCGGTCAATGGTGGAAATTCTTATAAGGTTTCCAACGTAAAATCTTCTGCCGACCATGCGATGCTTTTCTCAAAAGACAAGGAGAAAAAGAAGAAGAAAAATAAAAAGGAAAAAGCTGAAGCTGAAAAATCGGCTTCAACTGAAGAAGCAAAAAGCGACAAGCCGGCATGCTGCAAATCTAAAAAGTCTTGCTCTTCTTCTGAATCAAAAAAAGAAAACACATTGTAATCAAGGAGGAATGTATAAAAAAAGGGAACTCAAAAAATGGGTTCCCTTTTTTTATACATCTTATTTCCATCTCAGACTTTCCATCAGGTTCTGGAGGTCGTTCCTTACATAACTTGTAGCAGGCATGATGGAATCAAAATTAGGTTTTGCATAAAAATAAACGGAACATTCGATAAAATGCCTTGTGCTGTCTGTTGCATAAAATTGCGTGTTGGTTGCCGCATTTCCATTTACCTGATAAAACATTCCAAAAACCTTGTCCTTGCGATTCAGGAAGGGCTGCTCGATGATATCATCAGCTTTTACTACGTGCTTGTAGGTCAATTTCTGGGCATCTGCCAGAAGATGGTCAATATTATTGGTTACCGGCTTGTAGGTAAGATAGATGGTTGCCTTCATCTTCGGATAATCAATTGACAAGTTGCAACCTTCATTCTGCTTCACCTTTCCTATCGTATTTACATCAAAAGTAAACGGGCAATCTGTTTCGTAATGGGCATATTCCGCAACCGGATAATCCAATCGCAAATGGCTGGCCGGCTTTGGCAACACATCGTCTTTGCAGCTTGCAAGGCAAAGCAAGACCATTGAAAACAAGACAACCGAAGTAATATTCTTAAGCATTCTATTGATTTATTTAGCCAAGCGTGACCTTGACTTGTTTTATTCTTTTCTTATCCACCGTTTCGATTGTAAAAATACAATCATCAAAATTAACCTTCTGCCCTTTTTTAGGAAAATTACCTAAAATTTCCAAAATCAATCCGGCCAAGGTTTCGGCTTCACCTTTGCGGTCTTCAAAAACCTCTTCATTTACGGAGACAATCCGGTAGAAATCCTTTAAATATATCTTTCCTTCAAAGAGAAAATTCTTGTCATCAATCTGGGAGAAATTAATATTCTCATCATCAAATTCATCACTTATATCACCCACGATCTCTTCAATGACGTCTTCCAGGGAAACCAATCCTGATGTTCCTCCATATTCATCCACCACAATCGCCAAATGGTTTTTCATACCTTGAAAATCCTTCAGGAGATTATCAAGTTTCTTGTTTTCAGGCACAAAGAACGGCTCTCTCATCAATACCTTCCAATCGAATTCCTTTTTATCAATGTGCGGAATGATATCTTTCACGAACAAAACGCCTTCTATCTGATCTATATTGTCCCGGTAGACTGGAATTCTCGAAAAACCCTTTTCCACGATCTTGGGAAAAATTTCCTCGAAAGTTTCCTCTATTTCCAAAGCAAAAATATCAATCCTCGGACTCATTACCTGCTTGGTATCGGTATTTCCAAAAGAAACGATGCCTTCAAGAATCTTCTGCTCGTCGGATGAAGTTTCTTCCGAAGACGTCAGCTCCAAGGCTTGGGACAATTGATCAACCGAGAAATTGGACTTCTGCTTGCCTAACTTTTTTTGCAGATAGAGCGTCAAAGAACGCATTGGCAAACTTATGGGCGAAAGGAGCTTGTCGAGCACCATGATCGGATGGGTGATGCCTATGGCAAACTTTATATTGTTCCTGCTTGCGTAGATTTTGGGGAGGACTTCTCCAAAAAACAATATCAGGAACGTAATGAAGAGTATTTCGGTGAGGAATTTCAGCGAGGGCAGGCTTATGAAGTCAAAAGGGCTCCTGCCCAGAAAAGAAAACAGGACGACAATGCTGATGTTTATAAAATTATTAGCAACAAGCAATGTTGCTAATAATTTTTTGGGTCTTTCCAGTAATTTGGTGATGATTTGGACTTTCTTGGGATTTTCCGGAAAAGCATCATCCAGATCTTTTTGGGACAAGGAAAAGAATGCCACTTCCGCACCTGAAACCACTGCCGCAAAAAACAGCAGCACAAATATTCCGATGAAACCAAGAATTAAATTAGCATCTGAAGTTTGAAAAAAATCTAAACTGGGAGGCTCGGGATCCAAATTAAATATAATTAGTTAAACAATTAGAACGGCATATCGTTCTCCGGCAGCATACTGTCGTCATAACCAGTATTCTTTGGCGTTGGAATCGGACTTGATTTTACACCTTCGGAATCTTTCTTCAAGTTCAGGAAAGTAAATTCTGTAACCTGGATTTCCGTGGTATATTTCTGAGCTCCGTCTTCCGACTGCCATTGGCGGGATTTAATTCGTCCCTCCACATATATCTTATCGCCCTTGGACAGGTACTTTTCACAAATTTCGGCAGCTTTGTTCCTGACAACAAGGTTATGCCATTCTGTAGAATTTATTTTTTCTCCTGTGCTTTTATTGATGTAAGTCTCATTAGTTGCCAATGGAAATCTTCCGATGCAATTACCTCCTTCGAAATAATGCATTTTTACTTCATCTCCAAGATGTCCAATTAGCGTAACTTTATTTATCGTTCCGTTCATTTTTAGGGGTATTTTTATTTTCAAATATAGTAATTATTTTAAAATAAAATTTTAAAGTTAATTTATTGCAAACAACTGTTTTTTAAACGATTACAATGATTTTTTTTCAAACATTTAAAAATTCATTCCTTTTTACCAATAAAAAAAGTCGTGCTGGGGCAAATTTTTTATATTTTTTTTAACAACACTATCTTTAAAAATCGCAAACCAAATTATAAAATAATAACGATTCTTTATTTTCTGCCTTCTGAATTATTTAAGAACTTTTCAATAAAGTTATAAATAACAATCGGAAAAGGAAAGGTTTTCAGAAGAGAATTGTCAATCCCTCCCTCAATAGAACCATAAACCATTATCTTCCAAAACCTTATATTTAGATTTTGATGAGAAAGCTTATGCATTTGTGCCTTGGGGTTTATTTCTGCAATGGAAAGGATCGGATTTACAATAAATTTATGTTCTGAAATCTCAATTGAGATTTGATCAAGCCCGATTTCCGCTTCACTTTCGATCAACGGAAATTCATATAAATTATGCCAGATTCCTTTATCCGTCCGCTGTTGGATAATTGATTTTTCTTCCTCGTCTTCAAAAACCAAATAATTGAAAAACCTGTTGGTCACCTTGGTCTTCTTTAACTTCACCGGAAGCTGGTTGACTTTACCAAGCTTCAAGGCCAGACACCCGTCGTTCATTACACAAATACTGCAATTGGGATTTTTAGGGACACATTGCAAAGCACCGAATTCCATAATAGCCTGATTAAATATGGCCGCACTGTCTTTGGGCATCAGTTCCAAAGCCAATTCCTGGAAAATCTTCTTGGATGCAGGCTGGGAAATATCGGCCCCAATATCAAAAACACGCGACAAGACCCTGAAGACATTTCCATCTACGACCGGAACGGCTTCATTGAAAGAAAAAGAGGCAATTGCCGCGGCCGTGTAATCCCCCACTCCCTTTAACAAAAGCAAGTTCTTATAATTGTCTGGGAATTTTCCGTTCAATTCAAATGCCACATGTTGTGCGGTCTTGTGAAGATTTCTTGCACGGGAGTAGTACCCGAGTCCTTGCCAAAGTTTCAGCACTTCTTGTTCGGAAGCATTCGCCAAATCAAAAACGGTTGGAAAAGCTTCGGTAAAAGCAAAAAAATAAGGCATTCCCTGTGCAACTCGCGTCTGCTGAAGCATGATTTCGGAGAGCCAAATAAAGTAAGGATCGACGGTATTTCGCCACGGCAAATCACGCTTGTTTTGTAAATACCACCTTATTAATGAGTTAGAAAAATCCATGAGTAAATTTGAGTTAGCAAAAGTAAAAGTTTATGTAATTAAATTTTAATGAATTAGGTTGATATATTGTTTTTTAAATTCATATATTTGCAACCTCAAAAAAATTAGTACATCAATATAAATTCGAAAGAAAATGACGAAAGCAGATATCGTAGCGAAAATTTCAGAAAAATTAGGTCTTGAAAAAGGAGATGTTCAGGCAACTGTTGAAACTTTTATGGAAGAGGTAAAATCTTCACTTGAAACCGGAGATAATGTTTATTTAAGAGGTTTCGGAAGCTTTATCATCAAAACAAGAGCAGAAAAAACAGGTAGAAATATCTCTAAAAACACTACAATTAAAATTCCTGCACATAATATTCCAGCCTTCAAACCTGCAAAAGTGTTTGTAGAAGGAGTAAAAACAAATAACGAAGCAAAATAAAACTAATTATTAATCACCAAAAATCGACAGATTATGCCAAGTGGTAAAAAAAGAAAAAGACATAAGGTAGCAACGCACAAACGTAAGAAAAGAGCGAGAGCTAACCGTCACAAGAAGAAAAAGTAGTTCTAAACTACTTTTTTCTTTTTTAAAGTTCATTGAAATATTGGATTTCAGACCTCAGATTCTAAAATTCAGATTGCAGTTTAGTCTGCAAACTGACTATTGGATACTGTAAATTGACTTCCATCCGGGTACAAACCTGTTTAATTATTGTTTAATCCATCCCTACTCAAAGGTTCAGGGTTCAGGGTTTTAGGTTTGGGTTTCGAGCCATTGGTTTTCCATTTGACTCTTAATCTTCCTCCTTTTGCCTTACCTTACACCTATCCGTACGGATAAAAATTTACAGTGTGAATAAAGAATTAATCATCAGATCTAGTTCCGAAGCCGTAGATTTTGCCTTATTAAAAGATGGAAAACTAATTGAATTACACAAAGAAGAAGAAAAAAGCAACTTCCAAGTTGGCGATATTTTTATTGCCAAAATACGAAAACCAGTTGCCGGGCTAAATGCCGCTTTTGTAAATGTAGGCTTCGAAAAGGATGCCTTCTTGCATTATCACGATTTAGGACCCAATTTGGCTTCCCAATTGAAATTCATAAAACTTGTTAGCGCAGGTAAAATAAAAGATTTCTCCCTAAAAAACTTTCAGTTTGAGAAAGAGATTGACAAAAATGGCGTAGTAACTGATGTTCTCAGTGCCAATCAATCAATTTTAGTACAAGTCGTAAAAGAACCTATATCTACCAAAGGTCCAAGAATCAGTTCAGAACTGTCTCTTGCAGGTAGGTTTATTGTTCTCGTTCCTTTTTCTGACAGAGTTTCGATATCACAAAAAATCGAATCCAAAGAAGAAAAAGATCGTCTTAAGCGATTAGTACAATCCATCAAGCCTAAAGGATTCGGCGTTATTGTTAGAACAGTAGCCGAAGGCAAAAAAGTCGCAGAATTAGAAAAAGACTTAGCAACATTACTTGACAGATGGTCAGGAATGTGTAAAAAATTACCAACTGCTCATCATCCATCCAAAGTGCTGGGAGAGCTCAACAGAGCTTCTTCTATCCTAAGAGATGTATTCAATGACACTTTCAGTGGCATTCACATAGATGATGAAGAGTTGTTTTATCAGACGAAGGATTATTTGCAAGAAATTGCACCTTCAAAACAATCAATTGTAAGGCATTATCAATCAAAGGATACGCCGATTTTCGAAAAATATAACATAGAGAAACAGATCAAAACTTCATTCGGAAAAACCGTCTCAATGAGCAAAGGTGCTTATTTGATAATTGAACACACGGAAGCCCTGCACGTCATCGACGTAAACAGCGGAAACCGTTCCAATAAAGCCTCCAATCAGGAAGACACAGCGCTTGAAGTCAATATGATTGCAGCCGCTGAAGTTGCACGCCAGCTTCGCCTTAGAGATATGGGCGGTATCATAGTAGTCGATTTTATCGATATGTCTGATCCCGAAAATCGCAAAGTATTGTTTGAATTTCTTCGTGAAGAAATGAGCGATGACAAGGCCAAACACAAGATTTTGCCTCCAAGTAAATTTGGCTTGGTCCAGATAACAAGGCAAAGAGTCAGACCAGAAGTCAACATCAAGACCAGAGAAGAAGACCCCAACAATGAAAATGGGGAAATTGAAGCTCCAATCCTGATCATCGACAAGATTGCGTCCGACCTTGAAAGAATATTGAAGATCCATAAAAAAGTCGTACTTAACGTACACCCTTTTGTGGCAGCATATCTATCCCAAGGATTTCCATCAATGCGTTCAAAATGGTTTTTTGAACACAAGAAATGGATAAAGATCATACCGCGAAATGCGTATACCTTCTTGGAATACCATTTCTTCGACAGAGATGGAAATGAAATAAAAGAATAAATAAGAAACCGCCTTTCGAAAGATTGCTTTCAGCCAGTTCGGCCGCAAGCGTCCTCGAGTAGGCGGTTTTTTTATTTGCTTACGCCAATTCGCTTTGCTCGGGTGGAGCTATTTCCAGCCTATCCGTTACAATCTTTTGATTTTTAAAGAAAAAATGAAAGGATTTCCACTACAAACACGGAGTGTTCGCCAAACTCCTATGCAATTAAACGCATTGTGAGGCAATCCGGGCTAGTGTATTCGATTTCAAAAGAAACTTATTCACTAATAATCTCGATTTTTCTACTAATTTCGTTCCCAAACGCATCCACAACCGTAATATAATGGATTCCCGAACTCGGCTCGATTGCCATTTCGTGGAAGGTTTTGGTCGTACCCTTGAAAACATTATCCAAATACCAATACAATTCCGTTTCCCTTTGAGAATGGGCCACTTTTACTATTACAGGCTGAATTTCGCTGTTGAAATTCTTGGTCAGATAGATCTTGCTGTTCATCTTTGGATAGATGAAATCCATCGAGACGGTTTGTGTCGCCATACAATCTTCCCGAAAAGGGGGCAAGGTCTGGTACTCAATGTGCTGGCTTTTATAATACCATTCCATAACCGGCGGCAAGACAAACCATGTCTTGGTTATGATATTTTCAATATTTTCACAACTGCTGTTCACCCTGAACTGTTGCGTCTTATCCAGATGAATTGTTTTATGATACGGACAAACAGACGTCGTCTTTCCTTTCAACGAAACCATCTGCTTTACTTTTGGACAATTTTCCTGGGCCAGATGCCCGCTTGAACTGCAGACTTCCACCTCCTCCAAATCATTCAAAGGCTGGGCGAACCATTTTTTTCTTGGCAGCACATTGAAAACATCAAACAAGATAGGTGCCGCACTTGAAACTCCTGTCAAAGTTGGTCTTCCCTCGCCAGAAGCATTTCCCACCCAGACTCCCACTACATACCTGGAATTGGTTCCGATGGCCCAGGCATCACGGTTTCCGAAACTGGTACCGGTTTTCCATGCAATTTTTTGGGAACTGTCATAAAACTTCCAAGCCTCGTCTCCTTCGGGCCTGTTCACCTCTTCCATTGCGTTGTACGTGAGCCAGATTGCTCCGGCGCCCAAGATAGTTTTCTGATAGCTTTCCTTCCCGAAATCTAGTTCAAAACCATCTTGATAATTCAATTCAGCAAATTCTTTTGTCCTGTATTTTCCCTGATTCTTATTGAAATAGTCCACTGTGGATGACATTCCGGCATAAGTCCTGCACAAATCCCACAAATTGCTTTCGGCACCTCCCAGGATCAGCGACAAGCCGTAATGATCCGGTGGTTTGGAAATGTCTTTCAGCTTGAATTTCTGCAATTCTTCATAAAACTTATTCACTCCAAAATCCTGCAGCATCAAGACTGCCGGAATATTCAAAGATCTTGACAAGGCACGATGAGCCGGAACCGCACCATCAAAAGTGAGGTTGAAGTTTTCAGGCGTATAACCCGAAATCTGGGTTGGAACATCCGCAATCAAAGTATTGGGCAATAAAGCGCCTTCATCCAGCATAGAGGCATACAACAAAGGCTTCAAGATACTTCCGGTACTTCTTGGAGCTCCGATAACATCCACATCTTTTTGATGATTGGCATCCGTTGGGGCATTGCCAATATAGCTGATGATATTCCTGTTGGAAACATCAATAACCAAGATGGCAAGATTATACACTTCATTCTGCTTATACTGGTTGTAATAATACCTCGCAATCTGGTTGACGCGATTCTGCAACGCGATTTCAACGGTAGTTTTCACCCTTTGTCCTTCTTGGTCCTTGGAGATCCTTTGCAACAAATGCGGAGCGATTTGGGGCAAATCAAATGGTTTCTGAGGCAACGGTTCGGCAATTGAAAGTTCATAGGTCTGTTGGTCGATGACGCCTTCCTTTTGCAGTTTCAACAAGAGCGCATCTCGCTTCAAGCGTAATTTTTCCTGATTCTTTCCCGGATAGATCAAACTTGGGGCATTCGGCAAAACAGCCAAGGTCGCCGTTTCCGACCACGACAATTGATGGGATTGCACGCCGAAATAACGCCATGAGGCCATTTCCAGACCTACAACATTGCCTCCGAAAGGAGCGTGCCCTGCATACAACTCCAAAATTTCATCTTTCGAATGACGAAATTCAAGCCGTGTTGAAAGTATGATTTCAATTATTTTTTCGAAATACGTCCGGCCTTTTCCTTTCCTCGAAAGCCGGATGACTTGCTGGGTCAACGTGCTTCCACCACGGACTACTTTTCCTGCTTTTTGATTTTGCCGAACAGCATTGAACATCGCAACGGGATTAAAACCTGGATGCTCGTAAAAATACTGGTCTTCGAAATAAACAATACATTTCTTGAATTTATAGGGAACACTGTCACTTGCGGGAAAACGCCATTGGCCGTCACGAGCGATCTTTGCACCTAGCAATTCGCCTTCCTTGCTTTCTATGACCGTGGAATAAGGCTCTTCAAACAAAGTCCTCGGCAAGCAGAAATAATAGCCTGTCAAAAGCAGCAAGGCAATTGAGGATTTTATCTTGTTGCGCTTTATCCAGTTGAGGATACGTTGAAAGAAAGCCTTTATTTTCGTTTTCATTTTTTACCACGAAGACACGAAGAAGGCACAAAGCTCACGAATCCATTGTGGACTCCATGATTTCCTTGTGCCTTTGTGTTTATTGTTATTTTACAACTTCAACCCAAAAACCTTTGGTCCTTGCCAGGAATGTATTGTCGTACATCGCTTCACATTGCAGCCCTGGCAAATAGTAGGTCCCCAGATAAGATGCATTGAGCAGCACTCGGAATGTCTTGGTTTCATTGGACTTCAGACTGAAATAAAAATTGGTCCTGTCGTCACGGATATCAATATAATCGGCCACATTGTTTGTTGCATCTCCGTAATCAGTAAATCGGGTGTTGACTATTTCAAAACCTGATGGCAGAATTTGTATCAAAGCTACATTTTCAACTCGTTCATTCTTCTGGTTTTTCACGGTCACTTCTGCAATGAATTCAGTCCCTTGATTGATTCTCGAAACATTTATTACATCCCCTTTCCTGCTTTTGAAAACAATATCGGCATCCAGATTGCTTTGGATGACTTGCTCCTCGCCAACCGGAAGAATCCCGCTGTTCAACAATCTCACATAAATCGTATTGTCCTTGTTGTTTTTAATCGTCACGCCGTTATTCCCCGTTTTCACGACCAGATCCCTGTTTGCAATAGATTTTGATGTTTTTACCGTTTGACTTTTTCCACCATTACTGTACTGGACATCGATGCCTTTGCTTCCGTTGCTCAATGCAAATTTCGACATTGCATATAAACAATACGCCGTAGTCTGGGTACTCATCCATTGGTTGGCTGACATTTGCTTGGCCAGTTTATTCGCCATGGCAAATGCTTTCTGTTTTTGTCCCAGCAGGATCAAAGTCTCCAAGGCCATTGCACGATTTCGGTCGCTGGAACCATAATAGTAATACTGATAGTTGCTGTTGTCATCGTCAATTTTGCTTTTCGACAACAATGTCATTCCTGCCTGTTTCTGTCCTGCAAGGACATACGCCGAAGCCAGACGGAGCTTGCTTTCATTGGAAATTCCCGTGGTTTCTCTCAACCTGTTCATCGAAGATAAATCTGGAGAACCTGCCAAGGCCAACGTATAGAGTCGGTAGGCTTGTGCCAGATCATTGCCATACTGCGGAATGAATCGCCAGTTTTTAGCTTCCTTCTTCTGATAGGAAATCCATTTTGATTTGAAGTTTATTGGCAACACATAGCCTTTCTTCTCCGCTTCCATCAAGAAATGTCCCGCATACGAAGTTCCCCAATCGTCTGCCGTTGGATTTCCTTGCCAATAGGATAATCCTCCGTTTGCCAATTGAAAGCTTCCCAATCGATTGATTGCAGCCGTTACGTTTTTCTGGATGCTGTTCTGTTGTGACGCACTCAGATCGGCCACATCGTTCAGGAACAATTGAGGAAAACCAGCCGAAGTCGTTTGCTCCACACATCCGTGGGGATAGGAAATCAGGTATTGTAACCTTCTGTTGATGTCGATGGTTGGCATTGAAGAAACCTCGAGCTTGGCTTTGTTACTACCACTTATGCCAAAGGTTTCCCACGAAATGGTTTTGGAACTGTTCGGTTCCAGAATTATATCCTTGAACGTATTGGTCACAGGATTTGGATTCGTCAGATCAATTTCTACATCGTAGGTTGATTTCTCATTTCCCGAAGTGGCGATGATCTGCACTTTTCCGATTCCGGTTGCACTTCCCACTGCCAAGTCAAAGTAAGCCATCTTTTCGTCAGGTTGTGTAAAATTTACAGTCTGGGTTGTCGCTCCAATAACACGCAATCCGTTATTGGTCTTGATTTGAACGGTTACATTCTTGACTTTATTTTCCATTGCAAAAACGGTAACCGGGATGGTCACTCTTTCGGATGGAGAAATCTTTCTCGGCAACGATGCCAATACCATTAACGGACTACGAACTGGTGTTGCCTTTTCGACGCTTCCGTAAGCACTTGTGTTGATATCTCCTGCAACGACCATTGTTCTTACAGAGCCAATGTATTTTGGCAACTGAATTTGATGTGTTTTGGTTTGTCCTTTTGGCAATACAAATGGTCCAAGATATACCACAACCGGTTTGAATCGATTGGCCTTCTTGGCTTTTCCGCCACCCAAGTCCTCATCTCCACCGATACTGAAAATCTGATTGATTTTTCCGCCATAGGCACCAATTATATTGTCGTAAACATCCCAGGTTTTCACACCCAAGGCTTCTCTGACATAAAAACTATCCCACGCATTTGGTGTTTTAAATCGTGTCAGATCCAGCAAACCTTCATCTACAACGGCAATTGTATAAGTCATTGCTTTTCCTGATTTCTCGGAAACTTTCAAGCTGAATTTCTGCTCCGGTTTCAACACATCCGGCATTGCGATCTGGGGCTGAAGGATCGTATTCTTATCAATCACTTCGATCGGAATGATTCCGTACATCCTGATTGGCGAATCGTTCTTGGTCGTGGCGTGGGGCTGCAACAGCGTGATATTGAAATACACATTCGGGGCCATTGCAGACGTGATTGGAATATCAACTTTCGTTTCGCCTTTTGTGGTCTGGGTCCAAATGGTTTGCACCACTCTCGAACCATTTTCAATCGAAATCAAGGCCCTGCCACCTTGGCTGGATGGAAACGAAAGTTTCGCGACTTCGCCAACGGCATAATTCTTCTTATCGGTAGAAAAAACCAACATATTGGCCGTTGTGGCATCCGTATTCTTGGTTTTACCCGACCACATCGGCCAATCTATCAGGACAGTCTGAGCCGTTGCGTGACCATCGTCACCGTCTTGAACTCGAACCAGATACCTGCCCCATTCTTCATCTGTTACGGCAAATTGGAAACTCCCTTTTCCAGAAGCATCAGTATTGACATAAAAGTTCTTGAACGAGGTCGTAGCATTAGATGAACTAAAGTTCGATAAATTATCATACGAAGCATCCCACCACCAGCGCCACTCTACCTTGTAGACACGCACCTCCAGATTTCTTACCGATTTCGGACGTCCATTTTCATCTACCGTGACTATTTCGAAACGATTGTTCTTTCTCGTTTCCAGCATTCCGTATTTGTTTGGTTCAGGCGATTTTATTCCTACATAAGTGGTGTAAGGCGAATAGGTCGTAGCCATCACGTCGGTACTGAAATCTCCACCTTCTTCATACACTTTGGTGATGAAGGCCGCCTTCAGCATTCCCGGTGCCTGCCCGTTTAATTTTGGATTGATGTCCACCGAGGCCCTTCCGTATTCGTCAACCTTTCCAGAGAAAATATTGATCTCCTCGGTATTGAATTTGCGCACCACATCATCAAAGACATAATTCTTATAATTCTTGAACGCAGTACTCTGTTGCGAGAACTTCGCCTGCATTTCTACCTTCAGGTTCTTGGCAATCGCACCGTGAAGCCAAGTAACTTCCAGATGGCTCGTATTTGGATAGGCAGAAGAAAGCACCGCATTCTTGAAACTGTTCTTGATTTTAAGACGGTTCGGCTTGATGGTCTCAATCTTGATGTTCTTGAAGAACTTCGCTCCACCCACACTCACCATCGCTTCCCAGCTTCCAGTTGGCGCATCTGGACTCGTTGGCACTACAAAAGCATAATGATTCAAGTCGTTAGCCTTTTTAACCGTCTGATAGCTCACTTTTCCGTTAGGATCGGTCAAACGGAACTTGATCGGATGCGACTTGGGCAATTTGTTTGCCTGGTCGTTCAAGATAAAAGAAAGGTACAGCTTGTCCCCGGGACGCCAGACACCCCTTTCTCCATAGATGTAACCCTTGAGTCCTTTCTGCAGGACTTCTCCGGCCACATCAAAATTACTTAACGACAAGGAGGTCCCATCGTCCAATTTCACGTAAGTGCTGTTATTGCCTTGCGTAACAATGGCGAAATAGGCAAACCCCTTCAATAGAAAATTGGCAAGTCCTTCCGAATTGGTAGTTGCCGAAGCCAATTTCTGCTGTTGAAAACTATACAGGTCAATCGTTGCTCCCGAAACCGGTTCTGTGGTAACAATATTGTTCACGGCAAAGAAATAGGATTTGTTCTCGCCTCTCTTGGCTATCACACCCAGATCCGAAGCCAGGATATTGGTTCCGATAGTCGCATTGTAAAAATACGAATTCGTACACGGATCACGGCTTTCCCTCCATTCATAATCCTCGTAATCATAGTAGTAATAATCGTCGTAACTGCCGCTGTAATTCACGTCGTTTTCATCCACTTCCTCCTGTTCCGCTCCGTAATCGGGTTCGATACTTTCGCACTTGTAAAGCGAATAGGCTTTCTTGAAGGAGAATTCTACCCTGTAAATTGCTCCCGGTTCTGGTGTTATGATCTTTGACAAATCCATTGCAAACGTATTCCACTTGCTGGTATTGATCAAGGTATTTTGCTTCAAGTTGATGGTTTTCTTCGCAACAGGCTGCGCCACCCTTTTCAGGTTTCGAATACCATTGAGGTCGTTGTCCTGTAAGAATTGCAGGATGTTGTTCTTATAAATCTTATATACTTTTACGTCGACCGCCTTAAGGTTTACGGCTTCGAAATTGATCTTCAAATTGTTCGAGCTTGGCATTATCGTTCCGTTCTTGATGAAACGGACATCCGGCTTCAGTTGGTCGAAGAGCACTTTCGTGGCGAAGCTTTTCTTCATCTTGTAGCCGTCCTCGCTTTCAATTCCTTGAAACACTTCCAACAGCAGATTACCTTTCAAGGGTTCATCAAAGAAGACCTTCAAGATGTTCCCCTGTGTGGCATAAGTACTATTTTCAGCAGTTTCAACTGCTACCAGGCCTTGAAAATTCTGCCCTTTCAGCAGCGGGTCGGAGAAGTTGATCAGCAAGGTCTGATTGCTGCCGTTGGCCACCTCAACATTCACGATGCTGAAATTGTCCTTCCCTACAACCGTATAATTGATCTTGCCTTTTTGTTCGATATTAAAATCGGTTCCGTCGTATAGGATTTCCATGGTGGAATCTTCCACAAAACGCTGGATGCTGTCTATCCTGAACTTGAATTCGGTTGGCGAACTCATCGCCTTGTCAAACTTTATCTTGAGTTTCTTGCCCTTCTGTTCGGCGGCAATAATCTTCGCAGCCGTTTCCAAATCCATATCGTCGGCGGTTTTCAAGGTCGCATTCAGGTATTGGTAATCCTTGCTGTAGGACTGGATGTCCTGGGTGGTGATGAGAAAATCCTGCTTGATGGTTTTTACCGTAAAGTTAAAATCCGAAAGTCCTTTCGGGGTATCAATCAGTTTTGAAAGATGCAATGTTACCTGGTATTCCGTATTCTGCTCCAGTTTCTTCTCTGGAATAAACGTTAGTGTATTGTTCGAAAGTGCCACTACTTTCCCATCTATACTAGGCGAGATATCAAACAAATCACTGTCTAGCACCTGATTGACTTTCCACTCTTTTTTATCGAAGGCCAAGACCACTCGGATATCCGACTTGGAAGAAACCAAGCCTCCGGTGAAATTGGTGATGTACTCCTTGAACAATGAAAAATCCGAATTGAAATCGGCTGCCGATTTCTTGCTGCAAGCCTGGAACAATAAAAATGCAAAAACCACGTAAACGAATCCTTTTATTTTCATTTTTATAAAGAGTTAAGAGGTTAAACAGCCAGGCTATTATTGCCATAACTATGAAAGCTTATTTTATATTGTAGTAAATATAAGCTATTTTCTAAAATTTATTTAGAAGAATTTTCGGAAACGGAAAAGGGACGATCCATCTGGAATCATCCCTTGTCAATACTGGAAAGTTTATTGTTTTATGGCAATCAGTTCCTGCAATACGTCAGCCTTTTATCTTTTTCAGGGAAGTCTTGATGCCTTTTATCAAAGAAGAACTGAAACCCTCGTGTTCCATCTCGTTCAAGCCGACAATCGTACAGCCTTGTGGCGTGGTCACCCTGTCTATCAATTGTTCCGGATGCACATTTTCCTCCATCAGCATCTGGGCCGCACCTTTCACGGTTTGTGCCGCAATGGCCAACGCGGTTTGCGAATCGAAACCGATTTCTATACCCGCCTGCATCGATGCGCGGATGTAACGCAAGGCATAAGCCGTTCCGCAAGCACCTAGGACAGTCGCGGCATCCATCAATTTTTCATCAATTACGGGAACGATTCCGAGGTTTTGAAACAAGGCAATAACATTTTTCGAATGTTCCCTATGCCTTTCGGCAAAAGAAACGCAGGTCGCCGATGCACCAAATTGGGCCGCAATGTTTGGCATGATCCGGATGGCAGCGTGCTGTTCGCCAATTTTTTCCTGCAAGGCTTCAATCGAAAGTCCGCTGACTGCCGAAGCAATCGTCTTGTTGGAAATGACGGGAAGGATTTCGCTCAACACCACATCTACCTGATAAGGCTTTATGGTCAGAATGATGACATCTGCTTCGGCAATATCGTGCTTATTGTCTGATGCAACCGCAATGCCTTCTGCCTGCAAATACTCGATAGATTCGATGTTTCTCCTGGTCACAGTGATCTGGTTTCCCTGTGCATATTTTGATAATCCCAGTGCTATTGCAACTCCAAGATTTCCTCCTCCGATGATGTGTACTTTCATTTTTTAAAAGATTGAAAGATTAAACTGTTTTCAGAGTGAAAGATAGGAAGTTTTTCAGCCAGAAAGACGGAAAATAGGAAGATTTAAAAGCCCAATATCAATTTGGCGATGGAGAAATAAATTAGGATTCCGCAAATATCGTTGCTCGTAGTGATAAACGGACCCGTTGCGAGTGCAGGGTCGATGCCGAATTTGTCCAACATCAGCGGAATAAAAGTCCCTATCAGTGAGGCAATGATGATAACGGACATCAGGGATATGGTAACGGTGAGCCCGATTTCATAGCTTACACCAAGAAGTAAATGACTTCCTATCAAGAGTATAGTTCCAAGGATAAAACCGTTTAGCAAACTGAGGCTTACTTCCTTGATAAGCCTGTTCCAAAGCGAACCTGTAATGGTGTTGTTGGCCAGACCTTGCACGATGATTGCCGACGATTGTACGCCAACATTTCCTGCCATCGCGGCAATCAGCGGCGTGAAGAAAAACAATTCCCTGTAAACCGACATTGCATCTTGAAAACCTTCCAGCAATGTTACGCTGATAAAGCCTCCCAACAATGCCAGAACCAACCACGGCAATCTTGCTTTTGTAAGTTCAAGAATGCTGTCATCCGCCTCAACGTCCTGCGAGATACCTGCCGCCAACTGGTAATCCTTGTCGGCTTCGTCCTTGATCACGTCCACGATATCATCAATGGTGATTCTTCCCACTAGTCGCCCCATTTCGTCCACGACAGGAATGGCTTCCAAGTCATACTTCTGCATGATCCGGGCCACCTCGACATCCTCGTCATCAACCTTTACGAAATTTAATTTGGTGATATAGACCTCGCTGATCGGTGTCTTGGTAGAAGTGGTAAGCAAATCCTTTAGGGAAAGGCGGCCTTTCAATCGGTCTTCGTCATCCACCACATAGATGGAATGCACCCTTGAAATGTTTTCAGCCTGGATGCGCATCTGTTTAACACAGGTAAGGACGTTCCAGTTTTCGTTTACCTTCACGAGCTCCTTGTGCATGATACCACCTGCGGTATCCTCGTCGTAACGCAACAGCTCCACAATGTCTTTTGCGTGTTCAACGTCCTGAAGTTCGGAGATAACCTCTTCTTTCTTGCTTTGCGAAAGTTCGGCGATGATATCTGCGGCATCATTCGTTTCCAATTCGTCAAGCTCTTCGGCAATCTCTTTAGGGGAAAGCCTGCTTAATATGTTTTCACGTAAATCGTCGTCAAGTTCTAGAAGAATCTCAGCGGTTTTTTCACTATCGAGTACCTTGAAGATATACGTCGCTTCGTCAAAGTCAAGTTCATCAAGGATTTCGGCAATATCGGCGTGGTGCAAGTCGTTCAGCAAAAGCTCTAATCGCTTATCGTTTTTACTTTGAATGAGTTGCTCAACCTCTATGATAAAATCCTTGCTGACTTTAAACTGCATCTGCTTCTATTTTTTTGGTAAGTTCGATGAAATCCTGAACGCTAAGCTGTTCCGGACGGAGGTCAAAGATAGTATCTTCTCTTAAATTATCAGATAAATTTAATGTTTTTAAACTGTTACGCAACGTTTTTCTACGTTGCTGGAAGCCTGTCTTTACTACCGTGAAGAATAATTTCTCACTGCAAGGCAAGGTGAAATTCTCTTTCCTGCGCAAGCGTAAAACTCCAGACTTCACTTTTGGTGGCGGGATGAAAACATCTTCGCTTACGGTAAACAAATATTCGGCCTCATAAAAAGCCTGCACCAATACCGAAAGTATTCCGTAAGCTTTTGTTCCTTTCTTTTCACAGATCCTTTCGGCCACTTCCTTTTGGAACATGCCTGCGAATTCGGGAATCTGGTTTCGGTACTCCAAGGCACGGAACACAATCTGGGTTGAAATATTATACGGAAAATTGCCAATGATGGCGAATTGCTTTCCTTCGAAGATCTCATTGATGTTGTATTTCAAGAAATCCTTTGAAATGATTTTTCCGTGAAGTTTGGGATAGTTCTCGTCCAAATACGTTACCGATTCCGTATCGATCTCAATCACATAGGTATTTAAAGGCTTGTCGAGCAGGTATTTTGTAAGCACTCCCATCCCCGGTCCGATTTCCAGAACATCTTGATATCCTTCAAAGTTTAGCGTATCGGCAATATCCTTCGCAATGCTTTCGTCTTTTAGGAAGTGTTGCCCAAGATGCTTCTTGGCTTTTACTTTTTCCATTATAAAAATTTAGAATTTAGCCCCGAAGCTTCGGGATAGAATTTAGATTATAAAACTAAAATAAACTCTGATTAGTGTTCGGAAATGAGTTCCAATTCTGTTCGGAAAGCCAGCATCTTGTCGCCAAAAAGCTTCAAGCCTTCTTCTCTCAGACGCGGGGCATCCTCCTGATAATATTTTTCCAGTGTTTCCTTGCTGTCGGTTGTATATTGGACAGAATAAGTTGTCCCACCCATTTCTTCTTCAATCAACACTTTTACAATCTTGGCTGATGAGAATTTTCCCGTGGCAAGCATTTCGTTGATGTGCTTTTGTTGCATCCAATTCAGCCATTGGTCGTGGACACTTTCGTGGATGTTTATGGTTACGTTGTAGATAATCATTGTAAATTATTTATTGTTTAATACTATTCCAATACAAGAGATTGGATTACAAATTGGCATCTCCTCTCAATTGACGGAATTTTTTTCGTGCCTCGATAAAATAAATACTGTCTTGATGGTTGAACAGTATGGCTTCGTATAAAGGTTTCGCCTTTTCAGGAGCCTTAAGGTCATTGTTGTAGATTTCGGCAGAGAAATACAAGGCTTCATCTATGTAGATTCCGTCCTTGTGATTGTCGATGATATTCTGGTATTGGCCCAGGGCCGAATCATAATTATGCATTTTTTCATACGTCTGGCCCAATCTCAAAAGCGTCACGCTTTCAATTTCGTCACCTTTATTTTCCTTCAATATATTTTGAAATTGTGCCAAAGCTTCCTGCGTCTTGTTTTGATACAGCAGATAATCAGCCCTTGCAAATTTCTTCAACGCTGCCTGGGTAGAATCGGCCACCGTATTGTCGTTTATCAAAAGGAAATATTCCAACGCATCATTGGCGATCAATTGTGTTGAAGCTGATTTCAATACCTTGAACTGGCTTGTCGCATACACAAAATCGCCTTTGAAATAACTGGTCTTGGCTGATTTCAAACTGGCTTCGTGACCTACTTCATCGTTCTTCAAATCTTCTTCGATCTGCGAATAATAAATCAAGGCCTGGTTGAATTTTTCTTCGAAAAGCAAGATATCGGCCAATTCCATCTTGATGTCCGCTTCCTGGTATTTATTGATCGGAAGTTCCAAGGCCTTCTTCAAGATGGCTCTTCCCTGCTCGGGTCTTTTCATATTGAAAGTCACAAAATGAGCCTGCAGCGTTTGCAACGACAAGGAATACGGACTGATTCCGAACCTTTTGATCAACAATTCCAGTTCTGCATCCAGGGTCGTATACTCTTTTTCAGCCGCCTTTTCAATCTTGTTTTCCATCAGGAAGGAATGGGCAAAAATCTGCAGGTCTATATCCTGTGTGTTCTCCAGGACAAAGGCAATAATTTCTTTTGCAGATTCTTCATCTCCTTCTTCAATGGCCAATTGGGCCAGATTGACGATGTTTGAAAATGTTTCCGGTTCTCTTTTATAAATTGCTTTTTCTTGGATGAAGGCTTTTCCATATTCTTTCTGCTGGACAAAAAACCAGCTCAGGAATTGATTCCAAAAGATATCCTGGTCCTTTTGTGTCCTGATCAGCAATGCCTTTCGCAACGAATCATTGAAGGTTGTTTCTCCTTCTTCCATCATAAATCTTGACAACTGATTCTGTATCATGATCGAGCTTTGCGGATTCCTTTGCGCTTCTTCAAGGAATTTTTCAATCATCATGTCCGTTTTTCCTTGCTGGCCATAAATGACCGCCATCTGATAATTGAAATTGTTCTTGGGTTCGAGCGTGGTGGCCATCTGGTAGGCTTTCAAGGCATAATCAAGTAACGCTTTCTTTTCGAAATTAACGGCAATTGCATATACATTTGAAGGATTCTCCTGTATTTTTTCCAATGCCTTTTCATAGAATTTCCTGGCATTGGCATCGTCTTTTTGCAGTTGATAATTATAACCCATTTCAACCATCATGTTCCCTTGCTTGTACTTGTCCATTCGGGCTTGGATGAGTTCCTTTGCTTTTTCGAAGTGGGAAAGTTGCTGGTTCGATTCGAGTACTTTTTGAAAATACAGATTGTTCCCGGGCTGGTTTTTCAATAATTCCTCATACGCGATGAGCGCTTTTTCGAAGTCTCCTTTTTCAAAATAGTTCAGCGCAAGCTGTTCGTTTTGGGCGAAACCAGCTAGCGTGAAAAGCAAGAGTAGGTATGGAAAAAAGTGTTTCATCAGGTAATTAAACTATATCAATCGGAGAATTGTGAAATTTAGTACTTTTTAAGTTCGGATTTTTCAAATTTAACTTAAAATTTAATGCTAAAGAAAACAATCATTTGTCCTCTTTAGCATTATAAATTTACAACTTACTGGAATGGATCAATCAATAATATCAAATCCTGTATATTTTCTCAATACCTCTGGAATTACAATTCCTTCCGGCGTCTGATAATTTTCTAAAATTCCGGCCAAAACACGTGGCAATGCCAATGAACTTCCGTTCAAGGTATGTGCCAATTGGTTTTTTCCGTCTTTGTCCTTGAAGCGCAATTTCAAGCGGTGTGCCTGAAAAGTCTCGAAATTGGATACGGAACTGATTTCCAACCAACGGTCCTGTGCAGTCGAAAATACTTCGAAATCATAGGTCATGGCAGAAGCAAATCCCATATCGCCACCGCAAAGCCTCAAGATCCTGTAAGGCAATTTCAATTCGTTCAAGATTTCACGGACGTGTTCCACCATTCCTTCCAGGGCCTCGTATGATTTATCAGGATGTTCCACACGTACGATTTCGACCTTGTCAAATTGGTGCAGGCGGTTCAAACCACGAACGTGGGCTCCATAAGAACCTGCTTCCCTGCGGAAACATGGCGTGTAGGCTGTTGCCAAAACCGGCAATTCATTTTCGTGCAGGAGTACGTCCCTGAATAAATTCGTTACGGGAACCTCCGCTGTTGGAATCAGGTACAGATCATCCGTCTTATCGTGGTACATCTGCCCTTCCTTGTCTGGCAATTGTCCCGTCCCGTAAGCCGAAGCTTCGTTTACCAGGTGTGGCACTTGATACTCTTGATAGCCTGCATCCGTATTCTTATCCAGGAAATAAGTAATCAAGGCACGTTGCAATTTTGCTCCTTTTCCTTTGTAAACCGGAAAACCAGCGCCTGTGATTTTATTACCTAATTCAAAATCGATGATGTCGTATTTTTTAACCAATTCCCAGTGGGGAAGTGCTCCTTCGTGCAAGACAGGAATCTCTCCTTCTTGCAAGGTCGTCAAGTTGTCTTCCGGTGTTTTTCCTTCCGGAACCAGATCCGCAGGAAGGTTAGGCAAAAGGTACAATTGCTGATTCAATTCTTCCGTGAAAACATCCAATTTCTCAGACAAATCCTTGCTTTTTTCCTTCAATGAAACATTCTTCTGCTTCAAGATTTCCGCCTTGGCTTTCTCACCTGATTTCATCAACTCACCAATATCTTTGGATAGCTTGTTCGATTCCGACAAAATATTGTCCATTTCAGCTTGTGTCGCTCTCCTTTTTTCGTCGAGTTGCACCGCCTGTTCAACAATAGATCTGGCATCCATGTTTCTTTTTGCCAAAGCCTTGAGGACTTTCTCCTGATTTTCTCTAATAAACGCTATCTGTAACATTATATTGGTTTTTATAAGTCCGCAAATTTAATGAAATGTTTTTAGGATTCTCATTCAATTGAATAATTGTTAAAAGTTATCTGTGTTTTGTGCACAGCCTTTTACCACAAGACGAGAGCTTTTTTGAGCACTTATAGGAATCTCACACAATTAAGACAGTATTTTTATATCTTCTACAAGAAAATTATCTCTTAAGGGTAAAATGCCCTCTGATATTCCTTCCATCCTCCAGCTGTACGGTAAACCAATAATCCGTTGAAGGCATTAAAGAACCGTTATGTGTACCGTCCCATCCTGAACTTGAAGGATAAAATTGTTTCAATACTTTTCCATACCGGTCAAAAACAGTGATCACAGCCTTGGAATTGAGGTTAAGATTGAACCCCTTGATGTTCCAAAAATCATTATAGCCGTCACCGTTTGGCGTGAAGAATCTAGGAATCCCAAGCACACTTACGTCCTTGGATTTGGTTCCGCATCTGTTCAAGTCTTTTACATAAACAGTATAAATACCTGAATCTAGATTAGAAAAAGTATTCGATTCCTGAAAAGTTTCATTGTCCAGGCTGTAAACATAATCTCCAAGACCCGAAACCAGAATGGTTATGGTATTATTATCTGACAAGTCAACAACCTCAATGGACTCAATAGTTGCAACGTTTGAAGACGTTACGGTTATGGTTCTGGTAGTAGTGCATCCGTAAGTATTTTGTACTTCTGCTTCATAAACACCTTCAGTATTTACAACCAATGAATAATCTGTTTCAGAAGGGATTTCCGTTCCATTGAAAAACCATTTATAAGTAAAATCATTAATTGTTGAAACATCTACCAACCCAGCATTAATAGTTTTCGTAAAATTAGGATTGTCATTGCAAATCAATTCATTTCCCAACAAGTTGATATTTGGTATTGGGTTGACAACTAATGGCACTATTGAAGTTGCTACGCAAGAGGTATTGGCAGGATTAGTGATTCGAACCGTTAGACCCTGTGTACCCGAAACAAAAGGATTGGGCAATGGACTTGATAATGGATTCCCGTTTTCATCAAAATAATCTACAATCATCCCTGTCTGATTTCCTAGGACTGTACTTTGAAATGCCGAGGTATCAAATGCAAAAATACCATCTTGCAGGGCAGGATCCGTCTCATCATCACAAACGGTAGTCAGATTTGTCGGAATTGGAAATATTTCAGGCAAATCATCCACTACAAAATCGATTGTGGTTGCAAAGGAACAAGCCATAGGCGTATTGTTCGTTACACTAGCAATAATTGTTTGGGAATGTGTCGTAAACGGATTTGGTAACGGACTAGGCAACGGATTGTTATTTTCATCCGTGTAAGAAACCGTGGCATTAGTCAAGCCATCCAGCAGAGTTGCTTCCAAATTAGCAGTATCGAAACCATAAATCCCATCCTGGTCGTCATCACAATGATGGATGGTGATGGGCTGCACGATCGGAATGGCTTCTACTTTCAACGTAATGTGATGTCCCAGACCAAGGCATTCATTATTGATCTGGCTGTCCACTCTAACATAAATATCTTGATTGTCTGGATAACCAATATTAGAATAATTGGCCATATCCATAATGGCATTATTTTCCGCCAAGGCATCTGCTACATTTTTATAATAAGTAATATCTAGCAATTGTCCTGCAGGATACAAAGCCTGCACTTCGGCTGTAACACTGCTAAAATCAAAAGTAGCCACACCATCAATATTGCTGCCTGAAGCCACATCATCACATT